>WNGB01000010.1_pt1 | contig 242903 bp, 172 predicted proteins | sample 5400681 | NCBI WGS metagenome assembly WNGB01 (sample SAMN13153367, study PRJNA577476) | soil metagenome | isolation source: 115 cm soil or saprolite under grassland replicate 2 | place: USA:California | collected 2016-06-15 | reverse complement strand
AGAACGTCGCGAGACAGTTCGGTCCCTATCTGGTGTGGGCGGAGCAGGATTGAGGGAATCTGTCCTTAGTACGAGAGGACCGGGATGGATCCACCTCTAGTGTACGAGTTATGGCGCCAGCCGTAGCGCTCGGTAGCTAAGTGGAGCATGGATAAACGCTGAATGCATCTAAGCGTGAAGCCAGACCCAAGATTATTCCTGCCAGTGAGACTCCTCGTAGACCACGAGGTTGATAGGCTGGAAATGTAAGTGCAGTAATGTACTCAGTTGACCAGTACTAATCAGTCCCTTGGCTTGACCATAAAATTTATTCAAGCAACAAACGCGGACGCTTGCGCGAGGCTTGGCTTGTGACATCACTATTCGATTTTTGATCTTTGTGCTTAGAACTTTGTGCTTTGCCCGCTAGCGTTGCTTGAATCAGGCATCGCAGATAGAACGAAGAACAAAGTACAAAGCACAAAGTTCCGAGTACACTTTTCCGGTGATTTTGTCGGCAGGGTCACACCCGTTCCCATCCCGAACACGGAAGTTAAGCCTGCTGGAGCCGATGGTACTGCGCGGGTAACTGCGTGGGAGAGTAGGAAGTCGCCGGGATTATTTAAGAAAGCCCGCGAGACCTAAACGTTCTCGCGGGCTTTTTGCTTGCTGGGACCCGCAAAACGCTGGCGCGTATCACAAGTGACGTCTCGTCGAGCCTTGAGATTGCTCAGGCAGCACGAGACTTTACCGACGTCGCCTTCTTCTTACGCTTCACACTACGTTCGGGTACAGAACGCTTAGTTGACATCAAGCTGCGAAGAGCGTTATTCACAGCCTCATCATTGGGATAAGCCTTTGCCACGTCTGGTTCAAGTATCACTACGTTACTTGATTCGCGCATGCGTTTGGCATATTTACCGCGCACGAGTTCGTCGAAGTCGGAACGTTTGTATTGCGGTCGTCCCCAATCGTTAAGTTCTGATTTAGCATTCTTCATAAATCCTGGTGTCTCTCTTTGTTGCCAGTCGAGCACTGATTATTCGAATCAACTCTTCTCTCTCCCCATGTGAGGCTTGCAGTAATATCCCGCTAGACGACCTGCCAAAGGTTACGAATCGATTCTCGCTGACTGAGTGATCCGGATCAAGCGCCGTTACAGAGAGTGGGTCGCGGAAGACGGTGGTTGCCTCCTCAAAGGTGATCTTGTGCTTCGCGAAATTCAGCTTTGCCTTCTTCGCTTCCCATCAAATTTCATCGTCGGGATTTGCGTAAGGACTAATCAATGAGTCCTGTAAGTATAAACGAAATCCCCAATCCGCGGTTCGAAATCAGAATCGCACCGTTCTTCGGGTGTCGGCAGGGTCACACCCGTTTCCATCCCGAACACGGAAGTTAAGCCTGGTGGAGCCGATCGTACTGCGCGGGTAACTGCGTGGGAGAGTAGGAAGTCGCCGGGATTATTTAAGAAGCCCGTGAGAGCAATCGCTCTTGCGGGCTTTTCGTTGACGTGCTTAATCCAGGCTCATATCATTCAAGTCATGCGGACTAAAAGAGTGAATATTGACCAGGCAAAAAATCAATTGTTGGATTTGGTCACAATTGCCTCAGAAGGGGGTGAGGTTATCATTGAGGAAGATGGCAAACCTCTGGCTCGCCTGATTCCTGCTACTGACGCCGCCGCTTACAAATCTCTACCGCCAACTTCTACCGAGTTTTCAACTGACGAAGAATCTCTTGCCTGGGACGCAGATGGCTGGGAGGCCATCTCGTGAAACGCGGCGAAATCCGCTGGTACACATTTCGGCTTCCAGATAAGCGTCGCCCTGTACTGATTCTCACTCGAAATGAAGTAATCGATCAGCTCAATGAGATCATAGTTGTCCCTGTAACCCGAACCATTCGTGGCCTGGCAACAGAAGTAGTTTTGACACCAGATGACGGAATGCCTCTGGTATCGGCGCTCAATTTTGATCACGACTCATTGGCGCAGCGCAGTCGGATCGGCGCAGTCCTTTGCAGTTTGCCCGAGGCGCGATGGTCTGAGGTGCAGCATGCATTGATGATCGCTTGCGGCTTCAGGCCTTAATGCTGATATTTGTCGCTGATTGATTACTTCGAAAAGCCCGCTCAAGAAACTTGATCTGCAACGCTCTCAGTTTCTTAATCATTCAACGACTCAACGGCGTTCGGATTCTGTCGGATTGCACGAGTCATAGTGTCATCAAAGTCTTCCGGTTTCATTCGATGATATTTTGACTCGACTCTTTCTCTCTCTTTTTTCGATAGCTCTGCAAATCTCTTTTTCACCGTTTCTCTTTGGCTTTGGTTTCAATTCCCAACCGGTAAATATGCTAACTGGAGTGGACAGTCACATCTTTACCTTCCAGATATAGAGTATCAGGACTGATGTCTTGTTCGTGCGGCCACTGGACAGTGCCGAACGCGATCGTTACTCGTTTGAAATAATTTAAGTCCTGCAATTCACGGAACACTTCATAATCAAGGTAAGGTTTTACGTCGAAGAATTGCTACCAGTGGACCGTTTCCGGAAAGAAAAACACTGTAGAGTCCGTCGTCCTTGTTCTGGTGTTTGGTGGCGGTGTTGAGGCCAACTAGAGTCTTACCCGCCCCGGGAACGCCAGTGACAAAGCAGATCGATTTGAACTTGCCATTGCGTGATGCGCGGATGATATCGTCAATTGAGTCTGACGTGAGACTAATGTCCGGCTTGCCTGCTTCGTGGCGCGTGATGTCATCCACCGAGTGGCCTTTGTAGAGTGCAAGGGCGGCTTCGATGATCGTTGGTGTTGGGCAATAGCGCCGTGCTCCCAGGCGTCGGCATCGATGTCCGCTTCATCAGCAGCGAAGGTTAATACTTCATCGATTGTTTGGGCGAGTAAAGGGACATTGCTGCGAAGGGGTGCAAACAGTTTGTCATTCTGTGGAGTTGCGCAAACGATTGGCGTGACCTGGCGCGAAGCTGTGGCAATTAGTATTGGTGCGATGACGCAGTCGTAGCTTGACTCATGGAAGTTTTTTAGATCTAGACAATAATCAGTTACTTGATCGAGTGCGGACGAAGTGAAGTGTGATTCGCCGACCTTGAATTCGAGTACGAAAATCACGGGGCCAATTAGAAGAACGACATCGATGCGTTTGCCCATGCGTGGGATTGCGTACTCAAAGTAGATCCGGCCGGAACGGTTTATCGGCACGCGCTTCAGTATATTGATTTGTTCGAGCCAGGCGTTGAGTTGCGTTTGTTCGAGCGTGCGGGCGTGAGCGCGCGTGAGCTCGCCAACGATTTCGCTCGGGCCGGTGTTAAGAAAATCAGTGATTGAGGAGGAGTAGTATGCTCGGCGCATTGAGCTTTTTACTGCAGATCATGGGAGTCACTTAGAACCCAGGTTATGCCAGCAAGAATTGGCTAATTCAATCCACATGACTTTTCCAACGCGAAGTAACATCCAGAGATTTCAAGGATTATTTTGGACGACGCGACGCTTCTACGCCGCAAGCCAGCTGATGGCCACTTCTTTTTCGATTTGTTTGAATTCAGGATCACCTGTCGCAAGATGTGCCTTCCTTTGCTTCGCGAGCGCAGCAGCGAAACAATCCGCAAAAGACAAATTGTTTTTAGATTTAAAGTAGCCGGCGTCCCTGGCGAGAGTCCAATCGGCATCAACAAGTTGAATCCCAAGATCGTGAAGCTGCTTGATACTCACATCAGCGTCAGCAGCAGATGTTTGCCGAGCTACGATATTCCAGACCTCACCTGCATTAACAACCGTCATTAGTAACGGGATGTGTTCCTCGTGCGCGTCGGCGATAATATCTGCCACTTTCGCTGCTGCATCCTCATCTTCCAAGTACGCGATGACAGCCCATGAATCGAGCACAACTGCTTTTCGGTCTTTTGGGCATCAGAACTCTCGCTCGCGCTTCTTTTCAGCCATCAGGGTCTTCATTAATCCTTTTCCTCGAAACTTCCCGCGGAGACTGTGAACGTAATCACGGGTTATCGGCTTAACGCACCGTAGGACAAGCACGGTTGTTTTCCGCGTTTTTCAAAGGCTGCACGTCTTAACGAAAGTAGCAATCAGATCGCGGTCGGGTGACAAAGCCGCTCGATTTGGACATAACTATCGGGTGTCCTGGATGGGTTACAGCTCCGAACTCTTTAAAGCTAAAAATAAGTGATGCAACCGTATGACGTGAGGTGACTCTTTCACTCCATGTCGCGCAGGAGAATTACATCGCGTTCGAAGGTTCCGCGGGAGAGCGCAAGGCGTTTTCCATCTCGAGAGTAAGAAAAGTTGAAGATGAACCCCGTTTTAAAGTCGGTTACTTTAACCGGCGGACTGCCGTTCATCGCTTGTCGCCAGATGTTCGAAACGCCATCGCGCAGAGCAATGTAATTGATAGCTCGTCCATCGGCGGTCCACTGCACAGTCGCTTTGCTATAACCCGGAAAGTACTGAGCGGGATCATCAAATGTGCGGATAATTTTTCCTCCTTCAAAAGGTACAACACCGATTTTGGGAAAGTTGCGTCCAGTCTTTCCCCAAAAGAAAGCGATCAGTTTGCCATTGGGAGAAACTGCGGGCGCCAGTAGGTAGCCGGGAATATTCGTTAGTTTGGCGGCTTCACCTCCTTCAAGTGGAGCCTTCCAGAGGCCTACCTGGTCACCCCAGCGCGTAAAAACGATCCATTTCTCATCCGGTGTGAGCGTGGCCCAAATATCCGTCCCCCTGGTCAAACGCTTCTTTTCCCCATTGACAACGTTCAATCTAAACAGGCCTACACCGTCAGCGTCGTGACTCTGGAAAACAAAGTAGTTCCCGTTCAGCGAAACTGCTACGGACATAGCCTCAATCGCAACTTGTTTGGAATTCCGACCGTCGGCGTCAATGGTCCAGACCTCACCTTTACCACTCGGCGCGGTTCCATAAACTATTTTGTCGTTTATTAACCATTCAAGCGCGTGAGTACCGTCATACTTTTCAAACCCGCTCGTCAGCTGCTTGGCTTGTTCTGTTTGTTCGCCTGGCATTACCCAGACATGTGCTACCTGCTCCAGTCTGACCGCGACCAGTCGGCTGCCGTCCGCCGTCAGGCTTATGCTTTCGTAATTATTTGAATCGTTGGTAATGTTTCGCGCTGCGCCGCTCGGATAAGAGAGCTGCCATATTTGCGCAAAGAAGTCCCGCTCAGTTTCCGCCGCAATCACAAACAGGCTCCCGCCATCAGGTCGCCACGCTACTTGCTTGATCGAGTCCCAACGCGGTGAAGGGATTGAGGAAACAGCACCGTCCGCGAGTTGCACCGTTACAACTGCCTGGGGTCCGGCGGCGGTTAAGGCGGGGCAAGCAATTACCTTCCCATCCGGAGACCAGGCCGCAGGACTTCGGAAAATTGCCGGGCGCTGGCTCGACGCGAGGATGCGTTCATCAGTGCCGTCAGCGTTAGCAACAATGATATAGGAAGACTCATTTCCTTCCGAAAAACGTACGAATGCGAATTGTTTTCCATCTGGAGAGAAAGTAGCTGCATTGTTCTGACCGCCAAAATGTTCCAGGACCCGTTTCGGCGTGCCGCCCAGCACTGGCAATTGGTAGAGCGTGTGTCCTGAGCCGTAATAGATGGAATTAGCATCTGGAGAAAAAGTCATTGTTAATAATTGCACATCGCTCGACGTTTACCTCTGAAATTTGAGTCGCGGATGGCCCACCGTTGGCCCAGATCCCTTCAGATTCCCTGACTTTCGCCCAAAAGCCACAAACAGACCACTGAATCTCACGGTTGTGAACGCCAAAGGCCTTTCAGAAGTCCCCAGTTATATTGCCTGGCCTTCCACGACTTCGTGATATTAGCCTCATAGTTCAAGTCCCATGAAGGGATCGCCTGGCCGAGTTCTGGCGTGGCAACCGATTGAAGTCGCGCGCGACTGAGCATTGAATGTACTCCTGGTCTGAAGTGACAGTTTGCGCAGAATTGCAAGGAAACTCTTAACTGACCTTCAAGCGGAAACTGGGAGGCCTCCTCAAATAGATCGATACCGTGTGACCTGAAGAGTGGAAACTCGGTATCTTCCTTTGTTAAAGAACGCAATCCCCCATCTTCACCCGCAAACAATCTCGCCCGACTTAACTTGAATTCATATCCATCCAGCGCCGCGCGGGCTTCATTCCGGTCAGTATTAAGGGCTTCCGGAATCTCACGGGGAATTGTCCGATGCGCCCGGATTTGAACGTCTTCCACTATTTTCGTGGGCTTAAACTCTCCCTGGTTGTCGATGAGCACCATGCTACGCACTAAAGCTAGTTGAGTGCCGCGAGGAAACTGCGGCAAGTCAGAGTTTGGCATTGGACGACGGGTTTCCGGATCGAGTATCCAAGGCTTGGGAAACGCCGACAAGTTTTTCAGATACTCGAGAGTGGAATCTCTTCCATCAGGCAAACGGATCAAAATCAGGAATACCGATCGACCAGAAAACGCAGTTACATGCTCAGGCGCAATCCGATCGGGTCCCCGAATGCTGAGCATCACCCATGGGCTCCTGGGATCAAATAGATCAGGCGGCAAGAAAGGCAAGTCATGCCTGTTCGAATCGTAAGCCGTCGCGTACGCTTTACTTTCAATCGCTTGCCGATAAGTGTTTGGGAGCGCGGCGATTTGAGCAGGCGAGAGGGCCACTCTCTTTACTACCTGCGCCAGCTTGTTTTGTAACGTCAACTTTTCCGGCGAGCTGTCTTCTGATTCTGTGGTCCAGTCGAAGATCGCCCACAAGTCTCGCTGCAAAATCGCGCGTTTGAGAGGATCTGCGATCATCTTCTCACCTTCAGCAGCAAGAAACTCATCGAGCGCAATGTTTGCTTGCTGAGAGGCCGGGTTTTTCAGAAGATATTTGGTGCTAAACCAAAGCAGCGGATCGAGTTCGTCGTAACCGTATTCTTTCCCATCACGAGCAACGCGCTGGTACAACGCGCGATAGAGCTGGTTCCAGACATGGTTTGGATCGCGATCATACAACGTCCACCCGCGACTTGAATCGACCGACGAGGTGGAGAGGGAAGCAGTCGCATGCCTGGTACTAGTCGCGGTCATTGAAGGACCAAACTTCAACGCGAGAACGAGCAAAAAACATGCGATGGCGATTGTCAGCCGGAACATAGGTTATGGCGGCTTGAAAGCCGATGCGAGGAGAGCTTAAGAACGAAATTAGAACTGTGAGCCTCAGTCTGTTTGATAGGACGGTAAAGGTCAAGTTGGGATCCCTTGGTAAGTCTGGCAGACTTCAACAAATCGGAAGCGCGATGTGAATCTTAATGCCACCGCAAGAGGCGAGGTGATACGATGGCCGAATTATGCGATGTCCGAGATGCAAAAGTTCACGTCTTCAGCGCGGTTACAAGGATGCACCCCTGCCGCTCCGCTTAGTAGGCCTTCACGAACTTCTTTGCAATCAGTGCGGACTGGAATTCAAAGGCCTCGATCCATTACACCGTTTAGAGCGCGCGCCCTCTTTCGGAACGGATCTTCCGGGCAACCGCCGCCGCGCGCCTCGGTACGGAGCGCATCTGCCGGCAATGATCCAGTTGGCGGAGCAGAATCCTAAGACGGGCAAGCTTTGTTATTCGCAACCCTCCAGGGGTCACTGTGAATCAATCAGCAAGTTAGGGTTGGCGGTGTCTTTGGTAGGCGCCCGGTTCGCAGAGGAGGAACTTTCTCGTGTGGGCCGCCTCCTCTTTGTGACGATGGATCTGCCCAATGGTCCAATTGACGCGGTAGTATCCGCTGTGATGCACGACCGATCCATTAGCGGAAAAATAAAGGGCAAATGGCTCATCGGTGCGTCTATCCGTCAAATGAGTGAAATCGACACTGTCCGGCTGGCCACCTATCTGGACAGACGCGCAGAGGAAGAACCCCTTGTGATCACAGAATTGGATTAGCCCTCAAGCCACAGATAAACGCAGATAAACGCGGATAAGAAATAAGGAACGCTCAGAGGGAACGGAGTTCGGCCATTCTTTCTTATCTGCATTCTCATTTCTTATCCTTGTCTATCTGCGCTAATCTGTGGCTGATAATTTCGGTAAAATTAATCAAATGAGTTTTAGCACGTACTTCCGAATCTCCTCATACGCGATGATGGCAATCGCGACGGTGACACTGCTGCTGGCAGGAGGTTTGGGTGCTGGACTGACTCTAATTTTTGCGCTGGCTATGGTACTCGCCTGGAAACTCGAGGATACGAAGTGGCAGTTCTCAGAAAAAGTCGGTTTGGCTATTGTTTTGATCTCAATTCCTCTCTTTTTTCTTGATTGGAGATATCAGCGGGCTCTGGGGGAGGCCCATGAAAGACTGGGAGTCAACGCGCTCGCCCACTTGATAGTTTTCCTTTCGGCCGTCAAATTGATGCAGATCAAGTCGGATCGTGATTGGGTTTTCCTTTATTTGATTTCGTTCTTCGAGGTGCTCCTGGCCGCCGGATTAAGTTTTAGTCCCATTTTTCTGGCAACCTTCGTGCTGTATGTGCTTTGTGCAGTCTCCACGATTATTGCTTTTGAGATTCGAAAGGCCAGATCAGGGATGAAGGTTGTCCAGACTCGACTCCTGGTGCCACCTGACTCAGTAGTCTTCAAGCGTCTGGCAACGGGGCGGAAGGGCCCAAGTCCCGAGGTTGGTCGGTTGCCAATTTTGGCATTTTCACTGCTGGTCCTGATTTTAATCCTGGCTCTACCACTTTTCCTCATCGCTCCTCGAGCTGGTTCCGCGATGATTGCGGCATCCGGAAACGGGCTGACCAATTTCATTGGGTTTTCGGAAACCGTCACTCTCGGAGACATTGGTAAGTTAAAAAAGAGTGACGACGTGGTGATGCATGTTCGCATTGAAGAAGGCCGGTTCAATCCACCGCGCGAGTTCAGATGGCGCGGCGTGGCCCTGGACGAATTCACCGGCAAGAGTTGGAAGAAGTCCGCTCCGGTTCGCCCGCCGGAGCAGCCGCAGAACGAAGGGGGCTTTTTCAAGCTGGGAACCACTGAGGCGATACATCGACTTACTACTCAGACCGTGTTTTTGGAACCTATTGAATCGCCTGTTCTCTTTGCTGCACCGCGTCTGGTGGCCATTCAGGGTGATCTTCCTTTTGTGCGATTAGACTCTGAAGATTCGATCCAATCTCGACGACATGATCTGGACCGTTTGATCTATAGAGCGATATCTGACACCACAGAACCGTCCCTTGAGACACTTAGAGCTGATGCTCAGCCGTATTCGGCCAAGTTCGAACGCTATTGGAGGCTCCCGTCAAATGTAAATCCGCGGATCGCCGAGTTGGCCAGCGCAATGATCCTCAGTGCCCATGCACGTAACCGATACGACAAGGCAAGGGCAATTGAAGCGCTGTTGCGAAGCAATTATGGCTACAGTCTCGAGATGAAGGCGACCGGCCCCGATCCCCTCACCGATTTTCTCTTTAATATCCGTTCAGGCCATTGTGAATACTTCGCGACTGCAATGGCCGTGATGCTTCGTAGTCAGGGGATCGCGACGCGTGTAGTAAATGGCTTCTTGCCTGGTGAGTACAACGAGGCTGCGAGCGCGTACACGGTGAGGCAGAGTGATGCCCACTCCTGGGTCGAGGTGTTTTTTCCCGAGAGCAATTCCTGGCTTACGTTCGATCCGACGCCGCCCGCCGGGCGAGTGACAACAATCCGAACGGGTTTGACTGCGAAGCTCGAAAAATACGCCGAAGCACTTGAGCTGATCTGGTTTCAATATATTGTTGGCTACGACCAGCAGGAGCAGCGTTCACTGGCGACGAGCTTGCACAACAGACTGTTCGATCTTCGTCGAAGCGTGATGCTGATACTTAATCGAATTAGGCATTCTTTGGCCCTCTACGTGTATACCGTCTGCTTGACCATAATCTTGTCAGCAATTATTGGTGCGGGCATCCTGATCTTAAGGCGAGTGCGGCGGCTTGGCTGGCGACGAGGAATTAAAGTTTGGCCAATCAATGTGCCACAAGGCGGATCTGCGGTCGTGTTCTACGAACGGTTAATAAAACTGCTGGAAGAACGTGGACTAAGCCGAAAAGACTTTCAAACTCCTCTTGAGTTTGCCACTGCCTTAGGAAGTTCTGAGGCGATGGGCATTACTCATGCATACAACCGTGTGCGATTTGGTGGGGAGAGGCTCTCGCCACGCGAGCTCCACCAGCTGGAAATTGCACTCAGTAACCTGGAAATGAAGGGATAACTATTTTGGGAGCGTGGTCAGGAAGTGCGCAGCTGGCAATACCACCAACGGCAGTTGGGGGATGGCTTCAGGTCCTTTCTACAAACAACAGCAAGGGCCCCCCGGGACCAAAATCCCACCAATGGCAGAGCCTGTGTGAAAACTCTTAAAGATGCCAACGGCTTGTCCGGTGGAGTCTCACGATGGTTGCTACGGAAAAGATCAGAAGACATTTTTTTGGATGCCTCGGGCTTGGCCCGTGGAGGTTCACGTTTGCTGCTAACTTGCAGCAGTTAGCAAGGAACGTGAGACTCCACCGCGCAAGGCGGTGGCATCTTAAAAGTTCACTGTTGCTCATTTCTAGCACCCACCGTGACCCTCCCCCGGGCAAGCCGGAGGCATCCCTCAGCAGTTTTCACACAGTTTGTAGAAACGATCTGAAACCATCCTCCAGCTGCCGCTGGGGGTGTTCCTGACTGCGCACTTCTTGACCGCGCTCCAAAATTTTTGCGAATCATGAAAAAAAAAGTAGGATTTGTCAGCCTCGGGTGTCCCAAGAACCTCGTCGATAGCGAGGTGATGATGGGCCATCTGCTGGCGCATGGATATGAAATAACCGCTGACGCAAATCAAGCGGACACGATCGTAGTCAATACATGCGGGTTTATTGATTCGGCGAAACGAGAGTCCATCGAAGCAATTCTTGATTCGGCGCGATTAAAGACGGACGGTCGTGCGAAAAGGCTGGTCGTTGCCGGTTGCCTCGTGGAGAGGTATCGAGACCAGTTGATGATCGATCTACCAGAAGTGGACGCCTTTATCGGCACCAGCCAGATTAACGATATTCTCTCTGTCTGTGATCCACAGACGAACACTCGAACGCTACCGGTACTGCCTCTTGGTAATCAAAGTGCGACCTATCTTTATGACGAATCAACCCCAAGGGTGCTGGCCACGCCGAGCCATTATGCCTTCATCAAAATTGCTGAAGGTTGCGATCGCCCCTGTGCTTTCTGTTTCATACCACAAATGCGTGGTCACTTTCGCAGTCGTCGCCTTGGTTCCATCATTGCTGAAGCACAGCAGCTTGCCGCGGAAGGCGTTAGGGAACTGATACTGGTAGCCCAGGATTCCTCGCGTTATGGCGAAGATCTGGGCAAGTATGATGCGTTGGCGCTTCTGTTGCGCGAGCTTGTCAAGACCGAAGGTATCGAGTGGGTTCGAGTGATGTACACCTATCCGACCCATATCAGTGATGCCCTTCTCGATGTTCTGGCCACTGAACCTAAGGCAGTCAAATATCTGGATATGCCCTTGCAGCACGCCTCTCAAAAAGTTTTGAAGCTGATGAAACGTGGTGGCAATCGCGATAGCCTGGAGAAATTGATAGAAAGAGTACGCGCTCGCGTACCCGGTATTGCGGTTCGAACGACCTTCATCACCGGATTTCCCGGTGAGACTGATGAGGATTTTGAGCAGTTGCTGGCTTTTATCCGCAATGTGGAATTTGATCGTATGGGCGTATTTACATATTCAGATGAAGAGGGAACTCCGGCTTTTGAATTGCCACACAAAATCGATACGAAGGTCGCCAAACAGCGTAGGGCACGTCTGATGAAAGAACAGGCGCGCATTTCCCGTCGTCGCAACCGCTCGAGAGTGGGCGAGACAGTACGAGTTCTTTTTGAAGGCGAATCGAAGGAGAGCGAGCTTCTTTGGCAGGGAAGAATCGAAACACAGGCACCCGACATTGACGGTTGCATCCTGATCAATGATGCGCCGGAAGGCTGTGCTCCGGAGCCCGGCGATTTTGTTGACGTGCTCATCACGCATGCCCAGCAATATGATCTGGTTGGCCGGATCGTTTAGTAATCTTGCGAGGCTGGCGTGAGGTTGGGCTACCCCCAGGAAGTAATGGCCATTAAAGAGTCAAGTGATGAATTGAACTCGACAGTGGACATGCCTGCTGCCGATCTTAGTCGATCGCCTGCCAATCGCACTTTAAAGGATTACGTTGCCCTCGCTCTCTCAAGTTGTGGAGTTGGCTATCTCCCGCTGGCGCCAGGCACCTGGGGTTCACTGGTAGGAATAGGTTTCTACCTCCTTGTGTGGGGTCTTGGTCAAAGATTTCTGTTTGCTAATGCGGCGATTCACAGATTCTCGCTCCTGGAAGTCTATACTCCCGAGATCGCACTGATGTTGACGCTGATCTTCGTGGTCTCGCTGAGCGGGGTTTGGGCTGCGTCGCGAGCGGAGCGACTGTTTCAGCGAAAGGATCCCGGTACAGTTGTAATCGATGAAGTTGCAGGACAGATGATTGCTCTGCTTCCTGGTCCATTCTTTCTGCATACCTGGTGGAGTATTGCGTCCGCCTTTCTATTTTTCCGGGCTTTCGATATTTGGAAGCCTTATCCGATTCGGCGGCTCGAGATGCTTGACTCGGGGCTGGGGATAATGGCAGACGATATTCTCGCCGGAATTTATGCGCTTATCGCTAATACCATCGTAATTTCACTCTACTTACTTTTTTTTCCCAGGGGGTGACTATGAGAGATGCAGCAGCCGGTCAACGTGATATCGACAAAGATCAGCAGTCGAGAGTGGAAGAACGAAAAAAGGAAGCGACTAGTAAAGAAACGTTGAACCAAGTTCAGGAAAAGGAAGAGATTGCGGATGCAGCCAACCAAAGTGGGGCGCCCACACCTGTACTGTCGCCCGATGGTGAGCCGGCAGAGAAAGACCAGGAAAAAGATACTGCTGGACCAATGTGAGATCAGCGGACAAGGTTGGCAACAACACGGCTCATTACAATGATCCCAGTGAAGAGGGTCGTTACCTTTCGTCCGTCTCCTTCGCCCCTCCACCAATCCAACCACGGCGTCGGAAAAACATCAGCATCCCTGCGGCTATCAAAATCATCACTAGCCAAATTACATAATAACCATAGCGGGAGTGAATCTCCGGAATGTTGTCGAAGTTCATACCGTAAACACCAACAATAAAAGTGAGCGGCAACATCAACGCCGAAAATATTGTCAACACTTTCATGATCTCATTCAGTCGATTCGAAACAACCGATAGATATGCTTCCAGAGAACCGCTAATTATATCGCGATAGCTCTCAGCCAGATCTGTCACGCGCACAAGGTGGTCGTAAATGTCTCGATAGAATGGGAGCACCGAACCTGAAATCAGTTGAAACTGGCCGTGGCTGATTCGATAGAGCACATCGAGTTGTTTTGAGGTGATGCGCTTAACTCGCAGGACACTTCGCTTCAAACCCAAAATTTCTTCCAGGATCTGCTTGTTAGCTCGATTTAGGGCAAAAATATCGTCCTCAAGCTGGTTGATCCGTTCGTCGAAATCATCCATTACCGGCAGATAATCATCAACAATACTGTCAATTATGTGGTGGAGCAGAAACGCTGCGCCTCTTTGACAAGTAACCGGACTCGAACGTATCGACTGTTTGATCTTATCAATACTGGGAAAGTTTTCGTGATGATAGGTCACCACATAATTTCGACCGAGATAGCCGTCCAGCTCGATTGTGTTAAAGCGGTCCGGGCTCGCATCGGTGCGCACTGCGTGCACAATGAAATAGAGATAGTCGGGAAACTCCTCCACTTTTGGATGATGCCTGTTTGCCCGGCAGTCTTCCACCGTTAGCGGATGGAAACGAAAAATGTCCAGAAGGACCCGGTCATCCGCCTCTCCCGGCGATTCCATATCAACCCAGATTATGGTTGCATCAACTGTCAGCAGTTCGGGTAGGTTTGCGACTGAAAACCCCTCCTCGACCTTGTTAGAATCGTCTCTATAGACAAAGATGTTCATACCATCTCTCCTGTCGAGGGCAACTACTGATGTCTCAGCCAGTAATGGTTAAGTTTGCTTTGAGCGACCCACAACGCTAAGCCTCGGCTCGACGCAAATTCGGCAGACTGTTACCATACCACCTTCTTCGCGGGCAAGATTCAATAAATTATTTCGAAAATCCATGGCTGGTAAGCAGATGCAAATTTTTGTCGCTGATGACGTTAGCGATAGTGGCCTGCAGCCGCTACGCGATGCAGGTTTCAATATAGAAAAACGGACGCGTTTGGGCGGCCAGGAGTTGCGCGAAGCGATTAATAACTGTGAGGGTCTCGTTGTCCGCAGTGAAACGAAGGTCACTGCCGAAGTAATGGATAGCGCTCCACAGTTGCGTGTGGTGGGGCGCGCCGGAGTGGGAGTGGACAACATTGATGTGCCGGCCGCCACTAGCCGCGGGATCGTGGTAATGAATGCCCCGGACGGAAACACCATCACCACTGCAGAACACACAATAGCTCTTTTGATTGCGTTAGCACGTCGCATCCCGCAAGCGAATAGCAGTCTCAAAGCGGGTCAATGGGAACGCAAGCGCTTTGTCGGAGTCGAATTACAGGGAAAGACTCTAGGGCTTCTCGGACTAGGACGGATCGGCCGCGTGGTCGCCAATCGCGCACGATCTTTTGGAATGAAAATCGTCGCTTTCGATCCGTTCATTGCTCCGGAACAGGCGAGCGATCTCGAAGTGGAACTGGTACCACTGGACGAAATCTTTCCTCGTGCCGATTTTCTAACAATTCATACGCCGTTAACTGCCGAAACGAAGGGAATCATCGGTAAGGAAGCCTTTGCCAGGATGAAGAAGGGTGTGCGCCTGATTAACTGCGCTCGTGGTGGCCTGGTCGATGAGCAGGCGCTCCTGGAGGCAATCAAGTCTGGAATTGTCGTGGGCGCAGCTCTCGATGTTTTTAGTCAGGAGCCTCCGCCAGCTGATCACCCGCTCCTGCAACTCGATGAAGTAATCGCTACGCCTCATTTGGGAGCGTCGACTGCAGAGGCCCAGGAGGGCGTGGCTTTTACCGTCGCCGAGCAGATGCGTGATTATCTTCTGACCGGAACGTTGCGTGGCGCAGTGAACGTGCCCGCCATGGGAGCGAAAGAGTTAATCGCTCTCCAACCCTACACCAAGCTCGCCGAAAGTCTCGGCAGGTTTCAAGCGCAATTGCTAGACAGCGCGGTCCGTGAGATCCAATTGAGTTACGCGGGGGAAATTGTTGATCTGAATGCGGCTTCCGTTACGAGAGCATTTCTTGCCGGGTTGTTGAGGGATGTTAGTGCTCGGGTAAATGTCATTAACGCCTTCCTGATCGCCGAGGAGCGGGGCATAAAAGTTACCACCTCATATCTGCGTTCGACTACCGATCTGGTTCCGGCCATTACCACAACGGTAGTCGCTAGCACGGGCGAACAGACTGTGTCGGGCACGCTGTTCGGTTTTGGGGGGCAAGCGCGGGATGGTCGCATAACTGAGATCAATGGCTTTCATGTCGAAGCAATTCCTCACGGTCACATGCTGGTAACGCGCAATCGTGATGTGCCGGGTGTTATTGGTCGCATAGGAACGATCCTGGGGGGACATGAGGTCAATATCAGCCATTTTCACCTGGGTCGCAGGGAGCGGGGAGGCGAAGCGATGGCCGTAATCGAAGTGGATGCGGCGGTGACGAAAGAGACTCTCGAAGCGCTTCGCGGTTGTGAACATGTTATCTCCGCCCGCGCCATTGAACTGCCTTAACAGTTTGTCGGAAGAACAGCCGCGTAGCGGCGAAATATCTATAGAGCGCGGGACCTCTGCTTTATTCTTCCGAATTGAGCGAAATGTTGAACATTTCGCTCAATTCGGAAGGGCGTAAGATCTAAGAGCGGTTCTCGTCTATATACATTTCGTGCCTACGGCACTTTTTCCGACAAATTCCTAGCAATTTTATCCAGGACCCTCCTTTTCCCACCCCTTCTCACGGCCAATCCTAGGATTCGAAGAGACTTGAAAAAATGGTACCACATGCGGTACCATTAAAAAATAGCTCCGAACACTAAATGCGATCGAAGAACTTGAATAATCAAATACCAAAATACAGTTTCACGGTTTGCTGGAGCGACGTGGACCATGCCTATATCGCTACCAGCCCTGAGTTCCCCGGTCTGTCTGCCTTTGGCGGTACAGAAGAAGAGGCTTTGCGCGAGGCAAAGATCGCGCAAAAACTATTCGTTGAAGATATGCGGGAAAGTGGAGAGGCTCTACCGGAACCGCAAACGGTACAAGAATTCAGCGGGCAAACCCGACTTCGCCTGCCAAAGTCTCTTCATCGACAGGCGGCAGCATTGGCCAAAGCGGAAGATATAAGTCTTAACACTCTTATCACCGACGCGGTAAGAACAAGGGTGACAGCCGAGCAGATAGCTAAACCCATCCTCGAAGAAATGCGGCGTCAGCATGCTGAGACATGGCTGACGCTGGCCTCGGTTGCGCTGAACGCTCAGGAATCAGTAACACATTACACCGTTGGAGAAATATCTCCGGAGCGCACTTTTTTGACGCGAGTTGCTTTTTAAGCCGGTTGTAATGGCCTTAATACAGCGAATTGGCGTTACGAAAACGGAATAACCTGCCAGTGGATGCCGCGATGGTGAACCCAAGAGAGACAAACAAGTGCGTAAAGCTGACACGGAAACATCGCGTCTCGGTTCAGATATCAAAGTAGAAAGAACTGGGGACCGACAGCCACGCAACGACTCCTCTTTGATGGGCAAGTTGAACATGGCATTTTGAGAAAGGCGATTTTTACTGAAGGCTGCTATCAACCCTGAACCCGGACTTCTAGATCGTGGAGCGTCGTGTGATGTGACAGCTGAGCAACTTATGAGAATAGATATTTCCATAAGTTGGTCAGTCTGACCGGGGCGAAGGGTTTCGGGAGAAAAGAATGGTAGAACTAGGAGAATGAATGGCTAAGAAGAAGGCTGTAAAAAAAACTGTGAGCAAGGTCGTTGTCGCAAAGTATCCTAGGCACTCTTTGGAAAGGGTCCTGCGCATTCCGCAGGCGATTTTGGATCAGAATGCCGGTAAGGAATGCTCGGACCAAGAAGCGGCGGCGTTTCTCGGCCTTAAATACAACAAAGGACCATATACTCTTGAACTGAGTTCAGCAGTCAAGTTTGGTCTTTTAGAGCGTCCTTCACCTGGGCGGTTGGCAGTTACTGATTTGGCAAAGAAAATCCTCCGTCCACAGAACGAACAGGAGGAACTGGAAGGCCTACGTCAAGCTGTTCTGAGAGCCCCAGAAATTTCGGAGGTGTACAGCCACTACCGCGGCGAAAACCTACCGGATGACCAGTTTTTCGATAACGCCCTAGTCGACAAATTTAAGATTCCACCCGACAAAGTTTCGGAATTCAAGGCCATCTTTTTCGAGACGCTTGCCAAGGCAAACCTACTTGAACACCAAGACGGCAAAATCCGTGTTCTCGATGTCTCCGCGGATCTGCCGATGGACACGATCACTTCTGTCTTGAAAAAGCTTGGAAAATCTGTAGCTGTCGATCCGAACGATTCCTGTTTTGTGATGATGCCGTTTGCGGATCCGCTCGGGAGCTACTATGAGAAGGTTTATAAGCCGGCTATCGAGAAAGCGGGGTTAAAGGCGGTGCGGGCGGATACGGAGATCTTTGGTACTGGCAAAATAATGGACCAGGTGTGGTCAGGAATTAACGCCAGCAAAGTTTTGGTGGCTGAACTCACAACTCGAAATCCGAATGTCTTTTATGAGCTCGGGTTGGCGCATGCTTTGAAAAAGCCTGTGGTCCTGGTTTCCTCTAACTCAGGTGATGTCCCGTTTGATTTGAAGCACATTCGCGTAATTTATTACGACGTGAATGACCCATTTTGGGGAGCGAAGCTCCTCGAAAAGGTCGCGGAGAATGTTCTGTCGGCGATCCAGAATCCAGAGGAGGCTGTATTCAAGGGTGAAGAGTCCTGAGAGTCGATCCAAGGACCACTTCTTCGAATATTTCCATAAGTTGATCACTTTGACCGAGGAGGAAAATGTTTCACCAAGATCAATGAAAACTAGGTACTTAATCGCTCATGGTGAGTACGACAAGGCGCAGGGCAGCCGACCGGCTCGGCTGCCGGTCCGATCCGTTAGTCAGCTTAGTGGACTGGATCGCCAACACCTCTAGAGGCCCAATTTGCTGAAGAAGCATAGCGTATGTTGGCGGCTGACTGGAGGCCTCCGGGAAAAGTCGAATTTGGAAACTTAAGGACCTAGCTAGGAATTAACAGTTTTTGAATATGCCGACTTGCGATCTTTCAGACATAGCGCAAGTGTCCTTCGACGAGCTGTTCGCAGCCACGATATCTCCCCGTGAAGTTGGCCGTTCAAGGTATCTGCGAAGTGACCTGGAATAATTTTGAGGCGATTTTGGAGAGCCTCGGTTGCTGATGGTGAGTTTGCTTCCGGGCCGCTCATTTAAGGCCTGCGTGCTCGATGCGATGCGGCGACAAATCGCGACAACCCATAATTTGGCGAAGGAGGATTTGGACGTTGGCTCGATCGAAACGGAAGGTCAGCAAGCCTTCCCGAATGACTCGGCCTTACCGAGAAGTCACTAAGGCTTTTGGAACCCGCACCACCGAGTTTGTGCAGGCGCTGCAGTTGGTCGCCGATTCGTTAAAGCGAATCCGCCAAGGACAAATTCGTCATCTGGTGAGTCTGTCCGGGCAATTGCGCGCTCTCCTCGTTGAGAAAAGCAAGGGTACTCAGCCTCTTCTTATCGATTTGGCCCACAAACTTCAGAAGGAACTCCGCGTCTATTGTATGCCAGGCGTAAACGATCCGGACTTTCCGTCACAGCTTCGAAGTGACCTGGTCCTTCACGTATCCGGATTTCCGATTACATCTGAAAGACAGTTTCAGGCGCAGATCGAGATGGATTTTCCGGAACTCATTGATCACGAGATCCTCACATTTAAAGGCAACAATTACACAGCGAAAAGTGTGATCGAGTGGTATGCAAATAAGGCCGGAGGAGCTCATTACTCCACTCGGCTTCCGGAAGATTTTGCCGCTCTTATATCGGGAAACCCACTTACCTTTCAGCCGTTAGCAAACATTCTTACGCAGATCGGGGATGCTGCTCTCCTCGCGGGTCGTCAGCTTCTCAAGAGCCTCGTCGACCTTGAATTACACGCGCTCGTGGTGGTTCCAGCGCAGGATCCCAGCGGGATCGCTGACGTGAATTATTTGTTCGATTCACAATACGAGGGGTCGTCAATGAGGCTCAGTCTTTTTCTGAATAAGCGACTGATGCCGAGCTTCATTGCTCGCGGGCTTCAGGGCAATTGGGCGCGAGTAGACTCCGATCGACTAATTGACTGGTCCGCGCCCAGACATCTTTATGCGGCCCTCCGGATAGAGGACGATTTGGCGACCGCTATGGAGCTAGCGGTTGATGGGGTGCTTGTCGGGCGACTGCGGTTTGAAGAACCTATCTTCGTTCTTTCCGACCCACTCGACTACGAGAACTTTCAGAATAAATCAGTCGATGGCCCTCCGCAGCGCTTCAGCTTCGGCCTAGGTGAAGTGCGAGGGTATGGGCAAGAGATGAACCCGATTGATTCCGCAAAGCTATTTCTCTATTTCCATGATAAGCGACAAGACCCTGATCTTCCCTTGTGTTTTTACTCGGCCGAGTCTTACGGTCACGCACGGAAGGGAACAAAGAATATTCAAATGACCGGTTCGGTTCGGAAGGAAACGGTGCGGAGGGTTTTGGGGGCGAATTAGAATCTTCGCTATGGAGTTCCTTTCAATGGGCCATGGGCACGATCTGATCGGCCGCAGCCTGAATCTTGGCGCCCTAGTCGACAAAGGCCAAAAATGAATCAGCCGAGCGCTGCGCGTAACTCTAAACGAATAGACTCGATCGACCTGTTGCGCGGCATCGTGATGGTCGTCATGATGCTTGATCACACGCGCGACTTCGTGCACAACGCCGCCTTGAGTTTTGATCCTCTCGACCTGACGCGGACTAGTGTTCCGCTCTTCTTCACGCGCTGGATCACGCATTTTTGCGCGCCAGTTTTTGTCTTCCTTGCCGGTACAGGCACCTACCTGCAGCTTGCCCGAGGCAAAAGCAGGCGAGAGTTGTCGCGCTTTTTGATCACACGCGGACTATGGCTAATCTTTTTGGAGCTTACCGCAGTACGGTTGGGTGCATCCTTTAACCTTACTGATTACAGATTCTTCGGCATGCTGCAGGTTATCTGGGTGATCGGGCTGTCGATGATTCTGCTTGCCGCATTAATCCATCTACCTCTGAAAGTTGTCGGCGCTTTCGGAATATTGATGATTGCCCTGCACAACCTCCTCGATCCATTGCAGGTGGCGGCCTTGCGCGGCCCCGCCACCGCAGTCCCGGGCCTGGCCGCAAAGCTCTGGATAATACTGCACCAGCCCTTCAATGCCTTTCCAATCCTGGGCTGGCCCAGTCCGGTGGTCCTGGTTGTCTATCCGGTAATTCCCTGGGTTGGTGTGATGGCGGCCGGCTATGCATTTGGCTCGCTCTATCAAAATGAAGCAGTCCTGAGGAGACGTCGGCTCCTATGGATTGGCGGCATCTCGACAGCGGTCTTTGTTTTATTGCGGGCCATCAACATCTACGGCGACCCCTCGCGTTGGTCTGCCCAAAAGAACACTGTTTTTACCTTCTTATCGTTCTTGAATACTACGAAGTATCCACCCTCGCTTTTGTATCTGCTTATGACCCTTGGGCCTGCGATTATTGCCCTTGTCTGGTTCGAAAGGACCTCTCTCCGCGGATGGCTCGGTAAGTTGCGAAATGCTCTCGTTACATTTGGTCGCGTACCGCTGTTTTTCTATTTGCTCCAGTGGCCAACCGCTCACACTATCTCGTTGCTGCTCCATCTCGCTTTTGGCAAGCCGGTAGGTTGGCTATTTCAAACACCGCTGGACTGGGGAAGTCAACCGGCGGGAATAGGGTTCAATCTCGCCGTGGTCTATGCCTCCTGGCTTGCCGGTGTGCTCTTGCTTTACCCGTTGTGCAGATGGTTCGCCGCAGTAAAACAACGAAGACGAGACTGGTGGTTAACTTATCTATGAGTGGCTTTTGGCAGGCCGAGACATCCTCTCTTCCTGCGAGAAACGTTGCGTAGAAACGTCACCAATGGCACTCAAGGAACGAACAAACTGTAGGGGCGTCCCTCCGTGGGCGCCCCAATTTGCCGCGACTCGGGGCGCCCACGGAGGGACGCCCCTACAGTTTGTTCGTGAGCTTGCTCACCTTGCATGGCGGAAGTATTCTTCGTATTGTAAAACGTGCTCCAATTAACTGGGTGGTTCGAGAAGGTTCCCGAGTGGCGCCGTTACCGCCGACGATTTCTCTCGAACTCTGTGGCGCTAAATTGCGTATCGATTTCAAAGGTCGTTTTGCGCTGTTATTTGCTGCAACCAATCAGGCGAGGCGTTTATGAAATTTAGCAAACTTATCTTGAAGAATATCCTGCGAAACAAGCGGCGGACTTTGCTTACAATTTCCAGTCTTGTTGTCTCGTTGTTCCTGATAATAACTCTCGCCACCATCCTGACGGAGCTTGAGCGAGGCAGTCAGGAAGCAAATCCTCTGCGGCTGATAACCCGCCATGCCGTTTCTCTCGCCAACGTGCTTCCCATGGCGGACGTTCAGCGCATCATGGCTGTGCCAGGCGTCAAGAACGCTATGTCCTTCAGTTGGTTTGGCGGCATTTATAAGGACGAAAAGAACTTTTTCGCGAATTTCGCCGTTGACGCCAGCAAGTTACGCGAGATCCAACCAGAGCTGAAGATGTCGGACGCCGAATGGCAAGCATTTATTAACGATCGTCAGGGGGCGATCGTCGGTAAGAAACTGGTGCAGCTTTATGGTTTTACGCCGGGCCAACGGATTACTTTGAGAAGTCCGATATACAATCAAAGTGTGGAATTTGTCATCAGCGGTGTTTGCACGGGCGGCGACGAGAAGACACTCTTCTTCCATCACGACTACGTTAATGAAATGTTCCCCGTATGGGCTAAGGACCACACCGGCATGGTTAGCATTCTGGCCAAAACTGCGGATGACGTGCCTCGCATCGCGCAAACGGTGGATTCAATCTTTGCGAATACTGACTCACCAACAAAGACAGAGAGTGAACGTGAATTTGCAATGAGCTTTCAGACCATGATGGGCGGGGTCAAGCAGTTTATGTATGGCATCATGGCCGCGATCACTTTCTCGGTGCTGCTGGTGATGGGCAATACAATGGCCATGACCGTACGCGAGAGGACCAAAGAAGTGGGAACGCTGAAGGCAATTGGTTTCGGGCGCGGTACCATCGCCGCTCTCTTTCTCGCGGAGGCGTTGCTGGTGGCGACAGTGGGGGCAGTGATTGGTATTGGAGGAGCCGCACTGATCTTCAGATCAGTGGATCTGGCTTTGTACATTCCCAACTTCCAGTCTTTCGTGCCGACCAACCAAACGCTGGTCGTTGCTTTTATTTTATCGGTATTTGTCGGTCTGGTAAGTGTGGTTTATTCGGCTTATCGGGTTTCGGGCTTGACAATCGCGGAGGCTCTACGTAGCACGGAATAATGGCACTTCCACTAAAGTACAATCTTCGCAACATCATCGTTCGCAAAGGCAGCACGCTAGCCACAGCTTTCACAATAGGCTTGACCGTAGCGGTTTTTCTGATGGTGATGGCCCTGGCGCGCGGGATCGATCTTACCTTGAGCACCAGCGGTGAACCGCTAAATCTGATCGTATTGCGCGAGGGAAGCACCGCTGAGCTGAATAGTTCGGTTTCGCGGGAGAACCTGAATGACCTGATTTATCTGGATGGGGTTGAGCGCGAGGGTGATCAGCCACTCGTTGCAGCAGAAACAGTGACTCTGATCTATAAGGCTCGAAAGGGAATGAGTCAGGGCTCGAACGTGACTATTCGTGGCGTTGGACCAATGTCCTTTAAACTGCGCTCCGGATTCAAAACTATAGCGGGTCGCATGTTTCAGCCAGGCCTCACCGAAGCTATCGTCTCAAAACGAATCGCGGAACGTTTTCAGGGGTTCGATATAGGTGACAAGTTTCGTATACAGACCACCGACTATACTGTTGTGGGTTTATTTGACGCCGGTGGGAAGGCCTTTGAGTCAGAAATTTGGGTAGACTCAAACTCGCTCGCCAGCGCCACGAAGCGCGATTCATACTCTTCGGTGCTCTTGCGGGTAAAAGACCGTAGCCTAATGGAGTCGCTCGCTAAGCGAATTACCGATGACCAGCGACTGCACCTGAAGGCAGTTGCGGAGCGAAAGTTCTATGAAGATCAGCAAGGAACAGTATCCGGCGCTCTCAAGGGTCTTGCAGTTTTCATCTCTTTTATTATGGCTGTCGGCGCCGGCTTTGCCGGCATGAACACGATGTATGCGGCGGTGGCCAGACGTACAAAGGAGATCGGCACGTTGCGGGTGCTCGGTTTTAGCCGGTTCAGCATCCTGGCCGCTTTCCTATTGGAGTCTGTTGCGATCGCCGTAATTGGGGCTGCGATTGGCATCGTGCTCGCTTCCCCACTTAATTTTGTCTCCACCGGCACTTCAAACTTTGTTACCTTCAGTGAAATCGCTTTCAACTTTAGGGTGACTACAGACTTGGTGCTTTTGGCCCTGATTTTCGGAGCTGTAATTGGGTTTTTGGGATCGCTATTGCCTTCAATTCGCGCCTCTCGCTTTAAGATTGTGGATGCTCTGCGTGCCTGAGCGAACCAATCCTGAAGGGATATTACTTATCAATTTAAGAGGTACACGATATGTGAGTCTAATAATGTGAGCCTCTCGGATATTGAATTAGTGGACATTGAATAGTTGCCTATGGTTTCAAACCCCAAAACAAAAGAGGATCAAGACAACCTTAATGAGCGCCTTAGAAGCCTGAAGATAGATCGTGGTCCTGCACCGTCGCCAGCCACAAGAAACGGGGCGCCTAAACTGCTGCTATTGGTGTTGTCAGCCGTTGTTGCACTTGTCGCGCTCGGTTATCTGTTTTTCTTCTCTGCGCCAAAGGCGATTTCTGTGGCGCCGGTAAAACTCGAGACCACAGGAGCCTCACAGGGTGACACTGTTTTGTCGGCCTCAGGATACGTGGTTGCCCATCACAAAACCGCTGTCGGCGCTAAGGTGATGGGCAGGGTAGCCTGGATTGGGGTGGAAAAGGGCGACAAGGTGCAGCAAGGGCAGGTGCTTGTGCGGCTTGAGGACAACGAGTTTAGGGCTCAGTTGAATCAGGCTCGAGCCAATCTCGCTGCGGCCCAGGCGCGGCTCGATCAATTGCGTACCGGATCGCGGCCACAGGAGAAGTTGAAGGATAAGGCCGCGGTTTTGCAGGCAGAAGCAAATCTGAAAAATGCCGAAGCCGATTACCAGCGAACGGACAAGTTATATCGGTCCGGAGTCTCCTCGAAATCCGACCTGGACCACGCTGTTGCTCAACGCGATACGGCGGCTGCTCTGGTGGAGGCCGCGCGCCAGTCGAGCGCTATGACTGATATTGGACCACGTAAGGAAGAAATACAGGCCGCGGAAGCACAAGTTCAACAAATGAAAGCAGCGGTGGATTATTCACAAACACAACTCGCCGCTACTGAAATCAAGGCGCCGGTCTCAGGTACTGTATTGCAGCGAATTGTTGAACGCGGTGAGATGGTCAGCCCCTCGGCGTTTGGCGAGTCAGGAGCGCGCACTTCAGTGGTTGATCTGGCTGATCTGAATGATCTGCAGATCGAACTGGACATTAGTCAGACAGATTTTTCCCGCTTGAAAATGAATCAACGTGCGGAAATCGTCCCGGAGGCTTTTCCCAACCTCAAATATACAGGGTTCATTGCTGAGATTGCGCCAGAGGCAAACCGCGCCAAATCCACGGTGCAGGTCAAAGTGAAGGTGGAAAATCCGAATGAACAGCTACGTCCGGAGATGAATGCTCGAGTCAACTTTCTAACTGAGGCAACGCGTGGCGAAACGAAGGCTGCGGCGAGAGTACTGGTGCCCAAGGCAGCGGTGCAGCGAAAGGACGGCAGCGCCTTTGTCTTTGTCATAAAAGGGAACCGGGTAGAGCAGCGAACCGTTCGTCTCGGTGATGAGGCGGGAGATTCTTATTACGTTTTGGATGGATTAAGCGGTGGTGAAACTACGGCCATCACCGATGTCGATAAGTTGCGCGATGGCGATCGCGTCAAGATAAGTGGTCAATAGTGTAAACGCTGCAAACATGAAATTCGGGCTATAAGATAAAATTTTTTATCAGTGATAAGTGAGGGTGAGCTTCGGAGAAGATTATGGCAGCACCAATGGTTCAGGTTCGTAACGTAAGTAAGCGCTTCTCGCGAGATGGGTTTGAGGTAGTCGCTTTGGACCACGTCAATCTCGATATTCAGCAGGGAGATTTTCTAGCGCTGATGGGACCCAGTGGGTCTGGCAAGTCTACGCTGTTAAACCTACTCGCGGGAATTGATCGCTGCACGGAAGGTGAAGTGGATGTAATGGGGACCAACCTTGCGAAGCTCAGCGAAAGCCAGTTGGCCGTTTGGCGCAATGGTCACATCGGCTACATCTTTCAAACATTTAATCTTATTCCCGTGCTGACGGCTTTTGAAAATGTTGAATTGCCGTTGCTGTTGACGAAGTTGTCGAAGGCCGAGCGACGTAAGAACGTGGAAACCGCCCTGGAACTAGTAGGGCTTTCTGAACGGATGCATCACCAGCCGCGGCAGTTGTCAGGTGGCCAGGAACAACGCGTCGCCATCGCCCGAGCCATCGTAACTGATCCAGAGCTAATTCTGGCTGACGAGCCAACCGGTAATCTCGACGCGCGTTCGGGTGAAGAGGTGCTAAATATTTTGTCCACGCTCAATCGAGAATTGAAGAAAACGATTATGTTAGTCACTCACGATCCTCATGCCGCCAATTACGCCTCGCATGAGCGACATCTCGAAAAGGGGATCTTGCTCGACGGTACTTCTGAACCGGCTAACAGAGTCCTACCGTAAGCCAGGATCTTGTGCCATCCTTGAATCCGATTAAACCTTTTTGATATCTCCCAGGACTTCATCAATGTAAGCGCACCAAACATGGAGAAGCATCAGGTGCATCTCCTGGACATGCGCCGTTGAATCACTGGGTATAGCTAGCATCAAGTCCGCAGTTCCTTCCGCGAGGCCGGCGCTGCCTGTCAATGCTATGGCAATCGCACCACGTTTCTGGGCCATCGCCAGACCGAGGTTGACGTTTGCCGAACGGCCGCTGGTCGTAAACCCGATTGCCACATCTCCCGCTTGGGCTAGTGCCTGAATTTGGCGTTCGAAGATCTGGTCGTAACCAAAATCGTTGCTGATGCAAGTTACAGTGCCGGGATCACTAGCAAGGGCAACGGCCGGAAACGGTTGTCTGGTGGCAGCAAAACGACCTAACAGTTCTGCAGCCAAATGGCTCGCCTGGGCAGCACTTCCGCCATTGCCGAACGTGAGCACCTTGTGTCCTTCCTTAAGTGCAAGAACCAGCGCCCGGGCAATCGCTTCCGCCGGTTGTTGCAGGGTCTTCAGGGCGCGGTCCACTACGTGTGAGTGTGAACTAAAATGGTCTGCAAGAGAAAAAGCTTTCATTTTATGTCTCTCAGCGAGCTCCTATTACTTTAGGGGCACTCAGGCATCATTGCGAGAAAATCAGCATACTATTTGCCGGCAGCACGAGTGCAGCAGAAAACTCGTATCCATGTAGCGGCGCAGACTCGGCAAAAACTCGACCACCATTGCCCGAAACACTCGGATTCACCCAATTTTCGTAAACGTCGCTGTTAAAGATTTCGCGCCACTCACCGCCGCGGGGAAAGCCAATGCGGTAATCAAATCGATTGAACGGGGAAAGGTGAATCGCCACGATCACATCGCGACCCTCCCCGATTACCCAACGATGAAAGGCCAGTACACGGTTCGCATCATGCGCGTGTACAACCTGGAAACCTTGTCCGCGCAATGCCGGGTGTTGCCGACGTAGTTGCAGAAGTTCACGCGTGAAAATGAGGTGGTCGAGCATCTGCTTGTCGCCCCGATCGAGGCCAGCCCAATTCAGCAGGAGATTTTTGTGAAACTCGAAATTGTCGGACCACTGTTTGTCCTCCAGGAATTCCTGGCCCATGAAGAGCATGGGAATGCCCGGAGCCGCGAGACTGATGCCCGTGGCCACGCGCGCCCGGCTGCGGGCAAACCAGGAACGCGGATCTGACGGATCTCCCAAGCGTGCTACACGCTGTTCACGACCTTCGTAAACAATATCGTGGTTCTCCGGACCCTGCACAAATGTCCAGTGTTGCTCAAACCCTTCGGCCCACAGACTCCTTGCGAGTCCTCCCATGTTCAGAGATCTTTCATCTGGTTGACTGGCGTTGCCGATTACATCGCGAATTGCAATACGCAGCTGATCGGTAAGACTGGTATTGAAGCCGGCGCCCTCGGGAGGCGGTTTCACGACATAAGGATTAACACTCCAGTACTCAGCTTTATGCAGGGTGCTTGGCCGATGATGTTGTAAAGTGGCGGTTAAGTCCTGACAAAACCTCCAACCGTGAGGTTCTCCATCATGATCGATCACACTTACCTGGTCGTAACGAAAACCGTCAATGCGATATTCGTCCAAAAAGAATTTGGCGTTTTGAATCAGGAAATCGCGCACTTCGGGCGCGCCGAAATCAAATACCAGACCTCCGGCATGCCCCTTCTCACTAAAATATAAAGAGTTCTTGTTGCCATTGACAGTCGATTGACGATCGAAGAAGAAAATGCATTGGTCACCGAAATCGCCGCCAGCATGGTTGTAAACAACATCTAGAAGAACAGCGAGGCCATAAATGTGGCAAAGGTCGATCAGCGCCTTGAGTTGATTCATCTCTCCTCGCAAATCTTCGAACGCATAGTCATCCAGACCTTTTGCGCTTAAGAGCTGGTTCATCTGGTCCACATAAGGCGCAAGCTCATGGTCCTCGACAGCGAAATCCAGCTCTGGTGAGAAATAGTCGGTACCGTTGTAGCCGAGACTGAACTGAGTTTGAAATTCCTGGATGGGCATCAGCTGAATTGCCGTGATTCCGAGATTAGTGAGATGGGGAATCTTTCGCGCCACGTCGAGAAATGAGCCACCTTTTCCCGGCAGGTTCGGCGTGAAGAAGACGCCGACGTGGAGCTGATAGATAACGAAGTCCGGAAATTGAGGTGTCATGTAACCAGTTTCATGCCAGGGAAAATCGGTTTTGCGCACCAGGCATTCGCTGGGAAATGGTTTCTGTAATTCCCTTGCGTAGGGGTCACGTTTAGGTCCCTCGCCACCGTCTCCAACCACATAAAACATATAGCGGTGTCGGTCCTTCACGCCCGAGATAAAACCAAGCCAGTGTCCCTGTTCGACCCGATTCAGGAGACTACTGTCAGTACGCTGATGATTGTTAAATTCACCAATCACGTGCACGGAATGCGCGTGTGGCGCCCAGACGCGAAAAGTTGCGCCAGCGGCAGTTAAGTTAGCCCCCATTGGGGTGTCGGCGCGAGTATGATCGAGTGAAGCAGGCATCGTGGATCTACCGGGTCAATGAGATTTCAGCCTTAGGCATTAGCTACTGGAGGGCGACCGCTAGAGGCCAATTATCAGTTCCTTAGCGCCGACATTTTACGTCGTCATTGGCACAATCGTGTAGGCCAGAGGCCACTCATCAGGACGCAACTCCGAGCTTGAGCGGGGCCTAAGCTCTTTGGATCACTAATTGCAAGTTGTCATAGTAATGATCACAGATACTTCGTCTGTCCAGATACTGCAGAGCATTAGACCATCAGATCCCGCAAGTCGTCATCTCATCGCGTCAATCCGAGGACTTCAGGTTGGGCCGACTCTAATCGTTCTCGCCAGCATTCACGGAAACGAACCGGCGGGCACTTTGGCAGCCGCTCGGGTGACTCCTCACTTGCGGCAGCTTCAGTCCAAGCTCCGCGGAGAGGTAATCCTTCTGACCGGAAATACTCGAGCCCTGGAACGGAAGGTTCGCTATATTGACGCGGACTTAAACCGTCTTTGGACCTCCAATAATATCCGGCGAATCAAGCAGAACCAGCACTTGGCCTCAGTCACTTCGGAGGTTCTCGAACAACGGGAGCTATTGCTGGAACTGGAGTCTGCATTTGAACGTGCTCGAGGCGAGCTTTTCTTCGTCGATTTACATACCACATCCGCGGAAGGCAAGCCATTTGCAACGGTCGGCGATACCCTTCGTAACCGCCGTTTTGCGTTAAATTTTCCCCTAACAATCGTCCTTGGCCTGGAGGAACAGATTGATGGTACATTGCTGGAGTACGTCAATAATCTCGGATTAATAACGATGGGCGTTGAGGCTGGACAGCACGATGACAGTATTTCCGTTGACAATCATGAAGCAGCCATTTGGATTGCGACTCTTGCAGCAGGCAATCTCACTAGTGGTGACGTGCCGGAGTTGGAAAAATTTCGTGAACGATTAGCGCGAACAAGCGGGGGAAGACGCGTAGTTGAGGTGCGACATCGTCATGCAATTACGGCGGCAGACAATTTCCAGATGGCGCCAGGGTTTACCAATTTTCAGCGCGTTCAACGGGGACAGTTGCTGGCCCAGGATCGCAATGGCAAGGTCACGGCGCGTGAAAGCGGACTGGTGCTTTTGCCTCTTTATCAGGGCCTTGGTGATGATGGCTTTTTTCTCGGGCGAGAGGTCAGAAAATTCTGGCTCAGTTTGTCAGCATTGCTCAGACGCATGAAATTGGGAGATTTTGTGCACCTGCTGCCGGGTGTTCGCAGAGACACCAATGACAAGAATGTCTTAATCGTAAACACAAACGTCGCTCGGATCCTACCCCTTCAGATATTCCATCTATTGGGTTTTCGCAGACGGCGTTGGACCGGCGGTCGGCTCATAGTTAGCCGGCGGGCATACGACCAGGAAGAACCCGGGCAACTATCAACTTCTGGACCAGCGAGCTGGTGATAGAGATTGCGCTTTAGTATCTTGCTACGGCCAGTCGTTCGTCTCCGCCGATTCCCTTACCAACGGCCCAGACTTCACCGCCCGCTCGTATCTGCAAATAGATTGGATCTATTGGCCGATTAGGCGGCCCGTACAACACGAAGCCCGTGCGAAAGTCGTAAGCTCCCATATGACAGGGGCATTCAAGGCACCCACGAGCGCGATCATAATAGACCGAGCAACCTCGGTGCGTGCACTTCTGGCTAAACGCGTAATACTCTCCTTGCTGACTGCGGACCAGGATCGCCGGATCGTCTTTATGCGGATAGTGGAAGTAGAGAGATGAGCCGGGCATCAAAGCTTCGGCGCCCTCGATCTTGGTTGGTGGCAATGCGGTTTGTTGGCTCTCACGTCCTGCAGCTCTTGCCGAAACAGCTTCGGCCGCCAACAGCAATCCGGCGGAGCCCATTAAGACAGTGCCGCAAAAGCCGCGGCGGTCGAGCCGCGACTGATCATTCTGCTCAGTGGAAGTGGGATTTTGCGTACCCCGGTCTTCGGAAACTTCAGCAGTCTTTGGACCGGGAAATCCTGGGGAATTCATGTCGTGCCCTCCTTTCAAGTCAGTCACGTCAATTGCGATTTATTTACCCAACTTCTCTTCCCATGTCTTGCAAGGATTATGCCCACTGTTCCATATGACAACAGCAATTATCTTCCTGCCCGGCTTGTTAACAATTTCACTCGGGGGTGCCCCTGGCCGACGCATTTGGCCGAAATCTATCTCTTGGATTTTCTTGCAAGGTTTCGCAACGGAGGCAAAGACGTGCGAGTTTTCGCGCAAGAACAGCGAAACTTTCCTCATTTTCCTGTGGCTAGGATCTCACCCTGAGACGAATAGAGCGGCAGACGTAAAAAACGCCTTACCGCCCTGAATTAGCGCTAGAGACTTCTTACTGCTTTTTGGCTTCTTTTATTTCCCGTTCGGTTCGTTTTTTTGCATCATTCGCCTCGTGTTCGCCTAATCCCAAATCCTGGAGAGTTCGGCCAATGCTTCTCCCGCCGGCCATGCCAGCAAGGATTGCATCTCGTGTGATATTGGGATGTGACCTACCTAGATTCGCTCCCAACCTGGTAGCGGCGACGTACTGACCGAACGTTAATTTTGGGTTGGTTAGAAGTGCTGCTTGATACCCGCTACGCAGGTCATTTGCCGTGGTATGCAGACGCGCAGCCATCATCGGATGGTCGTTCAACTCTTCATCAGCGCGTTCGGCATTTTCACGCTGAAGTCGAGCACGGTCGAGACCAACGTCAGAACGTCCGTTGGATCGGTCCGAAGCCGTTGCGCGACCGCTATCAGCGCGCCCGTTCGAGCGGTCTGAAGAAGTGCTGATTCCTCTGTCAACGCCAACACCACCCGACCTGCCCAGCCCTGGATTGCCGGCTGGCGGCCCACCCTGACCGTGGCCTCGCCCCTGGGCAGAAGCTGTTGTTTCCATTCCGATTACAGCAGAGCATACGATCACCAGAATGGCTAACAAACCAAAAGTGTTCTTCATAATTTCACCTCCAGATTGTAGGTCAGAGTTCTTAATCAAGCGGGAGATAAGGGCAAGAGGGAAGATAATTATACCAGACACCTCTCAAGTGGGGGAACTCAAATTTGGACATTACTTTTATCAATCTTTCTAAAATTCTGTAGCTTTCTCTTGGGGGAAAGTGGCAGAATCAAGATAAATGCTCCAGCCGGAGGAAATAGCGCTGACATGAAAAGGCACGCCACTCACAACTTGAAGATGATCGGCGTGCGCGATCTGCGAGATATCAACCAGACGGTTTTCCTGCACTTAATACGAGAACGTCAGCCAATCTCACGCGCTGATATTGTAAAGGCTACCGGACTGCGACCAGGAACCGTATCGGCCATCGTCAACCGCCTGATTAAGGAAAAGTTGGTTTATGAAGGCGTGGAAGGACCCTCGAGTGGTGGTCGACCGCCCAAATATCTTTATGTCAACGCCGAAAGCGCCTATGTGCTGGCTCTCGATATCGGAGTAAGGGAGTCGGTATACGCCGTTAGTGATTTCAATGGCCGGATACTTACGCAGAGAGCAGTGGTTACCGAGGGACAGCCGGAAAAGTTTCTGCGCTCACTAGCCGGCGAGATAAATGAATTGGTGCGTGCTCAATACCCGCGGGCTCGCGTCGAAGCCGTCGGAGTTAGTGTACCGGGGTTGGTCGATCGGGCGGAAGGCTCGCTAATCGTTTCGCCAAATCTGGGCTGGCATGCCGTTCCCGTGTGTTCGTTGCTGGAAGCTGAGTTAGGCCTCCCTGTATATGTGGAAAACGACGCCAACGCTGCTGCTTTCGCCGAGTTGTGGTATGGACCACTCGAAGAGGTCAGTGCCCGAACGCTGCTCTGTATTCTGGTGGTCGAGGGACTGGGCACAGGATTGATTATCAACGGTGAATTGCACGTCGGCACCCGTATCGGCCTCGGTGGTTTTGGACACATGACCATGGATCCGGCAGGTCCCGCCTGCTCTTGCGGCCGACGGGGCTGTTGGGAAACTTTCGCCGCGGATCGAGCTACCATCGCTCGGTACCATGCGCTGGCAGACTCCAGGAGTCACGTACAGACCGTGACCGAGTTAACGGCGCTTGCCAAACAAGGAGACGGTGCGGCGCTGGAAGCTCTCCATGCGACCGCTCGCTATCTGGGTGAAGGGATAGCTAGTCTGGTGCACGGTTTGAGTCCGGAAGTGGTGGCCATCGGGGGTGAAATTGCGGGTGCATGGCAAATCGTCAGTCCCATAATCAAGGAATGCGTCAAGAGCAATTACATTGTTCCCCCAATGAGTTTCAACATCCGCCCCTCCAGCGTTCAACGCCCCAGTTTGTTCGGCGCAATTCCGATCGCGCTGCAACATTGCTTTCATAACAGCCTGGATAAGCGAACCACTATGTTTAAGAGTATCCGAAGCAGTTCCGAGGACCGCATAGCACGGTCCGTATGAATTCAGTTTTACACTCCGAGAGTTAAAGCTTTCCACTGCTATTCCATTGGCGAGTCGTCAGCGAGGCTGGATGCGGCAAAATTCAGAGAGCCAATTCTTATCTCGGCCGTTGTCAGTTCCCGCGTTGATTCTAATCATCCTGCTCTCTTGTGCGTCCGCTGCGGCGCAGGACGCGAAGAGAGTTGCAATTGAAACGATCCAGTTCAAGAGTGACCTCATTGGCCAGCCGCTGCCCTACGACGCACTACTACCGCCAGACTACCAAACTTCGAATGCACGCTACCCAGTGCTCTATTTGTTGCATGGGTTATTCGGGCACTACGATGATTGGCTGACCAGGACCAACCTCGCCACCTATGCAGCCGGCGCGAGAGTCATTATTATCACGCCTGAAGGGCACGACAGTTGGTATACAGATAGCACCACGGTCGCATCAGATAAATATGAATCCTATGTCATCCGCGAACTGATTCCGGACGTGGATGCGCGCTTTCGCACAATCAAAGATCGGAGGGCGCGCGGTATTGCCGGACTGTCGATGGGAGGGTATGGCGCTCTCAAATTCGCGCTTAAATATCCTGACCAGTTTGCTTTCGCCGCCTCTATGAGTGGGGCGCTCGATCCAGCGACGCGGACTGACGACCATCCAGGTTTTTTGTGGGACATCCTTAGCCCCTCAATCAAAGCTGTTTTTGGTTCGAAAGGAACCCGGACGCGTCTGGTGAACGACCTGCACCAGATTGCCCGTAACCTCAATCCTGATCGAGTTAGCTCGCTGCCATATCTATACTTCGATTGCGGCACGGAAGATGGCTTTCTCGGAACCAATCGCGAACTCGCCACAATACTCTTGGAGAAAAAGCTCCCGCACCAATATCGCCAGCTACCAGGTGGACACAATTGGGAGTTTTGGGACCAGCAAGTCCGTGAGGTGTTGCGGCTATTCGCTCAGCGTATGGCGAAGTAAGATTTCACAAAGGCCCGGCCGCAGAGTTCCTTGGCAGTTTTCCTTCCGCGGCTCCGAGGCGTAATGTTCTCGTAATGAAACAGTCTTTCGCAATTGCCGAATTTGAAAGTGAAATCGCGCACTTCCGCCTTCCGTTACAAGGGCAAGGAGCAGGATGCGGAGAAGGTGGGCAAGGAGTTGAATGTACGCGCCGTTTTGACTGGCAGCCTCAGGCAGATCGGCGACCAAATCGAGATCAGCGTCTCATTGGATGATGCCCTCGACAACCATCAGATTTGGGGTTCGCAATACGCGCGCAAGGCGTCCGATCTTTTGTCAATCCAACGGGAAATTGCGCGAGAAATTACTGGCAACCTGCGGCTGAAGCTTTCGAGTACTGACGAGAGGCGGCTGAGAAAGCATTACACGGAAAACGCGGAAGCTTACCAGTTTTATCTCAAAGGCCTTTTTTATTGGAACAAGAGAACGGGCGACGCTGCAAAAAAATCAGTCGAGTATTTCCAGCAGGCCATTGCGAAAGATCCAAACTTTGCGCTGGCATTTGCAGGCCTGGCAGACGCTTACCAAGCACTCTCACTTTTTTCCGATGTTCCACCAGACGAGGCTTTTCCGAAGGCCAAGGCATCTGCCCTGCATGCGCTGGAGCTTGACGAAACTGTCGCTGAAGCACATACGTCATTAGCTGCTTCACTGTTTTGGTACGATCGTAACTTCCCGGCAGCGGAGCGGGAATTTCAGCGAGCGATTGAACTGAATCCGAATTACGCGACTCATCATTGGTATGGCGTCACTTATCTGGCAAAGATGGAGCGGTTTGACGAAGCCATCGCCGAGGTAAAGCGGGCGCTGGAGCTTGATCCACTCTCGGTAATTATCAATGCGGATTTAGGAAATGCCTATGTCCAGGCGCATCAGTATGATAAAGCCATCGAGCAGCTGCGAAAGTCAATAGAGCTGGATCAGAACTTTTACTTTGCCCGCTTGATGCTAGGCACCGCTTATGAGATGAAGCAGTTGTTTCCGGAGGCTATAGCTGAATATAAAAAGGCATACCAGTTGAGTGACAATCCCTTTGTACTGGCGCTTATGGCCCACGCTTTTGCTGCGTCAGGCAAGCGAGATGAAGCACTGAAGACTCTCGAAGAACTTAATAGTATTTCTAAGAAGAGATTCGTCCTTGCTTACGGTTTTGCCATTGTGTACGCGGGACTTGGCGAGAAGGACCAGGCATTTCAATGGCTCGAAAAAAGCTATCAGAATCGCGAGGGCAGAATAACGCGGATGAAAGTTGACCCGCTCCTTGAAAACCTTCATTCCGACCCACGCTTTGCCGATCTCGTGCGTCGGGTCGGCTTACCCCAGTAACAATCTTCGGTATACAGTACTCTCCATTATCAACACGAACGCGGCAGATCGTGACTCTGGTGTCAATGAAGTACCGTAACGCGGTAGCGTCGGGTGAACACGGCAGGGCTAACTAAATCTGAAAGGAACCAAAATATGTACTCGAAGGACAATCTTAGGAAGCTGCCCAAGATGGGCGAACTCTCTCCAGAGGCTATGACCGCTTTCCGTGCTTACGACAAGGCCGCGCTTGCCGATGGAGCGATCCCAAAGAAGTACAAAGAACTCATGGCTATCGCCGTGGCTCTCACCACACAGTGTCCCTATTGCATCGAATTGCATAGACAGGAGGCCTTAAAGGCCGGCGTGACCGAGCAGGAACTTGCCGAAGCTGTCCACGTCGCTGCTGCTCTTCGTGCCGGCGGCGCTATCACCCACGGCACTCACCTCTTCGAAGGCTGAACCCGCCCGACTTACTACTGCGTTGAAAAAAGGAGATGAAGACTCAGGCGGTCTCTCAGGCCGCTGAGGTTGGCTGGGCCAGCTTAAGGGTGAGTAGCTTTCCCAGTTGGGCGGGGACAGGGTCCGCCTTCCTTACCTGAGAGGCTGCGGAGGTTGAGTGGATTAGCTCGGCTGAGAATGAGATGAATTCACTGCAGCGCCGTCTCGGGTCTGATTCAATCCCCTCACGATCTGCGTGTCCTGGAGTTTCCAAATGATCTCTAAAGGGGAGTCGTTTCAGCAATAGTTCCTTTACGTTCTCCATTTTTTGTCTTCCTCGACACTCTCTCGAACGCGGAACGCGGTGATCTTGCGGATCAGAGGTAGCGGTAACGGCTTCTCCAGTGGAAATTGGATCGACCCTTTGGCCGTAACAAATTTCGAAAGGTCATCGGCGAAGGCTTCCACTGCTGACGGCGTAGGATAGAAGCCGATGTGATTTTTGAATGCGGCGAAAGTGACCAGGATCCTCCGATAGGAGAAAGCGGGCATCCCCCACTTCAGGCTTTCCTTGGCCCCGGGCGCGGACGCGCGAATACACGCGCGCATTTCACGTAGCTTCTCGCGCGCTTCTTTGGGAGCGGCATTGATGTATTCGGTGATGCTTGCAGGTCGCGCTTTTTTTGAAGTCATAGGTTTATTCTCAACTTAAGTGACAGCCTTTCGGTGGAACTGCCGGAGACCGACTCCCAGCAGTAGCGCGTCAAAGAATATCAACCCGACGAACACAGCCAAGACAGACAGGTGCGGGAATTGTGGCACCAGCGCTCCACGCAGGCCCTCGCTCGCGTAGACGAGAGGATTCACCAGGACAACCTTCTGGAGGATCGGAAAGTGGTCCAAAGCGCTCCAGGGATAATAGGCACAGCCGAAAAAAATCATGGGAGTCAAAACCATGCTGAACATCAGGCCGATATGAGTCTGATCAACGCTGCACCCGAGGGCAAGACCGCCACAGGCCGAGAAAAGCGCGACGAGCACCGTAACGCTGGCGAAGCTCAGGGGAGAGTGCATGTTCAACTCCACGCCCGGACGTAGTAACACCCAGGCCGCTGGGATCACCGCCAGTCCCCCGATTAGTGATTGTAGCGTGCCAAAAAACACCTTCTCTATTGCCAACCAGGAGATATCAATGGGCGCCAACAGCCGATCTTCGATCTCGCGAGTGAACTGAAATTCACCAATCAAGGGCATCGCAACAGCCCAAACACCCGTGAACGTCATGCTAATCGCCATGATTCCCGGCAACAGCAGGCTCTTGTAAGCCGAGGGCATATAACCGCTGCTCACCATCACCCGACCGAAAATAAACACGAACATCATGGGCTGCAAGAAGGTCTGCAGCAGCAAAGGAACGAAGTTCCGGCGAGCGACATGAGCATCGCGCGCCAGCAGGGCCAGAAAAGTCTTCCAGTTCATTCGCGCAAGCTCCTTCCGGTGTGGTGCAAGAACAGATTCTCCAGGCTGGGCTCCGAGATGTGCACATCGCACAATTCGACCGCGGCGCTGGAGGCCAGATTGGCAATCTCAGAAACCAGCGAGCCTCCACGGTCGGCGTACACGTCGGCGCTGTTTTCGCTGTTCGCGTCGTTGTTTGTGCGCACCTCTCTCACGCCCGCCAACGTCTGCAGACGCTGCAGTAATTCCGGGGAGTGCTTACCGAAGCGCAACCGCAGCAGAAACCCACCAGGAACCGAGGCTTTCAACTCCGTGGGGTTGCCCAAAGCGATGTTGCGTCCGTGATCAATGATGGCCAGGCGTTGGCATAAAGCGTCAGCCTCCTCCATATTGTGCGTAGTCAGCAGGATGGTTTTGCCACTCTGGTTGTATTCCCGGATGATTTCCCAGAGAAGCAATCGGGTTTGCGGGTCCAGACCGGCACTGGGCTCGTCCAGGAACAGTACCTTAGGGTCATGCATCATGGCACGCGCGAGGGAGAGGCGTTGCATCATGCCGCCGGAGAATCCGCGAACCATCTGATCAGCCCGGTCACGGAGTTTGAAGCGCTCGAGCAACGCATCCGCCCGCTCGGCTCGCTTCTGGGAATCGATGCCAAAGTAGGCGCCATGAAAGAGCAGAATTTCGCGAGCGGTAAGAGAAAAGTCAAGGTTGGGACGCTGTGCAACCACCCCAATCAGTTGCTTGACCGCCACCTGTTGCGCCCACACATCGTGCTCGCCAATCCACGCTTGACCCTTCGTTGGGCGCACGCGGGTGGTGAGGATTCCTACTGTCGTCGACTTACCCGCGCCGTTTGGTCCTAACAGACCAAAGATCTCTCCGGGTGAGATCTCAAGAGAGAGGCTGTCTAAAGCGACGATCTCCGGTTTGGGTTGTTTGTTCCCTTTGCCGCGCGCTGAGCCGAAACCGAAGCCAGCGCCGGAGGCAAGGGGGGGCGGTGAAGTGTATACTTTGCGTAAATCGCGTGTCCGAATACCAGCAGGCATGCTGAAGTTCCTCAACGTACCAACAGTCTAATTTCTTGTATTTAGTATTTAGAACAAGGTTTCTCGCTCATTTCCCTTGTTGGCGATCAAGTCAACGGTCCTTCTTCGCCTCACAAGTTTTGCTTCGAATCGATCCAATCTAACATGCTGCATAGGCCGGCCCAAGCGCGCCCGCCTGCGGAGTGCTGATGCAGTTTGAGTATTGTAGAGCAATCCCTCCAGTTCTCATTCTTCAGTTGCGAGGGGACAATTCAACCTGAGTAAATTTGCAGGTTGGGAAGGAGGCAGTCTTGGGGTGACCCCCTTCGATTAGACAATCGCAATTTTCACAACCATAAAAGATTCTTGACAGAATCGTGTAGGAAGTGGTATTTAGACTTTCTCTTGGCTGATGACTAAGTTATTAGGTTGATTCTATTTTCTTTCTATATTCAGGTGTTTCTTGCACACATTTGAAGGAAAAATCGATTTGCTAACGAATAAACTTGGACGATATTGAGGCAGGACGGGTCGGCTTTAGTTGTATCGTTGAATAAGTGATCGCATGAAACTTTCGCTGACGGACCAACTTATCGTCGTCGCCTATTTGGCGGCCATAATGGGGATCGGCTTCGCCATGAAGCGACGAGCGGCAAAGGGGATGGCGTCGTACTTCTTGGGCGGCAGGCGTTTGCCCTGGTGGGCGCTTGCTATGTCGGGCTCGTCTTCCTATTTCGATATCACTGGAACAATGTGGATCGTATCCACTTTCATTGTGCTGGGCCTGAAAGGCATGTGGGTACATTGGCTGTGGGGATTTCCAATCACTGCCTTCTACTTAGCTTTCATGGGCAAATGGATTCGCCGCAGTGGTGTACTTACCGGAGCCGAATGGATGTACACACGCTTTGGTCGCAACCAGGCGGGCGACACCGCGCGACTGGCGTATACCCTGTTTGCCATTTTAACGATCACTGCCTTACTGGGTTATGGCGCTATCGGAATGGGAAAGTTCGGCGCCATCTTTCTTCCATTTTCACCCTTCATCTGTGCCGTGCTGATACTTGGCGTGACCGGACTCTATGTTGTTGTGGGTGGCTTCCACGGGATCGTGCGTGTGGAGATTGTACAAACACTGGTCTTAAGCACTGGTGCGATCGGTTTCGCCATCATTGGCTACAGGCATTTCGATGCTCATGTCTTCGCAGCCCGCGTTTCAGGTAGTTGGATGGGCATTGTGCCGCAGATGCGTCCTGCGGAATTGCAGGGAATAGTCGCGGGGGGCACCGACTATTCCCTGTTTGGGGCTCTGGTTGCCGTTTGGGTGGCTAAGGGGTTGTTGCTTTGTTTTAGCGGACCGGAGCAGCTGTATGACTTCCAGCGCTTTCTGGCCGCGCGCGATCCGCGGGACGCTTCCAAGTTGGGGGCGTTGTGGGGGGCGATTCACACGGTGCGCTGGCCCTTTGCGATGGCTATTGCCGTGATGGCGATTATGGGACTGGGCGATCCCACCCTGGATGCAGCGCTCAAACGTGACCCTGAAACCGCATTACCAGTGATCATCGGCGCAATGTTGCCGGTGGGATTAGTGGGGTTCATGTTGGCCGCCTTACTTTCTGGCTTCCTTGCTACCTTTAGTTCTACCGTAAATGGCGGAGCAGCCTATCTCGTCAAGGATGTCTATCAGCGTTACCTTAACCCGCAGGCAGATCCCACCACGTTAATTCGCGCAAGTTACGTCGCTTCCTCCCTATTGATTTTTACAGGCATCGTTATCTCGTACTTCGGAACATCAATCAATACCGCCTTTCTCTGGATTTTTGGCACGTTGGCGGCCGGTATTCTGCCGGCGAATGTCTTGCGGTGGTATTGGTGGAGGCTAAACGGGTGGGGTTACGCGGCAGGGGTCTTCGGGGGGATGACTTTGTCGCTTGCTCAGGTCTTTGTGGACACATCGCTACTCAGTAGACCATTGCCTTTATACATTGGCTTTCCGCTCATTGCGATCGCCTCGACAGTTATTACTGTAGTCGTTGCCTTACTGACACGACCAACGGACAGCAACACGCTCGAGAGGTTTTACGAAACTGTGCAACCGGCCGGAGCGTGGCTGCCAATACGCACACGCGTGCTGGCCCGCAATCCCGCCTTTACCTTAGAAGCACCTTTTTCCAACGAAGCCCTCAATACAGTGCTTGCTCTTTTCGGAATTTGCGCGCTGTATGTTGGCACTCTATATCTGATCCTCCACAGCCATACTGCTGCTTTTTCCTGTTTTGGGACGACTCTTGTGATGTGCGTTGCCTTGTATTTCACGTGGTACAAGCGCTTGCCGCCGCCCGCACCCTATGTTCAGGAAGAAGATGCGGTAGCTAACTACGAAAGCGAAGAAGCTGTGAGCGCGGCAGCAGATTGAAATTCATTGCCTCCCGAGGTTTTTATGGAATTTGAGGGAAAGGTCGCTGTGGTAACAGGTGGTGCGTCAGGTATTGGACGTGCTACTGCAGAAATTCTGTCCGCGCGAGGCGCGAGGGTTGGAGTTCTGGATCTCGCTGAAGACGAAGGTCAAGACGTTGTGCAAAGTATTAGGGCACAGGACCGTCAGGTGCTCTTTCACGCTGTAAATGTGGCCGAACCTGGAGAGGTTCACGCCGCCGTTTATCAGGTACGCAAGGCCTTTGGACCGATTGACATCCTTGTAGTAAGCGCAGGTATACAACGATATGGCAACGCGCTAACAACCAGTGACGCACAGTGGACAGAAGTATTGGGGGTCAATCTCAATGGCGCATGGTATGCGGCGCGAGCTTGTTTACCGGACATGGTTCGCAGAGGAGGGGCAATTGTGAACGTTGCCTCGGTTCAATCGCTGGCGAGTCAGTACAACGTACTCGCATATACCGCCAGCAAGCATGCTCTTATCGGTCTTACACGTTCAATGGCCATGGATTTCGCTGCCGATAAGGTGCGTGTCAATGCTGTCTGTCCCGGCACTGTAGACACTCCAATGTTGGGCTGGGCCGCCTCGCTCGATCCGAACCCACAATCGGTTTTGGACGCCTGCGCCAAAATGCATCCCCTGGGGCGAATCGCTCGTCCCGAGGAGATAGCCGAGGTAGTCGCGTTTCTCGCTCACGACAGCGCTTCATTTGTAACGGGCGCCGTCTGGACCGTAGATGGAGGGCTCTTAACTCTTATCGGTGGCACGCCGCGGGCACGCGATGAGTGAGGGTTTAAGGGAGGTGGAAGCTTATGGCACCTGCCGAAAAACAGGTGAGCGATGCCGGCGATGGCCTCAGGGATCATCCACAGGCCGTCTACACGGCACCGCCCGCCCTTGATGAAGCTCTGGCGGCGTTGCCCCTCGTTGAAGTTGATGACCGGAGCCCCAAGCGCATCGGTTATTTGGTCAATTACAGCTTTCATATCTGGTATCAAATTCTTATCGAAATCATCTCTCGACGGGCGGCACAGTATGGCGCAAGCGTGCTGCTGCGCGATGCCGAGTTGAGCGTGGAGCAACAGGTCCGACAATCGCGCGAACTCCTGGATGAGGTTGATGCTCTGATTCTCACACCTGCGGCAACCGAAGGTTTAGAACCGATCGTCAGGATGGGAGCCGCGCGCAATATACCTGTGGTCGTTGAGGCTAACCCGGTTGCGGGCATGAGGACTCTGGTCGCCATTTGTGATTACGACGCTGGCTACTCCCTCGGTCGGTGGGTGGGCCATAACATCGGCAAGCGGCTCGAACGCTCTTTGAGAGTCCTGGATATGGGGTTGCCTACGTTGCGGCCTTGTCTGTTACGCAGCGACGGTTTCATCGAAGGTGTGCAATCAATTCAGCGGGATGCGGCTTACATCGCGCGTCTCAATGGGGAAGGCAGCAAGATCATAGCCAAACGCCAGGCGGGAGAAGTTTTCGCAAAGCACGAAGACATCGACGTGATCTTTGCCATGGACGACGAAACCGGACAGGGCGCCTTTGAGGCGTATCAAGAAGCGGGACTGGATGTCTCTCGCTTGACGCTTGCAACTTTCGGCCTGGCGGGCCACCGCGAAAAGGATTTGTTGATGACAGGGGGAGCATGGAAGGTGGGTGCCGCTATGTTCCCCGAGTACGTGGCGGTGCGTTGTGTGGATGGAGTAATGCGCGTCCACCGTGGCGACGAGGTATCGCGCCGAGACGTGATTCCGGCCATTCCGGTAACGGCAGAACTCCTGCCGAAATATTACCCGAAGATCCAAGGTGTCTGGACGCCCGATCTCAAGGCCATTGGCTCGCTGCATGTCGCTGTTTCATGCACGCGAGAGTAGCACTCGCGGCGAGAGGGCGGCGCCAAGAAGTAAGTTAAGGCCGGCTGTTTTGTCCAGTAAACAGTAACCGAATTGTTAGACCAATGGAGCCGGATTAAGCACGCGTACGAGGCAATTGCAGCCCTTCGTGTGTGAGGTTGTACGAGGTTGACCAAACATTTTCCCAGATTGACCGCGGAGGCTTGAAATGAAAGTTCAAATCAGTAAATCAATCGCTCGACTATCGATTTTGTTGGCTGTTACAACAATTCTTGCCACAGGTGTCTTGGCCCAATCGAATAGCGGCTCAATCACCGGGGTGGTCCAGGACCAAAATGGGGCGGGTATTGCAAGCGCCACGGTCACAGTAACCAACGTGGGTACGAACCTAACGCGCAGCGTGCAAACTGATGCGGATGGGCGTTACGAGGTCCCCTCACTTCCTACCGGGGTTTACAAAGTGATGGCAAACGCCTCTGGTTTTCAGGGTGCGACCATTGACAGCGCCAATCTGGCCGTGGGCGAAAAGCTAAGAGTAGATGTGAAGATGACCGTCGGCGAAGTAAGTGCCCTGGTAACAGTGGCAGCCCAAACTGTTACTGATACAGAAACTTCGAATGTGGGCGATACGATTACCGCGCAACGCGTGGCAGACGTGCCGATCAACGGCCGCGATTTCACCGGGCTCTTAGCAACGATTCCGGGCTCGGTTCAGTCCACCAATCAATTTCAGGCGAGCATCAACGGCATTCCTTCCACCTTTGGCGGAAGTAGTGTCCTGGTAGATGGAATTGATGCTGGCCGCGTTGACTTAAACGGCACATCGAACGTGCTGGGTCGCATCGAGTCGCGCGTTAATCGCGTCAGCATGGATAGCGTTCAAGAGATTCAGGTTGTCGAGCAGACTTATTCGGCACAATACGGGCAAGCCATCGGCGCTGTTATCAATCCGATTACTAAGTCCGGCACAAACCAATTTCACGGCAGTGGTTTTGAGTATTATCGCAATGAAGCCCTGGATGCGAATGACTTTTTCAACAACGTGTCTGGTTTTCCGCGTTCCAAATTTCGTCTTAACCAATTCGGTGGAAATGTGAGTGGACCAATCGCTAAGGACAAACTGTTTTTCTTTACGAACTATGAAGGTGTTCGCCAAACACGCGGCATTCTGTTTCGAGGTTATGTTCCCACCGCGGCCTTTCGCACCGAATTCACTCCTGCTCTCGGCTCTGCGCTAGCGGTCCTGCCACTTCCAAATACCGCTAACTTCTTGAATGTCGACGCCGATCCTTTATTGGAGTATGGCGAATACAGAGTCCAAAAAAATAGCAAACTACGTGAGGATACCGGGTCAATAAAATTGGATTATCACTCCAGCGATCGCAGTCAGTTCTCACTGCGGTACAATATCAATGACTCCGATACTGTCACTCCTTATGGAGTTGCCACAGATCAAACGGCGGATGGCACTTTGCGCGTCCAGCTATTCAAACTGTCGCACAATTACACGTTATCCAGTCAAACCGTCAATGACTTTGCTTTTGGTATCAATCGCAATGTAACCAATCCCAGCGCTGGACCATCGACCTTACCGATTTTTAACTTTCTCTTTGCGGACGCCTCGATCGCGGGTCCAGGCCCGGCCCAGTTCAATCAGTATCGAAAGGGAATGGTCTATCAGTTTCTCGACACACTCAGTTACATCGCCGGCGATCACTCGCTGAAAATGGGAACAGACATCCGGCTCAATCGGCGCGACGCACTCTCAGTAACCCAGTTCACGCTTCTCTTCTTTGGAGCCAATGACTTCAGAAACGGCGCAGCGTTGATCGGACAAAGTTCCGGTAATCCGCTGCTTAGTTATGCGAACGAAAACTATTCGTTCTTTGTTCAGGACGATTGGAAGGCCCATCCACGATTGAGCTTGAACCTGGGTTTGCGTTATGAAATCAGCAGTGTTAGTCGTGAAAAGAACGGCAGGTTACAAAACTTTGATCTGAACACACGTACTTTCACGCCGCTGGGACAAAAGATTTATAACGTCGACAAAAACAATTTCGGACCACGGGTAGGTTTCGCTTTTGATGTCTTCGGCAATCAAAAAACAGTGCTGCGGGCCGGGTATGGCATTTTTTACAACCAGGAACTTCCTGCCAGCTTTGGATCACCTCAGGTTAACACCTTTCCTTCGGTACAAGTGTTTTTCCCGTCTTATCCCATCAATCCGGCCGAGTACAATTCTACATCGCTTGACGGGCGCACGGTTTTGCTGATCAATAGAAATCTGCCCACTACCTATGCTCAGCAGTGGTCATTGAATGTTCAGCAGAATGTGGGTGTGGGCGTATTGCAAGTAGGCTATATCGGTAATCATGTGCTCGATATTCTCACCAACGGCGTGATTACGCCGCGGAATATCAATCCGACGCTTGAGGATTTCACGCGACCGATAGCAGGAATCGGCAGTATCCTGGATATCGGAACGTATCCGCAATCGACATATAACGCACTCCAAATTACGTTCAGGCGCAACTTGTCGAAAGGGCTGCGGCTTAATGCTAACTACACGTGGTCACACGAACTTGATAATGTCATTGGATTTTTCAAGGATTACCAGAATTATCTGGACCTCAATGCGGATCGGTCTAGTGGTGATCAAGATATTCGGCACAACTTCACGTTTGACGCTGGATACGACGTACCATCTTTTCGCGACCTTTTTGGCGATGGTCTACCGCGCTGGATTGCCGATGGCTGGCAACTGAACAGCTTGACCCAGATTCGTTCCGGCTTTCCAGTAAATGTCACAGTGACCGGCGGCATCTTCGGCGGCGCTTTGCGACCGAATCTGGTATCGGGCGTTTCGACCCGACCGTCCAACTACAGTCTGCCCTTCAATCAATTCAATATAGACGCTTTTTCACGTCCAGCGGCCGGGACTTTCGGAAATCTCGGGCGCAACGCGTTGCGTGGTCCAGGATTCGCTCAGGTTGACTTTTCGATCTTCAAAAATACCAAATTGGCAGAATCGCGGGCTTTACAGTTGCGGATGGAGATCTTCAATCTTTTCAATCACCCCAATTTTGCAGATCCTTCGGGTGGTATTAATGCCGACGCGTTTGGCGGTAGTCTCAATCGTCGAGCATTTTTTGGGCAGAGTATATCAACCGTCGGTAACCAGCTTGGCGGGTTACTTGGTGCGGGTGGACCACGTCAGATTCAATTCTCGGTGAGATACCTTTTCTGACCGAGAACATGGATGTCTATCCAGCTTAGACAAAGGCCAAACATGTATCTTAGCAGCGGGCTGTTAATTTGCTCGCTGCTGTTTCTTATTATTTTTCTTCCCTCCAATGGATGGGCCCAGGCGAGTGTAGCGACACATTTGCCTGAGAGCGCGATTAAGACGGTTTATATCGTGCCGACCAGTCACTACGACTTTGGTTTCGTTGAACCACCGGACGCGGTGCGTGAGCGTGCAGCCAGACACATTGACGAAGTCATTCGCATGGCGGAAAGCGACGCGGATTTTCGCTGGACGATCGAAAGTGTTTGGCAAGTTAATGAGTGGCTTAAACGCCAGAAAGCACCCGCTTCCGTGCTGCCCAAGGATAACCAGAAAATCGCTCGCCTCATGAGCCTGATAACGTCTGGTCGCATCGCGATTTCCACCGCCTGGGGAAGTATGCACACGGATTTTATGGGTGCGGAAGAACTCAATCGGCTTTGTTACGGTTACATCGCTCTGCAGCGGACTTACGGTATTCAGTCGCAAATGGCCATGATGGATGATGTGCCGGGCCACCCGACTACCATTCCTTCAGTACTTGCTGGGAGCGGCACTAAATTTCTTGTCACTGGTGCCAACCTGTTTCTTAATACGGCGACTTCGCTGGCGCCAGGCAAGGTTCCGTTTTATTGGGAATCGCCGGACGGCGGCCGCGTGCTCACCTGGGTCAGTCAAAGCCCGCGCGGTGGTTATACCGAGGCGCTTACAGATTTCTATCTCGACCCATACACTCTGGATCCATACACCAACAAAACCGAATACGAAATGTTCAATCCTCACGCTGACGTGAAAACCGATCTGCAGAAGATGGAAGAAGGGATTACCGAGCTTCTCAAGCGCTACAACAGTGGCGGTTACAAATACGATGCTGTCATGGCTATTTACGCGCACGATTTTTTGGATCCGGCGAACGTTTTGAATCTGGAAAAGGCGATAAAGCTTTGGAACAGGAGCCATTCCGAGATTCAACTGAAGATTGCTACGCCAGCGGAATTTCTTACTTATATCGAAACAAAGTACCGCACACAGATCCCGGTCTATCGCGGCGAATGGTCGGGACTCTGGTCTGAGGCTAAAACACAGTCTCCGCTCATCAGCGGGTTGGCTCGTTATGCGCATGACCACGCTCCCGCTGTCGAAACCCTCTGGAGTGCGCTGGCTATTACTCACCACATCCCCTGCCCGGTCGGCAATCTGTTGACCATTTACGACCTTATGCTCACTTATGACGAACACAGTGGGGCGGGAAACACTGGTTGGATCCAACTCAATGATCGTGAGCTACTCGAAGAGCAGAACCAACAATACGTTCGTTATATGCGACACGCGCAAAGCGAAATTGACGATCTGTTTACGCGGGGATTGAGTCTGGTCGCGCAGCCTTCTCGCTACGATGAAAGCTATCGGCAGAAATCCGCTGACGAATGGAACCTTCTGATCTACAACGGCCTCTCGTGGACCAGAAGCGACGTGGTACAGGTTCGCGCCCCGCGCGCGAATTTAAGGATTATCGCGGTGCGTGAAGCAATCACAAACCGGTCCGTTGTCTTTGACGTGGACGAAGAGGGTAACGCTATTTTCATTGCCAAAGAGATCCCGTCTTTTGGCTACAGAACCTTTACCGTGATAACTGTGCCCGGCAAGATGGTCACAACGCTGAAAACAATTCCCGGAGCTACTGAAGCGCGAGGGCCAAACTTTCAGATCAAATTGAGATCTGATGGCAACATCGAGAGTATGTATGACGTCCGAGCACAACGCGAGATTGTGAACAACAAGGGGCAGTTACCGTTCAATGAACTTCTCCGCGTGGAAGGCGCAAGCGCTTCACGTCTTTCCTACCCGTTTAGCGCCAGGATCACAGTTAAGAAGGGAACTGGCGTCACGCAGTTATGGGTAGAGCGCGAGCGCTCGGCCTACCCGCTGACTGTCGTTACGATCTACGACGAACTGGACCGTGCGCAAATCAGCAATACGCTTGATGGCGAGTTGATGCCTTTCCCAGGAGGCGACAACAACTGGAGCGATTCTTACTACTTTGTTTATCCATTTGCCCTTTCCCCAACCAATCTGAAAGTTCTACGACAGGGACAGAAGTGGTTCGACCGTTTGCCGGACGACTATTTGCCCGGCGCTCGACGCGATTCGGTGACCACTCAACACTTGATTGGCATGACGGATGGACAAGGGACGGCGCTTCTGGCCCACAGGCAGGCCTTTCATTTTCTTTATGCTGGATTCGTCGACACAAAACCTCAGCCGCAGGGGGCGCCGAAACAGTTTCCCGCACTGCTGACGGGCAAGTTTCCGCTGCCGGAAGCTACTCTTTACTCACGCGCCTTACGACACACGGAACAAGCGGATACACACGATCTCGGTGTGGTAAACATGCAAACCGTCGAGCCTGGTTTAGGGAAAAGATATGTGTTTGATTATGCCGTGCGCGGTGAGGAGAGATTTGACGAGGTCGCGGCCTGGCGTTTTAGTGCGGAATTCAGCTTGCCCTTGCGCCCCGCCTTTGTTGAGACTCCACCGGTTGCACTCACCAGAAGCTTCTTCAGCGTGGACGCTCCGAGTGTCCAGATTCTTGACGTGAAACCTCTATCGGACACGGTAGCTCATGGTGAGGTCAGCGCAACGCCGCTCGACCCGCAGCTGAATAGAGTCTTCATTATTCGACTACAGGAGTTTGCCGGACGTGCAGTGACCGCGCGGATCGATCTGCCAGTGAAGATTAAATCTGCAGCCCGCTTGAGTCTTACAGAGGACAGGGAGCTGGAAAGTTTCGCTCAAATCTCGCCGCTTACTGTGCCACTGAAACCGTTTGAGACAGCAACGATCCGATTTGAAGTGGCCACAGGCCAGTAGAGATTGTGTGAAAACGGGAATTGCAATGGGATGAAGTCGGTACCGTCACGCGGTAGCGTCGGGTCAACCTCACCGATCAGAATGCGTCGGGCGGAACATTGACCCGACGCTACCGCGTGACGGTACTGATGACTTCATCCGGCGCCGCTTGTCTATAAGGTAAGGCGACGCACACGCTACCGGGTGGTGGTACTGACCTGTCGCTCTCCACGTTTTTCACAAGAGTCTCCCTAGCTCCGAGGAACTGCATGAGTAAACTCAAACGCAGAAGTTTCTTGAAATTGGCGGCCGCCAGCGGTTGGGTCGCTTCGACGATTCCTCGGGATCGAGTTAACCAGAGTGTGATTGCTGACGCTGGCGAAGAGATGTCCAGTGCGCCGGCCATCACGCCCCTGCCGGATATTCCCACTGTTGACTCCCTGCGTAGCATCACAATGACCCATAAATTCGGTGACTTGTTCAATCCGCCAGGGTTGACGAATCAGTGGGGCTGTGCGCAGACGGCTGTTGATGTTGTCGCAATCCGCAGTATTGCTTTTCCGCCATTTGCACAGGGAGAAATGAACGTTGCCCCTCTGGGCTCAGGCGGAGAGCTCCTCACCGGGATTCTGTTTGTGGACGGCGAATACTTTGCATCTACGAAGACTCCCGTTGAATTTGTTTGGCAACCCGACCGCGTGGAACGGCAAACGTTTTACAAAGGATTGCAGATCTCCAGCGTCACCATTGTGCCGTTTAGGATGATGGCCGTCGCTGTGAAAATCACTGTCACAAACCGTTCGCAGCAGCGACGCAAAACAGAAATAAAACTCGCAGTCAACGGCGGCGCAGCTAAGTCGGTGACCCCCTGGGATGCCGCGGCTTCGCCAGGTGAATTCGACAACTTCCGCAAAGTCGATAGCTCGCGCGGTGCAATCCTTAATAAAGCCGTGCACAGCCAGGCATTTGTTCTGCAAGGTGGGTCGCCGAAGCCTGATCAGATTCTACCATCCTGGCTCATTTACCATTTCGACCTGGCGCCAGAAGAGTCCAGGTCAATAGTCTTCGTTAATTCGCTGGGAGAGAGTCAGGCCTTTGTCGAGAGGAATTACGATTCGGTAAGCAGTAGTTTCGCTGCAGTGCTCGAGGCAACCACAAACGAGTGGAACCAGGAACTGAGGGCGGCTTTCACACCAAACAACGACCGTTATTCGGGTTACCTGCCGACACTGGTAACGACCGACGAGGCGTTGAAACGTCTATATCACAGCGCCGCGCTAAGCGCCGTTTATTTCAAACGGACTAGTCCGCATTCAGTTTATGGAACAACCTACGTAACGCTGCTCCCACGCTATTGGGAGACTGCGACGTTCCTCTGGGACATTAGTTTGAGTGCGATGCTGCTGGCGATGCTCGACCCGACCGTCCTGCGCCGCATGATGGAAACCTGGATGACTGTGGACGTACACCAGCACTTCGGCACCGAGTTCCTCACGGGCGCCGGTATTGGGCCATGGTATTCGGTCAATGATTTCGCCATGTCACGGATGGCCAGGGAATACCTGCGTTGGACGGGTGATCAGGCATGGCTCGACAAGACTGTCGGCGGGACTAAAGTCATTGACCGTCTCGTTTCTTACGCTGAACACTGGCGCAGTTTGGACACAAACAAGCATGGACTCGCCGACTATGGCGGCGTCAACAATCTGCTCGAAGCCGTTTCGAGCTATGTGCATGAAGTTGCCGGCTTGAATGCCGCGAATGTTTACAACCTGCGGTTTGCCGCTGAGCTACTTGAACGTCGAGGCGAGAAGGCAAAAGCCACCGCCCTCCGAACTGAGGCGACAGAATTGGGCCACCGCGTTAATGACCTCTACGTTTCCGGCAAGGGAGTCTGGCATTGTCGCCTGCCGGATGGAAGCTATAACGAAGTCCATCACTGCTACGATTTCGGCACGACCCTAATAACGATCGGCGACATGATGAGCCAGGAACAGAAGCGGGAGATGGTACGGTTTTTCCGCGAAGAACTGCAGACGTCTTCCTGGATGCGGGCCCTCTCGACGAAGGACCTCGATGTGACGTTCAGCATTCGCCCGGATCACCAATGGACGGGGGCGTATGCTGCCTGGGCGGCGCTTGCTCTGAGCGGGTTGTTTGTGGCCGGCGAGAGTCAGATGGCCTTTGATTGGATGAAGGGACTTGCCAAAACCACCATGCAAGGTCCTATCGCGCAAGCGCATTTTGTGGAAACCTTTGTCGCGCCTGAGGCAAATGGAGGCGCGATTAAAGCACCGTCAGATCAGCCGTTTATTAATGACTGGGCGTGCGTGTCGGGCTGCAACTATCTCGAACCCATTGTCGATTCTATCTTCGGAGTGCGCGCAGGATTGTCTGGCGATATTTCCGCCCGACCCAATTTTGGCCCATTGGACCCAAAATCCGAGCTGCGGAATATCCATTACCAGGGAAGGATTTATACCGCCACGAAAGAAGGTATTAGACCAGCCTGAGGAAAACGGATGTTTTGGTTGGCAACAAAATTCAGGACAGTGCGATGTGGCATCAGGGAGCTTTCTTGTCCCTCTCATTATTCACGATTCACGGCAGCGGACACGGCGGTTTTTCGCACGCGGACTATGTCAAGAGTTACCAGGCAATCTGGAGCTTTTTATCGAGGATTAAGATTATTCCGTGAGCAGCTTTTCAGCTTGAGGCGGGGACAGGGGTCCCCCTTCCTGACCTGAGAGGTTGCTGAGGTTGAGATGTTTATTTGAGGTGAGAGCCTTTCAACCTTGAGGCGGGGACAGGGTCCCCCTTCCTGACCTGAGAGGTTGCTGAGGTTGAGATGTTTATTTGAGGTGAGGGCCTTTCAACTTGAGGCGGGGAAAGTCCTCAATTTTTTCCTGCAAGGAGCTAAACATGAATCGGCTGGCATGTATGACATTAGCACTAATCTTGTTGCTGGTCTCACTGAGCAGCTCTGTGAGATCCCAAACTTGTGACATCACCATCTCTACGGGTACTCCTGACGCTGAGTTCGATGGCATCTTTACCCAGAACGGGCCGGGTACCGGAAATGAGCCTTCCGGCACCGCGGGCTGGACCGGTGGGGATAGTACCTATTCCATTGAGCTGCCGAATGGCGATACCGCTTTCTTCTTTTCCGATTCCTACATCGGTGAATATCCAGCCCTGACTGGTGATGGGACCGTCACTTCCAACGCCAATGGACTGCGTACGCGCCAGCCGAATTGCAATCCTCCTCTTTGCGATCCGCCGACAGTCCTTTATCGCTCGCACAACAGTATCGTTGTGCGTAGCGTCAGCACGGGCCAACTGAGAACGCTTACTGGACCACGAGATGCTAACGGGTTTTCCACCTCCTTTTTCACGCCGGCGCTGGCCGCGGTCACAAATCATTTTTACTGGATGGGCGATTCCGTCGTCGTGCAGGTCGATAGTCAGGGGACGAAGAAATTGTGGGCATTCGTGATGGAGTTCGACAGTAGCTTCACCTATTACGGCAGCGCAATTGCTCAGCTTTCTCTGCCCAGTTTGTCACTTGAATCCGTTCAGCCACTGCTCAATGTTTGGCCCTCCACCGTGGCTTGGGGTTCGGCACTGTGGCTTGAAGGAAGTTACGGCAGTTACACACTGTACATCTATGGTATCCAGAATAAACAGCAACTGACTGGTAAGGTTCCCTATCTTGCACGCGTGAACCCGGGCCTCGGCTATAGCGCAATTGCAGATACAAATAACTGGACAGTTTGGAATGGCGGCGCCTGGGCCAACGGTTTAACTAACGCTGCACAGCTAATCGGCGCTTCGAACGACCCTAACAACGCAGGCGACCAGATCAGCGACGAGTTCAGTGTGAAAAAGATCCGCACGTCCAAAGGTAGCGCATATCTATTGCTCGGTATGGATACTACGGTTGCTTACGGCACCTGGAGAGACATAACACTTTACTCTGCTTGTGCTCCGCAAGGACCATTTTCCAGGAAGACAGTCGTATATTCGACGCCAGAAACCGGCTCATTCCAAGTGCCTGGGATGACCACTTCTCAATCACTCGCTGGTACTCTGCTTGTATATAACCCCCATCTTCACCCGCAATTCAAGTCCTCTGATCGGTTGCTGATCTCTTATGATATCAACGCTTCGAAGAGCGAAGACTTGCTATACGCCGATGCGTACAGACCGCGTTTCATTCGTGTCAGGGTTAAGGGCCTGCGGTAGAGTCTGAGGAAAATAGGCAGGAATCACTGCCTGGCAAATACGAATCCCCCCCGATGTGTATTCTAGATTATCCCGTCCGGTGAACAGGACCATCCGTTAGGAAAGGAGTCGAGACCACTGACTCCGACAATAGCTGACCGTCGTCGTGCACAACGACTTAAGGGACATTCGGAACGCTACTTGCCTTACTCTGAGCGAACCATTCAGATTGTCCGTTGTCAATACGTTTTACGAACTGACGAGGAACAATTCTGAGAGTACTTGCTGCATTGGAAAGACGATTCCGTTTCGGAACCCGACTAGCGCAAATGGCTCGTTATAACTTGATGGCCGGCATAGCTCTGGTGTGCCGGCCAACTTTTTAAGTACCGTTCTCAATTCTCCATATTTACCGCCGCCTGAAACTCTATGTTTGCCCCAAACCCCACCTAAACGAAGAGTGATCCAATGGCCTTAGCCGTATCGGTCTCATTCTCACCGCGGCTTTAGCCCGGTGCCAAGCCGCGCTCCTGATTTCTGCCAACCGTTGGAATTCGCTGCATAGAGGATGCCAAAAGCGAAACCGTTGAAACGGTTCCAGTTATTGGACCTCCGCCTTATCACCGGGCTGAAGCCGCGGTGAGAATGAGACAGAAAGCAAGCAGAATGAGACAGAAAGCAAGCAGAATGAGACAGAAAGCAAGCTGACCTCCTAAAAATGTGCTGTTGACAAGTAACGTCACTTACAATATTGTTCGCTGACCCCGACAGAACACGCGATGTGGTCCTCGCAAAGCTTCTGGTTAGCTGTTTCAATGAGTGAATTCTCACGTGCTCCTGCCTACACTTAAATCTTCGAGTTGCCGGCCTTCTTCTTCTTCTCCAAGACCACTTGCTGGTGGTGATTTGATTTCCCTCCGTCCTGCCATCCCCCAAAGGAGGTGCTCTGAACCTCAAGGCAGGAATTTAGCACCACGTATCATCCATAGAATTCCAATCCTTCTGGAATGCCTGCGGTTTTTATGGCGCGCCGAGCAACTAATGGAATCGCGGAAATGCACATGGGGGAACGACGATGAAATCGCGACGGGCGCTGCTGCTTGATGTCAGTGCGGAAAGCAGATTAAGCAGTACCTTGCAAAGTATTCTCACGCCCTACTTCAAGGTGGACTTTTTGCCGCGTCCGCGATCTAGCGACGCTTCAGATCATTCCCTCTCCCGGCGCAAATTTGGCGCGCTTATTAGACGCTTCGATCCCTTGGTCATTTTCCCGGTTCTGCCCGTTGATCTGGCCGTCGAATGTCGGCGGCTCGTGGAATTGATCAAAAAAGAGGTTGCAGAAATCCCCATTATTGCGGTTATTGAGGCCTCTGAGCCACAGCGCGTTTTTGAATTACTCAACCTCGGCGCTGCCGACTTCATTACCTCACCTCTCACAGCCTCTGACGTCCTTCCGCGTCTATGGAGATTATTGAAACCGGCAGAACTTGCAGCGGCTTCACTCCTTGAACCTGAGCCGGGGCCTGGATTGCCTCAGCTTATCGGAGAAAGCCCAGGCTTTCTCTGCCAGTTGAAAAAGATTGCAGTGATTTCAAAGTGTGAAGCGAACGTCCTGATTGCCGGCGAAACGGGCACGGGAAAAGAGTTGTATGCGCGCGCGATTCACTATAGCGGCTCACGTTCGGGCAGACCGTTTGTGCCTGTCAATTGCGGAGCGATCCCTGTGGAACTCGTTGAAAACGAATTGTTTGGCCACGAGCGGGGAGCCTATACAGGTGCGTTGAGCTTGCAGTCGGGACTAATAGACGAAGCCAACGGCGGTACTCTCTTTTTGGATGAGATCGACTGCCTTCCTCTCTTGGCTCAAGTCAAGGTGCTGCGATTCCTCCAGGAAAAGGAGTATCGGCCGCTGGGTTCTGCCCGCAGGCGCCGAGCCAACGTAAGGATTATTGCCGCCAGCAATCTCAACCTGGAAGAAGCTGTGGGCAATGGCAAAGTCCGCCAGGATCTCTTTTACAGGCTAAACATTATCTCTCTGGTTTTGCCGCCGTTGCGCGAACGACGGGAAGACATCCCATTACTCGCTCGACATTTTCTCGTCAGGTATTCCAGGGAATTCGACAGGGAAGTAACAGATCTTTCTCCGGACGCTCTGCACAAACTGATGGTCTACAATTGGCCCGGGAATGTCCGGGAATTGGAACATGTGATCGAGCGCGCCATCGTCTTGTGTGAAGGGCCGATCCTGCAAACTGACGATCTCCTGTTACCAGTCTCAATGTGCGAGGGCCGGCAGCAGTCCTTACAGGAGGCCAAGGCCAAAGAGATTGCCCGCTTTGAAAAGAACTATATCCAAGGTCTGCTCTCTGCTTGCAAAGGGAATATAACTCGGGCGGCTGAGGTCGCGCAGAAGAACCGCCGAGCATTCTGGCAACTCATACAGAAGCACCAAATCGATGTTAGCAGATTCAAGTCTGCCCCATCCGAATAGAGCAAATCTGACTCACCAGTTCGAGACTGGACTCTAACCGTTTCCAATAGGACAAATTTGTCCTCGCAGCACTTCTTAAGTTCAAAGGCCTTTCCCTCCACATCCACCTCACTACCAGGATAAAAAAGACCTACCTGACTGCGCCGAACCTGCGAAATCGAATGTTTTGCCAAGTGGTCCAGCGTTTGCTCGGTCGGCTTCGCAGAGTGGTAAGGCAATGTATGAGGTAAGAAGATCTCTCGTTGCGCGGGCCATACTGGAATACGCCTGTAAGAATCCAGACGCTCAAGACACGATCTCTGGAATAGCGGAATGGTGGTTGACGGAAGAAAAGATCAAAGCGCGAGTAGCAACAATCAAAGGAGCACTCAACGATCTCGTTGCGAAGGGGCTAATTCTTCGGCACAGAGGTAAAGACTCGCAGGTTCACTATCGGATAAATGCTCGCAGGCTAAAAGAGATCGAGGCTGTGCTTAGACAGCCAGTGGTCTGAACGCGCCCGGTGACGGATGCTGGATTTGATTTGAATATTTCAAACTCCATTAAGCGGGCATAAGCCAGCGAGGCCCTTGCCCCCACGTGTCGTACAGTCTGGACTCATCGGATAAGAATGGAAGAGACAGTTAGTACGAACTCATCAGTCGGGGGTTTGCTGGCTTACGCCGACAGCTGGGAGTATCTCTGTGACGAGCTGAAGCGACTGGACCTCATAATTCGGCTGCAGATACTCAGAAATCACAGAAGCCAACCGGCAAGCCCCTTGGACCAATTCAAGGGCTTGCTTCTTACCGAGAATGAGATTGCCGGTCTGCTCCATGAGCAAAAAGATCAGCCAGCTGATGAAATCACCGAAAACGCCAATCATCTTGAGTGTCAGGCCCTTTTAACGGCGCTCGGGCAAAAAGAGTCGGAGATAGAAGGGCGTCGCGCAGTCAGCTTCAAACAGAGCAAGTACCTTTCGCTGGTCTACCTCAGCGAGCTATTCCAACTCAACAGGTTCGAGCAGCAATGCTTGTTGGTCTGTCTGGCGCCTGAAATAGATCGCAAATACGAAAAACTCTACGCCTGGTTGCAGGATGACGTGACGCGGAAAAAGCCAAGCGTCGACCTGATCTTAAACTTACTGGTCGGCACTTTGGAAGAGAAGCTTGCCGCGCGGTCGGTATTTGGGCCTCAGGCCCCGCTACTGAGATTTCGACTGCTGCATATGGAGGGCGCCTCTCACGAGGAACCTATCCCGCTGCTTTCACGCTTCGTTAAATTGGATGACCGCATTGTGAACTTGCTATTGGGAGTTGGTTGTATTGATTCGCGACTGGAGCGCTCAGCGTCTTTGACCTGGCCGCAAACCAGTCGGGATGAGGTAACTACGGCCGTTGAGACTCAAAACCAAATGCGAGGTTTCGTGAGCAGACATTTCAGCGAAACGAGTAGTGCCGGCCAACGGGTAGTCTTCTATTTCTCTGGACCGGACGAAGCGGGAAAGCAAACGCTGGCGGAAAGTGTCGCCTCTGAATTTGGGCGTGCCCTCTTGACCGGCGATGCAGGCAAGATGCTCGCCGATTCGTTACCTCTGACCGAAGCTGCAATGCTGTTGGGCCGCGAGGCGCTGCTGCAAACGGCGGTCTTGTGTGTAAAGAGGGTCGACCTTCTCTTTGGCGACCATGACAAAATGCTTCCTCAATTGAGCGACCTGGTGGAAGCCGCGCAAATCTTTTCTCAACTGACATTTTTCTTTGGTGGACGTCCGTGGAGCCCGGTGGAAATGTTGCCGGGTACAGTTTTTATTGAAGTGGACTTCCCCGTTCCCTCTACGCAGGACAGGGAACAGTTTTGGTCGGAGCGCCTTAGACACGATGACATAGACGCCTCCCACTTCGGTCCGTTAGCCAGTAAGTTTCGCTTCACGCCGAGGCAGATTTCAGAAACAGTTGCCACGGCCCGGAATTTCGCACGCTGGCGGTCGTCTGAGGACGACAGGATTACCTTGCAGGATCTGTACGCTGCTTGCCGCAAGCAGTCGCACCACAAATTAGCCACGATGGCCCGCAGGATCGTACCTGTCTATATCTGGGACGACATCGTTTTGCCGGACGATACGATGGAGCAACTCCGCGAGCTCTGCGCGCGCGTTACGCAAGGGTCGCGCGTACTCGGCGAGTGGGGCTTCGGGCGCAAGTTGTCACAAGGCAAGGGCGCCAACGCCTTGTTCGCAGGGCCCTCGGGCACGGGCAAGACCATGGCTGCGGAGATCATCGCCAACGAGCTGGGCCTCGATCTCTACAAGATCGATCTCTCCGGCGTGGTCAGCAAGTACATCGGCGAAACGGAGAAGAACCTGGACCGGATCTTCACTGCCGCTGAAGACGCTAATGCCATTCTGTTTTTTGACGAAGCCGACGCTCTCTTTGGTAAACGCAGCGAAGTCCGGGACTCGCATGATCGTTACGCCAACATAGAGATCTCCTATCTCCTGCAAAAGATGGAGCAATACGAAGGCGTGGCGATTCTCGCTACCAACCTGCGCCAGAACCTCGACGAAGCCTTTGTGAGGCGCTTGGCGTTCACTTTGCACTTCCCATTTCCCGGGGAAGCAGATCGTTATCGGATTTGGACCGGCATCTGGCCCAGCAAAACGCCGCTTACTGACGATGTCGAACTCGACTTTCTGGCCCGCCAATTCAGATTGACGGGAGGAAGCATCAAGAACATTGCGTTGGCTGCCGCCTTCTTCGCGGCGAACGACGGCGGCGCCGTGACCATGAGTTGTCTTTTACATGCCACACAACGCGAGTTTCAGAAGATGGGCAAGACGTTGACCGAAGCGGAACTCAACGGCCATACGAACTCACTGGTCGAAGGCAGGAGCGCATGAGCGGACCAACTGCGGCCAAAACGAATGAAAGAAAAAGTAGTGGACAAGCAGAACTTCGCACGCGCGAGATGCCGCTGCGGTCCGCACCACGTAATCCAAACCGCGATGTCCTGACGCTGCAGAGGAGTGCAGGCAATCGGGCCGTAAATTCATTAATACGAGATGGTCTACCGCCTGTCGTTCAAGACGTTATCAACAGTGAGGGCAAGCCGCTCGAGCCTTCAGTGCGTGGTCAGATGGAGTCGCGTTTCGGCCACAACTTTAGCCAAGTGCGCGTACACACCGGCTCGCGGGCCGACGACTCTGCGAAGGAAGTAAGCGCAAAGGCGTACGCAGTCGGGCAGGACGTCGTCTTTGGACCGGGTCGCTACTCTCCAGAGACGCGCCGGGGCAAGCAGCTTTTGGCCCATGAACTGGCGCACGTCGTCCAGCAGGGGCGCGGCGGTGAAGCCCCCGGTCGAACCCACGAAATTGATGCGGACCAGGCTGCCGAACAGGTAGCGACGGGGCAGAACCCGACAGTGCAAGCGAGTTCTACCCCAGGGATGGCCCTGGCAGAAGACGACGACCTGCGGGCCCTACAACGTAGAGATGCCCAGTACGACGACCGCGAGAACGATGAGGATCTGCAGCACTCTCGCCAACGGTTGGACCAACGCGCCAGGGAACGGGGGATAAAGACGGAACAAAAACGCTCTGAGACCGAGATAAATATTCGGGCCGACCAAGAGCTTCGGGAAATGGAGGCGAAGGCTGCTCGGGGCGATTACAGCAATCTGAGCCCGCGTGAGAAGCTGAAGCTACTGAACCGCTACGAGCAGCTATCCGCACAGACAGGCAATTTCCCGAAGCAGCTGAATCTGCGGAAAGGTACGTTTTGGGAAAATATTTCGATGTCACCACGAGCGCCCAAGCAGGTGATCTTCGTTGGTGGTGGCAAGGCATTATATCCGGAAGAAATCGACCCCAGGCGCGACCGACACACTCGTGCCGATCGCGTAATTGGTGTGAAGAATCCGTTTGGAAAGGAGACTCTCGGAGCTGAGAACAAGAAAGCTGATGAGATCCACCGGATGACACCGCGTGAGGCCGAAAGACGGGCCGAGGACTATCTGATACAAGCGCATAAAAATGCCGCGAGTTTGCCTGACGGTACGCCGATTGTCATTGCATTTGCCCGCACCCCAGGTCCCGAGGTTCGTAAGGCAATCGTCGACAAGCTCTTCCAGGAAGGAAGCCCAGTTACCGAGGTCCGGTTCGGGCAAAGAGTAATAAGGAAGCCGCCTGAAAAGGCTGGCCCGGTCGTCATCCCCGAAGACCTTGAGGCCAGGGCCATTCGTCGCTCTCAACAGCGCAGAAGAAGAGACAGAGGCAGGAACCAGCCAGGCGGTTCAAGGCCCTTACGTAAGTCCTCAGAGAAGGCGACTTACTCCGCCACTGCGAAGTCCTATCAAAGGCACCCCGTACCGAACCCCGAAGTCATCAAGATTCGCAGTAAAGCAGGCCCGCCACCGTCAACCGCCTCAGGACCGCAACAACTGGGGCCTACACCAGCGAACGCACCAACTCCGGCCGCCCCCGAGCCTCCGGGGCCAACCAGGGCTCGCGCTGCGACAGCTGAGAACCAAAAGTCGGGGGCTTCCAAAACATCTTCTCCAGAGAACAAACCGACTTCACCGAAGGGCTCTGCCGGAGGTCTATCGGAGACTGGTGATGAGATCGCGGTTGCAACGAAGCCGGAGACCTCTACCAAGAAGAAGACTTCCGCTGAAAAACGCACTGACACAAAGAAGACTACTGGAACATCTACGGCGGACCGCGATTTAGCTTCCCGCAAGAGTGACCTTGAGGAGCAACTAAAGTCCAAAGCGCAAAAGCCTCCACAAGCGATCAAGCAGATAAGCCCAGTCAGCGATAAACCAACCAACGCGCCGGATCCGACGCATCCGCTCTCGACCCCAAAACCAACGTTACCTCTCGTAAAAGCCTCCCTGCCTCCTGACAGCAGCCCGACACCACCGGGCAAGGCTGCGGCACCGCAGGGGCAAGAGCCGGCTGCGCCTAAGGCTCCGGCGCCCGGCGGTGGGAGCGCAACAGCCGCACCCGTGCAGCCCACGCCACAGGCCCCAGCACCTGCGCCTGCTCCCGTTCAAACCCAAGGCAAGAGCCCGACCGTTGCGCCAGCTCCAGCGGCACCGAAACTCGGGACCACACCTCCTGCCCCGCCGGTCCAACAGCAGGGTGAGACCCCGACTGTTGCGGCACCTCCATCGGCGCCGAAATCCGTGGCTGCCACCACGCCTACGCCTCCTCAGCCGCAACAAGAGACTCCGGCCGCTGCACCAGCTCCAGCGACACCGAAATCCGCAGCCGTGGCCAAGCCTCTACCTACGCTCGTACAGCCGCATCGAGAAACGCCGATCGCCGCACCAGTTCCACCGGTAACAAAACTCGCGACCGCGCCGGCTCCAAATGTTCCGCAGCGCGGCGCACCCCTGCCGACACCAGCCGCGCCCGCTCCGCATTCTGGTCCGGCACCGGCCAAAGCCACTCCACCAAAGGGCGGTGCGCCACCCGGGATGAAACCGCCGGGTGGCGGCGCGAATAAGGCACTCGGCGCCGCCAACACGGCCTTGGGGGCGATCCAGGATTACCAGCAACGCAAGGCGCGCGGTGATAGCACTAGTAAGGCGATACTCGGTGCCGCGATCACTACCTCGGCAAACCTCCAGGGTGGACCGTTGGGGGCAGTCGTCAATTTCAGCAATAACCTCGATGCGAATCTCGCGGCAGGTCAGGGTAAGGGAGAGGCCAGCGCTTCGGCACTGGGTGGAGTGGGCGGCAGCGCGATTGCCAGTCGCGTCGCTCCCACCGGGCCGGTGGGCATGGCCGTCAACGTAATTAACACGGGTTTACAGGTTGCCGGAGCGCCCAAACAGGCAACGGATGTCACCCAAACAGCCGCCGACGTCGTACCAGCCAATTTCATAACGACAACAGTGACCCAGGGCGCGCGCTCATGGCAGAACATTCTTACAGGCGACACCAAAGCAATCGACCGCCAGGTCAAAGAGATGATCGAAGGTAAGGCGGGGATGCCGCTGGAAGGCTACGCGCGCTCGGTCGATATCGCCTCGGACCTGGCTTACCGAGCTTTTTCAGGTGACAAAAACGCGAAGGATGTCGAACAGATCTTTCTTAGACAGAAGTTTTCCGGTTCCGAAAAGAGCGTTTGGTATGCGTTGGGTGGCGATCAGGTGCTCCGGCAGGTCAAGTTCGCCGAGAACATTGCCAAAGGTAAGGGAGTCAAGGAGGCGTACGCCGATGCCGAAGCGCAGTTCCACGATTCTCTGCAAGACGACGTCGAGAAATGGGTCACCAAGGAGGCGACACAGTTCGTCAAGAAGGATTTGCCCGAGGCAGCCGGGTTTCTGAAACAGGATCTCCAACGTGCGAAAGTTGGAGCCTCCCAAGCTTTAGGTGGTGTGAAAGCCGCTGCAGGTAACGCCGTAAAAGACGCTCAGAAGCAGGCCACACAAGCAGTGCGCGATGTGAAGCAGAGTGCTTCCGATGCTTACCAAGGGGCGAAGCAGCGAGCGTCGGAAAAGGTTGAGCAAACCAACCAGGCGGCCAAAGAGTTCGTTAACGACGCCAAGGATAAGGCTGCCGAAGCCGTGAACCAGACCAAGGAGGCTTTGGAAAGGCGAGCCGAAGAGACGCGCGATGTGGCCGCCGAGAAAATGGCCGCCCTGCGTTCGGCGGCCGACCAGAAAGTCGCCAGTTTGAAAGAGGCGGCGAAGAAGCGTTTCACTGGCCTTTTCGACTGACTAAGGTCAACGGAGATTGAGTGGTTTCTCAAAGTCAACGGCGACGACCAGGACCATGCCAATAAGATAGAAAAATAGATTAGATCGAATGCTTGCCCATCTCGACAATCTTCTGCGGCACCTGTTCATAACCCAGGTGCCAAGTATCACGAGCGAGGACCAGGTGCGCTTTCAACCGCCGGATCAGGAGTGGCGCGGTGTCGTTTCCAATCTGGGTGTGCGTAACGCACTCAACGTCTATCTCGTCGACATGCGCGAGAACCGAAAGCTGCGTTCGAACGAGCGGGTGAGGGAGATCGACAACGGTACTGCCCACGACACGCCCGCACCCCTCCGGATGGACTGCCATTATCTGATCACCGCCTGGAGCCCAGCCCGCGTTACCGCAGCCATCGAGCCGGCACTTGACGAGCACGAGTTGCTCTACGAGGTAACGTCGGCTCTGATGGACCGTCCCTCACTGGTTCCGCGCGAGGTGTATGCGCCCGATCCCCTTCCGGCAGGCTTTCCCGATTTGATCGCTGACTCTGAGTTGCCAGCTACATTGCTGCCGGTGGAGGGCTTTCCGAAATACGCTGAGTTCTGGGGCACGATGGGCAATATTCATCCCTGGAAACCCGCGGTCTATCTGGTGGTCACGATTCCGGTGGCGTTGCAGAAAGAAAATGCTGGCTCGCTAGTCACGACTCGCATTACGGAGTACCGGCAGTCGGGATTAGCAGAAACGGCTGAAGTCACAATCCAGATCGGCGGTACCGTGCTCGACACCAGTGTCAATCCTTCGCGACCCGTACCCGCAGCATGGGTTCGGCTTGAGACGACCCTGAATGAGCCTCTGCAAACGACGGAGGCGAACGTGTTGGGCCGCTTCACATTCAATAGTTTATCTCCGCGGAAGTACCGGCTGCGCGTTAGCGTGGCGGGGTTGGGCGAGAAGATTCGGGACGTAGACGTCCCCTCGCCCACAGGCGAATACAACGTGCAATTTCCATAATCCAGAGGAGCGACATCATGGCTGTACAGGTCTCCTATCCCGGTGTCTATATTGAAGAATTCACCCCCGGCGCGCCTATCGAGGGCGTTGGCACGAGTACGGCGGCATTCATCGGCGTTGCGAACAACGGCATGATGGATGAGCCCACCAAAATTACGAGCTGGGACCGCTTTCGTAATCTTTTTGGGGCGGAGCCAGTGCCTGGTTTCTTTCTTTGGTACGCCGTCCGCGGGTTTTTTGAGAATGGCGGGCAGGTTTGCTACATCGTTCGTGCGAGTAACGGCACGTATGGGAAGCTCCCCATCAACACGACTGTCGGAGCGAAGCCGCTCTTTCAATTTGTTGCGCGGGAACCGGGTGCTTCGGCTATTAGCGTAGCGACAAGCCCGCAGCATCTGCTCGACAATACCAAAACCTCGGTATTCCAACCTACAGGACCGTTAGCCGCTGCCGCGGCAATTGGCGATAAGCAGATCGTCATGGTATTGGCCAAGGCGAACGCGTTCCGCCCCGGCGATATCATCACGATCGACGCGTCCGGCGAGATCTTTCAGATCGTCAGGATCTCTAACGATGCGACGAATGGGACACTCCTACTCGACAAAAAGCTACAGTCCGCATTCGCAACCGGCAAGGTCGTGCGGTTAGCGAATGCACCGGCCGGCACCCGCACGATCCGTCTCACCTCAAGCGTACCAGTACCGCCGGATGCGCTCGTCGAGGGTGCCGTACTGACCTTTGAACAGGGCGCGAATAAGGACACTCAGATCGTTGCCTCAGTCGCGAGTGAAATAATGAGTGGTGGCGCCACGACCTATCGGGTAACGCTGCGGCAAGGGCTCAAGTTTGCGCTCGACATGACAGCAGCGGCGAAAGTTCAATCAGAGGAATTCAAAATCACGGTTGCACAGGGCGGCGGGACTACTGTGTATGAGCGATTGTCGGTGGATACCGTGCATCCCCGCCATTACCTTAAAGTCATTAACAATGATCCCGACGCCGTAGTGCGCATTGTGGCGGAGGAGCCGCCGCCGTCAATCCCGCTGCCGGGCAGCTTGCCCGAAACCAAACCGAGCACCCCCCTTGCCGGCGGTGTGCCGGAAAACCTCGTCACACTAAGGGATTCGGGAGATCAGGATTTCATCGATGCTATAGATACTCTAACTGCCATTGATGACGTCAACCTGATCGCAGTTCCAGATAAGATCACCCCAACCGTACAACAACACCTCATTGCGCACTGCGAACTCACAGCGGACCGCTTCGCCGTGCTCGATTGTCGTCCTGGGCTGGACCTCTTCAAGACCAAGAGCAGTGACGGAATCGACGGGCAACGCGAGGAGGTCCCGTCCACCCGTGGATATGCTGCGCTCTACTATCCCTGGCTTCGTGTGCCTCCCGCCGGGCGGGGTGATCTGGCTCTAGTGCCACCCTCCGGTCACGTTTGCGGAATCATCGCTCGCAGCGATCTCAGTCGCGGCGTGCACAAAGCGCCCGCCAACGAAATCGTCAACGGGGCCCTGGCCGTCGAGCGGACCATGAGCGATATCGATCAGGGCCAGCTCAATATGCAGGGGATCAACATCATCCGTGTGTTCCAGGGTGGCAGTCGTCCGCTCCTGTATGGCGCGCGCACAACCGCCACCGACAAGAACTGGCAGTATGTCAACATCCGCCGATTATTTCTTTTCCTGGAAGAGTCGATTCAGGAAGGTATCCGTTGGGCCGTCTTCGAGCCTAATAATCTGCAACTCTGGCAAAAACTGAGGCGCACCATTACCGAGTTTTTGACGCGCGCCTGGCGCGACGGAGCGCTGTTCGGCGAGACAGCAGAGAAAGCTTTTTATGTACGCATCGACGAAGCACTCAACCCCTTCTCCGAGCAGGCGTTGGGCCGGCTGCACATAGAAATCGGAGTGCGGCCGACTTATCCCGCTGAGTTCATCATCGTTCGTATTGGTATATGGCCGGGCGGATCCGAAGTGAGTGAGGGTTAGCGAAGGAGATAAACTATGGCAACCGCTGAAATAAAAGATCCCTATATCAATTTTAATTTCCTCGTTGAGATCGATGGCATCACGCGAGCCGCCTTCCACGAGGCAAGCGGGTTTGACTCTGCAGTGGACGTGATCGAGCACCGCGAAGGTGGGCAAAATACCACCACCTACAAGGTCCCCGGCCTCACTAAGCACGGCAACATCACCCTGAAATGGGGACTTACTGACGACAAATCCCTGGACGATTGGCACCAGCAGGTAGTCGACGGCGATAGCGTCCGCAAGAATGGCTCCATTGTTGTATTGAATCGCAAGGGAGAGGAAATCGCCCGGTGGAATTTTGTCAGGGCCTGGCCAACCAAATATACCCTGCCTAGTTTCAACGCGGAAGGCAATGACATCGCCATTCAAACTCTCGAGCTGGCCCACGAGGGACTAAAACGGGTGAAGTGATCCGGAGGTGAGCAATGTTTCAGACGGAATTTGAGTTCAAACTCCCCTGTGGCTATCTGGATGACGAGGGCACGCTGCATCGCGACGGGGTTATGCGACGGGCCACTGCGGCAGACGAAATCCTGCCGCTAAAGGATCCACGCGTAACAAAGAACCCCGCATACCTGGTGGTCATACTACTCTCACGCGTGATTATGCGTTTGGGTGGCGTGGACCAAATAAATCCGCACGTCATCGAGAATTTATACGCGACGGACCTCGCGTATCTGCAGAACCTCTACAACGACATCAACCGGCTGGACGACGGTCGGGAGAAGGTCGTGTGCCCGGAATGCCGAAATGAATTCCACTCCGAGGAGAACGACGTGGGGGGATTGTCGGCTACCCCCTTGATACGCTCCGTAGGGAGGTAGCCTTCATTGCCTACCATTTTAACTGGCCGCCCGAAGAGATCATGGCGCTGGAGCACGCTGAGCGGCGGCGATGGGTTAGCGAGATCTCGACCATTAACCGAGAGATGAATGGGGACTAGCGCGCAGTGCGGCAAAGGAAATTTCTTTTGAGGACGACATTTCGTGACGTGCGGGTTGCGGACCAGAAGACTGCGAACGTATGGCTCGCGAGAAGCAGCAATGCAGTCGCCTTTGCGGCCGCCGTGCGCCGTCGTTTCGCAAGCCACAGGCGGTTCCTGTCAAGCGATCTGGTCTTACGCAGAGCACGCGCAACGGTAAAACTGCAACAGATCTTCAGACAACTTCGCATCAACGTGGCACCCCGCTTCGATCTCATTTCACAGCCAGAAAAGCACTATCGAATGGTCGAACGGCGCACGGAAACTCGGATGTTTCCGCAGGCCGGAATGCGTTTCGCGGCAACTCCTACCGTCGAGCGCATTCTGCGCCGACTGGAATTCGATACAACGCGCATTCGAGTGATTGCTCACTCTGGAACAGGTAAAGCAGCCGCCACGCAGCCAGCAACCGATTTCGTAATACCAAAGCCTTCCCCCTCGTCCCTGCTGGTCCAGCGCCGCACCGCAGTTTCATTTGCCCCGGTCGAGATGGTGGCCCGTCAGCCTCGACGAGTCGCCTTCGTTTCCGCCGATCCTGCGCCCCAAATTGAACCAGCGCGTCCCCACAGCGACAACTGGCCGGCTGAGGAACACCAGAGATCAGCACCGGCTATTGATGCGATCAATATGAAGCAGTTGACGGACCATGTAATGGAAGCCCTTGACCGGCGCCTGGTCGCCGGCCAGGAACGACTCAAGCGGAGGTAAAGGTGTTCAGCATTGCCAATGTCGCAAAAGCCTTAAGCGCTGTAGTCAGTGGCTCGTTACACAAGGCCACGATCATGAACACCGCCACGAACGACCGCATCGAGGTGCAGTTCAACCCCGAGGAATACACGCTCAACCGCGAAAACAATTTCGCTCAGGCAGCAGTTCCCGGTCTCAGTGGACCACTCCTGCAGTTTGTGCACGGCAATCTCAAGACGCTGGAAATGGAGCTGTTTCTCGACACCTATGAAGCGAAGACGGATGTGCGAGATCTAACGCTGAAACTTACCGGGTTGATGGATATACAGCCGGACTTACACGCGCCACCTGTCTTGCTGTTTATTTGGGGCTCGCTCAGTTTTGCCTGCGTGCTAACCAAAGTAAGTCAACGCTTCATCATGTTCCTTCCCAGTGGAATTCCGGCGCGTGCTCGGCTACAGGTGGTCTTCAGCGAATACATAAACTCAAACGTTGAGCCCAAGGAAACCAAACGAGAGACGGCAGACTACAGCAAAGTCTACGTGGTAGGTCAAAACGAGACGCTGAGCAACGTTGCGACACGGATGTACGACAATCCGGCCTTATGGCGGCCGATTGCGATTGTCAACCAAATCGATGATCCGCGTGAACTTGCCGCCGGCAGGCAATTAAGTATTCCTCCGTTACCGTTTCGTAATCCGGAAACGGGCGAGATGATGGCATGAGCGCAGTCTATCCCAAATACGCACCGGAGTATTCCATCGCGATCAACGGTGAGACGATCCCGGCGTCATTGCGCGCCGCCATCACCAGCGTTCGTCTTGAGGACGGCGTGCCCTCGATGATGAAGGAGATCGATGAGGAAGGTATGGATGCGGCGGATAGAGTCGAGGTCGAATTCGCTAATGTGGATCTGCACTGGTTACAGAAGCACATTCGCGGCCTTGGTTTCCAACCTTTTCCCACCGATATCAAGATCGGTCCGGCACGCGTAAAGAACGCTTCAGCGCTTGCTTTCGGTGTAGTTCCAGGAGTTATCCAGCACGTACTTGCCGAGGATAGTCCAGACGGGCTGTTCGACATTGATAACAAGCTCACCTTGGCGATGGGGTATGCACCAGGGTCCCTGGACGAGATGTTTCTGGGTGAGATTACCGGGGTCGAAGCCGAATTCCCGGCCGGTGGTATGCCAACTATGCGTCTTGTCGCGCATGACTACTTACACCGTTTGGCTGATGGAAAGTATGCGCGTGGGTTCGGCATGTTCCTGCCAGACTGGTTGATAGCGGCAATTCTCAGCGCTGAAAACCTGCTTATTCCACTGATTGATCCAGTTGTGGCCGCCGAGTCAACAGCGATGACTGTTCTCAATATGCTGTTCGACCACAGTGGCCGCAAACAGCGGGGAAGCGACCTTGATTTGTTGAAGGAGATTGCTGAAGCCTACGATGCCGACTTTTGGGTAGATGGAAACGTGCTGTACCTATCACGTTTCGTCGGTAAGGAATTTGAGCCCCGCCTGACGCTTACATGGGGCCAATCACTCCTTTCGTATTCGCCGCGCGTCACCACCATCGGTCAAGTAATCGGTGTGGCAGTGAAGTTCAGAATTCCGATGATTCCCCTTGATTTCGTCATGACTGTAGGGTGGGATTTTGAGAGAGAGAGTCTCAGCGTCCGCATTATTCCAGGAGCTATTGCCGGCGCACTCAAGAGTGCCCTGGGTGGTCCGCTGATGACGCTACTCAACTGCACCCTTGACAAGCCTGGAGACATTGCAAGGGCCGCAATGGCACTTGTGCGGACGCTGCGCAACAAGGTCAACAACCGGCTTACGGGCAGCGGCTCGGCGGTTGGTGATCCGCAAATTCGCGCGGGCGCAGTCATCAAACTAGAGGGGTTGGGTCCAGACTTTAGCGGAAATTACCGGGTGACCAGTGCCACTCATACTATCGACAGCAGCGGATATCGAACCGCGTTCAAAGTTCGCAAGGAGATCATTCCATGAAGGATTCGTCTGTAAGCTTTCTTGCCGACAAGCTACAGGATTTGGAAGAGAACGGCCCCCCCAAACAACTTTATGGCGTATATACCGGAGTCGTTATGCCTTTTCCCGACGTGCCTCCCGTGGGGATGTTCATGGGGCGAGTAAAGGTGAAACTGTCTACGATCGACCCGCTCGAGCCAGTTGAGGCCTGGGCGCGGGTTGCGGTGCCAATGGCAGGTCTTGCTTATGGCATCTACTTCATCCCTACGCCCGGTACCGAGGTTCTGGTCGCCTTTGAGAACGGTGATATTCGCTCGCCGTATGTCATTGGCTCTCTGTGGAACGGGACTGCGCCGCCGCCGCTGCCGCTGCCGGAAACACAGATTCGAATGATACGCACACCCGCAGGAAATCAACTCGTATTCACCGAAGTTCCGCCGGCTGTAATCATGCAATCGGGACCGACTCCGCCGCTCGTCGTCCCCGCGCCAGCCACGCCCACGACGCCGCCTTCGACGATTATGCTCTCGACTCTGGGTGTCAGCATGACATCTCCTACCTCCATTACCATGTTCTCAGGAGCCGCCTCCATCATGATTGGTCCAGGAGGAATCATGCTTACTGTGGGCCAGAACGGCATCAGTATTTCCCCCCAAGGGATTGTTATCCAGGGTCTGCCCACCGTGCAGATTAATCCCGCCGGTTAGGAGCAAAGAAAAATGGCGCTTCCTGCAGCTCGTCTTTTAGACCTGACCGCCCACGGTGGAGTGATCGCCGGTCCGGGTTGTCTCACTGTCCTGATCGGTGGAAAACCAGCTGCTTGTCTTGGCGACATGCAAGTATGCCCGATGGTCGACGTGCTCAAGCCGCACGTTGGGGGCCCAATCACTAAAGGTTGTGCCACTGTGTTCATCGGCGGCAGGGCGGCGGCACGGGTAACTGACCTTACCCAATGTGTGGGCCCACCCGGGGTAATTGCGCCGCCGGGTTGTCTAACTGTTTTGATTGGAGTCTAGCTGACCGTCACTTACGTTATGGATAGAACAGAGGACAAAGCATTTCTGGGAATCGGTTGGAGTTTTCCAGTCGCTTTAGATATCGCGGGCGAAATAGCATCGTCGGCTTACGAAGAGGATATTCGCGAGGCGATTAGGATCATCCTTGGTACCAATCCCGGTGAGCGAATCATGCGTCCCGATTTCGGAGCGGGGTTACAAGCGCTCGCGTTTGAGCCAATCAACACCACGACGCTGGCCCTCGCAAAACATCGTGTGGAAGAGGCGCTCATTTTCTGGGAGCCACGCATCGACAACATCGGCGTGCAGGTGACGGCTGAACCTACTATGGGCCGGCTGATGATCGACATACGTTATCGCGTAAGAGCCACCAACATTTTCTACAACCTCGTCTATCCGTTTTACCTTTTGGAGGGCAGCCAACCGTGACGATCAGTGCTACGCCTCGTATAGATGTACGAGATCAGCAGGCCATCGTTCAGGAACTGCGGGCGAAGCTAACTGCTTTTGTCCCGAATTGGCTGCCCGCTTCGGGAGGACCAGGCGCGGCGCTGCTGCAAATATTTGGGAGATACACCCAGGTGCTGACAGAGCGCCTTAATCAAGCTCCCGACCGCAATAAACTCGCTTTCCTGGATATGTTGGGCGCTAATCTTCTGCCGGCTCAGGCCGCGCGCGCGCCCGTCGTCTTTACGGCGGTGCCTCACACCGGAGATGGTCGAGTACCTGCGCATACTCGTTTGGGAGCAAAAATCTCGGGGCGCAGCGAGCCCTTGATATTCGAGACTGAGAGCGATATTGCCTTGGCGGGCGCGCGGCTGGCTGAGGTGGTTGCACTGTGGCCGGGCCGAGACAGTTATGCCGACCATAGCACGGCTGTCATCGGTGGTCAGCCGTTCACGTTGTTTACTTCACTCCAACCGATCCCGCATGAGCTGTATCTGGCCCATGAAACGCTCTTTGCGCTCTCGGGCTTTGCTACGTTGGAAATTCAATTCGCCCTGTCTTCGACCGCGTCGCAACCGCTCGCGATTGTCTGGGAATACTGGCAGGGAAAAACGTGGCGCGCCTTTAAGCCGTTCAAGCCAGTGAACGACGCCGGCGTGGGCGACAGTTTTGATGGCACACAGGGCTTTACACGCAGCGGCATCGTGCGTCTGGTCGCAGATTGTGCTGCCGCCAAAAAAAATAAAGTCAATGGACTTGAGTCCTTTTGGATCAAAGTTAGGCCGGAAAAAACCATACCTGATCAGCCGGGACAAGTTTGGCCGCGCATTGATCGCATCAGCGCACGCAGCGTAATTGCCAATCCCCTGCGGAGGTTTGTAATCCAATCGCAAGAGCAGGCGGCGGGCAGCCCAGGCAAAGTGTCTGTGCTTGGTCCAGCGTTTCGCACTATGCGGGGAAAAGCCGAACTACGTGGGCCCAATTTCTATGATATTCGAGCTACTGAGCGTTCCGAACAAGCAGCTGAATGGCAGGGACTAACGCCGGGACAGTATCACTTACAACTTACTCAACCTGGATTCGCACCTTTTGATTTTAGCTTCACTTTATCAGCGGGCTCGGGCATCCGGTTGTTTGTGCGCGCATCAATTGAAAAGGGCGGTATTGAAGCTGAGGCTGCGTACTCCGAAGGGCAGAAAGTTGATCTCACTAAGGCTTTCTATCCATTTACACAGCAGAGCCAGACTGGCCACTGTTTCTTTATCAAGAGCACGGAGGTTTTCGGCAAGCCCGGTGCGAGCGTGGAAATGGCTGCACAGGGGGTAATAACTCCACAGGTAGACTTGGCTCTGCCACCGACACTTACGCTCGTTGTTGAAGCGTGGGATGGGCAGCATTGGCAAAACGTGAATGCACCTGCCAATGACCTCGCGACGATGTTTACGTTCACGGGTCTGAACACGGTCCAATTTGATCTCCCATTACAACTTGCGACTACTACCGTAAACGGAGAAGAGGGTGGCTGGCTGCGAATACGAATTGCTTCGGGAGGTTTTGCTCGTTCGCGTCAAATCAACATTGAAAAATCTGATCCCATAACCATACTCGAGTACCTTACTCGACCCATTGAGCAGCTTCGCATCGGTTATGAATATCATTCTGCCTGGGAATCACTACAGGCTTGTCTGACGCACAACGATTTCCAGTGGCGGGATTGCAGTGACGACGCCCGGCGCCAGGGCACACCATTCGAACCGTTCACGCCCGTTGCGGATCGCACGCCTGCACTTTACTTGGGTTTTGACTCGTCGCTTCCAGCAGACATTGTTTCTCTCTATATGGACATACAAGAGGTGCCGGGTCAGACCGATGGTTCCCCACTCACCTGGGAGTATTGGGACAGCACGACCTGGTTGCCGCTATCGATTCAAGATGAAAGCCACAATCTCGCTCTTCCGGGAATGGTGTCGATCCTGTGGCCCGGTGAGCCAGGCTTGTCGCCCGCAACTGTTTTGGAGGCCAAGGGTACAAAAATAAAGCTAGCAGAGCCGCGCGACGTCCCCCGCTTCTTCATCGGAGATCAGCTCTTTATAGAGCAGAAGGGAGAGGGAGAATTATTAACTGTCGCAGGTACCGGTTATGGAGTGATCACCGCAAAAACAGTTCTGAGTAAGGATTACAGTAACGCTCAAGTCTCGAGAGCGAAATTACCGCGCTTCGGTAGGCCCCGAACGTGGGTGCGTGCCAGATTACAAGTGGACGCCGATCCACCGGCCGTCCGGTTTAATGGGATATATCTTAACGCTGCCTGGGCGGCCCAACTGCAGACCTTTGAGAATGAAGTTCTCGGATCTAGTAACGGTCAGCTCAATCAGGTGCAGTTCCTGAGAAATACTCCCGTCCTGCCAGGCCAGGCAATAGAGGTACGCGAGTTGGATGGACCGAGAGCACGGGTGGAGTTGCCTATTTTAATTCAAGATCTCGAAGTCCATGGAATGTCGGAATCTGACATCCGCACCGTTTCTGATCGTCGAACCGGCGAAATTAGCCAGGTATGGGTACGCTGGCAGGAACGACCGAATCTTTTCTTCTCTGCTCCTGACGATCGGCATTACCTCATCGAACGCAGCCGAGGCCGCATCGTTTTCGGAGACAACCGGCATGGTCGCATTCCACCCGTTGGTCCAGACTGCATTATGGCGAGGTACTACCGGGCGGGCGGTGGCGTCATTAGTAACGTGAGTGCTGGCGCAATTAATCAGATTCTTGCGGGTGTACTCGCAAAGAGTGTGACTAATCCCCGGGCCGCTGAAGGTGGTGCTGATACGGAACAGCCAACCGAGATCCTGGAACGCGGACCACTCCTTGTGCGCAATCGTCGTCAGGCCCTTTCCACCGATGACTATGAGGCAATGGCGCGCGAAGCATCGCCTGCTGTAGCGGTCGCTCGCGCGTTACCTACTACCCATCCCAGCGGGCGATTCGCTCCTGGTTGGGTAAAGCTGGTAATCATGCCACATAGTCAGGATGCTAAACCGCAGCCTTCATTTGAGCTACGACGTCTGGTCCACGATTTTCTAACCCTCCGCATGCCAGCTAGTACTGCTGGGCAAATCTACGTTACTGGTCCAGACTATTTGGAGGTGGGAGTGGTTGCTGTCGTAGCGGTCACCAACCGGGAACGTGCTGGTCCGGTATTGCAGGACGTTACCAGACGATTACAAACATTTCTGAATCCACTAAATGGCGGGCCTGAAGGGAACGGTTGGCCCTTTGGGCGTGATGTCTACTTATCAGACGTCGCCGCCGCCGTCGAAGCGATCACAGGCGTTGATTACCTAAAGACGCTTGAACTGACAATCGCCGGAACACCATACGGTGAGGTAATCGAGGTGCCTGAGAACAGGATTGTGGTGGCTGGACCACTGCGCGTCACGCTGGGAGAGGGGGATTAGCAATGCCACTGCCCTTACCCAATCTCGATACTCGGCGTTGGACCGATCTAGTGGAAGAAGGAAGGGCTTTGGTCCCGCGTTATGCGCCTGGCTGGACCGACCACAACGTCCATGATCCAGGAATCACGCTGATTGAGTTATTTGCCTGGCTGATTGAAGCTGACATCTACAGGGCCAATCACATTTCGTCCAGCTGTCGTCGCAAATTTCTGAAGTTAATTGGCTTTTCACCGCGCCCACCGCAAGCAGCGCAGCTAGTCCTGAGTTTCACTCTGAAGTCGGGACTTCCGAGCCAGCTATTACCTGCGGGCATGACCTTCCGGACCACTGTGGGCCCGCTGCAATTAGCTTTCCGCACACTCGCGGATCTGACGATAGTCGATTCAGCGGTCGTTGCCGTACAGACCACGAGCGATGGATTGAATTTCATGGATCAAACGCGCGTGGAACAAGGACGTTTCGGCTTTGCAGCATTCGACCTCCACCCACCGACCGTTTTGCCCATAGATCCCGAAAGACAACCCGCACTTTATCTTGGTTTCAGCAAGGCCTTGCCCGTAAAAACCGCAGTTACGTGGAGGCTCCGGTTTGCGGGCCTGCGAACTGATCAAACCGAGCGGCGAAAAGTGTGGGATGAGCTCAGAGCTGTTGAAGCATCTTGTATCCCACTCCCGACACGACCTGAATGTTCAGCGATTCAGTTGGACGATCCGTGGTGCCCGGAGAGGGGACAAAAGTCGAAACCGCGAAAGAAAACAACCAACGAGAGTTTACGGCACCAAAGTATCCGCACTGCTTGGGACTACTTTGACGGAACAAACTGGCGAACCCTCGACGAAGAGCAAAGCGAAGTCATTGATGACACGCGGGGGTTCACTCTCGATGGTCCTGTGACAATTGCTTTACCAACGGCCATGAAGAAGCCGCCGGCATTTGGAGCTATCAGAGATGAGCACGGCCAACCAAAACAGCTCTTTTACCTCCGTTGCAGACTCGAGAAAGGACGACTCGATTTCCTGCCCATCATAATGGACATCCAGTTCAATTCTGTCTTGGCCGAACAAGCGACATCTGCTGCTAGTACCTTCGAAATAAGACCCGGTGTAAAGCCACCTCCTGGCCATGTGCCGGTGGTAGGTGAGTACGGCCACATCAATCTAAGTCTTGATGGCGAGGGCGTGATCACAAAGCTCGCCTTAGCGTCGAAGGGCGATGGACCTTACGCTCGTGTCCTTGCATACACTGCCGCGAAGCCCACTGTGCCTGGCTCACTAGCAGTTTCGCTAGCGATCCTTGGCTGGGGTACAGGCCTGCCGGGACAGAGTCTACTCCTGCCGGATGCTCCGATTGCCGGAGGCTTGGCAAGTCTGTGGACCGTGTCTTCGGGAATAACAGAGGAATGGAACTTACGGCCTGACCTTCATGCTTCCAAAAGGACAGATCCCCACTTCATTCTCAACCCCACAACCGGCGAGATCTCTTTTGGTGACGGCGAACGCGGCCGTGTGGTTGCGTCAGACGCCATCATCCTCGCGCGTTACGACTACACAGCAGCGCGCGCCGGTAACATTCGCGCCAATGGCTCATGGCACCTCAAAGCTGTCGATGACATCTTTAATCAGGCTCTTTTGGGAGCTGTTGATGTCGATGACGTTCGACAGGCCCTTGCCGGAATCCGAAACGTAGGTCCAGCTAATGGTGGACTGGACGAGGAAGAGTTGGATCATGCTGCAGGGCGAGCTGCTGAGATCCTGTGGGCCCATGAGCGTTTGCTGGAGCTGTGTCCGCCTGGTTATCCCCAGACGTTGGACGGGCTCGATCCCGAGTACGTGTTTGCCCGAGTGGCTCCGACGCGCGCAACAACGATCCTCGATTATGAACGTCTTGCGCTTGAAGTTCCGGGGGCTCCAGTTGCGCGCGTCAGGGCTTGGGCCGGTATCGACCCAGATCTCCCCTGTGTTAGCGCGCCTGGTACCGTGGTGGTAACCGTTATACCGTGGCTGCCCGCCCATAAGCCGGAGCCAAGTGCGGAATTACTCAATACCGTGAAAGCCTATCTTGATCGCCGCCGCCTGGTCGGAACGCGGCTTGTTACCGTCGGTCCAAAGTACCTGCTAGTTTCGGTGAAGGTGACAATCGCCGTCAGCGCCGGCGCTAGTCCCGTTCGCGTAGTTGCGGACGTCACCGCAGCCTTGAACCGGTTTCTCAGTCCCCTCTCTGGAGGGCCATCCGGTCGAGGTTGGCCCTTCGGCCGTGATGTTTATCGCTCTGAAATCCTGGAAGTGATTGATCAAACCCCAGGTGTGGACCATGTGGAAGATCTAAGGCTCCTCGGGGGAACAGGCGAACCGCAGTGTGGCAATCTCTGCGTTGGCCCGTTGATGTTGGTTACGCCCGGCGTTCATGAGATCAAAGCTGTCCCGCTCCAGAGGACCAACGAGAATGCGAAGTACTAAGGGATACGAAAGGTTGAGTCATCACAGCGGTCAGTTATTAACCGCGCGTGACCTTCAGGACGACGTAAGTTACGACGCTCGCATGCGTGGGTTGCACGTGCGAGCCCTGCACGGTGTTTGGGGTATCGCTTTGGGCTACGAGGCAATTCCTGCGAGTGACAAGCGATCGCTTCTGGTCACCCAAGGAATGGCTTACGACTGTCATGGTCGAGAGATCGTGATGTCAGAGACACTGCAGGTTGGCTTTGAGCAGCCACCTCGGAACAGCGCCGCTGGTGCCTGGTGGTTCGATTTACTCATTCGATACGACGCCGAGCTTGGGAGCGCGCCGGCAATTAACTGTTTGGGAATCGAGCGAAACGCCGTTCCGGAGCGTCCCAGCTGGCGTTGGTCTTACGCGGGCGAGGCGCCCACGCCCTTCATCAAGGCTCCCGGCTTTGCTGAGAACGTGCGCTTGGGTGAAGAGATTCCTTTGGCCAGAGTACGGATCACCGAGCAAGGTACTTTGACTGATTTAGACCTGACGGTCCGGCGTATTGCTCGTAGTCTAGCGCGGCCGCACATTGCTACCGGGCAGATCCGCGCCGGCAGCATACCTATCCAGGGCTCACCTTTACATTGGAGGGCTCGAATCGATACGTCAGCCGGAGGCTTCAATACCTTCAATCCTTTCTATTTTGCAACCATGATTGAACATCCGCTGCTGAGTTCTACGTCCGGTTTCGCAGACATAGCAAACCAATTACAGGAAAAAGCAAAGGCGCAACTACTTGGACCATTCACCAGGATTGAGTCGTTGAGACGGACCGGATTCACAATTGACGTACGCATGGCAACAGTTAGTGCGGATCTATTTGAAACACTGCCGGCGGCCATGCAACACAACACCGGATTTGCTCTACCTGTACCGGTGAATTGGCTGGGAATTGAGCCAAACGGAGGATGTACTCCACCCAGACTTTCGTTGCGCTTTTTGCTTTCGGTTTTTTCAAGACCGGGGCTAATTCATTTGTGAAGTAATTACGATGTTTGGAGCAGCACACGATGAGTAGCAGTGATGACATCCCTGTACTAGAGCGACCCGCGTTCTTTCATTACCAGCGCCTGACTGCGGGCGATCTGTCAGCGGCCCAGACGTATAATCGAGAATTGCGTTGGTTACATAATCGCAGTCTGCACAATTGGGGCATAGCTTTTGGCTTCGCCTTGTCTGGTCCACGCGGCGCTCAATCGGTAAAGGTTGAAAGTGGATATGCGATCGATTGCGTTGGTCGGGATCTAGTCCTCGATAAACCACTTGAGATTCCTGTTCCCGCCGTTGCGAGCGAGAGTGATGGTTCGCCAGCCACATACTATCTGACCATTTCATATGCGGAGGACGCAAAACTCGAGGCCGTCAATCGTGCTGGAGAATGCAATACGTCAGGTGCCGTGAGATTGCCTGAGATGCCAATCGTTCGTTGGCAGGATCCTAACGATGCCAATCTCGAAAGTCGGTATCGGCAGGGTTTCGACGTGGTCCTGGGTGCGATACGCGTTTTGAATTGCCAGTTGGCGGAGGATGTCTCGGGCCGCGAACGTCGCGATGCTGTGCCCCCGGCACAACCATATGTCGCATCAGGGCAGACTGAACTGGGCAATACGCCGTGGCAACTCTGGCCCAATGACAACGCGCCACTCGGAGTGGCAACTACCGTGGCTACTTCCAGCGCTGGATTTCAGCTGGCGCCTAAATATCAAGCTCACGTGATCGGTGAGCGCATGTTCCAGGCAGCGCCGGGCAGCGAAACCATTTTGGTGGATGGATACAGCGAAATCGCGCTGGCCACAGCTTCCAGCTTTGAATTGCGCGTTATCTTGCCAACTGGAAGCAGTGTCGGCAATGCGCAAACAGATACGTTTACTCGTGATGACTATAAAGCGGTGGTGTCGCGCATTGCTCAGGAGAAAGGTATATCAGCAGACGTGCTTCTGTTGTTCAATCCACCGTCCCTGCGCGTGGGCCAGAATCTTTACACTTTAATACCGTTTCAACAGATAGCGGGTCAACTGGTAAAGAATGACTTCCAGAGTCCGCTCACGAAGATCGCGACACGGAACAGCGTTACACGAGATGCCCTGTTGGACGCGAATGGCTGGACCTTAAACACCGTCTCCGTTGCCATTGGCCAGACTATCGCTTTGCCGGGACCCGCTCTGCACTTAAACCCAAAGAAAGTCTTGAAATCCTCATTCATGGATGTGTTGAAGAAGAATTTGCTGTGGTACGTCGTTTGGATGGGGGTAGAGGGCTGAGATGTTCCAACATCTGAATTTGAATAACCTCTGGCCCAATTTCAGACTCAACGGTCTGTTCAACGAAGGTGGTGTGCTGCGCCTGGCCACGCGTCCAGGACCGTTGAAGGCCGGTGAAACCTCGCGTCCTGGAATTCCTTTCGACAACGCCGGCTTCTCGGGGCCTGCGAGCATTAGTATCGATGCGGAAGGAAATGTTTATTTGCCGGATCCAGATCGTCACCAGGTGCTACGTTGGCGCGCGTGCGACGAGATGGTCGAGCGCGTAGGCTGCTTCGGTGGCGATGGATCATTGCCCAGTCAGTTTAGATCTCCGCACGCCGTTCTGGTGGGACCACGCGGCGCCCTCTACGTCGCCGATAGCGGTAATCACCGCATCCAGATATTCGACCTTCAGACTCTGCAACTCCGGTCCATCTGGGGGAGGATGGACGCGCAGGGAAGGCCGATTGCAAGCCACGAGGTAGGGAATTTTAACCAGCCCTGGGCTTTATGTGCGGACTCGAATTCATTTGTCTATGTCGTAGATCGTGGAAATCGGCGAGTGCAAAAATTCAGCGCCGACGGGCAGGTAGTGAGCGGGTTCTGGAAACGTTTAGGAAATGAAGCTGTAGTTCCGCGGCAACCGGAATACATCGCCACAATTCTGATTGATAGCGACGAGCGTTTGCTGATTTCAGACCACACTTCTTCGAGGTTACTTGTTTACCAATTGGATGGTGCTTTCGACGAGCAAAACACGAAGCGTTGGTCGAAGTTGACGCAAAACCTGCCAGGTGGGCTGGTCTTTATTTTGGAGCGAGATTGTATTGGTGGCCCAGAAGCTCGACATGGTTTGGTGTTCGGAGAGGACGCTGAATTCATCGGCACGGTGGAGAACGTGGGGAATGGCAGTGCGCGGCTGGTGTTGGACCAACGAGCACGACTCTTTGTCCAGACGAGCAGCGCTGTAACTACCAGCCTGGCCCTGGGCCATTCGTACAGGGAGTCTGGTTACTTTCTTGCAGGTCCCTTTTTCTCAGATGGTCTGCCGGCACGGTGGCAGCGCGTGAGCGCCTCGGTGCAGACTCTGTCGCAAAATGCCCACATCCAGTTTTTTACCCTTACCAGCGATGATCGTAGTGCTCCGGATTGGCCTCCTGCGAAAAGTGTCACCAGCGCTGCCGCTGTCGGCACCAGCATCTGGCGCGCAGCGCCGATGGACGCTCTCGATTTTCTGATTATTCACCAACCCGCAACCTTTCTATGGATTGGCGGAGTTCTGCAAGGTGACGGTCTAAATTCGCCAGCCATATCGCAGATCCGACTAGAGCATGAACACGAAGGGTGGCTTCGTTATTTGCCAGCGATCTATAGACGCAGCGACGCCTCGGGGACCATTCTGGAAAGGTCACTCGCGGCGTTTGAGAGTCTGCTCGCGGGCGTGCAATGGGAGATCGACGATATTCCAAGATTGTTCGATGCGTGGGCCGCTCCGGATCAAACACTCAGTTCGTGGCTTGATTGGCTATCAACATGGGTTGCCTTTGACCTCGATGAAAGCTGGCAACCGATACAGCGAAGACGGGCGCTGGCAGGCGCTTTCGACCTTTTGGGCCGGCGCGGCACGATCCAAGGACTAAAGGAATTTATCTCGTTATATGTTGGCGCAGACCCCGTGATCGAAGAGGCGTCGCGCCATGCAAGCGTCTGGGCACTCTCGGAGCCCTCATCTCGCACTGATCTCATGACCTCTCAAGAGATGCAGGAAGACGAGATGCCGACTGGCGGTTCCCTTGGATTCAGCACAATGTTGGCAGCCGCTCAGCCAGATGGAGCAGTGCTCGGTACCACCGCGTTTATAGACGGATCACACCTGATTAGTGCAACCGATTACGGTGCGCCCTTGTTCGAGGATCTGGCACACCGGTTCTGCGTACACGTACGAGCCTCGGAGGTGTCGGCGCCCGGGGCGATGGAGGCACTGCGTCGTGTAATTGATCGGGAAAAGCCGGCGCACACGAGTTATGAGATTTGCGTTGCTGAGCCACTGATGCGCGTCGGAGTCCAGGCTCGCCTCGGCATAGATGCCATCGTGGGCGGACCATCGCGCGGTCTCGTGCTTAATGAGGAGCTGGAGCTTGGGGTGGATACGTCACTGGCTGCACCTAAAGGTTCAAGTAGAACCATCGGCTCCAGTACGCGCGTCGGTGTTGGTACTCGCTTGGTATAGAACGGAGGCAAGGTCATGGCCGGACATCCATGTAGCAATGGCGAAGCTTTGAAGGGGCTGGCGACGCCGACCCGCAACAAATATTTTTACGGCAAATTAATGGACGCGTTCCATTTTGAGTTGGAACAGTTTTATGGCGTGCGTAAACGATCTGTTCTTAATAGGTTAGCACTGGGTCATGGCGTGTTGTGCGGTTTGCAAGTCGCGCCAACAGGCGATGGTAAACAGATTGTTGTTGGCCCGGGAATCTGTCTGGACGGATTAGGAAGAGAAATCATCGTACCCGAACAATCGCGCGCAGTGGATCCACGCCAACCCACTGACGATTGTGGACAGCCGGCCGGTGATCGTCTCTTGAATGCGAATGTCGTACATATTTGTCTCGCTTATCATGAGTGTGAAGCCGAGCCCGTGCCTGTATTAGTTGGTGATTGTGACAGGCAGGCGGGATGCGCTCCCAGCTTGATCCGCGAACGTTACCGCATCCTTGTGCGCAAAGGAGCAGCCCCGGAGATAAAACCAAGTTGCGGATTTCAGAATCTGTTTGCACCCCAGCCGGCAGGACAGCCGTCGCCACTTTATTCGGAGCTGGTGAAGCGAATAAGTCAGCCTTGTCCGGATGCTCAAGAGGCATGTCTAGTGTTGGCACAGATCAACCTGCCTGATGGCAATGCGCCGATCACGGCTACGATGATCAATTCCGTACTTCGGCCTCTTGTTTATAACAACGAATTGCTCTTCGAACTACTCCTCTGTTTGGCCAAACAAATTCAGCCTGCGCCTGCTCCTGCACCAAAGTTTACGACTATTACACAGTTGTCCTGGGATCATGACAAGAATCTGACCCTGAACAAATTCATGCGCGGATTGAAGGTGACCTTCTCAGACAATCCCACACCAACGACCGCACATGGAGAGGCCTGGTTTATTGTCACGGTAGAGTACCCGGTAGGCAGGATTGACACCGGACGACCAGCGTTTATGCCGGGCACAATATTTGTGCAGCACGTGCTGCCGGAAAGGATCGATGTCAGTGGCGATACGGCATCGTTTAAACCAGACGAAGCTTTCAAGGAGACGTTTGTCAATATGGTTGAGACGTTGAGAAACGACCTACCTCCATTATGCCGGGTAGTTCTCAAGTGTAATGCGCTGAAGGATGTCAACGGGCACGCAGTAGATGGAGATTTTTTGCTTGGCACGCTGCCGTCTGGCGATGGCACTGCAGGTGGTGATTTCGAGAGCTGGTTCACATTAAGGTAGAGGTAACCCTATGGTCACGACAGAAACCCATATTTGTTCAGTTTGCAACAATGTAGGTTTGGAGCGCACGCATTTTTTCCCGCGTCAGCTTGTCACAGCTCCGGACCTGACACAGGACCAGAATTATTTCCGCGAAAAGCTTCGCCGCCACAACCGCCTGTTGCACGGATGGGGCGTCGTCTGCGGTGCCCGCTGCAAGACAGGGCCTGGAGAGTGCGAGGTCGTTATAGAACCTGGCTACATCCTCGGACCATTCGGTGACGAGATACTCATCGATCGCGAGGTGACTGTTGATGTATGCAAGCAGGACTTGGATGGCAACGTTGCCGGACCATGCGGACAACCTGCCGATCCCTGGTGCAGCAACGTGCGAGTTGATCGCGCCGGGAGTGATAAACTGTACATCGCTGTTAGCTACGCTGAATGCCAGGACCGCCCGGTGCGTGTCATCTCAGGTGGGTGTGGGTGCGAGCAAGAGGCATGCGAGTACAGTCGCATTCGAGATAGTTACGTTATTCGTGTCCTTCCAAAGCTTCCTTCGAGCTATGCCGACCCGATGCAGCCTCCTGACATACGCGCTCTGTGGGAGTGCATCCAATGCGGCCGGCCGTGTCCGCCCTGTCCAAACGAGCCCTGGGTGATCTTGGCGGATGTGACTTTAAAGAGCGACGGAAGCGTCGGTTTCATCGATTGTTTTGCTCACCGTCGCTATGTCGCCTCCCTTGCGGATTTCTATTTTACCTGCAGAGCATTGCGAGTGCGGTCGGTCCGGATCGTTAATGCGGATAATACCAATGAGCTCGCGCTAAAAAATCCGAAAGACTCGCTTACTGGCCCAGCGAATCTCAACCTGAAAGCGATTGAGGTAACGTTTGAAAATGGCCTCGTCGATCCGGGAACTGTAGTCGTGGATAAGAGCTTTAAAGTAGAGAACATCACCAGTATGCCCGCCACTCAAGTTCCAGGCGGCGCGATTGTCGCGGCCACGCAAGATTCGGTTCGTTGGACTGCCAGAGCGATCCTCAGGATTGGACGCTATCGTGTCACCCTGGTGGGCACCGCCCCCGATGCGATCAAGTCAGATAAAGGGACTCCGTTGGACGGTGAGCCAACGCAGCTTCCCTCCGGTGACGGCTGCCCGGGGGGCGATTTCACATTCGAGTTCGAAGTGGTCCGGTCTCCAATTGGGTGACCATATTTATCGGGTTCCTTAATCCAAAACGCTGGATACAGGCCCCGCTGAACACGTAATCAGTGGCCCACCGGGATGCGTTGATAGCACGTCTTCCCTTCGGCGTCCTGCCATGAAATGTCCAGCACATAAGGATTGGGTTCGCCAGCCATGGTCTTCAGTCGTTCCGACTGATCGTGACCGTTGGTAACTGGTCTACCATTAATCCAGGTACGGTGAGGTAGCGCCAGATTCTCTTGTGCTTGAATGCACTTCACATTTTCGAATTTTATATGAGCTTGTGAAGGCCCGCCGCCCGGAGTTTCTTCATCTTTCAAAAAGATCGTCAGAATCTCAATCGACTTGATAGTTTGGTCGGTCACATTCGTTAACTCTAACAGAATGTCCGAGCCGGCATCTACGACTCTAAAGGTGAAGGGCTTGCCTGAGCTGGTATTTGTAGCCACGATATTTTCCCTTGACTGCGGTGCCTGCAAAAATATTGAACCGATGACGTTCACAGGGGTTCTGAAAAACCTGTTCGTAACGACATTACGCTAAAAGGGCGATATATGTCAAATATGGAATATATTTCAGATAAACAATATTTCTTGTATATGGTAAATAGTTTTTTTGCGCGGGAACAAGCCGAGGGGGCTTCGGGGTCTATCTACTCCGGCATTTCTGCTGCCGGTTGCCGCTAAGTAATGGCATTAGTATTCACTTGACCGGAACCCGCTCAGATCTCCTATCCGCAGGTGCCGAACCTGAGTCCTGCTTTGGATTTTTGAGGCGAGTATCTTAAGATGGCTGCGGCCGCAGTAGAGTCTCGAGCAGGGCATTCAGCGCATTCTGGCGCGCGTTAGACAATTCCAGGTAAAGGGATACTCAGTCATGTCTGTTGCAAGTTCGGGTATGCAAAGCGTTCATATAGCTCCGGCAACGGGCTCCAGCTTTTTAGACAAGCTCAATTCAACTTGGCACAAGCGCGCGCTTCAACTCTTCATGGTCATTGTCCTGGCCCATTGGGCCGAACATCTGGCGCAGGCCACACAGATCTATGTGCTCGGATGGACCCGTCCGCAGGCCGGAGGCGTACTTGGTTTATGGTTTCCCTGGCTCGTGAACTCAGAGGTGCTGCATTACGGCTACGCGCTGATCATGCTCGTGGGCATTTGGATGCTTCGCCAGGGATTCACCGGAATTTCTCGCAGGTGGTGGACGATAGCGCTGGTGGTCCAGTTTTGGCATCACATCGAACACGCCCTGCTTCAGGGCCAGGCGTTGTTCCAACACAACCTGATAGGTTCGCCAGTTCCAGTAAGTTTCTTGCAGATGGCCTTCCCGAAGTCGCGCGTAGAAATTCATCTTTTCTACAATACCGTGGTCTTCATTCCGATGGTGATAGGCATGTACTACCACATGTTTCCTCCGCGGGGAGAAGAAAACGTTATAACCTGTACTTGTGCATTGCGGCACAGTTCGGCAGACGCGATAGCCGCCTGATCGAGCGCTGTTTCTGCGGTGAGGTAAGATGAAGCTGCGCTCTGGAAATGTCCTCACTGTATTAGTCTTCACGATTGTGCGCGACCGGCTGTTGCCAGCATTCGCGTGCGCTGCGGCGGTGCTTGGAACTCTGGGCGCAAATGCGTGCAGGCCTGTTCGACCCGCCCCCGCCATCAGTATAGAGCACGAAATCACTCCCGTCTCACCGGTAGTCGGCACTGCCGAGGTCCATTTACGATTGACTGACGAAGCTGGAAGGCCAGTGACCAACGCTCAAATCACACTCGAAGCAAACATGTCACACCCGGGCATGACTCCTGTCTTTGCGGCAGCCAAAGAGACGGGCGATGGGCTCTACACAGCTCCGCTCCAATTTACAATGGCAGGCGACTGGGTCATCCTCTTGCATTGCGTGCTCCCCGAAGGCGAGAAGGTCGAGAGACAGTTTGAAGTAACGCGCGTCCGGGCGAACTAAGCAAGTTGTTGAATCAATTGTCTAACTCCGCTGCAGGCTCCTCTGAATCACCCACTCTTGACTTATTAAGAGTGCCCGGCATCGGTCACCTCCTTCGTTGGCGCCACGCGCGCACCGTGCTACAGATTCCGCTACTGATCGTTAGTGTAATAATGGTGCTGCATGGGCTGCTTGGACCAGACCTGGCGCCAAAGAACCTGGCTAGCACGCTTACGTGGGTCCACTTCCGTGGTGCCTTAGTCCTGATTTTGCTATGTGCCGGCAACTTCTTCTGCCTGGCTTGTCCCTTTATGCTGGTTCGAAACATCGCGCGTCTTTTCTTTAAGCCGCAGCGCAACTGGCCTCGGGTGTTACGCAATAAGTGGCTCTCAGTAGCTCTTTTCATCGCCATACTCTTTGTTTATGAATTATTCGATCTCTGGTCATCACCCTGGTGGACTGCCTGGCTAATCGTCTCTTACTTTATCGGCGCCCTGGTGGTCGACGGCCTCTTCAAACACGCCACGTTCTGCAAATTTGTGTGTCCCATTGGGCAGTTTAATTTCGTGGCCTCAACGCTTTCTCCGCTCGAGGTTAAGGTTCGCGATCAGGGTGTCTGCGTCACGTGTAAAACCAAGGATTGTATTCGCGGCAGGCGTCCGTCAGCCTCGTCTTCCAGTCTGGTCGTCATCCAGCGCGGCTGCGAACTGGCTCTTTACCAGCCCCGCAAGACGGGGAATATGGATTGCACCTTTTGCCTGGACTGCATTCAGGCGTGCCCGCACGATAACGTGGGGATCTTGAGTCGGATTCCAGGCACTGAGTTGATGGTCGATCCAATGCGCTCGGGAATAGGTTTTTTCTCGCGGCGCAAGGATCTAGCCTTCCTGGCTACAGTGTTTACGTTTGGCGCGCTGCTTAACGCCTTCGGAATGGTGAGTCCCGTGTACGGCCTGGAGCAGTGGGTGGGAAGAGCGTTGCATATAAATCGCGAAGCTCCGATCCTCGGCCTGCTCTTTACCTTATTTCTGATCGTCGAGCCGTTGGTATTGTTTGGGCTGGCGGCCGTAATAACGCGAGGCTGGGGAGGCGGTCAGCGGCGCCTGTTACCCCAGATGGTGCGTTACACTTATGGACTGGTTCCCCTCGGCTTCGGTATCTGGCTGGCCCACTATGGATTTCACTTTCTGACAGGACTTCTTACCTTCATTCCCGTTACTCAAAGTGCCGTTGCCAGTTTGGGCTGGCCTATTTTGGGCCTGCCCCAATGGACGTTGACGGGTCTACCAAAAAGTGCAGTGCGGGCGATCGATTTTGGATTGCTCAGCCTGGGACTAGTGGGCTCCTTGCTGGTTTGCTACAGCCTGGCGGAAGAAGACTCGGTGGTCCATCGGATGCGCATCTTCTTGCCCTGGGCGACTATCGCAGTAATGCTCTGGCTGGCTGCCTTGTGGCTGATGTCGCAACCCATGGAGATGCGCGGCACTTTGCTTGCCGGTTAGCGTGGGGTAGCTGACTCGCCCGGGGTTTGAGTGCGGGCGCGGACTGTGGGGGACGATCCAATTAGGAAAACCTTGCGAGGACCCGAGTAATCGGCACTAATATCGTTGTGCATCGGTTCATCCAGACGCTGTTCACGGTCTTCCTCTCGTTATTGCTGTGTGTGCCAGCAAGCGGCCATAACGGGCCTCCCTTTCCCCTTGTCGTCGATCAGAGAGTCGGCCCATGCATAGTTTCCGTATGGACGGATCCGGATGTAGGGACTGGCACCTTCTTTGTCATCTTGCAACAACCACCCAATATAGCAATTCCGAACGACTTGAAAATCGAGATAGTTGTGCAACCGGCAAGTGGACGCCTGCCGGAAGCCTCCTACCCCGCGCAACGCGAAGATCTGCGTGGCCAAGTGCAATATAAAGCACTTGTGAATTTTGACGCTCAAGAGACCTGGCGCGTTCGTATTCTTCTGCAGAGTGCGCAGGGCAGTGGCGAGACCATTGCGACGGTCGAAGCCACCCCGCCGGGACCAGGGCGCTGGGATCTGCTGTTGTACCTGCTGCCTTTCCTGGCGATCGCGCTTCTCTGGTTGCGAGCAGTAATCGGTCGGCGCGGGCGAAGTAAAAGGATTTGAAAAACGAACGCGAGATCACTCTCATGCAGAGCAGTAGTGCTGTTATCTCTAACGAGGTCTTACTTGAATAAAAGCTTCCGAATTAACCCAATATTACTTGAGGCGATTCAATTACTACCAACTAAAGTATGAGGCTAATACCAACCATCAGACTCATGACAGCCTCGCATTTCGGTGTTACCCTCCGCCCCGTAATTCACCAATTTCCCGGTCCCGGGTTCGTTGGTTCAGTGGCTTGATTAATCCTACCTAAACTTGTTGCAAACCTGACGAAGGGCCACTGAATCAGAAGATTTGAGCTCGGGACCGGGCTCACCACATTAGAAGAGAAAAATGTCGATTGGTTCCATTGTCCATGGACGTTCGGAAGGACTCTGAAGGGCCAAGCTCCGTTGGCCTTCTTGATGAGTTTTAAATTCGATCTCAGATTTCGGCTAAGTTAACCCAAATTACCGCTTTTAGAAGGGGAAAGAGCGATGAGTTGTGTGGCTTGCGACCTGCAGCACCGGCATTCCGTACATTACCGTCATTCAATTTTTCCTACACGCGTGATTGTGGCGGGGCTTTGGGCTATTTCCGCCCTGTTCACCAATATAAATGCCCAACAGGCGGCAAGCGCGACGCTAAGTGGAACCATTAAGGATCCGAACGGCGGAGTGATCGCTGGGGCGCGAATAACCGGCACCCAAAAAGGTACCGGCGTTGCCAGGTCCACCACTAGCAACCAAGAAGGCTTGTTTGTTTTGACCAACCTTTCGACGGATGAGTACGAAATAAGAATTCAGGCAACCGGTTTTGCGGAGCGAACTGCACTCGTTAATCTGCAAGTGGGACAGAATGCAACCCTTAACAGCACCTTGAGTATCGGCAGTCTCAAGATCGACGAGAAGATCGTTGAGAACACCGTGTCTGGTGTAAGTACCGAATCCTCCGTGGTAGACGGCCTCGTCTCTCAACGTGAAATCGAGAATCTTCCACTAAACGGGCGCAATTTTCTGGAGTTGGCTCTTCTGATCCCGGGAAACTCGCCAGCACCCAATTTCGATCCTACCAAGACTAATACTGTTGTCATTTCCTCCGCCGGTCAGCTCGGACGCGGCGGCAATGTAACCGTGGACGGCGCTGATGATAACGATGACGTCGTGGGGGGCCAACTGCAGAATATCTCACAAGAAGCGGTGCAGGAGTTCCAGATCGCCACGAATCGTTTTTCGGCCCAGTTGGGACGCTCCGGCTCAGCAGTCATCAACGTGGTTACGAAATCAGGCACGAATGAATACCACGGCTCGGCATCAATCTATTTTCGCGACAAGAAGTTACAGGCTTTGCCTGCCACCTTTAACCGCGGTCTGGGGCAGACACCGCCGTTTGACCGGGAGCAATACGCTTTTGCTCTTGGAGGACCAATCAAACGCAATCGCGCATGGTTTTTTGGCTCCTTTGAATATCGCAATCAGGATGGCGCGGCACTGGTAGGCGCGCGAGATTTAGCAACTCGCACAATAAACAGGACTTTTGCGGCGGCCCCGCTCAATGATTTGTTGAGCACAGAGAGGGCCGATTGGCAGCTGACTGATCGTGATCGTTTATCGTTTCGGTACTCTCTCCAACGCGAAGATGACGTAGCAGCAAGTACCCTCGATCGTGCCATCGGGTCGGCTTCTCAGCGACAGGCGAGCACTAACAATACGCATTTTTTCCTCGCGAACTATACACGTGTCCTCAGTTCCCGTGACGTAAATAGCTTCAATTTCAGTTTCAGCACCTTTTTTAATGATATCGAACCGGTTACTGCCGGGCCGCAACTCACTTTTCCCAGTATCCAGGATGGCGCGTCATTCCGTGTGCCGCAGGGCACAAAGCAGCGGCGGTTGCAATTCAGTGACGCCTTCACGATGGTGCGCGGCAATCATACCCTGACCTTTGGTGGGGAAATCCAGCGCGTAGATGCCGATTTTGATCTGCGAGTTTTTCAACAGGGCAGGATAGAGATGATCGAGGACTTTCCAGACTTTGATCGGAACGGCGATGCGCGGGTGGACGACAACGATCTACTCTTTGCGGTGACGTTACGAAGCGGCAAACCTACCGCGCCGCTTCTCATTCCCAACGCCGACAGCTTTTACTATTCAGCTTTTGTTCAAGATGATTGGCGCTTGCGGCCGCGGTGCATCCTAAATTTTGGCTTGCGTTACGAACTCGATACGGATGTGAAAAACATCAAACGCTACAACGAACTCAATCCGATAATCCTGCCGTTGCTGCACGGCAGCAGAACAAGAGATAAGAACAATTTCGGTCCGCGGGTGGGTTTCAATTATTCCGCAAGAGACGAGCGTACCAGTATTCATGGCGGTTATGGCATTTACTACGACCGTATAACGCTGGAAATCCAATCATTGGAACGGGGCCTGGACGGTCGTGCCTTACCGATTGAGGTGCGGGCTGGTCCGGTCTTCTTTATCGCGCCCCAATTTCTGTTTGATCCGATTAACGGGAAGTTCCCGCCGGGAGCGCCAACGCTGGTGAACCCTTTCTCTGGTTTTATTCTCACGGGAGCAGGGGCCGCCGGCATTAACATCATCGACAACTCTGTGCAAAATCCGCTGGTGCAACAGACCAATGTGGGATTCCAGCGCCAATTTGCTGGCGAGTATGTCCTGAGGGCAGATTATCTACATAACTTCGGTACGCATTTCATCATCGGACGTACAATTGGCAGTGTGTTTAATCCAGTGGTAGGTGGTCCAGATTCAGTCACAAATTTAGAATCAAGTGTTAAGACGAAATATGATGGACTGCTTCTGAGTGTGGAAAAGCGGTTCTCTCATCACTACCAATTCCGGGCTGCATACACGCTCTCCAAAGCGTTCAATTATGCTAATGATGATCAGATCCCCTTCTCCAATGGTCCGCTCAATGCCAACAATCTACAGTTAGAATATGGGCCCACACCAAATGATCAGCGTCATCGGTTCGTCTTTTCTGGCGTTCTCGACCTGCCCGCCGGCATTCACTTTGCTCCGATCATCACCCTAGCCTCGGGCGTACCCATGGATATCCTGGTGCCCGGCGGCGGACAGCGTGTTCCCCAGTTGCAACGGAATGCGGGTGGCAGATTGTTTCACACGGGAGCAGAGTTGAATACTTTTATTCAACAGGTCAACGCCGCCGGAGGTTTTTCTGGTGCGCCCCTGCCCCTGGTTGCGGATAACGCGCGATTTACCGATAGCTTCAGTTCGTTTGATGTGCGTCTGGCGAAAGTTTTTAAGCTTGGAGAGCGCGTAAATATTGAACCAATCGTCGAGGTATTCAACCTCTTCAATATTACCAACGTGCTCGGCGTTTCCAAATCGAACTATTCAGGGTTTGCGAATGTACTTGCGCGGGACAGCAACGACGCCACCAACTCCGGCTTCCTGCGCTCATCCAGTTTCGGGCAGGCAGTAACCACGGCGGGCGGTGTGTTTGGCTCTGGTGGGCCTCGCGCATTTCAATTTGCCGCGCGGGTGACTTTCTAAGCCTACTCTAGATCTGTAAGGACGGCAGCTTCTCCGTTCAGCGGTGAAGCAGAAAATCGTGGGGCGCCTTGAGTCAGCCCACGTTCCTATCCGCGCGCCTACGAGCCCGACCCCCCAAACATCTTTTTCGTAACCCTTGAGCGAACTAAAGCGACAAATTGGTCTCCGCACCGCAACGGCGCTCGTCGTCGGCGAAGTGATCGCGGTCGGCATATTCCTTACGCCTGCCGGCATGGCGAAGTCGCTTGGCTCGCCGATGTGGTTGCTGGTGGTCTGGCTGGCAATGGGTGCAATGGCCGTGTGTGGAGCGCTCTGCTACGGCGAGTTGGCCGCGAGATACCCGCAGGCAGGTGGTGGTTATGTTTATCTGCGCGAGGCCTATGGACCTGCTGTCGCTTTCCTGTACGGTTGGATGGCCTTACTCGTGATGGACCCCGGATTGACAGCGGCACTGGCAGTCGGTCTGGCGAGCTACGTGGGATACAACTTTGTGCTTTCTACTCTGCAGCTGAAAGCGGTGGCTATCGTCACTATATTACTGGTAGCAGCCATAAACATTCGCGGTGTTCGGTTGGGTGCCTGGTTTATACGGTCGCTGATGCTTTTGAAGTTGGGATTGCTCGGGTTTGTTCTGCTGTGGGGTTTTGGGTTTCGCCTTGGCAACTGGGCAAACTTCACCCCCTTTGTGGGGCAACGAGCTAATTCTGCGCCCCTGATCCCAGCTCTCGCCGGCGGATTGATCGGTGCGTTCTTCTCGTTTGGCGGCTGGTGGGATCTGAACAAGCTAGCTGGCGAAGTACGCGATCCCGGTCAGACGCTACCGCGCGCACTCTTCTACGGTGTAGTGATCGTCACGATGGTTTATGTCCTTACCAGCGGCGTTTTCATCTACCTGGTCCCGCTGGACCAGGTGACTTCGGGTGAGACTTTTGCCGCCCAGGCCGGTGAGGTTTTGTTTGGACGCAGGGGTGGCCAGGTATTTTCGATTATTGTCATTGTGGCTGTTCTTGGTAGTCTGGCAGCAGTAATCATGTCAGCACCGAGGGTCTATTTCGCAATGGCCCGTGACGGATTGTTCATTCCGGCCGCAGCTTCGCTGCATCCTCGATTCGACACACCCGCTCGTGCCATAGCGCTGCAAGCGGGCCTGGCTTCAACGCTGGTAATTCTTGGAAATTTTAATCAAATCATTTCCTATTTCATCTTTATTGTCGTGGTGTTTATCGCTTTCACAGTGGCGTCACTCTTTGTGCTGCGGCGGAGAAACGGTGATGGGCCAGCATATCGGACTCCCGGCTATCCGATCACACCAATCGTATTTCTGCTGCTGATTGTGCTACTTCTTGTGCTACTCGGAAGCAGCAATTTCCGCCAGGCTGCAAAGGGAGTCGCAGTGGTCGCGCTAGGCCTGCCGGTCTACTATCTATTCTTTCGCCGCAAGCACTTGTCCACAGATTCAGAAGGGAGAAATGATGTATGACCTGGATCAAAACTGTCTCACCGGCCGATGATGAGAAAGTGCGACGCGCCGCTGAAGATCAACGGGCCTTGTATCCAATAGAGTACGCGATGCCGGTGCACCCAACTGCCGACGGAGAAACTTCCGGCATTGTTGCGTCGCATAGTCTGATCCCGGACGCCCTATTTCACGCTTTCGCCACCTTCGGAGCATTAATGTCTGCTGCCTTGCCACTGACCAGGCGCCAGCATGAAATGATCACGACCGTAGTTTCTGTGACCAATCGCTGTCATTATTGAATTGAGTCTCACGCAGAGTTTCTGCGTCGCATTACTTTGGACGAGGAGTTGGTCAAAGCATTACAGGATGACTATCGAAGCGCTCCAATTGCGGAACAAGACCGGGTCATGCTCGATTATGTGGCCCAGTTGACACGTGACGCTACGCGAATTTCATTGCGCGATCACGAGCGCTTAAGAGAGGTTGGTTTTGACGACCAGGGCATTCTCCAGATTACCCTAATCGCTTCCTGGTTCAATTACATCAACCGCGTCGCCGACGCCCTGGGCGTGGGCAGGGACTAGGTGCGCATGCAACACGCAGGCCCGGAGAGTGCAACTGTGTAAAAACTTCTTCTCTGAGGACAACAGGTCAGTACCACTACGCAGTAGCGGTGGGTCTGTATTCATGGCAGCGTCCTTGGCTACTCAGAGACCCACCGCTACCGCGTAGCGGAACTGATGTTGCTCTCCACGTTTTCCACTCAGTGAAAAATTAGAATCGATCCGAGATACTATTTAAGATGGGAAATGTGCAGGTTGGGAAGGGCGGTTTACCCCCGCTGGTCCGCCATGCTCAACAGTAATGGTAGCTCTAATTTCCCAAATAAGATTTGCGGATCGGCGCAACGGGGGTAAACCGCCCTTCCCGACCTGCCCATTTTCCTATGTTGAATAGTATCTTGGATCGATGTATTGCTATCTAATGCTGCGTAGTGACTTGCGGTGATGCTTGAACTTGAGCCCGTTGGCGAGGCCGTTGGTTTAGCAAACACGATCTTCTCAGCAGATATAATCCCTTTTCCTTCCTGCACTGTGATCGATTGATTCGGCTTGATATCGGTAAGCGACTGCTTCTCTCCACTGGGCCAGGCGATTTCCAGAGTCAACGTGAGACCTTCTTCCGGCTTGCCCAATCCAAACGTAAGTGGCAACTCGTTTTCCGAGCAATAGCTGGAGCCGGTTTTAACCATCATGGATGCCTTTGCCCCTTTTGCTGTCCTGAGCGTCATTCGCGCACCGATGCCGTCGCGGTTTGACCTTGTGCCAATGGCCCTGACTCGCAGCAGATCGTTCTGGTTGGCATTGTCATTGCGCAAGAGTCGTGCTGGTCCATTGTTGGCCATTAGCAAAAGGTCCAGGTCACCGTCGTTGTCGAAGTCACCATAGGCAGCGCCGCGACCAACGATGGCGCGCTGCAAAGCTCGGCCCAGCTTACCGCTCATTTCTTCAAACTTCTTGCGGCCTTTATTGTGAAATAAATGGGGCGGCTGCGCGTATTTGACGTTTGGCTGGACCACACTTATGTCGTCCGAGACGTGACCGTTGGCGGCGAAAACATCGAGCAGCCCGTCGAGATCGTAATCAAAGAAGAAAACCGCAAACGTGAGCGATTGTGCCGACATCTTGCCGATGCCTGAATTCGGGGCTTCATCGGTAAACAAACCGGTACCATCATTATGATAGAGAGCCATGCTCTCGTTTGTGAAATTTCCAATTACTACCCCTTGCCGTCCCGACCCGTCGTAGTCTGCCGCGTCCACGCCCATTCCCGCGCGTGCGGTTCCGGCCTCGCTGAATGCCACCCCTGCCGCGACTGCCTCGTCCGTGAAAGTGCCGTTGCCACTGTTCTTGTAGAGCTTATTTGGCTCCGTGTCATTGGCCACGAAAAGATCCATGAAGCCGTCGTTATTGTAATCCAGCAAGGCCACGCCGAGCGCTTTGCTGGTTGGATCGTTCAATCCAGCTCGCTGTGTCACGTTTTCAAAGCTGCCGTTGCCTCGGTTGTGATAGAGAGTCGACGACTGTCCCTTGTAGGTTTGGGGAGTGCAGTAGGACTTGTTTGAGCCGTCAAGTGAACAGAACTTGTCCATTTCCACAGACCAGGCAACATAGTTGCATACGAAGAGGTCGAGTTTGCCATCGTTGTCGTAGTCAAACCAGGCGGCGCTGGTCGAAAAACCAGGATCACCCACGCCTGCTTTAGCAGTAACATCTGCAAATTTCCCGCTGCCGAGATTGTGGAATAAGTGATTAGGTCCAACGCAGGTTATATAAATGTCTTCATTTCCATCATTGTCATAGTCGGCAACAGCGGCGCCAATCCCGTACATTTCCACGCTGAGACCAGCCTGGCCCGTCGCATCAGTAAATGTTCCGTCCTTATTGTTGTGATACAGAGCCAGAAACGACCGGCCCTTTTTCTGTTCCGTCCAGTCCGTGGAATTGACGAGCAGAATGTCTTGCCAACCGTCGTTGTCATAATCGAGAAATGCACAACCAGGGCCAATAGTCTCGGGCAGATATTTTTTGCCGAAGGCGCCACTGTGGTGCTTGAAGTGTATCCCGGCTTGAGCTGTTACCTCAGTGAACTCAATCGGCCCTGACGGCCGAGGTGCTTCGGGAGCTGGGGTTGGCGATGGCGTCGCTGATGCTGGTTCAACTCCGGTCTGCCGTGCTTCGTTCGATGCCGGCGACTTACTGCAGGCAGAGAGTGCCGCGATGAGCAGCAACAGATACCAGGCAACAAAGTGTCTTTTCATTTTGCTTTGTAATTTACGTAACCGCGGGACTGCTCTTTGCTTATTTGTGTTCATCCGCGTTCATCTGCGGCTGATATGCTCCTCCGCGAAGTCCACCAGATTTCAATCAGATTGGCTGTTGGTCCAACAAAGAATAGAGCGTAAAACGGCGCGTAAATAACCTGAAAGAGCCGCAGAACAAATTCCGCCAGAGCGACAAAGAAAGCAACCACACATTGACCGGTCTTACTGCGAACTGTGGTTTTTGGGTCGGTAATCATGAAGAAAACAAAGAGTTGATACATTGGCCCCGTAATTGGAGCTATTTCCGCTTGCCAGGGATCGCCTGTAATCCAACTACGCAGCAGTGCAAAGCAGAGAAATGACACAACATAGGTGGCACTGATATGAAAACGGCGGGCGCGCCAGATAATGATCGAGCCCAGGACCCAAATCACCAGTATCGGGAAAAGATTGTTGCCCCACTGTATGCTGAGGCCCGCCATGCTCTCAGCCGCGAGGAACAGGAGCACCGAGATTCCGAAGTTCGACGGATTCCAAAGGTGCCGCCCTTTGACACGGAGCACGTATTTCGAGGTGATTGAGATCACGCTGGCCAATGCGTATGGCCAGTAGGCCAGTGAACGCACCAGGATCCCGACGCTAATGCCCGTTATATAGGCGCTGGCGAGATTGAGCCACTTCCCAAAAAATATCCGGCCTAGAATTAATTCAGTTACAATACTGGCAGCAATAGCCAGTGCCGTCTTTCGATAGCTCTCGAGGATGCCATATGAAAGATGGCCCACCAGGAGAATGAAAGTGATAAAAAGAGGAGCAACATACCGGCTATCGAACCGCAGCCGTCGGCGCTCTGCAGCATCAAGCGTGGGAGTAATCGCTGATTCACCGGTTGAGTGGCTCATGCAGGCTCCTTGATCTTATTGATATGGCCCACCAAAGGCCCAGCGATAGTCTGAACCTTTCCGGAAGGCCAGCGGATCTCCGCTTTTTCCACTTGCGAATACTTCCCCAGGCCAAAATGCAGCCGGCGCTGATTTTGCGCGCAGAAACCGCTACCACCGGAAACTCCCTGCACTTGCTGCTGATGATTCCAGAATAGTTTTACTTCGGCGCCAATTGCGCTGCGGTTACTGGCGGTTCCTTCGAGCTCAAAATCTATCCATTTATTTTCCGGAACGGCGTTATTCTTATAGATGAGTAATGGCCCTCTCTGGTTTGCGACCACCACGTCGAGCACGCCCTGGTTCCACAGGTCCACCAGCGCCACAGAACGGCCATCATAGTTGTCAGTCGCACCCACGGCTTGCGCCACGTTCACAAACTTGCCCGTACCGTCGTTCAGCCATAGACGTTTCTGTTGATAACCAGACAGGCTGCGGCCCTCCATCGCGGGCCAATTGGCGGCATCGGAAATTATTGTGCTGTTTCCTCCGGCGACTTTGGAGAAGTCGTACCAGTAGTTCTTGTTTTTGTCCGCGGAGACGTATCCATTTACCAGGTAAAGGTCCAGCGCTCCATCATTGTTGAAATCTCCAAACTGTGCTCCGAAGCTCCATCCGCCAAGCTCGACATCCATATCAGGAGCGAGATTTTCATATTGCAATGACTCTCCAGAGGTTCCTTCTTTAGGCACCCAGAGATTATTGCCCTGGATCAGCACACCCTCTTCTGAGATATTCGAAACATAAATTGAGTACTTCCCCTGATTCAGAATGTCTCCGAATGAGGCATTCATTCCGCTCTTAGGAGCAAAGCCGACACCAGTTTGCTTTCCCACTTCGCGGAAATGTTTGCCATCCTCATTGAAGTAGAGTTCCGAGATTCCATAATCGTTTGCTATGAACAGATCAGGTCGGCCCGTGCCGTGTAGATCAGCAGCCGCGACCGCCAGGGCCCAGCGGCGAGTATCGATACCTAGCTGCTGGCTCACTTCTGCAAAGGAATCCCCACCCAGATTATGAAAGACGTACTTGCGGCCACCATTCTTTGCATACTCAAAACTCTCGGGCATCATGCGGGTTGTCTTCAGATGCCAGAGATCGACATCCTCCGCATAATAACCGCCGAGAAAAAGATCCAGGCGTCCGTCGGCGTCGTAATCAAACCAGATGGCCGTGTTTGCGTTGACCCATGATGGCAGACCCGCTCTCTCCGTTACTCGCGTAAATCCATGACCTGCTTCGTTATGAAAAAGTTCCGGCCGTCCCCACTTATAGAGAAACAGGTCTTCATATCCATCATTATCGTAGTCGCCCCAGACGGCGCCCATGGAGACGCCGGTGCCGGCAACATTAACGTCCGCGACGCCTGTTTCTCCGGCAACATCCTTGAAACTGCCGTTGCCCAGGTTGCGATAAAGAGCGTTCTTACTTCCTTCACCACTATTGGTGACGTAGAGGTCCGGCCAGCCGTCACGATCGAAATCTACGACCGAAACGGCGGCACCCATTGACGCGACCTGCGGCATGATGTGGTCCAGCCTGGCGTCAAGCGTGGGAGCCTGATGCATAAAGTTGATGCCACTGGCGCGGGCTACCTCTTCAAGGTGAAAACCATACCGTGTGAGAGATAATTTTGTGTCTACCTTAGATCTCTTTGCTTCACGCCAGGCAGATAAACGCTTTAGCACCACCGGCGTTAATAGCAATGCGACGAAAAAGATAATCAGTGAACCTTTGACAACACGATTACGGGTCATTGCTCGGCTGGGGTCCTCAATGCGTTTTGAAAAACTTCGGGCGTTACGTAGCGAGTCTGATAAGTCTGCCAATCGTTTGGATGCTGCCGATAGACCCATTCATCTTCGAGTTTGCCCGGCGGAGTAGTGTATTGCTGTTTGGCGTGATAAGGCAGAGGCAATACAGTTTTAGAGAAAGTTGAATTGTAGTCGCCGTCTTTGATCCATCCGTCTCCATGGACGATGTAATCACGCATCCAACCCGCGGGCGGAGGAGGTTGTGCAGCAAAGCGAAATGACATTTCATCACCTGCATTCATGATTACATATCGATCGTCAACGCGCGCCAACAGCTCCCGAATATCGCCAAAGCGCGTGTAATAGCCAACCAGATCGCGCCACTGCTGCTTGCTGGCGGAAAGATGACTATAGTCTGGAAGTTCAGGTGAGGATTCATTCGCCTGGCTGATAACGGAATAGCCGCGATAATGCAGATCTGCAGTGTCAGGATCAAGTCTGGTGATCTTCACCTTTGTGTTAGCCAGTCCCTGCGCCCACTGAACACAATCCCAATAGACCTCCAGAGTAGTACGCAAGCGCAAGCGACGCGGTGCGCCCGGTCGAAAGACATTTGTGAGATTAAAGAGGCAGATTTTCTCTCGACCTGCAGGAAAGCCGAGATTCGATTTTACGACGACCCAGCCGCCATGCCCGTCTGCTACCTCAAGGCTTAATGAACGCGCAGGTGTATTTTGTCCTTGGCTGATGGCGACGTTTATCGAGGAATCTGTTGGATGCATCCAACCTTCAGCAATCAGCCACAATGGGCCGCCGTCAGGCACATTGTCCCCCAGATCCAGTTCAAGATAATGGTCCCGTGTCACCCCCTGGTAACGGCCCTTACCAAAAGTCCCGAGATATTTCTCATCGCGCTTAGCGACGAGGTCAGTTACCTCTGTGCCCCTATCGTCCCAGGCCCGGGCAATCCGGTGAGGGGATGTCACTGTGGTAATGCCAGGCTTCGCCGGCGGGATGACAAAGCGCTCATCCGCGAAGACCTCAGTACCTGCCGGATGATCGACAACCATCAGACCCAACTGATCGTAGTAGTAGGTTTCCCATAATTCTGCCGTTATGCGCACATCATAATAGCCGTCATGTGGTACCAATTGATCGCCACGAACCTTGTACCACTCCTCGGTTGCCTCCACTCGCGCAGTGCCGATTGTATTAATGCGCAACCCGATGGCCGAGCCCCACGGCACGGCATCTTTTACGAACTTCATCTCCTTCCCGTTATAAGCAAAAAGAAAAGGACAAGAGCCTTTCAACCGCTGTTCCGCCAAGACGACCTGATCTGCTTTCAAATCAAATTCAGCCCGCACTGAGCCGTTGGGCCAAACAATTCGCACCAGATCGGCGCCGGGCTGGTCTCCCAGGCCAAAGTGAATCAAAGGCCCGGTAATCAATTGTTTTTGGACCAGTAGCCCGGAGCGAATTTCCATGTCGCCGCCAATGCCAAATGAATTGATACGCTGGTCGCCAACTGCCTGCGCGGCGCGCGGACGAATATCCTGCCAGTGATAGTTCCTCGAACCGTGATTGACATCTTGTCCAGGCTGCCCTTCGGACCAAAGCACAAGTAGATCGAGTTTACCGTCCCCGTTGAGGTCGGCAATATCGAACGCTCTTGCCGGGGCCGGCGGTAACCCGCCACTCATTCGATCAAGAGAATGGAAATTTCCGTTTTCATCACTCAGCCAAATCAGCGCCCCACGACTAATCGCTGGAGAATCGCTCGCCAACAACACCAAGTCAGGCCCACCGTTATTATCCAGATCAGCTATGCGTAGACGAGTTTGATTATCGAGAAAGTCCGGTGAGGTGACTCGCGCAATCTCAGCTGTATCCCACTGTTCCCCTGCGCCCTTACCGGAAAGTCGTTTGATTATGCCGTCTGTTTGTACCGCAACAAGATCGAAGATCCCGTCATTGTTGACATCACCGACGTTGATTGTTTTTAAAGGAGCCAGATCCGAAGGCGCAGGGCGTTCTTGAAATTGTCCCGAACGTTCATTACGGAAAACACGGAGTTTTCCCTGACCGTCGATTAGCGCTGCGTCGGGATCGCCGTCCGCGTCGAGGTCTGCCCAGGCAAATCCTCGCAAACCCGAAACTCCAGGGAAAGGATGAAGCTCGGCAAAAGTGCCATCGCCGTTGTTGCGAAGCACGGTCGGAGAGCCAGGCCCATTGGTACCAAGTACGATGTCCAGATCCCCATCTGCCTCAATGTCAGCGGCCCAGGCGCTACTATAGCTTGCTTTAGTAACGGCCGCCGGCAGTTTGGCCGGTAACGTTACATCGTTGAATTTACTTGCACTCTCCTGTTTCATCAGACGAACACCGCCAGCTCCGGCCAGCACGAGATCAGTCTTGAAGTCATAGTTAAAATCCAAAGCAAGCACGCCGTCTGGACCAGGCGCAGTGGTTAATGGACCACCGGGAAAGGGATAGGTCGGGCCACTGCCCACCTTCAATTCGTGGCCGTTTGCCACCACTACCGCTGGAGGCCCTTCGCCAGTCAAAGAGATGGCTCCTGTCCAATCCCATTTTCCGGGCATATTCGTGATTTGCTGTGGCGTGAAAGTCAGTGTGGTGTCCGCCACTGCCGGAGAAAATGTTGGCGACTCGAGGCGCAAGAACCTGGTAAACGGCTGTGCTTCTTCGCCAGGAGGGGGGTTGATTGCGGAGAGACTCTGACGATATTCGGGGACGCGCACCAGCACGTTGCGGAGAAAAGTGAATCGAGTTGCTGTTGCGCGCTGGTCAGCCCCCGAAGCGGCGGCTTGCAATGCAGTTAATTGTTCCTGTACCTCTTTGGGCCAGCCGGATGACCGGGCCGAAATCTTGCTTACCGTTTGCCTAACCGTCTCAAGATCGCCGCGCTTCGCTGCTATGCGTCCCAGTTCCAGTAGCGCTGCCAGATTGTCAGGCTGAATTTGCAGGATTTTTTGTATGAGACTTTGAAACTCTTTTTCGCTGTTTTCGTCACTCTGTCGTTCGACTTCCCGGGCGAGTCGGTATAGCGCTACGAGATTCCTGGGGTTTAGCTCGATTGCTTTGCGCAGCGAGGAGATCGCTTCTGACGAGCGTCCCCGGCTGCTATCCAACAGTCCGAGGAGATAGTAAATTTTATCGTTTGCAGAATCGAGTGAACGCGCGTGTTCGAGCCTCTCAGCCGCGGTATCAAAGTTTCTTTGCCGCAGAGCCAGCAAACCCCAATTGGCCCAAATGGCTGGTTCGTCCGGTACCATTTGCGTCAGCTGAGTCAGTTTTTCATCGGCTCGCACGTCATCGCCGACCTGCAGCGCTGCCACACCGACGTAAAATGCTCTCACCACTTGGTTGTATTCCGGAGAAGAGCTGACCGGCATTTTGCTCGTTTGACAGCCGGTGGTGAAGCAAAGATCAGCGGCCAGGAGCACAATTCCAGCCCAGCATTTTGGTGACAATCTCATTCTCTCGAAGGAATCTTATAAGCGTTATCCGGATGAGCTTGCGGGATAATACTAAATGAACAGCTATTCGAAAATCGTCAGGAAAGGTGGTGAAAAGATAGCACATAGGCGAGCGGGATTTTTTCAAACTTAAGTTTGGCACTTTTCTCCAACTAAAGTATGAGGGCTGGGACTCTTGCTCACTGTGAGCAGGGATTTCACATGACCTCTCGATAGTGCGCGACTATAATGGGCGCGCTCTAACACTCAGACGCAGGAGTTACGCAAATGTCAACGGACGAAGTGTTGCTTAATCAAAGGACCATCCTGGCGAATCAAGAGACCATCCTGGCCAATCAAGAAACCATCGTCGCAAATCAGGCACGCATTGAATCTAATCAGGCGAAACTGGACGAGACGCTGGCGAACCAGGCCACCATTATTGCCAATCAGCAGGCAATAATTTCCAATCAGGCAAAACTGGATCGCATCGTCTCGAATCAGGAGCAAATACTCAACAACCAGCAGCAAATTCTGGCTCAACTGAAAAAGTGAGCACCGTGAACGACTTCCGAACGACATGAACTGAGCCACAAGGGGAGGAAGGTTGCGATCAGTTGTGTGAGGCAACTGAGTTCATAGCGCCAGCTATGCTATTGTTATGGACCAATCATGAAGAAGCAGTTAGTTTCATTCCTTCTGCTCTCGAGCGTAGTTTTCACCGTGTCGCTGGTCGGAAATACAGCGGCCCACCGACAACCTCAAACAACCGCAGCCAATCCTTCACGCGAGCAGGCCTACCGCGCTAACAATCTCGGCGTCGCTCTATTGGAACAGTTCAAGCACAAGGAGGGGGTCGACGCTTTCCGACGGGCCCTGCAACTCGATCCAAAACTGACTCTGGCGCGCCTCAACCTAAGCATTGCGCTGTTCAATGTGCCTGACTTCCCGGCGGCGCAAAAAGAGGCGCAGAGTGCTATCGCTCTCTCGCCGGAATCGCCGCAACCCTATTACGTGCTGGGCCTGATAGCCAAGGCACAGAACCGTGGCGACGATGCGCTAGTGGCCTTTCAACACGTGCTGAAAATCGATTCCAGCGACGTGGGAGCCAATATCAACGTGGGTCAACTCTATTCACAGCAACGTAAATATCCTGAAGCTATTAGTGCCTTTCGCGTAGCCCTAGTTGTAGAGCCCTATAACGGAACCGCGTTGTACGGCCTTGGGACTGCATTGCTGCGCGGCGGTCAGCGCGACGAGGGACAACGAGAGATTGCGCGCTTTCAGGAATTACGTCAGCGCGGCAGCGGAACAACACTAGGACCAAACTACCTGGAGCAGGGTCGTTACGCCGAAGCCGTAGCCTCAACTGGAGCGGAAACAGAACTGGTAGATCGCGCCATCCCCGCCGTGACATTCAACGATTCGCCTGGTACTTTCGCCGGCTTGAACGAAACGAAAACGCCCGCAGTGCTTGGTATGGGTCCGGTCTTTGGTCGCCAATTCAATCTCCAGGATTTAAATGAGAATAGCAGGCGCGAGATCGCCGCGGCCCTCGGCGGCGCCGCGACCCTTTTTGACTTCGATGGCGATGGGGACCTGGACCTGTTTTGGGCGGGAATCTCCGAGCAGCATCTGTATCGCAACGATAAAGGAAAGTTTACGGATATTACGAGTCAGTCCCCATCCCTGACCGGGAAACTCAGCCGTCCATCTATAGCAGCTGTAGCGGGCGACTACGACAATGATGGCAGACCCGATCTGTTCGTTGTACGCGACGGAAGTCTGGCCCTATATCACAACGATGGGGGAGGTAAGTTTTCCGATATAACTGCCGCTGCAGCGATTCCGGCGTATTCCTATCTGCCGTCCTCTGCAGCCTTCGTCGATGTCGACCATGATGGCGATCTGGATCTGTTTGTCGCCGGCCTGGCCGATCTGTCTAAGGTTTCCAAGCGTGGTCCAGTTGTGTTTCCAAACGATTTCGCTGGCGCGCCCAGCATGCTGCTGAGGAATGATGGCAACGGGAAGTTTACCGACATCACGACCGCAGCCAAAATAGATCAGGCCAGTCACGCAATAGCTATCGTTCCCACCGATTTCAATAACCGGCGAGATGTCGATCTTCTTATCGTCAAATATGGTGCGCCGCCGAGTCTCTTCAGCAATCAACGTGACGGAACCTTTCGGGATGTGGCGGGCGAAGTTGGTTTGACCGCCAGTGGGAACTGGACCTGCGCTGCTGCCGGCGACCTAAATAAGGATAGCTATACCGATTTCTTCTTCGGGCGCGCTGATGGGCCAGGCTTGTTTGCCATGAGTGATGGTAAGGAGAAATTCAAGACGACGGCAGCTCCGGCTGGAATTGGCGCAGTACATGCAGCGCAATTTCTGGATTATGACAATGATGGGCTGCTTGACTGTGTGCTGCTGTCGGATAATGGCATTCACGTATGGCGAAATCTTGGAGATGGCTGGGTAGACTGCAGCGAGCGAGCCGTGGCAGCAGTGACTCCTGCCAGTGCGAATTCACCCATCAGCCGGGTGTTCGCCAGTGGAGATGTTGATGACGACGGTGACACGGACCTCATAAGTCTTTCGACTGGCGGTGAACTACGCCTTGCTCGCAATGACGGAGGCAACAACAATCATTCGTTGCGGGTGAACTTAAGCGGCAAAGTCAGCAACAGAAGCGGCATTGGTGCCAAATTAGAAGCGCGCGCTGGCAGCCTGGTCCAAAAGCTCGAGACTTCATCCGCCAGTCCCGCACCTGTTCCCGCGGACATTCTTTTCGGGCTCGGCAAACGCGATTCCGCGGATGCTGTGCGAGTACTTTGGCCCGCCGGCATCGTGCAAGCCGAGACTGAGATTGCGAACGCGGGTACCAATGCCGGCGCCGCAAAGAGGCCCGCCACAATTACCTTGTCTGTCACTGAGCTCGATCGCAAACCGTCTTCCTGTCCTTATCTTTATACCTGGAATGGCAAGCGGTTCGAGTTCATCACCGATTTCATGGGTGGCGGCGAAATGGGCTATCTGGAAGAACCAGGCCGTTATAACAAACCAGATCCAGATGAGTATGTGCGTATCACGACAGAGCAACTCAAAGAGCGCCGGGGACGATATGAGCTGCGAGTGACAAATGAGCTGGAAGAGGCGCTCTTTGTTGATCGGCTGCAGCTGATCGTCGTAGCGCATCCGGAAGGAGCGGAAGTTTATCCCAACGAGGGCATGACCGATCCGCCTCGTCGTTTTGTGGTTTACCAGACGAAGGCCGCGCATCCGCCGCTGGCTGCAACCGACGAGCACGGTCATGACGTGCTCGAACGCATCTCATACGTCGATCGTAAGTACGCGGACGATTTCGCACGTGATCGTATTCGCGGATATGCGGATAAACACACGCTGACCTTGAAATTAGCTGCTGATGTTTCAGCGAAGAGGACGCTATTGCTCTTGACCGGTTGGACCGATTACTCCTGGTCCAGCGATAACGTCGCGGCTGCGCAAGCTGGCAAGGGCGCGATGCTTCCCGCGCTTCAAGTCAAAGACGCGAGCGGACTTTGGCATACTGTGATTGAAGATGTCGGCATTCCGGTGGGACGGCCACAAACTGTCACAGTGGATCTCACCGGCAAGTTTCTGAGTAACAGCCGCGAGGTGCGCATTGTCACGAATATGCGAATCCTTTGGGACCAAATCCTGGTGGACACATCGCGCGGTCTGTTTCCCACGCAGATGACGAAACTCGATCCGGTTGTGGCAGATTTGCATTGGCGCGGTTTCTCGCGCGAGATTACTCCTGATGGCCACGAACCCTTCGGCTATGACTACGAGAAGGTTTCCTTCAGCTCGCCGTGGAAAGTAATGTCCGGACGTTACACCCGCGAAGGGGATGTGCGTCCACTGCTGCTTCATACCGACGATATGTTTGTTATCTCGCGACCAGGAGACGAGATCGGCCTGAGCTTTGACGCGCGCACACTGCCTGCTCTGCCACGTGGTTGGAAGCGCACATTCCTACTCTATGCTGATGGGTTCAGTAAAGAGATGGACATTAACTCGGCTAGTCCAGACCAGGTGTTACCACTGCCGTTTCATGGGATGTCGAAATATCCTTACACTGCGCCGGAGGCCTACCCGATGACCACCGCACGACAGCAGTACATGGATCGTTATAACACCAGACTTGTTAGAGCTGAGGTTTCATCGATTGATTCGATTTTTGCTGAGACCGGACTTTTCAGCGGGCTGTGGCCCAATGGAAAAACTCGAGACACAGCGCAGAAATAGATCTGTCTTCTAAGCCGGCACCACTCTATAAGGCAGCATCATTTCGTTGTCTTCATGCTCCAGGATGTGGCAATGGAAGACGTAGTCCCCGGTGAATGACTGGCCAAACGGAACTCCATCAGCCGCCGTAGCACCGAAAGGTACTCGAATTCGGGTTATCTCTCCAGGATTTGCCCTAACCGTGTCTTTCCATCCGGTCTCGTTTGGTTCCGGTCCCTTCAATACACCACTGGTAAAAGTGTCAGCCGACGGTGTTGGCCATGGCCCAACTCCGGCAGCCTCGGGGTCAGGCAGTTCTGGGTAGTTGGCTTCCATGAACGCTTTAACGTTGAACTTTTGCCGGCCGAGAAGCTGAAACTGGACCAGATGCAAGTGAATGGGGTGTGTGTCACCTGTGGTGTTGATTATGTTCCATTGCTCAACCGTATTAACCTGAGGCATTTCGATGTGATCAGTGTCGAATGGAAGGTTGTTGATCAGCGCCCGCAGTGGAGCGTCAGTAACCGGATCAGCAATTTCCACTAATGCCAGATTCCGAACTCTTACCGGCGTGGGCAACGGCTGAATGAGCGTTGTTCGGAGTACAGTGGGAATAGTTCCGGTGAAACCACTGGCTCCGCCGACCGTAAACTGCATAATCTCTCTGATGGGCAGAGCACCGCGTCTTCGCGAGCGAGGACCATCCGGGAACGGCACAGGCGCGTCATTTTTGAAAACGATCCTGGTACCGTCAGCCAGCCTTGAAAAATCTATGAGTACGTCGGCCCGCTCGCCCGGAGCGATGAGCAATCGGTTGAGCGCGACCGGTGCGTTGAGCAAACCGCCTTCGGCGCCAATCTGGAACAGGTTTTGACCATTAGAAAGTCGCAAGCTATAAATGCGCGCGTTAGAGCCGTTGAGAATGCGAAAGCGATATAGTCCACGATTAACATTCAGATTCGGCCACACTTTGCCATTGACCGTCGCGACGTCACCAAAAAACTCCGGCGCCCAGACCGAACCGAATTCTCCCAAAGGATATGCAAGAGTTCCATCCCAGTTGAACATCTTGTCCTGAAGCACCAGCGGAATCTCATACGATCCGCTCGGTAAGCCAATTGGTCCATCAGGCTCTCCGCTGTCGTACTGGTCTCTCAGCAGATAGAAACCAGCCAAGCCTGCGTACACGTTCAGTCTGGTGATTCCCATTGCATGATCGTGATACCAGAGCGTCGTTGCTTCCTGATTGTTATGGTAATGGTAGATTCGATTTGCGCCCGGCGTAAACGTGGCCTCCGGATGGCCATCGCTGTCGGGCTCGGTGTTTCCACCATGCAGGTGCAGCGATACTCGGGGATTGGTCTTGTCCGAGTCCTGCGCGCCGTTCAAGGTAGTGTCTATCACGTTGGCTAGGGGATGGGCGCCGAGAGAGTTAATCGCGGTCAGATTGATAGGCACACCGCGCATGGTCTGAAAGGTTGGTCCCAGATAAGGGGCACCGCCGTAGCCCCACGTCGGTGTGGCAGGCAACGAGCTGTGAAATGAGTGTGTGCCGGGAGCCATCGTCAGGTTGAAACTGCCGCCACCGCGCGCATCGATGACTGGCGGGACCGGCAATTGTTCGGTGAATTTGGTAAGCAGAGACGACTGGGCCAGAACTGAGGTCAGTTTGACCCCCGAAGAGATTGTGTCGAACGCAAAAGCACCAATCGCGCTTGCACCCACGACCTTAAGAAAGCTGCGTCTTTTAATTCCCTCATTAATGTTGTTTTCCACGGGATTTTGCCTCCAGGGTAAACCGGCGGACTGCGAATCTGAATAACGCGAGTGGGTCTCAGTTAACAGAGGGGCCGTCGGGGTATATGAACTTCTTTATCACACTATGGGCAAGTTTCGTTCCGGTGAGCGCCAACCGTGATCCCGTGACTTTAATTACTTGTTTCAGTGGTTCTGCTGAATTAGGACGAACTATTCCTCAGCATGTTGCGTAAGATTTCACAAGCGACGTGAATCACCCGACGTCCTTCTCTATCCGGTCTGCACTCGACTTCCGGCGATGCTGGACGATGCCTGGCCCACTGCCGCAATTCGAACGTTGACGGTTACCTGATGTGGCTTTCTGCCCGCCCAATTTGCAACAGCCTGCCCCGAAACGCCCCAGACTCTTTGGCCAGCGGGAATCTTGGTCTTGTGAGGATGACGCCGAGCGGGTTAAAAACTGGCTAAAAAGCTGTCTTAGCACTTCGTGGTACACCCCTTGCCACCCGGCGGGTTGGTGTTAAGGCGCAGGAATGCCTCCCAGAAGGAACATTAAGTTTCCTTCCTCACTAACAAAACCAGCTTTCCTGCAACCACAAGAGAAGACTCCAAACCTTCGTCCGAAGGCCGAATCAGCACAAGAAATTGTAGGTGGGTGAGTCTGCTCGCGGAGGACTCGTCACCTACGTTTTGTCCAATAGAACAGAAAACACGAGAACGAAGGAGAAGACTAACAATGCAACCAGGTAAGACCACCAAGAAGCTGCTTCCGGCCCTCTTCACATGTGTAATCGTGGCCAGTGCAGGTCTCGCTCTTTCACAGAGCGCCATAGTGAGAAGCGCGCAACCCATCACAGTGAGTCTTTCCGGTGCGGTCGAGCGCCAGAGTGGCAAAGTCGCCATAGAGAAAGCCGGGTCAGTAAATCCCGGCGAGATCATCCACTATACGATTACTTCCACTAATGCCGGTCCCAGCGCTGCGCATCAATATAAGGCCGTGGGCCCAATCCCGATTCAGACGGTTTACGTTGAGGGTAGCGCAAACGCTGAAGGTGCGAGTGTTGTCTATAGCATTGATCGTGGTAAGTCGTTTTCGTCAAAACCAATGATCGAACAGCGGCAGCCGGACGGTAGTGTTAAGACCGTACCAGCGCCGGTATCGATGTACACGCACCTTCGTTTTGATTGGCCGAGTCCGTTCGCGCCGGACAGTCACTGCTCCGCCTCATACCAGGTACGTGTTAAGTAGGAACAAAGAAAGATCTGCAATGTCTGTGAACGCCCCACTCGTCTCCTTTTTACTTTGGCTGACGATTTACCAGCACGAAACTTTGACCCGCAAGAGGACCTATGACAAACAATCCTGATACCGCCAGGTACTGCCGCTGGCGCTTCCTTGTTGGAGCCCTGGTAATTATCTGCGCCGCCTTTGCTGTATCGATGGCGCAAACCCCAGAAACTCCAGGTGGCACTACAATTTCTAATCAAGCCAGCTCCACTTATTCTGACGGGACTAACACCTACGCGACCTCATCCAACACTGTCACAGTAACGGTTTCGAACATCGCGGGTCTGGCGATCACCCCTGATGCCGGAACAAACGCGACAGTGGTCCTCGATCAAACGGCCGTCGATTTCGTTTTTACGATTACAAATACCGGCAACTTCACCAACCAGGTTTTATTTGCCGCCAATGGCGCAAGTATCGTTAAGACAGGATCGGCAACTATTACTGCGGCAGTAATTGACGTTGACAAGAGCAACACGATTAATGCTGGTGACACTGACATTCTGACAAATAATGCCGCCGTCACTTCAGCAGATGTCCTCCAGGACGAAACAATCAAAGTGATCGTTCGCGTCACAGTCGATTCGAACGCACCGACTGGTTCCAATATCAACATTCAATTAGGCGACGCGACTGGCAGCACCCCATACGATAACGTGGCCTGGACCACTTCTTCTGGCCATGATGTGCGAACGGCAACAGCCGGTTCAAACGGTCAGGAAGAGGCGCGCGGCGACATTACCGCGGCTGTCGAGAATGACGCGCTAATCCGAGTCACGCTTACCGCGCCGAGCGGCCCGGTGGCTATCGGTTCAGATATCACCTATTCCTGGGTGCTAACCAACGACGGTGCACGGACCGCAAATTCGCAAACCCTCGACGGAAATGCCGGTCTCTTTATTGTCGTTCCCATTCCCGGCCGAACGGTGCTCACGAGTGGTCAGACTTTCCCGGCCGGAACTCTGTATACAACAACAGCAATTACGACCGCGCCGCTCTCGGCCACCTGGTCAACCAGCCCGCCTGCTGACCTTTCAACGGTTACTCGCATTGCACTAAAGACCGGGACTTCACTTGCGCCGGGCGCTTCAACATCTAGCATTGATGTGAAGGTTACCGTGCAATCCGGCATCAGCTTAGTGGCTCCAATACGGGAAATTGGCGATGCCTTTGATATCAACTACGTCGGCGCTGCAAAGACGGACCAGTCGGGCGACGCAGTAGCGAACGCCGGCGATGGTAATGCAAATTTCAGCGAAGGTGACCCTATAGGCAGCGTGGATGGCGACGGTGTGATGCAAGACACGACGCTCAGTGGTGTGGGAAGCGTTTTACTTGGCCCGGCAACACACCCAGACGCAGTCGGACCGACAGACACTGACGACGATTTTACCAACCGTAGCGTCAATACTGGCATTGCGGGAGTTCCACCGACAGGTACAACTTCGGCTCAAGGCTCGGTAGTTTTCAGCAATACCGTCAGCAATACGGGTAATGCCGACGACACCTTCACATTCACCGCACCGACTGTTCCGGCCGGTTTCACGGTGGAAGTGAGCACCAATGGCGGAACCAATTACACGACCATCAGCGGCGGCGGTTCGACCACGCTCGCCGTGGCCCACGCATCATCGGCTGACATTCTGGTGCGCGTCACAGAGCCGTCGGGCAACGTTATCCTAACGCCTTATCCGACTGTCGTCCGCGCAACTTCCCTGAATACCTCCAGTGCCACCAACGACACGATAGACCGTCTCTATACGGGGTATCTACAGCTCGATAAGACGCAAACGGTTACCAATGGAACCAGCAGGGGCGGGGCCAGCGAAGCCGTACCGGGTGCAACAGTCGCTTACGTAGTGGCATACGACAACATCACCTCCGCAGGTGGGACAAACAACTCGACCATCACGGCTTCGAACATTGTCTTGACTGATCCGATCCCCGCGAACACGGATTTCAAGGTGGGGTCGGTAACGAGCAATCCTCCGGGCGGCATCACTGTGGCCACGACCTATTCCAATGACAATGGCGCGACGTTTACCTACACGCCTGTCAGTGGAGGTGGTAGTGCCCCAGTGGGCTATGACCGCAATGTCACAACCGTGAGGTTCACCTTAACAGGCCCAATGGATCCAGCAACGGCCGCAGGCAATAACGGCTTTACCGTGCGGATTCGATAAATAGAGTCTGGTTCATTAGCAGGACCAGACGGCCTCTTGGTTAACCAGGAACCGCTGACACCGGGAAAGCAGAAATCCCGTGTCAGCGGTCGAGGTCCTTTAAGGGGTTCCGTTCTTAGTCAGCTTTCCGGGGGCCCACTCAACCCCATTCTCTCGGAGTTTTTTAAGCATTCCTATTACTACCGAACCGGTTTTAGAGCTTAGAAGATGCGGACTGCAAGACCATTAAAAGTCGCCCTGCCACTCCTGATGGCGATCGTGGCCGGGGCGCTGGTCAGCCTAGTTCGAGCGCAAACGAATGAAGGTGGCACGCCAGCGGGGACGATCATCTCGGTCCGTGCTGAAGCAAGCTACCTGAATGAAAACGGCGAACTGATTGGCACGGTCTCAGACACACTGACGCTCACCGTCAGCGCTGTCTCTGGTCTGGTTGTTACCCCTGACGATTCCGCCTCCTCTTCAACGAGTACCCCACTCGAACGCGTCACCAGCGTTTTTCGTGTCTGTAATACGGGTAACATCTCTGACAGCTTTAAAGTCACGCGTGCAGAGATCACTGCGCCGGCTTCGCTTGTCGGGCTCTATTTTGACCTTGATGCAAATGGCGCGTTAAGCAGCGGAGATATTCCAGTCGTCGTAGGGCAAACCACCAGTCCTTCACTTTATGCCGACCGATGTCTCGGCGTGCTAGCGGTGGCCGATACGAATAATACGCCGGCAAAAAGCTTGGTGACCTTACACCTGACGGCTCTGGCCACCGGTAATGGAAGTCCCGGCACCGCGGTTGAAGATGAGGGAACAATTATCTACGGCATCGGCACCGGTCCAATATTCACTTCGCCGGACAACCCGCAACAGCGACCGCTGATGCTGGTTGAAGGTCAGGAGCGAATCACTGCAACGGCAGGTCAGACGCTTACATACAGCTTGAGTTTCAGTAATTCGGGAGATGCCACGGCGCAAAACGCCGTCGTCGCAGATGACCTGCCCGGGAATCTTGAATACATTCCGAATTCTCTCGTCTTAAACACAAACAAGCCCGCGTCTCCTGCGAACAGTGTTAACCTGCGCATCCTCGCTGCCGATAGCGCTGAAGATATCAAAGTAGTTGGTCAGCATCTCGAGATACGATTGAAAGAGATCGCGGCCGGAGAAACTGTTGAGCTTCGTTTTAAAGCCCGATTGTCGGCGAGAGCGATCGGGGGTACCGGTACTGTCAACAACGCTCTAATCAGTGCCGAAAACGTGCGCGGCACGCGACCTTCTTCCGATGCCATGGTCGTCAGCGATCCCTTCGGCATCGTTTACGCAGCCCGCAGTGGGGGCGCCGTAAAAATCGGCGGCGCTAAAGTAATTATCTCGACCGATCAGACACGCGAAAGTCCCATCGCTCTGGTGCCCGATTCGGGAATTGCTCCGAACGCAAAGAACGACAATCCCTTTGTCACCGGTTCAAACGGCGACTTCAATTTCGCGCTCGCGAGCTCGCAGGTAGGTACCGAAGCGCAACCGGCAACCTATTTCATCAACGTCGCGGCCGCAGGTTTCCATCGGCGTATGCTGCAGGCCTCGCTCCGGCCGCGCGAGCATAGTCTTTACGCGCTCACTGTGCGCGCTATGGATGGTCAGCCTATAGCCGAAGGTGGCAGCTTCACCTTAACTCGCGAGACGGTCCAACTAGACGACCTCGCGGTCCTGGTACTCAACATCCCACTGTTTGAAACTGCAATTTTTGAAATCACCAAAACTGCGGATAAACAGCGCGTCGACATTGGTGAGGCCGTTTCCTATCGCGTAGTTGCACATAACGCGATGGCCTTGCCGCTTAGCGAAGTTGTGGTGCGGGATCGTTTGCCGGTCTCGTTTTACTATGTGCCCGGAACCGGGCGCGTCGAAGCCGATGGAGCTGCACGCGCCGTTGAGCCGGAGCTTGTCGGCAATGAAATGTTGTTTCATCTGGGCCAACTAGCTCCCGGGGGACGAGTGACAGTTGCTTATCGCGTTCGCGTTGGAGTTAATGCAGTACCAGGCGAACAGTTTAATTCGGCTATGGCTGAAGGTGCGTTTTCAGCAAACGAAAAAGTTTCAACAGCAATCGCGCGAGCCGGAGTGGTGGTAGGCCGGGGCATCTTTGGCATGCAGAGGCCCATCATCGGCCGAGTGTTTGTAGACGCGAATGGAAATGGAGAATTTGACAAGGGCGAGCGACCGATTCAGGGCGCGCGACTCTATCTAAGTAATGGCGATTCCGTCGTCACAGACAGCGAAGGGATGTACAACTTTCCGCTGGTCAACGAAGGTTCAGTTACCATCTCGCTCGATCCAATCAGCATTTCCCGTGGATACCGACTATTTGCCGATGGAGACCGCGCGGACCGCAGCTGGGCCAGACTGCTGCGGACTCCTCTCGGTGGCGGTGTTTTGCTGCGTCAGAATTTTGCGTTATTGCCGCCCGATGGGAAAACAGAGACAGCGGGACCCGGCGACGTGGAGAGACTGCAACCGCGTTCATTCTCAGTAAATCCGGGTCCCCGCCTCTCCGCGTCCTCGCTTGCCTCCGTCGCACCCTTACAGCCGGCGTCATTGGCTGCCGGAACCTACGAGTTAGAAGCGAGAAATAACATCGCGCCGATCGCGCCAGGAGAAGCCCGCATTGAATCACCGGCGGCCGACAACGTGATCCTGTCGGCGGCAATGAGGTTAGAAGTGACCGTCGCTGAAGGCTGGGCTGCGGCGGTGGAACTAAATGGTGAGAAAGTCAGCGATTCACTCATCGGCGAGCGTAGCGCGGACCACAAGAATAGGGTTTCAACCTACACCTTCATCGGCCTTAACGTGCGACCCGGACCAAATCGAATCAGGGTCACGGCCATCAGTCCTGAACACGTGGCAGGCAACTCCACCGAATCGATTGTTTACGGACGCGGCCCCGCCAAGCGACTCGAAATCGTTCCCGAGAAGAAGGAGCTCCGGGCGGATGGTCGTGAGCGGACTCTGACTTACGTCCGAGCGTGGGATCAATGGAATCATCCTGCAGCTGACGATCAGGTGTTGATTGAGGTTTCGTCCGGTGTCCTGCAGTCCCAAGCTTGCGGCGCTGCCGCTGACCGTCCCACCGCCTACTGCTCTGCGCCAGCCGATCTTCCGGTCGAGCAAGGGTCCATTCAGGGAGGCCAGATCTCCGGCTCTACGTTGCGTGTTGAGCCTCCCACCGGAAGGCGAGATGCACAAATCAATGCTGCGCTTCGCCAGCAGAAGCTTTCCCTTAGCGGTGGTGAGGCGCGCGTCTACCTGGTGGCGGCCAACGCGACAGGCAATGCTGAATTGCATGCTCAAACCGGGCCGATCGAAGCGCAAACTTCGGTTCGCTACCTTCCCGAAATGCGGCGGGCAATTCTGGTTGGTATGGCCGAAGCCACATTCGGCCGCGCTGCGCCAGACCGTGAATGGCAAGGTATCCAGGGCAGCGCTTCGAGCCGCTTAAGCTTCTTTTACCGCGGCAGCGTTTTCGGCAAAAACCTGCTCACGCTTGCTTATGACAGCCACCAGCCTTTTCACCGAACAGCAGGAAACGATCGCTTATACGAGCTCGACCCACGCGACCGTGTGTATCCACTTTTCGGCGACTCTTCCACGCGGTTTGAAGAGGCGCGATCAAACTCGAAACTCTACGCCAGGCTGGATCGAGGCCCTTCATTTCTGATGTTTGGCGATTTCAATCCCGATCAGGATGGAACCAATGCACCCAACCCATCAACTACGCGTGCCGGAACCAGCCGCCTGCTCACGGGCTACTCGCGCAATCTGACAGGAATCAAGCTTCATCTCGAAAACGGGCGAGGCGACAGCATCACAATTACGGGAGCTCGGCCGGACACAGCCTTTGCCCGCGATGTCTTTCCCGGTGGCAGCTTTGGCCTGCTCCAGTTGTCGCAGTCGGAAATCCTGCTGGGCTCAGAGAGCGTCGTGCTTGAAATACGCGACCGGCGAAATCCCGAGATGATCATCTCGCGCCAGCCGCTTAGCCGGTCGGTTGATTACAATCTCGACGCCAATACGGGCGTGATTTTTCTGCTGCGTCCTATCTCGACCTTCGACTTCGACTTGAACCTTTTACAAATTGTAGTCACTTACGAACACCGCGCGGGTGGTCTGGCGTCAGCAGTCTACACTGCTCGCCTGAACAAGAAATTCAGCAAGCTTGGCTTGCGTCTGGGCGCCTCTCTGATTAATCAACGACAGCCCGATTTTGGTCCGTTCTATCTGGGCGGAATTGATTTGGAGAAGAGTCTGCCGCGGGGTGGCACGCTAGGGCTTGAATTCGGCTTGAGCCGCGGGCGCGTAGTCGCCAGTGGCAATCTCTTAAGCACAGACCAGGACAATGCGGCTCACAATGGCGAGGCCTATCACGCCGAGCTCAACCAACCGCTGCCGTTTTATGAAGGCACTTTAAAAGCAAGCGTCACGCAAACGGATGCCGACTTTCTAAATCCTTTCGGCGCGACGGTAGCGCCCGGATCGCGGCGCGCAGCGGCTACGGTTGAGCTCAAACCTCGGCCCAGTTCGCTGTTTAAGTTCGGGGTGGGCCAGGAACGAAACAAAACTGCCAATGTTGATAATCAGAGGCTCACTGCCTCGCTCGGCTGGACCGAACAATTGAACAGTCGCTTGCGGATCAATGCCGCATATGACTTTAGAAAACTCGACGGCGCCAATCAGAAAGAGATCACTTCGCATCTTTTGACAATCGGCGCTGATTGGCATCCGACGGACAAGCTCACGCTGGCAGTCAAGCGCGAACAGAACCTGGGCGAAGCGGACCCGACTTACCCGGACCAGACTACCCTCTCGGCGAGTTATCAAGTCGATTCGCTGACGCGTCTCTTCTTCACTCAGCGCCTGGCCTCCGCGCCAATTGTTCCCATCAGCGATGTGAGCAGCACAGGCTTTACTTTCACCGGCGCGCGTAACGAGATGGCCTTTGGAGTGGAGACAAAGCTTGGACGTTTCACAAGCGTGAACAGCCGCTACCAGATTGAAAACGGCATCAATGGCAACGACAGCTTTGCCGTCATTGGTCTGGTGAACAGATTGCCGCTGAACGACAAGTTATCGCTGGAACTGGGATTTGAACGTGGCCAACACGTGGCTGGGAAAGGGGCAAGCTTCAATAGCGGGTCCTTCGGCTTTTCCTGGCTGCCCACAAAGAGTTTTCGCTCTGTGGCGCGCTATGAGTTGCGCGACCGAAACGGTCTGGGACAAGCCATAAGTCTTGGCGCTGCGGGAAAACTGGGCGAGGACATTACCACCCTGGGAAGTTTCCAGTGGACCCGATCAAATCTAGCGGGACGCTCTGCTTCAACAACGAACGGTACCGCGGCATTGGCCCTGCGTCCGTTGCATTCCGATCGTGTGGCGTTGTTATTCAGTTACAACCGGCGATCACAATTTCAGGATGGGGGGACCACGTCTGGAGCAACGCTAGATAGCTCGAATACGCTGTCTACGGATGGCCTGCTGACCCTTACTAAACAGTTGGAGTTTTATGGACGCGTGGCTTTGAAGTCTAGCGACGACGGGCGACCGGATCTGCCGCGCGTTTCAACGCTAACCTATATGGCCCAGGGACGTCTGCAGGATCGATTCGCGGAGCACTTCGATGTGGCTACGGAATTCCGCTGGCTGGCTCAGCCAGTTACGAGGACGCGTCGCGCCTCTCTCGGCACTGAGCTTGGGTACTGGCTCCTCCCCGATCTCCGATTTGGATTTGGCTACAACTTTACCGGCGTGCGCGAGCCGTCAGGAAGTCTGGTGGCGGGACCTAATAAGAATGGCTTTTACTTCACCATCTCCTCAAAGCTGTCGAACCTTTTCAATCTCTTCGGCGCCCTGAATACGAGTTCGACAACGACCGGCACTACGCGTGCGCCTGCTGAGGTGAAGGAGCCGCAGAAGAAATGAAGAACTGCGGCGTCACAGGAAAGAGCACGAGGAAGGTAAATACGCAATTCCTTCAAGGATTTTTCGCGAGTCGATCTCTGCGCACCCTGCAATTTCAATGCGTGCCATGCACGCCGCCTATTGGGTTTAACAGCATTGGCCCTATTCCCACTTCTCATCTTGCCGAGTAGTTCCTCCGCGGCTACGGTAAGCGCTTGGCAAGATGGCAACTGGAGCAGCAGATCCACCTGGATCGGAACAGCAAAAACGGGAACTATTGCGTCTTCCACCGCTTCAGCCGTGATCACAGGTACAGGCACTGCGTTCCTAAGTGAGTTGACTGTGGGAGACAAGATAGTCGTTGTGAGTAGCACCAGTTATAAGTCACTCGGCACGATTTCTTCGATAACAAGCAATACCTCGCTTACCTTGAGCACAAATGCAACCCTGGCGGTCAGTGGAGTGGTCTATTATTCCAACACCTCTCCGCCCGGAAGCAGCGACGACGTTGTCATTGCAAAAATCAACATGATTGTTCCAGTTACCGTAACAGTGGACTCGAACGTTACCTGTAGTTCTCTTACTCTTTCTAAAGGTGACAGTGGAGCAACATACGGTAGCTTCACCGTTACCGTTCCGACGGGTGTTACTTTGACTGTTTCAGGAACGACGGAACTGTTAGGTCCAAATGCCACGCTGGTTAGCAATTACCTCAATGTTAGCGGCACATTAATTACCCCTTATATGAGACTGGGAGGAGGAGGTAGCGGCACGAGAATCTGCGCATTGGCAATTGCTGACGGGGGAGTAGCGACCGTAAGTGGAGATATTGATCTTGCCGCAAGTCCTGATGCACAACTTACGGCCCTTGGAAACGGGCAATTGAACCTGGGGGGAAATATGAGAGCCATAAATTCACCGACGGGTTTTGCCATAGACCACACGATTAGCTTTGCGAGCACCAGCATATTTAACTTCAACGGGACTGTACAGCAAGCAATAGTTCCCACTGCTACTACCGTGTACGGCACTGTTTATTTCAACAATTCCAGCGTCAATGGCGCCACCTTGTTCGCCAACATTACCGCAGCCAATGTTATTGGGGACATCAAAGTTCAATCAGGGATATTTACAAACCAGGGCTCGGGCTCGATGACAACTCTAAGACCGGCTTCAAGTAACTATACAATTACAGGAAATTCAGGAAAAACTTTTGAGGTAGACAACGGGGCGACTCTTAAAGAGGCCGGAACGTATTCTTTCCCCACAGGTTTCGGAACCATAACTCTACAGTCGACGAGTACTGTGGATTATATTGGAACTACGCAAACTATCTCACCGCAGAACTATGGCAATCTCAATGTCAGCGCGGGAGCGTCTGCCGGAAGAGCAGTTACTTTGTCCAGCACCGGGACCATCGCAGTCTTTACCAATTTCACTCCGTCTTCTACCAATAATGTCTATACTCTGACAGGGAGCACCGTAGCCTTTACCGGTAACCTTACACAAACCCTTCCTTCCAGCTTTGCCACATATACCAATCTTGTCATTAATAATGCTGCCGGCGCTTCATTAGCTGCGAATGTTACCGTTAACGGGACTCTCACCTTAACAAGCGGAGTCATGAGCACAGGCGCAAATACCCTCATCTGTCCTTCAGGATCTTCGGTGAGCAGAACAGGCGGACATGTTTTTGGCAACTTTCAGAAGAACATCGCCACCGGCGCCACCAGCAAAACTTTTGAAGTGGGTGATGCGACCAATTACGCACCGGTCAACATTTCATTTGCGAGTGTGACGACAGCCGGAAATCTAAAAGCGAGTAACAGTTCGGGCGATCATGCCAATATCGGTACTTCGACGATCAATGCGTCGAAGTCCGTGAATAGAAATTGGACTTTGACCAACAGCGGAATTCTCTTCACGAACTACAGTGTAACGTTCACGTTCGTCGCGGGAGACATCGATGCGGGTGCTAGTACGAGCGCCTTCATTGTCGGCAAGTACAGCGGCGGATCGTGGACATATCCGACGGTTGGGACGAAAACTGCAACTACCACACAAGCCACGGGACTGACTTCGTTCTCAGACTTTCAGATAGGCGAATACGGATACAGCATTTCGGGAAATGTCTTTGAGGATAAGAACTACGGCGGCGGCGCTGGTCGCAGTCTCGCCTCTTCGTCAGGCATAGCACGTGGTAGTGCCCGGGTTGAGTTGTTTGACTCCGGCGGAACATACCAGACATTCGCCACGACTGATGGCAGTGGCAACTATGCCTTTAGCGCCATGCTGGCCGCTACCTATACCGTGCGTGTCGTCAACAGCTCAGTGACCTCTTCGCGTGGCGGCGCAGGTTTGCTCTCGGTCCAGACCTTCCGCACTAACGGAGGCAGCGGCGCCGCGGTCGCGGTTACCGATCACGTGGGAGGAGAAACCCCAGGCCTGGCTGATGCGGGCAACGGCAGCACGACACTCGCATCATTGACCACGGCAACGACTACGGCGCAGTCCATCACGACCGTGACGATAGGCTCTAGTGACGTCATTGGTGTTGACTTTGGCTATAGCTTCAACGTCATCGTAAACAAGAACGACACTGGACAGGGGAGCCTGCGCCAGTTTCTGCTTAACGCCAACGCACTCTCAAACACCGGGCTGGCCCAGTCCGGTTTGACGGCCGGCATTGATAATGCGGTCTTCATGCTGGCGGATGGAACGGCGCGATCAGGATTGACGGCGAGCTATGCCAGCCAGTTCACGAGCGGCGTGGCCACCGTTGCCCTGGCTTCTCCCCTTCCGACAATCAGCGATCCAGCGGTCCTGGACGGTACTCTACAACCAGGGTATACCAGTGCTCCGATGATCGAGCTCAATGGAGTTGCTGGCGGCGCGAGTGCCAGCGGCTTGACTATTACAGCCGGCGCGAGCACGGTGCGCGGTCTGGTTATCAATCGTTTCACCGGTTATGGCATCAACCTGTCCACCACTGGGAACAATACGATTGCCGGTAATTACATAGGTATAAACGCTGCCGGTACAGCGGCTCTCGCAAACGCGGTTGGTGTGCAGCTCACTGCCGGGGGTAACAACAACATCATTGGTGGGACCACCACGGCGGCCAGAAACGTCATCTCTGGCAATACAGGTGATGGAATCGTAATCGATGGCAGCGCCACGACCGGCAATCTCGTGCAGGGCAACTACATCGGCATAAACGCCGCAGGGAATGGAGCGATTAGCAATGGCGGAAACGGTGTGGACATAATCAATAGCGCAAGCAACAACACTATCGGTGGCTCTGGCGCGGGGGCAGGGAATGTCATCTCCGGCAATTCAGGGAAAGGAATAGTTATAGTTTCTGGCACCGGTAATGCCATTTTGTCCAATTCAATTTATGGCAACGCTGGAATTGGCATCGATCTAACTAATGATGGAGTGACTGTGAACGATGGGACCAAGTCCGGGGCGCTGGCCAATTACGGCATGGACACACCCGTGTTCACTACCGCGCAGTTGAGTGGTACGACCCTAACGTTGGCGGGCTATGTCGGCAGTGCGGCGGGGCAAGCGGTCTTTGCCAGCGCTACAGTGCAAATCTTCAAGTCCGACATTGACGGCAGCGGGTATGGTGAAGGCCAAACCTATCTCGGGACACTCACAGCCGATGGCAGCGGCAATTTCAGCGGCACGCTCACGGTCGGCGGCTTAGTCACCAGCGACAGGATCACAGGTACAGCTATCGATGGTACGAACAACACATCGGAGTTTGGCTTGAATGCTACAGTTAATCCACCACAGGTATTGCTCGTTCAAAGTGTGACACCTTCAGGATCTGCACCGCCCGGTACAGATTTGGTTTTTACATTTGCCTTTACTAATAGTGGCGGTCTCCCCGCTAGTGTTTACATCATCACCGATCCGATGCCGACCTATACTGATTTCAAAGTCGCTTCCGCCATTGGCAATCTGGGAACTACCGGGTTAACAGTGACCGTGGAATACTCCTCTGACAATGCTTCGACGTGGACTTATACGCCAGTGAGTGGCGGTGGCGGTGCTCCGGCTAATTATGACCGCTCGGTAACGCATGTGCGGTGGCGCTTCACAGGAAATTTAAGCCAGACCTCGCCCAATAACACCGGCAGTGTCAGCCTGACGGCACGGATTCGTTAGGTGTCAGCAAATTAATAAATGGCCTGACTGGCATGCCTCTTGTAGAATACCTGTTAGAGGCATCAGCCCTCGCCCATCACCCATTTTTGGGAGTTTCATCCTGTCGCCAGCCGACGTCTAGTGTGCAGTCCATTCTGCAAGGAGCAAATAATCACGTTCGAATCAGCAGAACTCGGCCACAAAATAGATAAGAAGACATACGCGCAGGAACAACCCAGGTTGCGCGAAGCGCTGCTCAATGCGCAGTACGATTTGGCCGAAGCGCGCGAGTTTCCCGTGCTGATCGTGATTGGAGGCGTGGATGGGGCGGGCAAAGGCGAAACGGTTAACCTGCTCAATGAGTGGATGGATCCCCGTCATATCCAGACGCGTGCTTTCGGAGATGCGTCCGACGAGGAAGCTGAACGGCCACCAATGTGGCGCTTCTGGCGAGAGCTACCGCCCAAGGGAAAGATCGGAATCATTTTCGGCTCGTGGTATACGGCCCCCGTCGTCAACCGTGTCATGGAACGCACGACCGACCATGATTTCCAGCGCAGCCTCGATGAAATAGTTCGTTTCGAGAGAATGCTTTCTGACGAGGGCGTGTTGCTGCTGAAATTCTCCTTTCATCTGAGCAAGCAGCAGCAGCAAAAGCGACTCACGGCCCTGGAGAAAAACTCGCGCACGCGCTGGCGCGTTTCGGAACTCGATTGGCGGCGTTTCAAAATTTATGATCGGTTTCGCGAAATCTCGGCGCGCTCACTGCGTCAGACCAGCACTGCGAATGCACCATGGACCGTGGTCGACGGGCTTGACGCGCGCTACCGCAGTCTTACGGTGGGCACCGTGCTGCTTGAAGCAATACGCCGGCGGCTCGATCAGGGTAACCCTGGGCCCGTCAATATTCAGGCGCCGCCGCTGCCGCCGATGGACAATTTGGGCTTGCTGCGCAATCTCGACTTGACCCAAAAACTTCCGAAGGCGAAATACGAAAAGCAACTTGAGAAATGGCAAGGGCGGCTGAACCTGCTTTCGCGCGACAAGAAGTATTTTAAGAATCATTCGTTAGTACTGGTGTTCGAGGGGTCGGATGCCGCCGGAAAGGGTGGAACAATTCGCCGTATCACCAGCGCCATAGATGCGCGTCATTATCGGGTGATACCGGTAGCGGCGCCGACCGAGGAGGAACGGGCGCAACCTTATTTGTGGCGCTTTTGGCGGCACGCTCCGCGCCGCGGTCGCATCACTATCTTTGATCGCTCGTGGTATGGCCGCGTGTTGGTGGAACGCGTCGAGGGCTTTTGCAATGCGGCTGACTGGATGCGAGCGTACAGTGAGATTAACGACTTTGAAGAGCAGCTAATCAATAGCGGAGTGATCATTTGCAAGTTCTGGTTGCAGACCAGCATGCAGGAACAGCTTAGACGATTTAAACTGCGCGAGCAGACCAGTTTCAAGCGCTTCAAGATCACAGATGAAGACTGGCGTAACCGGGAGAAGTGGAACGCTTACGAACAGGCAGTGTGCGACATGATCGATCGCACCAGCACCGAGATCGCCCCCTGGAGCGTAATCGAGGCTGAGGACAAATATTTTGCCCGCATCAAGACCCTCCGGACCATTGTCGAGCGCATCGAAGAGGCACTGTAAAAAATACCCGCACCGTTTTGTCGCTTCCTATTGACTGTCGATAGGACGAGCGGTATACTATCGTCCTATTGGATGGCTAGAGGAGAAAAGATGAAGAAAGAGAAGGCCGACCTGTTGCAGGGTACGCTGGAACTCCTGTTGTTGCGCCTGCTGCGCTCCGGCAGCCTTAATGGCTGGGACATTATGCAACGTCTGCAGTTGGTTTCAGGTGAAGTCCTGAGCGTTACGCCCGGCGCGCTTTACCCGGCCCTGCATCGTTTGGAAGACCGGGGTCTGATCTCTGCTGTGTGGGGACCATCTGAGAACAATCGCCGCGCCAAGTTCTATGAGTTGACCGCCGCCGGCCGGAAACAACTCGAAGCCGAACGCAAGGAATGGGAACGGTTCTCCGGCGCGGTCGCCCTCATCTTGCGCGATGCCTGAGGCAATTCTGATGACCTTTGATCGAATAAAGAGACGCTGGCGAGCGCTGTTTCGTAGGGATGAGTTGGAGCAGGAACTCGCGGACGAGTTGCGCTTTCACCTGGAACGCGACGCGGCGCAGAACATTCGCAACGGAATGAATGAGGAAGACGCTCGCTACGCTGCGCTCAAGTCGTTCGGTGGCGTCGAACAGGCGAAAGAAGAATGCCGCGATGCGCGGGGAATGCGATTCATCGAGAACCTCTTGCAAGATCTACGTTACGGCGCGCGGTCATTGCGAAAGAACCCGGGTTTCACCGCCGTGGTCGTGCTGACCCTCGCTTTGGGCATTGGCGCCAACACGGCACTCTTCTCGGTTGTGAATGGTGTGCTGCTCAATCCGCTACCCTACCCGCAGCCTGATCAACTCGTAACGCTCCACCAGAGCAAGCCGAATTTCGAAACAGGCGCTATCCCTTACCCGAATTTTCGCGACTGGCAGAAAGAGAACCGGACGTTCTCCGCCATGGCCATATCGCGCGCGTTCGGCTTCAATCTGATAGGCATAGGCGAAGCTGAGCGCGTCCGCGCCCGATTGATTACTGCGGACTTCTTTTCTGTGCTCGGTGTCAAGCCCGCGCTGGGGCGGAGCTTTGCGCCGGGCGAAGATGAGAATGGCGCCGACCCGGTAGCGCTGATCAGCGCAGACCTATGGCGGCGCAAATTTGGTGCTGCGGAAGATGTTTTGGGCAGGGGCTTGACCCTGGATGACAAGAGCTACACGATTGTCGGTGTGCTCCCTGCGAGCTTCAGTCTACTTCCCAACGTAGATGTCTATGTGCCGATCGGGCAGTGGAATAATCCGGCGCTGCGGAACCGCGGCGCCGCTTTGGGGATCCATGGCATTGGCCGGATCAAACCTGGTGTTACCATTGAGCAGGCACAGGCCGACCTGGACAGAGTGATGCAGGATCTTGCCGCCGCTTATCCCGATACTAATAAAGGCAACGGCGCGAAGATCATCCCTCTCAAGGAATTAATGGTGGGTGGCATCGGGCCGATCCTCTGGACATTGCTGGGCGCAGTCGGGTTCGTGCTGCTGATCGCCTGCGTGAATGTCAGCAACCTCCTGCTCGCGCGCTCGACCGGCAGGACGCGCGAATTTGCCATTCGTGTCGCATTAGGCGCGGGCAAATGGCGCCTGGTCCGCCAATCTCTCACCGAGAGCTTGCTGTTGGCTTTCTCCGGGGGCTTATTGGGGTTGGTTGTCGCAGGTTGGGGCACACAGGCAGCGCTCCGCTTGCTGCCCACCACGCTGCCACGCGCGGAAGAGGTCAGGCTGGATGCCCGCGTCCTGATTTTTACCGTGGCCATTTCGTTGCTCACCGGGATTCTCTCAGGCCTGGCGCCGGCGCTTAAGACCTCGCGGTGGCATCTGTCAGAAACGCTCAAGGAAGGCGGGCGCGGGGCAAGCAGGGGGCGCGTGCGCGCGCAGAGCGTCTTCGTCGCTGTTGAGATGGCGCTGGCGCTAGTCTTATTGATCGGCGCGGGATTGATGATCCGCAGTCTGACCGCGCTCTGGAATGTTGATCCGGGCTTTCGGCCTGACAATGTGTTGACCTTCGGACTCAGCCTTTCTCCGTCAATGAATACGGCCAGCCCGGGGGCTATTCGCGCCGCCTTGCGCGAACTCAGTGATCAGCTCAGCTCGACGCCTGGGGTCCGGGGCGTTTCATTCTCAGCGGGCTCAACTCCGCTGCAGAGTGAGGACGACCTATTCTTTTGGCTCGAGCACCGGCCCAAACCCGCGAGTCAAAGCGAAATGAACATGGCGCTGGTGTACCGTGTGGAACCCGGCTATCTGACGGCCATGGGTATTCCGCTAAAGCAGGGCCGCTTCTTCACAGATCAGGATGATGAACGATCTCAGCCTGTCGTGGTGATTGACGAGGTCTTTGCCCGCAAATACTTCGGCAGCGCAGACCCGGTGGGCAAGCGAATCCGCGTGGAGGGCAACGACCAAGCCCCATGGCAGATTGTCGGCGTGGTCGGACACGTGAAACAGTGGAGCCTTGATTCGGACGACAAAGAGTCGCTCCAGGCCCAGCTCTACGAACCGTTCAGGCAGTTACCGGACAACTGGATGACGGGAGGGGCAAGCATGGGTGTAGTGGCGCGTTCCGAAGGGCCCGCACCTTTCGATTCTATCCGTCGAATCGTACAAAGATGGAACAGCCAGAATGTCATCTACAGACCGCAAACGATGAATGAGGTGATCGCCAGCACGCTGGCCGCGCAACGCTTCTCGATGATTCTGCTCGACTCCTTCGCGGTGGTGGCGCTGTTGCTGGCGAGCGTGGGCCTCTACGGCGTAATTTCGTACCTCGTTGGCCAGCGGACACACGAAATCGGCATCCGCATCGCGCTGGGGGCGCAACGCAAAAACGTTCTGCGTCTCGTATTGGGCCAGGGAATGAGAATGGTCCTCGGCGGAGTGGTGCTTGGACTGGTGGCCGCGCTGGGACTAACCCGCCTAATGGCAAAGATGCTTTACGGTGTTAGCGCCACCGATCCGGCGACCTTCGGTGTCATCAGCTTGCTGCTGACGATGGTGGCGCTGCTGGCCTGCTGCATTCCTGCCACACGGGCGACCAGAGTTGACCCGCTGCTCGCGCTTCGTTACGAGTGAGTCCACGGTTCGAGCTCGATGAAAAAGCCGCCGGCGCCACAGAACGGCAATCTAATCGTAACAACTAAAACAACATTGCGAATGTTATAGTCCGAAACAAGATTGATGGAGTCTTTTCATTTCTTACCAAGCAGTATGGCGGGATTCCCGAACATAACCGCCATCTCAGCCTTACCGAACGCTTCAAAAGAGAAAGAAGGACGAAGCAGTGGCTAGTCAAGTAGTTGCGCGACGCGAAGAGCCCGTTCAACGGGCAAATGCAGTTAAAGACAATTGGCTCGGCTTCGTCGGAGATGTGTCGAAATTTACCGGAGAAGTAACCTTCAAATCGATGTTGCGCATCGACGGCCATTTCTCAGGTCGTGTCAATTCCTCAAATGGTACGCTCATCGTCAGCGCCGGCGCGCAAATCACTGAGGCGGTGATAAATGTGGCCGTTGCGAAAATCAATGGAACAGTCGAAGGAAATATTACTGCCAGTGAAGAGCTCGTGCTCGGTCGGACCGCGTCTGTAACCGGAAATGTTTGGGCGCCTGCTTTCATCGTTGAGGAAGGCGCGCTCTTCAATGGCAACTGCCGGAGAATTTGAACCCACTTGCTCTCATCAGACAAACCCACCCTACGTCGCCAGCGACTTGCGGAGTTGTTCGATCATGATATTGCCGCCACTTAAGACCAGGGCAACTGGCTGTGGCGAGAAAGTACCGCGCAATTTCAAAGCACCAGCGAGGGATGCCGCACCTGCACCTTCCGCCAATGTGTGCGCTTTCTCAATATAAAGAATAAGGGCCCTGCGCATCTCGTCCTCGCTCACGAGCACGAAGTCATCAAGCAGCTCCCAGAGAACACGCTGCGGCAACTCGAAAGCAACTCGTGTAGCGAGTCCTTCCGCTTCTGTTTCCATGCGGTCCTCGAGCAAAGTTTTCGCTCGCCAGGATTTGTAGGCCGCGGGAGCACGCTCCGCTTGTACCCCGATGACCTTGACTTGAGGATTAATCGTTTTTGCGACCAGGCAGGCACCAGCGGCTCCGCTACCGCCGCCTACCGGCACGAAAATCGTTCCTACGTCTGGCGCGTCTTCGAGAATCTCCAGTGCGACCGTTCCCACGCCAGCGATCAACAATGACTCGTTAGCTGAGTGCACATAGCGCATCTTTTTCTCCAGAGCCAACTTCTCGCAGTGAATGCGCGCGTCGTCGAAATCCTTTCCGTGGAATACCACTTTCGCACCATAGTTGCGCATGGCATCGACCTTAAGCACGTTGGCGCCTTCGGGGACTACAATACTGGCTGCAACGCCAAATAGTTTTGCGGCATAAGCCACAGACTGCCCATGGTTACCGGTCGAGGCGGAGATAACGCCATGGGCTTTCTCATCGGCCGAGAGACGCGAAACGAGATTGATGCCACCGCGAACTTTGAATGCCCCGGTCGGCAGATAGTTCTCATGTTTTACCAGCACTCGCGCGCCTAAGAGTTGGTCGAGCGCAGCGTAGTGCGCTAGAGGTGTGCGCGGCAGATGTTGCTTGATTTGCCTTCGTGCCTGAAGTACGTCAGTAAAAGTGGGAGTTTGCATCTTTCTATTAAATCACAATAGGTTCAGTTTGATGTCCGACAAGCATTTAGCTTGTCGCTGGAGTTTGGACATTTTCAGAAGATGTTCTTTGAAGCTGACCGGCGAGGCTTAGGCCTGCGGCTCCTTATTGCGGAGTAACGACTTGCGGTCACCACAAAATTTCTCATTCACACCCGGCTTTGAGCCGGGTGATCGAGAGCCAAGCAGGAAAGAAAACCGTTTGAACGGTTTCGTCGTCAGGGAACAGAAACCGTTGAAACGGTTTCCTGCGATTTGCATGCTTTGTTCACCCGGCTTGAAGCCGGGTGTGAATGAGAGGCAGTCCGCTGTTGAGAGTTAGCAAAGTATCCAAACTCCGGCGATAAGCATTTAGTCGTTAGCGGCGACAAACTGAAGTTTGTCGGACATTTCCTCAAGACACCACTATGGCGCAGGTGTTAGCCGACCGTGTTTTCGCGGCGACTAAGTAGCGAAGCCGACTCCTTATCGAGATAAATCATTGCCAACGGATGCTGCCGGAGAGCGGAAGCTGGACGCATGGGACTGATTTCGAACTCCAGACACTCTCTGACGGCCCGCGCCTTCCGCAGCTCAGGTACAACACAAAACACACGGCGACATTTAAGGATCTGTCGAATCGACATTGAGATGGCCTGGCGCGGCACTTCATCAAGTTGCTTGAACCATCCCTCGCCTACTTGTTGCTTACGACACTTCTCGTCGAGTTCAACCACAAGATAGGGTTCCTCGGTCTCAAAATTCGCCGGTGGATCGTTGAAAGCCAGATGCCCGTTTTCACCAATGCCAACGAATGCGGCGTCAATTGTTTGGCGCGAAATCAAATCGCCGATGCGCCTGCATTCAGCTATTGGGTCTGAGCTATCCCCGTTGACGAAGTGAAAAGCCCCAGGCTGAACGCGATCAACGATCCGCTCCTGCAGGTAGCGTCTGAAACTGGCCGGGTGTGATGCCGGCATACCGACATATTCATCAAGATGGAAGAAAACAGTTTGCTTCCAGTCAATATTCGGTTGCCGCACGAGTGCTTCGAGAAACTCGAACTGCGACGCGCCAGTGGCCGCGATCAGATAGGCTTGCCCGCGCTCAACGATTGCCCGACGAATGCTGGTCGCAGCCTCGTCTGCGGCAGCTTCAGCCATTTCGAGTCTTGAATCAAAGATCGCTACGTTCATCTTGTTTGCCTTGCCTTATGTCCTTCCAAACTTTTCAGGTGACCCAGTAACACTCAGGTAGAATCGATCTTCACTCCGTAGGAGTGAGATGTTTATAGACCGAAACTCACAAAATGCCATTCGCCGTTCGGAGGAGCGGAGCATTTCTAGAAGGGTACCTGTCTAGTTGAGTTCCGCTCCTCCGAACGGCGCCGGAGGTTTTTTTCTCCTCCATCTATAAACATGCCACCCCTAACGGGGTGAAAACTCGTTCTCCCCTAAGGGAGACTTTTCAACAGCTTCCGCGAGACTACAAATGTGCCTGCGCAATATGCTCGGCTGAGCGAAAGGCAAGGGCCATGATCGTAAGGACCGGGTTGAATCCGCCGTTTGTGACGTGGAGTGATCCGTCAACTACAAAGAGATTATCGTGATTGTGAACCCGGCCCCATTTGTCAGTCACCGAAGTTTTTGGATCATTGCCCATGCGACACGTACCGGCCTGGTGCTGCCCTCCGCTCAGAACCAATCCCGGGCGGGAACTCCAAACCTTTTCGCAACCGCTTGCCCGCAGCCACTCTTCACCGCGCACGCGCATGAACTCAGCAGCCGCGACTGTTGCTGGGTGCGTTGACCCACTCAGCCGTGCTACGGGAATGCCCCAGCGGTCCAGAACTGTATTGTCAATCGTGACGCGAGCTTCTGGGCTAGGCACATCCTGCACTGGACCACGGACGTGGAGAACGCGCGTGTAGTTGTCACGCATGAATCGTTTGTTCTCAACCCCCCAGCGCGGCAAGTCAGGAGGCAGCGAATCGTACCAAAAATCGATCGGAGGCTTAATGAAATCGTCAGCCAGCATGCCGCCACCAATAATGCCCACGTTGCCATGGTTGAACTGGGTCGTTGCCAGGGTTACACCTGGTCCGATACCGGTAAAAACTCTTTCTCGCATCAATCCGTACGCCCGAGGGTACAGGTGGCCTTGCAGGTTGCGGCCAACCTGGTCGAACTCATTGCCGAGTCCGTTTGGGTGGTGCTTCGAATGGGAATTCAGCAGCAAGCGTGCCGACTCGATTGCCCCTGCCGAGACGATCACTACTTTCGCGTGTGCGGCGTGCGTGTGAATTCTATCTCCCTCCTGGACGAAGTAAGACACGCCCCTGACTTTGCCCTGCTCGTCCGTCTCGATCCGGTCAGCTATAGCCGCAGTTATGAGTTTGCAATGACCTGTCGCAAGCGCGCGAGGAATCATTGTGTTATGCGAACCATTCTTGGCATCGGTAGGGCAGGCGAAGCCGACGCAGTATTTGCACCCAATACAGGCGTCCCGCCCAAGATACGGCAGAGTGTTGATAAGCAGCGGGACACGAGTTGTAATCCAACCCAGTTGCTGTGCGCCGCGGGTTAGCGCGACCGTCTGCGGACTCGGGGGAACAGCCGGCAACGGATAATCGCGGCGGCGCGGAACCTGATCTCTGAGGGCATCGCCATCGCCGGCGACACCCAATTCCCATTCCGCGCGCTCGTAAAAAGGTTCAAGGTCGTCGTAAGTGATCGGCCAGTCAGAGAGCGAGCTCCCCTCAGGCACCCCGTAAGTGCTCGCCATGCGATAGTCTGCAGGCATGAAGCGCCACGCCTGCGCACCGTAAACGCGAGTGCCACCCCCGACACAGGCGGCATTGTTGTGGTAGTCAGGCTCGTTCGGGCGGACGATGCGTGCTTTGCCTGCAGGGTCGACAAAGACGCGTGGATTACCTTCGAGTTCAGGGCCGGCGTTGTGACCGTACCTCGAGAGTCGCTGGTTGCGGAGATGATCACGACCGACCTCGGAAAAACTCAAAGCCGGACCACGTTCCAAGAGCAGTATGTTCATGCCGGCCTCGGCCAGTACCCCGGCGACAATTCCCCCTGCCGCACCAGTGCCGATGATGATCGCGTCGTAGCTAATCATTTCTGTCCGCCATCCTCAGCAGGCTGACCATAACGGGATGAAACGCTGAAACTCTCAACCGCACCAAATATAGTCACAAACACAGCACGAAATGATTTTCACACCATAAGGAGCGAAATGTTTATAGACCGTGACATCACAAGATTCCCTTCGCCGTTCAGGATCTGCTGCTTGTCTATAAACCTCCGACCCCTACACTAGCAAGCTGCTGAAAAATTCAGAATTCGATTAATACCACAGGACCGGAGACCATCAGACAACTCAGGAATCCCACCCACGGGAGTGGGTGGATTATTCAGATCCAGCCTACAAACAGATGCTTTCTAAATTTGAGAATCCCACCAACGGAAGTTGGTGGATTGTTCAGATCCGACCTTTCGACGGCCGCTAATGACTTCAAAATAACGCGAGCGTAGGCTGGATCTGAAACATCCACCCAACGTTCGAGCTCAAAAAAACGAAGACTTTAGACTATGGTCTGTCCTTACAGCCTCACCTTGGGGACTCCGGCTCTTCGAAACCGGTCATGGCCCAGGAGACGCGCTCGCGATTTCCGCCTTGTTCCTGATCACTGTAAAACCCTTCAGCAGTCGTGTTGACCAGGAGATTGAAAAAGCGGCTCGGCGAAACGTCCCACGACGTCAACACCTCACCGGCTTCTATACGCCGAAGCACAAAGTCCTGCTCCTCGCCAGTAAGCAAAATGAAGCTTTGTCGAAAACGCGCAACCGCTTCCGCCTCGAGTGCTGTTAGGCCGGCGCAATAGTCCTCTAACACCGGTTGCAAGTCGCCTTCAAATTGGCGCGCGAGATAATTGCCTACGCCGGCCTGCCAGGCGCCCGGATAATCGTCGGGCGGAATGATTCGGTCCACTACGGCGCGCAGAATTTCTTGCTGCTCTCCAGTCAATCTCATCACTTAAGATTAATTTTCGTCTCAGCAGTTGCGCCGGTGACGACGTCTGTTGCTTTGATAGTGTATGCCCCCGCAGGGTCGTTGAGTGCCGACGGCAGGACGAAAGTGGTCGCAGTGCTGTCCAGGAGCAAATTAGACGCATACGCGGGCAGCATTAAACCATCGGGCGCGAAGCCGTGGCAGCGGATGAGGCGTCGTCCAGCCACAGATGAAGTGAGGGTAAACGCGATATGCTCTCCGCGCGGAGAAGAGACAGGTCCGGTGAGCGTAAGCATATTCTCCGCCGGACTCAAACTCAGCACAAGGGCATCGCCGACGAGCACAGAAGCATGAACCAGGTCCGCGTACCCCATTCGCTTACCGGTCCTCACATCCGTGACGTAAGCCTTATTCGGCAGTTTAATTGCGATCTCCTGCCGGGCGACCTGGCCTAGAGTCTCGTCGTTGTAAATGGTGACTCCGTCTCGCCCGACAATCCCCGCCACTGCCACGTTATCTTTAACGACCGTGAGAATCTCCGCATCGCCGAAGCGGTAACGCGCCACCTGGGCCTGTGTCAGCCGCTTGCCGTCAGCCGACAAAACTTCAACAGCGGGCCGGACACCGGCGTGAACAAGTAGCGCGTCAACTAGCGCTCGGTAATTTGCGCCGCCAAACTTTTCCGCGCGCAGCTTTGGATACTTATCAAAGAGTGTGTTGAGATAGATAGTCCACCCCTTGCCAAGGGGGCGGGCGATAACAGCGTCCGTCTCTCCTATACGCATCAGGGAAGTGCCGCTCGCTGGCTTAATGTAAGGCTCAGCAGAAACCAGACCACTGAGATCTTTTGCGCTCAGACCCCAACGCATACCTTCATTGGTAACCACCAGCTGTCCAGCACCAGGCTTAAAAGCTCGCTTATCAGATCCCGGAGCGGTGATACCAAAGAATTCATTCATTGTGCTGTTCTGCCGCCAGGCACAGTGATCGTCCAGCAAACCTGAAGCTGCGTCGGATATCACCACTCCGCCTGACTGCACGAAACTCTGAATGTTTTTTACCTCTGACGACGACAGGGCCAGTGAAAGAGGCAGGATCAAAACTTTATAGTTCCCGGAAGCCAGGCCGCCTTGTTCAACTTGCTCCGAGGATACGAAATCAAATTGTAATCCCAGGTCTTTGATAGTGCGCACCCAGCCATCGCGGTTGGAGGGAAAACTAAGCGATGTTCCCTTCGGTGCCTCATCATCGTCATCCGTACTTCGTTGGTGATATCCCAGGATAGTGGCCCCGTGCACTGATGGCATCGAATAGTGAATAGCGATGCCGTCTCCCAGACGCTTCGATTCCATTAGCAGTTTGCCGACACCCTCAAATTTGAGCGACTTGAAGGCTGCGCCCATGTCGCGGGCCGACTGCGAGTAGGTCATATCTGGATCAAGGAACGAATACATCCAGAAGATATTCGGGTGCAGTATATTATGAATGGCAGCCGTCCAGATCGCATTCTGCACGGCAAGACCATGTGAACCGTAGCCTGTCCAAAAGCCGATCATTGCGTCACGCTTGGCGAATGACCGATGCATGTCCCATTGGTTGCCGCCGTCATAAGAAAGGAAGTCGTCAATTACCCGGTCAAGGCGCGACCAGTCCGCTCCGTCATAGGCGTTAGTTGCCTGCGTGCCGGAGACGGCGATGTGCGCTTCACTGTCACCTTGTATGACAGCGTCGCGTGCTGTTTGATAGGCGCGCGCGAAAGTGATCTCCATGAAAGTGCGGTGGTCTGCCCAGGGAGCGAAGCTTCCCGCTTTGCGCGCCTCGTCAGTTGTATAAGGACTGACGTCGTCCCAATTTTTGAAGTCCGTCCGCCACTCCTTATTCAGCGAGGGCAGCGTGCCGTATTCCTTTTTCAACCAGGTGCGGAATTCCGCCAGGGCTCCTGGACTCCAATCGAAGTCGACCGCGTCGCCATAAGAGGTGAGTGAGCCCTCATCGCCGACAAAGTAATAGTCCATGTTATAACGGGCCTTGTTGCGGGCTGCAGCGCGCACAATATCGGAAAGCGCCTGCAAAAATCTCGGGTCGTTGAAGGAAGGAGTACGCTGTAGAAACTTCTTATCCCCGGTACGTTTGAAGAGCTCTTTCTTGGTCAAATAGCCAAGGGTCTCGAAATCACTCATGCGCTGATACTCTGCGATCGCCTGGTCCATAGCCTCAGGTGTCGTGGGCCCTCGATCATACCAGTACACACCGAAGGTACCGCGCGGGATGTTTAGGGAGTTGTCTACATCGCCGCCCCAGGTAAAGCCGGTGTCCGCCGCCACCCCGCGCACCATCCGCATCTGGGCGTCTTGCAGGTAATGCTTGGTACCGCCGAACGAGACAAGAGCTGTGTACTCCTTTTGACGGCGTGCGTTCTGCACAACCATCACAGGTTTGGCGCGGACTTGATCGACAATCGCCCCGCGCTCATCGACTAATTCGCCAGTGATTAGAGCGAACTTGCCAAGGAAGTCTGCGAGGTTATAGGTGAGGGTCCGCTCACCACGCGCAGTCCGCGTGATCACGCTGAGCAACCGGCCCATATCATCTTCGACCAGCATTCGCATTTGCAGACCAGAAAGGTCGCCGGCGGCGCGCAACACGGCGCTCAATGTTTCGCCACGTTTGTAAACATCCACGGCAGGTTTTGCGCTCGTCATCATCGCGCGTTTTGAGGATTCGAATGTGGCTGCGCCCCAATTGAGTGTTGCTCTCGATTGAGAATCGCGGATAATCAGGTTGAATATCTGCCTACCCCCTGGCCACCCTGTCGGCGGTCGCAAACTGTCAGCCGGAATCTCAATCAGAGTTTGACCCACGCCGAGATCTTTCGTTGTGTTCTTTGAGCCGAGAGTCTGACCAAACTCATTCTTACCGTCGATTGCGATCTCGACGCGGCGGGAGGTGTTCGATCTGAGATCGAGCTTGATAGAGGCGGCATCAGCGGTTAACAGATCAATGCGAACCTCCACTTCGCGCCCCGACGCCCAAAGAATCGAGCGTGCCAGCAGAGAATATTGATACTCCCAGTAGTCCCAGTAAATTTTCGTCTCCACAGGGTTGACGCTTTGAGGTGTGAATCCCTCGTCCAGGTAGCCGAGCGTAACCACTCGGCCCCTGCCGTAGGTTTTCGCTGCGACGATTGGGTACGCGCCCGACTTGATTAACACTTCACCGTTCGCTCGGTACTTGTAAAAAGAACCGCCGACGCTGCCCTCTGGTAGTAATTCGAGCGGTAGTCCCTCATTTATGAAGTGCTTCTGACCAACTTCCCATCTGCCTTTTGTGACTGCATCCTGATTGATTTCAGGGTAGCCTCGCTCATTCACGATGTCATTAGGCACACGAATGAGGGGTGAGAGTTCCCAGATGCGCTCATCGCCAGCAGGCTCATCACCTTTGAATGGATGACTCTTTACATCGCCGACAAACGGGTGCAATAGGACCAGTCCAGCGCCTAGTTGCACGCGGTGGAGGATCGCATCGCGTGTCGCGCGCGTCATGCGCGACCAGCCGTTGAGGCCCGGGATGACCATTACTTCAAACGGCGCCGGGCCGGCGATGTCCTTTTCGACGTAGCCGTAGACCGTCTGGAAGTCGTCACGATCGCCACGATATTCGTGCCCGTAGTAGTCACCAATGCCCCAGCAGTTGTTATCCCAGCTGCGATCGATCGAGACGGTGGTTGGCTGCAGCGAGAGGCGTTGCATCAGCTCAACCATGTCGCGTCCGTATTGAATCGAAGGGATGAAAAAAGATTTGATAGGGCCGCCGGGCAGGGTAGTGCCCCAGCTAACGTGGGGCGTGACAACTTCGGTCGAATAAGTGATGTCGTTCTTGTGAAAAGAGCTGCCGCCAACTCCCCGTTCTTGGCCGTAACTGAGCAAAGCAAGAGAAGCGAGCAACAGAAGGAGGACTATTGAAATGGACGAAAACTTGGTCATCGGGTCATCTTATTTATAGACAAGCGGATCGGAATGCGTGGACGGAACATTGACCCGACGCTCACCGATCCGCAAATCCCAATTGGGAAATTAGAGCTTACCATTAGTGTTGAGCGTGGCGGACCAGCGGGGGTAAACCGCCCTTCCCAACCTGCATTTTCCTATGTTGAACAGTATCTTGGATCGGTTCTAATTTATTCACAGCCTCTACCGCACCGGTGGTACTGACATCATGGGACCGCGACATGAGGAGCGACGATCGTGATAGTACTGACCTGTTCCTCATCACTCTTTCGCTTCTTTCTGCCGAGACACTGATTCCGCAATGGCAAAACAGATCCGCGCCGATGGCAAAACATCTTCCACAGAGGGCCATGGCCGATTGCCTGTTTTCAGCGCTCGCACAAACTCAACGACTTCTTCATACGCGCCGTTGCGCAGGTCTTCAGGTTCAGTGTTCGAGGATTGTTTCTCCACTTCCATTTGTCCCGCGCGCCAGCATTGCAAAGAGCGTTGAGGTCCCGATCCGGCGACGACCCGAGCGCGAAATCCCTCGCCGAACAATTCGTATGACTCTTCGACCATACCCGCTGTCGGTAGTACCTCGATGCGCCCGCGCGTTCCATTCTCAAAGCGAAGCGCGATCGAGCACCAGAGAGCTGAGAGTGTCCCTCGACGTTGCACTTCCGTCTGAAAGGCTACAACTTCACCAGCCAGGTAACGCAGCGCGTCGAGGACGTGAATGGAGGTTGACCAGATGAAGTCCGGCTCGTCGCGCGCGTGTCGTACCTGCATCGCCCTTACGTACTGCAGTGGTCCAATCTTCTGAGTCCACGATTTTGCTTGATTCAGATAAGGCATAAAGCGACGGTTGACGGAGACCATGTGATGCGTACCCGTCTCGCGTGTCACGCGCGCCAATTGCTCGGCCTGTTCAGGTGAAATGCCCAACGGCTTTTCGATTACGCAAGGGATCTTTCGCTCAAGCAGAATTGTTGCCATCTCAACAATACGGTCCATTGGCACGACGCAAACACAACCGTCTACACGCTCTGCCGCTAGCATTGTCTCTGCATCGGAGTAGGCTCGACCGAAACCGAACTCACGGCAGAACTCATTGGCTCGATGGAGATCCAGGTCACAAGCCGCGACGAGTTCTATTTCGTCAGGATTCTGGGCAGCGTATCTGGCGAGCGGCGCGGCGTGGCTGCTTCTCGAATGTGCACCGCAACCCAACAGCGCCAGGCTGATCATCTCGCGCTTCCCCCTGTCTGAACTTCCTGCGCGCCTGCTGACAGCCGTTGCGCAGACACCTGCGGCAGGATTCTTTCGACCTCCAGTGGATCTATCAGACCGGGCGACTCTGCGAGACAGTTAGCTATCCCGCAGGCAACCGCCAGACAGAGCATGTCTTCGTCACCCAGTCCTCGCTCGTGTGCCGCTGCGAAACCGGCCAAAGCAGCGTCGCCGCACCCAACAGTTGAGCGCACCACGACGGATGGCGGTTTGGAAATTAGCTTTGTGGAATTAGCAGCGGACGCCCAGACCATGCCGTCCATGCCGAGAGACACCGCGACACCGCGTGCACCTGCGTCGATCATTTCCTGGGCCGCCTTGCTGGCGGCATCCGCGCTGAATACCGGACAACCTGTGAACCAGGTCGCCTCCGCCCGGTTCGGCTTCACCAGATCAGGAGCCGCCGCGAGCCCTTGCCGCAGCGCTTCCCCACTTGTATCGAGGAGCACGCGACAACCGTAAACGTGGGCCAAGCTAATCAACTCGGCGTAGAAGTCAGCTGGCGCTCCCGGTGGCAGACTTCCGGAAATGGCAACCTGTGAACCTTCGCCGCTCTCCGCAAAAAGATCGCGACAGGCGGAAAGCAGTCGCTCTACTTCGCTATCAGTGACACCCCCGCCAGGTTCTAAGATTTCAGTGACCGTCCCGTCGCGAGCGATTAATTCGAGATTTGCTCGCGTGTCGGCGCGCGTCCGCACCACGGTCAACGGAATTCCCAGTGCCGAAAGACCGCTCTCGCACTCTTCACCGGCCGCGCCGCCAAGAAACCCGACCCAAGTTACTTCCAGGTCTAGCGCCTTAGCGACCATCGCAACGTGGGCCGCCTTGCCACCGGGAGATGGTTGCGCTGATAACGCGCGATTCACTTCGCCAACTGCGATGCTTTCCAGGCGCAGTCGCCGATCAATAGCCGGGTTGGCACTGACGCACACGAGCATAGAAGTAGCCTCCTCGAAAACGAGCAGTCCGAGTGTCAGTCTTCGCTTTCCTCCCTCGCTTCGCGCGCCTTTGTGGCGTCAAGCCGAGCGAGCATGTGCTTAATGTCGGCGCCGCCCTTGATGGCGACGTAAATTGTGATAGTCGAGTACCAGACGACACAGGCCGTTGTAATGGACCACCAGAACCAGTGTTTAGGCATTATGCAATCCTCTCCTGTAAATTCGTCCCGGTTCGTGGTTTCAGCAATGATCCGATGAACATCGCTGCGCCCGAAAGTAGATAGGTGGCGATCCCAGAGTAGTATGGTCCAATTGTCTTTGCCAGGTTGACAGTGTAGGGGAGTTGTTCCATGACCAGATAAGTTATGGGTATGACCGCACTAATAAAGATGGCCCCGGCCGCTCCCCAGCTATTGGAGCCACGCCAGTAACAGCAGGCGATCAGCAGCACTGAGATGCTCGCCAGGTAAATCGTGCCCGTCACACCCAGGTACGTCCAGAGATCTCCTTTGAGTGGATACCAGAGTCCATAGAGCAGGAGGAACACTCCAATGAATGCAATGATCGAGCGGTTCCAGAACAGACCCTTTTTTTCTGACCAGCGTGTCTTGCGAAAAGGCGCCAGTATGTCGTTATAAATGACGCTGCCCCATGTCAACATGTAAGAAGAGTCCGTTGACATATCAGCGGCCAGCATCGCAGCGATCAGAAGACCCATTAGTCCCGGCGGCACCATCGTGCTCAGATAGCGGGGCATCGCTTCGAGGGAATTAACTACCGGCCCCAGGCTTGCGAGGGCGGCGATGCCCCAAACACCGGGGATCAGGAAGCGGCAGACAAAGAAGAAGCTGGTTCGCGTGTAGACCTTGCGTCCAGTGTTTGTGTCTTTCGCCGCCAGCACACGCGCGATAATCGTCTGCCAAGTCAGCACGCTGGCAGTGTTCAGCATTAGGTTGAAGAGCACATATTGCCAGCCCATCGTAGGGTTGATGAAGGGGTTAAATCCTCCCGCGCCGTAATGCGTTTGGACCGTGTTAACCAGACTTTCCCACCCTACGTTCGTTAAAATAAGAATCGTGACCACGATCAGGCCGGCACTCATCACGATAAATTGCATGTAGTCTGTCACCAGCACCGACAGCATGCCGCCCAGGATCGTGTAGAAAGCGACGCCGACAAGCAGCGCCGTCATCATGATCTCCAAATACTTAACGTCGAGGCCCGAAACCAGGACCAGGTACTGGCCCCCAGTGCGCAAAAAGACACCCATATTGAGCAGCCCGCCCAATACGATCACGACCCCTGCCGCCCAGCGAATGCGAGGACCGAATTTGTTTTCGAATAATTCGGGAATGGTGATGACACCTGAATCACGAAGTGGCTTGATTACAAAGCCGGTTAGACCAACGCCGGCCATAGCAAGCGCCATCAGGATTCCCGGAGTGGCGCCCGCGAACCCTTTCTCGTAGCCGTTCTGAGCGGTGTACATGCAAGTGACGATGCCGAACTCAGTAGCTGCCAGGGAGGCAATCCCCAGGTAGACATCCATCTCGCGGCCCGCCACAAGAAAGTGTTCCACCTTTCCCACATATTTGCGCACCATAAGCCCGGCAACCATCGTCGCCAGCAGGTAGAGTCCGACGATGCTGCCATCCAACAGCCAGCTGAAATTTGTCATGCGCCGGTGCCTTTCATCGTTATCGTTTTTTCCGAGAACTCAACCTGGTTGGGAACAGATTCGAATCTTTGCCAATGAAACCTGCTGTACGGCCGCTATGGCCGGCGCGAAGGTCCGGCGCAAGTCGATGTCATTACTCGATGCGAGCGACTTTTTAACCGCGAGTGTAAAGGCATTTTTCAACTCGGTACCAAAGTTAATCTTGCTAATGCCGTATACGATTGCCTGGCGCAGCAATTCCTCCGGCACACCCGACCCGCCGTGTAGAACTAATGCTGTCTCTCCCACCGCTTCTCGAATTTGCTTAAGGCGATTGAAGTCTAGTCGGACCTCGCCTTTGTAGAAGCCATGAGCGGTACCTACAGCAACCGCCAATGCGTCAACTTCGGTCTCTGCCACAAATCGCGAGGCATCTTCCGCGCGGGTGTGGAAGCTGGCCATATCCCCCTGTGCAATTTCATCATTGTGCGCGACGTGGCCCAATTCGCCCTCGACCGAAACGCCATGGGCGTGTGCCAGTTCAACAACCCGGCGCGTCTGAGCACAATTTTCGCTGAAAGAAAGTTCGGAGCCATCGAACATGACGGAAGTGTAGCCGGCCTTCATGCAGCGCTCGGCTAGCTCATAACTTGCCCCGTGATCCAGGTGCAGTGCGACTGGCTTTTCCATCTGCTCGGCAGCTGCCCGGGCCATCGCGACTATCAGCCCCAGGCCCAGGTAGTTAATGGTTGATTCCGTTGTTTGCAAAATGATTGATGCGCGAGCTGCATTTGCGGCCCTGATATGACCCAGCAGCGTCTCAGCATTGTAGAAATTGAGAGCGGCCACCGCAGTTTGCGAATAACGTGCGGCAGAGAGCAACGGGTGGCTTGCAACTAATTGTCGCGTGTGCGGCTCAGCCATGGTTCCTCAGCATTAAGGTATCTCCCCGCTCAGGAAAGACGTTCCTTTCGCCGATGTGCGCGCAAAAATCTCGTCAGAGCCTGACGGGTCGGTTGTCCCGCAGTGCCGCCGGCCTGTAGCGTCGATAACGCGCCACAGGCGTTTCCGGCGTAAAGGCAGTTCTTGAGGGAATGACCGCGCAGGTAAGAAGAAATAAAACCAGCAGCGAAAGAATCACCCGCCCCGGTTGTATCTGTCGCTTTCACCTTGAACCCGGACGCGGACGTAATCTCGCCAGATTTTGCCGCCAGCGCACCCCGCGGACCCAGCTTGATTACTACGCAAGGAACATCTGTGCTCAGTGTCTTCAGTGCATCTCTGGCGTTGCTCTTGCTGGTCAGCTTTAATGCCTCAGTCTCATTTAGGAAGAGAACATCGGTATGCGCAAATACCTTGCGAATATTATCGCTCCACGCATGCGCAGGATCCGAGTTGGGATCAAAGGAGGTGCTCAGGCCCATTTCTTGAGCCTCACGGAAAATTCGCGCGAAAGAACGCTGCAAACGCGTTTGCAGAAAATAAGAAGTCATGTGAAGGTGGTTGTGACGCAAGAACCATGACCTCCTGACATGCTCTGGGCCCAGGCCGGCAATGGCTCCCGGATACGTTATTAGCGCGCGATCTTTGGGAGTGCTCAGCGAAATTGTCACACCCGTTTTCAAACTTTCATCTCGCATGACGTGGCGTGCTGAAACTCCGGCATCACGAAGCGCCTTCACACAGAATTCTCCAAAGTAGTCCCAACCGACTTTAGCTATGAATGTCACCTGATGCCCAAGTTTGGCGATGCCACAGGCGAAAATCGCCGAAGCGCTACCCAAAGTCAGTCGAAAATCTGAGACCACAATCTCTGTTCCCATCTTCGGCTCTTGCGAAAGGCCGCCAGCCACCAAGTCTATGTTCAATTCTCCGATTACAATCACGCGGTTTCCAGCGCTCATCCTTTTCCACCGTAAGCCGCTAAGCGTACTTTCAAATGCTGTAGCTTTCTTTTGATTACTTTCGAATTGGTGGGGATTCTAATATAATGTGAAACAGAAATGCAAAAACTCCTTCACCGAGGGAACGGGTATGTTGTCGAGGTAGGGATAGTTTATCCGTGCGGAAAAGATTCAACTAATCCATGGACCCACTCTCAAAAATTCTAACGCTCCCCAAGGCAGAACGAGAGGCGAAAGGTCTCGTTCATACTCCACACGAGATCCTTCAGCAGCCCGACACCTGGTGCCAAAGTTATGAGAAGTTGTCGCGGCTTGCACCTGAGTTGGAGAGTTTCTTGCAACGTGCTGGACTTCGCAACAATGTGCACGCACGTCCATCAGTGTTTCTAATTGGTGCCGGTACTTCTGATTACATCGGCAGGGCTGTGGCAACGGTCCTGCGACGGTTTTGGCAATGTGAAGTGTGTGTTGTCCCCAGCACTGACTTACTTATTTGTTTAGACGACTTTATGGTGACCGGAAAGTCGTATATCTGGATTTCGTTCTCCCGGTCGGGTGACAGTTCGGAAGGCGTTGCTTTGCTGGAGTGGGTGCTCGACCATCGACCTGAGATTCATCACATCATCGTCTGCTGCAACGAAGAAGGCCGCATGGCGCGTCTTCTTAGCGAACGCAACAATGTCTGCGGGGTCATCCTCGATGCCGAGGTAAACGACCGGGCCCTGGCAATGACCAGCTCCTTCTCGAACATGGTGGTGGCCGGTCACTGCCTGGCCCATCTGCAAAATCTCCGCACCTACGGCTTGACGCTGGATGCGCTGGTTGTGGCCGCGCGCAAATTCCTTCCTGTCGCCGCCACGTTGGCTGAACGAGTTGTTGGCGAAGGTTTTGCGAAAGTTTGTTTTCTCGGCACCGGAGCTTTGCACGCGGTAGCTGTGGAGTCAGCGCTGAAGGTGCTGGAGCTTACCGCCGGCACAATCATAACCTCCAGTGAGTCTTTTCTGGGAGCCAGGCATGGTCCATTGTCGGCCCTGGACAATGAAACACTGGCTGTTGGTTTTGTTTCTGGCGATGCTCGCCGCAGGTCTTACGAACTGGACCTGCTAGAGGAGGTTCGAGAGAAGAAGTTGGCCAAAAGTATTCTCGTGATAGCGCCGCGGGTTGCGTCGGAGGATGAGACAAGGCTGGCGCAAATTGGCCTCGTATTGCCGCTCGAGACTTCGGTGGCCGACTGCTACCGACCGCCTGTTGACGTTTTCATCGGTCAGCTGATCGGGCTCTTCTCCTCAATCAAATTGGGACTCAAACCCGACACGCCCAGCCCCTCCCGGGCCATCAGTCGCGTTGTTTCCAACCTGAGGATTTATTAAGCCGGGTGTTAGACGAGAACTAATTCAACGCCGCAGGCGCGCAATTCAGCCTGAATGTCTGTGGTCAGCAAATTGTCGGTAATAATCTTGTCGATCGCCGAGAGGGGAACGATACGCGATAGGCTTCGCTTTCCGAACTTGCTGGAATCGGCCACCAGGATTTTCACAGTCGCAATTTGAACCATCGCCTGGTTAACCTTCGACTCTTCCGGGTTAGGCGTGCTGAGGCCGAAGTCCAAATCGCATGCATCGACGGCGAGAAACAGTTTGTCGGCCGAGAGCTGCTTAAGCATGTCCTCGGCGAAATGGCCGACTGCCGAGTATGAATTCTGGCGCACCATCCCGCCGAGTAGGACCAGGCGAACATCCTTAGCTCCTAACAGTTCCATAGCGACGTTAATACCGTTGGTGATCACTGTCAGCCCTTTTCTATCCTTGATCTGTTTTGCGATATGCTGCGTCGTAGTCCCTGAGTCAAGGATCACGGAGTCGCCATCCTTGATTAGTGCAGCGGCCGCCGCGCCAATGCGTTGCTTCTCATCAGCATGCAGCGCAGCCTTGACTTGCAGCGATGCATCAACATTGACCGTTTCAATCCTGACAGCGCCGCCATGTGCCCTTCTTACCAGGCCGCGTCTGTGAAGGTCTTTGAGGTCGTTGCGGATGGTGACTTCAGAGATGCGAAAGAGGCGACTGAGCTGGCCCACTTCGACCTTTCCGCGTTCCTCGATCAGTTCCAGAATTTTAGTATGGCGCTCCAAATTCAACATGCGGTTCTCACCTTCCGCAACAGTAATTTGAGCACTGGTGGGTTCCCAATGAAGTTGAGGTTAACCGTGCGGGGTTCTGGATCCCTGGCATAGAACGAGCCTGACTCAATGCCATATTCCTTCGAGTCTGAGCACTTGTCAAGAACTCCGCTCAGAATCAATATAAATTGAAATCAAATGAAATCAATTAGGCAAGAATGCGAAAATTGGGTAGAGAGCCATTCACTGCAAATGAATATCTCAATCCAGGTAACCTCACAGGTAAGGAAGGTGGACCCTGTCCCCGCCTCAAGGTTGGGAGCCATTCACTGCAAAAAAACATGTCAATCCAGTAAGCTCACAGTAAGGAAGGCGGGTGGAAAGGAATGAGACTAAATTCAGCCTTAGTCTAAAGAAAATTACTTTGCGGCCTAAGAGCGGGGACAGGGTCCACCTTCCTTACTGTGAGGTTACTGGATTGAGATGTTTATTTGCAGTGAGTGGCTCTCTACCTTGAGGCGGGGACAGGGTCCACCTTCCTTACCTGTGAGGTTACTGGATTGAGATGTCTATTTGCAGTGAATGGCTCTCAATCTTGATTCAGACAAAACCGACCCACACAAACCTGCCGAAACTTCATCTGTTGTGCTCGTCGCTCTCCATCCTCGAGCTCATAGCGTAGTAAGCGGCGCCGACGGTGCCGGCAAAGTCGCCAAGTGCGGCCGGAATGATGCGCACGCGTTGTCCCTGCGGTCGCCATTCCATCTTCTCCAGAAATCGCTCCAGTGGGTCAAAGAGTGCGGACCCCGCTTGAGCGATCCCGCCTCCTATAATGATAACTTCTGGATCGACCGCGTTGATTACTGAGGTTATCCCCGCAGCCAGGTTATACAAAGACTCTAACCAGACTTTCGTTGCGTTCTCATCGCCGTTCAGATGTGCCTCGACCAATTGGCGAGTCGAGGTAAAACGACCGGCCGACCGCTCCGCCAGTGTCGAGTTTCCAATTGTTTGGATCTGGCCATGTTCCGAGACGGAAACGAACTTGACATTTGTTCCGCCTAGATCAATGCCGATTCCGTAGCGCATTTACTTGCCCCAAGTTCGCTCTGAGCTTTGAACCAACACAAAGTTGCTACCCAAAATTTCAGACGCCCTTTCTCCATCGTTTATCGTCGCTACTAAGCAACTGAATCATCAAGGAGCCATCAGCATTCAACGGCTGCGCGCAGGCCCAAAGCACAGGCCGCCGAATCCTGCCCTTCGTTTCGACCTCCGCTCGGATCTTCAATTGTTGTCCGGCAGTTCCTTTTGGCAAAACAAACGACGCCTGGCGCAATTTGCCACCATAAGGATGTCCTGCGTCGAGGCCACCGCCGATTTTGAACCTCCCATCCATGCTTTCAACATACACTCTGAGCACTCCCGGAATGCCGGAAACTCCGTCGTTCGCGAAGGCAACGATCAACTCATCTGTGCCGTAACGCTTTCTTTGCCAGACCCAGGAAGGACGCACGCGATATCCCATACGCCTGCGCAGCGTGTCAAAACCATTGGGGTAATGTTGATAGTATTGAGCGAGATTGTCTGCCTCAGTCCACAGCGACCAGTAGTTAGCGCCCAAATCCAGCGCGTGCAGCATCGACTTTTCCAGCACGTTGACGCCGGCTTCGTCTGTCGGCAGGTACTTTGGATCAACTTTATACTGACGGTAGTATCCATCTTCCATGACCACAGGCAGCCAGGGAGGTCGATTCGCGAGTTCTTCAATTTGCATCGGCTCTTCGATGATGATGCTATCCGAACGCAGCCAGCAACCGGAGCGAACACACATGTCCAACACAGCATTGTTACCAACGCGGCTGATGTCGGGCTGAGTATTTACCGCCAGCGGGACGTTCTTCCATAGATCAAGTTGAAGCTTTGTCATTTCTACGAACGTCTTCTCTGCCTTCAAGTAGTCTGGGAAGGGATTGGGCAAATTGCTGGTATGGCCCTCGCCCCAGAATCCGTACATCATTAAGTCCACAAATTCCATCAATGGATTGCTATCGAACTCCGCGACGAGTAGTTCATTTAATTCACGGAAAGCATTCTGGAAAGCAGGATGATCGTAGCGCGGCTCCAAAAAGTCGTGGTTACTGCCGTAAGTTTTTCCAATCTTTACCAGGGGAACCTGTTTCTGAAGGAATTCCGGCAAAGCCAGGCGCCCCGGTTGACCTTCTGTATTCGACATCTGAATCCGAAAACCCACGCGCAGGTTGTGGCGTTTGGCAGCGTCTAGAGTTAGGTTGAATATGGGATGAAGATCTAGTTTACCGGGACGCGTTTGCACATCTCGCCAATCACATCTGATATAAAGAGCGTCAACGAAGGGAAGAATCGAAAGCTTTTCGACATGCTGCTCGAGCGTCTCTCTGCTCTGGCGTGCGGCGAGTGATGGTCCAGCTTCTTCCCAGGTGTAACCGACTAAACCGAGACCATAATTCTTTACCGGCTTGTTTGACTGAGAGGTTACCAGAACCGTGTACCAACCCTCGTCCTGCTCGATGCCGAATGGTCCCTGGTTCAAGCGATCTGGCACCGATGGTCCTGAACCAAAGTCGTAGCGATCCCAATTGTGGGCGGGAATATCTTGTGCTTTGCCGAGGCTGAGATCATTCAAGATCGTGATGGCCGCGCCCGCCTTAATAAAACTACGTCTGTGCATAGAGTGCCCTTGTGCGAAGCGCATATCCTTGCGTTTAAGATTTGACACACTCCTGGATCAGTCCAAACACTGAGGCGCTGATCTGCCTGACTTCTTCTTCCGTCTGGGCCTCGGCTGAGATTCGCATGATCGGCTCAGTATTCGAGCCGCGCACATGGAGCCATGCGTGAGGAAGAACGACTTTTACTCCGTCGGTCAAATCCATGGGAGCGTCAGCGTAGACCCGCCGGATCATCCTTAACACGTCCCGGATCTTCTGAGAAGGGCAGACAACTTTCTCCTTTATCATGTGCAAGCGTGGCAGCTCCGATAGGATTTCGGAAAGGGACTCTTCTTTTTGCGCGAGCAGGTGAAGGATTAGCGCCATGCCGACCAGGCTGTCGCGGGCAAAGTTGATGCGCGGATAAATCACGCCGCCGTTGCCTTCGCCGCCGATCACGGCGCCTTCACTTTGCATACGCTCGGTCACGTTAGCCTCGCCGATAGGAGTGCGGCATAGAGGACAGTCAAACCGCTTAGCCACGAAATCCAGTGCATGAGTGGTTGAAAGATTGGCGACCACCGGTCCGCGCTCTTGCCCGAGCACGTGCAGCGTTGCGAGCACCAGAGTGTAGTCTTCGCCGATAGGCGTTCCCTGGTCAGAGACGATGGCCAGTCGGTCGGCATCCATGTCTTGAGCGAATCCGATGTCTGCACACCGTTCTTTGACGGCGGTACAGAGGCTTCCCAGATTTTCCGGCAGCGGCTCGGCAGGACGAGGAAATTGGCCATTGGGCTGATCGTTGATCGTAAAGACTTCGGCGCCCAGGGCTGCGAGTAGTTTTGGTCCGACGATTGAGCCTGCTCCATTGCACGCGTCGAGGACAACACGCAGCCGTCGCGGTCGGGGCGGCAGCGGTCCCAGTGCTTCAAGAATCGCTTTAAGGTGTATCTCGGTAGCACCTCCGACGATCTCGACAGCGCGCATCTCGCTTCCGGCCACCTTCGTGTATTCCCCTTGATGGTAGATGTCCAGCATCTCGCGTGCGGAGCCGGCTCCAAGAAACAGTCCGTCTGGACCAATGAACTTCAATGCGTTCCATTCGGGGGGATTGTGGCTGGCCGTGATTGCGAGACCACCCTGCGCGTTGTAGCGGCGCACCATCATCTGCACGGTCGGGACTGGGCACATGCCAACGTCCATAACACGGCAGCCACTAGACAGCAGTCCCGCTATGACGGCCTGTTTGACCATTTCGCCTGAGGTGCGTGGATCGCGCCCAATGACGATCCCGCCAGATCCCACATACGTGCCGAAAGCCTGCGCGAACCGCGTCAGCAGCGTCGGCGACAGCGAATCGCCGATGACTCCCCGGACTCCGGAAATGCTGATCTTGAGAGTTGGTATGGCTCGCATACTATTCACTTCCTTATCCTGTCGCGCGCCCAGTCCAATAACTCTCGTGCGCGTGCCGGGTTCTCCGCTTCGACTATTAGGCGGATCATCGATTCGGTGTTTGAAGCACGGGCTTGTACCCAACCATCAGGCAGCAATACTTTGATACCATCCATTGGATCGTAAACCAGTTGCTCTCGCTCAACGGTTAGGCGAAAGCCTTGCAGGATCGAATAGAGACGATTTGGTTCAAGCCGAATGTTGTGCTTGATCATTGTGAGTCGCGGGAGGAGGTGAACGAGCTCCGACACGCGGTCGCCGTCGCGCGCTAGTCGCTCGAGGATAAGGCCGATGGCAGCAGCACTGTCGTGTGTGGGGTGCACTTCGGGTACCGCGATCCCGCCGCTTCCCTCGCCCCCAAGTACCGCCTCGTGTTCCAACATCGCTTCGGATATGTAAGCCTGCCCCACAGGAGTACGCACCACGCTGGCTCCATGGCGAGCGGCAATTTGATCCACGGCGCTGCCAGTAGAAACATTAGTCACGACCGGTCCTACCTGTTGCTGCAATCGTATCTCCGTGGCAAGGGCAAGGGTCAACTCTTCCGAAAGCGGCTCACCCTGTTCTGTGACGATACCGAGTCGCTCGCCATCCGCATCGTGGGCGAATCCGATGTCGGCACGTCCTGCCTTAACCACTGCTCGCAGCTGAGCCATCGTTTCGGGTTTAGGCTCGGGTGAGTGGGGAAAGGGAGCTGACGGATCGTCGTTGAGGGCCAGCACTTCGCAGCCCAATTCGGCGAGCCAGCGCGGTATAAGTTGTGCACAAGCGCCGTTACAGCAGTCTACCGCTACGGTCAGGTGTCTGGTTCTGATCGCTTCAACGTCGAAGGCTTCTTTAAGCTTTTTTATGTGGTCGGATGTCGCATCGAGACTCTCTATTCGAGTTTCGATCTTGTCCCAAGCGGTTTTGACAAACTCTCCTTGATGATAAATATCGAGCAGTTCCTCACCTTGGGTCGAGTTCAGATACAGTCCGTCACCACGAACAAACTTGAGCGCGTTCCATTGCTCGGGGTTGTGGCCGGCGGTGATGGCGATACCCCCATTGGCCCCGAGTTGTGTGATCGCGAGTTGCATGCTCGGGGTCGTACAGACGCCCAGGTCAATAACCTCGCACCCAGCGGCCAATAAACCAGCGCTTACGCCGGCTCGGACCATCGGCCCGGAAGGGCGCGTGTCTCGACAGATGAGGATCTGCCCGCCATCCATATAGGTGCCAAATGCCTGAGCAAACTCCACGACCAATTCAGGAGTGAACGACTCGCCGACCACTCCGCGCACGCCCGTGATTCCGATCTTAAGTGGCTTCATTAGATCTTGCTCAAAACAAAAAACGAAAACTTACGCAATTGCTGCGCAGAAAAAACTCAAGTTAGGACGCTACGCGTCTGCCTGTTGCGGATCAACAGTAAGACCAGCACCATGCCCGCGAGTGGAACCAGGCTTGCAGCAATCAAAATCGGCTCGAATGAATAGCGGTCAGACACGTAGCCAATCAGGTACGTCGAAATGATCGTCCCGAGTCCTGCTCCCGTCCCGCTCATACCGCTGATGGTCGCCACCGACTCGCTACGATAAAGGTCAGAGGGCAACACGAGTGCCATAGTCGAGAATGAAGCGTACGCGAAAGTCGAAATGGCAAAGAGGCCGGCGAGCGCGAAAAGGTTCGATGTAAACACGGTCGGGATCAACAGCGCCATGCCCAGGCCACCAAAAATGACGACCGCCTTCCGCGCGCGCAAGACGGGCCAGCCACGTCGTATTAGCCAACTCGATAAACCACCGCCGAAGAAGTTACCGAGGTCTGCCGCAACGAACGGAATCCAGAAGGCAAGAAGTCCCTGTTCTGGATTGATGCCTTTGGCGACGAGATAGATCGCAAACCAGTCTGTGATAAAGAACCAGATCGGGTCGGTCATAGTGCGCGCCGCGATGATGCCCCAGGTTTGCGGCAGCTTAAGCAAATCCTTCCAGGCAGTGCGTGGACCGGTGCGGGTCTCTGCAGCGTCCTGCTGGGCCCGGTCCTTCAAAATCATGCTTCGTTCATCCTCGCTGATACGAGGGTGCTTTTCCGGCGGAAAGTAGAGCCAACGCCAGGCGATCAGCCATAAAAAACCGAGCGTGCCGGTAAAAATGAAAGCGGGTCGCCATGCTCCGAAGTATTTATATAAGCCAATGACGAGAAGCGGAGCAATCGCTCCTCCGATTGATGAGCCGCTATCGAAGAGCGCCACAGCCCAGCCGCGCTCCCGTCTTGGGAACCACTCCGAGACCGCTTTCGTTGCCGCAGGCCAGTTGGCAGACTCGCCTGCGCCGAGCAGGAAACGGAAGAACGCAAAACTGCGTAGCCCCATGGCGAAGGACGTCACCATCGCAGCTACTGAGTACCAGATGACGGTCAGCGTCAGACCTTTGCGGGTTCCGATGCGGTCGATGAAGCGGCCAGAAATCGTTTGACCTATGGAGTAGGCCACTCGGAAGGCGATGACGATTAACGCAAACTGTTCGTTTTTCCAGTGGTACTCGATCTTGAGGTAGGGACCTAGAACGGAGAAAGTTTGGCGGTCGATGTAGTTAATGACCGTCGAAGCAAACAGCAAACCACCGATCCACCAGCGCAGATGTTTGATCGGACGGCGGGTGATGTCAGTGGTTTGTTCAGCTACCGCCATTTTGTTTCGCTTACTCGGATCAAATTGATAGGGTCACAATCCGGGCGGCCCCTCTTAGAAACATAGCTCAACCGACGACTCGGCGAAGCCGTGATGCCGATTCGAGATTTCATTTAAAGGAAACGTTTCTGACCTGTATACGCTTGCCGTTCTTTGGACAAGGAGAGAGCTCCTGGCAAAGACTGGTAAGTCTAATGATCTCAAATGCACTCTGCCAACCGGCGGTTTGAATCTTCACGACTGCGGCCCAGCCAACTCGGAAATGTACCGCTCACAGAGAGCGATGTCTGCTAACTTTTTGATTCCTTGTTCCTCGCGACTATCGGCAATTGCACAGGCCAAGACTCCATCTTTTCGAGCGGCAAAATAATTAGTCAGCTCATTGGGAAAGCCCAACTCTCCCCCATTGCGGCGGTAACGGTGCTCGGTCTCGCTCCAATAACGCTGATTCAGGTCGACAAGAGCTTTGAACATCGCCTCGCTCTTCAGTAGGAACATGCCGATGTTACTTTCACCAAACGGCACTTGGCCTGCTTGTTCCAGATGTGTCTCGCGCGCACTCTCTACTCGACCGCGCTCATCACGCAGCAGTGGTGCGTACGGCCGATCTTTATGCACGGTTGGAACTACCATCTGATATTCTGGAAAAAGGGTGGAGAGCTTTAACGTGCGCACCATCGTCTCTGGCTTGATCACAGGTTGCGTACTCCAGATGACCAGTGCCTGGCCCTGAAAACCCTGCATCTGTTTGTGCGCACATAGCACTGCATCGCCGGTTCCCAAGGCCTCGGGCTGGACGACCAGGGTCACATCTTCTTTTATCAGCTCGCGTACCTGTGTCGCTGCCTCGAGCGAAACAATCACAATCGGCGAACGGGTTGGGCCGAATGCAGTGCGAAGATTTCGCAATACGTGGAGGATTGCGGGTATACCCAGGATGGGCGCGAGGGGCTTGGGTATCGCCAACCCCGACGCGCGCGACCGAGTGCCTTTTCCCGCCGCCACGATCACGGGCCACACTTCCTTCATTGATTCGTCCAGACTAACTCTGTCGAGTAGCGCGTTGATTCCGGCGCGAAATTTTGTTGCCTCTTGTCCCAAAGCGTTGAAGTCTTCAATGGCTTCGCGCCAGACCAGTTCCACGTTAATCGGTGCGAGCCCCTCACCTGGCGTTGAGATCATGACTGAACCTTCATTAATACCCTGCCGGTTCTGCGGTTTGTAGTACTCTGCTTGGACGTGATCGATCAGCGAGTCAACTTTTTCCTTAGATGTTAGTGCCAGGACATTTCCACCAAAGCCGCCGCCCATCAGACGCGCTCCATAGACTCCCGGACAAGTGCGAATGATTTCTCTTAAACGCTCAACGTCGGGAGTGCTTACTTGATAAAGGTCGCGCAGGCTTGCATGTGATTGATCCAGGATAGTCCCGATCAAGTGCATCGCCGCGTCTAAATCTTGCTCCGCGGCCCGGTTGTTAGAAGGTTGGGACAAATTCTCCAGAACCTGCGTTGCCTTGTTGACCCGACGAATCTCTCCAATGTGGTGGAGCGCCAGTGATCGCACCTGAAGCGGGCGTTCGGCGCGTTCTGCGACAAGGTCTGGGAACGAGCGGGCACAAGCGGCAAAAGCGTTTGGATAGTCTTTAGCAATTTCGGCGAATGTTAATGTGACAGGCAACTCCTGCAATAGCTCTTCAATCTCGTCAAGCGCCGCGGTCGTTCCTGTTTGAAGTGACTGAATAGCCGAAGTCCACTGATGAAGGAGCGCCGGTTGTTTTGTATTACGTTCTTCGATCAATGCCGGCAAGACAATGCGCGAGACAGCGGCTCTTTCGTTGTATTCAATCATGACCTCACGTCCCTTGTCGGCAGCTTGGGAGAAGAATGTGATCCAGCGGAATTCCTTTCCGGGAAGCGCGACCTGTCGGGCTTCTTGGTGCTGATATGCGATGAGTACTGCATGATGTCGTTTCGCAAGGCAGATGGTGATGTGGTCCATCGAGCCCCCGCGCGTTCCTACATACCACTCCGCTTTTGCTCCGTCGCGTGCCAGTTCCAGAAGAGTGTATTGAACATAATTGACGTCGCGCACGGCGGCACTGGCCAAAATAACCAGCGCGGACGAAGAGGAGGCACCGCTGCCAGCCGGTATTCCGGAGTCCACCACAAAATCAAACCCATGACTGACCTGTGGTCCACATTTCATACGTGCAAAATATGCAGCGCCCTTCACGTAATTAATCCAGTGCGGCGAGCTGATGTGATGTTGGTACAAGTAAGTCAACCAATCAGCTTCGGCGTTGCCGCTAGTGCTGACGGGAGGGCCTTCATCAAGATTGAAGGAAACCTGCGAGTGTTTGGCCAAAGCAGAGGCACCGCGCACGCGATCGGTTCCTGATCGTCGGTAGAGCATCAGCATGTCATGCTCTCGGCTGCCGAAGGCAAGGGATTCAGTCGGGAGGTACGATACGTAATCGATGTGCTCGCCCAGAATGTTAATGCGAGCTGGAGCGCGCAACACGCTGACAGGTCCATCGCCGTAGTGTTTTGCGAACTGGGCGCACGCGGAAACCAATCTTCTCAGTTGGTTATGCAAGGTCTCAATGTCGGCACCGTAAATCTTGTGCAGGAGAAACATCAGAGAACGAAGCAGTAACTGTTCGCGAAAATTGTTTCCGGCTAAAACGTACTGCATGGCTTTGAGCCCAACGCCTGCCTCTTCAAGCTTTCGTACTTCCGCCCCCAACTGAGTTTGGGTAATGGCTGACAATTGCTTTAGGTCGATAGTGTTCAATTTGTTGTTCACGCAAAAGAGACCATGGGAGCGTCAGCGTTTGCAATCGACGGTAAGTTTGGGATTAAAACTAACTTCTTGCTGCCATTCGTCCAATGATGCTATAAAGCCACTGCTGTTTGGCATCGGCGTGAAAGTTGTAATTAGTCAAAGCACGTGGCCACCAAAAAAATTTGGAAGCTGCTTCTTACATCTGGCGAAGTAGTTCGGTTTGTCAACGCCGACAACTTACTATACTCGATAGACAAGATCCAGAAGCGGCTATGAATTTCGGTATTGAGATCAGTTCGAATGAAAATCTCCGACAATATCAGTTTATCGGATCCCCGTAGGGGTGACATGTTTATAGCTGAAGGATCCGACTGACCTCGGGCGCCGTGCGGAGGAGCGGAAAGCAAGTTGGGCCCTAGACTCAATGATATTTTCGGCCCTCCGAACGGCGTTGCTTAGTGACTGGCGTGGGTTTCTATAAACATGCCACTACTACGGAGTTGAACGCGAAAAACTTCGTCGTCGAAAGCGACGAGTTGAGCACAAGAAGGAGTGCGAGATGGGATTGAGTAGAAGAACCTGGCTCGCGAGCCTGGCGCTTGCCGCTGCCAGTCAGACCGTATTTGCCAACTCTCAGAAGCAGACACCAGGAAAGAGACCCCTCAATAGACAGACAACAGGCAGGCCCAAACTTGCTCTCGAAGACTACGAACCGAAGAGCATGCTGCATGTAACGGAGACCAAAGTTTCCCGTGCGCGCTTCCCGGTGATCGACTTTCACACACATCTTTCCTGGTCGGCTCGTCGCGGACGAGTAACGGAAGCCCATAACAACGCAACGCTGGAAGAAGTTTTGCCCGTAATGGATCGGAAGAACGTGCGAATGATGGTGAACCTGACGGGAGGTTATGGAACAGTGCTTGAGCAAACCATCAATTATTGGCATAAGCCGCACCCCGACAGGTTCATCGTTTTTACCGAGCCATGGTTCGAAAAGATCACGGAACCTGGCTACCCACAATTTCAAGCGGATCAAATCGCTAGAGCGCAGGCTCTTGGGGCGCGGGGTCTGAAGCTCTTAAAGACTCTCGGTCTCTATTTGCGCGAACGGGTCACAAGCGGCCCTCTCGTGAAAATCGATGACCATCGCTTTGACCTGATGTGGGAGGCTGCCGGAGCCCACCGTATGCCGGTTGGTATTCATACGTCGGATCCGGAAGCGTTCTTTCTGCCCACTGATCGCTTCAACGAACGGTATGAGGAGCTGAGTGCGCACCCCGATTGGTCTTTTTACGGTAAAGACTATCCCAGTAACCGTGAGTTACAAGAGGCGCGGAACCGAGTAATGGCGCGCCACCCGGACACACAGTTTGTAGTACTTCATGTTGGTGATTCTGAGGATCTGCCCTACGTGTCTGAACTATTGGATCGCTATCCCAACATGCACGTCGAGATCGGTGCGCGGATTGGTGAACTCGGGCGGCAGCCGCGCGCTTCACGCAAGTTCTTCGATAAGCATCAGGATCGCATCATGTTCGGCACGGATGCGGTCCCTCGAGGCAATGATACACCGCAACAAATTTTCGGTGAGCAGTTGTATGAGATCTACTACCGTTTCCTGGAAACCGAAGATGAGTACTTTGACTATGCCCCAGCGCCAAAGCCCCCGCAGGGACGCTGGCGCATTTACGGAATTGGATTGCCCGAATCAATTTTACGCAAAGTTTACCACGATAACGCGGCTCGTCTGTTGGGGCTGCAAAGCTAATGTGTTCTCTCGGGGGCGGGGATTAACTCTAATTGTCCAGTCGCAACTGAAGATTCCTCACTGAAAAACTCAGAATTCGATTAATACCAGCACACATGTCACACGCCAACATTTCCCGAAGATCGTTTGTGAAAACCGGCCTCACTTTTTTACTGGCGGGTCGGGCAGGGTTTCGGTCTGACCTTGCCGTGACGTCTGCGCGGAAGCGGGAAGTAGAAGTCGTGCTCGAAGCTAGAGTCGCGAATCTGGCGCGCGAATTAGTCAGTTTTGGCTTACCGTTGCCGCCAGGATTTTTGTCGGACCCACGGAATGTTCGCGTAACGAGTGAGGCTGGAGAAGAAATCAGTGCAGCAGTTCGTAGCCTCGAGCCATGGCGGATTGGCGGCAGGGAAGGAAGCATTCGCTCACTGCTCATTCAATTCACAGCAGATTTCAGCCGTGATCGAAATCAGCGAGTTAAAATACTCTTTCTACCGCGACGAAAGAACGAGACCGGCTTTATTCCTGTAGCAGAGACTCTGATCGACAAAGATGGTTTGGATGGACCAAGAGTCATGGCGTTGTTGCCCCCCGAATGGTTATGCGATTCGTGGATTGTTGGTCCGCAAACTCCAGTCTCAAAATCGGGCCAATACCGAGCCTACGACCAATTCGTGGAAAGGAATTTTCCTGGTTCCCTCGCTTATCTCAACAGCCAGGTTTATTCCGAATGGCTTTTTGATCGGACCACCGTTTACTACAAGATGTTTGCTCGCACGGGCGATACGAAATTCTTGGCAGCGGCATATCACGCAGCCCACTTCGTAAGACTACACACGAAGATGGACGGTCCCGATGCGGGCATATTCACCTTGAAGGGCCCTGATCTGAAATACGTCTATCCCCGCGCCATGCACATCCATTACTTGCTGACGGGTGACGAGCGAATGCGGGAGACCGGAAAGATCATGGCCCACTATTGTTTGAAAAATCAGAACCCGGTTTATCAACCATCCCGCATCACTCCGAGCCCGATTGGCGCCGATCCTGAGCGGGGCCGAGGATTTTGGACCCTCAGACACCAGGGCTATGGCCTCTTGGGTATTCTTCACGGCTGGGAGTTGACCGGGGATTCCGTCTTTTGGAAGAAAGCGCGAGAGTGCGTCGACGCGTATCACCGGCACCAGCGGCAGCCCCCGGACGGACGCCCGCCAGACGGATCGTTGAGGCAGGACTGGGCCCTCTACGATCCGAATGAAGCGACTTTCAAAGGTGCGACTTCCGCGTGGATGATGGCGCTGCTGCTTGATCCACTCTTCCATTATTGGACGCTAAGTAGTGATTCTCGCGTGCCTGAGATTGTGATCAAATGGTGCGATTTTCTCGATCGGCAGGGAATAGTGCCTGACGGATCGAAAGCCTACTACGTGATCAACTGTTTCGCCGGGCACGATCCCAAAGAGAAACCTGGTGAGCTTGGTCCTGATATGGAAATGCATAATCCGGAGATGGCTTACACTTTCGCCCTCGGCGCCTTCTTCAGCAAAGATCCTAAGCGGTTGGCTGCTTATCGAAAACGCTTCAATAAACTCTTCCCACTCGCGGTGACCCTGGATGTCAACCATCCAGGGCGAGCCTTCAACTGGGCATTTCAGTTCTCGAGCCAACTTATCTATTTTATGCGACACGTCGCCGCATCCTATGCGGGGGGCAGATACCATCGCGCTTTAGCCGATGGTGCTTCAACTTCAACCTAAACACACCGCCCGCCCCGGCAGATACCATCGTGCTTTAGCCGACGGTGTTCAACTTCAACCTAAACACACCGCCCGCCCGGCAGATACCATCGTGCTTCAGCCGATGGTGCTTCAACTTCAACCTAAACACACCGCCCGCCCCGGCAGATACCATCGTGCTTTAGCCGATGGTGCTTCACCTTCATCCTAATCACCCTGTCACGCCCCGCAGATACCATCGTGCTTTAGCCGATGGTGCTTCAACTTCAACCTAACGCTTACCCAAAAATTGGCGAATCTGCGCCGTAGAGTACTCACCCACAGTCCCTGCGTAGAATGATGGCTGCCAGACATCCCAGCACTTTGTCTCCTTGAGCACACCACAGTAATGCTTCTCCATCCAGCGCTGGGTGTTGTTTACCAGTGAGAGGACGCAACTACCTATACTAACGTCTGGCCGCGCCTCAAGTACCAGGTGAATGTGGTCCGGCGCCAGGCCCATGCGGTCAATGGCGAACCCGCGTTTATTTCCTATTGTCAGTATATACGCGAACAGATTGGGCGCGATTCGTTCATCAAAAACTGGGGTGCGATACTTCGTAACTAGTACGACTTGATAGTTAAGTATGCAGATGCAATGGTCGAAGCGAAACGCCGGAGAGCGAAAGCGTGGGTTCCTGTAATTGAGAGCAGATGTCCATTCCCCACGATAACCGTGATGTGTTGCCTGTTGTGCTACATAGTGACGAACGGTTTCAAGATCAGCTTTGCCTGAACTGCGCGCAAAGTAACCTTCTGCCCAAGGCGTTTTAGTGTGGTGAAGTTTCAGCAGGTTCGCATAAGCCAGCGAATACTGGCGCGACACATTGCCTTTTAAGATTTGCACCGCTCGCGAGACCGTATGCTCAGGTTTGAGGCTGAGCAATAGTCGGAGGTGGTCCATGGAGCATTTGCTGTCAAGTAAATGATAACCATGCCGCTGCGAAACTTCCGCGGCGATGTCAGCAATCGTAGCCTGTAGCTCGGGCCCTGCGAAAAGCGGGCGGAGGTAATGCGTTTTAAGGCACAAGTAAAAATGTAGTTGATATGCCGATTCCAGGTACTGAAAGTGAGGTTCAGTTGTCATGAGCGTGAGGCAGGAAATGGTATCGCAAAGTGGCTGAAAAAGGAATTCGCTTAGGTTGAAATTGAATACCATTGGCTAAAGCACGATGGTATCTGGTCGAGTGGTGGCTGTGCTTAGGTTGAAGTTGAAGCACCATCGGCTAAAGCACGATGGTATCTGGTCGAGTGGTGGCTATGATTAGGTTAAAGTTGAAGTACCATCGGCTAAAGCACGATGGTGTCTGGAGATTGCAGAGCTGTGATTAGGTTAAAGTTGAAGCACCATCGGCTAAAGCACGATAGTATCTGGTGTTGTAAGCAAATTAAAATCTCTCTTGCCTTCAATTGCTTCTAATGTTATAAAAGCCAAGTTCGCATGAAGAGCCACTTGCCGATTTAGTTTCAACTGACAAAATAAGAGTTTCGACAAGTTTAGCTTAAAACTTCATACGGTTAGTCATAAACGGCAACTAACCCTCGACAAGGCAGTCTTCTTTGAAGTTTCTAGTTTTCTTTGGAGTTCGCGAAAATTCTTAAAGAAAACAGCGAATTTCGAGGACACATCTACCATCGAGAGCAAGGTCGATAGTCTCGGAAAACCTTACTTGTAGGCCTTGGCTCGATTTAGATGGGCGCTGGCATGGTTTGTTGCAATCTTAAACTAACCACCTTCGTATTAATGGCGCGGCGCGCGAGTAAACGGGGACGACGGTGCAACCGGAGAGTGATCGCTGAACAAGTGCGACCGCACGGCGGTCCAACCAAATTGTTGAAAAATAAGGAGTAGTTATGAAAGGAATAGTCAGAACCTTTTCCAGCATTTTTGTGGCCACCTGCTTCCTCTGCGGAGGGGCGTCTGTATTCTCGCAGGGAACGAACTCCGGAACGATCCGAGGAAGGGTTACCGACCCAAATGGAGCCTCCGTCGCCGGCGCGTCAGTAAAAGTGACAGATCTCGGTACGGGCATCGCTCGTGAACTGACCGCCAATGATGGTGGCGAGTACGAGGCAGCAACTCTCAAGCCAGGAAACTACAGCGTGACCATTAACGCTCCAAATTTCAAGAGCAGTGTTGTTAACGTCACCTTGCTCGGCAGTGATACTGTACGGGCTGACGCTCAGCTCGAGGTCGGTACTCCAGAATCAACCGTGCTAGTTACCCAGGAGGCGGGAATTATTCAGACGGAGTCGCCTACCATTAGCGGTAATTTTACCACTCAACAACTCATCGAGTTGCCACGCGACAGCCGTGACATTTACGACTTCCTCTACCTGAATCCGAACATTACGACGTCGGCTGAAGGAGCGGGTTTCAAGTTCATCGGCGCGCAGAGTTACGGCGCGCAATTCTCTCTCGACGGTCAGCGGTCTAACGGAGGCATCTTCGGTGAAGCGACCACAAGCCAACCTTCGCTCGAGGCCATTGGTGAACTGACGGTCTTATCGAATAACTTCTCGGCGGAATATGCGGGCATCGCCAACATTCGCGTGATAACACAACGTGGAGAGAAGGCTTACCACGGCTCTCTCTTTTACAACAATAAGAATTCCGGGTTGGCTGCCTGGAGCATCGGCGATAAAAACGATCTCGCCAACTTTACGCCGAACCCCGCTAATCCCGATTTCCCCAAACCCTATTTCAACCTGAATGAGACTGGAGGGAAGCTGGGAGGCCGCATCCCCGGCAGCGACCGAACTTTCTTCCTTGGTTCCTATGAGCGTCGCTGGAATCTTACACCCTTGCGGTACTCTGCCTCGCGAAGATTGCCCAGTCAGCGCCTCCTTAACGGCGACTTCTCTGGGGTTTTGAATAATGCCAACAAACCACCGGTCTCGGCCGACGTTCTCTCTTTACTGACGCCGACGGAAATAGCGAGTAATACAGTGCTGGTAGGTACCAGTCGGCGATTCATAACTATCCCACAACGTTTGCTCAACCCGACGACGCGGAAGTTTATTGACCTCTACTACCCCAAATCGAGTTTCGACGCTCCCGTTGATTCACTTGGGAGGTTGATGGATTTCGCGCAGAACGTTACTCAGCGCGCGACGCGTGATCTGGTTACAGTTAGGGTAGACCATGATCTTTCTATCAATGACAAACTCTACGCGGTTTATAACTTTCAGAATAGCCCCGGCGAGTCGGGCACGGTCGCCGGCGGGCAGTACCCCGCATTCGGGTTGCGGCAAAACGACCAAACGAACCATACGTTATCGCTCAATTACACGCGTGTATTCTCGCAGTCCGTCGTTAACGAGTTACGCGGCGGCTTCAATAGACAGAAAATTAACAGAGCCGCACCTCAAACGCTTCGACAATTCCTCTCATCCATCAATTTCAGCGATGCCGACATTACTGCTTACGGCGCCGTCGTCGGACCAGCGGCCCTAGACACCCATGGTCAGACGGAATTACGAATTACCAACTTTGCGACGATTTCCAACGGCGGCAGGAGTGTTGACCGGCGTCTTGACCAGGAGCTTATGACATTCGGCGATACGCTGAGCTGGATAAAGGGAACGCATGCGTTTAAAGGTGGCTTCGATAGTGTGCGCAATCGGGCGACGGACGGCTTTACCGCGAACCGCGGAAACCCCCGTGGGCGCGTTGATTATACGGGCACCAATCTCGAACCCTTCTCCCGCTTCCTCCTCGGCTTGCCGGGGAATTCCGCCAATTTCGTTGATAAGCTGCGAGGGCCGTTGGATGCATCAAATTGGGAGCATGGATTTTTCGTGATGGATGACTGGAGAGTCACGCCCCGGATTACTCTCAATCTCGGATTACGCTACGAGTTGATCACACCGTTCGTCGAAAAGAACAACCTGCTGGTGAATTTCGACCCCAACTTCGTTAATCCGGCAAACGGAAGACATGGGCGTTTCGTCGTGCCGACAGCTGATGTCCTGCCTCTGATAGACCCGGCAATGGTCAGCTACGGTGTGGTTACTGCTGATGAAGTCGGGGTGAGTCGCGGTCTCATTAACGCTGACAAGAATAACTATGCGCCGCGCATCGGCGTGGCTTGGCGGTTGACGGATAACACCGTCTTGCGCGGCGGCTACGGCCTCTTCTACCCGACATCAGCTGCTCAGGGCATACGAGATGCTTTTGGCTCTACTCCGTTCAACCAAGGTCGCAGAAGACGTACCCGTTCTGGCGTGTCGCTAGGTGGCTGGCCCGGCGGTCTTACGCCGGCCGGGCAAATACCAATCGCCGGTGGGCTATTGGACGCCGCCAGTAACGTGCCGTCGGCTAACCTGATTCCATTCAATCTACAGCAACCCCGCATTCAGCAATACAATGTGACATTTGAGCACGAACTCGGTTGGAAGACGGGCCTTCGAGTCTCGTACCTCGGCAGCCGTTTGAGTGGACTGATCGGAGGGATCGACCTGAACCTGCTGCCGCCGAGTGACTTGCCGTTCGGAACTCGCAATGAAGACGGGGATCCCTGTACTCCAGGTGACGATTGTTCCATCTCGGACGCTGACCGGGCTCGCCTTCCTTTCCCGGAATTAGGCACCTTCCTTCTCAGCTATGGTAATTTCGGCACTGGCCGCTCCCACGCCATGCAGACTGAGATAAATCGGCGGTTTTCCAATGGTTTTACTTTTAATCTGAGCTACACGCTTTTGGATCAGAAGGGCAGTGGATTTGACACCGCTAATTCGAGTCTCGGTGGCACGGCCTACAATCAATTCCATCCTGAAAATGACTTTGCCCGCGATGCGTTCGTTTCCCGCCATCGCTTCATCGCCTATGGGATCGTCGACCTGCCCTTTGGTAAGGGACGCAAATTTGGCAGTAGCGCTCCGTCGTTGGTCGAGGGCACTCTCGGCGGCTGGCAGCTCTCCTTTAACACGTATGCGAAGAGTGGTACAGGCTTTACGCCGTTCTATGACTGCGGCAACTGCGACCCCATTTTCCCGGGCAACATCGCCAGCGACTCCCTCGACGCGGTCGGGGGCTTCGGGAATTATCTATCTTACCGACCACTCATGGCCGGGAGCACTAGCCCCTATGGCGGCTCAAACGGGGCTTTCTTCAACGTGGCGGCCTTTGCACCGCCGACCGTCGGAGCAGATCTGCTAGATAACCCGAACGTCATTAGGCGTAATGCCCTGACTGGGCCAGGCACTTGGGGTGCGAATCTCGGTCTTCGTAAAAACTTCCGTATCAGGGAAGGGGTCAAATTGGAGGTGGGCGCCGATTTCAACAACGTATTCAACCATCCATTGCGTTCGCCAACCAACGCTGACGCGGCCTTCGAATTCACTCATATCGGCACGTTCTTCGTGGAAGTCGATCCGAATACAGCGAAACTGCTGCCGATTGCGCAGGTCGATCCCAACCCGAACTTCGGGCGGCTGATACAGAGCTATACGGACGAGGGCATTGATAATCGGCGGACAATTCGCCTGCGGCTGCGCTTAACTTTCTAGGCAGAAGGCAGGAAAACTTCAGAGGCAAAAGGTAGAAATATCCCTGGTGATGCTTTCTCCTCTTGCCTCTCTTTCTTCATCCTGTCTCAACGATGAAAACTCTGCAGCGGAAAAGGTGACCCATTACGGGAGATTAAACTATGGCTACCCCCTCACGGCATAGCTTCACGAGAAAACCGAATCTTGCCGATGTAAAAGCTGCAGGACACGACATGTTACGGCTAGTGAATCGCCGTATCCTGCTGAACATTCTGGCTGATCGGCAGCCAATCTCGCGGGCTGAAATTGCCAAGATCAGTGGCCTGAACAAAGCGACTATTTCGACCATCACCAGTGAGTTGCTCAGAGACTCCTGCATCATCGAGGATGGTTTGGGAAAAACCACTCCGATTGGTGGTAAGCCCCCGACCCCCCTGCGCCTTAATGCTTTGCGCTTCGGTTTGTTCGGCGTGGATATTCGAGCGGAAGAAACCATTCTCGCGTTGAGCGACTTTAACAGTCGTCTTATTTCACGATTGAGCTTCGAGACGGCAAACGATCCGCGTGCTTTTCTCTCAAAAATTGGTAAGGAGATGACGAAACTGCGGGCCAAACACAGCGACTTCATTGAATTTGCAGGTGTGGGCGTCAGTCTTCCTGGCCTGGTTGATAGCCAGCGCGGAGAATTCTTGTTTTCCGTGGTCCTTCCCTGGCGCGACGTGCCGGTGGTCCAGCTACTGGAAAAGGCGACGCGACTCCCCGTAGTCATCGACAACTCTGCGCGCTGCGCCGCCCTGGCAGAAATCTGGCATAGCAAGGCGCAGTACGCAAACGTTCGCAACCTGCTATATGTCGGTGTCAGCACTGGACTGGCTTGTGGTGTGGTAATTGACGGCGGTCTTTATCGCGGTGGTAACAATACCGCGGGGCAGTTTGGTCATATACCGATCGACTTAAGCGGTCCCCAATGCCGTTGCGGACAGCGTGGCTGTTGGGATCTTTTCGCTTCGGACAAGGCGACTCTGGCCCGTTATCATAAATTGCGAGGTGGACCAGGAAAACGCCAGCTGACGATGCGCAAGCTTATGGAATTGGTAGACTCCGGGGACCAGTCAGCGACAGAAGCGGTACGAGAAACAGCACGCTACCTCGGCATCGGAATCACCGGTCTGATCAATGGGCTGGACCCCGAGGTAGTGGTTATCGGAGGAGAGATCACGAAAGCGTGGGGACTCATCGAGCCGCTCATTGTTGAAGAAACTAAACGAAGTCTGTTGACGCCGCGTATGTACCGTGTTGCTATCCGGCGTTCGGCTTTCGAGGTGCGTCCAAGTTTGAAAGGCGCACTCACGCTAATTCAAAAAGAGCTCCTCTCAGTGCCGCACGTAGGTTGAGTAAGTCCACGGCTTAAAATTCCGGGGTGACATCAGAACCAACCGATGAACAATCTTCAATCTGATAGCGCAGAACGTATTCGTGAGCGACTGACAGATGCGTTGATTGCAGCAACGCCCGTCCCCTTTGACGAAAATGGCAAGCTACACGAAGCGGGAAACGAATCGTACCTGCATCACATGGCTTCACAACCCATCGGCGGCGTCGCCGTCTGGGCGCATACAGGACGCGGGCTAATGCTCGATGACAAAACTGGGCGACGCGTTCTGCGGAGGTGGCGCGAAGCCTTACCGGAAACGGTGATCGTCGCAGGAGTCGGCTCGCGGAATGCAAACTTCGAGCACGCCAGAGCGCGCACAATGGAAATGGCCGATGCTGCCGTGGGGATCGGCGCGGATGCTCTGCTCGTCTACCCTCCGACCTGGTTGCGTGGGCATTCGCTTGCAGACCAGTTAATTGTAGACCACCACGCGCAGCTAGCGGGCGCCGGACTGCCGCTCATTCTGTTCTACCTCTACGAAGCAGCTGGTGGCATCAGGTACAGCCACGCGGTGCTCGATCAATTGCTGGCAATCCCTGAGGTGTTGGGAATCAAGATGGCGACGCTCGATAGCGTTATGACTTACCAGGACGTCGCGCGACAAATACGTGAGCGGCACCCAGAGAAACTCGTCATCAGCGGAGAGGATCGGTTTCTTGGTTATAGCCTGCAGTGCGGCGCGCGTGCTGCTTTAGTAGGAATGGGTGCAATTTGTTCCGATCTTCAGGCGGATTTGATCAGAGCACATGCGATCGGTGACTCCGATCGTTTTCTGGCATTGTCGGATGCAGTCGATATGCTTGCCGCAGCCATCTTTGTGAAACCGATGGAAGGCTATATCAAACGCCTGCTCTGGGCTCTGGTCCATCTTGGTGTAATTCCTTTGGAGGCAGCGAACGATCCCTGGGGACCGCAACTGCCTCCCGAGGAGTTTGCTAATGTGCGTCGTACGCTAAACGCCCTGGCCCTTGTAACCGAGGAATGTTGAGGTCGTGGTGGTGTTGTCGTCCGTACTAAAAAAACTGGAGATCGATCCTTCGGTGCGCTCAGCACTTGTGCGCGATTACCACCATTTTGCGGAGGGACTACCGCCGCGGCTTGAAGAATACGTACGCGATCGATACCGGATCAACTTGAGTAGCGACTATGGTGGCTTGCCTATTAAGAATCCTTTCGGCAAGGCTTCGGGCCAGCTTTCTCTCAATGTCTCCCAGGTGCGTCATGATGCTGAGGACGGGCTCGGATTCGTCGTACTCAAGACGATCATTGCCGAAGACGAGCACGGTGCTCAGTCTATGAGCGAGTGGGCGATCCACGAGACAAGAATGATTGTGGAGCGGATACAGGGAGCGAACGGCAGCGAAGGATGGACAGTCACCTGGAAGGGGCGGGGCTGGTACGACACCCTTGAAAAATATCTGGAATTTTTCGGCGAGGCGTTGTGTATCGGTCAGGAGATGGCAACACCGGTAGTTCCATCCTGCAAGTATCACCTGCCACGTAATGGCGAGGCATGGAAACTCGGCGAATACCAATACACAACGCAGCGGCTACTTGAGGTTTGGCAACGGTACGGCCCGCCGGGACAAGTCATGCCCATCGAGAAGGATTTCAGTCCGACCCTCGCAGGATCAGACCGCGCTACCGAAACGCATATCATTCTCCAGTGGCTGATGCGAGTCACCGGATTGATTCGGCGCGCCGCCAGTCCAACCCCGATCAAAGTTGGGCTGAAGGTTTTCAATGCAGTCTTCGACGAGGCCTTTCAATTGGAGATGTTGCGCACGATCAATGAACGCTGCAGGGGTGAAGAGGCGCCGGATTTCCTGGTCTACGGCAATAGACTCTTCGACCCGGATCGAGAGTTTGATGGCATCAGGGGGATCGCTTACGGCGGACCCGATCTGAGTGACCGCAACCTTGCTGTCCTGGCGAGCATGCGATCCCTGGAGTATGTCGAACAGATTCCCGTCTGCCATCTGCCCATTAGCGCCACTGGAAATATTGTGACGGGGCGGATCGCAGCTGAATATCTCTTGCGTGGTGCCAGCAGTTTTCAAATTCATACATATTTTCAGCTGCCGAGCAGTGAATACAAGATGAAAACAGGCAGCAAGACTGCCCGCGCACTCCACGAACTATATTTCCATCCAGAAGAGGGATTGCTCGCGTGGCTGCTGCATCTGCGGCGGGCCTTCGATTGGCCCACTGACTGGAATATTAAGCAGATGGCGGAATTTTGCGCGAACCCAGCGAATGGTGTCTGTGCTTCCGGAACTGTCTCGGCGCTTCGCTAAAATGATGCAGACTGAAGTTCGTTTGTTGTGCGAGTCTGATATTTCTGCTTCGCTCCGGCTCAAAGAGTTAGCCCGTTGGAACCAGACCGAGAATGATTGGCGGCGCCTGCTTCGTATGGAACCAAGTGGCTGCTTCTGCGCGACGATTGCTGGAGACGTAGTGGCGACGACGACTACTACCACTTACGGACGCGAGCTCGCCTGGATCGGTATGGTGCTCGTCGATCCTGCGCGACGCCGACTGGGAATCGCGACACGGTTAATGCGGGTCGCGCTCGAGTACTTATCTAAAGCACAGGTTTGCACGGTGAAACTTGACGCCACGACGGCTGGACGTCCGGTGTATGAAAATCTGGGCTTCAAAGTTGAGTCCTTGATCGAGCGGTGGGAAGGCATTGGCGGCACTCATGACCTTAATTGTTCGACTCTGGATGCGGCAGCGCGGAAAGAAGTATTAGTTCTCGATCGCGTTGCTTTCGGTGCCGACAGGTCAAGACTTATTGAAATGCTGATCGAGGGCGCTCATGTCAGACCGCTTGTTGCCACAGCTGCAAATGGACGATTAACGGGATACGCGCTTGTGCGACAGGGCACCACGGCGAGTTATGGCGGCCCGCTTGTGGCAACTGATGCGGACGTGGCTACTCGTCTTTTGGATGGGTTGCTCAGTCAAATGACGGACCAGCGTGTTTACATTGATCTGAATACAGATTTTGACGGCGGAAGGGAAATATTAATCGAGCGTGGGTTCGTAAAGCAGCGCGATCTCATTCGCATGTCTTGTGGGAAGGAGAGTAAGGCCGGCACTTCGCCATCAATCTTCGCTATCGCAGGCCCGGAGGTCGGTTGAGATCGTATGGCTTTGAGTGCAATGGATGAGGTCAGTACCGTCAGGCGGTAGCGTCGGGTCAACCTCACCGATCAGAATGCGTCGGCGGAACATTGACCCGACGCTACTCGTGACGGTACTGACCTCTTGCCCGTGGATTAGTGATCCCATCTGACCATCGTTAGGGCAGTAGTGATGTCAAATGAAAAATGGAGAATGATCAGAATGATCAGGAGGTGGCATGGAATTATCAGCTGTTATGTCAATGGCCAAAGACGGACTTATCGCTAGCTTTCGCGCGGACAAGCTCAATGTATACGTCTACGACTCAAGACCGAGAATGGGGGCTGCTGCTGCGGCTGTCGTGGCGGCAGAAATTCGCGGATTGATCGAAACGCGCGGTAGAGCAGTCGGCATCTTTGCGTCAGCACCGTCACAGAATGAATTTCTGGCGGCGCTAGTCGAAGCACCCAACATTGATTGGCCGCGGGTAGTTGGTTTCCATCTCGATGAATATCTCGGCATGGACGATCAGGCGCCACAATCTTTCCGGCGATTTCTCCTCGATCGTCTGGTTAACAGAGTGGCATTCAGCGAATTTCACGGCCTGCGCGGTGACGCCGAAGATGGCGTGGCTGAAAGCCAACGCTATAGTGAAATGCTCGCGGCTAATCTTCCCGATTTTGCCGTGCTGGGCATTGGTGAGAATGGTCATTTGGCGTTCATTGATCCACCCTTCTGCGATTTCAACGACCCGCAAGCGGTGAAGGTGGTTGAGCTAGATGAGGTATGTCGTGCTCAGCAAGTGAACGATGGCGCGTTCCGAACGATTGCAGACGTACCACGCCATGCTCTCTCCCTGACGATTCCGACCATCATGGCGCGTCCGAGGCTATTTGCCATTGTACCAGGGCCGGCTAAACAGGAAGCGATTAAAAGCGCCATCGAAGGCCCTGTGGCGTCCGCTTGTCCGGCCTCCATCTTGCGCCGGCATCCTGACGCGCATCTCTTCATCGATCGTGATTCAGCATCGCTGCTGTCAAATCAACACAAATATGGTCTTGGGTCTTAGGTCAAAGTTCAAAGACCAAAGACCGACCAAAGACCAAAGACCATCAGAGGGAGAAAAGCATGCGCTCTTCAGTACAGACCATAGACTACGTCGTATTGGTCTGCTACCTGCTCCTGATGGCGGGAGTCGGCGCCTTCTTCATGCGCTTCATGCGCGTAGGAAGCGATTTTCTCAAAGGCGGAAACCGCGTCGAATGGTGGGTCGCGGGCATGGCCTCGTTCATGTCTGGCTTCTCGGTTTGGACCTTTACCGGCGGGGCTGGTTTTGCTTACCGTCAGGGCGTTATCGGAGTTTTCCTGATGGCCTTGGCAGTGCCTGCGTTTTTCTTTGGCTACATTGTTTTCGCAAAGTGCTGGCGGCGCTCACGCGTTACGACGGTAGTCGAGTACATCCGCAGCCGGTTCGGTGATGGCACGCATAAAACATTCTCCTGGTTGACTGGACCAAGTCAATTGATGTTCGGCTCGGTCAGGCTCTTTGCACTCTCAAGCTTCATGTCCGTGGCATTGGGAGTACCCGTCGAATATCTGGTGATCATCTGTGGGCTGGTGGTGCTTGCCTACACCTCACTTGGCGGCTATTGGGCGGTCTGCTTCACGGATATGTTTCAGTTCATGTTTCTCTTTCCGATCGCCTGCATGCTAATGGTGCTCTCGCTCTCGAACGTGGGCGGCTTTAGCAACTTTGTCGCGCACGCGCCGCAGGGATTCTTCAACCCACTCGCCGGAGAGTACGGTTGGCTCTTTCTCATCGTCTACACGATCTCTCAAACGACCGGCTACAACAATTTTGGTAACGCGCAACGATATTTCTGTGCCGACACTGAGCAGTCAGCAAAAAGGATCGCCATCCTCTGCATGATCCTCTTCACTATCGGGAGTGTCATTTTTTACCTTCCACCTTTGATCGCACGCGTTGCCTTACCCGACTTGGGTACTGCCGCCAACGGCCTAAAGCAACCCTCGGAGGCTGCCTACATCGCGATGGGCATGCGCGTACTTCCACCGGGCATGATCGGCGTACTGTTGGCCGCGATGCTCGCTTCGTCGATGGCTTCTTTGTCGGCGCATAACCACATCATCACCGGCATTTTTGCTAAGGACCTGTATCAGGGCTATCTGCGCAGGGACGCATCTGACCGCCACATGTTAACGGCAAGCCGGATCACTTCGCTTAGTGTGGGTTTCGTCATGATTGGTGTCGCCTTGCTGTTTGCCCAGGGTGCGAGCGGCATCTTCACGCTGCTGTTCATCCTCGAATCGATGTTTCTGATTCCGCTTGGTCTGCCGCTTCTCTATGGCTTTCTGGTCAGAGGTGGTCCGTGGTGGTCGGCCGTCGGAGCATATGTCGTCGGTGCGATCACATCGCTGTTTGTGAACTTCTATCTCAACCGCCATCTTGGTATGGGACTGAACGAGACTTATCTGATCGGCATCCCGGCAGTCACGACGACGATCGCGTTCTTCGTTCCCGTCCTGATGTTGAAACCGACGGGGGAGTTTGCGGAGCGGGTCAACGCATTTTTCCAGAAACTCGATACGCCGATAAACACCGCTACTGAATTAGGAGACGTAGGTTTTTCGGGACGAGGTCAACTTGCTTTAGTTGGAAAAGTAACGACCGGGATGGGTCTGGCGTGTTTCTTAATCGTTCTGGCGAGTTCGTCAGGACGTGACCGGCTGATCACCGGTATCTACGCTGTGGTCACAACGGTAGTCGGCCTAGCCTTTGTAGCTGCCGGTCGCGCGCCGCAAACCGCTGGGCCGATAACGAAGGGAGCCGAGCCGAGCCTCGTGGCAGAACAGAAGTGAGAAGGAGTAAGACGGATGACCCGGCACCGGGTAAACAAACCCATAGCTTCTTGCTTTGTGTATTCAAGATTTCTCTCGCAACGGCTTTGCCGCCCGATGTGAGGCGGTGGCTATGCCCCGCCGGTTAGTCTTATCGGGCCTGGGCTGTGCCCTCATTAGGAGATTCGTTGTTGTGATCTTGATGAAGAAGAAAAGATTGGCAGCGCTATTGCTTACCACACACTTGCTTTTCCCCATTAGCGCCTCCGCCTCTGTGCGTTTTATCTGGGCTGTAAATGACGGCGAGAAGGTTGAGCGAGACGACCTCGACAATCCGAACAAAAGTTCCAACTCCGCCTGGGATGGCCATAAGATAAAAATCTTCGGAGCGCGAAACGAAATTATCGCCTTCCAGTTAATCGTCGAAGCGGGACCGGACGGAGTCAAGCATTTGACCGTGGCGCTGCCCGAGCTTCGTCAGCAAGGCGGCGAGGCTAGGATTACCTACGAGCGACCTGCGCTCGACCCGACGAACTATGTGGGACGGCCGATTCAAACATTTTCTGTCAACTACATGAGAGTCGAGACTCCTTCCCACGCCGACTGGGTCTTTAAACCAGGTTCACCGGCTGCGCCTAAAGATGCGACAGGATGGAAGCCAGTGCAGCTCGTTCCCGAGAATGCAAATATTGGCCGTGGTGGCTTTCCGCTCCAGGTCGCACCTTCGCAGAACCAGGCGCTGTGGATCGAAGTCTATACCAGCAAAACTCTGCCGGCTGGCATGTATTGTGGGCAAGTCAACGTCAACGCAGATGGTCAGAAGCAGGCCATCCCCATTGAACTGGAACTTTTTGATTTCACGTTGCCCGACAAAAACAGCATGGACGCGATGGTCTATTACGAGAGTTTGCAGCCTGTCATGTATCAGGGCCGCGACCTCGATGCGCAATACCACCGCTTTGCACATCGCCAACGGATCGAACTCGTTCATGAATACAACATTGAAACGGCGACGGCCGTAAAGGGACGGTTTGACGGCAAAGAATTCACAAAAGCGTTCGGTTACGAGGGTCCTGGAGAAGGGGTTGGGAACCGCATAATCCCCCGCACGTTCTACGGTCCCGGTAAAGACTTCGATGAACGGGCAAGCGCCTGGAGGCACGCTGACGAGTGGATGACTTTCATCATGCAAAATTTTCCTCAGGCGCTAACTTTCCTTTACCTGCCCGATGAGCCAGGTAGGTCGGAGTATGCTTACATTCGGAAACTCGCCGATAACCTTCACTCCAATCCTGGCCCGGGAAAAACTTTGCCGGCTTTTGTAACCAAACGCTATGTAAAGGAGCTCGACGGAGCGATCGACATCTGGGATACAGGACCGCTTGGCTACGACGTTGAGCGCGCAGTGGAGGAGCGCTCGCGGGGTCATCGGTATTGGATTTATAACGGCGGCCGGCCCGCCGCCGGAGCCATCATAATCGATTCCCCAGCTACCGATCCGCGCGCAACAATTTGGGCCTGCTTCAAACATGGTGTGGACAATTACTTCTTCTGGCACGGCGTTCACTGGAGACACAATCGCCAGAAGGTGGGCGAGCGCCGGCAGGACGTGTGGGCCAACCCGATCACCTTTGACAATCGGGGGCAGCCGAACAAGCCCCTCGACGATCAAGGTTTTATCAATGGCGACGGAGTACTCATTTACCCTGGAGAAGAAAAACTACATCCCGATCAGGACCGTGGTATTGCGGGACCAATTAATACCATTCAGCTCGCAAACTTCCGCCGCGGTCTGCAAGACCATCAGTACCTGACGCTCGCCCGCCAGCTCGGTTTGAACTCCCTTATTAATGACGAACTGCAAGCGGTGGTCCCTGGAGTGTTCTCCGACGCTAAGGGCACGGTTGGCTTCGCTGAGACGGGCAATGCGTACGAGCGTGCGCGTTACAACCTGGCGCAGGCTATCGCCCAATATAAGAGTGGCAAAAAGTAACAGCCCCCTGGACACTCGTCGTTCACAACGACGAAGTAAAAGGCTCGATTATAGAACCAAGCGGAAAGGAGAAAACTCATGAAGCAGCTGGTCGTCACCTTGTTCATCGTGGTCCTCTGCGGCAGTAGCGGGTATCAAGCGAAACAGTGGGAAGGACCATAGGAGGGTCGGATCAAGTGGCTGGGACGACGGCTTTGCCGTTGCCGTTGCGGTAAGCCTCGGGCTTACCGATGGGTTCTTTTGGATTAAGGCTGTGCCTAATCTTCTCTTTTGCCAGATTTGTCGAGCTATTTCCGGACCTCCTTTTGATTATCAGGTCCCAGGCGTAGCCTCGTGTTCCGAAGAAGGTTCGCGGTAAGCCGGAGACTTACCGCAACGGATGCGGCAGCGCCGCCGCCCGATTTGAGTTGATCATTTTCTGTTGGTCGGTTAACCCACTTAGTTGTGCTCGACGAGCCGGTGAGACGAAACATGAAGTTGGCATTTTCAACACTGGGGTGTCCGTACTGGGAGCTTGAGCGGATCGCGCAGGCCGCTCGAGCTTATGGTTATACGGCTATCGAACTGCGCGCTATGGGCGGCGATCTTGACCTGATCAGGCGGCCCGAGTTCCAGCCCGCAACAGTTGAGGCGACCCGGCGTTGGTTGGCTGACAAGAGCCTCTCAGTCTGTTGTGTTGACACTTCGTGCACATTTGATTCAACGGATGCGGAAGAGCGACGCAGACAGGTCGATGTGGCTGTCAGGTATGCTGAACTTGCCAACGCTCTTGACGCGCCGCTGATCCGCATATTCCCGGACAAAATTCAGACCGCCGCAACGCGGGATGAGACGCGCGACAACATCGCCTCCTGTCTGCGTGAAGTTGCGCAGCGTGCTCCTGCCGGCGTAAGTGTCGCATTGGAAACACACGGCGACTTCGCACGCGGTTACATGGCGGCGGAGATTGTGAGCATCGCGAATCATCCGAGCGTCGTCCTGATCTGGGACGTAGCGAATTCGCTGGCGGCCGGAGATTCTGTTGAAGAAGCGGCGCGCGAAGTTGGTCCCTATCTCGCGCACGTCCATCTACGCGACGCGCGTGCTGTCGGGGGGCAGGCGCACTGGTTGCCGGTCTTGGCCGGGCGCGGAATGGTCCCTTTTATTGATGCGATCGATGCACTACGCGGTTTGGCATACGACGGCTACATCAGTTTTGAGTGGGAGAAATACTGGCACCCGGAAATCGAAGAACCGGAGGTGGCATTACCGGATTTCACTAAGGCCATGCGGGCGATCTTAGAGGGTGGACCAGGAGATGAGTGCATCAATAATGAGGTCCGTAACACCACGCGGTAGCGATTGTGTGAAAACGCAAATTGCAATGGGGATGAGGTCAGTACCATCACGCGGTAGCGTCGGGTCAACCTCACCGGTCCGAATGCGTCGGCGGAACATTGACCCGACGCTACCGCGTGACGGTACTGACCTCATGTCCCTCCTCAGGGAGGGGTATTGATGATTCAAGGTGAGCAGCACAAATCAGTTGACCACACGACCACAGAGGTCCATGAACACGCTCGGCCACGTGTGTTGGTGCTCGCGAGTGACACGCTTTTCGCGCACTTTTTCGCCGAAACCACCCGTGCTCGTTTGAGTGAAGTTACTGAATGGTCTCAACTTGCCGAGCGCGACGACTCACCACAGTTACGCGCCGAGATAGCCCGTGCCGATGTGCTTGTGACCACCTGGCATTCGCCATTCCTCCGAATGACGATGATGGGAACTCGGCCGCGCGTACGGCTCATTGCTCATTGTGGCGGCGAAGTAAAGTCGCGGATGGAGGACGAAATATTCGATCACATTACCGTCACAAACTCGGCGGAGCCGATGGCGGCGCCGGTTGCCGAAATGGCACTGGCGTTGATGCTGACACTGGTTCGCAGAATTCCCGATTATGCCGCCGAGATGCGCAACGGAGTAGTGAGAACTAATGAGTACGTAAGTTGTGGCGAGACATTGTCTGGCCGGAAGGTTGGCTTGATCGGTTTTGGTCGCATTGGCAGAGCTTTCGCGCGACTCATCGAGCCGCTTGGTGTGGAACTCCTCATCACCGATCCTTACTGCACGGCCGCAAACGTGGACACGCACAAGGGAAAATTAGTGAGTTTGGAGCAACTTCTGAGTTCATGCTCGATTGTTGTTCTGGCAGCCGGTTTGACGCCTGAGACACGAAATCTTTTGGACCAGCGCCGGCTCGCCCTTATGCCAGACGGCGCATACCTTATCAACGTTGCTCGCGGTGGGCTTGTTGACCTGGAGGCACTCTTAGCAGAGCTGCGCAAGGGCCGGCTCACAGTGGCACTCGACGTGACCGATCCCAGGGAACCGCTACCGCCCGATCATGAACTGCGTCAACTTCCAAATGTAGTACTCACTCCGCACATTGCGGGCGGCGGTATCGAGATGCGCCGTGCTATCGGCGCGGTGGCCGTTGCGGAAGTGGTGCGTTTCTGCAAGGGCGAGCAGCTGAAGAATGTGGTCACGCGAGAGATGCTGGCGAGGATGACGTAGGCAAGGGCTGAAATCTTTATGAATACTCTTACCAACAGGGCGCTGACTATTACGGTCAAGGGTATCGCACTCCATCGCGTTCGGGTGCCGCTCGTCGAGCCGTTTCGCATCAGCAACGGGATGGTAGCCGAAAAGGAAGCCATTCTCGTTGAGGTCATGACGGGAGGCGGATTAGTGGGGTGGGGCGAAGCGTCGCCGATGTCCGGGATGTTTTACTCGGGTGATACGCCGGAGACATCCTGGTCGACGCTGACCACCTCCTTGGTTCCCGCTGTGCTCAATATCGGAGAGGTTAGCGTGCCACGTTTTTACGAAAGCATTCGCGCGCTGCCGGGCGATCCTTTCGCCAAGGCAGGCATCGAGGGTGCCCTTTGGGATGCTTATGCTAAGAACCTGGGCGTGCCGCTCTGCGAACTACTCGGCGCGCGGGCGCGACCCATCCCTTCAGGCGTCGCCATTGGCATTTATGATCACGTCGCAGACTTGCTTGAAAGGGTGGAGCGGTACACCGCCCAGGGTTATCGACGGGTCAAAATCAAGATTGAGCCGGGCTGGGACATTAAGCCGGTGGCAGCAATCCGAGCACACTTTCCGGACTTACCGTTGATGGTTGACGCCAACGCTGCATATTCGATTACCGAGGCAGCAGTGTTTCGCGAGTTGGATACTCACCGCTTAATGATGATCGAGCAGCCGCTCGCGCGCGAGGCACACGCTGAGGCGGGAGAATTACAGCGACAGTTGCGTACGCCGCTCTGCGCCGACGAATCTGCCGAATCGACGGCGGCGCTCGCCTCTCTGATCGAAAACCGCGCGGCGCGGATCATCAACATCAAAGTGCAACGTGTTGGCGGCTTGAGCGAGGCGCGGCTAATGCTTGCTGCTGCTCGCGCAGCCGGGCTCGAATGTTGGGTTGGGACGATGCCTGAATTAGGAGTGGCCTCGGCTCAAGGTTTGCATTTTGCCACGCTCGACGGATTCACCTATCCAACGGACATTGAGGCTTCGGCACGATGGTACGTTGATGACGTGATCGAGCCCCTAATCGAGATTGACGCGAGCGGTTACATAGAACTGCCGTCTGGGCCAGGAATGGGTTACCGCGTCATCCGTGAAAAAGTTGAGCAGTATTCCGTTGATAAGGTCAAGTTTGAAAATTGAGTTTTGTGGAGAGGCATTAAAGGACCTGAGAGCAATATTAGAGGAATAATTTCATGAGCATTAAATTAGAAGATCGATTTTCACTCTTTCTGTTGCGCGTTTGTTGTCTGGTGATGCTGTTGTCTGCTTTGCCGAATGCAGGAAGGGCTCAGGTGCAGGCGTCGAATGACTCCCCCCGCGTGTGGGAGGCGCCCTTATCTATCCCCACTTATGAACTCGGCTCGCCCAATCCCTACCCCGCTTTGCTCGACTGGCAACGACGAAAATGGCGCCCGGTCTACCCTTACCCGTTCCTCGATGCCTTAACTAACAAACGCACGGACCATACCTACAAGGCGGTCTACCTGGAGAATGAATACTTGCGGGTGTCGGTCCTCCCGGAGCTGGGCGGTCACATCTATGAAATCTTCGACAAAACCACAAACCGCAACGTGCTCTACTCGAATCCCGTTATGAAGTACGCCATGGTAGCGCTTCGCGGAGCCTGGGTGTCAGGCGGTATCGAGTGGAACTTCCCTGATGGACACACTCTGACCACTGTCTCACCAATTGATTACAAAATGCGAACCGAGGCGGATGGTAGCGCCGCAGTTGCAGTTGGTGATACCGAGCGCGTGCAGGGCATGCAGTGGCAGGCGATCATCCGGCTGCGTCCTGGACGGCGGGCGGTCGAGACTGAAGTGACTCTCAACAATCGCCGCCCGGTACCGGGGCGTTACTGGTACTGGTCCACTGCCGGCGCGGCGGCCACTGCGGATATGCGCTTCATCTATCCAATGCGTGAAGCTTACCCGCACGCTTTCTGGCCAGTGTTCTCCTTTCCCAAAGAAAAAGGTGTGGACGTAAGTAAGTTCAGCGAAGTGCCGAATTTCCTATCACTCTTCGCGCGCGATTCGAAACGGGATTTCTTCGGCATCTACTATGAAGAATCCGATTGGGGCATCGTCCATGTCGCTGATCATCGCGAGTTGCCAGGCAAGAAGACCTGGACCTGGGGCACTGATGAAAATGGCGATATTTGGGTCGATAAACTGACCGATAGAGGAGGTCAATACGTCGAGTTTCAAGGTGGGAGATTTGAGACACAGATGGAGCATCAGTTCATCGCGGCTCATCGCGTCGAGCACTTTGTCGAATATTGGATTCCGGTGAACAATCTTGGTGGCGGTTGGGACGAAGCCACGTCCGACATGGCCCTAAGAATCACGTTCCAAGGTCACAATGCTGTCATAACCGCCAACGTCAATGCGCGATTCAAAGATGCCGAATTCGTGGCCGAGTTCTGCACTTTAGAAAATTGTAAACATAAGGAGCGGGTTGACCTCGACCCGGCCCGACCTTTCACCGCCTCCGTCCCGCTGCCCGTTCAGAATATGTTCCCACCGCCGCTTACCGTCAGCTTTAAAAGCAAAGAGGGACGCGAATTGATCCGCTACAGCAACCTCACTCCGCCGGATGGTAATCCTGACTTCAAACCTGCGACGCGGCCCATCCACGACCCGAGAGTTCCGACAAGCGCAGAGCAGGCTTACGTCGAAGGTTTGGCCTTCGATAAGAAGAGCAGGGAGCGCGACGCTCGTGGGGCCTATCAGGAGGCGCTGAAACGAGATCCCGGTTTTGCGCCGGCGCACATCGCTTTGGGTCTCTCGTACTACCGCAGTGGTGAATATCTGAAGGCGGGCGATCATCTAACCCAGGGGCTGAGACGCAACAAGGATGCGGGCGATGCACACTACTATCTAGGCCTCGTCAAGCGCGCTGAAGGAAAAATAACTGAGGCCGAGGACCATTTGATCTGGGCAGCACGTTCAGGTCATCGCGAATCGGTCTCGCGTTATGAGTTAGGCGAGATAGCACTCGCTCAAGGTCGCATCTCGGAAGCCGTGGACCAGCTGTCGCATGCAGTCATGCTTGACCCACGGGACCTCAAGGCGCGCACCGTGCTCGCCCTTGCAGAGCGTCTGGCTGGAAAGCTCGAGTCGGCGCAGCTTCATATTGATGCAGTCGTGCAAGAACTGCCGATCGATTATCTGGCGCTTCACGAGCAGCACGAGATCAGCAAGGCACATGGTCAGGAAGCGAAGGCTAAAGCTGCGTCGGACGATTTGTGGAGAATACTCTCACGCGAGCCCGACTCCGTTCTTGAGGTTGTTTTTGACTATATGGCCGTTGGGCGACGAGGAGAGGCGCGGCAAATTCTTGAAGAGGCGATCAGGGGCGGCCAGGAGCAGACAACAGACGGAAGGTCGAAACGCGTTTACCCGATGCTCTATTACACACTGGGGTATTTATACCAGCAGGATGGTGACCTGAGCCGGGCGCGTGACGAATACAAGCTCGGCGCGAAAGGCGATCCGTCCTTTGTATTTCCGCATCGGGTCGAGGAGATTAAGATCCTTTACGCCGCATTTGAGGCTAACCGCGCCGACGGTCGTGCTGCCTATTACCTTGGTAATGCTCTGGCCTCGAAAGACCGTGACGAAGAAGCCCTCAGGGCTTGGAACTACTCCTTAGTCGACAACTCAAACGTCATCGCGCAACGTAACCTGGCGCGCGCTTTGTGGGTCGTGGCGGCTAAGAAAGAAGAGGCGGCACGGCAGTATGCGAAGGCGATCACGCAAGCGCCAAATGACTTTCGCTTATACATCGAGTTTGACCGGATGCTCAGTGAAATAGGGGCGATAGATCGGCGCTTGAAGTTACTCGAGGGTGCGCCAGAGGTCGTTCGACGGCAGTCGAGTTTTGTTCAGTCGCTCGCAGCGGCCTACTTGGATGCCGGGAAGTTTGCGGATGCTGCGACCTTGCTTGAGAAGACAACTTTCACATCTGGCGAAGGCGAAGATGCAGCACTCGGGCTCTATCGTCGTGCGCATCTCGGACTGGCACATGCATACCAACAAACAGGAGAGCATCTGAAGGCGGCAACAGAGTTTGCCGCTGCGACTGAGTACCCGCGCAACCTCGGTGTCGGCCGCCCTGCGATGCAGTCGCAGGCCCGAGAGTATGTTGCGGCCGCTCGCGAGTACGAACTCGCCGGTAGGCCCGATGAATCCCAACGTTGGTGGGACCGCGCAGCCACTGAGGAACTCAATCCACCAACTCAGCCGGAAGAGCCGTGGTCGGAACACTATTTCTATAAAGCGGTGGCCCTGGAACACATGGGACGCAAAGCCGAGGCACGCGCACTCTATGAACGCCTGGCGCGCTTGAACGACGAACAGCGAATGCTCGACGCCGAGCCCTGGCCGCCGGCTGGCGCCATTCGTTTTGTGCTTGCGGGCGCCGCCTTGAAGGCGCTTGGGCGCGCGGCGGAGGCGCGTGTGGCGCTGGAGCTGGCTTTGAAAATGGATCCTGAAAGTGAGTTGGCGCGCTCGCAGCTAGCTGAGCTTAAGGGCAGTTCGAAGATCGCTATTGGCGGAAATAACCGTCGCTAGGAAAGAAACGGACGCACCTCTATATAAAAAAGGTCCAACGGTGACTCAGTGGCTTCTCGGGTCTGGCAATCTCTCAGCTGAGGACGCTCTCAGGTGAGGAAGCTTTAAGCTGAGGAAACTCTCATCTCAAGGGAACCTCTCAGTTTAGTAACCTCTCAGGTCGGGAAGGTGGACCCTGTCCCCGCTCTGGTTAGGGGGCCTATCCAGGCTTCAGCACACTTGAGTCACCAACTGCAGGTTGAGCAGGTTTCAGAATTGAGCGGGGTCCACCTTCCGGACCTGAGAGGTTCCTGATGAGAACCACAAAATGGAAATCATAAAAAGAATTGTAAGAAAGGGAGATGTCTTTCGGCGCTCATCGGCTGCCTGCGTACTGTTAGTTCTATTAATCTCGTCCGCTGCTTGGAGCCAGACGGCGAGGTCGTCACATCCTAAGCGCGAGCGAGATAGCGTGAAACTGGCGCAGCTCATCGAGGCGAATGTCATCGTCACACATGCCTACCAAGTCTTGCTCGCGAAAAAGTCAGGCAAAGGCGATCCCAACTGTTTTAGTTCAGGCAAACTTTCAGATAAGGAGCTCGAGGTCCTGGTCCAGCATCAAGCTAAGCTACTGAAATCCAATATGCCCGCGATTAACGCGTGGGTTCGAGGCGAGCAATCTAACTTTCATCCAGCTCAAGATCTTGAGCCGATTCTTTCTTCCGGGCTGACGGCGCCGCCGACTGCGCCAATCAATATTTTCAATGACTACTTGCGCCAGAAGACGAAGTTCGACCTGGTAAAAACTCGAGCGATTGCCAGTCTTTATCAAACAGTACTGGAGGTTGAGCGGGATGGCGACCTTTTACAAGATGAGTTTGCTTTCTACATTGCTCTCGGCCTGCCGGTATATATAGGACAGCTGTACCTCTCGGGCAGTGATGCAGACCTGCTCGCAGTGGGGCGTGAGCTTGAGGGGCACACGTGCATTGCTCCTTTTGCTACGGGTGCTGCTGAATGGCAGATCGCCGGGCGGAAGATCTGGAACTGGGGTGAAAAGAACCTCCATATCCGCGATGAAAAAGTGCTCGCTGCTGAATTGCTCAGCGAACCGGATGTCAAAGTACTTAGATCTCGTTTACGTACCTTGCCTCCGCAGAAGATCGCTGTTATCGGTCACTCGTTCACCATGGGACTGCATTGGTCTTCGCCATCGAGTTTTGTTCCCGTCGTGATCGACGTATTCAGGCGCGAGAACCCAGGAGTTGAATTCAGACAATTCGCTGCCGGTGGCTTGACCGCTACGCGAGCCCAGGAACGCTTCTATCAGAGCGCGGTCAATTGGAAGCCGGACAAAGTGCTGCTCGTCGTCATGACGCGCACGGACGGGGATTACCATGCGCTGAGACAATTGGGTATCGCGTTTGCCTCGGTCGGTATCAAGACCTACATGTTTGACGACATGCACGACCCTGCGAGCGTAAATCCAGGTACGGTGGAGCGGGCTCTGGCGGCTGCACATGCTGGGGGTATTGAGGTAATCGAGGTTGGAAGCGTGTTGTCTTCGTCACGAGAGAGGGCCAGGTTCCTGTGCCTGGACGGAATTCACATGACCGAACCCTATCATCGATTAATGGCGAAAGAGTGGCTCAAATTTCTGGCAGGGGCTCGGGGAGCGCGGGTCAAGCTGAGCCACCTCTCAGGTCAGGAAGGGGACCCTGTCCCCGCCTCAAGTTGGAAAGTCTCTCATCACCAACCTGGACTAGGTTTGAGAATTTTGATTGCAGGTGAGTAATTGCATAGTTCAAGAGCGGGGACAGGGTCCCCTTCCTTACCTGTGAGATTGCTTAGTTGGATTCTTATCAATTTATGAACGCCATTCAATCTTGAGAAAGGCAAGAGTCATTGAGCAGGCTAACTTTGGTGTTTTGTCTCGGTCTTGCCGGACTAATCATCCCGTTCAGCGTGTACGGACAATCTTCGTCCGGGCTTGTTAGGCCGCGCATGCTGATTGGTGAACACGATCCGCTTACGGGCTTTAACGTTTTGCGGGCGCGATATGCCGCGGGAGCGCGCGCCTCTGACGCTATTGACGGTTGGGCACTCACATATTTGCTAACGAGAGATGAGTCGTTCGCTCGCCGGGCGGTCGAAGAGATGCGGCGCACGCACCCGCCGGAACTGGTTGGCTCGCGCACTTATCCCGAGTACGTCAAATGGTCGCTGGCGTTCGACTGGCTCTACAACTATCAGGGATTCGATACCCAACTAAAAGATCGCGTCGCGCTGGAACTTCTAAAAGCCGCCGGAAAGATGATGGAGGATCAATCGCTCAAAGATGTGCAACTGGCGATGTACCACAATTATCCGGTTCGCTATCTGACACTCGCGGTCTTTGCCCTCACTGCTATCGAAGGCCATCCTTCGGTAGAGACTCGCGCCGCGCCTCTCCGAGCGCACGCGCAGGAAGTCTTTGATCATATCCTCGATCTGACGAACTTCATCACGCCTGATGGCGGCTATCACGAGTCGATGGACTATCAGCGGATCACGTACGCTCCTCTCGCGCTGCTGGCCGAGCTGCGGCGCACCGCCGGCAACAACGACCCGGCGCGCCGCTATACAGTCTTTCATCATTACACCGACACTTATCTCTATAAAGTGCTGCCCGATGGCACCACCGCACGTGATGATGACAACGAATTTCCGTACCTGCAGTGGGAAGACAACATCTGTCTCGGCTATGCCATTAATCGCTTCAAAGATCCGTTTGCGGCGTGGCTGCTGCGAAAGAGCGGTTGGCCCGCGCGCAAAGATTGGCGCATTCCGATTACTCAGTTTTTGTGGGACGATCCGGAAGTTACGCCGCGCAATCCAGCTGACACAAACGAGGCCGAGATTTCCCGCAACTATCTCTTTCGGGGGATAGGACACTTAATCATGCGCGACGGCTTCGGGCCAGATTCGACCTGGATCGAGTTCAATTCCGGCCCGTATCTCGCCAAGCATGACCACCTGGATCAGAACCATTTCCTCATTTACCACAGAGGCTATCTCGCCACCGAAAGTGGCGCCGACTACACCGATACCGAGAGTCCGCATTACCTGAACTACTACCGCCGCACTATCGCTCACAACTCGATGTTGGTCTATGACCCGCGAGAAAAATTCTTTTGGGCTGAGAACCTTTGGGCCGCCGCCAATGACGGAGGGCAGCGCATGGACTCTTCGCGCTATTGGAACACCGTGCGCAGCCGCGAAGATTTCGAGCGCACCCGCGATCTCTGGGATACCGGGCACATGGAAGTGACCGACTACCAACCGGGCGTCTACCACTATGCGCGCGGCAATGCTACACGCGCCTATCAACCTTCCAAGATGGAACACTTCGCTCGCGAAGTGGCTTACGCACCGGACAATAACGTGCTCGTGGTTTTCGACCGCGTGCGGAGCACGAGTCCGAACTACAAAAAGGTTTGGTTGCTGCACGGCGTGGGCGAGCCGCGCGTTATGGCGGGCGAAAAAGGAAGAGACATTGGCAATGGCGGTTTAGCTTACTCAAATGCCACAGTCTTCACTTATGAGGACGGACAGGGGCGATTGCGAGTCCATTCGTTACTGCCACGCGAGCGCGAAGTCGTTAAGCGGGGCGGGCCAGGTTTTGAATTCTGGACGCCAGGTGACGAGTTTGGTGGAGCGTGGGGAACTGGGAAAAATTGGCCGCTGGATCCACCGGCAGGTGGACCATTGCCCGCTGATCCTTATCTGCGGAAGATGTGGAAGACTTTCTGGGGCGATGATTTTGACAAGCTATTACCTTCGAATACGCGTGCGGTTGTACCCGCAAAGTGGCGCGTTGAGGTGTCGCCCGCGAAACCCGCGAAAGAAGACCTCTTTCTGCACGTAATGGAGATTGGAGATCGCAGCGATATGCGTACACCACGCGTTGAGTTGGTGGATGGATCAAATCTGGTTGGTGCGCTGGTCGAAGGAGGAACGATTTCACTTTTCGCTACAATTGATGGTCCGGTAACTGAGGGTGAAGCGACAATTCCGGCCGTGGACTCTAACTGGTTATTGATCACCGGGCTAAAACCTCATGCAAAGTATGAGCTTCAGATGACGGGCGGCCGCGCAAACTGGCGCGGCGGCCTTTTCAATGGTGTGCCTGTGGGAAATTACGTCGCAACGGCTAATGGGTCGGGCGTTATACACTTGCCCTTCAAGGGTCAGAAGGATGGAAGGCTGAGGTTGCGAATGCTGTCCTCCCTATAGGGAGCAAGTCACTTTGGTGGGACTTGAACGTGTCACAGAACCATACCTATGAAAAACTCAATCTTGCCATCATTAAGCGTCTTGCTCGTCACTCTCCTCGTATCGAATGGCATCTTCGCTCAACGCCGCGTTAACAATCAGACCTCAAAGATTTCCCTCCACGAAGTGAACCAGGTTGCGCGGCCGGATGCAAATCACGTCGTTGCCATTGTAGGGGCGACCTTGATTGACGGACGCGGTGGACCGCCCATCATTGATGCCGCCGTGGTCGTTCGCGGAGAAAAAATTATAGTGGTGGGAAAGCGTGCGTCAATAAGCGTTCCGGCGGGAGCTGAAGTCGTTGACGCCAAGGGGCTCACGCTCGTGCCTGGTCTGATCGATTCGCACTTCCACATCGATGGGGACAACACGTTGCCCGCACTCTACCTTACGCACGGAATCACTTCGCTGCGCGATCCCGGCCAGTGGATCGAGGCCTACGATATCGCCCGCAAAGGGCCAGCACCAGTGCCGCGTTTGTTCCTCTGTGGACCACATCTTGACTCGCCACCACCGGCTTATCCGAAAGATTCGTTTATAGTCCGCGATGCGGAGGAGACGCGGATCGCAGTCAATCGTTTTGCGGACGATGGCGCTTCGGCAATCAAGGTTTATTTTCGTTTGCCCCTCGCGCTTATCAGGGTCGCTGTGGAAACGGCCCACGCGCGTGGTCTCCCCGTTACGTCGCACCTGGAAATTGTAGACGCGACTGACGCCATTCGTGCGGGCGTTGATGGCGTAGAGCACGCGACTTCCTTCGGAACAGCTCTATTGCCCTTACGTGATGCCGAAAAATACCGCCAGGCGATTCTCGCCGATAACAACACGCGCAGTGAAGGACGATATCAGGTGTGGAGCACGATCAATTTCGATTCGCCGCAGGCTCGTGCGGTCTTTAAATTGATAGTCGAGCGCGGCACTATTGTCTCACCGACTCTTGCTGTCTTTGAACGGCAAACTGGCGACAAAGCTACGACCGAGATGCACGTCCGCGCTTTTAAGCAGATGGAGGCTTTCGTAGGACTTGCCTTCCGTGCCCGAGCGCACGTTGTCGTCGGTTCTCATTCAGATGTGCCGCACGCCAAGCGCGGTTGGGCTTATCAACGCGAGCTTGAGCTGCTCGTAGAGTCAGGTCTGACACCGATGCAGGCCATTGTTGCGGGTACATTAGAGAACGCGCGGTTCTTTCGTGCCGCCGACCGCTTGGGAAGTATCGAACCAGGAAAGCTCGCTGATTTGGTTCTTGTCGAAGGCGATCCCCAAAGAAACATCAGCGACATGCGACGCCTCAAGCGGGTTATGCTCAATGGTGTCTGGGTGAATAGTGTGGGCGCACTAGAGAAATGAGAAAGGCGAATGAGAGTGAGTCGGCTATTACTGGGACCGGCGGGCGTCTCGCCCGCGTTACTGCTAGCCAATTGCAGCAACCGATGAGGGTATTCGTGCGGGCTCTGGTTTTAATAGTCGCGTTGGTAACAGTGTGCGGAGTGGTGCAGCCTAAGGGCAAGACCGTCTATGTGCATTTACTTAATGGCGACGACACGCGTGGTGATGGCAACTACACGCGTCCTTTCAAATCCTGGCGTTTTGCTCTCCGGCACGTCGGGAGCGGAGATACCATCATCGCGAAGAACGGCGACTACCGAGAGGATGGCCCTAAGGGCAGTTGGGGCGGGCTCAATCTAGACCTGACTATGGCCGATCAGCTGGAAGCCGGCGATCCGCGTCAGCCAGTACCTCAAGGAGCGCGAACTGACACGATCGGCATTTACCGCTACGATCCCGCGAACCCGCTTACGATACGTGCGGAGATAAGGCAAAGCGTGGTCATAGATCACATCCGTTTTCACTTGGCGCGCGGTATCGTTATCGACGGCTTCGACATTTTCCCGAATCCCTATTACACGCACCACATTACCGTGGAGGACTGCGAGCTGTTCGACGGTAAGAATTTTCAAAGAAAGCCGGCCATTGACCTTCCCTGTAGCGATGACGTGGTTGTGCGTCGTAACTTGATCCGCAACTGTCATCGAGGCGTGGTAAGTAAAGGCGGAGGCTTTTCAATAGCGGCCGGGACGTGCCCGTAGGAGGACTGGCCGATCCGAATCGCGAGCCCGGGTTCAGGAAAAGCGATCCGCAGTTAGCCGGCAGGCAGGGAACTGATTACGCGACCTGGATGGCAGCAGCCAAACTCAAAAGCGATTCGTCCTCGCTCGGTCGCGGTCTGCACGGGACCGGTAAATAAGGCAGAACCGGTTACTCCATTTGCCAGGCAGCAGTTCAGTACCAACACGCGGGTAGCGGGTGGGTCCTAAAAAAACACCAAGAACTACAGAACCGAGTGTGATAGCGCCGGGTCGATCTTTGGTTTAGGTCCATACCACAAAAATGAACCCTCATCCCACTCATCCTGAAAAGCCACACCTGTTGCGACGTTTCGGCTTGCTTGAGGCTACCGCCCTCAACATGACGAACATGATCGGTATCGGACCCTTCATCACGATCCCGTTGCTGTTATCAACACTCGGCGGACCGCAGGCCATGCTGGGCTGGCTCGTGGCCCTCCTGATCACGATTTCAGATGGCATGATCTGGAGCGAGCTGGGCGCCGCGATGCCGGGCTCGGGCGGTAGTTTCGTCTACTTGCGCGAGGGTTTCGGCCGCGAAACATTCGGCCGTTTGATGGGCTTCCTTTTTATCTGGCAGTTCATCCTAAGCGGACCGTTGGAGATCGCGTCCGGCTACATCGGCTTCACCCAGTATCTCGGCTACATCTGGACGGGCATTACCAGATGGCAGTCAATCGTCGTCATTACTTTCCTGGGCTTTCTAAACATCGTCCTGCTCTATCGCAAAATCACTTTTATCGGCAAACTGACAGTCAGTTTGTGGATCGGAACGATCCTCACGGCGTTCGCTGTGATTGTCACCGGCGCACTGTATTTTGACCGCCGGCTGGCGTTCGATTTTCCGCCCGGCGCATTCAACTTTTCTCTAGGCTTTCTATTAGGGTTGGGTGCCGCGACGCGTATCGGAATATTTGATTACCTTGGATACTACGACATCTGCTACATCGGCGAAGAGGTGCGCGATCCAGGAAGAACCATCCCCCGCTCGATCATCATCAGCGTGATCGTGGTCGCACTGATCTATATCGCCATTAACTTTTCGATCATCGGAGTTGTGCCTTGGCGGCAATTTGTTCCCGCGGACAAGCATCCGGAATCGGCTTTCATTGTCTCCATCTTTATGGAGAAAATCTACGGCGCCGGGGTTGCTACAGTGTTTACGGCAATGGTTTTATGGACCGCGTTTGGATCAGTGTTCGCTCTGCTCCTCGGCTATTCACGCGTGCCTTACGCAGCGGCAGTAGAGGGCTATTTCTTCAAAGTTTTCAGCCGTTTGCACTCGACAAAGAATTTTCCTCACATCTCGCTGCTCGTCATCGGCGTCATCGCGATCGTTTGCAGCTTCTTTTCGTTGGGGATGGTGATTGACGCGCTGATTACAACCAGGATCCTAGTCCAGTTTGTTGGTCAGATTCTGGCCGTCTTCCTGCTCAGAAGAAACGAGCCCGAGATGAATCGGCCCTATCGGATCTGGCTTTACCCGGTGCCCAATCTGGTTGCCCTTGTTGGCTGGATATTCGTATTCGCTACTACCGACTGGACCATTATTCTTTTTGGCATGGGAACGCTCGGCCTTGGCCTGGCGTGCTTTATCATCTGGTCATGGCACACAAGGCAGTGGCCCTTTGCGCTGCAAGGTGAATTGTCATGACAAAAATGAAAGGCCTATGGATCATCGAGAAAAGGTTTTCACGCTGAGCATACAAAAAAGAATTTTGCTTATGGCCCTTGGCGTGTGCTGCCTATTGGTTCAGACGGCCAAGGCTCAGGCGCCGCGGTTGCCTGTTTATCAAGTCGGCCGGACATCGGGACCGATCAAGATAGACGGCAAGCTCGAGGAGACGGCGTGGAAGAAAGCCCCACCGGTTGGCGATTTCGTGAACAACGCGGACGGCTCTCAAAATGCGCACCAGACCGAAGCGAGGGTTTTGTACGACGACAACTTCCTTTACTTTAGTTTTCGCTGCGTGGACGACAATATTTGGGCAACCATGAGACGACGAGATGAGCACCTGTGGGAGGAAGAGGTCGTGGAAGTTTTCCTCCAGGCTGATCCAAATCAGCCGAGCTACATCGAACTGGAGGTGAATCCATTAGGCACAATGCTGGACATCTATCTGCTTGCCGCGCGGAAACCGTTGCACTACGAAAGTTGGAACAGCCAAAAGCTGCGGTGGGCAGTGCAAGTGGATGGTACGGTCGACGGAAGGAGCGGTGATCGTGAGTGGACCTGCGAGATAGCTCTGCCGATGGAAGACATCGTCACCGCGTCGCACCACCCGCCACTCCCGGGAGATCGCTGGCGGATGAACCTGTATCGCGGAGAAAAACTTCCGAGACCGGCGGGTTTAGCGTGGTCGCCGACCTTACAAGATGATTTTCACATCCCGAAGAGGTTTGGCGAGATAGTGTTTCGTTGAAGGGGCAGAACCTGATTCAGATTTAGAGGAGTTCGGATCCAGTACCCTTGGAAATCATTTCCAACTGCCGGCGTCCGATCACCTTGATTTGGGAATCTGGCCACTTATCGAGGCGCTGGTAGCTGGGATGATTCAACTTTTCTCGGCAGGGGTTACGCGCAGCATTGTAACTACAGATGAGTGACCAGCGTGGATTTGGACTCCTATTCGCATCGGAGCGATGAAGTAGATTGCAGTGGAAAAAGAGTGCAGTTCCCGGTTCCATCTCACAGTGGACCAACTCCAGATGCTTTAGTGCCTCCTTTACCCGCTCTAGATCCGCGCCAGTTTGTTCACCGGCTTTGCCATGATCAATGCGCCCCATGTGATGTGATCCTTTGATTATCTGCAGGCAGCCGTTCTCCGGCGTAGCGTGATCAATCGCAATCAAACAGCTCGACATATAAGGAAATAGACAATCATTTGCGTACCAGTAACCATAATCCTGATGCCATTCCCAAGCGCCACCCACAAAAGGCTCTTTAAGCATCATTTTGTGATGGTAATGGTAAACCTCACCACCTAACAGTTGCTCCATCGGATCAACGATGCGAGGGCAGCGTACAAAGGCACTGTAGATGCCTTCACCCAACGATCCGGTAATCCACAATTTGGTGCGTCCTTTTGACAAGTCCAGACGCTCGTATGCTTGTTGTTCTATCTGTTGATCGCGCTTGGCGATATTAAAAAGTAGATCCATTTCTTCCGTATCGAACAGACGTTTTAGCATCAGATATCCGTCTCGCGTGAACTGCTCGATCTGTTCTGCGGTCAACTCGGGCATAGGGAATTCTTCCACTTGCAAAACCCTTTTGGGCATCCGGAGCAAAGTCGAGCTGGTATTTGAAACCAGCTTACGATTTGGACATTTCGTATCTGAAGAAATGCGCCTTCTACGGAACTTGGATTTTTGTATAGGGAGCAAACTTCCTTTGGCACTCTATGCCTGCCTGGCGTACTGACTTGAATTCCTCCGACTGCCGGATCTTGTCAAACAAGGGATCGTTATCTACAGAAGGGTAGACGCAGAAACTATGTTCGGTTGACGCTTGCAGGAGGCGGATGGCAGCGTCCTTCTTCCCTACGAAGGAGAGCAGGGCTGCGCCGAAATACCAGGCATCGGTGAAAGGTATAGTGCGGAAGCTAGCTTCCGATTCGCGCGCCGTCGCCGCACATACCGCAGTAGTTGCATCGGGCACGCAGTCACGGATTAGTTCATACGACCTGCCGGAAGGGAACTTCAGCTTGGGCAATGCTTCCTCTACCCTACCTTCGCGTAACAGCACCTGACCCATCATCATCGAAGCAAACTCTCCCGATGAGCGGGCGAGTTCCTGCCGTGCCCGAGCCAGGTCACCCATATGTATGTAGAGCACATAGTTGGAAGTCGGAAGCTCGGGATCAAGCTGATGAGTGGTCTCACATTCACGTGCGGCTTGATCGAGAGCCCCGGCCGCGCGCAACGCCTCTGAAAACAACTTGTGAACTTCGGCACGCCGCGGGCGTTTTCGGCCCAGTTCCTGAATCTGAGGGAAGCTTAAAGCAAGATCCTCATAAAACAGTCGGGTCTGGATCAGCAAGGTGGACGCAGCCAGTAGCTCGGGATCGAGTTCATGAGCTCGCTGTAGTGAGGCAACAGTCTTCCGGTACATCTCCTCCCCACCGCTTGCAAAGTCCTTCTCAATCGAATAGTGCTGACCAAGCGCCAGCCATGACGGTGCGTAGCCCGCATCTAGCGCAACCGACTTTTCCAGTAGCCCAATGGCCTCTTTGTTATGAGCGGTCTCCCAGTAATTGCGGCCCTGACTACGCAGATAAAGCTCGTAAGCCTCCTGACTTTTAGGCTTAGTGACCGAAAGTGAAACCCCTGACACCCCGAGCACCGGCAGGAGACCTTTCTCCAGGATATTGGTTACCTCTGCCCGCAAGCTCAGCATATCCTCCGGACTAACTTCGGACCTGTGTTGCCAGACGACCTCGTCCTTAGAAATATCGGTGGCCTCAAAAGTTACGGCGAGTCGATCCGCCTGCCGAAGGAAACGTCCAGTGACCACCTCCGATACTCGCAATTGGTGACCAGCCTCGTGGGGATCCGAGTTTTGGCCGGTGAAACGTTGAGACATGCTGAAGGGGCGAACGCTTAAAGTTGGCGCATGACTGAGCGTAGTAATAATTTCGTCTGGCAGCGCAGTACTCAGATAATCGAGTTTTGGATCGTTGGCTGCATTTTGAAAAGGAAGAACGGCGACTGTCATCCGGGGAGAGGGCGCTAGTTGAGTTCCCGGTCTGGCTCTCTTCACGAAAACAACTATTGCGCCGATGACAATTGCCACAAGGAGAACCGATCCGATCCAGATAGTGGTGCGCTTTGGTTCGGTCGCGGGTCCCAGGCGCATAGCCACGCCCGATTGCAGCTCGCGCTGGAGACGCACGAGGTCCGCTTTGATTTCGGCAGCATTCTGATAGCGAAGCTCGCGATCTTTTTCCAGGGCTCGGCAGATGATTCGGTCCAACTCAGTGGGCAGAAGGGGCCGCGATTGAGAGGGCGGCGAAGGTGTTTGCGTGAGAATGGAATTGAAAATGACGGCCGGAGTAGGACCAGCGAATGCAGGCTTTCCTGTTGCCATCTCGTAGAGTACTGAGCCCAACGAAAAGAGATCAGTTCGCGCATCGACAACCTCTCCCCGCGCCTGTTCCGGAGACATGTAAGCCACAGTTCCGACCACTGACCCGGCGCGAGTAATTGCGAGAGTTTCTGCCCGGGACAATTCCGCGGCCTCCAGGCGCTCGAGCTTCGCCAGTCCAAAATCGAGCACCTTCGCATCTCCACGACTAGTGATGAAAATGTTAGCGAGCTTGATATCTCGATGTACGATCCCGCGTGCATGGGCGGCAGTCAAAGCGTCCGCTATTTCCACGCCCCATTTCAATAGTTCTGATAAGCCAAGCGGGCCGGAGCTGCAGATTCGGCTCAGATTGTTCCCGTCAAGCAGCTCCATGACAATGAATGGCGCTTTTTGGTAGTCATCGATTTCGAAGATTGTGCAGATGTTGGGATGGTTCAGCGCCGAGGCTGCTCGGGCTTCCAACTCAAAGCGGCGTTGAGCTTGCCGGTCTGTCGCATTCTCAGGCGAGATGAACTTGATGGCCACCTGCCGTCGCAATCGCTCGTCTGCGGCGGCGTAAACCTCACCCATGCCGCCTGATCCCAGGCGCCGCAGGATGCGATAATGCGAAATACGAAGCCCTTCCACTTCGGGGTGATGATATCGCAATCTCAGAGTTGTCCGGCAATGCCGAATACAGGCCGGGGCAGGCATAGTAATGCACGTTGCATGAATCTTGTCATAAACGTCAAATTGTACGTAAAAAGGTGATTACCCTGACATCAGATTTCCATGGAATAGACCAAATGATCCCAACAGACAAACCATAGGAGGACAATTATGAGGAGAAATTTCCTTGGATTGATGGGCGCAACAGTGCTGGCTCTTTCGTTACTGTCTTATGGAAGCGCCCAAAAGAACAGTGTTACGGTCGAAATGAAGAATGCAAAGGGGGAGAGCCTCGGTACGGCGACCTTGTCCGCCGTGGGCAAGGGCATCAGGATCAAACTGAATTTAAAAAATCTTCCTCCTGGCGAGCACGCGATTCACATTCACCAGATGGCCAAGTGCGACGGCCCCGACTTTGCATCCGCTGGGCCTCATTTCAATCCTGAAGCCAAACAGCACGGATTAAAGAATCCGCAGGGGCCACATGCGGGGGACATGCCGAACTTTATCGTTCGTGCCAACGGTACCACTGCCGCCATAATAACTGACCCGAGAGTAAATTTGGGATCTGATGCCAATTCAGTTTTCAGCAATGGTGGAACTGCGCTGATCATTCATGCCAAGGCTGACGACATGAAAACAGATCCAGCCGGAAACGCGGGTGATCGGATCGCCTGTGGCGTGATTACCAAATAGCGGCTGCAACCGACGGCAAAAGCTGTTTTCGCAATTGGTTTCGCACTGCGGCAAACGTGTATTTATATGTAAAGCTTGCGCGCAGTGTCTTGGTCACCAGCACAGAACTATTAGTTTGCACGCTTACCCCGGGTTGAATGATCAGATCGCTGATCGAACATCGGCATAAGCATTCGACCCGCATCGCTTCGGGGCAAAGAATGGCTGACGAGTTCACCATCTTTACTGGCAGGTCCAATCCTAACCTGGCCGAGCAGATTGCGCAGGCGCTAGGCGTCCGGCTTGGTGCGTGCGCGATTGAGTCTTTTCCTGATGGCGAAGTTTCCATCCGACTCGATGAACCAGTGCGCGGTCGTGAGGTGTTTATCGTGCAGTCAACTGGGCCTCCTGTTAACGAACACCTTGTCGAGTTGCTCGCCTTTGCTGATGCCTGCCGTCGGGCTTCGGCTGCATCGATCACCGCAGTTGTGCCTTACTTTGGCTATGCGCGTGCTGACAAACGAGAAGGGAGTCGAATACCGGTTACCGCCAGTATGGTCGCTGACCTGATGCAGGTTGTTGGTATCAATCATGTTCTGACTGTAGACGTACACGCGCCTCAACTTGAGGGGTTTTTTAGAGTTCCTGTAGACAGCCTCACGGTCGTGCCGGCACTCCATAACGAGCTACGCAATCGACTTTCACAAGACACTATTGTCGTGTCGCCGGATGCCGGCCGCATTCGGATGGCCACAGAGTATGCTCATCTGATGAACACGTCGGTAGTCATCCTGCACAAACAACGCGAAAGCGCCACGGAAACAGAGGTGACCCATGTAGTAGGCGATGTATGCAACCGCAGTTGTTTAATAGTTGATGATATGATCTCCACAGGTGGCACAATGGCAGAGAGTATAAAGGCGTTGCTGAGCGCTGGTGCGCGTCCGGAGATTACCGTCGCGGCTACGCACGGACTGTTGCTGGATGGAGCACGCGAGAATCTCTCGCACAAGGATGTGCGTGAGGTTGTCGTCACCGATACCGTAGCTATAGATAAAGACTGGCCACAGTTGAAAGTCGTGTCGGCTGCCCCCCTAATTGCGGACGCAATCAGGCAATTCATAACTGACCGATCCGTTTGCCATTTGTCCTGAAGGACCTAATGGCTGTGCCCCCTATTTAATTGTTTTTGGTGAGACCGATGGATAGCAAACGCGCAACTTGGGTCTTTGCATTGATTGTTCTAGTGTGCTTTTTTCTGCCCTGGGTACAAGTGAGCTGTGGCGGAGCAAGAGATACGCTTAGCGGCGTCGATCTGGCACGCGATGGTCGAAATGGGCTTTGGTTGGTCCCGCTGTTGATGGTAGCCGTCCTCTTACTCGGTATGGCCCGTGTCTGGAAGGAAAGGCGGGACGTCTCAGCGCTTGTCAATCTGATAGCTGGTCTGGTTAGCGCTTATCTGATGAATCGCGAACGTTTGCGAGCTGAAGATCGGTCGGCCGTCCTTGCCGTGCAACTCACTGGTTGGTTCTGGTTAGGGCTGGGGGCAACAATCGCACTAATCGCAGTCTCAATTCTTCGGGTCTTCAAACGCACTCCAAAGGATAGACAGAAGTCCGTATAAACCTGGGACTCGTTTTCTCCATGATAGTAAACATTTGTCAGGTCATGGGTCATATGATTTATTAACATTTTTCAAACTTGACAGCGAAAGAATCCGTAAAATATATTCCGTCTCCCAGACATTGAGGCATGTAGTTGAGAGGATTAGTTAAACTAGAATTAACTCGGGCCAATGAGACAACAATGAAGCAAATCCTCCTCCTCGTTGCGGTCATCGCTCTCTACATTTTGCACCAGGATTTTTGGTTCTGGCGTTCGGTCCATCCTCTTGTTTTTGGCTTTGTTCCGATCGGGCTTTTCTACCAGGCCTGTTTTTCCATCGCGGCAGCATTGCTGATGTGGCTGCTCGTGAAATTTGCCTGGCCGGTTCATCTTGAACGTGAGATCGAACAAAAAGAGTCCGAGGAGGACGCCGCGCATTGATCCCCGCTAGCTTCGTTTTTATCTATTTAGCAGCAGTGCTCTACATTGGTATCTTTGCCTTTCGTCAGGCGAGGGGACGTGAAAGAGCGGAGGACTATTTTCTAGCGAGTCGTTCGCTCGGTCCTTTCGTCTTTCTTTTTTCACTCTTTGGGACGAATATGACGGCTTTCGCGATCCTCGGTTCGTCGGGCCATGCGTTTTCAAACGGTATCGTTACTTTTGGTTTGATGGCATCCTCCTCAGGGCTGGTCATTCCGCTGACAATCTTCTTAATCGGCACGCGGGTCTGGGCGCTGGGCAAGAAGCACGGCTTCATGACTCCGGTACAGATGTTTCGTGACCGCTGGGATTGTGGGCACATCGGTACCTTGATATTCGCTGTGCAGGCGGTGCTACTCGTTCCTTACATCATCATCGGCATTATGGGCGGCGGCACAACACTGAATGTTATTAGCGGTGGCCTGGTGCCTTTCTGGTTTGGGGGAGCAATCGTCGCTCTGGTCGTGATGGGCTATGTCTTTTTCGGCGGCATGCGTGGCACGGCTTGGGTAAACACTTTTCAGACCGTTCTCTTTTTGCTCTTTGGAGCGGTTGCTATCATCGTTATTGGCTCTGGAATGGGAGGATTTCGAAATGCCGTCAGCGCGATGCTGGCGTCTCCAGCGTTCGCGCCGCTGCTCACACGCGAGCGAATTTCACCACTTTATTTCTTCAGCTATACTTTTATCCCGTTGTCGGCCATAGCCTTTCCGCACATTCTCATCTTTTGCCTCACGGCGGAAAAGATGAATCACTTTAAGAAGACCGTAATCTTCTATCCGCTCTGCATTCTGGCCATCTGGCTCCCCTGTGTTTTTCTAGGAGTAATGGCGAACCGTGTTACCGACATTCCGGAGATACGCGCCAAACAGGAGGCGCGGCGCGTTCTGGCCACGCAGGGAAAGACGATGGCGCCGGAAGCACGCGACGAACTACGCGAGAAATCTGCGGGAGACGACGTAATCATGCTGCTGCTTCAGCGTTTCGCGCCACTATGGCTCGCAGGCATCCTTGGAGCCGGCATCATGGCGGCCGTAATGGCGAGCGATTCGCAGATTCTGGCGCTCTCGACAATGTTCACGGAGGATGTCTTCGCCTTTTACGGGGGCAAGAAGCGGTTCGGTGAAGCGGTGCAGGTGCACACCGGCCGCATGTTTATCGTGATCATTACCGTGGTCGCGTACGGGGTGGCTTTGCGTGCGCCGGAAACCATCTTCGAGTTAGCAATACAGTACGCGTTTTCAGGCTACGCCGCGCTTTCGCCTTTACTGGTGGCGGCCCTTTTCTGGAAAGGCAGCACAAAGTGGGGCGCCTTAGCCTCGACTTTGTGGACGGTGCTCGCTGTGATTGCCGTTGCTGTTTTTCAGCACGGTGTGCCCGCTCCGGCGCCGGGACCAGCCACGGTAGTCTGGTCCATCGCCGGGACCGAGTTGCTTTCACGCACGCCTGGCGGCACTGCGGTTTTCGGTTTTATGCCGGTAGTACCAATGGTGATTGTCTCGGCACTGTTAATGCTGCTTGTCTCCCTAGCTACGAATAAGCCAAAGCAGGCAACAATTGCTAAGTATTTTCAGGTTCCCAGCAAATTAAACCTCAGCCGAAGCAGTAGAGCCGGCCATCCTGTGAGCCAATGACAATGCGGCCTCTGCCTATTGCGGGAGAAGCGGAAAGAGGAGCGCCGGCATTAAACTCCCAGAGTTTGGCCCCGGTGCCGAGATTGAGAACATAGAATCGCCCATCGTTTGAGCCGACAAATACTCGTCCACCGGCAATAGCTGGCGATGACTCAACCCGAGCTCTTGTCGCGAAAGTCCAAACGGCTTTCCCCGCCGCATTTAGACCATGGACCAGCTTGTCGCGGCCCCCAACCACAATGCGGTTCTGCGTTACTGCGGCAGATGAATAAAACGGGAATTTGCGTTGCGGATGTTGATAGCGCCAGCCCACCCGATGGTCCTTCAGGCTGACCATTAGCACTTCGTTATCAAAGGTTCCGTAGTAGGCGGAAGTGCCACTGATTGCCGGCGAAGCTCCAGTGTAGGCGCCGGAAGACACATTGAACATCTCGCGACCGTCGGCAATGCGTATGGCACGGAACAGTTGATCGCATCCCGCTATGAAGGCGAGCCCGCCCGAGATGCTGGCGGTGGAATGCACTGGTCCGTTGGTTTTGACTTTCCACAGCACCGATCCGTTGCGGGCAGAAATGCAATAGAGATGCTGATCATAAGAGCCGATCAAGACTCGATTGTCGACGACTACGGGCGAGGACTTGATTTCGCTGCTGGCTTTGAAAGTCCAGACTCGCTTCCCGTCAGACGCGTTGACCGCATGCAGCACGCCTGCCAGATCGCCGATGTAAACTGTCCCGCCACTAAATGCTGGTGAGGATTCGCCGATGGGTGCTCCAGTTTCGTATTTCCAGTAGACTGCGCCATTTTCCAGGTTAAGAGCGACGAGTTCGCCCTTTTGGGAGCCCAGGAAAACGGTGCCACCTACAATCGCTGCCGAAGATTCAATCGAATCGCCAGCTTCGTACGTCCATAAGAGTTTCACTTCACCAGGTATAGCGGATTCCGATACTCCAGTCAGCCTGTGGTTTCCACGAAACTGCGACCAATTGTCTGCCGGTGTGTCCTGAGCTTTTAGCGTGGCAGGCAGTAAGCAAAAAGCGATAAGCACAACATAGAAGGCACGCTTCAGAATGCCCACTGATAGACCTCCAAAGCGCCGGAGAGATCGAATGGGCGCGGATTGAACCGGCCAGTCCACTGGTCCGCCGCTTCTCTGGCAAGCATCGAGAGATCGGAATGCGGCACGCCGGCTTCACTCAAACTGCTGTGTAATCCTCCCGCCAGCGCGAGTTCTTCCAATCTCCGAGCTAATCTTTCGGAAGAATTCACAGCGCCGAGTCCTGCGCCTGCACTCGACAACTCTAACAGCTCGGCGTATCGCTCACCGGCAGCTGGCCCATTCCAGCGCACCACAGAAGGTAACAGCAAGGCGATCGCCGCTCCGTGCGTCGTTCCGTAATGTGCGGTTAGCGGATTAGCACAGGCATGCGTCGCCCCAAGCATGGAATTCTCGATCGCCATACCCGCGAAATAAGCTCCCAGTTGCATCGCCCCTCGCGCTTCCAGATCCTTTGGCCGCGCTATCACGCTTTCATAGTTACGTTCCAGCAGCCGCCAAGCCTCGCGCGAGAAAACTTCGGACAGGGCATTGCGCTTTGTAGTTACAAAGGTCTCGACGGCATGCGCGATAGCATCGAAACCCGATGTCGAGGTAATGCCTTGAGGTTGAGAGACGGTTAGAGCTGGGTCGAGTAGGGCAATGCGAAATGCTGCCTGTGAATCCCCGCAAGCCAGCTTGACGTGAGTTTGCGCGTCCGAAATCAAGGCGTAGGTTTGCGCTTCGCTCCCCGTCCCGGCAGTGGTGGGTATGCCAATCATCGGCAGCATCGGCCGGACGGCTTTACCGTAACCCACGTAGTCGTGCATTCGTCCGCCGTTGGTTAAAAGGAAGTTGATCCCCTTTGCGCAGTCAAGAGAACTGCCGCCACCCAGCGCAATGATTGAATCAATCTTTAGCGGAGTGGCGAAGTCACAGCCCGCCTCGACCATCTGCGTGTCAGGATTGACTTCGAAATCGTGAAATTCCACAACTTCAATTGCTGATTGTCGCAGAGGCGCTAAAGCTTCGGCGACATGACCGGACGCAACGAGACCGCGATCAGCAACCAGCAGAGTCCGGCGAAAGCCCAGCTCACTGGTAAATTCGCCGAGGCGTTCAATTGCTCCGGCGCCGAAAATAACGCGAGTACGAGATTGGCAGTCGAAGGCTAGCATTAAAGTCAATAAGACTCGGATACTGCCAAAAATGCCGTGTGCTGCGTGAGTTGTGGAGCCGAGCTGCCGCGGATCAGGTTGGCAACAGGCAACGACAACCAACACTCTCGGTCGCCCGGCACCACCACTTCATTTTGGAGTTACCGGAGGTCTTGCCGATGGCGTTTCCGCAAGCGCGTAAAGCTGGTTGCGATTTGTAATATAGAGCACTCCGTTTGCAGGCACAGGCGTTGCATAGACGGAGCTGCCCATATTGATCTCGCCAATAACCTTTTCCGTCTTGCCTTCCTGCATGATCAGCACATCGCCGTCCTCATCGCCGAGGTAGATCTTTCCATCTATGAGCATGGGCGATCCCCAGACTGCGGCAAAACAATCGTGCGTCCAATACACCTGCCCCGTTTTGGCGTCGAGGCAATGCAGAAAGCCGCTGTAGTCGGGATAATAGACGAGTCCGTCTTTGACGGCAGCTGTTGATACCGAGCGGCGGATCTTTTCATAGTGCCATACTGCGCCGGTCTTGGTGATATCGCCCCGCTTGGTTGCGTCGATGCAGTAGAGGTGACCGATACCTTCGCCGTGCTCCGGGTCCTGGCCGTTGGCGATGTATACCTTGTCTTCGTAGATGACCGGGGTGGAGATGATTTCGTTTTTCGTTTTGGGCCAGACAGCATCTTTTGGATTTGTATCAAACTCCCAAAGCTTCTTTCCTGATGGAATTTCGTAGCCGCGAACCCAGCCGTCGCCCTGGGCGTGTACGAGCATATCCACGCCAGCGACGCGCCCGATCGCTGGCGCGGACCACTGCCCATGCAGAATGCGGTCGCCAACCGAGTTGTCTTCCCAGACGAGTTTGCCCGTCTTCTTGTTGACCGCAATGATGGCTGGCGCTTTCGGCGCCGGTATGTTGACGTGACTCTCGTCCTGCCCATTCGAGGTGCCCACATAAATCAGATCGCCGAACGACACCGGTGACGAGTTGGCGAGGTTGTGTGGCAACGTGCCGACCTCTTCCATCATGTCGAACTTCCACACCACGTCAGCGTTAAACTCGCCCGTCAGTTTCTCGTCGGTAACCGGTCCGTCGTTTTCCTTGTCGCGAAAGCCTTGCGTATCCAGGCACATGAGTTCCGCGCGATTTGAGACGTAATAGATACGGTCACCTTCGACCAGGGGCGATGATGCGAGACCTTGATAGGGCCAATCGTTGACGCGTCCGGCCACAAGTTTATCGTGAGCCATCTGCCACATGAACGCTCCGTCCGACTCCCGGAAGGCCATCAGGACCCCTTTGTCGCCCTTGATATTTGGATCGCGCAGACCCTCGTTGTTCGTGCCGACGAAGACCATGCCGCCTGATACCACGACGTTGCCGTAAGATTGGGATCCCAACTGCGCGACCCACTTGACATTCTTCTTCGTCTTGGGGTCCCACGTGGTGGGCGGTCCCTTCATTTTCGAGACCATGTTGCGATCAGAAGTACCGCCCCACATGGGCCAATCGCCGCTACCGGGATCGGAAGCTGCAACACTGGGCAGTAGCCAGTAAGCGGTAGGCATTAGACCGGTTGCTAACAAAGCGGCTATCATTAATGATCTCTTGCCCAGGAGATTCCTTTTACTGTTTTCTTTGCGCGTCATTTTTCTATCCATTTTCCTCGTTACATTTACTACGATATAGCTGCTTACTGCTTACTTATTCGAGTACACTTTCAGATTGTCAAAATAGATTTCCGCCGGGGCGTTGCCAAAGATACCGGGGCTGCCCCGGTGGTTCCCAATCGGATCGATGCGATCGATCGTCCACGCGGCAGGCTCGGGTTCACCTACCGGCCACGCTTTGCCGCGAGCGCGGACCTTGCCGTCCGATAGATTTTCGACCGTAAACTTCATGCGATACCACGTGTCCGTCTTCCACGCGAATGGGACCGACACGGTACGGGCGGTCTCCGGCTGCCATTCCTCAATCCGCAGCGTCTGGCCATTGCCGAAAAGCACCAGTGCATAACGCTGGGCGATGACCCCTGCGTCACCTTGCTGTCGGCGTTTCTGAGTTGCGAAAACATCCGCTTCTATCGTGTAGTCGGAGAGATTTGAAGGCCCCATGTAAGCCCGTGCTCGACTAAGCAGCGTCGAGCCCTCGGTGGTCTTAACCAGCACCTTATTCCCGTCGATCTCACGCACCGCGTACTTAGTCAATGTGTTCGTCCAAGTCACGGGAACGGTGTTCGGCGCTAGTGCGTCAAAGCTTTCGCTCCATGGCAGCGGTGGAGCGATGCGCACGCGCGCCGCGCCGGTGATGCCGCTCAAGGTTGCCTTGACCGTCCCGGCCTGCCAGCCTCCGTCTGAGGCCGCGACAAACTGACCGTTTTCTACTGTGCCCTTCAGCTTGTCGAGAGACCACTCGGCTGACTTCTCTTCGCGAATAAAATTGCCATGATCGTCAAACAGCCGAACACGGAAGTTCACCTTGTCTCCGGGTTTAAGCATCAGCTCAGTCGGGACGACCTGTATGTGAGTAGGAGTAGCGTTGGCATCGGCCGCCACTACGGTTGTGCCGGCGGTGTTCGCCGGAGTATTCGTCGGTCGGGTCGGTTTCTTACCGATTGCGTAAAGGTTTGAGTCGCTAACCAGGTAGACGCGACCGTTCGCGACGGCGACTGAGGCAATGATAACTTCTGGCTGCTGCTCCGTGCCGAGCTGTTTCTGATCGAGGATCTCGCAGCCGGTTGCGGAAGGTCTCAGGATGAAGAATTTGCCGCTCTCGGTCCCTACATAGAGTTTGCCATCCGCCAGCACGGGCGAGGCCTTCTGGACTGTACCGAGCGTGAGCCGCCAGAGCGGCTTGCCAGTGTTGAGATCGAATGCCCCCAGATTCGCGCTGTTGTCGAGTTGGTAGACGCGGTCACCATCGATGACCGGCGACGAGAAGCCGCCCATCCACCCATACCTGCTCCACTTGACCTGCTCTTTTTTGAGCTCGCCGCGCCCGCTGGCATCCACTGCGGCGATAAGGCCCATTTCGCTTGACTCAAGGTTCTCTTCGCTATGCGACACAATGGCGTTCGTGCCGTAAATGACGACGCCGGAATTGATGCCGCGCTTTGATATTTCATATTTCCAGACTGGCTCGCCAGTCTGCGGTTTGATTGCGTGAACCATTCCGTCGCTCGCACCCTGAATCAGTAATCGCGTGCCATTCACATTCGCGATGACCAGAGGCGCGTAGGTCGTATCGTAGGGACGACCCCCGGGCGCGCTACTCCATATGGTCTCACCGGTCCGCTTATCGAAGGCTATGAAGCGATGGGCCCCGCGTCCATGCTCACCCCAGACGAAGGTTACGCCGCTAATGATGAGGAGGTCGCCATCGATGATCGGCGACACAGTGCGCCCGCCGTGTGTGGTCAACAGTCCGAAGTCTTCTCCGAGCGAACGCTCCCACAAAACCTTTCCGTCACGCGATAGCGAGAGGAGTGTACCGCCTACTCCCATTGCGTATACGTTGCCGGTAGCAGGGTCTCCGACTGGCGACGCCCACCCCACTCGATGGGGGGGGACGTCGCTCAAGTAAACATTGAAGCGATGCTCCCACAGGATTTTTCCTGTATCGGCGTTGAAGCACATCACTCGCTCCTGCTCCAACTCGCCTTTTCCGGCAGTGTTTTGCAGGTAGACTCGGTTGTCCATCACGATCGGTGCTGAACGTCCGCCAAAGGGAACTTTCCAAGACAGATTCTGTCCTGCTGGTGACCACGTGTCAGGCAATCCTTTTTCGGGTGAAATGCCATCACGCGCCGGTCCGCGCCAATCATACCAATCACTTGAGGTCACCGGGGTTAGCAGGAAGAGAGATAGGAGGAGATTCAAATAAATGGAAAGGAGATTAGTCATTTTGGAATTTCCGTCAAACCTCTTGAACGAAGAGGTGCCCGAATGATAAACGAAATCAAAAGGCTTGAACCGCTGCAACCTTAAAGATGTACAATACGTACACTCCGGTTGCAGTGATTCAGTTTTTCTTGCGTCAGCTTACTTGAATTTAACACTGAATAGTGAACTCCCAAAAGTCTGGAGGCATTGCATGAGGGTCAAGCAGCAACTTCCACTTATAGTCACGTTGCTGTTTGGTTCACTTGTGGTGCTCGGCCAGAATCCCAGCCAGGAACTGAACGATCAATTCTGGGAGGCTGTACGCAAGGGCGACCTGGCCTCGGTTACGACTCTGCTGGACAAGGGCGTTGACGTGAATGCTAAGTTTCGCTATGGCACAACGGCTCTCTTCAAGGCTGCGGAGCGCGGCCATTTGGAGATCGTAAAGCTGCTGCTCGCTCGTGGAGCTGACGTCAGTGTAAAAGACACCTTTTACGGCGCCACGGCAATGACCTGGGCACTCGACAATGACCACGTGGAGGTGGTGAATGCATTACTGGAGAAGGACCCTTCCAGCGTTGACGATGTGCTTATGACCGGCGCCAGAGATGGCAGAGCAGCAGTAGTTAAGGTTGCCCTGGCGAAGGGCGGCGCAAAGCCGGATACGCTTACCGCAGCACTGGTGATTGCCAATAGCGACAAGAACAAAAGTGAGATCGCGGAGATGTTGAAACAGGCTGGAGCCGTACCACCGCCCGAAATTGACGCCGCGACGCTGAAATCCTATGTTGGCAAATACAAGGACGAAGCAGGATCTGAACTTGACATTATACTCACTGACGGCAAGCTTTCTGCAATCCCCAGCGGCCAAAGACCATTTGTGTTGCTCGCTGTCGATCGTACTTCTTTTAGACCTTTGACCTTTGACGGCATCCTTGTCAGCTTCAAGGTCGAAGCCGGCAACACTAAGGGTTTGGAGTTGAAGCGGGGCCAAACCACGACGCAGATGAAGCGCGTTGCCGAAACCAAACAACCCTGAGGTCTGCGTTACTTGTCATACGGCGACAAGGATATAGCCTTTGGAGGAGTGAAGCGCTAATAATCTCACGAGGTCAAACCTGGAACAAACACTGGACAAACATAGGACGAAATCATACTCACTCCGTTTAGGAGTGAAATGTTTATAGACAGGAATACACAAAATGCCATCGCCGTTCGGAGGAGCGAAATGTTTCTAGATGGCTACCTATCTACTTGAGTTCCGCTCCTCCGAACGGCGCCGGAGGGCTTTCTGCTCAATCTATAAACATGCCACCCCTAACGGGGTGAAACCCGGAATACTCTTTGACTATAACGTCAAGACTCTTGGAGGCATTTCGATGAAAAGGTTTGCCTTGTGTTCCTTCTATCTGTGCCTCATCTCTTTTAGTGTTAGGGCACAGAACTGGCCGCAGTTCCGCGGTCCAGGCGCATCGGGTGTCATTGAAGGCAGACCAGCCGCGGTTAACTGGAACGCGGAAAAATCTGTCAACACTCGCTGGAAGACTGCGATACCTGGGCTCGCGCATTCGAGCCCTGTTGTCTGGAGCAACAAAATCTTTGTGACGACGGCCGTTACCAGCGGTCCCAAGGACGAGACGCGTTACGGGCTGTTCGGTGATGTTGCTCCGGTAAAGGAGGATCCCAAACACACTTGGAAGGTTTACGCCCTCGACAAGCTGACAGGCAGAATACTTTGGGAGCGAGTTGCATACGAGGGATTGCCCAAGGTCAAGCGACATCCCAAATCTACACACGCAGATTCGACGCCGGTGACTAATGGGAAATACCTCGTCGTACTCTTCGGATCTCATGGGCTTTACGCGTACGACCTGAATGGCAAGCTTCTATGGAAACAGGACATAGGAATACTTGATTCGGGATGGTTCTATGATCCTGATTACCAGTGGGAGCACGGAAGCTCCCCAATAATTTATCGTGATCTCGTCATCGTCCAAGCGGACATTCAGAAAGACTCCTTCATCTCAGCCTATAGTTTGAAGACAGGTAAGCTGGTTTGGAAGACACCGCGTGAGGAAATTTCTTCGTGGGGAACGCCTACGATCTACGAAGGAAAGACACGTACTGAAATGATCACGAACGGCTCAAAAGCCATCCGTGGCTACGATCCGACTACCGGTAGAGAACTGTGGCGCTTGACACCAAACTCCGAAATCACAGCCCCAACGCCTTTCGTCGCTCGCGATCTCATCTATGTCACCAGTGGTTACGCTCCGATCCAGCCCATTTATGCGATTAGACCAGGTGCGACCGGCGATATCTCTTTGAAGGATGGTAAGGACTCAAACAGCTTCATTGCCTGGAGCAAACAGCGTGGCGGTCCGTATATGCCGACGCCCTTAGTCTACGGCGACCTATTCTATACGTGCTCGAATCAGGGCGTCCTGACTGCCTACAACGCGGATACCGGCGAGCGACTTTATCAGGAGCGACTCGGTGGTAAGGGCGGCGCGTTCACGGCATCGCCCGTTGCCTCCGATGGCAAGATTTACTTATCGAGCGAGGACGGGGATATCTTCGTTATAAAAGCCGGTCCTAAGTACGACCTGCTCGCAACAAATCCCGTGGGCGAGGTGATGATGGCCAGCCCGGCAATCTCGGATGGGTTGATCATAGTGCGTGGTCTTCATCATGTCTTTGCGTTTGGCGAGGCTGGCCCGCCAAAAGAGAAGATGGGAACTTAGAGGATCCAAGATGCTTATTGCTGGTCAAAAACGTGCTCATCAAACCACAAACTGCGGGACGCGTTTGAGAGATGCTCGGCCCGCCAAAGGAACCGCAATATGAAACGCTTCATCCGCATCAGCTTTGCATGTGTTACCTGTTTCCTGTCGACACTCTTGCTTCTTAACTCGACTACCGGGGCCTCAACTGATTGGCCGCAATGGAGAGGTCCCTCGGGACAAGGCGTCTCCCTCGAGAAAAACCTGCCGGCGGAATGGAGCAATACGAAGAACATAAAATGGAAAACTCCAATTGCCGGCAGAGGCCATTCATCCCCTATTGTCTGGGGAAACAAGATCTTCGTCACGACGGCCATCGAAGGACCCCTCGTTCCGGGCGCAAAAGCCGTCAAACACATGGATGGCGACAAAGAGTTTCTGCATCCCGACAGCGTCGGGGCGGATCATAAACAGTTTCTAAAAGTAATTTGCGTGGATCGCGAGAGCGGCAAGATCCTCTGGGAGCAGACGGCCTTCGAGGGCACGCCCTACGACAACCGGCATCGTAAGAGCTCGTTCGCTTCTTCAACTCCTGCCACCGACGGAAAATATGTCTATGCCTTCTTCGGTAGCGAGGGACTTTATGCTTACGATATGAGTGGCAAGCTCGCCTGGAAGGCCGATCTCGGTAAGCTCGGCACGGTAGGGATGGGCACGGGAACGTCTCCGGTTCTCTACGAGAAACTGGTTATCCTGCAATGTGACGAGGAGAACGGTGCATCGTCTTTCATCATCGCGCTGGACAAGAAGACCGGCAAAGAGGTTTGGAAAACTCAGCGGAAAGTTCAAGTCAGTTGGTCGACGCCGCTTTTGGTTCGCACAGCCAGGCGCGCTGAACTAATCGCCAGTGGTAACGAATTTGTGATTGCTTATGACCCGGCGACTGGCAGAGAGTTATGGCGTCATAAGGGTGTGGAAAGCAATGCCATTCCATCTCCGGTTGCTAACAAGGATACGGTTTTCATCTCCGCTGGGTTTCCGGCCAGGATAGCGATGGCCATTACGCTTGGTGGAACAGGTGATCTGGCCGATATCGTGGCCTGGAAATATGCCAAAGGAACAGCTTACGTTCCGTCTCCCATCCTTTACGGCGACTATCTTTACCTGACTACGGATCGCGGAATACTAACTTGTCTCGATGCCCGAACTGGGGAGGTAAAATATGAAGGTGGCCGAGTGCCCATACCAGCGACCTTCACCGCATCGCCCATTGCGTTCGATGGAAAGATCTTGATGACGAGTGAAGATGGAGATACGTTCGTGGTAAGGGCGGGGCCGAAGCACGAAATAATTGGGACAAACTCCGTGGGCGAACCTGTCTATGCATCTCCGGCGGTTGCTGACGGAAACATCTTTATTCGAGGGGAAAGGTCGCTCTATTGTATCGGCAGCTAAAGCAGCCAAGCTTGCCAGAGAAATGGGAGCGGTTCGGTTGAGTTTAGAACCCGGAACAATTTGTACTCTGGGAACGTCTAATATTTAATAACCATTGAGAGGAAGAGAGGAGTAGGTATGTTTGAATCGCAAGAATCAACCCCCTGGTATCGCTCGATCACAGGGTTGGTAGCCTCCTCACTGCTGTTACCTCCCGCGGGATTGGCCCTGCTTTGGATGCGTCGCGAGATGTCCACGAGAACCAAACTACTGGCATCTTTAGGCATTGTGTTACTGGGAGCGGGTTATCTATTTCTTTTTAGCGTCTGGAGGAAATCAAGCGCCAATGAGGCGCACTACGCCGCCCTGGAGCAGCACAGAGCACAACAACGCGAAGGGATAGCCCCGTCCGCATCCAACAATCCAGACCCAGCCGCTTCCAGCGCAATGCCGGCGCAGCAGCCATCAGTGACGGCACAGCAAACGGTTCCCGCTGCCGAAAGTTCAAGCGAGACTGCCGCCGCACATGCCTCGAGAAATTACTGGACCAACTTTCGCGGACCCAACCGCGATGGCCGTTATGATGAGACGGCGGTGTTGACGAAATGGCCCACACAAGGGTTAGCACTCCTCTGGAAAGAACCGGTTGGGCTCGGTTATGCCTCGATCACAATTGCTGACGGACGAGCCTATACAATTGAACAGCGACGACGGCAGGAGGTGGTCGCAGCCTATGACATCAATAACGGCCGTGAGTTGTGGACCCAGAGTTGGAATGCTGAATACAGCGACACGACTGGTGATGGGCCTCGTTCAACCCCAACGTGGGATGACGGCCGGCTATATGCACTCGGCGCCACGGGTGAGCTTCGTTGTCTTGACGCGAAAACTGGAGCGGTGAGCTGGGGCAAAAATATTCTCAGTGACAATCAAGCCGAAAATCTTTCCTGGGCCATGGCTGCTTCACCTCTCATCGTTGATGACAAGGTGATTGTGCTTCCGGGTGGACCTTCCGGCAAATCTGTAGTGGCTTATAACAAGTTGACGGGCGCGTCTGTTTGGAGAGTACAGAACGACCGGCAGGCCTACGTTTCACCGATGCTCGTCACCTTAGCCGGCCGGCGGCAGATTCTGGTAGTCAGCGCGTCTCGCGTTTTCGGACTTGCTCCCGAAAACGGTTCGCTGCTGTGGAGTCAATCGTGGGACACCGATATGGGCATCAATGTTTCGCAGCCCATCATTGTTGACAAGAATCGATTCTTCATTTCTTCAGGCTATGGCAAGGGGGCGGCTCTGGTGGAGGTGACGGGTTCCGGGAACAGTTTCGCGGCCAAGAGTGTTTGGGAAAACATCAACATGAAGAACAAGTTTAATAGCTCAGTGCTTCATGAAGGATATGTCTACGGGCTGGACGAGGGAATTCTAACTTGCCTTGATGTCAATACAGGGGCGCGCAAGTGGAAGGGCGGGCGCTATGGCTATGGACAAATAATCCTGGCGAGCGGCCACTTGATCGTGATGAGTGATGCTGGAGAACTCGCGCTCGTGAAAGCTACGCCTGCCGAATACTCAGAGGTCGCACGCTTTAGCGCTCTCGAGGGAAAAACCTGGAATTATCCGGCAATCGCTGGTGGCCGGCTGTTTGTTCGCAACGCCATGCAGATGGCCGTTTACAAGGTCAGTGGCGAATAGGCGCGGATCGGAGTTCTAACAACTGGTAGATTGAAGCTATTTTCCTTCCCGAATTTATTTCTTAGTGAAGATGCGTTTGCTTTCATACGAAATGCCGGGATTATCGACGTACATATCGATGGTTAGCTCGCCATCAGCAGTGAAGGTCCATTTCTTCATCACCTGAGTAGTCACAGTCCCCTTTGGTGTCTCACTCGTCGTTATCTCGGTCACCACGATCCCATTTCCATTCGGAAGCCAGTTGGCTGTTCTCTTACCTTTTGGCGGCGTCGTGTTAGGAGCTGTATTAGGTGGTGGCGGGGGAGTAAACTCATGCTCTTTTCCGTCAAGAACATAAGTGTCCTTAACTGTTCGTTCGTTATCAGGCTGGATGAGCTTAGTCTCCACATCAATCTGACCTTCAGTTTGCGAGACAGTCATCGTTTGCTGCATGTTCCCCGGCAGCCCAAAGCTTCTGTTGCGATCCATTACCCACGTCCCCGCAAAATTAGGTTTTGGCGCGGCCACGGCCAACAAACAAGATATGAGGACCACTGCGCTGCTATTGATCATCTTGCAGGTCATTTCTATTTCTCCCTGGTTGTCTCAGAAAAACTCGTCTACGCCGAGTTTAATGCGACTGATCCTCAAGCAATCAGCAACCTATAATTTCCCTACTGGACCTTAAGCGATCTGAGCGTGGTTTCATCTTTAATCAAAATGCGATTACCAATCAATACCGGATGCGCCCATGTCGGACTGTTAGCAACGGTGTACTGAGCTGCGGGCGCGTATTCTTTGGCGTTTACGGGGAGAACAATGAGGTTGGCATCGTTGGTAAGCGCCAGGAAAATCGAGCCTCCAAGATTGAGTATCGCCGCGTTCTCTCCCATCCTGCCCGCACTCTGCCATAGAGTCTTTCCGGTGTCGGCATCCAGCGCGAAAAATTGCCCTTTCTTAAATACGGAGAATCCAAAGAGCATATTCTCCTGCAACACGGGTGAGCTAAAGAACAGGAGGTTTTCTTTGCTGCTCCACACCTCCTGAGGAACAATTTCCGGGCCTTGCCTGACTAGACGAATGGCCGTGAGACCTCGCTCTTCTTTGGAAAAAATCAGCATGTCCTTATAGGCAACAGGCGTCACAGAGTTTTCGTCATACTCGGACTTCTGCGGAAGCTTCCAGAGAAGCTTCCCCGTGGCGGCATCGACGCCGACTAAATCTTTTTGCATCAAGGTGACTACCTGTCGCACGCCTGCCAACGTGACGATGATGGGCGATGAATATGCAGGCCCATCCATATCGTTGGACCATTTCACCGCGCCCGTTTCCACGTCGAAAGCGGTCAGGGCGCCTTTGTTATGGCCACCGACGTGGGCGATAAGCACTCCGTTGTCGACTACCGGGGACATGGCCGTGCCGTAAAGCGGAGAAGTGTTTGGGTACTGTTTGGTAAATTCGTGCCTCCATTTCAACCTTCCTGTGCGCGCATTGTAACCGGAAAGGACACCACTGATGCCAAATGTGAAGACGTTCCCATTGCTGACTACGGGTGTGGATTTTGGTCCTTTGCCGTGGCCGGTTGCTGCCGGGTGCATCTGATAGGAGATCGGTTGGCTCGCCCTCCAAAGTTCTTTTCCGGCAACGGCGTCAAGGCAAAGTAGTACTTCTTCTTCGCCCTGGCGGGCAAAAACATAAATGCTGCCATTCGCGACGACTGGCGAAGAATGGCCAATGCCGACTGTGACTCTCCATTCCTCCTTCAAGTTTTTGGGCCACACCGATGCAACCCCGGGAGCCTTGCCATCCCGATTGGGTCCGCGCCATTGCGGCCAGTCCTGGGCCTGGCTGGAGGTCGCAAATAAAATTGTCGTGGTGAGGGCCATGATTGTGGACCACGAGCTACTCATGTTAGACCTCCCTCGCAAATCATTCAGAGTCGTATGTTTGTTTTCCGAGCTTCACTAAAGAAAGGAGCGGCCCAGTCATAAATGTTGTAACAAGCGCCATGATAACCATCATTACGAAAATGCGCGACGATAAGATTCCGAGATCGTATCCAATATTTAGCACAACCAACTCTACCAGGCCACGCGTGTTCATCAAGACGCCTACAGAGAACGAGTCGCGCCAGCTCATTCTGGTCCAGCGAGCCATCAACATGCTGCCGCCTAGTTTGCCCGCCACTGCGACGACAATTATCGCGAGACACATGAACCAACCGGACCAGTCATTGAGCAGGGTGATCTGTGTGCGCAATCCGATAAAAACGAAGAAGAGCGGCAGCAAAGCGGCCGAGATGAAAGCTTCGACTCTTTCCTTGAGAAAGAGCTGGAAAATCTGCTTCCGAAGGCATCGCGACGCCGGCCAGGAAACCGCCGAAGAGAGCATGAATACCTATACTTTCGGTAAACCACGCGCAGGCCAACAGTGACCCCAATATTCCCGCTCCAAACAGGAGCAGCAGAGCCAGATAATAAAGATAGGTCCGGCGATTGGAAGTACTGAACCTGTGCAAGTGGCGGTGCTCCCTATTAATAACTTCAATACGTATTACTGAAATCGAGTACAAATAGTTTACGGGCACCGCGCAACTCGACAAACAACCAAGGCAACTCAGCAAGAGCTGTTGCCCGAAGCGGTAATTGATCCGCGGTCCTATTGATGGTACTTTCGTTGCTCAGTGGAATAGAAAGCGGCCAATTTAGTTTGATTCACTTCCGGGCAAGGCTTGACAGTTAATATCCGAATTTTCGCAGCAGATTCCAAAATTCTGTTTACGCGCACAATATTCGTACCAATGAGTTTATTACGAAGAATATGACTTCAACCAGTACCGAGGTTGGCAATTATTTCGTTTCTAATTATCCGCCGTTTTCGCAATGGAAACCGGAGTACGTCGCCGAGGCCATTGACGCACTGGATCAGTCGCCCCGCACCGAGGATCCGTTTGGCCTTTATCTTCACATCCCGTTTTGCCGCAAACGTTGCAAGTTTTGTTACTTCAAGGTCTATACAGACAAGAATGCCGCCGAGATCGAAGTATATCTTGACGCCCTGATCAAGGAAGCGGAATGCTACAGTCGCAGACGCGGCTTTCAGGGTCGACAACTCCGCTTTGCTTACTTCGGTGGCGGCACACCTTCTTATATCAGCGAAAAGCAACTTCACTATCTCGTCGATGGTCTCAACCGCCACGTGAGCTGGAGCAATGCTGAAGAGGTGACGTTCGAGTGTGAACCGGGCACGCTGCGAAAATCAAAGCTGCAAACATTGAAGGAAATCGGCGTTACGCGCTTGAGTCTCGGTGTCGAACACTTCGATGATGAGATTCTCGCGACCAATGGTCGGGCACACCTTTCGGCCGAAATCTACGAGGTGTATGACCTGGCTCGCCAGATTGATTTTCCCCAGATCAATATTGATCTAATTGCCGGCATGGTCGGAGAAACTGAAGAAAAGTGGCGCGACACCATTCGTCGTGCACTCGAATTACATCCCGACTCTGTCACCATTTATCAGATGGAGTTACCTTACAACACTGTCATCTCGCAGGAGATCATCAAGCAGGGGATGGAGTCGCCCGTAGCAGACTGGCCCACGAAACAGCGCTGGCTCGACTACGCCTTTGATCAATTTCAAGCACGGGGCTATCGCATTGCCAGCGCTTATACTGTCGCGACGACCGCCAAGCCTTGCCGTTTCATTTACACGGACGCCTTATGGCACGGTGGCGATATGATTGGGCTTGGGGTCTCTTCCTTCTCGCACTTCGGCGGCGTTCATTTCCAGAACGCTCATAACTTCGAGGAGTACGTGGCACTGCTTGAGAAGGATCAATTGCCGCTGCTGCGTGCCTTGACCCTCACTCCGAAACAGAAACTTATCCGCGAGATGATCTTGCAACTCAAGACCGGAGTCATTGACGTGCGTTACTTTCGCCGCAAGTTCGGCGTCGATATTTGGGACGAGTTCAAGGCTGTTTACGAACGACTCGATGATGACAATCTGGTTGAGCGCCAGAACGGAACCATCGTGTTGACGCGTGGCGGACTATTGCAAGTGGATCATTTTCTTTCCGAGTTTTTCGAGCCGGAATTGAAGTCGGTGCGGTACGTATAGATAAATGGAAATGCATAATAGCTACGACGTGGTTGTCATCGGTGGTGGACCTGCGGGCAGCACGGCTGCCAGTATTCTGGCGCGCGAAGGCCGTAGAGTGGTGCTCTTTGAAAAGGAGCGATTTCCCCGGCACCATATCGGCGAATCGTTAATGACTGATACGTACTTTACGTTCCAGCGAATGGGCCTGTTGGAGAAACTCAAAACCAGTCCGTTCGTCCGCAAATACAGTGTCCAGTTCGCGAACCCGGCGGGTAAAGAATCAAGGCCATTCTATTTCTTTGAGGCCAATCATCATGAGTCTGCCGTGACATGGCAGGTAACCCGCGCGCAATTTGACCTGATGTTAATTGAGCATGCGGCGGAGCAGGGAGCGACCGTGCACCAAGAAACACCAATCAAGCGGGTCCTCTTTGACGAGGGCCGGGCCTACGGTGTTGAAGCGTTGCTGGCAGATGGTTCGCTGCAGAAGTTTCAGGCTCCTGTCGTGGTTGATGCGAGCGGGCAGACGGCGATGCTCTCGAACAAATTTGGCTGGCGTGTTCGTGATCCAAAACTCAAGAAGGCCGTGCTCTACTCCTACTTCAAGGGCGCGCATCGCGAACCAGATCTCAACGGTGGGGCGACCCTTGTATTACGCACACCCAAGGGCAGCAACGGATGGTTCTGGTATATACCGCTCGAGAACGACATCACCAGTGTCGGCGTCGTCGCTGACCCTGAATATCTGGTGAAGGATCGCGGCCAGGATCTGGCAAAAATTTTCTATGAAGAGATAGAGAAGGTCGAGTCGTGCCGCCGCCGCCTGACCGGGGCGTCGAGGACTGATAAGATCTATTCAATCCTTGATTACTCCTACCGTTCGAAGAGCTTCGCGGGTGACGGCTTCATCCTGATCGGTGATGCTTATGGTTTTCTCGATCCAATCTACTCCTCAGGAGTGTTGCTGGCACTGAAGATGGCCGAGCTGGCCGCCGACAGCATTCATGATGCTTTCAAGAATCATGATTTTTCGGCGGCGCGACTGGGACAATATCAAGGGAAGCTGGATAAAGGCATCGAGTCGATGCGCAAGCTCGTTTATGCCTTCTACAATGAGGGCTTCAGTTTTGGACAGTTCCTGCAGAAGTATCCCGATCAACGAGTGAATATTATCACTCTGTTAATGGGTAACGTTTTTAAAAAAGGAGTAGACGATATCTACGCACCGATGGCCGAATTCGCCGTCATTCCCCCGCCGCTTTACGAGCAGCTCGATGGCTCACCGGCGCAGCTCAACAAATCCTTACCAGGGGCGGAGGATGTGCTCTCTGCAAAATATCAGATCTACGATGACCGCCCCGCAATGCAGGAGTCGGGAGACTGAGTGCTGCGACCAGGCTAGTCTCCCACGAGTTGAAAAGGCACTCATCATCAAGCCAATCCCTCAACATGAGCAATCTCACAGGTTGGGAAGGTGGACCCTGTCCCCGCTCAGCCTGATAGCCACTCATCCAGGCAGTGGCTTTCAAAGTTGAGGCGGGGACAGGGTCCACCTTCCCAACCTGTGAGATTACTGAGCTTGAGAGGACCAACTGGCAGCGAGCGGCTCTCATCCTAAAACAGCAACTTAACGCCAAACTGAATGTGCCTTGGATCTCGCGCTGAAGTAATGCGACCAAAAGTCGGAGACCCCAGGAAGTTATCAGGCAGGTTGAAGTTTGGGTGATTGAAGAGATTGAAGAATTCGGCCCGTAACTGCAAATTGAGTTGCTCGGACAGCTTGGTATTCTTTACGAGCGACGCGTTTACATTCTGGTATCCTGGGCCATCCAGAATATTTCGCCCGGCATTGCCGAAGCTGCCACGCGGGGGAAAACTAAACGCGCTTGTGTTGAACCAGCGATCGGGAGTGCGTTCCGAGAGCTGCCCAACGCCCACAACGTTAGGGCGATCGTTCGCGCCAAAGCCGAGAATTGACCGGCCGGTGCCGCTGTTGTCGATGTCGGAAAGTAGCGCTACCGTAAACGGCCGTCCCGATTGGAAGGTAACAACGCCGAAGCTCTGCCAGCCACTGAGAAGCGTCGAAATCCATCCAGCGTTCGCGAGATAGTCGCGCCCTTTCCCGAAGGGAACATCATAAGAGTAACTGACAGAGACTCGATGGCGAACGTCGAAGTTCGAACGTCCGCGCTCCGCCCTGCCGTCGTAGCTGTTCTGCGGAAAGTTTGGATCGCCTGTGCTGCTAAAGAAGTTGGAAGCGTCGTCGATCGACTTCGACCAGGTATATGAAACCAGCGCCGCTAAGCCTTGCGACAGGCGTTGCTGAAATCGTGCCTGAAGGCTGTTGTAGTTCGAATCAGCGCGCGACTCCAGCAGATTGATGTCGTCGAACTGCGGATCTGGTCGCGGCACGAAGGGCAGCCCAGGCGGCAGAGCGCTCGGTTGCGGCTGGTTTATGTCGCGTGCTGTCAGCAGCTTGGTTCCTTTCGAGCCCACGTACGCGAGTTCCAGCACTCGGTCACGACCGAGTTGTTGCTGCAAGTTCAGATTCCAGTGCTGCATGTAAGACGTGCGCAAGTTACGCTGGATAGCGAGTGCCGAGTCAGGCAGGGGAAAAGGGAAGAAGGAGGGAAAAGGGTTGTCGAGGGTTAAAGGCAATCCCGGCAGAGAGAAAAAAATGTTGTTGTCGAAATACGGCGAGTTGAAGTAGAGCGCCTCACCCGGGGCCAGTGGAGACTGATCGTAATAAACACCGTAACCCGCACGCAGAACAGTTCCTTCATTCTTTCCCAGTGTCCACGCAAGACCGATGCGCGGTGCGAAGTTATTCTTATCTGCCACGAACCCGGCGCGCGGCACACCATTGGTTCCTACCTGCACGAGACGGCGTGAAGCAACATCGTACACGTTCGCGCGATCCGCGGCATCGACCGGCGGCGAGTTGTATTCGTAACGCAGACCCATGGTAAGTGTTAGGCGAGGCTTCACGCGGAAGTTATCGTTGAAAAAGAAGTTGTAGCTTTGTGTGCGAAGGTGCTGAGGATTATCGACACGAGCGACACTTGTAAGGAGAGGCAAACCGAGCAGCACGTCAGCCAGAGCGTTACCGGAGATTTGCGCAAACGGCGAAAACTGCAAGCGCCCGCGTGACTCCACATCGCGAAAGGCATTCTGTTGGGAGAAGCGCAGGTCCGCACCAAACTTGATCAGGTGTATGCCATGGACATAACTGGCGCTATCGAGAACCTGATAGACATTAGTCACGCTTTTTTGTGGATTATTCCCTTCATCCCCAAGTGGTGAAAAGCCCGTTGTGGTGATGAAACTCAACCCGGCATCGCGGGCATTCGGGGAGATTCCGGGTATTCCTACGTCGGAATTGCGCCGGCTCGCCTCCTGTGTCACGGAAGCCGCTACACGACTCAAGGCTACACGCGTCTCATTCACCAGGTTCGGCGTTAACACCAGTGTCAAGGCCCCCATCGCGTTCTGACTGCGTCGCCTAACCGTGTCGCCAAATCCGGGCACCAGCGAGAAGGACGCGCCCGTAAACGGTTCGAACAGATTACGGTTGCCGAAGCTATAACGGAGGGTCAGGTCCGCCCGTTCACTGATTCGATGATCGAGCCGGACGTCAAAACTGTTATTGAGATCTCGCTGGGTGGGCGAAGAGACAAAGTTCTGCAGAGGAACGTCGCGATTGGGCTGTGGGTAGAGGGCGGCAATGGCGCGTCCTACCGGGTTGATGCGGAATGCGGGGATAACACCACCGGAGAATGGCTGGCCCGTGAGAGGGTCAACCGGATTTCCGAAGAGGCTTTGCGAGAAGTTGCCCGCACGTTCCAGCGCCGTGGGGACATTGGTGACACGGGTGATGCCTTCGCGCGCGCGAGTACCCTCATAATCGCCGAAGAAAAATGTGCGATCTCGCTTGATCGGACCGCCCAACGAACCACCAAACTGGTTACGGATGTACTTCGGTTTTGGCTCACCCGAAGGCGCAAAGAAGTTCCGCGCGTCCATCGCACCATTGCGGTAAAACTCAAACAGCGAGCCGTGATAGTCGTTAGCGCCCGATCTCAGAACGACGTTGACCTGCGCGCCCGGATTGCGACCGAATGAGGCGTCATAGGTGCTCGTGAGCATGTCGAACTCTCGGATAGCATCTACGGGTGGACGCACACCGAAAGTGTTTAGTTTGGGATCGATGTTATAGACGCCGTCGAGCAGAAAGGTATTGGCGTCCTCACGTGCACCATTAACACTGAAGGAAAAGTCTCCGCGCGCGGAACCGGCTGACCCGGGAGCACTGGGCGCTGCTCCTGGTACCAGTAGGCTCAACTCGTAAAAGTTTCGCCCGTCGAGCGGCAATCCGACAATTTGGCGATTTTCAATGACCGTGCCGATAGCGGGCGAGTCCTTCTTCAGAATCGCGTCGTTGGTAAAATCAACATCTACTCTCTCGGCTGGCCCCAATTCCATGGTGACGTCAAACCGTTGTTCCTGATTTACCAACAAAGTTACCTTGAACACTTGCTTCGGGAAGCCTTGCACCTCCACTTCAAGACGGTATTCACCGAGTGCAAGCGATGAGATAGAGTACTCACCTTGATTGCCGCTGTTTGCGGTCCAGACCTCGCCATTTTCCCGGCTTGTCAGCTTCACGGTGGCCCCCGCTATTACCGAGTGATTTGGATCATAGACAGTGCCACGCACTGAGGCCCGATAAGTTTGAGCTCTCGCTGATGAAGCTAACAAGAGGAGCCAGAGCAGGAGAAGGATTTTTTTGTGGCTTGACATCGCGATTCCTCGTACGTTTTTTTGGATAGATCACAAAATTCCGGAGAGCTTCGGATAAACTTCAGCATTATGGCGAAATCTTTTCCGAATTGCTTCTGAAAACGGGCTGACACGTTGACGATTCATTAAATAAAGACTAGCCCATGGCGTCTGACACGTGCTCAAAATGAATGAATGTCCGACTAATGTTTTGTCTATTAAAGTCGAAAACTGACTGTTAGAATGCGTTCAGTACTAAAACGGCTAGGGGCTAATTATGGTTTCATTGAAGTGATTAACCAACACCACTTTGGTTACACGCTGGTCGTGCTTTACCGACTACCACTCTATATTGTTGGAGGCCTATCTGATGCTTTGGATTGTTTTCGCTTTCGGCGCCGCACTCTCATGGGGATTGTATGGACCTGCATTGCATAACGGCCAGGTGGAGTTGCGTAGCCCGATGCGCGCGTTGCTCTGCGTCGGAGTCGCTTACTTTTTGGTAGGTGTTCTAGTTCCGGCAGCCACCCTTTCGTATCAAGGCGAACTGAATGGATTCACTATGAAAGGCTCTCTGGCGGCAACGCTGGGCGGCGCACTAGGGGCTGCGGGGGCAGTGTGCATCATATTCGCCTTTAAGTCAGGAGGTCTACCGACTTATGTAATGCCCCTCGTTTTCGGAGGCGCGCCATTGGTAAATGTGCTCTTTTCGATGTGGGTGCATCCACCAAAGACAGCACCCAATCCGTTGCTCTATTTAGGTTTTGTGTTGGCGGCGCTTGGGGCTGGGTTGGTTTTGTATTTCAAGCCTCAGTAACAGGCGAAAGGAGATGCTTTTATGAAGATCATGAATTTGAAGGCCGTGCTGGCCTGGGTAATTATTGTTTTTTGCTTCTCTGAGATAGCTGCCCAGGTAGGTGGCAATTGGCCGCAGTGGCGTGGACCGAATCGCGATGGGAAATCTACGGAGACTGGATTGCTGAAGCAATGGCCGGAGGCCGGCCCGCCACTAGTCTGGAAGACTACGGGAGCTGGAGCTGGCTACTCGTCGCTGGCAATTGCTGATGGACGACTCTTCACTATAGGCCTGCGCGGTGATCGCGAGTATGTCATCGCGTTTGACGTGGCAACTGGCAAACAAGCCTGGGCGAACGCGAGCGGTGGTGCGTACCGCAACGATCGTGGCGATGGCCCACGGGGAACCCCAACCATTGACGGCAATAATCTATACGCTCTCGGCGGTGGCGGCGATCTCTCATGCCTGGAGGCTCGCACAGGTCGCGTCGTCTGGACAATTAACATTCTGCAAAAGTTTGGTGGCTCTAATAACAATTGGGGCATCAGCGAGTCGCCCCTCGTCATTGGCGACAAACTGCTTATCAATGCTGGTGGTCCCGGAGCTTCTATCGTGGCGCTCAACAAGAAGGATGGGTCGCTAATTTGGAAGAGTCAGAGCGATAAAGCGGGCTACTCCTCAGCGATGCCCGTTCAGATCGGCAACACTACACAGGTGGTGTTCTTCACGCATCAGCGGGGATTGGGACTTGATCTAAAAGATGGCAAGCTTTTGTGGGAATACCGGCGGGCGGCGAACAATGTGGCCAATGTAGCTACACCCATCGTGCGAGGGAACCGCGTATTCATGTCTTCCGACTACGGAACCGGGGCAGGTCTGGTCGAGATCAAGGCTGATGGAACTGCGCAGGAAGTCTATTTCACAAAAGAGATGCGTAATCACCACAGCAGTTCAATTCTGGTGGACGATTATCTCTACGGCTTTTCCAGCGGCATCCTGACTGCCATGCGTTTCGACACTGGAGAAGTTGCCTGGCGTGATCGCAGCGTAGGTAAGGGTTCACTAGCTTATGCTGACGGAAATCTCTACGTGCTGAGTGAAAACGGTGTGGTCGGGCTAGTAGAAGCAAGCCCCTCCGCGTACCACGAAAAGGGACGTTTCCATATTCAGCAAGATTCGCTACCAACATGGACGCACCCGGTCATCGCCGGTGGTCGTCTCTACCTGCGCGATCAGGACACTATCTATGCCTTCGATGTTCGGGAGAAGCGGTAACCGCGGACTAGGGTGCTGCTTGTTTCAGGTAATCCCGCGCCTCACTTAATTCTGGCAATCCCTCATCCGCCTGTTGCCACTGATCGAGAAACTTGCGATAGGCTACGGCAGCGCCATGTCGGTCTCCGCTCTTCGCGGCGGCACGCGCTGCGCCCAGCAACGAACGAGCGCGGTTTGGCTGCCTGAGTAGGGCAATCTGGAATTGTTCGGCAGCTGCATCGGGCTTTCCAAGCCGCAGCAGAATCTCCCCAAACAGTTCATGCGCCGGCTTGATCAGTCCAGGCGGCCCGGAAGGTGGACCTGTCGCTTCCTCCTGACGCAGTGCCTTCTTCATCAATTCGATTGCTAACTGAGGATCAGGATGGGTTGAGGCCTCGAGAGCGGCAACTTCAAGGTGTCCGATCGTTGCCATAGCGTTCGGGCTGGAACTGCCTGCCTGAATCACCAGCTTCGGTTCACCTCTCGAGCCGCTGGCAACTGCTGCAAAACCGCGGATGAAACGAGGCAACGTCTCACTGCTGTACGAAGCTCGAACGGTTGCCGCGCGATCGGTTGTCGCCGGTTGAGTGACAGCGTGCCCACCATGTCCATCTTCTTGACTCGGGACCGATGCAATCCTGGTCTTTGCATCCTCCGGGAAAAACTTGGTTGCCAGGTTCCAGCGTTCAGTTTCGACGATAAACGCCGCGGCCATATTTGCATAGTTATTTTCGTAATAGCCGGGTCGCAGTTTGTTTTCGTAACGGGTTTCAGTCATGACCTTCTTCATTATGGCCAGCAGCCCCTCCGCTTTAGAGTAGCGGCCCTGTTGCAGATAAACGTAGAGCAGCCAGTGGAGGCTATGATAATCGCGCACGCTGGTTGAGAGGTTCTTGCGTTTCATCCATTCCTCAGAAGCTGCCCACGCTGATTCATTAGACGCCGCAGCCTCCGGCCACATCCCCAACTGCAGGAAGATGTGCGATGGCATATGCCGGGCGTGATGCGCTTCGGGAGCAATACTCGCGTAGCGACGTGCCGCTGGCAGAGCCAGAATGGCGTGATCGGGATCGTCGAAAGCGTGAATGATGTAATGGGCCGCTCCGGGGTGATTTGGGTTCTTCTGATAAACGTCCAGAGCAATAGCACCTGCCCGCGCTTGCAGGCGATAACTTTTCTCATCGGATTTGACTATTCCAAGAAGCGATAAAGAGTAAAAAGCCGCTGCATCCAGGTCATCCGGATACTCCTGGTAGATCTTCTCCATGGCAGTTGAGTAGGCCGCGTCGCGAGTTCGCTTGTCGCCCTCGCCGTAAAGCAGTTTTACAGCGTTCAGATAAGCTCGCTCTCTCGAGGTCAGCCTGGGCGTATCTTTGATCCTGGCGATCACTGCGCGGGCAGCCGCCGTGTCCTGCTCGGACCACAGTGGATGATTGAACGTCATCGCCTCGCCCCAAAAGCCCATCATAAAGTCTGGTTCAATGCGCGTTGCTTCGCGAAAAGCGTCTAACGCCTCTTCGTACCAGAACGAGTGGAGAGCGGCCAACCCCCTCAGAAAATGTGCCTGTGCCTTTTCCGAACCGGAGGTTTGAAACTCAACCTTTCCCAGTTGAGATTCCTGGGCATTCACGCTGAACGTAAGGCTCGCCATCACGACCACGAGCACGACCGAACATCGTATTAGCCATCTGGTTTCAACGAAACTCATGACGAAACTCCGATTATCAGCAATGAAGTCGATTTCACTTTTCAAGGGAACCGCGAGTCTTGGAAGCTTGGTTTTTGCCGATGCAATAAAGCTGCTGTGCTGTACGAATAAAGATCTGACCTTCGGAAATGGCCGGCGAACTGAGGCAGTAGTCATTTAGTGCGTTCTCGGCGAGGACCTCGAACTTTGGTCCAGCCTTTACAACTGTTGTCAGCCCGTCTTCATTCGTCACATAAATCTTATCGTCAGCCAGCACGGGCGACGAGCTGTATGTTCCCGGTTTGATGCGTTGCTGACTATATATCTCCTTGCCGGTTCTAGCATCAAGGCACCATACAATGCCGCGGTCGTTGACAACATAAAAATACTTTCCATCAGTGACGGGGGTCGGGACGTCCGGCCCATTGAGCGTCGACCAGAGCAGGTGTGAGTGGGTGATGTCGCCGCGACCTCCGGCCTTCAACGCAAGTAGCGGACGGACCTTCGATGGCGCATAGATGATGTCATTAAAGATCACCGGCGACGCCACTATCCGGTGGAAGGGATCGTCCTCTGGGTTAAGGCCATTCGCGCGCCAAAGCTCTTTACCAGTCGCGGGGTCGTGGCCCGTTACGCAGTCGCCGCCAGTGATGACGATTTCTATGGTCGTGTCATAGCGCAGGAGCGCCGGGGTTGTGTACGAGTCAGGCGATTCGCGGATGGCCGCAGTAGCACGCTCTACCTTCCAATGTGTCTTACCTGTCTTCTTATCCAGGCGCAGGATGTAAGAGGGATCGTCAGTTTTCATCCCGTGCAATACTTGAATATACAGCGAGTCGTCTAGTAATAAAGGCGATGAAGCGTAGCCCCAATTAAGACCAAACTCACCGTAGTCCTTTTGAATATCGCGCGCCCACAATTCTTTGCCACTGAAATCGAAGCCTTTGACGATGCCGGTGCCGGTCATCACAAAAACGCTCTTGCCATCCGCCACCGGTGACGGTGAGGACATGTTCTGTTTGCGCATTTTGACATTGCCGCCGCCAAGCAATCTCTTCCAAATCACATCGCCTTTTGTTCGGTCCACACACCAAAGGTAAAGATCGTTGCCGTCAGCGATATTCAGAAAGATATGGTCCCGCCAGATAATCGGAGTGGAGCCGCTCCAACCAGGCATCGCCAGCTTCCAGGCAATGTTTTCATCTGGCGTCCAGCGCCAGGGAAGATTCCGTTCGCTGCTAACGCCATTCAAATTGGGACCACGCCACTGCGGCCAGTTGTCTGCGTTAGCAACGGCAGTGGCGAGTAAAACGATGGCAAATAGCTGAGCGGCCCGACCTTGCATCTCCATCCTCCGATCATGGTTCGGCGTTGAGAATCGCCACAGAAATATGGCTTGCCTCTCAGCTGGGGCTTTCAGCCGGGCGCTTAAACGGACCTCAGCTTAAATCCACAGCTGTAATAGTATGGCGATCGCGCACGTAGAGTTTGGTTCCCACAAGCGTTGGCGCTGTCCATGCGAGATTCTTCATTAGACCAACCTTCGAGATGACTTTCAATCCCGTCGCTGAAACGGTGGCGAGCGCCAGGTTGCCGTCTTCATCCAGGATGATCAGCTTCCCATCGGCGTAGAGAAAGTTGGACTTGGGAAAACTCCGATCCTGAAAAGCAATCTCTCCTGTTTTTACATTTACAGCCGATAAAAATGCCGGCCCAAAATCACCACTCGAGGCATAAACGTAATCCCCGATGCGAATGGCTGTCCCATGGTGAACTCGAAGCCGGCGCTGAAACCAGAGTTCCTCGACGGTAGTTTTTCCGCCTTTTCGGATTAACTTGAGAACGCGACTGCCGCCATTATAGGCCGAGGAAAGAAATAAAAGATTGTCGTTGCCCCAAACCGGTGTACTGATATTAAGGCCCCAGTCCGTAACATGACCGTGAGACCAGAGCAGCTCACCATTGTTCGGATCGAGGCCCACTATCTCCTTGCCCATGAAAGCTACCAATTGATCCTGCCCGTCGACGTTGATAATAAGGGGAGACGACGGAGACATATCGAGGCTCTGATTTTTCCAGGCAATGCTTCCGTTTTTCTGATTAAACGCGATGAGGGCTTGACCAGGACCGCCCAGCGTCAGGATCACAGTATTGTTATAACCCAGAGGACTGCACGAATAACCTCGGTCCGACTTTGTGCCGTTGTACTCTTTCCAGAGATCGTGGAACCAGGCCACTTTCCCGGTCCGCTTGTCGATGGCGTGAAGTTTTCCAGTTGCGCCGACGGTGAAGATGAGAGGTCCGACCAGCAGCGGTGTGGAATGCGGTCCAAAGCCTGCCTCGTAATTCATGCCCGCCGTAGGCGCCTCATACTTGTATTCCCAAATCGTCTTACCGGTATCTGCGGCTAGCGCGATAACTATTTCCTGTTCACCCTGGCTGTACATTGTGTAGAGCGTGCTTCCGTCCACGATGATTGCGGAATGGCCATTTCCCAACGGCCGAGTCCAAAGTTGTCGTGGTCCCTTTTCCGGCCATGCAGCTGCAAGCCCCTTTGACTCCGCCATAAAGTTTCGTTCCGGACCGCCCCACTGTGGCCACTCCGCCTGTGCCACCGCGTCAATACAGGGAGACAGCAAAAATATGAGCGATATGAACGAGAACAGTAGGACCTTTCTGGGGTTATATAAGAAGCTTGTCATTCTGCGCCTCCGTTTCTTAGGAAATCAGCGACCAGAGTCGACCTGTCGACCGGCTCGCCGCCTGTCCTCAGTTTTATTCCGATCGCAGCGCCGGCAATAAAGACGAGCGCAATGCGGCCCATGTGGCTACAACCGACGCAGTCAACCCTGATACTAATACCGCCAGTAGCAAGTAGCCTAGTGAAACATTTGGCAGATGCGTATGGCGCGCGAAAAACACCGGAGCGATAGCCAGCAATGCGCAGACGGTTCCGGTGACAAGTCCACTGAAAAGAAGCAGAACATTTTCCGCGATTACCATTTCCGTGAAATGCGAGGAGTTATAACCTACGGCCCGCAACAGGGCCAACTCGCGTCGTCTTTCCATTACATTGCGGAGCAAAACCGCCGCCATTCCCAGGGTACCAAGAATCAGACCGAGGCCACCCAGCATCTGAAACGTGGAAAGATAGGTGTTTTCTACGCGATGAAAGTTTGCCAGCCGCTCAGATGTTGATTGTACGTCGAACCCAAAATCCGAGAGACGATCTTCCAGGGCTGCCGCAATTGCTGTTGATTGATCAGGCTGAGGCGTGTCGACCAGAAAGAACCGATAACCTTCCTGCTCGGGAAAGAGACGCAGGAAATTTTGTTCCGTCATCAACAGCTCGCTTTGAAAAATGCTGTCCGCGAGCGCACCGACTAGACGCAAACGAATCGGCCGATCGCTTTGATTTAGAATCAGGTCTTCGCCCAGCTTGAGATGCAGCACGTAGGTAATAGAATTTGCATCGGCGATTACCGGCACCGCTCCATCGGGAAATTCGCGATTCAGAAGCAGCCAAGGATTTTCCTTCTCTTCAACGGTACTTGCAAGAGTGTTCTGGAAAGCGAAGCGATTGCTGCGTACGAAGTCAGGGGCAGCGGCAATGATTTTTGGGTTGCGCGGCTGATACAAATTCAGGCAACTGGCATCATCACCCGGTCGCACACGGAATCGCGCAAAAGTGACTCCCACAAGTGGAGAGGTCGCATTATCCGAACCTAAATTTAACGCCTCGCGTCCTTCGCTCGTGTTGGGATCGTGGACCAACGGCAAAAGGGACTCGGCGAGCAGAAGAAAACCTCCACTACCAGAGTTTCTATCGAGCATTAGTGTTCCCTCATGCTGTCTGAAGGAATCGACCGCGACGATAATGAAGACTGCCGCAGCAATGAGTGCGATGCACAGCACGCTCCTCCCGGGGCGATAGGTAGCGTTCCGGAATCCTAGACGTGCGACGGACCACCAGCCATTTCCGGAAAGAGGTTTCCTTCCATTTCGTCGTAGCCAGACGGATTGGTAGGCCAGAAAAGCCATGAGGAGAACCAGCCCGCCTCCAAAAAAACCGGCGACCTGGCCGACCAGATGCGCTCCTGCAGTTATCAAGAGGGCGATGCCAATAACATTGAGCAAGATGGCTACGTGTAATGAAGTAAAAAGACGCCTGTTGTCGCCGTTTCCAGTTCTCCGAGCCCCTCCTTCTCCCGCGAAGGTCCCGGCTAACAAGCTGCGCGTCGATTCTTTTGCTAAACCCCTCAATGTCGAACTGATACAAATCACCGCTGCAAAAATTCCACCGGTCGCCCCCAGCACCAATGAGAGCGGAGAGATATGAAGTCGCAGCATGCTGGTTCCCACTGCATCCACCCACCATGTTCGCAGGCCCATCATCACAAACTGTCCATAGGCTACCGCGCCTACCAAACCGATCACACTGCCGATGAGCGCAAGAATCAATCCTTCCAAAACAAACAGCGTGCGAATCTTTGAGGCTGGAAAACCGATGGCTTGCAAGACGCCAATTTCACGTAAACGTTGTTCGACGCCGAGTTTGAAAAAGAGTGCCGTCAACAGCAACGCTGAAACGACCAGAAAGAAACTGAAATAAAGGAAATATTCGCCAAAATCTGTGGAGCCACGCGACGCTGCCAGGCCCTGCTGACGAACTGCTACGGACGTCAGGCCCATCAACTCGGGATCCAAAACTGATTTGAGTTCTCGTCGGTAATTCTCGAGAGCTTGCTGTAGCGGCATTCCGCTCGGCGGAGTCAAACGCAACGAAGTCAATTTCCCGAAGCGCGATTGCCAGAGCTCCTGGCCCACAGACAAAGGTATGAAGGCCTTGGGTGTGGTGCGGTACTGCTTCCAATAGGCTTCATCCTGAGGTCGCACGAGTTTCAGGTCGACAGGAAACGGTGGATCCCATTCAGCGACGGTTTCCGAACCCGTAATGCCTGGATATTCAGGAACAAGATCCTTGTCTGCCGCGAATCCTTCAATCGGCACCACACTTACCAGGGTAAAAAGCGTGCTACCTGTTTCAAGTCCTCCGTGCTCTCGCCAGAGGTAATATTTGAGATTGATTGTGTCTCCCGGCTGTACTCCGAGATCGCGTGCCGCCCAGGCATTCAGGATGATCGGACGAGAACCATCGGGTCCAATGACGAAAAGTTTTTTAGGATCGACAGATGGAGGGGAACTCTCACTCGACCCAGCTGCCAATCTCAGGGGTGCATCTTTCCCGGCTAGTTGAAAAAAAGTCTCATTATCAATTGCGGTAACCAGCGAGTAAGGCATAGAGCGGTTACCGGTGTGGCCGGAATCAACATCGGAATCACTGATACTATTTGCAAGATATGAAAGCACTGGTATCGCATGCATCGACAAACGCTTTGCGACTTCTAGCGCTGTACTCGACAGCGAGTCACTAAGCAGTCTACTGTCGTGCTCGAACGAGATGCTCGGCGGCATCTTTGGCCCTACCAGCTGCGCTACCGGGTGGGACGTATCGCCGTTTGGCTGCCGAGGGGAAGACCCACCCGCTATTGCAGGCGATATTGATAGTGGCTCGCCGATCGTGCGCAGCTTGATACCAAAGTCTTCAAGCGAGGTTCGCTCTCGTAATATCCGTTTGAGCAAGGCAGTCTTTGTCGACTGAGTATCCTGGGTGGCAGTGTCGTGCGATGTTTCCTCGAGCAGAATCAGATTGACTTTGTCTAGCTTGCCAATCTCTTGCTGGAGCAAGCGCAACGGAACGAAGACGGCGCGCACGGCGCTTTGCTGAGTTTGTATGGAAAACTCGCCGAGGGCCTCAGACGCAAGAATTTCACGAGCTATCAAACGCAACGTGCTGCCCAGTTCTTCCTTGCGACTGTGCAACGACTCGACCGGAATCTCGGAAGGCTTTTCCACCCGCAACACCAGCGAGTCGCCAACGTCTGAGGCCAACTCGCGCGCCAGAGCCTCGCTGACGAAGATTTCGCGATTCTGCGGCGCTTGCTTTGTTGCCTGTCGGTGAAACTGCCAAAATCTTTCGTCGACGCCGTAGACTTTTATGCCGGAACCCACCCGCTTGCTTCGCTCATGAGTGACAGTACCTTCGAGAGCGATTAGCGAACAGGCGTCAACGAAACCGCCTTCGGCAAACTGCGGATCGTTTCGAATATCGGCTGCCAACTGTTCGCGGAAGAAGCCCGCGGACGTAATCACCAGATCCGTCTGACCGAGCCTCTGCATGAATAAGTCGCGCAAGCTGGCTCGCACGGAATCACCGACCAACAACGCTCCCGCCAGCACGGCAACAGCTGTTGCCACGCCCAACACCACGGCCAGATTAGTGCGCCAGTAATGGGTAAGACTTCGTCTCAGGAGTTGGGAGGTTTGCATTACAACTGTCGCACTTGTTGGTCAACCAGTTCATAGCGTTTCGGAAATCGAGCAGCAAGTTCGGCACTATGAGTTACGACAACCAGAATTGTTTCTTGTTGTTCGTGCAGGTCCAGCAGGAGGGAAGCGACCACGTCCGCTGATTTGTGGTCGAGATTGCCGGTGGGCTCGTCACACAGTAAGAGCTGAGGCTTGTTGATCAACGCGCGAGCCAGCGCAACGCGTTGTTTTTCACCGCCAGAAAGTGTCGCGGGCCGATGATCGAGACGATCTGCGAGGCCAACCTTATCGAGCAAGTCCCGCCCGCGTTTTTCACCATCTCCACTTGAGGTAGAGACCAGCGTCGGCGTCAGTACATTTTCGAGTATTGTACATTGAGGGAGGAGGCAGTGGTCCTGAAAAATGAAACCTATATCTTTGTTCCTGAATGCAGCCAATTCTTTCTCACTCAGTTGAAAGGGATTCTGGCCGTCGAGTGTGACACTACCACTGCTGGGTGGCTCGAGCGCACCCATGATGTAAAGCAGGGTACTCTTACCACTGCCCGATGGACCCATGATCGAGAGGGCGTCTGCGCGGGTTAGAGAAAGCGAGATATGGGAAAGGATTTTGAGTGCCCCGCGGGGAGTCGGGTACTCTTTGGAGACGTTCTCAACCTTCAGCACAGAGCCTCCCGAACATTAGCTGAAAACGCAGAAATCCCACCTACGGGAGAAGCCGTGAATAAATTGAAGAATGACATGGTCCAGGCTAGACTGAAAGATCCCCCAACTGCCGTTGGGGGTTTTTTAAGACGCAATCGATTCTCGAATTTATTCACAGCTTCTCCCGTGGGTGGGATTTCTGAGTTTTGAGACGGCCTCCTTCGGCTTTCCGGGCGGTCCAAATAAGTTGTAAGTCGAGGCTGCTTGCACTTCTCCGCGTTGGCCTTACCGGTCCTTGGATTTTGACGCAGCCTTTCACCTCACAGGCTCTATGCTTTCGCCCGCTCTCGCTGCCTGGTTGTGCGGTCTCTCATTTCCTTGCAACTCTGGTCGCACGGTGCTTATCTGCCGCTGTCTTCCATGGCTTACGACTACATTCTCATAAACCTCGAGCGTGCAATCTGCCATGCGCGACACGCTATAATGCTTACGTACTCCCTCAATACCGCTCCGTGCCAGTTTTTCAGCAAGAAGAGGATCTCGATAGATTCTCAAAAGCCCTTCGGCCAGACTCTCCGGGTCATCCGGCTCCACGAGTAAGCCGCCGCCCGTCTTCTCAACGATCTCGAGAAACGCTCCGCGGTTGGGTTGAACCACTGGGACGCCGCAAGCCATTGCTTCGAGTAAAAACATTCCTTTCGGCTCGTCGTAAGTCGCTGGTACCGAGAGCAGATCGAGCCTTTGCAAGAAAGCGATTTTCTCTTGTCGATCCAGTACGCCGTGATAATGAAACTCTGATGCGAGACCAGCCTCTTTCATCTGCTTTTCAATATCCTTCAAATGACGCGCGTGTTCTGGCGCCATATAACCTGCTGCCTCCAGGCGAGCATTAGGCAACTCCCCTCTCTTACGAAGTCGGATGTAAGCATCAGCCAGAACATGCAACCCTTTCTCCGGCGCTACTCGGGCAAAAAAACCGATAACGAAGGGTTCAGAATGCTTTCGCTGTTCATAACCCCGCAGGTTAATGCCAAGAGGCACGACGTGAATCTTCTCCGGCGGAATGCCCAGGTAGCCGGGCATAAATTCAGCGTAGTAATTGCTGACAGCAATGAAAGCATCGACGTGTTTGACGTTGCTGCGAATGAGTTGTTTCGCCTCACTGCGATAGGGCTCTTGAAGGCCTTCGAGAAACAAGTCTTCACCCTGCAGCGTGCAGGAGAGTGGCCGCCCTAAAGCTTCTTTGATTGGCTTTGCCAATCCCAGCAAGAGCGAATAGGGCAAACTGATCAAATCAGGCGCTTCCTCGTGTTTTAGCCACTCGAGTAATTTCGAGATTTCCTTGTTTTGGAAGCCGTTTTCACCTTTCAACATCGAGACGGTCAGTTCACCCAGCATCTTCGGACTCGTCGAGATCGAACGCCGCGAGGCGAGACGCAACATCGCTTTCGAATCCCATAGCCGGTCGAGCCATTTCGGCGACTTACGAAACACTGGCACATGCTGTTCGAGATAAACGCTGATGCCTCCAAAGAAGACTCTGTTTCCACTCACATTTGGTTCGTCCGTCAGCGTGGGTGTGTAAACCGGCAGTAGTGTTACATCGTGCCCGCGCGAAATTAGTTCGCTGGCGAGGGCGTTATCGCGCAGACAACTCCCGCAATACATTTGCCCCGCTCCGCCCGTGAGATAAAGAATCTTCATTGCCAATTCAGTAGACGGCGTTTCATACGGCCACAGCTTGCTGGAAAGCGCGGCGAGCATAGAGATGTTCGAAGAGGTTGCCCTCGTGCGGTTGGTCCCAGCTGATCTGATTTGTCGGCACGGCTCCGATGTTCAGGCGATCAACATTTGGCGAGCTAATAAGACGGCGAATTAGCTTCGGATCGGATGTGATGACTGTAACCACAAGGCTTGGCCCGAGCCGATCCGGAATTTCCTCCGGCGTTGTTTTAACTACACTGGCGAACGGAAACAGGAATTCTCTGTTTGCCATTCCGTGCTCTGCACCTTCGCAGAGCACGATGGTTGGCAAGAGATAGGAACAGCCATCCTGTTTGATTAGTCGACCGCCTTCACGGTGGGACGCCGTGATCTCGCGTGCGCCCGGCTCAGTAAGCCCCTGATCGATCAGCTGGGAAATGCGCGCCGCGACGTTTGGATCGACGAAAGGCGCCAGTTGTGCGGCTTCGTCGTCCGCCACTCGCGGGATGATGGCAGCCAGTCTTTCCGCCAGTGCTGCGCTAATCTCCTCGGCATGAGCTGTTACCCAGATGCCGGACGCGTTGATGCACGAGCGGCCGCCGTTGTCCGCAATCGAGTAAACCATCAGGTCGAGATACTTCTCCCAATCGTCGATACAATCTTCGCCAATGACGATCTTGCTGAACCCGGGACCATGAATCTCGATACGCGGATCATTGCTCCAGAGAGCGGTAGAGCTGGCGTCGCCGAAGATCATGCCACGTTGGCAGTGCCTGAGAATCTCATTGCTGCCGGCATGATCGGTAGGATAGAAGTTGAAGGCTTCGCGCGGCGCCCCGGCACGAATAAAGGCCTGAATGATCCGGTAGGGACTCCAGGGCTCGGCGCTGCCGGGCTTGAGAACCAGCGGAATCTTCATTGGCATTGAAGGAATCCAGAGCGAATGCACTCCAGGGGAGTTGTTCGGCAGCACGATGCCGAGAGAATCAGTTCGTGGATAGAAGCTCAGAGCCCGACCCTCAATCTCACCAAAACCGCGGTCCAGGATCTCCCAAGCAATATTCCGCGTCAGCCCATTGAGCACATTGCCGGCCTCCGCCAGCGCTCCGTGAATCTTGGCCATATTCTTGCGGACCAGCACGTGCGGAATGCCGGTGGTCGCCGAAACTTGGTGCAAGTAATCAGCAGGACTCTGCGCGTCGTCGCCGAGGGGAAGAGAGTCATTTAGAAAATGGTTGGCAGCGCCTCGACAGATCTCTATTAGATCGGCGGTGGAAAAGGCTGCGAGTTTCTCGCGACCCGTTTTTTGATCTCTCAGATCACGTCTAATCAAGCCGCTGTTAGCCTGGCTGACATCGACAAACAACTCGCGCGTTTGATGGTGCAGCACACGCGCAACATCCAAACTCTTGTAAGGCTCACCCTGCCGAAGAATTGGAATGTGAATCACTGTTAGTAGACCCCTTCGACCACCGTTGATTGCAATCTCGAGAATGGCCTTACATTGCGCACTCCATCCCACGGATAAAGCTCGCAAGGCGGCTCCCTTTCCGCCTCGTCGCGTTCGAGGAAACGGGGCATGAAGAATTCTTTTGTCAGCGTGGTCAACCGCACGCGGCCGGTCTCGCCGTATTCAACAACTCGGTTGGGATTATCTGCTTCAACTACTTCGATCATCGCTCGTGGCAGCGGCGGATAGTAGATTACCGCATAGTTGTCTTCCGGTTGACGCGGTTTATGGACGGCTAATCCCATTAGAGTATTCCCATAAGTCGGCGCAAAATATGCGCCTTCAAGCAGCTCCTCAACGGCGAAGCGATGAAACTGAGGCGTCATCTCTGTGCCGCCGCAGAAAACGCCCGTGATGCCGATTTTTTTGAGTGATACCTTTTCGCAGAGCGCTTCCAACAGTTTTGGCGTGGTAAACAAGCAACGGATGTTGTCGTGCGCCCGCAGTAGCGTCAATCCTTGTTCGATGACATGCTGTTTGTACTGTTCAGCAATCTTTGCCTGGCCCATCTTCAGCAGCTTGATTACCCAACGCGGATCCAGGTCAATCAGGAAGCAAATGCCGCCGCGAAACTGGGTTAAATGTTCAATCGCCAGCCGCAAACGACGTGGGCCGGTCGGACCAAGCGACAACCAGTCAGCGCCCTTCGGAAAGAACTCCTCAGGCAGAGTCGCACTGAAAGCTTCGTAGTCGAGACGAAAATCCTCGATATTGATCCGGGATTTCGGCACACCGGTGCTTCCGCCTGTCTCAAACGTGTAGACCGGTCGCCCGGCATAGCCCTTAGGTACCCAGCGACGCACAGGACCACCACGGAGCCACTCATCCTGGAACGGACCTAAACGCGAGAGATCATCATAGGTTTGAATCTGATCGCGAGGATCCCAACCAAGTTTCCTGGTGTAGTCCAACCAGAAGGGACAACCAGTGGCCGGATCAAAATGCCATTTAACTACCTCACGAACCCAGGCATCCAGGGCTTCCTGTGAGGTTTTGATTTTTCCTTGCAAAGCTACTTCAGCAGAAGACATAGTTTCCGAAATAATGGATTGAGCCGAAATACGTGGCTGGTGCGTCATGCTCCGCCACAGTCATGCCACGGACCCAGGAGGTCAATACCACACCGCGGTAGCGGGTGGAAATTGACAGTTCTGTTTAAGGTCACGCCGCACACGAGTCATAGTGACTTGAGGTCAGTACCGTCACGCGGTAGTGTCGGGTCAATGTTCCGTCGACGCATTCTCTTCGGTGAGCTTGACCCGACGCTACCGCGTGACGGTACTGACCTCATTCCATTGCAATTCGCGTTTTCACACAAGCTCGGTAGCGGGTGGGTCATGCCCATGCAACACATGCCACCTACCCATGAGGCCTACCCCTAAAATACCAGAGCGGCTTTTCAAAAGATAACTAAGGTGAGGAACGACGGCGGCTCGTTTTTAGTTTCAAGGCCAGCGTTTAATGGCTGAAAACCCAACACGGGTTAAATATAGAGCACAAACATTGCCCGACATATCCTCACTCCGTTTAGGAGTGAAGTGTTTATAGACCAGAACATCACAAATAACATTGCCGTTTGGAGGAGCGGAACGTTTGTAGATGGTACCTGTCTACTTGAGTTCCGCTCCTCCAAACAGCGCCTGAGGGCTTGCTAGTTATTCTATAAATATGCCACGCCTAACGGGGTGAAAAACCCGACAATCTCACGAAGGTCCGGTTGGTGCGGTCACTATTCCCGTTTTGGGATTGTCTCCCCTGCGAGCGCAGCACGCAGTGCCGGCGGAATCTCCACGGGCTTTCCGTTTTGTAACACCACGAGCGTCATGGTTCCCTCAATGGCCAGTTCGTCAGTAGCGTCGAATACGTGGTAGTCGTAACGAATTGAGGTGCGACCCAGCTTGCCAACAGTGAGCCGAAGTCTGAAAGACGCGTCGAGCTCAAGTACCCGGAGAAATCGGCACTCCACGTGCACGCGCGGAAAATCGTAGCCCATGCTCCGGTTCATAGGCCACTCAATACTACGTACCAGTTCGCTTTCAGCCTCCTCTATAATTTCGAAGATGCGCGGGAAGTGCAGACGCCCGGCAGCGTCCGAGTCGGCCCAACGCAGACGCCGCTTGATTTCAATGGAAGCAGGCATGATGTGACTGATCTTTCTATTTTTAGTTTCCCAGGTTGGTCCTTTTAGCCTGGCGCCAGGACGCGAATTCTATCATCAATTTCACGTCCCGGATTTGCGCCAAGCCGATCAGGCCAAGAATAACATTTATTGATTAGTCGACGAGGGATGCTCATTTCTGACGGGCGATGATAGACTCAACAACTCTCAGTTGTTGACTCCAGGAGCAATCATCCCGCTGTGCTCGTGGATTAAATCTGCTCTAAACAGATCAAAGGCCCGGTTGTGGAAAAATCGTCCAAATCTAAGATCCAAGTCTCCAGTGACGCGGCAGTTCGCCTACAGATCGCTCAAAACTGGTTACAGGCTTATCCCGCCGATACTGAAATAATAGTGCTTGCCCAGTCAGCAGAAGCAGCTACTGATCTTCATCTAAGCGTGGTTAGTGCGAGGGGCGCTTCCTTTGGTATTAAACGATTCACGTTAAACACTCTTGCTTCGCAACTGGCGCAACATGCGCTCGTAGCCTCTGGCTTGGCGCCGGCAACTAATCTCTCATTCACTGCCGTGGTGGCGCGGGCGATTCATTCCCTGCAATCCGAAGCGAAACTAACTTACTTCGCGCCTGTGGCCATGCGACCAGGCTTTTCTATCGCTGTCGCGAAAACCCTCGCGGAGTTACGCATGAACGAAGTTGCCCCGGAATCGCTGGCGCGCCTGAGGCGGGGAGGCAAAGACCTCGCAGCGATCGGCGCTCTCGTGGACCAGGAGTTAAGCGCGGCGAAACTTTCGGATCGAGCGATACTCTTTCGCGCCGCTGTTGAATCGATCGATTCGCGCAAGAAAGGGTATGTCGGTCTGCCTTTGTTGCTGCTCGATGCTGCTGTCCATTCTGTTTTGGAGCAGAAATTCATCGAGGCGCTTGCCGCACGAGCGCCGAGTGTTTTTGCGACGGTGCCGCTTGGTGACGAACGGACCATGGTCGCGCTGGAGCAGTCGCTGCAGTGCAAGAGAAGTGATACCGGCGCGGACGAACAATACCAGATTGACAGAAGCACCAACGGTGAGGGAGATAAAAGTGCCGCGGCAACTCGCGTCACTCAGAAGAACGATCCGACTCCAAAGAGTCTCGATTTTGTTAAAGAACATCTTTTCGAGGACTCTGCGCCACCTCTGACTCCACTCGATTCAAGCGTCAAACTTAACAACTGGCCCGGCGAACCACGTGAATGCGTTGAGATCGTTAGAAGCATCCAAGCCGAGGCGGCGCAAGGTGTGGCACTTGATCAGATGGCCGTCTTACTCAACTGTCCAGGCGAATACAGGCCCCACTTGGAAGAGGCCTTCGCTCGCGCCGAGATTCTCGCTTACTTCATGCAAGGCACCACTACTCCCGATCCTTCGGGTCGTGCAATGCTTGCGCTTTTGTCGTGCGCCGCGGATGGTCTATCGGCGAAGCGGTTTGCTGAGTATCTTTCGCTCGGCCAAGTGCCCGCGCCCGAAGCCACCAAAGATGTGCACTCGCAGTGGGTCGCGCCCGACCATGACCTGACGCCTACACCTGTGGCGGACGAACGCAATACAGAAGCAGAGTCTGAAGAACCGGCACTGTTTGCGCAGCCCGAAGACAATGCAATCATTGACGGTGATTTGCGAGTTCCTGCGAGATGGGAGCGACTGCTCGTTGATTCGGCAGTCATCGGAGGAAAAGATCGCTGGTTACGCCGGCTGCAAGGACTTGCGAATGAGTTGCTCCTGCGGATCGAAGAAGCTGCTCCGGAAGAAGAGGCGCTGGTTAAGTCAATCAAAAGGCAACTGCGGGATCTCGACTCTTTGCGACACTTTGCACTACCGCTTATTGAACGGCTGGACCATCTTCCGAACAAGGCGAGTTGGGGTGAATGGCTGGCGCACCTGCGAGAGTTGAGTGTAAACGCTTTGCGCAATCCCGCAGGTGTTATGGCCACGCTGGCAGAGCTGGAGCCGATGAGTTCTGTTGGCCCAGTTGATCTGCACGAGGTTCAACTGGTACTTGAATCGCGACTTCACGATCTTGGAGTGAAGCCGCCCAAACATCGATATGGTCGAGTATTTGTAGGATCGGTTGATGCCGCGCGTGGTCTTTCTTTTCGCATTGTCTTTGTGCCCGGATTGGCGGAGAGGGTCTTTCCCCGAAAGATTGTCGAAGATCCAATTTTACCGGATCTGCAACGAAACGAAATTGAACCGGGACTACTTACAACGCTACGTGATCAACTGGAAACTGAGCGGACCGGCTTGCGAATGGCTGTAGGTTCTGCTCGTGATCGAGTTTATCTCTCGTACCCGCGCATCGACGTGCAGCAATCACGGCCGCGCGTTCCCTCATTCTATGCGCTGGAAGCACTGCGCGCCGCGGAAGGCGTATTGCCCGGGTTTGAGGAGATCGCTTCCCGAGCAGAGTCGACGACCCGAGCGCGATTGGGTTGGCCGGCGCCTGAAAATCCTGCGGCCGCTATTGACGAGGCAGAGTATGATCTGGCTCTGCTCGCCAATCTTGTCGATTCGAACAACAAAGAAGTTACGGGCGCAGCCCACTATCTGTTGACCGCCAACTCTCACCTTGCACGAGCGTTGCGTGCTCGCAGTCGCCGCTGGTTACGCAGATGGACGCAGAATGACGGACTCGTGGATCCGGATGAGTTGGCCCTCCAGAGTATTGCGCGTCACCAGTTTTCAGCGCGGTCATTCTCCGCTACAGCGCTACAACACTACGCGAGTTGTCCTTATCGGTTTTTTCTGAGTGCAGTGTTGCGTCTGGATCTGCGTCAGGAGCCTGAGGCAATTGAAGTGATTGATCCTTTGACGCGCGGTTCGTTATTCCACGAGACACAGTTTGAAGTGCTCACTGCTTTGAAAGCGGCGGGTCAATTGCCGCTTGCAAGGCGCCCCTTGCAAAGCGACGAGGGTGAGATATTCCGAGACGAAGGCTCGTACGGTGACGAGGGGCGGCCACGGAGTGCCGCCGCTACAGTGGATTTCGCGTTTGATTTGGTTGATAAGGCCCTCGATCGATTAGCAAGAGAATACGAAGACAGGCTGGCGCCGGCGATTCCTCGCGTTTGGCAGGATGGCATCAACAGCATCCGAGCGGATTTGCGAGAGTGGCTGCGCCGCATGGCGAACGATAACCATGGATGGATACCAGAAAAGTTTGAGTTGTCATTCGGTCTGACCGACCGCGGTCCAAGAGAGGCGGATCCGGCTAGCGTCGCTGATCCGGTTGAAATAATTGGTGACCTTAAGCTGCGAGGCTCGATCGATATGGTCGAGCGGCAGGGAAGCGACAGATTTCGCGTAACCGATCACAAGACGGGAAAGGCACGCGCAGAGAAGGAGACGATTGTTGGCGGCGGCAAGTATCTGCAACCTCTTCTATACGCGCTCGCGTGTCAGAAGTTACTAGAAGGTCGAGTGGAGTCGGGACGTCTCTATTATTGCACCGCGGATGGTGGCTATGAGGAACGAGTTGTCCCTCTCAATGACGACAGTGTACGAATACTAAATTCTGTGCTGATAACGATTCGACAGGGCCTTGCCGATGGTTTTCTCCCGGCGGCTCCTGATAAGGACGCGTGCCGCTGGTGCGATTTCCTGGCGGTGTGTGGAGGGTTCGAAGAATCTCGAACTCGCCTTAAGCCACGCGATCGATTGGTGCAGATAAAAGCGCTGAGAGATCTTCCATGAACAAAACTGTCTCAAACATTCAGACGGCAGTGCTCGCCGATCAGGTGGCACGCGACCGAATACGTGACGACCTGGACACGACACTAATTGTCGAGGCGGCTGCGGGCACTGGTAAGACCAGCGCGCTCATTGGAAGGATTCTCTCCGGCATCGTTTCCGGTCGTGTCAGGCTGGCGAACATGGTAGCGGTGACGTTCACGGAGTTTGCCGCCGGTGAGCTAAAGCTGCGCTTGCGGTCGGCAATCGAGGAGGCGCGCCAGCAGGACGGTTCAGCTAATTCACAAAACTTTCTCACCCGAGCTGTCCAAGAACTCGAAGAAGCTCGCGTCGGCACCATTCACTCTTTCTGCGCTGATCTATTACGAGAGCACCCCGTCGAGGCTGGTATCGACCCGCTGTTTGAAGTTGCTCCCGACGACTTAATGTATCCTCTTTTCGATGTCGCTTTTGAAAGATGGTTCGAGCAGCAGTTGGCGAATCCCGGCGAAGGTGTGCGACGGATTCTCAGAAGAGTGCCTCGCAGGGAGTTTGGTGGTAAGCGTACTGCCACGTTGGCCAGGCGGCCACGGGATAGCGGTCCAAAACCGATGCTGCGAAGGGCCGTCGTAGAACTTGTGAAGGAACGCGACTTTACGGCGAAATGGAAGAGTTTCGACGGGTTCGAGCGCGACTCAGAAATTGATGAGCTTATAAAGGAGATGAGAGACCTTGGCGAATGGTCCGAGGCCGGCCAGCCCGATCAATGGCTGACAAAGTCACTGGCTTACCTCAAAAAGTTTGTTTCTGAAATTACTCGGGTTGAGTCGCTTGGGCAGTCGCGAGATTACGACGGTATCGAGGCACGATTGTTCGGTTTATTCGGAGGATGGGGCCGAGCGAAAGATTGGAAAGCCTACTATCCCAAAGACAGCTTTCCCGCGGACGAGTTAAGAGATCGCCGAGATGCACTGAAAATACGTGTCCAGGAATTCATCGATAAAGCCGGCGCCGATCTCGCGCCTCGACTTCGCGAAGAACTTTGGCCCGTCATTGACGAATTCGAACGTTTGAAAGAGCGGGGTGGCTATCTCGACTTCTTGGACCTGCTGCTTCGCGCTCGCAACCTCATACGCGACGAACGCGAGATCCGCGTCGAATTGCAGCAACGCTTTACCCACATCTTCGTTGATGAGTTTCAGGACACCGATCCGCTGCAAGCTGAGATGCTCATGTTGCTGGCAGCGGATGATCCCGACCAGCGTGACTGGCGCCAGGTGCGGCCACTTCCTGGAAAGCTCTTCATCGTTGGCGATCCTAAACAATCCATTTATCGTTTCCGGCGAGCCGATGTCGCTCTTTATCAGGAGGTGAAGCGACAGGTAATTGCATCCGGAGGCGCTCTGGTTGATTTGAACGTTAGTTTTCGTTCGGTGCCGGAAATTCAACGAGCTGTTAATGCAGCGTTTGCTCCAGTCATGGCAGAGCAATCGTTGACTCAGGCTCACTATGTACCTTTGGCTCCCAGCAGGATTGGAGTTGACACTCAACCAGCTTTTGTTGCGTTGCCTGTATCTCAACCATATGGCGACTACGGAAAAGTTGTGAACTGGAAGATCGAGGAGTTCCTTCCTAACGATGTGGCGGCCTTTGTTAATTGGCTGATTAACGAAAGTGGCTGGACGGTCACGGAGCGAGGACGATCGCAAGAGCGCGTACCATTGCAGGCGCGGCATGTTTGTCTATTGTTTCGTCGTTTACGTCACTATTCGACGGATGTTACTCGAGAATACGTGCAGGCGCTGGAAAGTTATCGCATCCCACACCTTTTGGTTGGGGGAAGTTCATTCCACTCCCGTGAAGAGGTGGAAGCAATCCGGAATGCACTTACGGCGATTGAATGGGCTGATGATGAACTCGCTGTTTTTGCGACTTTGCGCGGACCACTCTTCGCTTTCACCGACGCGCAATTACTGTCGTATCGCACTATCTGTTCAACATTGCATCCGTTCAAGCGACCGCCGGATGACTTACCTGAATCGTTGACTGAAGTTGTTGAAGCGCTCGCGACCTTGCGCGAACTTCACCGTAAGCGAAATCGCCGTCCGATAGCGGAGAGCATTCAGACCCTGCTGGCTGTGACCCGGGCGCATGCCGGTTTTGCCAACTGGTCGACTGGCGAGCAGGCGCTTGCGAACATCATGCGGCTCATTGACATGGCGCGTCGTGCCGAACGGAATGGACTGATCTCTTTCCGGTCGTTTGTTGACTGGCTTGATGAACAGGCCGAGAGCGGCGACGTAGGCGATGCCCCAATTATGGAAGAGGGAGTCGACGGCGTGCGCATCATGACTGTACACAAAGCTAAAGGGCTTGAGTTTCCTGTAGTCATTTTGTGCGATATCACAGCTAAAGATTCGCGCGAGCCATCGAAGTGGGTTGATCAAGCGGCTGGATTGAGTGCGATGCAGCTCGCAGGCTGCACGCCCGTGGAAGTGCAGGAGCATGCTGACGAAGAAATCAGAATTGAAAAAGAGGAGGCGGCACGCGTCCTTTATGTCGCAGCGACTCGGGCTCGCGATCTATTAGTAGTCTGTGGTGTTGGCGATGAGCCGTATGACGGCTGGTTGGCGACATTCAATCCGGTACTTTACCCTTCAGCAGCGACCAGCTTCAAACCGCAAACAAAACAACCGGGCGGCTGTCCACAGTTTTCCAGCGATACTGTGGTCGGGCGACCACAAAATGCATTTCGACGACCTGGTTCAGTATCTCCCGGCTTGCATCAGCCACAGGTTGGTGATCATCGGGTTGTTTGGTGGGATCCTGCGGTGCTTCCGCCCAGTACTCAGGGTCGAACTAGCACTAAATTAACGGACTTTCTCAAACAGGACGAAGCGAGAGTACGCTCGCAGGAGGGGATCCGCGCCCACGAGGAGTGGCAACGGCAGCGAAGTACTGTGCGCCAGACCGCCAGTAAACCGGAGTGGTTGGTGGTAACTGCAACATCGCACGTTCTGATGCCCCGAGTCCGGACAGACGACGAACCTGTTGCGGATGTGAACATTGAAGAAGCGCAGGTGCCGCCATCGGGAAGCGAAGTTGAAGTTGTATCTGTTGAGGTCGATTACTCGAGGCCCCACGGCAAACGCTTCGGTGCGCTCGTACACGCTGTTTTATCCACCGTAGCCCTCGATTCGGACGATGCCGGTATTGCAGAGGTAGCACGACTTCAGGGTCGGATCTTAGGCGCGACGGAACAAGAAGTTGCGGCGGCGATAGAAACAGTAAGACGGGCTCTCGACCATCCTTTAATGCAGCAAGCCGCTGCGGCCAGCTCCGCAGGTTCTTGCCGCCGCGAAGTCCCCGTGGCTATGAAATTAGATGAAGGGGTTACGTTTGAGGGCATAGTTGACCTCGCTTTTCGGGACCGACAAACAGAAAATTCGTGGATAGTGGTCGACTACAAGACTGACTTTGAAGTGAAGGGCAGACTAGCGGAATACCAGAACCAGCTTTCGCTTTATGCTTTGGCAATCTCGCGTGCGACTGGGATTGCAGCGAGGCCCATCTTGCTCAGACTATGAAATGTCGGGTACTTGCCAAATCCAGTGCCGACCGAACCGTTCGTATTAACCCCGTAGCAGTAGTGCTCAAGCCTCTGAGGCAAGTTGCCCGTGGCCGGCGGCGGGGTTTCCGGTGCATGTTTCGGCCTACTCGAATTGGGCTGGAGCTTATTCAACGACTGGTGACCTGCTTGTCCTCTCGAGCCAACTAATCAAACGAACCGCAATCAAGGCAACTCGGAAGTAAACAGTCTCAGACTCATCGGCAACGGTGTCGTCTAGTAAGGTGGAGTAGGCTGCAGTAGAGCAAGGAGATTCATCCACAGATTTCGCCGATTACGCAGATTAGCGTTAGGCCCAGTAGCCCGACAGTCATCCAGTCAGCTTTGAAGTCCTTTAACAAACGGTGTCTAGACTAGCAGGCTGCTGAAAAACTCAGAATTCGATTAATACCACGGGACCGGAAACCATCTGACAACTCAGGAATCCCACCCACGGGAGTGGGTGGATTATTCAGATCCAGCCTACAAACAGATGCTCTCGAAATTTGAGAATCCCACCAACGGAAGTTGGTGGATGGTTCAGATCCGACCTTTCGACGGCCGATAATGACTGCAAACTAACGCGACGAGTAGGCTGGATCTGAACTATCCACCCACTTTCCGCGGGTGGGATTCTCCGAGGATCGCGCCCGCATCTGGTAGGTTGGAACCGAAAACATCCACCCACTCCCGTGGGTGGGATTTCTGCATTTTCACGATCTGCTCCCGATGGTTTTCACAGCACCCGACCTTGTTATATTAGTTTTTCAGCAGCTGCTAGGGCTTCGCGCGCTCCAGTGCAGTAGCCGCACGCGAAGCGGGTCTTAACAACTAGGCGCATGACCTAAGTGTTGCCATCGGTGCTCGCGAGTCACGCGAAACTTCCGGAAAGAATTCCACCCCCGAAATGATTTGGAAGACAGAATCCAGGCGCGTGATTTCGAGCACCCTTTTCATCGGTTTGCTAACGTTCATGAGTTCGAAGCGAATTCCTTTTTCGTGCGTCCGCTCGCGCAACTCCAACATCACTCCCAGACCGTGAGCATCGACTGCAGTTACTCGCGCCAAATCGAGTATCACTGCGCTCGTCTCTGACAGTGATTGCACGACAGTGCGCAGAATCTCCGTTTCACCATTAACAATTTGCCCTTGCAGGCACAGGACACCGGCAGTCCCCAATTTTTTGGCGTGTACCTTCAACATAACGTTCTCCCCTTTTTACCTTATTGTTCAGATTTAGGTCAGTTAGTGCTATTACCTTCGGCCCTTGTCAGTATGCGACGACCATCGGTCTCACTCTGTTAACGCTCTCGTTCCATTTTTCTTAACGGTTGCGTTTCATTTTCTGCCCTGTAGAAATAACACCGCCGACCCGGGGTTTCAGTTCATCTTTTTTTAAGAATCACATTTCCGCATTGGTAAAGGGTTTCGTCGACACTTTTATCGGTACTCGGATCAACAGAGCTGCCACCGGGCTTACGACCGCGTTTCTTACTTGCGGATACAGTTCGCGGCCATCCTTGCCTTCATGTACATCGCGAAAACTGCTACTTTCCGGCGGTTGTGAGGCGCTTCAACTCGACGAACCAGTCGAGTATTACTGTTGCGCGCGGAACGTTTGAAGACTCCGGATTGTACTTGGGAAACACAAATCGCCGGCCGTCGTTTGAAACATCGTAATCAGCCATCAAATGGTAGGCGATACCACTGGAGTCTTCGGGCGTGGATCTGGAAAAGAGTACAACAGACTTGCCGGCCGTAAGGTTCGGCTCAAGAGTGACGTTCACGGCAAGTAGTTCATCACCTCTTCGAAAAAAGAGCTCGCGGCCATTCCGGGACCATACTGGCTGGCTACCACCTGCTGCAGAGATTTGCACACGTGTTCCTGCTTCCGGGTATGGAGGCACGTAAATTTCATTACGTCCAGACGGTATTGTCAGGTTAAAGGCTGAAGTGCCATCTGACTATTGGTACGGCATACTCCATGGATGCGCACCATCTCTCCTTATCATCGGCATCGCTTCCCTGCCGAAATTATCAGCCATTGCGTCTGGCTATATTTCCGCTTCGCCCTGAGCTTTCGCGATGTCGAAGAAATGTTAGCCCAGCGCGGCGTCGTCCTCACTTACGAAACCGTCCGCGCATGGTGCCTCAAGTTCGGCCAGACCTATGCAAACGACTTACGACGGAGATTTCCGCGGCCTGGCGATAAGTGGTACCTCGACGAAGTGTTCCTCAAGATTAACGGAAGCATTCATTACTTTATGGCGTGCGGTTGACCAGGATGGCGAAGTTTTGGACCTAATGGTCCAAAGCAGAAGAGATAAGAGAACCGCTAAGAAGTTCTTTCGCAAGCTATTGAAGGGGTTGGGGGATATGTCCCACGTGCCATCATTACCGACAAGCTAAAGAGCTACAGCGCCGCGAAAGCTGAAGTGATGCCGAGTGTCGCACACCAGCAACAGAAATATCAGAACAACCGCGCGGAGAATTCGCATCAGCCCATCAGGTTGCGGGAGAGGTTGATGAGACGGTTCAAGTCAGCTGGTCAGGCACAGCGCTTTCTCGCGGCCTTCGGCATCATTAACTCTCACTTTCGCGTAGGGAGACATCTGTACCGAGTGAGTGCTTATCGCGAAGTGATGAGGTCGAGATTCAGTGCTTGGGAAGAAGTTATTTGGATCGAGCCTTAAATAGTTAATTACTTAATCACGAAAAGTGGTTGAATCCATTCTCACTTGACTCATGCCCTTGCGCGAGAAGTTAAGTTGACAATACCCCGACGCCCCTTGGCTCTATGCCATATGGCATGTATAATTACGCCATATGGCAACAACTAGCAAACGAGCAACATCAAGAGCCAAGGTCAAGACCGTGCAACCTCGTGGGACGGGAAAGGCGCTAGCCTTAGGTGCTCCCACTTCGCGTCACGACTATACAAAGCTAATCGGGTTAAAGGCGAAGAATACACTAGATTTAGTGAAGGATGTTGAAAAGGGATTAACCTTCACCGTGGTGGAGTCGTTACAGCGAGAGATGGATCTCCCTGCGAAGGAAATGGCTTCATTGCTCGATATCAAACTTCGAACCTTCCTTCGAAGAAAAGATGAAGGGCGATTACACCCAGCTGAATCCGACCGCGTACTCCGGACTTCACGCCTATTTGCGCGCGCTACTGATTTATTTGATGGCAATCAGGAGGCAGCGCGCGGTTGGTTAATGAGTCCGCAACGAGCATTAGGCGGAGCAGTTCCTTTAGACATCGCGAGAACTGAGGTCGGTGCTCGAGAGGTGGAAAAGATTATTGGCCGCCTCGAGCAAGGTATCTTCACCTAAATGCCAAAATCGTGGAGAGTGGTCAAGACGCGTTTTTCGGCAGATACTTTTAACGGCGAAGGCGCTCGGCTCTTTGGGGGTCGCTGGAATAGTCCCGGCGTTAGGATGGTTTACACAGCCGGCAGTATCTCTTTAGCGACTCTAGAACTGCTCGTACATCTGGATAGCTCGGCACTATTACCGTCTTATTCGATATGCCCTGTTGACTTTGAAGATTCTCTCGTTGAGCTCCTGAATCGCGCTCGACTTCCTTCTGATTGGAATCAATCACCGCCTCCAACCCAACTTCAGGTAATTGGCGACGAATGGATCTCGCGCGGCTCGTCAGCTGTGCTGAAGGTTCCCAGCGCGGTTGTAGAGGAGGAAAACAATTACTTGATTAATCCTGTTCACAAGGACTTTAAGAAGTTGATACTCGGAAGCATGAAACCACTCATTCTAGATAAGCG
>WNGB01000008.1_pt1 | contig 253004 bp, 249 predicted proteins | sample 5400681 | NCBI WGS metagenome assembly WNGB01 (sample SAMN13153367, study PRJNA577476) | soil metagenome | isolation source: 115 cm soil or saprolite under grassland replicate 2 | place: USA:California | collected 2016-06-15 | reverse complement strand
GATGCTGGCCGCCTGTCGAGCCCAGGGCTGGCCGTTGGATTCCTACCGAGAAGCGCCCCATCCGCTGCAACAGCAGATCCTGGAGGCGGTGCTCGCGGTGACAGGGCTCGTGTCGGTCGACGTCGGGCTCGACGGATGCGGGGTCCCCGTGCATGGGATGGCGCTTCGTTCGATGGCCACGATCTACGCCAGGCTCGCCGCTCCCGAGCGATGGGGCGCGCTCGAGCCGTACGCCCGTCGCGTCGCCACGGCGATGCGAGCTGAGCCGTACATGGTGGCGGGCCGGAATCGCCCCGACACCGCGCTGATGGAGGCAACGCCGAACGTCATCGCCAAAGGTGGGGCGGAGGGCCTGCTCTGCGCCGCCGTGCTCGATCGCGGGCTGGGCGTAGCCGTGAAGATCCGCGACGGGGCACATCGAGCAGCGGGGCCCGCGCTGATCCACGCGCTGCGGCTCCAGGGCGTCCTCGACGACGATCAGCTCGAACGGCTCCGCCCTGACGCCAGGCCCTCCGTGCTGGGAGGCGGCCAGCCCGTGGGGGAGATCGGCGCCACGTTCGAGCTGACGTCGTCCTGACGGGCGAAGCTTCGCCCTGTTTGCCCTTGTTATCCTCAAGTTTGCAACTGTTATAAATCTTGGCTACCCTCTGACGCATGAAGATCGGCCAGCTCGGTCAGTTCATCCGGAATCAGCGGAAGGGTGCGCGCCTGTCGCTCAAGGCCGTATCGGCGGTGGCCGGCGTGTCGATCCCGTACCTCTCCCAGATCGAACGCGGCCTGCGCAAGCCGAGCGCCGACATCCTCCAGGCGATCGCCAAGGGCCTTCGGATCTCGGCGGAAACGCTGTACGTGCAGGCCGGGATCCTGGAGGACCGCCCCGTCCCCGACGTGGCGGCGGCGATCATGGCGGATAGCGCTATCAACGAGCGGCAGAAGCAGGCCCTCGTCCAGATCTATCAGGCGTTCCGGGAGGAAGCGGGGCGAGACGCTCCCAAGAACACCCCGAAGCAACCCACCGCGAAGCGTTCGACGTCGTCGGCCGGGAAGAAACCCGTCCACCGCTCTCCGGCCGTTCACACCCGAAGGGAGGTGTAAAGACATGCCAACCAGCACCAAGAGCCGTTCAGGCCCGAGGAAGGGGCTGTCCGATTACGCACTGTACGCGCCGATCGGCGCCGGCCAGCTCGTCGTGGAGAAGACCCGGGAGGCCTCCAAGAAGGCTTGGACGATGGCCCAGAAGCGGCGCAAGGGGGTCCTCAAGACCTACGAGGACCTCGCCAAGCGGGGCGAGAAGCTCGTGACGAGCGTTCGCCGCTCCGCCTACACGCGCCGAGCCATCGACCAGGCCAAGTCGGCCCGGTCGCAGGTCAAGGCCGCGGCCACCGGCGTCCGCAAGACCGCGGGCGCCACGAGCCAGGCCGCCAAGTCCGCCGCGAAGAAGGTCGGCTAGCAAGGTCCCGCGGCCGTGGAAAGAAGGGAAGACCCGCCCCTCGGGGCGGGTTTTCCCTTCTAGATGCGAGGCACCCTCTACCATGGAATGCCGATATGACCGACCGACCTGAGGCTCCGAGGGGTCCGAAGGGCAGGCAGAACGGCAAGGACCCTGCCCGGGTGGCGGTGATCAGCGTTCACACCTCTCCCCGCGACCAGCCCGGCAGCGGCGACTCGGGGGGCATGAACGTCTACGTGCTCTCCGTGGCCCGCCGGCTCGCCGAGCAGGGGATCGCGGTCGACATCTACACGCGGTGCCACGGGCAGGGGGGTCCGGACGTCGACGAGATCACCCCCGGGACCCGCCTGGTCAACGTCCAAGCGGGGCCCTGCGCGCCGGTCGCGAAGGACGACCTGCCTCGGCTCCTCCCGGAGTTCCTGGACGGTGTGCTCCAGCACGCCAGGGCCGAGGACCCCACCAGTCACCGCCACTCCCCTTACGACGTGGTCCACAGCCATTACTGGCTCTCCGGCTGGGTGGGAAGCCAGGCGAAACAGATCTGGGGCGTCCCGTTGGTGGCTTCGTTCCACACGCTGGGCAAGGTCAAGAACTCCGTGCTGCCGATGGGAGATCGCCCCGAGCCGCCGGCTCGCCTGGCGGGGGAGAAGCGGGTGATCGCCGGAGCCGACCGCATCCTGGCCCCCACGCCGCTCGAGGCGGACCACCTCGTCAACCTGTACGGAGCCGACCGGGACCGGATCCGGGTGGTTCCTCCCGGGGTAGACGGGACACTCTTCGCTCCCCGACCCAAGGACGAGGCGAGGGCCCGACTGCACCTGGCCAATGCCCGTCTCCTGCTGTTCGTGGGCCGCCTCCAGCCCTTCAAAGGGCCCGAGGTGGCCATCCGGGCGCTGGCGGAAGCGGTGGCCCGGGCCCCCCAGGTTGCCGGCGATGTGGTACTGGCCGTGGTGGGCGGGTCCACGGGTCGCGACGCGCAACACGACCAGGCGACCAGGCTGATGGAGCTGGCCGCCGACATCGGCGTGTCCGACCGGGTCGTGTTCTTCCCGCCCCAGCCCCATGAGCGGCTGGCCGATTTCTACTCGGCCGCCGAGGTGGTCCTGGTCCCCTCGCGGTCCGAGTCCTTCGGGCTGGCCGCGCTGGAGGCGGAGGCCTGCGGCACCCCGGTGATCGCGGCGGCCACCGGCGGGTTGCGGTATGTCGTGATCGACGGGCAGACCGGCTTCCTCGTCGAAGGCCACGATCCGAGCGACTACGCCGACCGTATCCTGAGGATTCTTTCCGACCCCGTGCTGGCGACGCGTCTCTCGAAAGGCGCCCTTCGCCATGCCGGCCGATTCTCGTGGGACGCTACCGCCGCCGACATCAGGGGCGTGTACCGGGAACTGCTCGCCAGGCGGGGGGCATGATCGAGGGCAAGAAGGTCAGCCTGCGCCCCGTGGAGGAGCGCGACTATCCACTCATCCACGCGTGGATGAACCATCCCGAGGTCTGGAGATACATGGACTACGAGCTTCCATTCTCGCTGGCCGACGTGAAGGAGGACATCGAGCGCAGTCGCAAGGAAGGCCAGCCGTTCGTCATTGAGGTGAAGGATCGCCCCATTGGACGCATCGGCCTCAACCAATTCCGCCGCCGCGACCGCATCTGCGGCTTGTACATGTTCGTCGGGGAGCCGGCGTTCTGGGGGCAGGGCTACGCGCGAGATGCCGTCATGGCCCTGCTGGACTACGCGTTCGACCGACTCGATCTGAACCAGGTGGAGCTCTGGACGCTCGCGGACAACAACCGCGCTCTAGCCATGTACGCGAAGTGCGGGTTCGTGGAGGAAGCTCGGCTGCGACAGCGTTCGTTCAAGCAGGGGCGGTGGGTGGATCACGTGGTGATGAGCGTGAACCGCGACGAGTTCGTGCGGGCCAGAGCGGACTGGGACTCGTCTGGAATTGTCACTCGGGATTCGGAGCGGGTCTGACGGCGCTGACCTGCGCAAACGAAGAACGACCTGCCGTTTTGTCAGCTTGACCGGGCGGGGAGCATCCGTAGAATCCGCATTGCTCCGAGCAGCCGGAGCGGCTGAGTCAGGGAACCGAATGGGACCCCCTGGGAAAGCCGTAAGGCTAACTGGGTGAACCTGGTTGTGCGGTGGGGAAGATCAACTCGCTGCGCAGGCGGGGCAACTCGGGAGGCCCCAAAGCCCAACGAAAGGGCGTTACCATAAGGAGACCGAGACAGCTGCCAGGTGGTTGCTCGGAGCACTAGGCCCGAGGGGCCGACGGTGGCCATCGGCTTCGGCCGACGGCGAGCCGGAGGTCCCTCGGGTCTTTAGTTTGTCCTGAATCTCGTTCCGCTCGTCTCGCCGGAGAGCCACTCGCACGCCCCGCCTATACTCGCGCCCATGCCAGGGCGGCCGGCGGTGGCGTGACCGGAATCCTTCGCATCCCCACCCTGTGGCTGACCGAGCGCCGCCTCGTTCGCCGCATCGTCACCGAGACCCCCATGGGCCGGCGGGTCGTCCAGCGTTTCGTCGCGGGGGACACCTTGGAGGACGGGATGTCCGCGGCTCAGCGCCTGGCAGAACGAGGGATCGCCGCCATGCTCGACCATCTGGGCGAGAACGTGGAGTCGGCGGCGCAGGCCGCAGCCGCCACCGACTCCTACATCCGGGCGCTCAAGCGGATCCAGGAGGCGCCTGACCTCGACTGCAACATCTCGGTGAAGCTGACTCAGCTCGGCCTGGACGTCTCCTTCGACCTTTGCGCGGAGAACATTGAGCGGGTCCTGCAGGCCGCCGCGGGCCAGGATCGGACCACGCTGGTGATGATCGACATGGAGGCACGCCCGTACGTGGACCGCACCCTGCAGATCTACCTGGGGCTTCGGGACCGCTATCCGAACGTGGGCGTTTGCCTCCAGGCGTATCTGCGCCGAACCGCGGCCGACGCCCAGCGGATCGGGGGGCCCAGGGCCATCGTCCGGGTAGCCAAGGGGGCCTACCTGGAGTCCGTGGACTTCGCCTTCCGCACCCGAAGGGAGGTTCGCCGAAGCTTCACCACCATCGCGGCGACCCTGTTGGCCAGCGGGTCGGTCGTGCACATCGCCACCCATGACCCCAGGTTGGTGGAGGGGACCGAGCGCTTCGTTCGAGCGAGGAGCATCTCCAACCGCCGCTACGAGTTCCAGATGCTGTACGGGATCCGCGGGGATCTCCAGCGGTCGCTGGTGGCCGAGGGCGAGCCCGTTCGGGTGTACGTCCCGTACGGAACGCAGTGGTACCCCTACCTGACCAGGCGACTGGCCGAGCGACCGGCTAACGTGTGGTTCTTCCTGTCGAATCTATTCGCGCGAGGGGGTTGAGAACGAGTGGCAGATCGAACCGTGGCCTTCCTGGGCGGAGGCCGGATGGGCGAAGCGCTGGTGTGGGGCCTGATCCGGTCCGGGGGCCGGACCCGGGAGGAGCTGATGGTGACGTGCCGGCGCGAGGAACGGGCCCAGGACCTGGCCGAGCGGCTGGGCGTGGCGACCACCCTGTCCAACCCCGAGGCTGTGAAGTCGGCGCCGACGCTGGTGCTCACGGTGAAGCCCCAGGACATGGAGATGCTGCTCGGCCAGATCCAGCACTACCTCAGCGCGCAGCATCTGGTGATCACCTTCGCCGCCGGCATCCGAACTTCGTTCATCGAGCGGTTTTCTCCCAAGGGCATGCCGGTGGTGCGGGTCATGTCGAACGTGCCGGTGCTGGTCGACGAGGCGATGTCGGTCATCTCGCCCGGCTCGCATGCTGAGGATAAGCACCTGGCGGTGGCCGAGGAGCTGCTGTCCACGGTCGGCAAGGTCATCCGGCTCCCCGAGAAGCACCAGGATGCGGTGACGGCCACCAGCGGCTCGGGGCCCGCCTACTTCTTCCTGCTGGCGGAGGCCATGATCGAAGCGTGCATCCTGCTCGGCCTGCCCCGTAACGTGGCCACCGAGCTGATCATCCAGACGATGCTCGGATCGGCGAAGATGCTCCGTGACACCGGCCTGCACCCGGTGGAGCTCCGGGAGATGGTGACCTCACCGGGAGGGACCACGATCATGGCCATCCGGCACCTGGAGCAGGCTGGGGTGCGAGCGGCGTTCCTCAACGCCATCGACGCGGCGTGCCGGCGGAGCGCCGAATTGGCCATCGGGCACGAGCCGGAAGAGGAAGCGAAATAAGAAGGAGACGACAACATGGGGAGAGGGGATCGGCACAAGGTCAGGTGGGCCCACGACCGGGAGCGGAAGAAGAAGGCCCGGGAGGCCAGCAAGTTGAAACCGCAGGGAACGGCGAGGAAGCCCGCGAAGAGGAAGTGAGGAAGCGATGTTTCCGCTATCGAAGGGCCGAGTCACCAAGCAGGCCCACGTCGGTCTACCCCAGGGGACGTTCGAAGAGGAGCACGGCCGGGAAGCCTTCGATGGCCGCGCCTCGCACCTCTATCGCGCCCACCCTCCGACAGCCTGGATCCGCATCGAGGGGCCGCTCCGGCCGCGGGCCTACGACCTGACGGGACTCAAGCCGCCGGACCAGGCCGACGCCGCGGGCGAATGGCAACGCATCCTCGGCAACGAGGACGTCTCGATCTTCGTCTCGAAGCGAACGGAGCCGATGCCGTACTACCTTCGCGACTCCGACGGCGACCTCTGCTACTTCGTTCACCGGGGGGCCGGCACGCTGGAGACCGACTACGGCCCGCTGCGATACGGGGAAGGCGACTTCCTGACCCTGCCCAAAGGCACGACGCACCGGATCGTGCCCGAGAACGGCGAGACCTTCCTGTACATCGTGGAAGGCCGCGGGGAGTACCGCTTGCCCGAGAAGGGAATCCTGGGCCGCCACGCGCTCTTCGACCCCGGGGTCCTGGAGACGCCCGACCCACAGCCCCATGACGAGAATGGCGAGTTCGAGGTTCGCGTGAAGCGCGATGGCCAGTACACCGCGCTCACCTATCCCTTCCATCCCCTGGACGTGGTCGGGTGGCAGGGCGACCTGTGCCCGACCCGGCTCAACAAGGAAGATTTCCGGCCCGTCGTGTCGCCTCGGTATCATCTGCCGCCGTCGGTCCACGCCGTGTGGAAGTCCGATGGGTTCGAGATCGGGCTGTTCGCGCCCCGGCCCACCGAGACCGGCGATCCCACGGCCTTGCGGGTGCCGTTCTTCCACTCGAACATCGACAAGGACGAGGTCCTCTTCTACCACCAGGGCCAGTTCTTCTCGCGGGCGGGGATCGGCGAAGGGTTCATCACCCATCACCCGCAGGGGCTGCAACACGGGCCGCAGTCCGCGGCCATCGAGGCTTCCAAGACCAAGGAGTTCGCCGACGAGTACGCGGTCATGGTCGAGTCGGCCAAGCCCTTCGAACGGGACGAGGCCCTGGCCACGGTGGAGATCGAGGGGTACGCGACCTCCTGGGCCCGCGGGATGGGCCTGATCGACTAGAGGAGGTCAGGCCGCCTGGCCCACCGGGGGGGCGCCGACCGGATTCCGAAGGACGCCGATCCCTTCGGCCTCGAGCTCGACGACCGACCCCGCTTCGAGGTGCAGGCCGAGGTCCAGCGCGCAGCCTCCCTGGAACGTCCCGGAGCCCACGATGTCGCCCGGGTAGAGCGTCTGTGACCTCGACAGCTCGGCGATCAGGTCCGGGAAGGTCCCCAGGGCCAGGCCGAGGCTGCCCATCGACCATACTTCGCCGTCCACGCGGGCAATCAGGCGGCCGCGCGTGGGGTCGAACTCGTCCGCGGTGACGATGCAGGGGCCCAGCGACGTGGCGAAGCGCTCGATTCGAGGGCGCTGGCCCCGCCCTCCCTTTCCCTCTCCCGCATGCGCCGACCAGTCGTTCATCAGCGTGTAGCCGAACACGACGCCCGCGGCCTGCTCAGGTGAGACGTCTCGGGCCGGCCTGCCGATCACGCAGGCCACCTCGAGGTGGTAGTCGACCTGCTCGGCCATCAGCGGCCAGGGGACCGCATCGTCGGGGCCCAGGATGAAGCGGCGCTCCAGGAGCGAGATGGGGATGACGGGCGCCAGGAGATGGGGCTTCGCCACCCGGCATTCCCCCAGATATTCGGGATGGACCAGAGCGTCGCGGGCCGCGTCGAGGGTCGTGCCGCCGCACCGGGCAATGAGGGTTTCCATCGTGGTGGGGAACGCAGGGTGACCCACCGCATCCGGCAGGTCGACCACTGCTCGTCCCACCCACGCACCGAGGCGCCGCGCGCCCCCCCGGTCGTAGGTCACGAGCCGCATGGTAGGGAGCCGGATGATACCCCCGGCATATGGCGAATCCTCGGAAGCTCGCGGGGAAATCTAGGATGGTCGAAGGGTGCCGATGACAGACGCGATGAACGAACCGGTCCCTCCGCGCCCCGATACCGGCTCTGCCGCAAGCGAGCTGCCGCCGCAGCGACCCGACGCTGGACTGGGTGCAGAGGGGTCGGTTCCTCCTCCGGCCACGTGGAAGCCGATCGAGGCGCTCCCCGTAGGCCTGATCGCCCTGGGAGTGACGGCCATCGTCGGGGCGGTGGCCGCCGCCTTCTTCCCGAACGTGGTTTCGCGGGGCCCCGGCGGAGCGGTGCGGGAGAGCCCGGCCTTCTTCACCCTCGCCAGCTTCATCCAAGAGGCGGCTCTGGCGGGGACAGTCGGGGTGTGGATCCTGTTCGTGAACCACGGCCGGCTGGCCTCGCTCGGGCTGCCGCCCCGGCGCCCCTGGGCCGATGGCCTGGTAGGGGTGGTGGCAGGTGTGGCCATGGTGTTCATGGCGGGCATCGTGCTCGAGGTCGTCCACTCGATCGCCCAGGCCCTCCTGGGCCACAACGTGTCCAATCCCGAGCAGGTTCCCAGCGACGTCAAGGGTGCCTACCTGGCGGTGAGCGGAGTCGTGGTCGTGGGGCTTGCCCCGCTCGCCGAGGAGGCGTTCTTCCGAGGCTTCCTCTACAAGGGACTCCGGCGGCGTTTCTCCGTGTGGCCGGCGGCCCTTATCTCGGCGTCGTTCTTCGGGCTGGTGCACTTCGCCGGTCTCACGTACCTGCTGATCATCCCTTCCCTGATCGTGGTGGGTGTTGTCCTGGCGCTGGTCTACGAGCGCCGGCAGAGCCTGATGGCCTCGGTGGCCGCGCACGCCGTGTTCAACCTGATCGGGTTCCTGTTCATCGCGTTCGGGCGCTGAGACTCAAGCGCTCGGTTCGCCGAACCGCTGCTGGAGCCACGCCACCGCGAACCGCACCAGCGGCGCCGCCTCGAACAGGACCGAATCGGCATCGCCCACGCCAGCCCGTCGGCCGCAGCCGGCTTGGAGCGCCGCCTGGCCGATCACGATGAAAGGATCGACGCCGGCCGGCACGAACCGTTCGTACGGGAACGCACCTCGCGAGGAGGTGTCAATGTCCTGGACCTCGCGCCATACGACCCGGTCGCCCTCCGCCACCGGGATCCCGTACGCGACGGATCGCCGCTCAGGTGAGTCCACCAGCGCTTCGGCATGGTGGAGGATCGTGAGGGTATCGAGCGGCGCGCCGAGCATGAGGACTTGTCCGTCGTCCTGGACGAGCTTCGCCAGTGGCGAGCCCGAACCCTGGGGATGGTCCCACGGCTGGTCCGCGGTGAGCCACTCGGCCCGCCGTCCGATCGCGATCATCCGGAAGACGTGGGAGGTGCTGGCCCGGGCTCCGGGCCACGTGCGGATCCGTTCGGCGATCCGGCCCATCTCGGGATCGGCCGCCGAGAGCTGAGGGTCGAATGGAGGCAGTTCCTCCCGGTAGGCCCGCTGCCATTCGTCAGGCCACTCCGCGAGGGCCCAGGGGTCGTCCTCCCACCCGGCGTAGGCCATGAGCGTTCCCTCCGGCCCGAGGGATTCGAGCAAGGCTTCGATCACGGTCTGGGTTCCGCCGACCAGCCAACCCAGCGCGCTCATCCTCGTGTGGACCATGAGGACGCCGCCCTGTCGGACGCCGATGTCTCGCAGGCCTCGGACCAGCTCCGAGCGAGTGACCGGCCGTTTGCTCTGAACGATCTCGTTGTCGGGCATCGAAGCATCGTAGAGGGTGGTCGGCTCGTGGACCGAGGGCTGGAGCGCGTGCTTTACTCACCCTCACCGAAGACGGGAACGAGGGAGCCCGCCCGCCGGCCGGGCGAGGAGGTCCGGGGAATGCCGTTGTTTCCCAGCAAGGAATGGCTGGATGCCTACGCCGAGGGGATCAACGAGAGCCCCGAATACCGGGACGCCGCGGGGACGTGGGAGGGCGACATGGCCTACGTGTTCGAGCCCGAGCCGGACAAGGGCGTTCCAGAGGAGATCTGGGTCTGGCTGGACCTCTGGCACGGCGACTGCCGGGGCGCGAAGTACGACCTCCCTCCGGAAGAGGGTGGGAAGTCCAAGTTCATCATCCGTGCCCCGTACAGCCGGTGGAAGGAAGTCATCAGGAGGGAGCTCGATCCGGTGAAGGGGATGATGCAAGGCAAGTTGAGATTGAAGGGTGACCTCCCCACGATCTTGCGCCACGTCAAAGCGGCCACCGAGCTCGTGAACGTCGCGGCGAGCGTGCCGACAGAGTTCGTCGACGAGACGGCGCGGTAACGGACGGAGTGCGAGCGTGAAGGCCGTGGTGTACGAGGGCGTTGGGACGATCCGGGTCGGTAACGTCCGCGACCCCGTGATCGAGGACGCTGGAGACGCCGTCGTGCGCGTCACCACGGCCGGGATCTGCGGCTCGGACCTGCACTTCTACCACGGCAAGGCGCCGCTCAGTCCGGGCGACACGATGGGGCACGAGGCTGTCGGAGTGATCGAAGAGGTGGGGCCCGAGGTGGAGCGGTTCGAGGTGGGAGACCGAGTGGTCATCGCCTTCGACATCGTGTGCGGGCACTGCTGGTTCTGTGTGCGCGGCCAGACGTCGCTGTGTGACGACTTCCGTGTTCTCGGGATCGGCACGTTCGGTGGCGAGCTGGGGGGGGCGCAGGCGGAGCGGGTCCGCGTCCCCTACGCCGACGTCAACCTGCTGGCAATCCCGGAGGGGATGGAGGACGAACGTGCGCTGTTCGTGGGCGACAATCTCACAACGGGTTATTACGGCACGGCCATCGCCGGCATCCAACCGGGGGACTCGGTGGCGGTGGTGGGGGCGGGATCGGTCGGGTTCTTCTGCGTGCAGTCCGCCGAGCTGCACGGGGCGAAGGAAGTGATCGCCCTCGACATGGAGCCTGACCGGCTGGCGCTGGCCGAAAAGGTCGGGGCCACCGCCGTCGACGTGAAGGAGCGCAACCCCCAGATGGCGGTGTCCGAGCTGACCGAAGGACGGGGGGCCGACGTGGTGATCGAGGCGGTCGGCAGCCGCGCGGCCTTCGAGACGGCCGTCGAGATCGTGCGCAGGGGCGGGACCATCTCGGTGGTGGGGATGTACGTCTCCGAGACGCTCGAGATCCCGTTGGGCTTCTACTGGACCCGGGCCCTTCGGGTCCAGTTCGCGGGGGTCTGCCCCATCCACGCCTGGTGGGAGCGGTCCATGGAGGCGGTGCGGGCCGGCACGATCGATCCTCTGCCGATCATCTCTCACGTCCTCCCGCTCTCGGACGCCGTGCGAGGCTACGAGTTGTTCGATTCCCGGCAGGCCACGAAGGTGGTGCTGAAGGCCTGATGGCGGCGAACGTCCAGTTCCAGGGCGGGGAGCCCAACGGCCTGGCGGCGATGCTCGCCGCCATCATCGAGGGGAACCTCCTGGCCCATCCGGAGCTGGAGCGGCTGCTGGCCAAGCCGGCCACGTACGCCATCGTGGCGCCGGACGTTGACGTGGCGGTGTCGATCCGCCTCTCGCCCGGATGGGTGGCCGTGCGAAACGGCGTGGTGGGCAAGCCCCAGGTCGTGGTGACGGGCGATTCGGAGACGCTCGTCGGCATGTCGGCGGTGCCGCTGAAATTCGGACTGCCGGACCCCAGGACCAAGGAGGGCCGAGAGGTCAACCGCAAGCTGCTCCGGCGGCAGCTCAAGGTGAAAGGGTTGGTCAGGCACCCGGGGAAGCTGGCCCGGCTGAACAAGCTGCTCACGGTGGCGTGAGAGGAGGGGCGGGACGTGGCGCGAGGCATCCCATCCGAGGTCATCTATCATTTCCAGCGCGTGCCGCTCTTCGCGTCGGTGTCGAAGAAGGGCATCCGGGAGATCGTGTCGGCGGCCACCGAGGTGGACCTGCCGGCCGGGAAACCGCTTGTGTCGCAGGGAGAGTACGGTAGAGAGCTGTACGTGATCCTGCGCGGCGCGGCAGACGTGAAGGTTGACGGCCGCAAGGTGTCCGAGCTCACGCCCGGAGACTTCTTCGGGGAACTGGCCTTCCTGCACCCGGCCCCCCGGTCCGCGACGGTCACGGCCCGAACCGACATGCGCGTGATGGTCCTGGACTCGCGGTCGATGGACGTGATCGTGGAGCGAGAGCCGGTGGTCGCCAAGCGGCTGATGGAGGCCATGGCCAAGCGGATCCGGGCAACCGAGGGCCGCTAGCAGCAGCTCAGCTCGTTCCGCGGCGGGTACCCTACGGAACGTGGACCCATCCGCGCTGGCCCAGAAGGTTCTGGCCGGGGATCGGCGCGCGGTGGCCCGAGCCATCTCGATGGTCGAGGACGGCTCGCCCGAGCTTCCGGCGCTCTCCGAAGCCATCTATCCGAGGACCGGGCGAGCCTACACGGTCGGGCTGACCGGCTCGCCCGGCGTCGGGAAGTCCTCCCTGGCCGAACACCTCGTCCGGGCGGCCCGAGCGCGAGACCAGGCCGTGGCCGTCCTGGCCATCGACCCGACCTCTCCGTTCACCGGCGGGGCGCTGCTCGGAGACCGGCTGCGCATGCAGGTCCACGCCACCGATCCCTCGGTGTTCATCCGATCCATGGCCACGCGAGGCCACCTCGGCGGGATGGCGCTAGCCGCGCCGGAAGCCATCCGGATCCTTGACGCCTCCGGCAAGGACCTGGTCATCGTGGAGACGGTCGGGGTGGGGCAGGCCGAAGTGGAAGTGGCCACGGCCACCGACACGACGCTGGTGGTCGTGGCGCCGGGATGGGGCGACTACGTGCAAGTGGCCAAGGCCGGGATCCTGGAGATCGCCGACGTGTTCGTGGTGAACAAGGCCGACCGGGAAGGGGCGGGCGAGGCCGCCCGCGACCTGGGGAGCATGCTCCGGATGGGGCCGAAGATGGAGTGGACGCCGCCGATCGTGAAGACCTCGACCGTCACGGGGGAAGGCGTCGACGAGCTGTGGGACGCCATCGATCAGCACCGGAAGCATCAGGAGTCCACCGGTGCGCTCGAGGAGAAGCGCCGCAAGCGCATCCTGGAGGAGGTCAAGAGCATGGTCGCCTTCCGGCTCCGCGAGCAGACAGCCGGGCTGCTGGGTGGAGAAGACGACGGGCTGGTCCGGGACCTCGCCGCCCGACGCATCGATCCCTACCGCGCTGCCGAGCAGCTCCTCCGAGCACTCGCTCCCGATCGCCCCCGGGACGTAAGCGCACGCGGAACCCCGGGCCGCCGATGAAGCATCGATAACCGCAAATGGCCAGACGTTGGGTATTGACTGGGATCGCCGCAGGTGTGGTTACGGCGGCGGTCGCTGCAGGGACGGTCGCACTGCTCCACTCGGAAGCTCATCCCAGGTTCGTGGCCTCCGTCACCCGTGTAGAGGTCACCAGCGAAGAGTGCCGGGCGCTCGGTACGGACACGTATGGCTTCGGCCAGGACTTGGCGGCGATGCAATGCACCAATGCCAGCCATGGTGTGTGGTTCGATGTCACGGTCGAGAACCTGGGCGATCAGGAGGGGTTCCTGAAGACGTGCACGGTGGAAGGGCTCGACTCAAGCGGTCGCCGGGTGTTCAAGGCGATCATGTCGTTCTTTCCCATCCAGTGGCCTCCCGGGCCGCCAGTGAACGCTGGCGAGTCCAGGACATTCCGGTGGTATGGGCTTGTGGTTGACCCCACGACTGCTCGCGAGGGATCGGTCGGACGCTACACGACCGCGTGCCCCGCGGTGGAGTACGACGGCCCAGTGCCGGTGTAGGTTGGCGTCCAGAGCAGATGTTCCGCGTTCGTTCGGACATACTTGAAGGACCGACGACCGGGCTCCAGGAGCAGGCAATGGATCAAGAGCAATTCGAACGCTGGCAAGACCACTACCGGCAGGCCGGGGAGCGCGACGCCGACTTCCAGACGCTCTCCGGGGAGCCGCTCGAGCCGCTCTACACGCCCGAGGACATCAAGGACCTCGACTACGATCGCGACCTCGGCTACCCGGGCCACTACCCGATGACCCGGGGCGTGTACCACACCATGTACAGGGGCCGGCCGTGGACCATGCGGCAGTTCGCCGGGTTCGGCTCGGCGGGAGAGACGAACGCCCGGTACAAGTTCCTGCTGAAGCAGGGGCAGGGTGGCCTGTCGGTTGCCTTCGACATGCCCACGTTGATGGGCCGGGACTCGGACGATCCACGCTCGGAAGGAGAGGTGGGGCGGTGCGGCGTTGCCACGGACTCGCTGGCCGACTTCGAGACGCTGTTCGATGGCATCCCCCTCGAGGACACCACCACGTCGATGACGATCAGCGGCCCGGCCACGATCCTGTTCGCGTTCTTCCTCGCGGCCGCGGAGAAGCAGGGGGCCGACTGGCAGACGCTGGATGGAACCCTCCAGACCGACATCCTCAAGGAGTACATCGCCCAGAAGGAGTGGATCTTCCCGCCACGGCCGCACCTGAGGTTGATCGGCGATCTCATCGAGTTCTGCGAGAAGGAAGTGCCGAAGTTCCACCCGATCAGCGTGTCTGGCTACCACATCCGGGAGGCCGGGTCGACCGCACAGCAGGAGCTGGCGTTCACGCTGGCCGACGGCTTCTCGTATGTGGAGCTCGGGAGGGATCGAGGACTGGACGTCGACGCCTTCTCTCAGGGCCTATCGTTCTTCTTCAACGCCCACATCGACTTCTTCGAGGAGATCGCCAAGTACCGGGCGGCTCGCCGGATCTGGGCCCGGTGGCTGCGCGACCGCTACGGGGCGAAGGAGGAGCGGAGCTGGCGCCTGCGCTTCCACGCGCAGACGGCCGGATGCTCGCTCACCGCCCAGCAGCCCGAGAACAACATCGTTCGAACCGCCATCGAGGCGCTGGCCGCGGTCCTCGGTGGCACGCAGTCCCTGCACACCAACGCTCTCGACGAGGTCCTGGCGCTCCCCACGGAGAAGGCCGCCCAGATCGCGCTTCGAACGCAGCAGATCATCGCGTACGAGACGGGGGTGGCCGACGTCATCGACCCGCTGGGCGGTTCGTACTTCGTGGAGTCCCTCACCAATCGCATGGAGGACGCGGCCGAGGAGTATTTCGCCAAGATCGAGGAGATGGGGAAGGGGTCCATGCTCGAGGGGATGCTGGTCGGCATCGAACGAGGTTATTTCCAGTCCGAGATCGCCGACGCTGCCTTCCGCGAGCAGGCACTCTACGAGAAGGGCCGGATGGTCAAGGTCGGAGTGAACGAGTTCGTGGACCCGGACGAAGGTCCCATCGACATCCTGATCATCGCGCCGGAGACCGAGGAGCGTCAGATCGAAGCCATCCGGCGGATGCGGGCCGGGCGCGACCAGGCGAAGGCAGAGCAGGCCCTCGCAAGTCTGAAGTCGGCCGCCGGCGGCGACGACAACCTCATCCCGCTCCTGGTCGACTGCGCCCGTGCCTACTGCACCGAGGGCGAGATCATCGGCGCGCTCAAGGAAGTGTTCGGGGAGTACACCGAGACCCCGCGCTTTTGACCGGGTAGGCCGTTCGTCCGTCCCCTGACGGAAACGCCAAACATCGGCCACTTCGCCGATTGCGGCGCGACGCACGAGGCATACCTTGATCGCGGCGCCCGGCGAAAGGGGCCTCCATGAAGCAGTGGGAGATTCGCGGTGTCACGGTGGATGTGCGCGGACCGGACGGGCCCGGGTCTTCGGTCGATCTCCTGGACCCCCTGCGCGTCCTGGTCAACCAGGTCCCCGCCCTGTTCTGGACAACGGACGCCGACCTCGTCCTCACCTCGTCGTTGGGCGCGGAGTTCGCCCGCCTGGGGATCGGGCCGAACCAGCTGGTGGGCGCAGCACTCGCCGAACTGTTCGAGAGCGGGCAGAACGCGGAGCTGATCGAGGCCCACAACCGGGCCCTGGCCGGCTCCTCTGTTCTCTTCGAGGCCGGCTGGGGCCGGAAGTCCTTTCGGGCCAGGGTCGCACCGCTCCGGGACGGGGCGGATCAGATCATCGGGACCATCTGCGTCGCCGTGGAGAAGGGCAGGCCCGAGCGAGAAGGACCCATTGACTCTGACCGCTAAGGGAGGCCGCGGTGGTGGTCCCGGAACGTCTGGGCCTCTCTGGCGGTGGCTGGCCCGTACGTTCGATTGCCGAGCGGAAGCGCCTTGCGGATCTCCTCGAGCTCCTTTCGGGTGAACTCGCACCTCGTCGTGATGGGGTCGATGCCGTAGAGCCTGGCGCCGTTCCGCCCCAAGATCTTCGCCTTCACTTCCCGCGTCAGGGCCGGATACCCGTAGCGCTCCTGGAACTCATTCGAGATGCTGAACGCCCGGAGGGCCTGGATCTGGTCCTGAGGTGATCCGTAGAACAGGCAGTCCGTCCCCCACACGACGTTGTCCTCGCCCACGTACTTCAGCAGCTTCCCCAGCACGTGCGCGGCCTGCGTCGGGTACCGCATGACGTTCCACCACGTGGAACCGAGTTCGGCGTACACGTTCCGGTTCGGGCCGATCCCCGCCCTCTTCATCGAGGTGATCAGCCGGTTCACCCCGAGGTTCGCCGTGCCCGCCGTGTACGGGCCCTCGGGCAAACCGGCCTCGAACCCCGAGTGGTAGACGACGAAATTGGCGTCCTGGTGCTTCCTGGCCGCGGGACCGACGTCTGCCGGGCTGGCGTACCCGCTGCCAGAAGAGAAGCCCTTGTGGGCACAGATCGTGGGGATGCCCAGCGCCACCGCCTTCTCGATGAACCGCTCGCCCACCTGAGGGAGCGACTTGTCGTGGTCGTCGAGCTGCCAGGCGTTCCGATTGCCCTCGTACACGTCGGGGAAGTGGGTGAACACCTTCCACGCGGCGATGGGGCGTCGCTTGGCCACACCCTCCATGGCGTCCAGGTTCGCCGACAGGTGGCCGACGTTCGGCAGAGCCTGGGCGTGCAGCAACACCCGCTCGTCCTGGCATAGGGCCTCGGCTACCTTCCGCGTCTCGTCCATGATCTCCATGGACAGGGGACTTCCCTCCGGGTAAATCGGGAGCGCCGAGATGACCAGCATCGATGTGTCGCTCCGCAGGAACATCTCCTGCATGAAGTGCTCGATCGAATAGCAGACACGCGGGTCGTCCTCGCCGCAGTACCGCTGCGGGAACAGCCTCCAGAAGTTCTGGCCGTGCAGCACGGGGTTCAGGTCGTACTCGAGGAGGTGCCCCTGGATGTCGAACACGAACTCGTCGCCGCCGACGGCCTCGTGGGCGGCCGGTGGCTCGGTGGTCGCCTCGGGCGGAACCACGTAGCTCCCACCCGGTTCGCTCGATGGTGTGGTGGGCAGGGCCCGCTCAGCCTCCCGGGTGCACGCGTTGAGGACGAACAACGTGGTTGCCGCGCCGCAGGCCGACAGCAGGAACTGCCGACGACTCATCCCTGTCCTCCGGGCGTTCCGATCGCACTCTTCGCGGGCCCGCCGGATGGTTTCGACGAGGACCGGAGAGAGCGGCCGCGGGTCGTACTCGGCGTTGGAACAGGGCCCCAGCTTGATCGGGAGCCCGGGGTCTTCGTCCTTCCCTTCCATGGCTGGTCCGGGGGCCCGCCTACGCGTCGGCGAGGACGGCGAACCGCGGCACGTGCTCGAGCCACCCGAGGACGGAGCCGGCCGACCTTCGCCGGGCCCACTCCACGTCCCGCAACCGCTCCACGCGCAGGTTCGACCACCCGGCGGCCCCCACGGCGTTCAGCAGCGGCTCGAGCGTCCTCGCATTGGCCAGCGGAAGCGAACCCAGGACTACCGGGTCGTAGGGCGCGTGGTGGTCGTGCCCCGTGCCCTCGAAGCTGCGGATGGCGTGGGTCAGCCGGTCGCGAGCCCGGTCGAGGGGCCGCGTGCGCGCGAAGATCCCTTCGAACAGGACGAGGCGGCCTCGAGGGGCGGCAGTGCGCCACGCCGCGAGGGCGGCCACGGGGTCGGGCGTGGTCCACAGGAGATGGCGTTCCACGACCGCGTCGAAGGGGCCTTCGGGCGGTTCGGTGGCCGACCCGATGACCGTTCGAAGCCGCACCCGCTTGGCCTCGGCTTTCCGCGTCGCTCTGGTCAGCATCTCCGGCGACAGGTCCAGGGCCGTCACCTCGTACCCGAGCTCGGCAACGAGCAGGCTGATGGCGCCGGTACCGGCGCCCACATCGAGCACCGAGGCGGGCGGGGCGGGGAGATGACGGGCCAGGGCGGCGCGCCAGCAGGCCGCCTCCACCGGATCGCCCAGGGCGTGGGAGAGCGAATCGTCGTAGGTGGCCGCGTCCAGATCCCACCATTGCCGGAGGCGGTCGTGGAGGTCCGTCATGGGTCCACACTAACGACGGACTGGGCGGGGCTGCCGGTTCTGGAGGACAGCGAGGCCCACACGAGCAGGTCGATGGGGTAGACGACGTAGCCGAACCGCGCGGCCGGTGCCAGGACGAACCCGACGGCGAAGACGGCGGCCGCCCGCCATGCCGCTCCGGACACCGAGGCGGGCGGGCGGCGCACCAGCAGATAGACCGCGAACGCCGCGACCACTCCGACCAGCGCCAGGGTCAGCGCGGTCCTGGCGTCGGGAACGGCGTGGACGAGCGCGGAGCCGATCGTCGGCGTGGCGGCCGGGCTCCGCTGATTGCCGAGCCCGAGCGGGAACCGGACGGCATCCTCCCAGAAGGCTCCGGGGTTCCACAGGGCGAACGTGGCGATGACCGGCACAGCCACCACGGCGCCGGCCGCCGCGAGCTTCCCGGCCACACGGCGGCCGTCGGTGCGAGCGATGGCGACAACGAGAAAAGGGATGAGGATCCAGGCCGTCTGTTTCGTCGCTGCCGCCACACCCAACGCGATGCCGGCTGCCACGGGCCGGTCCTGTCCGGCCAGCACGACCGCCAGGAGCATGAGCGCCAGGACGGGAAGGTCGTCCCCGCCGGTGGCCATAAGGAGGGCTCCGGTGGGGAGCACGACCAGCCACTGGAGGGCCCGGAGCCTGGTGCTGGCGGGAGACCGAGCCACGGCGAGCGCTGCTCCCCCGATGGCGAGCGTCGCCACCCCGAACCACACGCGGGCGTCGGCGATGGGCCCGTCTCCGACGAGCGCCCTGGGAAGCCCGAACGCGATCATCCCGGGCAGGTAGGGGAAGTGCGTCTTGGTCCCGAGCGGGCGGGTGGCCAGCGGGCCGTGCAGGTAGGTGACCGCGTATGGATCCCGACCGTGGACCAGAGCCTTCGCTGCTTCCTCGGTGAGGATGGCTTCGGCCTGGGCGTGCTGGCCGGGGGAGGTTCGTGCCCGCCATGCCACCTCCAGTCCCAGGGGAAGGAGCACCGCGCCCACGACGACGAAGAGTGCGAGCCAGACCCGGGCGCGATTGGAGGCCCCCCGGATGGCCAGGTAGGCCGCACCGGCGGCGCCCGCGGCGTAGGGGCCCACCGCGAAACGGCCCCACTCCCGGTAGAGAGGGATCGACGCGGACGCGGCCGCCACCAGGGCGAACACGGCCGAGCCCGCATACAACGCGGCGTCCAGGGCGGGGTGTTGGCGAACGCGCACGGCCGCAGGGTAGCCGAGCCCGGCGAGTTGGGAGTAGGCCGTCAGCCGCCGAACAGGGCGGGAAGGAGGGTGGTCTTCCCCAGCACGAAGATCGTCCCGATCACCAGGCTGAAGACCCCGGTCACCACGGCAACGGTTGCGTAGATGGGGAAGTTCTTCGTGGCGCGGAGGTAGCCCATGGCCGACCCGAACGTGATCAGGGAGTTCGACGAGAGCAGCCCGACGATGAAGGCGACCAGCACGATGATGCCTGCGCCGGCGCCTCCCGCACCCGCCGCGGACAGGAAGATCAGTACCTGGGTCGGCGTCTCCGCGCCGATCCCGTGGATCATGCCCACGCCGAAGGCGGTGCCTCGCCCGTAGTTCATGAACGTGTCGTCCGGTTCGGGCCGGGAGTGGTGGTGGTGGCCCGGCCGGCCGTGGTGGCCGTGGTGCCACGAGGGCGCTTCCACTTCCTCTGCCACCGCCACCTCTCCGGCCCTCCGTTGCTCGGTGCCATTCGCTCTTTCGGCAGCCCTCTGGCGGACCCATCGCGCCGCCCTTCGCGCGCCCGCGAAGACCAGCATCCAGCGGCTGCGAAGCCGGAAGTCGCGCCCGTGGCGGATCAGCGAGGCGAACACGTAGACCCCGAGGAGCAGCAACGTGACACCCACGATGCGGGTCATCACGTTGTCCACGCCGGCCGGGAGGTTCTCGCCGACCACGATCGCCAGGATCCCCAGGGTCAGGACCACCAGGGCGTGACCGAGGGCGTAGAGCGTGCCGAACAAGATGGCCTGGCGTCGATCCTCCTGGGAGCTGGTGATGTCGGTGATCGCGGCGATGTGGTCCCAATCGATGCCGTGGCGGAAGCCGAACCAGAACGCCGCCACGAGGAGACCGAGCCGGAATCCGGCTGGAGAGAAGGCCCCGAAGAGGGACATCGTGGCGGCCATTCAACCAGATTCTCGCAACGACTTGCAACTGAGGCCGACTGCAACAAGTGGCGGGAGCTGGGGGAGAGGGTTAGCTCGGCCGCCGGACCTCCGTCCGCTGGCACCGGGCGCAGAGCCCGGAGATGGCGAAGTGGGTCAGGTCCGGCCTGAAGCCGTGGTGGCGCACGATCAGCTGCTCGAGGCGTCCGGCTTCGTTCATCGAGAGCGAGTCCTCGGCCCCGCACCTCGAGCATGTCAGGTGGACGTGCTGGCTGTCGGTTCGCCGGTGGTACTCCGGGCCGGATTCCAGGTGGGCATGGGCGAGCACCCCGAGGTCCTCGAGGACCCCCAGGGTCCGGTAGACCGTGGAGGGGTTCACGCCCGGCACCCGCTTCTGGACCCGCCGGGCGATCGCGGTGGGGCTGATGTGCCCCTCGGCGGCCATGATCTCGGAGACGATCGCTCGCCGTTGGGGCGTCATCCGGAGTCCCCGGGACCGCAGGAGCTCGAGCACAGAATCGGTCGCTGCCGTCATCGCGGAAGCCAGTGTACCCGTCCGCTTTGCAGGTGCACGGTCTTGCGGGTGCGACGATGGTGACCTAGTAGGCCATCTCTCCGTGGCCGGCGCCGTGGTCGGTCGGCCGCTTCATCATGCGAAGCATCTCGGGGCCACCGGTTCGGAGGAACCGGACGACCAGGACCGCCGCCTGCGCCACGAACACGAAGTTCAGCGCGGAAGTGTAGTTGAGCGAGACATGGGCCTCCACGACCTTCGCGTGGCGGGGCCCGCTCGGGATGAGGCCGAGCGCATCGAACAGGAACTCGATGATCAGGCCGGCCACCACCATCGTGGCGTAGAAAGTCCCCAGCAGGAACAGGCTCACCTTCCCCCCGTAGTACTTCCGGTAGATGTTCAGGATGGGCACCACGATGAGGTCGGCGAAGATGAAGGAGATCACCCCGCCGAAGCTGATCCCCCCGTTCCACAGGACCGCTGCCAGCGGCACGTTCCCGATCGAGCAGACGAACGACACGACGGCCACCACGGGCCCGATCACCGGCCCCCAGAACTTCGCGACGGTTGGATGGGAGATGAGGAAGAAGTCGTGCCAGAATCGCTCCGGCACCCACGCCGCCAGCGCTCCGGCGATCAGCAGTCCGCCGACGATGTCCTTCCAGATGGCGTGCCAGTCCATCGCGAAGTAGTGGCTGATCGCCGTGAATCCCTTCGGTGAGGTGACGCGGGACAGGACGGATCCCTCGGTCACCGACATCTCCATCTCGGCGTGCCCCTCCATCGAACCGAGGAGCCCTCGTTCGGCCTGGCGGCGGGCCATCTCGACGAGGCGAGGGGTGAGGAACGCGCGGAACAGGATGGCCAGCAACACCACCATGAGCAACCCGCCGGCGAACTCGGCGAGCGTGAACTGCCATCCGATGAGCAACGCCAGGATGATGCCCAGCTCGATGACGAGATTGGTGGAGGCGAACTCGAAGGCCATGGCCGCCGTGAAGTTGGCCCCTTTGCGGAAGATCGACCTGGCCAGCGCCACCGCTGCGTAGGAGCAGGACGAGGAGGCCGCCCCCAGGCCGCACGCCACGGCCAGCGACCGCGGCGAGTCGTCCGGGAGCAGCCGGGTCATCTCCGACTTCGACACCACCGCTTGGACCGTCGCGGAGAGCGCGAATCCGAGGATCAGCGCCCACAGGATCTCCCAGGACATGCCGAAGGCGAGGTTCAGGGCATGCCCGATGCCACTCATGACAGAACCCAGGACGATTGCCTTTGGGGCCATCGACTAGATGTGGCCGCCGGCGCCGCCCGCCACGTCGATCGAGGCGCCCGTGATGTAGGAGGCTCGTGCGCTCGCCAGGAAGGCCACGATGCCGGCCACTTCATCCGGGCGTCCGAACCGGCGCAGGGGAATGCCCTCGGCGGCCCGGGCGAAGAACTCGTCGGCGGGTACGTCGGGGGCCCGACGGCGGCGGATGTTCTCCCACTGCGGCGTGGTCACTGACCCGATGTTCACGCTATTCACGAGGATGTTGTCCGGACCGAGCTCCACCGCCAGCGTCTTCGAGAACGAGATGCACGCAGCTCGATTCACGCTGGTAGCGAACAGGGCCGGGTCGGGAGAGCGGCCCAGCACTGCGTTGATGTTGATGATCCGGCCGGCGCCGCTTGCGCGCATGTGCGGGAGGACCTCGCGCGAGAAGCGCACCATGGAGAGCAGCTTGACGTCGAGATCGCCCCCCCAGTCCTTGTCGGACAGCGTCTCGAACGTCCCGGGCCGGGCTCCACCGGCGTTGTTGACGAGGATGTCGATCCCGCCCAGGGTTTGCGCCGACCGAGCGACGAAATCCTTGATCTGCTCGGGGTCGGTGACATCGGCAGCCTGGGCGTGGACCGTTCGTCCCGAGCGCCGGAGCCCCGCCGCCGCCGCCTCGAGCTCGTCCTGATGACGGGCGCAGACCGCCAGGTCGGCTCCTTCCCTGGCCAGCTCTTCGGCGATGGCAAAGCCCAGGCCCTTGGAGGCCCCTGTCACCATGGCCTTCTTACCGGCGAGCCCCAGCTCCACGGAGGAAATCCTCGCACAGGCGACCGGCGGTCACGTCGGCCGGTCCTTCCATGAGCCCACACAGCCGAGGAGCCGCTTCCGGGGGCGGAAGCGGCTCCTCGAGGAGTCGGACGGTCGTCGTTGCGAGGGGGGGTTCGGAGGTCCGGCGCCCGTCCGTCACCCTACCGTCCCCGGGGTTCGCGCGGCTCAAACGTCCGGCCCAGAATTTCCTGGTGGGATTTCCCGGGTCCCCGGACCTGGGCCGGATGAGGGGTCCCCCGGAGGGCTGTTGGCGAACGTGCCTGCATTTCGGTCCCGCTTACACTTATCCGGCCCCGGTCCCAACGAGGAGGTCAGCCATGGGAGAGTTCGTCCGGCTCGAGGTCGAGGACGGCGTGGGGACCATCCGCCTCGACCGCCCGCCCATGAACGCCATCAACGACCAGCTCACGCGGGACCTGGGGGAGGTCGCGACCGAGGCTGCGACGAGGGACGACGTCGGTGCCGTGGTGATCTGGGGCGGGGAGAGGATCTTCGCCGCCGGGGCCGACGTGAAGATGATGCTGCCCATGAGCTCGGTGGAGGTGAAGCCGATGATCGAGACCCTCCAAGAGGTCTTCAACCAGGTCGAGGAGATCCCCAAAGTGACCATCGCCGCGATCAACGGCTACGCGCTGGGCGGCGGGTGCGAGCTGGCCATGTGCGCCGACTTCCGGCTCGCCGGCGAAGACGCCCGCATCGGCCAGCCCGAGATCCTGCTCGGGATCATCCCGGGGGCAGGCGGCACGCAGCGCCTCCCGCGGCTGATCGGCCCGGGCCGGGCCAAGGACCTCATCTACTCCGGGCGCCAGCTGAAGGCGGAGGAAGCCAAGGGGCTCGGGCTCGTCGACGAGGTGTTCGCGTCAGACCAGGTCTATGCCAAAGCGGTGGAGATGGGCCGAAGATTCGCTCACGGGCCTCGGGCCGCGCTCCGGGCCGCCAAGATCGCCGTGAATTGGGGGGCGCGGGGAGACTTCCGGGCCGGCGTCGTCCTGGAGCGGGAGCTCTTCGCCGACCTGTTCTCGACGGAGGACCAGAAAACCGGTATGCGATCCCTTCTGGACCAGGGCCCGGGCAAGGCCAAGTTCGTGGGCCGCTGAGCGCCGACGCAGGCACCGTTGGGAACGATCGAGGTCCGGCGGGCGGAAGAACGGGATCTTTCCGCGTGCCTGGCGATGTTCGAAGAGCTGAACCGGCTCCAGGGCCCGTGGCGATTGTTCTCGCCGCGACCCGGCATCCAGGAGGAGATGGCCCGGAGCTACCGGGCAGCCCTTGAGGACCCGGACGCGGTGCTGGTCGTGGTCGAGGACGGAGGGGATCTGGTCGGCATGGCGGCCGGTCACGTCCACCGGCCCTCGACGTTCTCCGAACAGAGGGCGGTGGAGCTCTCCAGCGTGTACGTTCGGCCCAGCCATCGCCGGAGGGGCCTGGCACGAACCCTTACCGCAGAAGTGGCCCGGTTCGCCCGCCAGCGCGGGGTGGAGCGGGTGACGCTGCGGACGTTCGCCCAGAACGAAGAGGCGGTAGAGGCGTGGCGCCGGATCGGATTCGAGCCGAGGGCGCTTCAGATGACGGCCCCGCCGGAGCGCCTGATCGAGATGAATTCCTCCGCCAGGCAAGCCTGAATCCGAGCCTTCGGTGAATCAACCTTGCGCCTCAGGGAATCATCCGGACATGCCCGGCGTTCGTACCCCTACCGGACGCTCCGGTCGAGAGGCTGGTGGGGATGCCCGCCCGGGTCAGATCCCGGAGGCGGAAAGGGAAGTCGATGAGAGAGGAAGGGCTCCCGCTGCGAGGGACCCCCGTCCGAACGCTTCCCCCTCGCAACCGCGTATGGACGACGGGCCGGCGCTGCGCCGAGCCGGGATGCATCACGAGGATCTCGATCTACAACCGATCGCGCTACTGCTGGGGGCACGAGCCACTGCACTACTACGTGGCTCGTGGCCGCAAGAAGGCCGCTCCGCAGGCCGCATGATCTTCCGATAGCTGGCGGGTCGCTCGGGCCTCGCGCTCACCTGACGCCCGTTCGCACCCAGACCCCCACGGCATCGGCGACCAACTGAACGGCCACGGCGGTGAGCAGGAGTCCCATGATCCGGGTGAGGAAATGGATGGCGCTCGGGCGAAGCAGCCGGCCCAGAGCTGCCGCGAACCGAAGCGCCGCCAGCACCACCAGCAGTGCCAGGGCGGCTCCCGCCACCACGGCCAGCCACTGAACGACGCCGTGGTGCTGCCGCACCAGGACGATCGTGGCGACGATGGCGCCGGGCCCGGCCAGGAACGGGGTTCCCAGGGGCACCAACGCGATGCTCACGTCCTCGGCCACCGTGCCTAGGAAATCGACCCCCCGAAGCATGTCCAGCGCGACGAGGAACAGGAGCACGCCCCCGGCCACCATCAGGCTCTGCAGGCTGATCGACAAGTAGCGGATCAGCGCGTCGCCGAAAACCGCGAACCCCGCAAGGATGGCCCCGGCCACCACAATGGACACGTAGGCTGCTCGGTTCCGAGCCCTTGGATCGTGATTCCGGGTGAGGGCCAGGAACACCGGGATGTTGCCGAGCGGGTCGAGGATGACGAGGAGCGTGACGAACGACTGGCCGAACGTCCTCCAGCCCACCGTCGCATCGTAATGGACTCTCGAGGAGCCTTCGGGGCGTCGAGTTCACTGACCCGAGCGCCTGTCACCTCAGTTCAGCGCGGGTTGCGCTGGGCCACGATGCGCTCCGCGATTTCCTTCGCTTCGGCCAACCGCACCTTGTCGACGAACAGCCGGACGCCGAACTCCCAGACCTGGCTGATGTAGCCCGGTTCCTTGTACCACCAGATGATGCCGGCCTGTTCGAGCTCCCCGGCGATCACGTTGGCGGTCTCCCGCGTGTACTGCCCGAGGTGCACGGTGGTGACCTTGGGTGGCCGCTCCCTCTTCATCGTTCGGGGACCTCGACGTTGACCACCACCTCGCCGCTGCCGGCGCGCAAGATGACGGCCACACACTCGGTCTCGCTGGGGTTGCTCTCGCGATGGACCGCCGCCCTCGGGACGTACAGGAAATCGCCGGGCTGAGCTTCGAGCGCCTGGGAGCCGTCTGGGCCCGACTCCATCACGAGCCTGCCGGACAGCACGTAGATGGCCGTCTCGTGATCGCCGTGGTGGTGCCAGCCGGAAACCATGCCGGGTTCGGTCTTGACCATTCCCGCCCAGATGACGTCGGTGGCGAAGGCTTCCTCGCGAGTCATCCCGGGGGTGGAGTGTCCGGGCCTGCGCTCCGCTGCCCGGACCAGCCGGACGCGCTCCGTCATGGCCGCCAGCCTACCGGCGGAGGGCGGCCTCCGCGTCCTCCACGGTCACGATGTCCTTCCGGTAGTTGCGAAGGGCGAAGCGGTCGCACGCCGTCTCGGCTGCCGACTTCTTGCCAAGCCGCTCCTTCAGGTACCAGTGCATCCATTCGTGCAGGTACAGGAAGCGCAGGACCTCCCGTGGCCGCCGGAACGTGACGCCGTCGGACAGCCACACGAAGCGCATGCCCTTGCCGCGGAGCCGCCGAGCCCCGTAGGGGACGATCTCCCCGAACGGCAGGAAGGGCTGGGGGAGCTGCAGGGTGATCCGGCGGACGTCGAACTCGGTCCAGGCAGAGAGATGGGGCCGTGATCGGTAACGAAGGGCCTTGACCACGATCTGGTAGCCGGGCGCCGCGGGCAGGCCGTCGAGCATCTCCCGGATCTCGGGCCCGCGGAGATCGGGTAGCTGGGAGACGACTCGCACGGCCCAGACTGTACCCGCCGGGTCTGACGTTGCCCTCGGACGAAAGCCTGACTTTGCTCGCCTTGCTGGCCGGTCCTTGGTCCCGGCCTGGACTCGGGCTGAGCTGCAGGAACTGAGCGCGACAAGGTGATTTGTCGACCGGGAAATGAGCAATCCGCGATCCGGCGTTCCGGCCATCCCGAGCCCATTGGGAAGGCAAGATGTCTCTCCGATCGTTGTCCGGTCGACTGGCAAATGGCACTGCCTCCTACCCGGCCGGCCCGCAAGTGGCGCCCAGGAAGACCCGGAGGGCCAGAAGGTTCCGACCGTCCAGGGCCGCCTCCACGCAGACCTGCTCACGGGTCCCGATCCGCGCGTCGGCCGGGAGGCGTCCCCACCCGACGAGGTTGGCCCGATAGAAGGCGGTGGCGCCCTTGCCGAGGCGCTTGAGAGTCACCGAGGCGCCCAGTGCTTCCTGGACGACGATCCGGTTCTCCGTCAGGTCGGTGAGCGTGCCGCCGACCCAGATGATGGCGGGCTGGCCGGGGCCGGCCTTCGCGGTCTCGGTGGGGAGGGGAGGCAGGGAGGTGGGGGAGGAGGCGAGCGGCGTCGTGGACGGTGGGCCGGTGGAGCCCCCTCCTGACAGACGCTTGGTGCACGCCCCCAACAAGAGGACGGACAGGAAGATCACCATGAGCAAGCGCCCTCCGGTCAAGGCGACTTGGCCTTGCTTGGAGGGGCAGAGGGTGGGTGAGCTCAGGATCCCTTCTTTGCCTTGATGGCAGCGGTGACCGCGGGGAGGATCTTCAGCGCATCGCCGACGATTCCGAGATCGGCGTACTGGAAGATGGGTGCGTCCTTGTCCTTGTTGATGGCGATGATCCGCTTGGACGTCTTCATCCCCACCAGGTGCTGGATCGCTCCGCTGATGCCCACGGCGATGTAGAGCTCAGGACTGACCGTCTTGCCGGTCTGGCCGATCTGCATGGCGTAGGGGACCCAACCCGAGTCGACCACGGCGCGGGATGCCCCCACCGCGGCGTTGCCGATCGCCTCGGCCAGCTCCTGCAGGAGTTTGAAGTTCTCGGGCTGCTGGAGGCCCCGACCGCCGGCAATGATGACCTTGGCCTCCTCCATCTTCGGCCCCGCGGCGGGCTGCTCGTGTCGCTCCGCACGGTGGGCTTTCTTGAGCTGGTCGGGGATCGCGACGTCCACGGGGACCACGGTCGCCGGTCCGCCTCCACTCGGCTCGGCCGGGAACGACTTCGGCCGGGTGAGGACCAGCTTGGGATCGGGACCCGAGAGCGTCACGTCCACGATGTGAGAACCGCCGAAGATCTGGGTTTGGGCGTAGTCGGGGCCCAGGAGATCGGTGGCGTTCGACATCAGCGTCGAGCCCGTCATGGCCTGGAGGCGTCCGGCCACGTCTCGCGAATCGTAGGTCAGCGAGAACAGGATCAGTTCCGGCTTGTGCTGCTGGATGAGCTGATGGAGAGCGTGGGCGGCGGGCTGCGCGATGTAGTCGGTGTAGACGGCGTCGTCGCTCGCGTGGAGCGTCTCCGCCCCGTACCGACCCACGACCTTGGCCGCCTGCGTGGCACCCGGCCCGAGCGCGACGGCGGCCACCCCTGCCCCGAGGTCGCGAGCCTTGGTCAGGTTCTCCAGCGCCCCGGGTTCGACCTTCCCGTCCGGTGAGACCTCGGCGTAGACCCAGATGCCGGGCACGGACTCAGATCACCTTGGCCTTGGCCAGGAAATCGGCCACCCGAGCCGGGGCCTCCGCCGGATCCTCGACGATCTCTCCGGCCTCCTTGGCCGTGACCGGTTCGATGCCGGTGACCTCCTGCGTGGCGGTGGCCGCGTCGGCCGAGAGCCCGACATCGGAAAGCGACAGGGTCTCGCTCGGCTTCTGCTTCGCCTGCATGATCCCCTTGAGGGTGGGGTAGCGGGGCTCGTTGGCTCCCGCGGTGAGGGTGACCAGGGCGGGCAGCGGGCACTCCACCACGTCGTAGCCCATTTCCGTCTGCCGCTCGATGCGGATGGCGCCGTCCTTGTGGTCGATGTGGCGGGCGAAGGTGGCACTCGGGATGCCGAGGAGCTCCGCCACCGTCATGGGGAGCGTCCCGGTGTATCCGTCGGTGGACTCCACCCCCGCCAACACGAGGTCGAATTCCTGGCGCTTGATCGCGGCGGCAAGAACCTTCGCTGTCACGAGAGTGTCCGCGCCTTTCAGCGGGTCGTCGGTGACCAGCACGCCCTTGTGCGCTCCCATGGACAGCGCGCGACGGATCGCCCCCATGGCCGGCTCGGGTCCCATGCTGAGGACCGTGACTTCGCCCCCGGTCTGCGAGGCCAGCTGGAGGGCAGCCTCGACCCCGTGCTCGTCGCCCGGGTCCAGGCCGCCCTCGACGCCTTCGCGAACCAATCGGAAATCCTCGCCGAGCTTGGGGGTACCTTCGGGATTGGGGATGTACTTCACCAAAACGATCACGTTCATGGAAAGCCCATCCTAGCGGTTGGGTGCTAGCCTCGAACGCATGCTGCGCAGCCCATCGGTGCTGGTTGCCATGAGTGGAGGGGTGGATTCATCCGTAGCCGCCGCCCTGCTGCACGAGCAGGGCTACCGAGTGCTGGGCTCGCATATGAAGTTGGTCCACCTGGACGGAGTGGACCACGGGTGCTGCGGTCCGCAGGCGGAGAGGGACGCCGCCGAGGTGGCCGATCTGATCGGCTTCGACTTCGAGATCGCCGACATGAACGCGGAGTTCGAACGGACGGTCCTGGAGGACTTCTACGCCGAGCACCGGGCCGGCCGGACGCCGAACCCGTGCGTCCGCTGCAACGAGCACATCAAGTTCCGGGCGTTCCTGGACCGCGCCGACCGGCAGGGGTTCGACTTCGTCGCCACGGGCCACTATGCCAGGACCTGGCGCGACGACGCGGGCCGGTGGCACCTCGGCTCCGGCATGGACCGATCGAAGGACCAGTCGTACGTCCTGCACGTGATGGGACAGGACCAGCTGCGGCGGGCCCTCTTCCCCGTCGGTTGGCAGACGAAGGCCGAGACGCGGGCCCACGCCCAGCGTCTGGGACTCCCGGTGGCGGCCAAGCCCGACTCGCAGGAGGTGTGCTTCGTCCCCGGAGCCGATCACGGTGCGTTCCTCGAGGAGCACGCACCCGACCTGGTGGGCGAGGGGGAGGTGGTCGATCCGGCCGGGCGGGTCCTGGCTCGCCACGGCGGCACCTTCCGGTTCACCATCGGCCAGCGACGGGGGCTCGGCGTGTCGACCGGGCGGCCCACGTACGTGGTCGATGTCGAGCGGGCCACGAACCGCGTCGTGGTGGGCCCGGTGGAGCTGCTCGGCCGAAGCGGCCTCGTCGCGGACCGTGTCCACTGGGTGGCCGGGGCGCCGCCGGCCGATGGGCCGTTCGAGTCGGAGGTCCGTATCCGCTACCGGGGCGAGGGCTTCCCGTCGGTCGTGGCACCTGCAGGCGAGGACCGGGCCACCGTGGAGTTCCGAACGCCGCAGCGCGCGGTGGCCCCGGGCCAGAGCGCGGTGTTCTATCGGGGCGACGAGGTTCTGGGCGGCGGGCGCATCGTCGAAGCGCTTCACTGACCCGCGCCTGCTCCTTCCCCTCGCGTCGGCAGCAGCGTGTAGCCTTTGGCCTTGACGATGCGCCTCCTGCGGAAACGAAAGCTCGAGCACTTCGACGTCCCGGTCCAGGACATGCTGCTGCGCGTGACCGGACCCGAGGACTTCTACGAGGAGGTCCGGGCGGCCGGAATGCTGTTCTGGGAACAGATCCAGTCCTACGGGATCCGCAACCCGGCCTTTCGAACCACCAAGCGTCCGCTGGAAGTCCCGGAGACTGCGCCGGCCATCATCCGCGAGATGGCCCAGTCCGCCGCCGCGGCGGGCGTCGGTCCCATGTTCACGTTCCAGGGAGCCCTCACCGAGTACGTCGGGCGGAAGCTGAGGGACGCGCTGAACGAGATCACAGTCTCCTGCGGCGAGGACCACTTCGTGGTGAGCCGCCGTCGGATGCGCCTCGCCGTCCATCCGGGGCTCGGACTGGCCGTAGTGGTCAAGCCGGAGCTCGGCCCCCACGGGATCTTCATGAAGCTCACTCCCGGCGAGCAGCCGGGGGAGGTCCTCGGCGCCCTGGTGGTGGTGGGGGAGACGTGCATCGTGGCGGACGCGGCCGCGGCCGCCGCCACCGCCATCGTCTCCAAGCCCAACGGGTTCCACACGGCCCTCACCTACCTGAAGGGCCTGCCCCGGCTGCACGGGGCCCTGCTCATCCAGGGCCATAGGATCGGAGTGACCGGAGCCCTGGAGATCGCGGCCTGACATGGGCCGGAGGAAGAGACCGGAGCCGCCCGTAGAAGAGCGCCACGAGGCGGAGGAACGCCGTCGGTCCGAGGCCAAGCGGCGCGTCGAGGAGCTCCGCGACCTCATCGACTACCACAACTACCGCTACCACGTGCTCGACGATCCCGAAGTCGCCGACTCCGAGTACGACGAGCTCATGCGGGAGCTTCGCGCTCTCGAGGGGGAGTTCCCCGAGTTCATCACCCCGGACAGCCCCACCCAGCGCGTGGGGGGCGCGCCCACCGAGCTGTTCGCGCCCGCCCGCCACCGCGCACCCATGCTGTCGCTCGACAACGCCTTCTCGTGGGAGGAGCTGAGCGCGTGGGGCAAGCGCGTCGAGCGGGCGATCGGACGGCAAGCCGACTTCGTGTGCGAGCTGAAGATCGACGGGCTGGCGGTTGCCCTCACGTACGAGGACGGTGCCTACGTGCGAGGAGCGACCCGCGGGGACGGCTATGCCGGTGACGACATCACGGCCAACATCCGGACCATCCGGTCGGTGCCCATGCGCCTGCGGGGCACGGGATGTCCCAAGGTCCTGGAGGTTCGCGGCGAGGTCTACCTCCCGATCAAGGCGTTCGAGGATCTGAACGAGGAGCTTCGCGACAAGGGACAGAAGACGTTCGCCAATCCTCGCAACGCCGCGGCGGGCAGCCTCCGCCAGAAGGACCCGAGCGTCACCGCCTCCCGGCCGCTGCGACTGTGGTGCCACGGCGTGGGGGCGGTGGAGGGCCGCCGGTTCCGGCGCCACTCCGAGATCCTCGAGTGCCTGAAAGAGTGCGGCCTGCCCGTCGACCCCAATGTCCGGCGCGTCGGCTCGCTGGAGGAAGTGTTCGGCTACTGCGAGCGTTGGCAGCGCAACCGCCACTCGATCGATTACGAGATCGACGGCGTGGTGGTGAAGGTCGACCAGATCGCCCTCCAGGAAGAGCTGGGCGCCACCAGCCACGCCCCCCGCTGGGCCATCGCTTACAAGTTCCCGCCCGAGGAACGAACCACGCTGCTTCGCGAGATCGGCGTGCACACCGGGCGGACCGGGATGGTGACCCCGTTCGCCTTCCTCAAGCCGGTATTCGTCAGCGGCGTCACGGTCAGCACCGCCACGCTGCACAACCAGGACGAGACCAAGCGCAAGGACGTCCGGGAAGGCGACACGGTCATCGTTCGCCGGGCCGGGGACGTCATCCCCGAGGTGGTCGGCCCGGTTCTGTCCAAGCGCCCTCCGAACGCCAGGCCGTGGAGGTTCCCCAAGAAGTGCCCCTCGTGCCGGACCGTCCTCGTACGCAAAGGTGCCTATTGGTTCTGTCCCAACAAGAGCGGTTGCCCGTCGCAGAACATCGAGTGGCTCTTCTCGTTCGCCTCGCGCGGAGCGATGGACATCGAAAGCCTCGGCTACAAGACCGGGTACCTGCTGATCGAGATGGGATGGGTGAAGGATCCCGCCGACATCTACGCGCTGACCCGCGACCAGCTCGCGCAGCTCCCCGGGTTCAAGGAGAAGAAGATCGAGAACCTCATGACGGCCACCCTGGCCTCCAAGGACCGGCCGATCTGGCGGCTCCTGGTGGCCCTGAACATCCGCCACGTCGGCTGGCACGTCGCCCAAGTCCTGGCCCGGGGCTTCCCTTCGATCGACCGCTTGAAGGCAGCCGGCGTGGATGAGATCACCGCGGTCGAAGGGATCGGTCCAGAGATCGCCCAGAGCGTGTATGAGTGGTTCCACCACACGGAGAACCTCAGGTTGCTGGAGAAGCTGCGCGAGGCGGGGGTTCGCATGGAGGACGAGGAGCCCGAGCCCCTCCCGGAGGGACCTCTGTCCGGCAAGACCATCGTCATCACCGGAGGCCTGGCCTCGATGTCTCGGTCGGAGGCGGAGCAGGCGGCGCGGGAGGCGGGGGCCGGCGTGGCTTCCAGCGTCTCCAAGAAGACGGACTTCGTCGTGGTCGGCGAGAATCCCGGATCGAAGCACGACAAGGCCCTCCAGCTCGGTGTGGAAACGATCGACGAGCAGGAGTTCCTCAACCGGCTCAAGGGTTGATCGAGCCGAACCGCCGGCGTGACCGGGCCGTAGCGGCGAAAGGCCGTTCGGCCACCGTCCGGGCCACCTCCAGGTACATCTCGGCGCACCTCGCGGGGTCGAGCGCGGTCCGCGCGTACTCGCGGGCCCGGGCCTCCAGGTGCGAGGTGAACCCCCGGTCCTCGGCCAGGCGGACCAGGTGGCGCGCGACCTGCACCGCCTGGTCTCCGTCCACCTCGACCTTCAAACAGACGTCGGAGGGGACCTCGGCGAAGGTACCGAGGTTGCTCACGATCGCCGCCCGCCCCTCGGCCAGGGCGCGGGTGAACGTCCCGGATGCCTCGCCCGCGCTCGGGTACCGGAGGTTCACCACGGCGTCGACCGCCTTGAGGAACAGATGGAACCGGGTCCGATCCACGTAGCCGGTCATCCGGACTCGCCCCTGCAACCCTCGCCGGCGCAGCATCTCCTCGACCCCCACCCCGACCTGGTTCTCACCGACCATGAGCAGGAGCGCGTCGGGGCGAGCCTCCAGCAGCCGCTGGAATCCATCCAACACGGCGGCCGGCTGCTTCGGCTTGGTGATGAAACCGAACTGGCCCACCAGGAACACGCCGGATGGGAGTTCCAAACGGGCCCGGGCCTCCTGGCGAGACACCCCGGCTACCTCGGGTGGAGGGAGACCGGCGTGATGGGGGATCACCGTCACGGGGACGCCGGGCACGGCGCCCTCGACCTGCTCTCGCGCCCCGGAAGTGTGGACGATCACCGCCCGTGAGGCCCGGACAACGTGGCCTGACAACGGGAACACGAACAGGTCGAAGCCGGTCACGGCTCCCACCGCGCGAAGGTGGCCGAGGCGCCGGCCGACAGGCCCGTGCTCGTCCATCACGAGCCGACGGTATTCACTCAGGTCGTAGCGCCTCTTTCCGAGCAGCATGTTCTCGATGAGGTGGTGGAGCACGACTTCGTGGAGCACGGCCACTCCCGGCCACCGCAGGCTTGCCCGGTACACGAAGGCGTGGAAGGGGTTGTTGCCGAGGTGGTAGAAGACCGCGTCGTATCGATGCGCTCGCTCGGCGAACCTTCGCGGGTGAAGGACCGGGATCCCGGCGGGAGCGTGTACGGCCCTGCCGCGCCGGGCGCCGGGGCAAAAGGCCTCGACCTCCGCCTGCTCGGTGAGGAAGGGGAGCAGCTCAGCAGAGTAATCGGCGATCCCCGAAGCCATGGGAGGGAGCGGGGAGAACCAGGCGATCCGCACGGGTACCGCTTTCAGTCCGTGGCCGGTTCGCGGTCCGACATGCGGGCCTGGAGCTCCTCCAGCGCGGAGCGAAGCCGCTCGGACTCTTCGCGAAGCTCGCGCAGCTCACCGCCGTGGCGAGCCTGGAGGCCCTCGATCTGCCGGTGCAGCTGCTGGAGCAACAGATCGGTCCGGTCGAGGAGGTCCTTCATGAGCTTCTCGGTGATGTCGGGGCGGCGAGTCAGCACGGCGTCTTCGAGCTCCTCGACGTGCCGCTTCACCTGGCGGTCGTAGACCTCGAACGAAAGGGACCGAAGATACCGGCGAAGTGCCCGACGGCGGCGGTAGGCGTCGATGGCGCTCTCCGGAAGGAGCTTCTTCCCGACACCGACCAGCATTCGCCGCACGACTACAGCCTAACCCACGTCTCCCGCATCACGGCCGCCACGGCGGAAGGCGTTGTTAGACTTTCGCCGAAGGCCGCTCACCAGCGGGTCCATGCTGAAAGGATCGCCTACGGCCGCAGCCACCGAAACCGTCGTTCGCACCTCCGAGCCGCCCCGGCTCCAGGTGGTCCCTCGCCTTCGCGAGCTGTGGGCGGCCCGGCAGATCCTGGCCAACCTGGTGCGCAAAGAGGTGAAGGTCAAGTACAAGTCGTCGGTCCTGGGAGTGGCGTGGTCGATGCTGAACCCCGTCCTGTATCTGGCGGTGTTCACGCTGGTGTTCTCCGTGGTCCTCCGAAACGGGTTGCCGCACTTCCCCGTGTATCTCCTGTCCGGACTGCTCGCCTGGAACCTGTTCTCCGCCTCGCTGGGGATGGCCGCCCGATCGGTCGTGGACAACGCCAACCTGGTCACGAAGGTCTACTTTCCCCGGGAGATCCTGCCGCTGGCCTCCGTGGGCGCGGCCGGGGTCGACTTCTTCACTCAGGCCATCGTCCTGGTCGGCTTCATGGTGGTGTTCCGGTACGGGGTCTTCGGGTGGAACCTCCTGCTTCTCCCCCTGGCGCTCCTCGCGCTGGTGTTGTTCATCTCGGCCATCGCGATGTTCGTGGCGTCTCTCAACGTCCGGTATCGCGACACGCAGCACCTGCTCACCCTGGCCCTCCTGACCTGGTTCTGGCTGACTCCCGTCGTGTATCCGAGCGCGCTCGTATGGCGGACGCTCGGCCGCCACCCCGTGTTCAAGTTCCTCTACCTGGCAAATCCCCTCACCGACGTGGTCCTGGGGTTCCAGCGAGCCCTGTACGGCGTGGTCAGTCCCGTCGTGCGGCAAGGCGGGAAGGCAACGGTGATCCCCGTGCTCGCTCCAGTGAGCGTGGGGTGGCTGGCGATGCTGCTGGGGGCGGTGGCGGTGGGTTCGTTGGCGCTCCTCGGGGCGGCCTGGCGCACGTATTTCCAGCTCTCCGGTGACTTCGCCGAGGAGCTCTAGGGGCGTGGCGCGATGAGCGGGGACCTGGCCATCTCCGTGAACGACGTCGGGAAACGGTTCCGGCGCTACCGCGAACGTCCCACATCCATCAAGGAGCGCATCATCAAGTGGCGCATCCACGCCGAGGAGTTCTGGGCCCTTCGCGACGTGTCGGTGGACATCCCGGAGGGCCGGACCCTCGGGCTGCTCGGCCCGAACGGAGCCGGCAAGACCACGCTGCTCAAGATCGTCGCCGGCATCCTTCGGCCCAGTGAAGGACAGGTCGTCACGCGTGGCCGCATCGCGTCGCTCCTCGCCCTGGGGGCCGGGTTCCATGCCGAGCTGACGGGCCGAGAGAACGTCTACCTGAACGCCTCGATCCTCGGCCTGTCCCGGCAGCAGATCGACCGGCTGTTCGACGACATCGTGGCCTTCGCCGAACTCGAGGACTTCATGGACACGCAAGTGAAGTTCTTCTCGTCGGGCATGTATGTGCGGCTGGGCTTCGCCATCGCCGTCCACGTCGACCCGGCCATCTTGCTCGTCGATGAGGTCTTGGCCGTGGGGGACATCGCCTTCCAGAGCAAGTGCCTGGACAAGGTGGAGGCCTTCCAGCAAGAGGGACGGACCATCGTGTTCGTCACTCACGCTCCCGACCTGGTCCTTCGGGTGTGTGACGAAGCCATCATGCTCGAGCACGGCCAGGTCAAGGCCCGAGGCGAGCCAGAGGACGTGGTCCGGGATTTCCGCCTCGCCATGGCCAGGAAGGATCTGGCCTACGGGTGGGACCAGGGCACGAAGGAGATCGAGATCGTCTCGGCCGAGGTCTTCGGGCCCGACGGGTCCGCCCGCGACTGGTTCGCTCCGGGCGACGAGATGATCATCCAGATGGACATCAAGGCGAACGTGCCGGTGGACAATCCGGTGGTCTCCTTCGCCATCCACGATGACCAGAATCAGCTGGTGTACGGGACGAACACGGACTGGCGAGGGCACCGCTGGGCCAGGTTCGATGGCAAGCAGCGGGTGGCGTTCATCCTGAAATCCCTTCCTTTCCTCGAGGGGCGTTACTACGTGACGTTCGGCGTGCACTCCCGGGACTCCACCCGCGTCTACCATCTCCAGGAACAGCGCTATTCCTTCGCCATGGTGCGGGGCGAAGAGAACCCCGGACGCGTGTTCATCCCGGTGGAGTGCCGCATCGAGCGGCTGTGACCGTCAGGGGGCGAGGCGTGAGGATCCTGGTCGTCTCGTCGTATCCTCCGCGACACTGCGGCATCGGCGCGTACGCCAGGGACCAGGTCGCTCGTCTGCGAACAGAGGGGCATCAGGTCACGGTCCTGTCTCCACCGGACGGAGACGGTGACGTGAAGGCAGCCTTCGTGGGCGGCCGGGCCCTTCACGCGGCGGCGACCATGGGCCCCGGATACGACCGCATCGTCGTGCACTTCCAACCTGCTCTCTACTATCGACCTCGCGCGCCGATCTCGAAGGTCGCAACCTCTCTCCGCCTGCTCGAGCTCGTGCTCCGTCGCCGGCGCAAAGTGGAACTGCTCGTCCACGAGGCCGACCCCCCGAAGCTGTGGCGGCCCGACTACTTCCTGTTGCGCCTGGCGTTCCGGCTGGCCGGCACCGTGTCCTTCCACACGGCGGCTGAACGCGAAGCGCTGGAGCGCGGCTACCGAGTGAAGGTGCGAGGGAACCTGGTTCCGCATGTGGTGGCGACCGTCGCTCATCCGTCCAAGAACGAGGCCCGGCGGCTGCTCGGCCTGGAGCAGAAGGGCCCGATCTATCTGTGCGCGGGCTTCCTCCAGCCGTCGAAAGGTTTCGACCGCGCCGTCGAGGCCTTCTTGCGGGCCGGAGCGAACGGATCCACCCTCTACATCCTCGGCTCCGTGCGAGACGCCACTCCGGAGAACGTTCGGTATGCGCGTTCGCTCGCCGAGCGTTGTCGAACCGTCTCCGGCGTCACCATGGTCGACCGGTTCGTGCCCGACGACGAGTTCGACCTCTGGGTGGTCGCGGCAGACTGGGTCGTCCTGCCGTACCGGCGGGCCTGGTCATCGGGCATCCTGGCCAGGGCTCACGCCCTGGGCACGCCGGCCATCGTCGCCGGCGTGGGAGGATTGGTGGAGCAAGCCGACGACCGTGATGTGGTCGTGGGGGAGGACGCGGAGCTCGACCGGGCCTTCGCCGGCCGCCTTCATCCCGCCGCCGGAGGGCCGGCCGGGACCGGGGCCCCCCAGCGGCGGCACCGCCGCCGCGGCGCCGGGTCAGGGCCCGAGACGGCCCCCGAGCTCGAAGCCGTCATGGGCACGAAGAAAGGACGGGCCTTGCTGATCACGTTCATCCTGGTTTCGGTGGGGTTGGCGGCGGTGGCCCAGCTCACCCTCAAGCACGGCATGAACCAGGTGACCCATCACGGCGATATCCCTCTCGACCTCGGCCGCCCGGTGGACGTGGTCCGGCGTGTCGTGGGCAACGCTTCGGTGTGGGGCGGGCTGGCGATCTTCGTGTTGTCGGCGGGCGTGTGGTTGGTCGTGCTGTCGCGGGCCTCGCTCTCGTTCGCCTATCCGTTCGCCTCGCTGACATACGTGCTTATCCTCGTGTTCGACCGATTCGTGCTGAACGAGCCGGTCTCCGGGCTGCGATACGGTGGCGTGGCGCTCATCATCGCCGGCCTCCTGCTGATCTCCCGGACCCATCAGACCGCGTGAGCATGCCGAACGCGGGCGATGGGACGGCCGGCGGCCAGACCGACCTGGCGGTCGTGATCGTCAACCACGACGCAGGTGACGACATCGTTCGTTGCGTCGGCTCGGTCTACGAATCAGCGGAGGAGATCTCGGTCGAGGTCCTGGTGGTCGACAACCAGTCTCGGGACGGAAGCCCCGACGCGGTGGAGGCGGCGTTCCCCCAGGTGCGAGTGGTGCGGAACGACGCGAATCGGGGCTTCCCGGCCGCCGCCAATCAGGGGATGCAGGCCAGCAGTTCGGACTTCGTGTTCCTGATCAACCCCGACGCAGAAGTCGCGGCTGGGACGTTAGAGGGCTTCCTCAAGGTGGCCCGCGACCACCCTCGAGCCGGGGCCATCGGCGCGCTCACCCGCACCCCCGACGGATCCATCTATCCCTCGGCCCGGCTGGTCCCGAGCCTCCTGCTGGGCCTGGGCCACACGATGCTGGCGCCGTTCTGGCCGGACAATCCTTGGTCGCGCCGGTATCGACTGGCGGACTGGGACCGTCGCACCGAGCGCCCCGTCGACTGGGTGTCCGGTTCCTCGATGTTGCTCCGCCGGGCCGCCCTGGACGAGGTGGGGGTCTTCGACGAGCGGTACTTCATGTACGTGGAGGACATGGACCTGTGCACCCGCTTGCGAAAGGCCGGATGGGAGGTGTGGTTCTCACCACAGCTCGAGATCATGCATATCGGGGCGACGGCTACGGCGGGCCAGCGCCGGATGACGCTCGAGCACTCCAAGAGCATCTATACGTACTTCGTGAAGCACCAGTCCCCGGGATGGCGCGCCATGCTTCGGCCGTTCGCATGGGCCCTGCTGCGCCTGCGGGCTGGCTACGTCTCGTGGCGCAATCACGAGCGGTGAGGTGAAGGCCGTCGTCCTGGTGGGCGGGGAGGGAACCCGACTCCGGCCACTGACCGAGACCATCCCGAAGCCCCTCATCCCGCTGGTGGACCGGCCGTTCCTGGATCACGTACTGGACCACCTCGCCACGCACGGCGTGGAGGACGCCCTCTTGTCCTCGCCGTATCTCGAGGAGGTCTTCGCTTCGTTCCTCAGGGACCGGCACGGCGGGCCGCGACTGACGTGGATCACCGAACCGACGCCGCTGGGGACCGCTGGAGCGGTGGCAAACGCCGCCCGGGAGATCCGGGAGGCGTTCCTGGTGCTGAACGGCGACATCCTCACCGACCTCGACCTGTCCCGGGTCCTGGCCCACCACCGAGAGGCCGGGGCGATCGCCACCATCGCGCTCGCCCCCGTAGAGGACGCCCGGCCCTACGGCTTGGTGAGGGTGAGCGAGGACGGGCGAGTGCTTGAGTTCAGGGAGAAGCCTCAGCAAGCGATCCCCGGTTTGGTGAATGCCGGTACGTACGTGCTGGAGCCCGGAGCCGTGCGCGACGTGCCGCCGGGTCGGGCCGTCTCGATCGAACGAGAGGTCTTCCCCGCGCTGATCGACTCGGACGCGCCCGTTCACGGCTACGTCTCTCGGGACTACTGGAAGGATCTCGGGACCCCCGAGAGCTACTTGCGGGCCACGTTCGACGCGCTGGAGGGGCGGGTGAAGGGCCTCTCCTACGCGGCGCCGTTCGCCGACCCGACCGCTCACGTGTCGCTGCGCTGCCATCTCGGCCGGTGGGTGGTCATTGGTCCCGCGGCCCGGATCGAGGACGACGCGGAGGTGGAGGACTCCGTGCTCCTCGCCGGCGCGGTCGTGGAGGAAGCAGCCAGGGTCCGTGACTCGATCGTGGGTCCGGGGGCCAGGATCGGGCGGAGGGCGGTCCTGTCCGGAGCGGTCCTGGCCGAGGGGGCGGTCATCCCTCCGGGTTCATCCGCCGACGGAGCCCGCGTCGGAGCCGGTGAGGTGTATGTGCGCTAGCCGATGGCCGCTTGGGGCTCCGGCGCGTCGCCCTTGTAGCTCTCGCCCTTGGGCGTCGGAGACCGATAGTGGGCCACGAAGTCGTACGCGACCGGCAGGCTGACCTGGCTGCACGTCTGAGTGTGGTGCCACGCCACCAGGGCCATCTGCTTGCCGGCCGGCAACTGTCCGGCCGCGCCCTGACCGGGGTAGTCGTACGGGGCCACGATCACCTTGGTCTTCTCGTTCGCCTTCTCGAAGAACGTCTGGAGCGTGGCCAGCTCGTCGGAGGTGTTGCCCGGGGCGTACCAGATGATGACGGCGGCGTGCTCGAGCGAGTGGATCGTCTGATAGACATCGGGTGACGCCGAGTATTCACCGGCCGCCAACGGGGTCGCGTCGTGGGGTCCGGAGGCCGGCGGGATGGACGGGTAGCCGGAGAGGGGCGGGGGCGTGGGCACGTCGGAAGCCGTTCCGATGTGCGCTCGATCGAGCGTGTCGTTGTCCTTGTACGTGGGGATGGGCTGGACGGAACCGCACCCGGCAGTCTTCATCGCCGCAGGAGCGGCAGAAAGGAGGTCTCTCTCCTCCTTGGTGAGCGCTGACCCCTTCGGCCTGGTGGCGAGAAGGACGATCCCGCCAACGAGGACCGCCGCTACCAGGACGATCCCCGCCCTGCGGTAGGTGCGGCGCCGGGCCATCCGACGGCGGAGGCGGTCCCTGGCGCGGCGCGCGGCCTCCTTCCGCTCGAGGCGGTTCGGACCGCCCGGGGAGGGCGGAGCCGGCCGGACGGCCGCCCCCCCGTCTCCACCGGGAGCCTTGGTCGTGGTGCCGGTACCGCCGGAACGGCCGGAGTGACCCGTGCGCTTTCGTTTCTTCTTCGCCATCGGTTTGCCTGGATCGAACCTTGCTCGAGAGACGAGTCGACTAACTCCTGGGAATACCAGGGTACTTGAACTCTAGCGGTTGCGCCTTGATGCGAGCCGCCAGCCGGCCGAGGAAGACGATCACGATCACACCGATCAAGGTCACGACCGCCGCGTACACGAAGAATATACCGATGGCCCCGGCCGACTGAGTACCCAGCCACCTGTCGAACGCCTTCGTGACCGCGGTGTTCCAGGCGAGCGCGGCGACAACCCCGAAGGCCGCGCTGGCCAGCGAGATCATGGTGGCCACGACCTCGGCGGAGAAGCGCGACGTCCTGGTCACCACGCCGCGCCTGATGGTGGACCTCGAGGTCGATTCGGGCCCCTCTCCGCGCATGTGGGATCCGGATCCCCGCTGTTCGCTGCCCTGTTCGTCGCTCATGCGGCGGCACCTCCTTGGCTCGAGATGGAACTCATCGTGGCCATCTGCCCAGGTGGCTGGGCCGGCCCGAACTCTACCTCGGCCTCGCCGATGCGCTCCCCGCCACCATCACGGCCCCAACGCGGCGAGGTCCTCGGCCCGGTTGACGTTCAGGGCGAATCGGCCGGTGGGGTCGGCCGCCAGCCATTCCGCCTCGGGCACCTCGCGCACCCGTAGCCCCTTCAGGACCACCCGCATGGAGAGCGTGCCCTCGTCCAGGGCGGCCCTGAGCGCCGGAAGGGCCCGCCGTGCGTAGAGCGCGTGGAGCGGCTCGGGACCGTGGGCCGAGATCGGAACCACGGCGTCTTCGTCTTCGTGCAGTGTGGCCAGGAGCACGAGCAGGTCCCCGCTGAGGAGCGGCATGTCGACGGCCACGGCCGCCATCAGCTCGTGCGGCGAGGCGGCCAATCCGCCGGCCAGCCCGGCCAGTGGTCCGGCCCGGGGTCGCTCATCGGCGACCTCCGAGTAGCCGAGCGCCCCCAATCGCCCAGGCCTGCCGGTGGCCAGCAGGACGGGATCGGCGACCCGGGCCAGTCTGCGCGCGACCCGCAGGAAGAGCGGCTCGCCCCCGACCTCGATCAACGCCTTCTCGGACCCCATGCGCGCGCTCTCTCCTCCGCACAACACGAGCCCCGACATGGACGGCGAGGTGGATCGAGGGTGCGAGCGTGCGTTTCGGCTCATGGCGCGGGGAGCGGCCACCCCGCGATCACGGCGCCAAGGGCCACACCATCCGGCACGCCCAGCCCAGTGGCCAGCGCGGGCTGGTCGAACCTCTCGGCAGGGAGCCAGCTCGATGCGAGGCCTTGCGCCGACAGCGCGAGCAGCAGGTTCTGGACGGCCGCACCGCCCGCGGCGAGCCGACCGTCTCGCTCCGGGCCGCGCAGTCCAGGGCGAAGCGGGATGAACGGCACCACGACCACCGGCGCCTCTCCCAGCGCTGCTCGCGCCCCCGCATCGGCGGCCCTCAAGATGGGCCGGCGGGCCGGCGCGGAATCCACGTCGATGAACACCACGGATTCCCGGCCCGCCCGCGGCGGCGCCTTCAGGGCCGCGGTGGTGGCCTCGCCGACCAGGTGGCGGGAGACATCTCGCTCGCTGAAGACCGTGGCCTCGACCCGGTCCTGGATCGCCTGGAGGGGAGAGGTGCGAAACAGGTCCTCGCCGGGAGGGCGAACCAGTGCCGACGCGGGCGACGCCCGGGCCTCGGCCCGCACCCCGCGCACCACCGCCGCCGGGATCCCGTCCGACTTCCCCATGGCCAACCCGCTGGCCGCCGCGACCTCGTCGGCCACGGCCACCACCGTCACCTCGAGCACCCGGCCGAGGCCGTCCTTGGTCCCTCGAAGGTCGACCAGGGCAGGAAGTCCGGCGCAACCGATGGCCACGTTGACCACGCCGCTTCGCCACGGCCTCCCGAAGGTGTCGGTGATCACGACAGCCACTTCGGCGCCGGTCGCCTCGCAGAGGGCCGTGCGGATCCGTTCCGCGCTCCCGTCGGGATCCTCCGGCAGGAGCGTCAGCAAGCCCTCGGCGACGTTGGAAGCGTCCACGCCTGCGTTGGCGCACACGAAGCCGTGGCGTGTCTCGGCGATCACGATGTCGCCCCGGCTGGCCACCACGCGCCGGCTCTCGCGCCTGACCCAGGCCTCCTTCCCGTCCGGCCCCTCGGGGACGACGCGACCCTCCGCCTTGGACACGACTTTCTGGGTGACTGCCACCACGTCGCCGTCCTGTAGTGCGAGCTTCCCGGCGCGAAGCCCGGCCAGGATCAGCCCGGGGAGATCGTCGCCGGGCCGAACGTCCGGCAGGCCGCGGATCGGGATGAGCTCGACGGTCATTGCTGGTCCCCGAGCGCGGTGGCGAGCGCGGTTCGGGCCAGCCGCTCGGCCGCTTCGTCGTCGACCATGATCGTGTCGGTGACGGTCACTCCGATCCCCAAAGCTCGAACCCGTCCCGCCAGCTCCCGATCCGCGCCGTCGATCACCCAGCTTCCGATGAGCCCACGACCCGCGTAGTACGAGGCCACTCCGGCAGCGGAGACCTCCACTCCCACCACGGGCAACAGCTTGTCGGCCATCCCTCGAAGCGGTGAGCCGCCGACGATGGGGGAGACGCCGGCCGCTCGTCCCCGGCGGGCCGCCACCGCCTCGCCGATGCGTGGCACCGCGAGGATGGGATCGACGGACACGATGGGGTTGGAGGGACAGAGCAAAACCGCGTCGGCGCCCTCGATCGCCTCGACGACGCCGGGAGCAGGCCGCGCCCGTTCGATCCCCTCGAACCGAACCGCCTTCACCTCGTCCCTTCCTCCTCGCCGGACCCAATACTCCTGGAAGTGGAGATCAAGGGCGGCGCCGGTAACGCCGGACACCTCGACATGGGTCGCCACCGGGTCGTCGGTCATCGGCAGGAGATGGGCCTTCACACCGAACCGAGCGGAGAGCACCGACGTCGCCTCCGACAGGCTCCGCCCCTCGGCCAGCATCTCGGTGCGGTAGAGGTGGGTGGCCAGGTCCAGGTCACCGAGACCGAACCATGACCCCGCCGCGCCGAAGGCCCTGAGCACCTCGGTGGCGCGGAACGTCTCGCCCGCTCGGCCCCATCCTCGATCTCGATCGGCCACGCCACCCAGCCAGTACGTCACGGAGTCGAGGTCCGGTGACACGTAGAGCCCGTGCAGGACGATGTCATCTCCCGTGTTGACGATGACCGTGACGTCCTGGGGCGGCACCACCCGGATCAGCCCGCGCAGGAACTTCCCGGCTCCCACGCCTCCGGCCAGCGCAACGACCTTCACGGCTGTATCTTCTCCGGAATCGGCTCTCCCCGACGTCACGGAATGAGCACCGTGCGGATCGGGTTGTTTGCGGGCAAAGGAGCCCGGCCCTACATTCCACCCACGCCATGACCAACCTCCCCCACCAGTTCCGCCGCGCGCTCGCCCGGGCGCGGGCGGGGAAGGCGATCTCACTCGACGAGACCGAAGCCCTCCTGTCCGCCCGCGGAGAAGAACTGAGGGATCTCATGGCCGTCGCGGCAGCCCTTCGCGAACTCGGCCACGGGACCACCATCACCTACTCCCGGAAGGTGTTCATCCCCCTCACGATGTTGTGCCGGGACCATTGCCACTACTGCACGTTCGCCAAGCCGCCGGCAAAGCTCGACAAGCCGTTCCTCACTCCCGACGACGTCGTGTCCATCGCCGAAGCCGGCCGCCGTCAGGGATGCAAGGAAGCGCTCTTCACCCTCGGCGACCGGCCGGAGGATCGCTATCCGGTGGCCCGGGAGTGGCTGGCCGAACGCGGCTACCACTCGACCCTGGACTACGTTCGAGCGATGTCCATCAGAGTCCTCGAGGAAACGGGCCTGCTGCCGCACCTCAACCCCGGGGTGATGAGCTGGGAGGACATGGCCCGGCTGAAGCACGTCAGTGCTTCGATGGGTCTCATGCTCGAGACCTCGTCCGAACGCCTGTCGCAGAAGGGCGGGCCCCACTTCGGGTCGCCCGACAAGGTCCCCGCGATCAGATTGCGCACCATCGAAGATGCCGGCCGCCTGTCGATACCGTTCACCACCGGCATCCTGGTCGGGATCGGAGAGACGCTTCGCGAACGCGCCGAGTCCCTGTTCGCCATCCGCGACATCGACCGGAAGTACCGGCACGTCCAGGAAATCATCATCCAGAACTTCAGGGCCAAGCCCGGGACGGCCATGCACGCTGCGCCGGAGCCTGGCGAGGAGGAGTTCCTGGCGACCGTCGCCACGGCCAGGGTCGTGTTCGGGCCGAGGATGAACGTCCAGGCGCCGCCCAACCTCTCGGATCCCCATTACCCGCGCCTGATCGACGCCGGCATCAACGACTGGGGCGGGGTCTCGCCCGTGACGATCGACCACGTGAACCCCGAGGCGCCGTGGCCGAAGCTGCGAGACCTCGAGCGCCGGACCGCGGAGAAAGGCCACGAGCTGCGGGAGCGCCTGGCGATCTATCCCGGGTACGCGCTGAAGCCCGACCCCTGGATCGCCGGCAAGATGCAGGAGCCGATCCGAAGGCTGGCCGGCCCCGACGGCTTGGCCGACCCGACCCGGCCACGTCCACAGGCCACGCCGTGGCAAGACCCCGAGATCGTGTGGAAGCCCCGGACCATCGCGCTGAGCTTCGCCAAGGAATCGGGGGCGGGACTCCGGGAGGATGCCGAGGACGTCTACGGGAGCTTCGACCACATCTCCGTGACGCGGGACTGGACGGAGCGCCCCAAGGTGCCGCCGGCGAAGTTGGACGCGGACCTCAAGCTGGCGCTGTCGAGGGCCCGACACGGACAGTCCATCAGCGACGAGGACGCCCTGGCGCTGTTCCAGGCGACCGGGGATGCGCTGGAGGCCCTGTGCCAGGTGGCCGACGACCTGCGGCGGGAGGCGGTGGGCGACGAAGTCACCTACGTCGTGAACCGCAACATCAACTTCACTAACGTCTGCTACACGGGGTGCCGGTTCTGCGCCTTCGCCCAGCGCGAGGTCGACGCGGAGTCCTACACCTTGTCGCTCGAGGAGGTGGCCGACCGGGCCCAGGAGGCGTGGGACTACGGCGCCACCGAGGTATGCATCCAGGGCGGACTCCACCCGAGCCTCCCCGGAGATTTCTACTTCCGGGTCCTCGACGCGATCAAGGCCCGAGTCCCGGAGATCCACATTCACGCGTTCAGCCCCATGGAAGTGCTGAACGGGTCCACGCGGTTGGGCATCTCCTTCCGTGAGTTCCTCGAAGAGTGCCGGGCCCGGGGTCTCGGCACCATCCCCGGGACCGCCGCCGAGATCCTCGACGACGAGGTCAGGTGGGTCCTGACGAAAGGAAAGCTCCCTGCCGACAGTTGGGAGGACATCGTCAAGACGGCCCACTCCGTGGGGATCCGCAGTTCCTCCACGATCATGTACGGCCACGTGGACGCGCCCCCTCATTGGGTTGCGCACATCCGTCGCCTCGCCCGCATCCAGGGTGAAACCGGGGGGTTCACGGAGTTCGTCCCCCTGCCGTTCGTCTGGCAGAACTCCCCGATCTACCTCGCCGGAAAGGCCCGGCCGGGTCCCACCCTCGAGGACAATCGCCGGATGCATGCCGTGGCCCGGATCCTCCTGGACGGCCGTATCCGGAACGTCCAGGTCTCGTGGGTGAAGATGGGGATGGACTACTGCAAGCTGATCCTCCAGGGGGGAGCCAACGACTTCGGCGGGACCCTGATGGAGGAGACCATCTCCCGGATGGCCGGCGCGGAGTGGGGCATCCGCAAGGAACCGGAGGAATTCGCCGAGGCCATCCTCGACATCGGGCGGGTCCCCGCGGAGCGAACCACCACCTACGGTAGCGTCAGCCGGCCCCGGCAAACCGCGGCGCGCTAAACCTTACCCCCCAATCGACCGACAGCTACATGTGGGTGACTTGTGGAAAACTCCGGGGTTTCTTGGCGATTTCGTCAAGCAGGCTTACCAAGATCGTCAGCCAGGCTGACTGGGGAAAAAGTGCCCTCTGTGGCTTGCATGTGGCCGGTGATACGACCACGATCTCGGGTGAAGATGGAGCGAGCCACCCAGGTCGGGAAAATCTTGGCCCCGGACTTGCGTTTCGAGTCCGGAGTGGTCCAGAATTACAAGAATGTAATTTCGGGGGGAGAGCCGGAGTGCACCATTTCGTTCCATGGCAGGACAGAGCGCGATGCCGAGACTTCGACCCGGAGATCTTCTTCCCCGAGAAGGGAGGGTCGTCGCGAGAGGCCAAACGGATCTGCGCGGAGTGTCCCGTTCGTATCGAGTGCCTCAACTATGCCCTCAGGCGGGACGAACGCTATGGGGTATGGGGTGGAATGAGCGAGCGGGAACGTCGACGCCTGAAGCGCATGGCGTCGTGACCAGTCTTGAGAGGAGGTGAGTCCATGCCAGCAAAGCGGAGGTCAGCGAAGAAGTCCACCGCCAAGAAGTCGACGGCCAAGAGGAAGTCGACGAGGCGGAAGTCCTCGGCGAAGAAGAAGCGGTAGCCGAAGACATCCCGACGTTTCATCGAGGAGGACGATTTTCACCTCCTCATCGGGATTCCGGTCCGTCCCTGTACGTTGGCTCGGGCGCCGGGACCGGTTCGCCGCCGGTCGCAGAACTTGCGACAAGCGGCCTCTGGCGGCGAGGTCGCCCATGAGCCGTGTTATGCTGCGCGTCGTTTTTCGCGCTTCCTCGCATGTACTCCATGCCACAGGTTGAGACGCGCTTCCCGAGGGCATCACCCCCGCCCCGAAAGGTCCAACCGCCGAGCGTGCTGGTGTTGCTGGTGGTGAGAGATGGGGGGCGGTGGCTTCGCCAGTCCTTGATGGGCTTGGCCAGGCAGACGCATCCCCGCATCGGCGTCCTCGCCATCGACAACGACTCTTCCGACGGTTCGGCCGATCTCCTCCGATCGGCGCTCGGTCCCGATCGGGTGTTGAAGAGCGAACGGAACCTCGGGTTCGCCGGAGCCGTGGGCTGGGCGCTCCAATCCGAGGTCGCCGGGCAGGCCGATTACCTCCTCTTCCTGCACGACGACACCGTGCTGGACCAGGGAGCGGTGGCCGCGATGGTCGAAGCGGCCGAGCGAATCGAGGGAGTCGGGGTCGTCGGTCCGAAGGTCGTGGACTGGGAGGAGCCTCGCGTCCTGCGCGAGATCGGCCTGTCCACGGACCGCTTCGGATACCCGTATTCGCCCCTGGAAGAGGGAGAGATCGACCAGGGCCAGTACGACCGGATCCGGGAGGTCCTCTACGTCTCGTCATGCGCCATGCTGGTGGCCCGGGATGTGTGGAACCGTATCGGGGGGTTCGACGATCGGCTCTCTCCTGTCCAGGAGGACCTCGACTTCTGTTGGCGGGCCAGGGTGGCTGGTTTCCGTGTCCTGATGACCCCCACGGCCCTGGCGCGACATCGTGAGGCCTCGGTGCGCGGGGAACGAGCGGGAGCCACCCCCGCCCCGCGCGAGCGCTACTTCCGGGAACGGGCCGCCCTGGCGAGCATCCTCAAGAACTACGGGCTCCTATCGCTCATCTGGATCCTCCCTCTCTATTCGTTCCAGGGGATCGTTCGCGTGGCGCTCCTCGCGGCGAGCCGGCGGTTCCAGGACGCGTATCAGGTGCTGGCGGCGTGGGGATGGAACGTAGCGCAGCTTCCCGGGACCCTTCGTCTCCGCCTCCGAGCCCAGGCGGTGCGTCGCGTGCCCGATCGATCGGTGCGCCGGTCCATGGCGCCGACCGGGATCCGTCTTCGCCGGTGGGGACAGACCGCGGCGGAGGCGCTGCTCCCCCCGCGCGAAGGGCCCGACGAACCGGTTCCACCGGCCAGGCGGGCGCTGAGGTTCGCACGGAATCATCCGGTCGCCTCCGCGTGGGCCATGGCGCTGCTCGTGGCGGCCTTGGCATACCGGAACTTGCTTGGCGCCCCGGTTCTGGTTGGGCCCGGGCTGGGAGCTTTCCCCGCCTCGCCGACCGGGTTCTTCGACGAGCTCGTGTCCGGACTGCGACACACGGGCTTGGGTGGCACCCAGGCAGCCAGCCCGGCGCTCGGCCTGCTCGGGCTGGGAAGCATCGTGACGTTGGGCAACCCCTGGTTGCTCGCCAAGATCCTGCTGCTCGGCCTGCCCGCGGTTGCGGCGGCCAGCTGTTACCTGGCGGTTCGAGTCCACACCGAAGAGCGGCTCCCGGCTGCGGTGGCCGGCGCGTGCTACGGGCTCTCCAACGTCGTGTTGTGGGGAATCTCCGAGGGACGCATCCCGGTGCTGGTGTTCCTGGCGGGAGCCCCGTGGCTCTTGTCCAAGCTCCTGCTTCCGTTCGACCCCGGTTTCCGGGTGCCGGTTCGCCGGTGGGTGGCGGGCGCGGGCCTGGGACTCGCCGTCCTCGTCTCGTTCTTCCCCGGCGCCGTGCTCGCGGCGGGTGTGGCCGTAACGGCTGCCGCCATCACTCCTCTTCCCGGAACGAGACGCGCCCGAGGAGCGGCCCTCGCCGGTCTCGCTGTCCTAACAGCGGGGGCCCTCCTGTTCCCCTTCGCGTTCGGTGTCCTGCGGAACGGGGCGGCTGGGCTCTCAGATCACGCGGGGCGGGCCTCGTTCGCCGCCCTGGTCCGCCTGTGGCCCGGCCGCGGCCCGGGTTCGTGGCCGACCGGTTTCTTTTTCCCGGTGGCGGCCGCCCTTGCCCTTGGTCTGGTCTCCCGCCGGTCCGCCAGGCCGGGCTTCCGCGCCGCCATCGCCAGCGTCCTCTCGATCTATCTGGCGTGGCTGGCGGCGGCGGGCTATCTGCCCGCCGCGCTCTCCAACCCGGTCGCTTACCTCGGCGTGGCGGCGTTCGGGTTCGCGCTCCTGGTCGGCCTGGGCCTGGCGGACCTGCTGAGGAAGGTGGGGCTCGTCTCGTTCGGCCATCGGCAGCTCGGGGCGGGGGCCATGGCACTGGTGGTGGGCGTCGGGCTTGGCGCGCAGGCGATCCAGGCGGCGCAGGGATCCTGGTCCGTGGGCAGGGCCGACCGCATGACGCCGGCCTACGGGATCATCGCGGAGCCGGCGGGCGCCTCCTACCGCGTGCTCTGGTTGGGTCGGGCGGACGGCGACGCCTTTCGGACGCCCGGGGGCCTCCCGGAGGGGACGGTGGAGGCAGGGCCGGCCTCGGTGCGGTACGCGGTTCGAAACTCGGAGGGCATGTCCGCGCTGGACACCGGGCGTCAGGCCGCCGGTCCCGGCTACGGAGCGTTGGAAAGAGCACTCAGCGAGATCCTGGCCGGACGGACCCGGCACGGGGGGGCGCTCCTGGCACCCTTCGCCATCAAGTTCGTGGTGGCCGGCCCCGGCGACCTCGCGCCAGCCTCGTTGCAGGGGCTGCTTCGCCAGCTCGATCTGGATCCCGTACCCGCGGGGGGCCTGACGATCTTCCAGAACTCGAAGGCCGCGCCAGTGGCTGCGTTGATCCGGGATCCGGCGTGGCGGCAGGCCGCCGCAACCCCCACCACGCTGGCGGTGGAGCGGCTGTTGAAGCCCGACGCCCGGATCCTGCGGCAAGCGCACGGGCGGGACGAATTCGCCGTACCACCGACCGGAGCCTCCTCCCTGATCCTGCTGGCGCAGCAGTTCGACTCGCACTGGCGGGTGGAGGATGAGAGCTCACCGGCTCGGGCCACCCGAGCCTTCGAGTGGGCGGTGGGGTTCGACCCGGGAGAGAGAAGCACGGGATTCGAAGTCCGGTTCCAGGGTCAGACCACGAGGACGATCGAGATCGCATTGCTCGCAGTCTTGTGGATAGCCGGGCTGTGGGTGACCAGGAGGCCGGCGCGTGGCGGCTGAGAAAAGCCCCTCGACCTCGACCCCCAGCCTTGGCTCCGGCGTCCGTCGACGCCTGGTGGCAGTGGCCGCCGTCGTGGCGCTGATCGCCGGGTCGGGCGTGGGACTGGACCATGCGCTCGGCCCGCGGGCCGCCGGTGCCGGTGAGGCTTCCGGGGCGGCCACCGGCGCGTGGTTCTGCCCGCACGGCGGGTCACCGGGATGGTCGGGGTGGGTGGTGATGGCCAACCCGGGGACGGCGACCGTGCGCGTCCGGCTGACCGAGCTCACGGGGGAGAAGCCACCTTCGGTCACCTCGCTGTCGATCGGACCCCTCCGGCAGGTCTATCGGGAGGTGTCGGCCGCGGACCCGGCGGACGCCACCGTCGTCGAGTTCTTCGGCGGATGGATCGGCGCGGCCGCCGTGATCCTCTCCGACCAGTCCCCGCAGGCAGTGGCGGCCGAGCGGTGCGAGCCTTCCTCCCGGCGAACGTGGTACCTGCTCGACGAACCGACCGGACCCGGGGATACCTCCTTCGTGGTCGTGATGAATCCCTTCGCCGAGGACGCCGCCTTCGACCTGGCGGCCCGAACGGAGACTCGGACCATCGCTCCTGGTTCGCTTCGGCCGTATGTCCTCCCGGCCCGTTCCTCGGTGGCGTTCCGATTGAACGACATCGCCCTCGAGGGGCCGGGTGAGCAGACTGTGGCGGTCACCGTGGTCCAGCGTGTCGGGCGGGTGGTCGCTGGAGGTGTCGCGCTCTCCGCCGGGGGGCTGAGGGTGGAGGGTGGCGCGACCCTGTCTCGCATCACCGACATCCCCGCCGGTGGCTACGCCGGCACCGCCGAGCTGATCCTGGCCAATCCCGGAACGACCCGCGCGGACCTCTCCGTGATTGGCTCGGGCCGGACGGGCCAGCGCCTGGTGTCCGGACCCGACGGGATCTCCCTTGCCGCCGGGGAAGTGCGCACGATCGACGTGAAGGGCCTGACCCTCGGGGCGGTCGTGCAGTCCGACACTCGGCAGCCCATCTCGGCCGTTCTTCGCGTGGCGGGACCCCGGGGCGACCAGGCCACGGTCGCGGGGACCCCTACTGCGGCCCGGGCCTGGCTGGTCCTGCCGGCGCTCACGCCGAAGGGTGGGCGATCCCTCCTGGTGCTGCAGAATCCCGGGCGGTCGGGTCTGCAGCTGGCGGTTCAGCTCCTCGGACAGAACGGGGTCGTGCCGGCCCCTCGTCTCTCGGCCATCTCGCTGCCTCCCGGGAGGACGATCTCGGTGACGATCGCAGCCCTCGGGTCCAGACCGCTCACCGTAGTGGTCCGAGCACAGGGTGGAACCGTCGTGGCCGGGACGGCGTCCTATCCGGCGGGCGGGGGCTATGCCGCGATGCTTGCCCTGCCGATGTAAGAATGCGAAAGGCCGTCGAAGGCGGCCGTTCCTGGGTAATCTTTGGCTTACGGGGTCGAGATGAGAAGCAGGCGACATTCGGCACGGTGGATAGGACTGACCAGGTTCTCAGTCCTCTTCTCGATCGTCGCCATCCTCACCCTGCTCCTGGCTGGGGCGGCGTTCGCCGGGTACCGCTACGAGCAAGGGCAGGCAACCCGGATCCTCCCCGGAGTTCGCATCGAAGAGGTCGACGTCGGGGGGATGACCCGGGCCGAGGCGGAACGCGCCGTGTCGGGACGGGTGGGGGAGATCCTGTCGCGCCCCATCCAGGTGCGGGTGCCCGGCCGGGAGTGGGAGCTCTCCGCGCAGACGCTGGGAACGAGGGTCGATGTCGACGCTGCCCTGAACCACGCGATGGCCGTCTCGGATTCGTTCGGCTGGCCTTCGCGGCTCTACCACCGGCTCCTGGACAAGCCCATCGTCCGCTCCTTCGATATCCCGGTCTCCTACGACGACTCGATCGTCACGTCGTTCGTGGGGACGGTGGCGAAGCAGGTGCACCGGCTCCCCCAGGACGCTTCGATGGACTTCGTAAACGGTCGCCTGTTGGTGCAGCATTCCAAGGCCGGCCAGAGCCTCAAGGTCAAGGCAGCCGAGTCCGCGCTCCAGGCCGCCGTCAGAGGCACGGTGTCGTCGCTGGATCTTCCCGTGAAGGTCCTCAACCCGGACGTCTCGGACAAGACGCTCGGAAAGTCCATCATCCTCAGGCTCTCGCAGAACAGGCTGTACCTCTACGACGGCGTGAAGGTGGAGAAGACCTACTCCGTGGCCACCGGCCAGCTCGGGATCTATCCCACGCCGCAAGGGCACTTCATGATCGTCAACAAGCGCATCAATCCCACCTGGGTCAATCCAGCCAGGGACACGTGGGGAGCCGGCGAACCGGACTTCATACCGCCGGGCCCCGACAACCCCCTCGGCACCAGGGCCATGGATCTCTCCGCGCCGGGCATCAGGATCCACGGGACGCCGGCCGACTACTCCATCGGCTATTACGCCTCGCACGGCTGCATCCGGATGCACATCTGGGAGGCCGAGGACCTGTTCAACCGGGTCCAGGTGGGAACGCCGGTCATCATCGCCTGGTAGCGGCCCTCCGGCCGCTGTTGCATCCACTCAGGGGCACGCAAGGGTCCATCCCCCGGCCGGGGGACTTCGATAGTCCTAGCGAACGCCGGAAAAAACCTACCGGGGGACTATGTGCTGGACGGCCTGATTAAGCCGATGTCTTCAGTGTTATGCGCCCCAACGCCCGGAACTCGTGCCCATCCTGCGGAGCGCAGGAAACGCTCAGGGTGACGATGACGGTGGCCGGCTCGAGCCTCTCTTTCACCTCCTGTCCCGTGTGCGAGTGGAAGGGTTGGGAGCGAGAAGGCCACAACATCACCTTGGGCTCCGTCCTCGCCCTGGTTTCGACCCGGCCCTAGTCCCTCTTCCCGGACACGCGTCCGGAAGGTGCAAAGGGTGGTCGGCTAGAATCGGCCGCATGCCGGCCGACTGGGGCACGATCTTCAAGGCCTACGACGTCCGCGGGATCTACCCCGACCAGCTGGACGAAGAAGCCGCTTATCGGATTGGCTGGGCCTTCGCTTCGTGGTCTTCCGCTCCGAGCATCGTCCTGGGCAAGGATTGCAGGCTCTCTTCGCCGGCGCTCTCCGGAGCCTTCTCGGAAGGGGTCACCGACGCCGGGATCGACGTCGTCGACATCGGACTCGCCACCACCGACATGGTCTATTTCGCCAGCGGACGTCTATCGATGCCCGGGGCGATGTTCACCGCAAGCCACAACCCCCCGCGGTACAACGGGGTCAAGCTCTGCCTGGCCGGGGCCGCCCCGGTGGGCGAGGAGACGGGTCTGGTGGAGGTTCGCCGGCTGGCCGAACAGAACGGCCCCTCCCGCCCCCGGCCCGCCAGGGGCACCGTGCGCTCGCAAGACATGCTCGACGAGTACATCGAGCACCTGCTGTCCTTCGCCGACGTCTCGAGCTTCGACGAGCTGATCGTGGTGGCCGACGCCGCCAACGGCATGGCCGGGCTGGTGCTGCCTCCCCTGTTCGAACGGCTTCCGTGCAAGCTGGTCCCGCTGTACATGGAGCTCGACGGGACGTTCCCCAACCACCCCGCGGACCCCATCCAGCCGGAGAACCAGGCCGATCTGAAGCGGGCCGTCACCGAGCACGGAGCCAATGTGGGGCTGGCCTTCGACGGGGACGCCGACCGGGTCTTTGTGGTGGACGAGCGCGCCGAGGGCGTCACCGGGTCGGTGCTCACAGCCCTGGTTGCCGGGGCCATGCTGGAGCGTCATCCGGGGGCCACGATCCTGTACAACTTGATCTGTTCCAGGGTCGTTCCGGAGGTCATCGCCGAGCACGGCGGCAGGGGGGTTCGCACGCGGGTCGGGCACTCCTTCATCAAGGGTGTGATGGCCCAGACCGGAGCGGTCTTCGGCGGGGAGCACTCCGGCCACTACTACTTCCGGGACCACTACAACGCCGACTCGGGCCTGGTCGCCTCCATCGTGGTCATGGACCAGATGTCGAAGGTCGGTCTGCCGCTCTCGGAGCTACTGGCTCCGTACCACCGCTACGCGGCCTCGGGCGAGATCAACACCGAGGTCGCCGACAAGCAGTCCGTGATCGAGCGGGCGGCGGCGGTGTTCGCAGGAGGACGCCAGGACCGCCTCGACGGTCTGACGGTCGAGTTCGACGACTGGTGGTTCAACCTGCGCCCTTCCAACACCGAGCCGCTGCTGCGGCTGAATGTCGAGGCTCGCGGTGAGGAGCTGCTCGAGAAGAAGACCGACGAGGTCCTCGGGCTGATCAGGGCCGGGGGCTGACCGGGCCCGGAGCGATCGATACGAGGAGGAGGACGGCCATGCCGGTCGACAAGGAGTTGCTGGAGATCCTGGTGTGCCCGAGCTGCCGGGGAGAGGTGCGCTACCAAACGGATCCGGAATACATCATTTGCACGAAATGCGGGCTTCGATATCCGGTGCGCGACGACATCCCCGTGATGCTCATCGAGGAAGCGGAGAAGCCGTCGGCGTCCTCATGAAGACAGGCCGGGCGGCCCTGGACGATCCGACGAGGATCGCCGCGGTCGACCGGAGCGGCATGCTCTTGGCCGTGGCGGGCCTGGGCGGCCAGCTTCGGCGGGGATTCGAGGCCGGGCGGGGTACTTCGGTGCCGGAGCACGACCACGACGCGATCGTGGTGTGCGGCATGGGGGGGTCCGGCATCGCCGGAGACGTCGTGCGGGGGCTCCTGGCTGACCGCGTGAGGTGCCCGATCGTCGTGTCGAAGGGGTACGCCCTGCCTACCTTCTGCGGGCCGAAGACATTGCTCCTGGCTGTGTCCTATTCCGGGAACACCGAGGAGACCATCGCGGCGTACGAGGAAGGGGCCGGGCGAGAGTGCCGGACAGTCTCGGTAAGCGCGGGCGGCCGCCTCCGCGAGCTCGCCGAGGTCAGGGAGGGTTTCCATGTGGAGCTGCCGGCCGACGCCCCAATGCCACGGGCGGCGCTCGGGTACTTGGTGGGCGCCGTCCTCGGCGTTGTCGACCATGCGTATGACTGGTCCGACCTCCCCACCGATGTGCTGGCAACGGCTCGCTTTCTCGACGAGCTGGCTCCCGGATGGAATCCTGCCCGGCCCACCGATCGAAACGAGGCGAAGGCTCTGGCTGAGTGGCTGGTCGGGCGGACTCCCGTGATCTGGGGCTCCGAGGGGCTCATGGAGCCCGTGGCCCTGAGGTGGAAGAACCAGATGAACGAGAACGCCAAGGTTCCGGCCTTCTGGTCCTTGCTCCCGGAGCTGGATCACAATGAGGTGGAGGGGTGGTCTTCGGACACGGCCAAGGAGTTCGCCGTGATCTCCTTGCGCCACCCTGGAGAGCACCCGCGGGTGGCCGAGCGGTTCGCCCTGACGGCAGAACTGGCGTCGGAGGCGGGCCTCGACGCCCACGAGGTCCGCGCGGAGGGCGATGGCCCCCTGCAGTGGCTGTTCTCACAGATCCTGTTGGGCGACTTCGTCTCCACGTACCTCGCGATCCATCGCGGCGTCGATCCCACGCCGGTGCCGGCGCTCACGGGCCTCAAGGAGCGGCTGCGCAAGTGAGTGATGGCGCGCCAGCTGACCGTCCGGCCCCGGGCGATGCGTTCCCTGCCGGCTGCGCCGCGGTGGTTCGGGAGCGGTCATCCGTGCAACCGGAGATCGCCGTGGTCCTCGGGTCGGGGCTGCGGGACGCCGTCGACGCGGACGTCCAGCCGGACCGGGAGTTCTCTTACGAGGTACTCCCGGGGTTCCCACCGTCCTCGGTTCCCGGTCACGCCGGGCGCCTGGTCATGGGGAGCCTCCACGGCGTGCCGGCTGCGGTGTTCCTGGGAAGGGTTCATTTCTACGAGGGACACGGCATCGGGTCGACCACGCTCATCCCGCGGCTCGCGGCGGAGCTCGGGGCGACCACGCTGGTGCTGACGAATGCGGCGGGAGCACTCGATCCCTCGTTCCGCCGGGGCCAGCTCATGCTGATCGAGGACCACGTGAACCTCCTCGGAGTGAATCCCCTCTCCGGGTGGCGGTTCCGAAGCGGGATGCCCGCCTTCGTGGACCTCTCAGAGGTCTACGATCGCAAGCTGCTCGACCTGGCCGAGGGCGTGGCGGACCGCGAAGGCGTCCAGGCGGGAAGAGGCGTGTACGTGGCGGTGGCGGGACCTTCCTTCGAGACCGCGGCGGAGTCGGATGTCTTGCGACGGGCCGGAGCGCACGCGGTCGGCATGTCGACCGTCCCGGAGGCCGTGGCGGGGGTGGCGCTGGGGTTGCGGGTCCTGGGGATCTCGTGCATCACGAACGTGGCGGGAACCCCCGCCTCGCACGAAGATGTTCTGACCGGCGCGAAGGCGGCCGCCGCTGGACTCCGGAAAGTGCTGGCGGGGGTCGTCCCCGAGATCGGAAGATAGAGGCGAGGAGGATCGATGGATTGTGACGTGAAGGACCTGGCCCTCGCTGAGAAGGGCCGGGCCAGGATCGAATGGGCCGACCAGGAGATGCGCGTGCTTGCCCAGATCCGGGAGCGGTTCGACAAGGAGAAGCCCCTCGCCGGGATCCGGATCGGAGCCTGTCTGCACGTGACGACCGAGACGGCGAACCTCGTACGGACGCTGGTGGCAGGAGGAGCCGAAGTCGCCCTCTGCGCCTCGAACCCGCTGTCGACCCAAGACGACGCCGCGGCGGCCCTGTGCGAGGACGACATCGACGTCTACGCCATCAAGGGCGAGGATAACGAGACCTATTACCGGCATCTCAACGCTGTGCTCGACACCCATCCGCAGATCACGATGGATGACGGGATGGATCTCGTGGCCACCCTGCACAAGGACCGACGAGGTCAGCTCTCGGAGCTGATCGGCGGGACTGAGGAGACGACCACCGGAGTGATCCGACTGCGCGCGATGCAGGCCGACGGCGTGCTGTCCTATCCGATCGTGGCCGTCAACGACGCAGACACCAAGCACTTGTTCGACAACCGGTTTGGGACGGGACAGTCGACGATCGACGGGATCGTGCGCGCCACCAACCGGCTCCTGGCCGGGCGCACCGTGGTGGTGTGCGGGTACGGGCAATGCGGGCGAGGAGTGTCGTCCCGGGCTCGTGGAATGGGCGCCAGGGTGATCGTCGCCGAGGTCGATCCATTGCGCGCTCTCGAGGCGGTGATGGAGGGCTACGAGGCCATGCCGCTGAGAGACGCAGCGCGGGTCGGCGAAATCTTCGTGACCGTGACCGGCGACACCAGCGTGCTCCGCCGGGAGCACTTCGAGGTGATGAAGGACGGCGCGGTGCTGGCCAACTCGGGACACTTCGACGTGGAGATCGACAAGGTAGCGCTTGCCGACATGGCAACCGAGGTCCGCCGGGTCCGCGAATTCGTGGATGCATACCGGCTTCCCGATGGGCGCCGGCTGAACCTGCTCGGAGAGGGCCGCCTCATCAACCTGGCGGCGGCGGAGGGACACCCGGCGGCCGTCATGGACATGTCCTTCGCCAACCAGGCTCTGTCGGTGGAGTGGGTAGCGCAGGAGGCTCGCAGGCTGGAACCGAAGGTCTACGGCGTGCCGGTCGAGATCGACCGCGAGGTCGCTCGGCTGAAGCTCGCCGCCATGGGGATCGAGATCGATCGGCTGACCGAAGAGCAGGCCGCCTACCTCTCGTCGTGGGAGCACGGCACCTAGCGTGGGCACATGACTCCGATGCGGGGAGCGTCTTCGTCAGCTGAGCCCATCCGCGTTCAGACGAGGTTCGAACGGTACCCGGCCTCGATCAAGGGAGCGTTCGTGATGGCCGGGGCGGACGGCAATCCTCACGGGGTGAAGATCGAGCGCGCCGAGGTGGTCCGCGTGCCAGGCGGACCGGCGAAGCCCGTACCGGTGGAGGAGCGCGCCATGGACGTGGCTCCCGCCCGCGATCTCTTCGTCCCTTTCGAGGTCGGGGTGACCGAGCTGGAGCCCGGCTGGTACCGAGTGGTGTCGGCGGTGCGGGTGGACGCCGCTCAGGTGTGGGACTTCCAGAGCCGCCCGTTCACCATCCCGTGGCCCAGGAACGACGTTCGCCGGGGATCCCTTCCTGTGGACAAGACGATCACGGTGGACCGAGTCTCCTTCCTCGTGGAGCGGGTGGAGCTCGGCTCTGATGCGTCGGTCGTGGTGTGGAGGAAGAAGAGCCCGAAGGCGTCCGAAGCCGGCGAGGGGGCCGAAGGAGAGGCCATCGTGCTGGCGGACGGGGCGGAGCTTCCGCTGGTCCCTGTGGTCCCGGGCACGCGAGCATTCGAGCCTCGCCTCCCGGGCGAACGGCGAACCGTCTCCTACCCGGTACCTCGGGAGGCCCGCCGCCTCGAGGTGGTCGTCCGACTCGTTTCCGGCTCTCGGTCGCACCCGGTGCCGGTGCACCTCCTCTGAGCCTCGGCTGACCCCGGGTCGCATGCGGTGTCAGAGCCGGACCGTACGCTGCGCTCATGCTCGGCCGGATCCTGGACGTGTTCTTTCCCCCGGCCTGCGTGGGGTGCGGACGCGGGGCGTGGCCGTTCTGCCACGCGTGTTGGGGCCACATCGCCCTGCTGACTCCTCCCGGGTGCGGTTCGTGCGGCCGGCCGCTGGAGCAATCGGTCGATCGTTGCGCGGACTGTCCGCCGGCGCTCGTGACGTGGTCGCGGGCGGCCTTTCTGTACGAGGGGCCCGTTCGGAGCGCGCTCATGCGACTCAAGTTCGCCGGCCTTCGCGCCACTGCGGCGGCCGTCGCCCCGTGGATGGTGTGGGCGCTGGCCCGGTCGCCGCCTGCCGAAGTGGATCCCGAGTCGCCCGCCATCACCTGGGTGCCGCTCGGCACCACGCGGCGTCGAGCGCGTGGGTACGACCAGGCCGAGGCCCTGGCTCGGGCCGTGGCAAGCACGATGGGCGGGTCGGCGAGGAGATTGCTGGAGCGCGTGATCGAAACGCCTGCCCAGGCCCGGCGCTCGGGCCCCGCGCGCCGGCGGGCGCTCCGCGGCGCATTCACGGCCACCGGTCCCGTCCCTCCGAGGGTGCTCCTCGTCGACGACGTGCTGACGAGCGGGGCCACGGTCGCGTCCTGCGCGCTCGCCCTTCGCCGCGCCGGTGCACGCGAGGTCGGCGTGCTCGCGGCGGCGCGCTCGCTCGGAACCGCGGTTCCGGCCCGTTGCTATAATCCGCCGATGTCCCAGCCTGGGTCTGTGGTTGCCCGGGAGAGGTCCTCTCGGTAGTCGATGCCAGTCGCAGGCGAAACGACCCACGTAAGGCGACCGTTGGTCGCTGAGCATGGTGCGGCTTAGACGTAAGCCCTGCCCCAGCCGGCGCACGTCGGATGGGAGAAGGCGCTAAGCCGTCGAGGATGGCGGCGATCCCCTCGGCAGGCGAGTGTGGGGCCAAAGACCAGGTCAGCCAGGCTGGGGCCTTCCCCTCGGAGCCGGACGAGCCGTTCGGCGTGGTGAGGTGAGCATGGATCTCGTCCTCAAGGGCCGCGGGGTTAGGATCACCGACCAGATCCGCAGGGCCGCCGAGCACAAGGTCGGCAAGCTCTCCCGGGTCGATCCCAGGGTCAGCCGAGTCGAGGTGGAGGTCACGAAGGAGCCGAATCCGCGGATCGACGGAGGGCACCGCGTGGAGGTGGCGTGTACGACCCCTCGCCGGGTCTTCCGGGCCGAAGCAACGGGGGAGGATGTTGCTTCGGCCCTCGACCAGGTGATCCGGCGCCTGGAGCGGCAGATCACCAGCTACCGCGGCAAGCGGCGGGACCGACGACAGGCCCGTGGTCTAGAATCCCTGTCCTAGTCCAGACGGGGCACGCAATCGTGAGTGGCCCGCGAGGACTCGGGTGGGGGTTCGGGTGCGAAACGACAATCCCAAGAACGGCAACGAGAGGCTCAAGGTCCTGGTCGTGGACGACCATGCCTTGTTCCGCAGAGGCCTCCAGATGGTGCTGAAGTCAGAAGGTGACATCGAAGTGGTGGGTGAGGCGGCGGACGGCAACGAGGCGGTCGAGAAGGCCCAGGAGACCATGCCCGACGTGATCCTGATGGACGTGCGCATGCCTCACCGGTCCGGCATCGAGGCCACCCAGCAGATCAAGGACCTGCTGCCGCACGTCAAGATCCTGATGTTGACCATCTCCGACGAGGAGGCCGACCTGTACGAGGCCATCAAGGCCGGGGCCTCCGGCTATCTCCTCAAGGAGATCTCCATCGACGAGGTGGCGGACGCCATCCGGTCGGTCTCCGCCGGGCAATCGAGGCTCTCCCCCTCGATGGCCGCGAAGCTGCTCCAGGAGTTCGCCGCGATGTCCAAGCGGGCGGCCGAAGCCCGTCAGCTGCCCGCCCCCCGCCTCACCGACCGGGAGATGGAGGTGCTTCGCCTGGTGGCCCAAGGGCTGAACAACCGGGACATCGCCAGGGATCTGTTCATCTCGGAGAACACGGTGAAGAACCACATCCGCAACATCCTGGAGAAGCTCCACCTCCATTCCCGCATGGAGGCCGTGGTGTACGCGGTGCGGGAGAAGCTCCTGGAGATCAAGTAACCGCGCTGCTCAGGCCGTGTCCAGGACGGCCGACCCTATAATCGGATTCCGAACCACCCCCCGGAAGCCTCGAGGAGTCCCGCTTGGTCAACCTGGAAAAGCTCGGATCGTTCGGCGAAGGGCGCAAGCGCAAGCGCCTCGAGGAGTACGTCCGGCTGGTCAACTCCTTCGAGCCCGACCTCGAGGAGGTTCCGAGCGCGGACCTCCCGGCCAAGACCGAGGAGCTTCGGCGCCGCCTGGGCGACGGCGAGCCACCCGACGACGCCCTCCCGGAGGCGTTCGCCCTGGTCCGGGAAGCGGCCAAGCGCACGATCGGCCAGCGACACTTCGACGTCCAGGTCATGGGGGCCGTAGCCCTCCATCAGGGCAGCATCGCCGAGATGAAGACCGGAGAGGGCAAGACCCTGGTCTCCACGATGCCCGCCTACCTGAACGCGCTCGAGGGCAAGGGCGTCCATCTGGTCACCGTGAACGACTACCTGGCCAAGCGGGACTCCGAATGGATGGGTCCCATCTACCGGGCGCTCGGGGTGAGCGTCGGGCTGATCCAGGGCCAGATGTCGCCCGAGGAGCGGCGGCCCGCCTACGCCGCCGCCCTGACCTTCGGCACGAACAACGAGTTCGGATTCGACTACCTCCGCGACAACATGGCCATGCAGTTCGACGACATGGTCCAGCGGGGACACCACTACGGGATCGTGGACGAGGTCGACTCGATCCTGATCGACGAGGCCCGGACGCCGCTCATCATCAGCGGCATGGTGGCCGACTCCGCGAAGTGGTACGTCACGTTCGCCCGGCTCGTCCCCCGACTCAAGCGGGACGTCGACTACGAGGTCGACGAATCCAAGCGGACGGTAGCCGTCCTGGAGGCCGGGGTGGACAAGGTCGAGCATGAGCTCGGCATCGACAACATGTACGAACACGTCCACACGCCCCTGGTGCACCACCTCCAGAACGCCCTGCGGGCCAAGGAGCTGTACCGGCGAGACCGCGACTACATCGTCACCCAGGGCGAGGTCAAGATCGTCGACGAGTTCACCGGCCGGGTCCTGGAGGGGAGGCGGTACTCGGAGGGCCTCCACCAGGCGATCGAGGCCAAGGAGAACGTCCGGGTGAAGGAGGAGAACCAGACCCTCGCCACCATCACCATCCAGAACTACTTCCGCATGTACGAGAAGCTGGCCGGCATGACCGGTACCGCAAGGACCCAGGCCCGCGAGTTCGAAGAGGTCTACAAGCTGGGCGTCATGGAGATCCCCACGAACAAGCCGATGATCCGGGTTGACCAGCAAGACCTCGTGTACAAGACCGAGGACGCCAAGTGGCGGGCCGTGACCGAGGACATCGTGGAACGTCACGGGTTAGGCCAGCCGGTGCTCGTGGGCACCGTTTCCATCGAGAAGTCCGAACGGCTCTCCGGCTACCTTGACCGCCGCGGCGTTCCCCACCACGTCCTGAACGCCAAGCAGCACGAGAAGGAAGCCATGATCGTGGCACAAGCGGGACGCCTCCAGTCCGTCACGGTGGCCACGAACATGGCCGGGCGAGGCGTGGACATCCTGCTGGGGGGAAACCCCGAGTATCTCGCCCGGCAGGAGATGGCAGCCCGAGGCTTCGACAACGACCGCTACCTCCAAGTCGAGATGACTCCGGAGGACCGGGAGGAATACGAGGCGGAGTATGAGCCGATCCTCCGGAAGTTCAAGGCCCAGACCGACACCGAGCACGACCAGGTGGTTGAGCGGGGCGGCCTGTACGTCCTCGGCACGGAACGGCACGAGTCCCGCCGGATCGACAACCAGCTCCGGGGCCGCTCCGGCCGGCAAGGAGACCCCGGCGAGTCGCGCTTCTACCTCTCGCTGGGCGACGACCTCATGCGGTTGTTCGCCTCGGACCGGATCGGCCGGATCATGGACCGGCTGAACTGGCCCGAGGACGAACCCATTCAAGCCCGGATCGTCACCCGCGCCATCGAGACCGCACAGAAGAACGTCGAGGAGCAGAACTTCGAGATCCGCAAGAACGTGCTCAAGTACGACGAGGTCATGAACACGCAGCGCCAGGTCGTCTACGGCGAGCGCCGGAAGATCCTGGAGGGCCGAGAGCTCAAGGACGAAGCCCTGGAGTACGTCGAGCTCGTCGTGTCCGGGACGGTGTCCCAGTTCGTGTCGAAAGACATCTATCCCGAGGAATGGGACCTCGACGGTCTGCTCACGGCTCTCGGCGTCGTCTACCCGACCCAGCTCACCCGCGCTCAACTCGAGGACCTGACCAGCGCCGAGGAGGTCCAGCAGCTCGTGGTGGACGAAGCGGTCCAGGCCTACGAAGCCAAGGAGGCCGAGCTGGGCGTGGACGAATCCACCGGGCAGCCGGTCCTGCGGGAGATGGAGCGGATCGTCCTGCTCTCGATCATCGACAACGCGTGGCGAGAGCACCTGTACGAGATGGACTACCTGCAGGAGGGCATCGGCCTGCGAGCGTACGGGCAGCGCGATCCGCTGGTCGAGTACCAGCGGGAAGCCTTCCAGATGTTCCAGGACATGAAGGACGCCATCCAGGAGGAGTTCGTCCGCTACATCTATCGCGTGCAGTTGGTGCGGCAGGACGAACCGGCCCGGCCCCGCCCACAACGGGTAAGGATAAGCCACGGCGATGAGGCGGGCGGTGGCGCGACGGGCGGGGCCGCGGTGAGCGTGAGCGACAAGATCCCCCGGAACGCACCGTGCCCGTGCGGCTCCGGCAAGAAGTACAAGAAGTGCCACGGACTCTCGGCCTAGGCCCGCCGGATCCGACATGAGCGAGTACGCCGACCGCATCGACGATCTCTCCCGCAGGGTGAAGAGCGCAAAGGAGTACCTTTGACGTCGACCGCAAGCGCGAGCGTGCCGTGGAGCTCCAACGCCAGCTCATGGAGCCGGGGGTGTGGAACGACCCGGCCCAGGGACAGCGCCTCACCACACAACTGGCTCGCCTGAACGACGATCTCGAGCGCCACGACCGGCTGGTCAAGCGACTCGAGGACGTGCTTCTCACCGACGAGCTCCTCTCCTCCGAGAGCGACCCCGAGCTCTCACGCGAGCTCGGCCAGAAGGTGTCCGCCCTCGAATCCGAGCTGGACCGGGTGGAGCTGGCGAACCTCCTCTCCGGCGAGTACGACGAGGGCGATGCGGTGGCCAGCCTCCATGCAGGAGCGGGGGGCATCGACTCGCAGGACTGGGCGGAGATGCTCCTTCGGATGTACCTGCGGTGGGCCGAGCGGGAGGGGCTCGAGGCGGAGCTCGACGAGGTCCTCCCGGGCGAGGAGGCCGGAATCAAGAGCGCGACCTTCACCGTGAAGGGGCCGCACGCGTACGGACTGCTTGCGGCAGAGCGCGGCGTTCACCGGCTCGTCCGGCTGTCGCCGTTCGACCAGGCGCATCGGCGACATACCAGCTTCGCCTCGCTCGACGTCATCCCGCTCCTGCCGGAGGAGAACATCGACATTGACATTGACCCGAAGGAACTCCGGATCGACACCTACCGGTCATCGAGCGCGGGTGGCCAGCACGTCAACGTCACGGACTCGGCCGTGCGGATCACCCACCTTCCGACCGGCATCACCGCGGCCTGCCAGAACGAGCGGTCCCAGATGCAGAACCGGGCGGTGGCGATGCAGATCCTCAAGGCCAGGCTGGCGGAGCGGGCCCGCCGGGAGCGCGAGCAGAGGATCGAGAACCTGCGCGGGGAGCGCCGCGACATCGAGTTCGGCTCCCAGATCCGCTCCTACGTCCTGCATCCCTACCGATTGGTCAAGGACCATCGCACCGGCCTGGAGACCGGGAACGTGGACCAGGTGCTCGACGGAAAGATCGAATCCTTCATCGAGGCCGAGCTCCGCCGCGGGGCCACCAAAGGCAAGGGTTCCGGCTAGGCCTACGGCAGATTCGGGTGCAGGACGAACAACCCCTGTTCGATGCCGCTGACGATCACGGTCCCGCTGGCAAAGAACGGGTAGTTCCCCCACGCGGCGTTGAAATCGGGAGCATCGTCAGCCGGGTAGATGTCGAAGAACGCCACCTCCGCGGGGCGGGGGAGTCGGAGGATCCGCAAGCCGGCCCGGTAGTTCGCCTGGTAGACGAAACTGCCCTTCACGAATTGATTGTGGTCGATGGCAGCCGTCGCCGACTTGAAGACGAACCGCACGACCGGAGCTTCCAGATTGCGAATGTCGAAGAATCGGGTCCACGTGTTGTGGGAGAAGAACACCTCATCCAACTCGTCGTCGAGGACGAAGAACCGGTGGTCGGGGGTGAGCCAGCCCTGATGGGTGTACCCAACCCCTGGGTAACTGGTCCGGGAGATCTGGGTCGGGTTCGACTTGTCGGTGACGTCCACGATAGTGAGTGTGTCCTCGTTGGAGTTGAAGCAGATCTCCTGGCCTCGATGCTCGACGTCCGGACCTCGGTACACCACACACTGTGAGTCGTGGGTGTACCCATCTCCACTGTTGCACCCGGCGAACGTGGGGTTCAGCGGGTCCCTGATGTCGACCATATGAGGGCCTCCGCCGCAGGTTTCGCTCCCGTTGGCATAGGCAAAGCCCGTCCGGGCATCGATGGTGATCGTGTGGGCGGTGTTGAAGCCACTGTAGTGCGCGGTCTCCGAGAAGGTCACCGGTGGCACCGGGATGTCCCGGAGCTCGGTCAGGTCGAAGATCTGCATCCCGTGGGCCCCGCACGCGTCGCAGACGATGAAGGCGTAGTTGCGGAAAACGCCGATCTCCCGCCAGGCGGTGGAGATCGTCCCGGTCGGGAGGTTCCCGAGATAGAGCGGGTGCACCGGATCGCCGATGTCCACGAAGGCGGTTCCGTTGCTCCGCCCCATGATGGCGTACTCCTTGCCGGTGGCGGGATCCGTCCACCCGTTGAGGTCGCTGCCCGCGCCGCCGCCGATCCCGCTCAGGGGGAGAAACGCGTCGAGGTCCACGTTCTTGCACGGGTATTGCCCCGCGTGGCCGTCGATGCAGGGAGTGAAGGCCATGGGAGCGAGTCGCTGCGTGGGCTGGCGATCCGCCAGCAGTTCGGCCATGTCTCGAGTGAGTCCCGCCCTGGTTGGAGTCGGAGCCGGGGTCTCCGGCCCGCTTGCCGAGCCCGGGACCGCCCACCAGGTCAGGGCCACAGTGGCTGCGATGAGGACGATGAACCGAGCACGGGACAGGAAGCGAGCACCAGCCACATCGATCACCTCTTCGACTTCCAACGAGGACACTGCCGGGACGGGGCAGTCTAGGAGAGGGCGGCAGCGCCTGTAAAGGCGGGTTCAGGAGCCGGCAATCCTCAACACGGCGCGCCGGGGGGCGGCCGCCTCGGTCGGCTTGACCGCCTTGAAGATCATCTCCGACCCGCCCACGTACTGGACGTCGAGGACCACGAGCCCGAGTCTCTCGATCTCGTGCCTGAGCTCACGGCGCGTGTAGGGATTGATGTGCTCGGTGGCATAACCTTGTGGGAACACCTTCTTGTACATGCCCTCCAGCGTCCGCCATGTCCATCGGCCGTAGTCCGGCGTCCCCAGGACGAGCCTGCCGCCGGGCGCCAGAACCCGAACCATGTCCGTCAGGTCGATCTGGTCCCGAGAGATATGTTCGATCACTTCGGAACAGATCACCGTGTCGAAAGCCCCGTCCGCGAACGGCAACTCCGACAAGGAGCCCTGGACGAGTTGGCGGCCTGGGGCTCGCAGCCACCGCAGCTTCCTGATCTGCATGTCGAGGCCGACCGCCTGGGGAAGGGTCTGCACGATCCGGCTCGACCCACATCCGATGTCGAGGATCCGCGTGGCCCCGTCGACCATGCCCCGGATCACCCGGAACCTGGCTCGTTGCCAGTACCGCTGCAACGGGATCCACGAGTCGAAGGCCCGGTTGTCGTAATCGGCGGCCTTCACCGAGTTGCGCAGGGCGATCAGCCTGCCGAGCGTCCTGAGGTATCCGGCGGACAGTTCGGCCAGGCGCCCTCCCGTCCATCCTCGAAGCTGGCGGTAGAACAGCGGTACCTCGAGGATCTTCCAGCCCTGGCTGAACGCCTTCACCAAGACCTCCTGGAGAGCGTCGAGGCCTTCGGCGCTCACCGAGCCCACGTCGTCGAGCACTCGGCGCCGGTACATGCGGAACCCGCTCGAGAGGTCCCGGTGGGGAAGGGCCAGCGTCGTCCGGTACACGCGGTTCAGGGTACGGCTGAGGATCCTTCGCAACAGCGGCATCTCGGCCACGGCGCCGGCCACGTATCTGGAAGCGATCAGCACGTCGGCCTCTCGCCGGCGGAGCCACAGCGTCCGGACGAACTCCGGGTTGTGGGAGAAATCGGCGTCCATGGTGATGACCCACTTGCCGCGAGAGGCGGCGAGCCCGGCGTTGAACGAGGCCCCGTATCCCGGTGGGTCGAACGGGACCACGCGGGCCCCCGCTCGCTGCACGAGCTGGGCGGCCGGGTCGTCGCGGGGGAGCACGACCAGCACTTCGGTGGCCCCCTTGACCGTCGCTTCGAGGACCGCGAAGAGGCGGGGCAGCAGCTTCCCGAGGCTGTGCTCGCCGTTCCACACGGGAACGATCACCGACAGTTCGGGGGGGTTCGATCTTGGGTCCGGCACGATGGCTCCTTCGAGTACCGAGTCTAGACGGCGGCCCCTGTCCCATTCACATTCTGACGGGGGGGACCCAACCGACCAACAGAGGCGGCCGACGACAGCACGAAACCGCGACATCTCCGCAGGCCGGAGCTCCATTGAAAGAGGAGCCTCGTTCCCTGAGGGCCTTCCCTTTGCTAACATCCGGGGACCGCTCAGCGAGGGGATCCCTTCAGCCATGGCCGATTCTCGTCGAAGTCTCGAACCATGATCAGCCTCCATCGCGTCACCAAGGTCTACAAGGAGATAGTGACCGCGCTGGACGACGTGTCCCTGGAGATCGCCAAGGGCGAGTTCGTGTTCGTGGTGGGTCCGTCGGGATCCGGCAAGTCCACGCTGATCCGGCTGCTCCTCAAGGAGGACGAGCCCTCGGCGGGGGACATCTACGTGGCTGGCAAGCACATCGGAAAGCTCTCCCCGTGGAAGGTCCCGTACCTCCGGCGGAACCTCGGGACCGTCTTCCAGGACTTCAAGCTGCTTCCGGACAAGACCGTGTTCGACAACGTGGCCTTCGCCCTGGAGGTGATCGGGAAGCCGCGCCACGTCATGCATCAGCGCGTGCCGGAGATCCTCAACCTGGTCGGGCTGGGCGCGAAACTCAACAATTACCCCGACGAGCTCTCCGGTGGCGAGCAACAGCGGGTCTCGATCGCCCGGGCCTTCGTCAACCGGCCGCTGATCCTCCTGGCGGACGAGCCGACGGGAAACCTCGACCCCGCCACCTCGGTGGACATCATGAAGCTGCTCGACCGGATCAACCGGACCGGCACGACGGTGCTGATGGCAACCCACGACAACGCCATCGTCGACGCCATGCGCCGCCGGGTCGTGGAGCTCGATTCGGGCAAGGTGGTCCGCGACCAGGCCCGGGGGGTGTACGGATATGGCGCTTAGGGTCGGCTACTTCTTCAACGAAACGCTCCAGGGGCTCCGGCGCAACGGCCTGGTGGCGTTCGCCGCCGTCTCCACCGCCTTCATCGCCCTCTTCCTGGTGGGGGGAGCGCTCCTGGTCAGCCGCGAGGTGAATCTGTTGATCGACTTCACCACCAGGGACGTGGAAGTCTCGGTCTTCCTGCAGAAGGACATCAACCCCCAACAGCAGTCGCACATCGGCGACCTCCTGGCGCACATGCCGGAGGTGGCCTCGGTCCACTTCGAATCGCAACAAGAGGCGTACCAGCGGTTCGTGAAGATCTTCAAGAACCAGATCGCGCTGGTCGAGAACATCACCCCCGATGCCCTGCCCGCATCCTTCCGGGTGAAGCTCAAGGATCCCCAGCAGTTCACCGTGGTGGCCGAGCGGCTGGTCGGCCAGCCCGGGATCGACAAGATCGTCGACCAGCGACAGATCCTGAAGCGGCTGTTCGCTGTGATCCGCGTGTTCCGAGTGGGCGTGTTGGCCGTCGCCGTCGTGATGCTCGTGTCGGCGGCGGCGCTGATCGGCAACACCGTGCGCCTGGCCGTGTTCAACCGGCGCAAGGAGATCGGGATCATGCGGTTGGTCGGAGCCACGAACTGGCACATCCGGCTGCCCTTCTTGATCGAGGGCGTGATCGAAGGACTCCTCGGGGCGTCGGCGGCCGTCCTCGGTCTGTTCATCATGAAGGTCGCCTTCATCGACAGCCTGAGGGGAAAGGTCGGCTTCCTCCCGCTGGTGGGCACGCCGGACGTGATGTTCGCCGTGCAGTGGGTGATCCCGCTGGGGGCCGCCGTCGCCGCTGTGGCGAGCCTGTTTGCCATGCGGCGCTTCCTCGAGGTCTAGGTGTCGAGCCGGCAGGGCCGGCAGGCCAGCGATCGGCCCGAGGTTCCTGGTGACCGGACCGTGGCCACCAACCGGCGGGCCCGCCACGACTACGCGATCGAGGAGACGTTCGAGGCCGGGATCGTCCTGACCGGCCCTGAAGTGAAGTCCCTCCGAGCCGGCCGAGCCGCGCTGGCCGACGCCTATGCCCGCGTGGTCGGCGAGGAAGTGTGGGTGGAGAACTTGCACATCCCCCCGTACGAGATGGCCGACGTTCGCCGCCAGGACCCGGTCCGGTCCCGAAAGCTCCTCCTCAAGCGCGAGCAGATCCACCGGCTGATCGGCAAGACGGCCGAGCGCGGCCTCACCCTGATTCCTCTGAAGATCTACTTCACGCGGGGCCTGGCCAAGATGGAGCTGGGGCTGGGACGAGGCAAGCGGAAATACGAGAAGCGCGAGGCCATCGCCGAGCGGGAGCACCGCCGGGAGATGGAGCGGGGCCTGGCCGCCCGCCGCCGCGACCGGGCCTGAAAGCACTGCCGGGACGCAACGTTTGATCTAGCCCGTGCGTCCGACAGTAGTGTCGAAGGGGGGATGGATTGGGGCTCAAACCGCGGCCGGACCGGCCGATACCCCAATCAGGAGACCCGAGATGCGCAGGATGAAGATCGACCACAAGCAGCGCCGCCCCAAGGAGGATCGCTCCCAGGTGCTGCCGCTCGACCCCCGGGACCAGGACGTGCTGCGGGCCAAGCGCCTCGGCTCGGTTTCCTTCCGCGACAAGCGCATCTGAGCGCCTGGCTCTCTTCGCCCGCGTCGCACCCGCCTCGTATACTTGCTCCCAACAACTCCATACGGGGGTGAAATGGCTTCGACTCGGGCGGTTACCGCCTGGGAGAAGCGGGCCGAGGTCCCCGGATGCCTCGTTAAAAGCCGGGATGAAACAACTGCCAACTCTGAGCTGGCACTCGCTGCCTAGGAACTAGGCGGCCGTCCGCCGCGGGACGCCTGCGCCCGTGGACCGGGCGTCGCGAGCAGGCTGACGACGGTGGCTCCGCCTGGCGGCCACCGCCGGACACCGAAGTCGGGATAGCCGAGGGGTCCTCCGCCGGTGGGAGCCCCGAGGCGAGATCTATCCGCCGGCTACGCCCGTAGAAGACCCATCCGGTCGCTCGGGGACGCGGGTTCGATCCCCGCCACCTCCACGATCGACAGGGCTGCACAGACCTCTTGCATTCTCACAGGGAACGGCGTTTCGTGAGCACGTGCTGGAGGCTGGAGGGGTCCCCCGGCGCAGTCGGCCGTGTCGTCGGCGGGCCACTTGGCAAAGCGTCGCCTGCTTGATGGCTCTCGTGTTCGGCGCCTGCACGGGTGGCGGGGCGCCGATCCCCAGCACGACCAGCAAAGCCCCGACGCCCTTGGGGCCGACACCTTCGCCGGAGGGCTCCATTGTGCTCGTCGGGCACAGCCCACTCTACAAGCGTGGCATGAACGCCGGGCTGGCCGTGTGGCGCGACCACGCCTATGTGGGAAGCCGGACCGATGGATCCAAGCGCCACCTTCACCCCGGGGTCCTCGTGGTCGGCATCCGCGATCCGGCGCGCCCAAGGATGGTCGGCGAGATCGGACCCCCCCGCGAGGGAAATCCGGGGGAGACCTCGCGCGAGCTTCGGATCTGGCCCGAGCAGGAACTTCTGCTCGTGCTGAACTTTGGCTGCGACGCTCACATCCACGGCTGCGCGCGGCGCTTCGTCCGGCCCACGATCCGCTTCTACGACCTCAGTGGCAAGCTTGCGAATCGCCCCCGGCTCGTGTCCACGTACGAACCCTCCGAGACGCCCCACGAGTTCTACCTCTGGCAGGATCCCCAGGATCACGGACGGGCCCTCCTGTTCATGTCGACCCCAGATGGGCGCGATGCCCTGCTGGTGACAGACATCTCCCGCGCCCGAGAGGGGAGGTTCGAGGAGGTGGCCAGGTGGAGAGCGGACTTCCCCGACCCCGGGCCGAACAACAACCTCCACTCGCTCTCACTCTCTCCCGACGGGAAGGTCGCCTACCTCGCTCACCTGACGCGGGGATTCTTCATGATCGATACCTCGGAGGTCGCGCGAGGCGATGCCGAGCCCCAGATCCGGTTAGCCACCCCGATCGACAGACGGCTCGAGTGGCAAGGTTGGGGCGCACACAGCGCCGTTCCCATCCCCGGTCGTGGGCTCGTCCTGACAACCGACGAGGTGTACGGCAGAGACGAACCGGGCGGCGGCTGCCCCTGGGGATGGGTACGGGTCATCGACGTCACCGATCCGGCGTCTCCGGCGGTGCTCTCCGAGTACCGCGTCCTGCCGTACAACGACGCCACCAGGTGCGGAGAGATCCCGGAGCAACGCGATCGCCGGTCGAGCTTCTCCTCGCACAACCCCACGGTCACCGAACACCTTGCCTTCGTCGCCTGGCATAGCGCCGGACTCCAGGCATTGACGACCGCAGACCCTGCCCACCCCGCCCAGGTGGCGGAGTACCTATCCGAGCCGCTGGACGCGGTGACCACTGAGGACCCGGCGTTGAGCTCTGGCCTCGATAAGGTCGTCATGTGGAGCTATCCCGTGATTCAGGACGGCCTGATCTACGTGGTCGACGTTCGAAACGGGTTGTACGTGCTCCGGTACCAGGGTCCGTACGAGGACGAGGTGCTCTCAACCCGGTTCCTCGAAGGAAACTCGAACCTCTGGGGTGGGGAGTCCTGAGAGGGTCCTCGGCTGCACGATCGAGCCTCTGGCTCAAACCGATGAGCGAAGGCAAACGTAACTTCAGGCTGAAGCGCTGAGGAGTTCGCTGATTGGGGACGCGGCGAGCAAGGAGTTCGCGTGCTCGGCGGTCAACGTGGCTGAAAAGGCCCTGATCGCCTCTGCCGCTCGGTGGTATGCGGTCGCTGCGCCGTCGTCGTCGCCTCTCGCGTAGAGGGCCTTCCCCAGCGCCCCCATGGCGTCCCAACGGCCGGAGGGGGTGCCGAGCCGATTGGCGCCCTCCACCGCCGTGCGGAGCTCTCCCAGCCCTTCCTCCCACCGGCCCAGGGCGACGAGCGCCGTGCCGAGGATCGTTCGGGCCAACGTCTCGTACTTCAGCCGACGGCCTTGCTGGGCGAGCTCGATGGCCTTCAGCGCCTCCTCCACGGCCTGTTCCGGCCCCTCGGCTTGAAGGGCGATCTCGGCCCCGAGCGACGGCGAGGCGACCAGTGCCCAGCCATTCGTTCCAAGCCCCACCGTTCACCGCCGTCTCCCACAGGCCAGGCCAGTCGCGCTGGGCTCCTCCGACGTCGCCCTCCAGGAGGTCGGTGAAGATGAGATCGATCTGACCCTGCATCAAGGGCATGCCCCAGCCGACCGACTGCTTGACCAACTCGACTGCCTCTTCGTTCCGACGCCGTGCCTCGTCGAGGAGGAACAGATCGCGCAGCACCATCGTGGAGTTGTTGAGTGGATAGGGCAGCCACCCAGGCACCTCCAGCTCGCGAGCCCGGGCGATGACAGAGTCCAAGAGGGCGAGTGCTTCCTCGGCCTTGCCCATCGCGGCAAGCGTCAATCCATGCAACCCGCCGCCCCGGATCAACGCCTCTACGCTGTGAAGGGCACCTCCCAGCTCCCGAGTGCTTCGAGCCAGCTCGGCCGCGGTCTGGTAGTCGCCCGTCCAGTAGTAGTGATTGGCCTGATAGTTCTTGACCACCGCCAGGTCCATCGGCCTGGCACCCGGTACCCAGACCTCGATGGCCCGGTTGCCCAGCTCGATCGCCCGGTCGATGTCTCCCGCGTGGCCCCGCATCCCGTGCGCGGCGCTCACATATCCGAGAGAGGGCCCGAGGAGCTCCTGGTCGCCAAGCTGTTCCGCGAGCTCCTTCGCCCGTTCGGCAGATCTCAGGGTCGAATCCGTGTCCGCCAGCCAGAAAGCGGCTCGGGCCCGGCCGAACAGGGCTTCCATCTCATGTCGACCCTCGAGGATCGGCAGGATCTCGTCGAGCTCCGCGGCGCCCGCCCGGAAATCCGACAGATCGACCAGGGCCAAGGCCCGAAGGAGCCGGATGGCAATCCGGCGCTGCTCGTCGACGTCGCCGACCAGCTCAAGGGCCTTGGTGTACATATCGAGTGTCTCCTGCTTCGCCCACCGCTCCTGGCTTTGTTTGGCGGCCTGCAACAGGTAGTCGAGCGCCCGAGCCGGATCGCCGGCTTCATGCCAGTGGTGGGCAAGGAGCCACGCGAGGACGCCGGTCCGTTCTCCCACCGCCTCCTCGACGTACCTCGCCACGGCCCCATGCCGATCCCGCCGTTCCGCTCTCGGCAACGTGCCGTAGGCCACGTCTCGAATGAGGATGTGCTTGAAGGTGAACTCGAGGTCGCCCTCGAGCTGGCTGGAAGCAACGCGCCGGACAAAGTCCCTCTGCTCGAGCGCCTCGAGTACCGCGTCGACGTCGTCGAGTTCGCCAACAACCCGCAACATCTCCTTCCAGAACGTCTTGCCGATCACCGACGCGTCCAGGAGGCCGCGACGAACCTGGGGTGGGAGCGAATCGATCCGGGAGGCGATCGCGGCTCGGATCGTCGTGGGCAGTTGCGCCTCGCCCAGGCCCTCGGAGAGAGAACCTGCCAGCTCCTCGAGGAACAAGGGGTTTCCCTCGGCCACCTCCACGATGCGCTCGACGGCCGAGGCGAGCCCTTGTTCCCCAAGCGCATGCGAGGCCACTGTAGCGGCGTCCGCCGCTGACAACGGCTCCAGGGGGATGGTCGTGTGGGCGAGGTGACCGGTGCCCCACGATGGCCGGACGTCGAGGAGTTCCGGGCGAGCCAAGATGAGCAGGACGGCGGCGGCGTCTCTGACGCGCGACGCGAGGTAGTCGAGAAGGTCCAGCTGGCTCTGGTCCGCCCAGTGCACGTCCTCGAAAACGAACATCGTCGGCTGCTGCAAGGCGAGACTCTCCACCAGCCGCCGCGCCGCGAAGAAGAGATATGTGCGGTCCCGAGTAGGCGCGTCGACACCCAGGCCGAGCAGCAGAGAGAGGTATCGAGCCACTTCAGACACCTCTTCTGCAGGGAGGAGCGCGGCGACGGTCCGGTCGAGTTTTTCACGAGCCACGTGGGGAGGGTCGCTTTCGAAGATCCCCGAAACCTTCCTGACCTGTTCGGTGAACGCGCTGTATCCGATTCGTTCCTCATAGGGAAGGCATCGCCCCCGAACCGCTCGGCCGCCCTTGCCTTCGACGAGGTAGGACATGTCCCGCGACAGCCTCGACTTCCCGATCCCGGCCGGGCCCATGACGGTGAGTAGGTGGGGTCGCCGCTCCCTCACGGCTCGTTCCCAGATGGACTCGAGGAGAGCCATCTCCTGCTCCCGCCCGACGAGGGGAGCGCCCGTCACCGGGCGCTCGGCGGGGGCGGCGGTCGGAGCCACGGCCAACCAGGCCCGAACGGGTTCGCGTTTGCCTTTCGCCACGATCGGAGCGAGCTCCTCGTAGCCGATGACCTGGCGCGTGGCTCGGTAGGTCTCGTCCCCGACGATCAGCCGGCCCGGAGGTGCCGCCGTCTGCAGCCTGGAGGCAACGTTCACCGCGTCGCCCATGGCCAGCGCCGCGCCGGACTCGTGCCCCGAGCCGATGGACACGACGGCCTCGCCGGTGTTCACCGCCGCCCGGGCCGCGAGCTCGAGCCCGGGGTGCTCCTCGTTCAGTTCGGCGATGCCGGTGAGCACTCGGAGGCCAGCCCGTACGGCCCGCTCGGCGTCGTCGCCGTGGGCGAGCGGGGCGCCGAAGACTGCCATGACCGCGTCGCCGATGAACTTCTCGACCGTCCCCCCGTATTCCTCGATTTGCCGTTTGGCTCGGCTGTGGTAGAGCTGGAGCGCGTCCCGTACGTCCTCCGGGTCGGTCCGGTCCGATCGAGACGTGAAGCCAACCAGGTCCACGAAGAGCACGGAGACCAGCTTGCGCTCCTCGCGAGCCGCCATGGCCGGACGCAGCTCCGTCCCACACGCCTGACAGAACCGAGCTTGGCCTGAGACCGGCTCACCGCATCGGGGGCATGCCTCCACCGATCGGAAGCATAGGCCCGTCGGGGCAGGGGGTTGTATTCGGTTCGCCAGCGAGGCGCAGCTCGCCCCTTGCCAGCAGCCTTCGGGACCCAGAGGGGATGATACGAAGCGAATCCAAGAGAGGAAGCCGGTTCACACATCGTCCCGCCAGGTCCACGACCGAGCCGTCATTCCCGGGCGGGGCCGGTAGCCCCGCCGAGCTCCGCCAGCCGCCGCTCGAGCAGGCGCCGCTCGGCGTCGTCGTGGACCAGCGCCAGCGACCGGCGGTAGGCGTCGCGGGCCTCTGCGGTTCGACCGAGGCGGCGCAGCAGCTCGCCCCGCGTCGAGTGCAGGTAGTGGTAGTCCTCGAGGGCGAGGCGATCGACGATGTCGAGCCCCGCCTCGGGACCCCGTACCTCAGCGACCGCGACCGCCCTGTTCAGCTCGACGACCGGCGAGTCGGTGAGGCGGGATAGCTCGCCGTAGAGGGCAGCAATCTGGGGCCAGTCGCGCGGGTCATCGGCATGCAGGGACGAGATCCCCGCCTGCACGACGTAGGGACCGCGGCCGTGCAGGGCGAGGGCCCGGTCGAGCACCGCCCGGCCGTCGGCGATCTGTGCTGTATCCCAGAGCGAGGGGTCCTGGTCGGCGAGCAATACCAGGTCGCCGCCCCGAAACCGCGCCTTGCGGCGGGCGTCGAGCAGCAGCATCATGGCCAGCAGACCGTGCACCTCCGGCTCGTCTGGCATCAGCTCGGCCAGCGCCCGCCCGAGCCGAAGGGCCTCGGCCACCAGCTCGCAGCGGCCACCGTAGCCCTCGTTGAAGATCAGGTAGACGACCGCGAGCACGGCGACGAGCCGATCGGGCAGCAGGTGGTCGGGAGGCACCCGGAACGGGATCCCGGCGGCCTTGATCTTGCGCTTGGCCCGCACCAGGCGCTGGGCCATCGTCGGCTCGGGGACCAGGAAGGCGCGGGCGATCTCGCCGGTGGTGAGGCCGCCGAGCGTCCGCAGGGTCAGAGCGACCTGCGCGTCAGTGGCGAGTGCCGGATGACAGCAGGTGAAGACGAGCTCGAGTCGCTCGTCGGGAAAGCTCGTCGCGTCCATCGGGTCCTCCGATGCCTCAGGCACCTGGAGCAGGCGCGTCTTGGCGGCCAACGTGCGATCGCGGCGGATACGGTTGATGGCTCGGTTGCGCGCCGTCCTCAGTAGCCAAGCGCCCGGGTTGGCGGGGGTTCCGTCTCGCGGCCACCGCTCCGCCGCGATCGCGAAGGCCTCCTGTGCCGCTTCCTCGGCGAGGTCGAAGTCGCCGAGGAAGCCGATCAGCGCAGCGAGAACACGGCCCCACTGGTCGCGGAAAACCTGCTCGAGGATCGTTACCACTCCACGATCGGACGCACCTCGACCGCGCCGCCGAGGCGTGCTGCCGGGATCCGCGCGGCCAGCTCGATCGCAGCGTCGAGGTCGTCGGCCTCGAACAGGAGGTAGCCGCCGATCGATTCCTTGATCTCGACGAACGGGCCGTCGGTGGTCAGCGTCGTGCCATCCTGCACCCGCACGGTGGTTGCCGTCTCCGGAGCGTCCAGCCCGAGGCCGGGGGTGACGCCCGGGGTCTGGTTGATCGCCTGGTAGTCGGCGTATACGGCCTTCTGCTCGGCCTCGGAAAGGGTCGCCCACGCCTCGGGCGACCGCGGCGTCGGGGCGTCGCCCTGATGGATGAGCAGCATGTACTTCATCGCTTCCTCCTTCTCGGAAGGGTCGCCCATAAGACAAACGGGGAGCGACGAAATCGACAGCTCCGCGCAAGAAGACGATAGCTTCGATCTGAGCCACCGATCTGAGCCACCGATCTGAGCCGCCGATTTGACGCGAGCCGGCGGGAAGGGTATTTTACCTTTTGGTTATGTACGTGGAGGGGTGAATGCTGAAGACCACCGAACGGCTGGACCGCACCTTCGGGGCGCTCGCGGATCCCACGCGCCGGGCGATCCTCGCCCGACTGGCGGCGGGGGAGGCTTCCGTCACCGAGCTGGCGGAGCCGTTCGAGATGAGCCTGCCGGCGGTCTCGAAGCACCTCAAGGTGCTGGAGCGCGCCGGGCTCATCGCGCGGGGCCGGGAGCGGCAGTGGCGGCCGGCCCGCCTGGAGGCGGGACCGCTCAAGGAGGTTGCCGAGTGGACCGAGCGGTACCGGCGGTTCTGGGAAGAGTCCTACGATCGGCTTGACGAGTACCTGGACGAGCTCCAGGGACGAGGAAAGGAGAAGGGCGATGGGCGGAAGCGGTAGCAAGAAGCTCACCATCACTACCCCGTCGGACCGGGAGATCGTCATGACCCGGGTCTTCGACGCGCCGCGCGACCTGGTGTTCGAGGCGCACTCCTCATGCGAGCACATGTCGCACTGGTGGGGCCCGAGGCGCTATGAGATCGCGAAGTGCGATCTTGACTTCCGCCCAGGCGGGACGTGGCGCATCGTGCAGCGGGGCCGCAATGGCGACGAGCATGGATTCCGCGGCGAGTTCCGCGAGATCGTTCGCCCGGAGCGGATCGTGTGGACGTTCGAGTGGGAGGGTCTACCTGGACACATCTCGGTCCAAACCGTGCGGTTCGAGGAGCAGGATGGCAAGACCACGCTCACGGCCGTCGCCGCCTTCGACACGGTCGAGGACCGCGATGGGATGCTCCAGTCGGGGATGGAAGAGGGCTCGGCCGAGACCTACGACCGGCTGGACGAGTACCTGGAGGTCCTCAAGGGGGGCGCAGCCGGCTGACGAACCGCCCGCCGGGAACGGGCTGCCGAAGAATCGGCACGGAGGGCGGAGCGGCCCGCGGCGGCGCGCCCGATCCTCTACGGGCACATATCATGCGAGAAGATCAATTCGAGGAGGCAACCATGCAGAAGATCACTCCGTTCATGTGGTTCGATGACCAGGCCGAAGAGGCGGCGAACTTCTACGTGTCGCTTTTTTCCGGCCGAGGCGGCTCCGCTGCCGGTGGAAGCAAGGCGAAGATCGTCGACGTGGCCCGGTACGGGGAAGCGGGCGCACAGGCCTCGGGAAGACCAGAAGGATCGGCCATGACCGTAACGTTCCAGCTCGATGGTCAGGAGTTCATCGCCCTGAACGGCGGTCCAGAGTTCAAATTCACGGAAGCCGTCTCTTTCATGGTGAACTGCGAGAACCAAGAGGAAGTGGACGAGTTGTGGGACAGGCTCTCGGAGGGCGGAGAGCAGGGACCGTGCGGCTGGTTGAAAGACAGGTACGGCCTGTCCTGGCAGATCGTTCCCACCGCCTTGGGCGAGATGCTGCGCGACGAGGACCCGAAGAAAGCCGAACGGGTCATGGCAGCGATGCTGCAGATGAAGAAGATCGACATCCAGGCGTTGAAGCTCGCGTACGACGAGGAGTAGCTCGAGAGAGAGGATTCCCATGGCAGACCTGAACTTCAGCAACGTCATGATCGGATCGGCGCAACCGGAAGTGCTGGGGGAGTTCTACGCCCGGATCCTGGATCGACCGGCCGACATGAAAGAGGAAGGATGGTACGGCTGGCACGTGGGGGCAGCCTGGCTGTCCGTCGGCCAACACTCCGAGGTGAAGGGCAAGGCCAAAGAGCCTCAGCGCGTGATCCTGAACCTCGAAACCAAGGAAGTGAAGGAGGAGTTCGAGCGCATCAAGGCCGCTGGTGCGATGGTGGTCAAGGAACCCTACGAACTTCAAGGGATGTGGATCGCGACGTTCGCCGACCCCGACGGGAACTACTTCCAGCTGATGTCTCCGTGGGAGGAAGGGATTGCCGGGTAGGATCGAATAGCTTCCCCGGCCTCCACGTGCACGGAACACCTACATCCCGGCCTTCAGCGCCAGGGGCATGGGGCGAGACTGGCGGATTGCCCGCCATTGTGACAACCTCTGGCCGGCTCGTCGTCTAGGGGGAGGTCATGGGCCATGTCGAACGGTGTGGTGGAAAAGGCCAAGAACGCGGTCGTTAGCGTCGTACAGGGGGCGGGGGACATCGTGAGCGCCACCCGATCCGCTGCGACCGACATCGTGGTGGGCACGCTGAAAGATGTCGGTCAGATCACCGGCGCAGCCCTTGGCGTGGTGACGGATGCGGTCCGGGGGGCCCTTCAGGGCAGCAAGGAGGTCGGCGTCGAGGCGACGCAGGGAGCCCAGGCCGTCGTATCGGGGGCCGTGGAGGCCGTGAGCCAGGTCGGTGGCGACGTCGTCCTGGGCGCCAAGAACGCCGTCCGCGGTGCTGTGCAGGGTGCCGCCGACGTGGGCGGCGACGTGTCCGGTGTGGCTGTGGCTGCCGTCGAAGGAGCCGTGGCGGCGGCGGGCAAGGTGGGCGGGGACGTCACCAAGGTCGCCCGGGGGGCCGCCGAGCAAGCCCTGGAGTCCGTCGGGGAGGTCTCCGCCGGCGCCGTCGGAGCGGTCAAAAAAGGGCTCACGTCGGCCGCCTCCCTCCCCAGGGACGTCATACGCTCAGTCGTCGAGGGCGGGGACAAGAAGAAGTAGGAAGGCTGTGAGCTTGGCGTATGTGGGCGAAGCGCTTCGCCCGGGGTGCGCCTTCGAGCGCAGCGGCTAACCCGTCCTCCGGCGCTCGAGGCCATGACTCGGGGGCTTTCCACCCATGCGGCCGGCGAGCTCGCGCGCCGGCTTGCTCGCGGAGGGCAAGGAGTTCCTGAAGAACATTCCTGGGTGAGTTCGATTCCTCGCTGTCCCTCGTGTCGATCGAGGAAGCGGTGCGCCTTTGGTCAGTCGAAACAAGCGAAGGCTGCCACATGCGAACAGAAGTTCGATGTGTCAGTGACAAGTTGGCACTGATGGCTCCAGGTTCGAGTCTCGCCACCTCCAACAAGGTTCCTTGTTCGAACCGACCCCTGAAAAGCTCGGTCTGGTCGGTGGCTGTCGGGCTCGGTTCCGCGGTTGTGGGGCTCGGCGCTTCCGCAGTGGAGGCTGGCAGCTGCGGGTGGGGTCCCGCCCGACGGGCAGACCACCGCGAGGAGCGCCGGGGCCCTAATATCCGCCATCGATCGGGTCAGAGTCCTCGCGGTGCCACCAGGCCGTCAGGCGGCCGAGATTGCCGCACCTCCAGCCAGGGCCGGCCAGACGAGGCGCCGGTACGGAAGGGTTACACACCCGAGCGTTCGCCGTAACCCTCGAGATCTAGCCTCCCACTCCAGAGACCCGGAGAAGGGAGGGGAAGATGAAAGCGATCAGTCGACACACTCACGGTCGTTCCATGGGTGTCACTCTCATGAGCGGCTTGGTTCTGCTCCTAGTGGTCGGCGTGTTCCACCCGGCTGCGGCGGGCACCGTGGATCCGTCATCCGATCAGGAGATCGTGGTGCAGCTCGGCGTCCACCAGTTCGGGAACCTACGGGAGCCCGACGCGATCGTGGCCACCGCCGGCCCGCAGGACGTGGGCTTCTACGAGCCGGAGAACGGAGATGGAGATGCCTACGGCCCCGAGTCGTTCGAGGTGGCACTCGATGGATCGATCTGGCTCCTCGATTCGATCAACTACCAGCTGCTAGTGTGGGAGCCCGGCCAATCGACCGAGCCGGCGCGGATCGCGCTGCCTCTGGATCCGCTGGCGGCGATCGCCGACTTCGCCCTAGGGGTGAACGGAACGATCTACGCCACGTATATCGATTACGAGAGTGAAACGAAGACCCTGGGCCTGTGCGCTCTGACCCCGACCGGGGAGGTGCTGTGGAAGGCACCCACAATCATCGAGATCTTCAACGCTGAGTTGCTCACCGGCCCGGACGGGGCGATCTACGCGTACCTGACCGGAGATACGCAGACCTGGACCCCGCTCACCACTCCGGACGGCCAGGCCCTGACGGTTGACGAGCAGAGCGAGGCGACGACGTCCTACCAGCCGCTGGCCGGAGGGCAGCGCCTGACCAGGGAGTACGTCTCCCCCACCGAGGAGCGCTTCACCCTGACCGACCAGGACGGCCAGCTCGTGCACGCCTGGCTCGTGCAAAGCGATACGGAGCTGGCTTCCAACTTCACCACTCCCGCGCTGGTCGACGGCGACCTGGTCGCGGCGCTCGACGTCGCACAGCAGACCGAGAACGAGCACCTGTGGGAGTACCTGGTCCTTCGGCTGTCTCCGACAGGGGAGATCCAGCAGCAGTTCGCGCTCGACCGCCGTGCGGTGTGGGGAGACGACCTGTTCCCCGGAGTGCGGGTCGGCCCTGACGGCGAGCTGTACCAGCTCAGCACCGACCCCGCCACCGGGGCGAGCATCTCGATGTCCTCGCTCGATGCCGCCCCAGCCCCGGAGCCAAGCCCGAATCCCGTTCCCGCGAACGTCGAACCCGCGCCCGCGGCGCCCACTGTGAGGGCGGTTCCGGCTCAGCAGGCGACGCCCCGGGACGCGCCCGAGCCCCCTGCCGCAATTTCCCGGGTTGTTTCCCCTACGGCTCCCCTGGTCGCCTCCAAGCACACGGGCGGAGCGAACATCGTCGCCGTGGGACTGCTGGGTGGAGGGCTCATCGCACTGGGCGGCTGGTACTGGTACATGCGCCGGCGCCGGAAGGGCACCGGCGTTCCGGCCGCCCTTGCCCCGGACGTGGACTCACTGTCCGCTTTCGACTGGAGCGCCGACGATGTCGACGAAGCGTCGTGGGTCCGAGAGACAGCGCTCGTCGGGGCGGTCGAGCCGTCCCCCCAATCACCAGATGACACGACGACCCGATGAGAGATTGGCGATGGGCGGCCTGCGGGAAGACCCGCAGGCCACCACGCGCCTGCCTTGACCGCTCACCCGTTCTCAAGGAACTTGGACGCTTCCCGGTGCCGTTCAGCCCTGGAGGACGGGGTGGCCCGGGGACGTGATGAAGGCCGGGATGAGCCGCGGGACGAACTTCCCCTGCGGAGTGACCTTGATCTCGGCAACCGCCGTGGTCGCTCCGGCCGTGGAGAAGTTCGGCCAGACGAAGTTCCCAAGGCTGTAGAAGATCGGATGCCCTTTTGTAGATACCCATCGGCTGGAGACGGTGGGAGTGACTGCCGAAGACGATGTCCGCCCCCGTGTCGATGAAGCGGTGGCCCAGGGCGACGTCGACATCACGCGGCTGGGTGTCGAGCTCGACTCCCCAGTGGATGACTACGATGACGAGGTCGGCATCCTTCTTGGCGGCCTTCACCGACCTCACCATGGAGTCGTAATCGTGTCCGCCCGCGGTCCCGGGATGCCCGGGAGCGGCGACGGCTTGAGGATCGGGGTCGACCACCTTGTCGAAGCCCACCACGGCGATCGTCCACCCCTTCACGTCGAACATGGCCGGCATGCTCGCCTCCGCAGGGTCCTTCCCCGCGCCGACCGGGGCGATGCCGTGCTTGAGCAGGTTCTTCCTCGTGTCGAGGAGGGCCGCCGGGCCGTAGTCGTACGCGTGGTTGTTCCCGAGGTTCGCCACGTCGACCCCGGCCGCCTTCATGGCCGGCAGTGCCTTCGGATCGCCTCGGAAGCTGAACTCCTTGCCGGGGTACCTGGTTCCGAGGTTCGACACCGGGCATTCGCAGTTCACGAGCGAAAGGTCGTCCCGTTCGAACAGACCGCCGAGGCCCGACCACGCGTGCTCGTAGCCGTAGGCGCGAAAGGCGGGGATGTATCCGGGGTCGAGGTTGGTATCCCCCCGCGCCGTGGATCAGCAGGGCATGCTTCGCTCTGGTTGGGGTGGGAGTGGGCGACGGCGGGGAGGTGAAGGCGGTCGGCGTCGGGGAGAGCGTGGCCAGCGTTCTCGTCCCGTCGGCGGGCCCCCGAATCAGAGCCCGCGCCAGCGTCCCTGCGCCGGCCAGAGTGGCCGCGCCAAGAGCCAGGAGGAAGGAGCGCCTGCTGAGCCTTCGAGGAGGTTTGTCCTCGCTCACCGCGGCAGCGTACCAAGGTGGGGCGCGACGATCTCAGAAGGTGGCCGCGGTCTCGGCTAACGTCCGGGCAGCGTCGCCGTCTCCTCACGTCCTGGTGCTGTAGTGGAGGTGAACCACGCCGTTGCCGAAACGGCGTTCGTCCAGCAGTTCGAGCTTCAGGCGGACATTGTGGGGGAGGGACCGTGTGCCGCCTCCCACCACGATGGGCGCGACGAACAGGTGGCACTCGTCGACCAACCCGGCCTTGATCGCCTGGGCGGCGAGGTCGGGACCGCCCACGGTGATGTCAGGTCCCGCTGACGCTTTCATCTGCCGGACCGCGTCAGGGTCGAAGTCTCGCTCGATCCGCGTCCTGGCGCTCGATACCGTCTCCAGCGTCTTGGAGTACACGATCTTGTCGGCCGCCTGCCATATCTCCGCGAAGTCCCGCACGAAGGGCGCCTGGTCGATGAGGGTGATGGTTTCCCAGGCGACCATCACCTCGTACATCCGGCGCCCGTAGAGGTAGGTGCCGACCGGCCGCTCGAGGTCGTTGACGAAGGTGTGCACCTCCTCGTCCGGCTCGGCCCAGTCGAAGTTGCCGTCCTCGTCCGCTACGTACCCGTCGAGCGACATGATCGCCGAGTAGATCAGCTTGGCCATGGTGAGCCTCCCTTACGCACACGGATTGCGTTTTCGCAACCAGGCCAAAGAGCATAGGGAAGTGCTCCTGTAGTACAACCAGTTGTCCGGAGGGTTCGATGAGCAATGCCCACCGCTCGGAGTGTCCCCATCAACCGGTCGCTCGAGGTCTTCGCGACAAGTGGAGCCACCGCCATCTGCACGGTGGCTACGAATTAGGAGAGACGCCCTAGGGATCTCGAGCGGGCGACGGGCCTCGCCCGTCGAGCCTCCGCAGCAGGCGATCGAGCCCCACGCCTCCCGCGAAGACGAAGTAGTTCAGGAAGAACGGACCGATGATGGCCATGCCAGCCGTCTCTGAGGCGCTGGTCACCATGAACCCGAAGGCGTAGACGATGAGGACGACCAGGGCGATGCCGGTGACCAGCGACGCCGGGAGGGTACGGACGTACCGGACGTAGAACACGAGTGGGGCGCCCGAGAGCAGCAGCACGACCAGGAGTCCCGCCGCGAACCAGAGCGACGACCCGGCCTCCAGGCGAACCTGCGTGCTGGACCCGTTTGCCGGCACGCCGAGCATGGCCACGGCGATCCACCCGAACGAGGCGGCTTCCAGTCCACCCAGAACGAGCACCAGTCGGACCTTCCGATGCTCTCTTGGCCACGCGCGGAGATCCGCGGCCGCCCAACCCCAAATGGCTTGTAGCACGAGCCCCCCGGCATCGAAACGCGGATGCCGTTCAGTTGTCGTCCGGCGCGCATCGGAGCTTGACGGTCCCCGGTGTACTCTGAGCCTTCGTCCGTATCCGTTCGGAGGCATACCTAGGTCAGATGCAGCGTTCGACGCCGGTCATCCGGGTCGGTGACCTCGGCAAGACCTTCCGCGTCCCGGAGCGCGAGCCGGGTCTGCGGGCCGCCGCTCGCAGCCTGGTGCGCCGGCGGCATCGAGAGGTCCGAGCCGTCGATGGGATCACGTTCGAGGTCGGCGCCGGCGAGGTCGTGGGCTTCCTCGGGCCGAACGGGGCCGGCAAGACCACCACCCTGAAGATGCTGTCTGGCCTGCTCTACCCGACGTCGGGTACCGCCTCGGTCCTCGGCCACGTCCCATGGCGGCGGGAGAAGAGCTACCTGCGGCAGATCACCCTGATCATGGGCAACCGCAACCAGCTGCAGTGGGACATCCCCGCCCTGGACTCGTTCGACCTGATGCGGGCCATCTATCGGATCCCTCCGGAGGACTTCCGACAGACCCGGGATGAGTTCATCGAGCTGCTCGATCTGCAGGACATCGTCAGGAAGCCCATCCGGAACCTCTCGCTCGGTGAGCGGATGAAGATGGAGGTCGTCGGGGCCCTCCTGCACCGCCCCAAGGTGCTGTTCCTCGACGAGCCCACCATCGGACTCGATGTGACCATGCAGAGGCGGATCAGACAGTTCGTCGCGGAGTACAACCACCGCTTCGGCGCCACCGTGCTCCTGACCAGCCACTACATGGCCGACGTCCAGGCGCTCTGTCGGCGGGTGATCGTGATCCACCACGGGCAACTTCTTTACGACGGACCTCTGGCGAGCCTCGGCTCGCAGTTCGCCGCGTACAAGACCATCGGGCTCAGCCTCCACGACGGGTCAGTCGACCTTGCCTCCTACGGGGAGGTGATCCACCGGGATGGCGACCACGTGACCCTGCGAGTGCCCAGGGTCGACGCTCCTCGCGTTGCCGCGCGGCTCCTGGCCGAGGTCGCCGTGGCTGATCTCACCATCGAGGATCCTCCGATCGAAGACGTCATCGAGAAGGTGTTCGCCACGGAGCAGGTCGATTGAGCGTCGGAGCGGCCCCGGGGGCCGGGCTCACCTCTGCCCCGGCTCTCCCGGAAATGGGGCGGGTGCGCTCGATGGTCGACGTCTACGCCGCCCTGATCAAATACGCCGCCATCGAGCAGTTCCAGTACCGCCTGGCGGTGTACTTCTGGATGATCGGGATGATCGCGGAGCCGGTCATTTACCTGGTCGTGTGGTCGACCGTGGCGCGAGCCCAGGGAGGGTCGGTCGGCGGCTACACGCCCGGGGATTTCGCCGCCTACTACATCGTGTGGACGCTGGTTCGGAACATGAACATCGTGTTCACCCCGCTCGGATGGGAGTGGCGCATCCGCGAGGGCCAGCTGTCGGCGCAGCTCCTCAGGCCGCTGCACCCGATCCACTACGACCTCGGGGAGTTCGCCGGTGGCAAGCTCGTCGGGATCGTTCTCTGGCTGCCGGTCGGCGCCATCCTCATCCTCGCGTTCCGTCCAACGCTCCATCCGAACGTCCTCGAGATCCTCGTGTTCGCCATCGCCATCTGGGGCGCTTACCTGATCCGCTCCTTGTTCCAATGGGTGATGGGGATGATCACGTTCTGGACGACCATGATCGGCGCGATCGCCGAGACCTGGTACATCGCCGAGATGTTGCTGTCCGGGCGGCTGGTCCCGTTGACCCTGATGCCGCCATGGGTCCAGAGGGTGGCCGACTTCCTGCCGTTCAAGTGGACGTTCGGCTACCCGATCGAGGCGCTCGTGGGGCAGCTCTCCACCTCGCAGCTCCTGGGCGGTCTGGCCATGCAAGCGCTGTGGATCGTGGTCGGAGCGCTCGCGGTCAGGGTGGTCTGGCGGGCTGGCGTCCGGCGCTACTCCGCGGTGGGCGGGTGACAGACCGACAGCGGCCGGAGCCGCTTCGGGTTGCCCGCCTCGCTTTGCTGTTCTTCCGAGTGGGGGCGATGAACGAGCTGCAATACAGGGTCAACTTCGTCCTTCAGATCTTTCATTCGTTCCTTGCCTTGGGAGTCGGCCTGGCGGTCCTGGGCTTGGTGTTCAGCCACACCACCGCACTCAGAGGGTGGACCCGTCCCGAACTGCTGGCGGTGATGGGGGTGCACATCCTCATGGGTGGGCTGATCGGGGTGAGCATCCAGCCGAACATGAGCCGCCTGATGGAGGACGTCCGGCAGGGAACGTTGGATTACGCGCTCACGAAGCCGGAAGACGCGCAAGTCCTGGTGAGCGTGCGTGAAGTCCGCATCTGGAAGGTCGTGGACGTGCTGATCGGGGCGATCCTGCTGGCGGTGGCCGTCGCCCAGCTCCAGCGAGGAGTCGGCCTCTGGGACGCCTTCGGCTTCGCCGTCGCCCTGGTCCTCGGTGGCCTGATCATCTACAGCTTCTGGTTGGCCCTAGCCTGCCTGGCGTTCTGGGTGGTGCGGATCTGGGAGACGGTCGAGCTGTTCGAGGGCGTGTACCAGGCGGGCCGGTGGCCGGTGGGGATCTATCCGTTATGGCTTCGCATGGGGCTGACGTTCCTGGTCCCGCTGGCCTTTGCGATCACAGTCCCCGCCCGCGCCATCACGTCGCGCCTCAGCGGGAGTTCCCTCCTCGCCGCGGCCGTCTTCACGGTCGTGATCCTCGCGCTCGCCAGGTGGCTGTGGACGGTGGGCCTTCGCCGGTACTCCGGCGCCTCGGCCTGAGCTCTAGGTCCGGACCCGGAGGTCCTCCAGGCCTCGGATGATGTAGGCGGGCTTCCACTGGGGTTCGGCGAGCAACTCCATCTGGGGGAACCGGCGAAGCAGCGTGGACAGGGAGATCTCCAGCTCCAGCCTGGCCAGCGGCGCGCCTAGACAGAAGTGGATGCCGGCTCCGAAGGAGAGATGAGGGTTGTCCTCCCTCGTGATGTCCAGTCGGTCCGGGTCCTCGAACACCGCGGGATCGTGGTTCGCGGAGCCGAACAGCAGCCCCAGCTCCGAACCCTTGGGCACGCGAACCCCGCACACCTCGGAGTCCTCCAGGACCCACCGCTCGAACATCTGCAGGGGCGTGTCGTAGCGCATGAGCTCCTCGACGGCGCGAGGGATTTGTGAGTGGTCGCGTCGAAGCAACGCCAGCTGGTCCGGATTGCGGAACAGGGACAACCAGCCGTTCCCAGTCACGTTCACCGTGGCTTCGTGGCCGGCGTTGAGCACGAGCACGCACGTCCCGATGAGCTCGTCCTCGGTGAGCCGCTGCCCCTCATCGACGACCTGGGCCAGCGCGCTGATCAGATCGTTCCTGGGATGAGCCCGGCGGTTCCGGGACAGGGTTCGCAGGTAGTCGGAGAACTCGACGCTGGCCTTGACGGCTCGTCGGGCGTACTCCTCCGAGGGGTTCAGCTCGTACATCAGGCAGATCTCGGCCGACCAGGGCCGGAGCAGGTGCCGGTCGGCGTCCGGCACGCCCAGCATCTCGGCGATCACCGCCACGGGGAGCGGCTCGGCGATGGCCGAGATGAGGTCGAACTCGCCGCCGCCGGCAACCCGGTCGACCAGGCCGTCCATGATGCCCTGGATGGGCGGTCGCATCCCCTCCACCATGCGGGGCGTGAAGGCCCTCGACACGAGCTTGCGCACGCGCGTGTGGTCCGGCGGCTCCATGTCGAGGATCCCGCTCCGGATGAGGTGCCAGAACGGCCCGTGCCATTCGGGTTCTTCCGGCCGTCCCATCTCGGCATGGGTGGCCTGGTGGTGATACGTGCGGCCGAACCTCCGGTCGCGCAGCAACGTGTTCACGTCCTGGTATCTGGAGACGAGCCAGTGGTCGTTGGATTCGTCGTAGAGGATGGGGGCGAGCTGGCGGAGCTGGGCGTACGCGGGATAGGGGGTCGCGATGAAGGAGGGGTCCCCCGGATCGAACCCGAGCTCGCGGGGAGTGAGGTCCTGTCGGAGCATGGCCCGTGCCATGGTACGTCTCCCGCGCGACCCGGTGAGGGCGTCCCCGGGAAGACCTCACCGGAACCGCCGAAGCGGGTAGAGCCGTAACCCTACAGTTACCTTCGGGCGAACCGACAGTTGCTGTGAGGGCACATGATCGACCCCATGAAGTCGCTGAGGCGTTCGAAGCTCCTGATCTGGCTGGTGTTGGTGCTCCCCCTCGGAGCGGCCGCCTGCGGGACCACGGCCGGCTCGAGCACACCACCGACCTCCCCCGCCTCCTCCCTCGTCTCCACGGTGACCCCAGCCTCGCCCTCGCCCGCGAGCTCACCCAGTCCCTCGTCCCCCCCGGTGTTCCACAGCACTACCTCCGTCATCGACGCCGCCACGCGGGCCCGGATGGCCTCCTCCTGGCACCCGGGCTGCCCCGTCGCGATCCGGGACCTCCGGTACCTCACGATGTCGTACTGGGGCTTCGACGGCGCCGTGCACACCGGCGAGATGGTCGTCAACCGGAGCGTGGCCGGAGCCGTGGTGAAGGTGTTCGGCAAGCTGTTCGGAGCGCGTTTCCCCATGCGGCGGATGCGGTTGGTGGACGCGTATGACGGCGACGACGACCGGTCCATGGCCGCGAACAACACGTCGGCCTTCAACTGCCGGGCGGTGACGGGAGGAACGTCATGGTCGCAGCACGCGTACGGGTGGGCGATCGACATCAACCCGATCCAGAACCCCTATGTGTCCCGCGGAGGGACGGTGCTTCCCCCGGCGGGCGCCCCGTACGCCAATCGCTCTCTCACCGCCAAGGGCATGATCCACGCGGGGGATGCCGTGGTGAGGGCCTTCGCCTCGGTCGGGTGGGGATGGGGCGGAAGCTGGTCCGGGACCCGCGACTACCAGCACTTCTCCGCGACGGGCCGGTAAGGCCTCAGCCCGGGAGCCCGCTCGCTCCCTAGAACACCTGAGAGCACCACGGCGGAGGGTCCCACGCGAACATGGCGTCCGCTCGAGCCAGTGCCCCCGGCACCACCTCCACCGCCCGCGACGCTCGCCGAAGCGCACGGAAGCGCGTCCCGCCGAGGTAGGCGGCGGCGAGGTCCGCGGCGTCCACGATGAACTCGACAGCCTTCTTCGTCGGGCGGCAGTCGGCGCCCGCTTGTCCTCCATCGAGCTCGAAGCGTCCCTCGTTCCACGGACAGAACGAGTCCCGGACTTCGAAGGTCACCTTCCCTTCCGCCGAGAATTTCCGCGCCGCCAGCGCGGCAGGGACGTCCACGAGCCTGAGCCACAGCGCGTCGCCGAGGCGAAAGCGGAGGGCCCGAGGGTGAGCCAGCATGTGGAAGAGCGGCTCATCTCCCGGTCGGCCCCAGCTCTCGATGGTCCCGACGAGGTCCATGTCGAAGCAGAGCCGCCACAGGGCCGCGTACGCCTCGGTAGTGACCGCCATGAGCTCTCGGACGTGGATCGTGTTGCTCGGGATGCCCTCGGGCCAGTCGGCTTTCACCCGGTACGCGACGTACCCTTCCGGCCCCTCGGTGGACTCATACACCGCGAAGAACAGCGGGCTGGCCCCGTCCCGATAGCGCTCGAGATCGGCGTAGTCGTGCTCCCACTGGGCTTTCGTTCGGCCGATCATCCCCGGGTACTGTTCGACCACGCGCTCGTGTACACGAGGGAACAGGGCCATGGCCTCGTCTCTCAGCACCTGTCGGACGCTCCCCTCCCACTGCACGGGCCGAGCGAATGCGGTGCGCGAGCGGTCGATCTCGAACCGTCCCACCAAGGTGCAGAGGCCGTAGCCGAACCGCTGGTAGATGGCCCCTTCCGAGGCCCACAGCCCGGCCAGGAGCTCCCCCGCGTCCCGAACCTCGTCGAGCTGCCGGCGCATCAGCATGGTGAGGAGCCCCCGGCGGCGGTGGGTGGGCCTGACCGCCACCGCGGTCACCCCGGCCATGGGGAGCTTTCCGCCCGGCACCGTGACGTGCAAGGACTCAGCGGCCGCCGTGGCGACGATCGTCCCGGCCTCGAATGCGGCCAGCGACCGTTCAAACTCGAAGACCTTCCGCCAGAGTTCGAGCTCTTCGGGACTGGGCTGGTGGCCGAAGGCGCTCTCCGCGGCCACGGCGAAGTCGCCGTACTCCTCAGGCGTGATGGGACGGATCTCGATGTCCAAGGGGTTCCTCCCGAACGCTCGGACCAGATTATGACGGCCTGCCCGCCCGGCAAGCAGCAGCGCGCCTGGCGCACAGGTACCATTACCGCAGCATGGAGGACGTTCAGGAATGGCCGTACACCTGGGAGGGGAAAGGGGGGCCCTTCACGATCCTGCTCTCCCCGGGCGTATTCGCCCCCACCCGCACGAGCTTCGAGATCGCCGAGGGCCTCAGGATCAACCCTGGTGAAACCGTGATCGACGTCGGGTCGGGGTCCGGCGTGCTCTCGTTTGTGGCGTCCAGGCTGGGAGCCGGCCGGGTGTTCGGAACAGACGTCAACCCGCAGGCGGTCGAGATGGCCCGGCGCAACGCCGTGATCCTGGGACTCGACACGGTCGACTTCCGAGAGGGGAACCTGTTCGATCCGCTCGTCGGGATCAGGGCCGACGTGGTGATCGGCGACGTCTCCGGTATCCCCGACGACATCGCGGCAGCCTCCGACTGGTTCCCGGGAGGATTCAGCGGTGGTCCCACGGGAGCCGAGGTACCCGTGGCCATGCTCGAAGGGGCCCGCGAGCACTTGGCTCCAGGAGGCCGTCTCTATCTGCCCACCGGCTCCATCCAGGACGAGGGCGCCGTCCTTCGGGCCGCCCGTCGCATCTTCGGGGGGCGCATGCTCAAGCTCCGCGAACGCGTCCTTCCCTTGCCCGGCAAGGTCACGGAGAGCGCCGTGGTACGCCGGCTCATGGACTCCGGGGTGGTTCAGTTCATCCGGCGAGGGAGCCGCCTGTTGTGGGAGCTGCGCATCTGGGAGTGCACGGCTCCGCCCGAACGCTGATCGCACCGCAGAGCTCGCCCCCCGAGCGCCGCCTCCTGGCCGAGGAAGTCCTCGTCGTCCTGTCCCTCTCGCTGCTGGCCAGCGCGGTCGAAGCCATCCTCAGTTACCTCGAGGCGCCGGTGAACCGCGGCATCCCGGTCGCTCTGTTCCCAAACGTCGAGCTGGCCCGTCAGCTCGCCGGTATCGTGTTCGCCCTGGCCCCGGTGTGGCTAGTGGTCCACCTCGCCAGGCGGAGCGGTGAAGGCCTGAAGCCGTTCGGGCTGGGGACCGCAACCCTCGCCCCAGACGTGGCGTGGGGGGCCCTCGGCGCGCTGGGCGTGGCCGCGGTCGGCCTCTGCATCTACCTCGGGGCCATCGCGTTGAACGTCAACCGGTTCGTGGTGCCCGTACCGCCGCTCGGGCACTGGTGGACCGTGCCGGTGCTCGCCCTGGGGGCGCTGCAGAGCGGCCTCCTCGAGGAAGTCGTGGCGGTCGGGTATCTGATCCGCCGCTTGGAGCAGCTGCGGTGGCCATCCGCCGCGGCCGTGGGCGGCAGCGCGCTCCTTCGCGGCTGTTACCACCTCTACCAGGGATGGGGTGGCTTCGCCGGGAATTTCGTTCTGGGACTCGCCTTCGGTTACGCGTTCACGCGGTGGCGCCGGACATGGCCACTGGTCACCGCGCACTTCGTGGTCGACACGCTGGCCGGGGTGGGCTACATCGTGTTCCGTGGCCACTGTTTGGGGAGCCTTTGTATCCCCCGCTGAATCGGCCGCCGGAACGCTCCTTGCCTTGACATCGAACCGGGTTGGAGTGAGGCTTCCTCGGTCCAGCGAGAGCCTTCGGCGGCCATCGAAGGGGGAAGGGGTGTCTATGAAGCGACGATTCGCCATTTCGGTCATCGTCGGCCTGGTCACAACGATGGCGTTGCTGCTGCCGAGCACGGCCACGGCGGCGGGCTCCGATCCGAAGCCGATCCCCGGCGGTATCCAGGTCCCGGAAGGACCGTTCATCCACGTGTTCCTGCCCGGTCCGGTCGAATTGGGGTTGATGGGGGAAAACGTGGAGCCGAGCGTCATCACGGACTTCGACGGCTTCACGGGCCTCGCGTACATCAACGGGACCGCCACGGACGCCGACGGCAATTCGTACACATTGGCGACGGATATCCGCGTGTTCCAGGGCACATACGTCTCCGAGGACGGAACGGTCCTGTCCGGTACGTTCGCCCTCATATGAATTGACCTCTTCGACCCCAGTTCGGGGGAACAGGTCCACGACTTCAACGGAGACATCGCGGAAAGCGGGCTGTTCTGGACGGTCCAGATCCCGGACGGCGCGCTCACCATCAGCAAGAATCTGAAGACGGCCACGCTGCACGTCGAGGACGTTGCCGTGGTCGACAGCCACGTCATCTTCGGGGAGGACGAAGTCCCAGCAACAGTCAGCTTCGACGTTACCTGGACTGGCTCCGGCGCCCGGCACCACTACAAGCCGGGATCGGACGACCCGACGGACCCCACGAACTTCGACGGCAAGTTCCGCGAAGGCGTGGCCACGGGTACGTTCTCCGGCTCCAACTCAGAGGGGTTCAGCTTCACCTCGGACCCCGGCGCAACGTCGGAAGGTGTTTTCGCGGAGCTCGGGACGGAAAGCAACGGTTCCTTCCTGAAGTAGTCCACGTTCGGTTGGCTGGAAGAGGGGGCGCGGGAGCGCCCCCTCTTCTTGTTCCCGCCCGTTCGACGAACCTGCGCGACTAGGATGGATCCATGGCCGAGACGATTCGGGAGGAGGTCCGGCTCACCCGCTTCAGCCACGGCGCCGGTTGAGCGTGCAAGCTCGCTCCGAGCGACCTGGCCCAGGTCCTGGGCCTCCTGACCCCAACCGAATATCCGCCCGAGGTGCTGGTCTCCCCGGCCACCGGGGACGACGCGGCCGTCTATGTCCTGCCGAACGGGCTGGGCCTGGTGCAGACGGTCGACTTCTTCACGCCCATCGTCGACGACCCGTTCGACTGGGGGAGGGTGGCCGCCGCCAACGCGATGTCCGACGTGTACGCGATGGGAGGCAGACCGATCACCGCGCTCAACCTGGTGGCCTGGCCCGTGCAGCAGCTCTCCCTGGACCTGCTGGCTCGGGTCCTGGAGGGTGGGGCGGCTGTGGCGAGGGAGGCCGGCGTTGTGATCGTCGGCGGCCACTCCATCCACGATCCCGAGCCGAAGTACGGGATGGCGGTCACCGGGTTCGTCGATCCCGACAAGATCGTGCGCAACTCCACGATGCGACCGGGTGACCGGCTGTTCCTCACCAAGCCACTGGGGCTGGGCATCATCAGCACGGCGATCAAGCGGGGCGAGGCCACGGCCGAACAACGCACGCTGGCCGTGGAGACGATGGCGGCGCTGAACGCGGCCGCTTGCGAGGTGATGGTGGAAGTGGGCGTGTCCGGCGCCACGGACGTCACAGGGTTCGGATTGCTCGGCCACCTGCACATCGCCCTTGCGGCCGCCGGCTTCTCGGCCCTTCTTGATGCGGCGGCCGTGCCGCTCCTCCCGGGCACGCTCGCCCTCGCCGAGGCCGGCGTCGTCCCCTCGGGGACCCGTTCGAATCACGCTTTCGTGTCGCCGAACACGGTCTGGAGCGATCTGCCGGAGGCCGAGCAACTCGTCCTGGCCGACGCCCAGACCTCGGGGGGTCTGGTGATCGCGGTGACCGGCGAACGTGCCGGCGCCCTCCGAGAGAAGCTTTCCAAGCGGGGAGTCCTAGCCGCTGAGATCGGGACGGTCGAGGACGGCGGTCCCGGCCATCTGGAGATACGGGGCCGGGTCGGTCGCTGAGGACGCACGGAAAGCTCCAAACGCCTGGACGCGCCGCAGGGCGGTGGTGCTAAATTCAACTCAAGAGGTAGGAAATCGCCCCGCCCGGGGCGGGGTTGACCGCCGAAGATCGGAAGCAAGCGAGCGAAGGTGATCGAGATCCCGGCCGATATCAGAGACCAGATGGTCGAACACGCGGTGGCGTCGCTGCCCAATGAAGCGTGTGGGCTCCTGGCCGGGCGGGATGGGCGAGTGGAGCGTTTCTATCCCATGGCCAATGCGGACCGCAGCCGGAGCACCTACCGGCTTGACCCCAAGGATCATTTCCAGGTGTTCAACGAGATCGAGAAGAAGGGATGGGAGCTGGCCGGGATCTTCCACTCGCACACCCACACCGAGGCCTACCCTTCGGAAACGGATCGGCAGCAGGCCTTCTATCCGGATGCCCGCCACGTGCTGGTGTCGCTTGCCGACCGGTCCAATCCTTCACTCCGCGCTTACACCATCGTCGAGGGCGTGGTCGAAGAGGAAGAGGCGAGGATCTCGTGACGGCCTTCCCCGCCTTCACCGAGGACCAGGTGCTTCGGTACTCGCGCCACATCATCCTGCCGAAGATCGGGGCGATCGGACAGCGCAAGCTGCTGGACGCCAAGGTCCTGTGCGTCGGGGCGGGCGGGCTGGGCTCCCCGGCCGCGATGTACCTGGCGGCAGCCGGAGTGGGCACGCTGGGGATCGTGGACTTCGACCGGGTCGACGTGACGAACCTCCAGCGCCAGCTCCTGCACGACACGAGCGACGTGGGGCGGCCCAAGGTGGACTCGGCGGCGGAGCGGTTGAGCGACATCAACCCCGAGGTCAACGTAGTCAAGCACAACGTCGTCCTGTCGTCGGACAACGCCTTCGACGTCCTGGGGCCCTACGACCTCGTCGTAGACGGCTCGGACAACTTCCCGGTGCGCTATCTGGTGAACGACGCCACGCAGATGCTCGGCAAGCCGCTGGTCTACGGATCGATCTTCCAGTTCGACGGGCAGGCCACCGTCTTCTTGCCCGGGCATGACACCCCCTGCTACCGGTGTCTGTTCCCCGAGCCCCCGCCGCCCGGCACGGTGCCGTCCTGCGCGGAGGGCGGCGTGTTCGGAGTGCTGCCCGGCATCATTGGTTCCATCCAGGCCGTCGAGGCCATCAAGCTGATCACGGGGATCGGCGAGCCGCTGGTCGGCCGCTTGCTGCTCTTCGACGCGCTCCAGATGGACTTCACCACCGTCAAGCTGCGCTGGGACCCGGACTGCCCGGTGTGCGGGAGGCATCCGACGGTCACCGAGCTGATCGACTACGACGCGTTCTGCGGCCTCCGCGCCGGCGAGACTCCACCCGAGGCCGAGCACGGCATGAAGACCACCGTGGAGGCGTGACGCCATGCCCGTGAAGGTCAAGGTCCCCACCATCCTGCGGAAGTACGTGGGCGGACAGGCCCTGGTCGAGGCCAACGGGGGCCGGACGGTGGGAGAGGTGCTCGACGATCTCGACCGGCGCTTTCCGGGAATCAAGGAGCGCATCGTGACCGGGGGCGGGGACCTCCACCGTTTCGTGAACGTGTACGTGAACGAGGAGGACGTCCGCTACCTCGGGTCACTCGAGGCGGAGGTCCAAGAGGGCGACACCGTCTCGATCCTGCCGGCCGTGGCCGGCGGCTCGGCCTGAAAACCCGCCCCAGGGCCGCCAACGCTCAGCTTCGTCTCAGCTTGGAACCGGCAAACTGGAAGCCGCACTGAACACCAAGCCCAGCATCCTCGTCGTCGACGATGAGCCCTCCCTGCGGGAGGCCTTGAAGCGTGCCCTCCAGCTGGACGGGTACGTGGTCGACCTGGCCGCCGACGGGAACGAGGCGCTGGACCGGCTGGGGAAGCTCGCCCCCGACGCGATCGTCCTCGACATCCTCATGCCGGGCATCGATGGACTGGAGGTGTGCCGGTTCCTCCGCCGGATCGGCGACCGGACCCCCATCCTCATGCTGACCGCGCGGGACGCGGTGACCGATCGGGTGGAAGGGCTGGACGCGGGGGCGGATGACTATCTCGTCAAACCCTTCGCGCTGGAGGAATTGCTGGCCCGGGTCCGGGCGCTGCTCCGCAGGATCGCCCCGGACGGCGACGGCGAAGGGGGCTTGCTGCGGTTCGGCGACCTCGCGCTGGACCCCCCGGCGCACGCGGCGTGGCGCGGCGAGCGGAAGATCGAGCTCACCCGGACAGAGTTCAACCTGCTGCAGCAGTTCATGCTGCACCCCGGCCGCGTCCTCACGCGCGACTTCATCTTCGATCAGGTGTGGGGCTTCGACTTCGGCCCCGCGTCGAACTCCCTCGAGGTCTACGTCGGCTACCTTCGCCGCAAGACCGAGGCCGAGGGAGAGCCCCGGCTCATCCACACGATCCGCGGCGTGGGTTACGTGCTGCGGGAGCCGGCGTGACCTTCCGGGCCCGACTCACGCTGGTGGCCACCGTGGCCGTAGCCGTGGCCATCATCCTTGCCTCTTGGGTGATCTATCTGATCGTGCGCGGCCAGCTGCGAGGGCAGGTCGACGGGGCCCTCCGAAGCAGGCTGCGCGCGGTCTCCTACACGGTCGGACCCGGCACTCTCCGCATCAACTTCCCCGACCTGCCGCTCGGAGGGGCCAGCGGCTACGCGCAGCTGGTCAACGCCCAGGGGAACTCCGCCCGCCAGGAGGAAGGCCGGATCGAGCTCCCCGTCACGGACCGCGTCCAGGCCGTGGCGGCCGGGCGGGAGCCCGCCTTCTTCCAGGACGCGGTGGTGGCCGGGCTCCACGTTCGGATCCTGACCGCGAGGATCGGCCCGGGATGGGCGGTCGAGCTGGCCCGGCCGCTGGACGAGGTGGACCGCTCGTTGCACCGGTTGGGGCTGTTGTTGGTCCTGGTGAGCTTGGGCGGAGTGGCGCTGGCGGGGGCACTGGGTTGGGCCATCGCCCGGACATCGGTCGCGCCGGTCAGAAGGCTTTCTGACGCGACCGAACACGTCATCTCCACTGGCGACCTTACGCTGCGGGTCGACCCGCAGGGTTCGGACGAGCTGTCGCGGCTGGCCGCGAGCTTCAACACGATGCTCGGCGTCCTTGAGGCCTCGCTCACCACGCAGCGCCAGCTGGTGGCCGACGCCTCGCACGAACTTCGGACGCCGCTCACCAGCATCCGCACCAACATCGAGGTGATGTCTCGAAGCGACCGGCTGTCCATCGAGGAGCGCCGAGAGCTCTTGAAGGACGTGGTCGCTCAGCTCGAGGACCTGTCGGTCCTGGTAGGTGACCTCGTGGAGCTGGCCCGGGGGAGCGAGCCGAAGCTCGAGCCGGAAGACGTCCGGTTGGACGAGGTGGTGGAGCGAGCGGTGGACGTGGCACGCCGCCGGTCGCCCGGCGTTCGGTTCACAACCTCGCTGGAGCCCACGGTGGTGCGGGGAGTGTCCTCCCGCCTGGAGCGGGCTGTCGGCAATCTCCTGGACAACGCGGCCAAGTGGAGCCCGCCCGAGCAGGAGGTGAAGGTCATCTTGGGCAACGGAGAACTGTTGGTGCGGGATCACGGACCGGGGATCGACCAGGCCGACCTCCCGTTCGTGTTCGACCGTTTCTACCGCTCGCCGTCAGCCCGAGGTCTCCCCGGTTCCGGGCTGGGCCTGGCCATCGTCCGGCAAGTGGCCGAGTCGCACGGAGGCCGGGTCAGCGCGGAGGTGGCGCCGGGCGGGGGAGCGCTGTTCCGACTCAGCTTTCCGACCCTGGCCGCGCCCCAGGCGCGCTGCTAGGCTTGCATCCCTGCCCGCTGGGCTGGTTCGCTGACGAATAGGAGGCTTGATGGGCTCGGCGTTCGAGGCGGTCCGCGGTTTCTACGAACAAGCAGCCGAAAAGCTCGGGCTCGAGCTCTCGTTGCGCGAAGCCCTGTCCACGCACGCGCGTGAGGTCACCGTCCAGGTCCGGGTCCCCATGGACTTCGGCGGCTTCAAGGTCTTCCGGGGCTATCGCGTCCAGCACAACAATGCCCGGGGGCCGTTCAAGGGTGGGTTGCGGTTTCATCCGAAGGTGAGCCTCGACGAGATTCGAACGTTCGCCATGCTCATGACGTGGAAGACCGCACTCATGAACATCCCGTTCGGGGGTGGAAAGGGTGGCGTGCAGGTGGATCCGAAGCTCTTGTCCGAGGCCGAGCTGGAACGCTTGTCGCGCGGGTTCATGCGGGCCATCGCGGACTTCATCGGGCCACAGGTGGACGTCCCCGCTCCCGACGTCAACACGACGCCGCAGATCATGGCGTGGATGGCCGACGAGTACTCGCGGAAGTACGGCCCGAATCCCGCGGTGATCACGGGCAAGCCGGTCGTGGTCGGTGGGTCGCTCGGGCGCGACGCGGCCACCGGCCGGGGTTCGGCCATCTGCCTGGAGCGGCTGGTGAAGTTCCGTGGATGGAACCGCGAGGACACGCGCGTGGCCATTCAGGGCTACGGCAACGCCGGTTCGTGGCTGGCCGTCATCTTGCGCGAGCTGGGGTACCCGGTGATCGCCGTGTCCGACAGCAAGGGCGGGGTGCTCGCCGAGAACGGGCTGGACCCCAAGGCCGTCCTCCGGCACAAGCGGGACACGGGGAGCGTGGTGGGATTCTCTGGCGCCGAGACGATCGAGGGCGACGACATCATCGGCCTCGACTGCGAGGTTCTCACGGTGGCCGCCCTGGAAGAAGCCGTCACCGGTGAGAACGCCGACCGCGTGAAGGCCCAAGTGGTCCTGGAGACCGCGAACTATCCCGTCACTCCGGAAGCCGACCCCATCCTGGCCGAGCGAGGGATCACCGTGGTGCCCGACATCCTGGCCTCCGGGGGTGGCGTGGCCGTTTCCTACCTCGAGTGGGTCCAGGACCTCCAGCGCGAGCAGTGGCTGGAGGACCGGGTGAACTCGCGGCTGACCGAGCTGATGGGGGCCGCCACCGACCAGGTCATGGGCCGCGCGGATTCCGAGGGCCTCTCGCTCCGAGAGGCGGCCTATCTCATCGGCGTGGAGCGGGTGGCCGAAGCGGAGATCGCCCGCGGCTACCGGTAGGAGTGGCGCGGAAGGCGGGCTCGGCTCGGCGTCGTTTGACCGATTCGCCACATCCCCTTTCCTGGCATATGCTTGGGATCCAAGGGATCGCAAGGCGGTACCCACGCCCGGTCGGTCGCGGGAGACCGAAAGCCCCCTACAGGGGGCAGCCAATCGGGACGCATGGTCGCCTCCTTTCGATCCCTTGTTGCTTATCTCCCTTGCCCCAGCCGTGATCACCGTTCGATGCTCGCATGCCTGAGCACCGGTACGGGATCGTGGGCGCTGGACGGCAGGGGACGGCGGCCGCCTACGATCTGATCGTTCGAGGAGAGGCCGCTTCGGTCGAACTTGCCGACATCGACTCGGCTTTGGCGCGGAAGGCTGCCGAACGGGTCAATCGACTGACGGGGTCCGAACGCGCTTCGGCGGCTCGGGTCGATGCTGCCGACCGACGCTCGTTGGTGGCGTTCCTTTCGCCGCTGGACGCCTTCCTGAGTTCGGCGTCGTATCGGCTCAACCTCGGAGTGAGCGCGGCCGCCCTCGAAGCGGGCACGCACATGTGCGACCTGGGGGGAAACATGAAGGTCGTCCGGCGGCAGCTCGAATTGGACGGGTCGGCCAGGGACCGAGGCGTGTGCATCGTCCCGGACTGCGGCGAGGCTCCGGGCCTGGCCAGCAACCTCATGGCCTACGGCCTGACGCTGCTCGACCGCGCCGACGAGCTCATCCTGTACGACGGTGGGCTGCCGGTCCGTCCCGTCCCGCCGTGGAACTACGTGCTGACCTTCAACGTCGACGGCTTGACCAGCGAGTACGACGGAACGACGACCTGGCGGGTCGACGGGAAGCTCGTCGAGGTGGATTGTCTCGACGCGTCGGAAGACGAGCTGGTCGGCTTCGAACCGCCGCTGGGCACGCTCGAGGCGTCCGCCGCGGCCACCGGCTCCACCACCCCGTGGACGCTCGGCGAGCGGGTCCGGACGCTCAAGGCGAAGGTCCTTCGGTATCCGGGGCACGCCGCGCAATTCCGGGCGTTCCGCGACCTGGGCCTGTTCAGCGAGGAGCCCATCGACGTCGACGGAACGAAGGTGATCCCGCGAGACCTCTTCCACGCGTGGCTGGAGCCGAAGATCCGAGCGAGATCAGAGGACCGCGACGTGGTCGTTGCGCGGGTTGTCGCCCGCGGGGACAGCGAGGGGCGACCGGCTGAGGCCGTCGTCGAGCTGCGCGTCCAACACGACGAGGAGCTCGGCTTCACCGCGATGGAGCAAGCCACCGGCTGGCACGCCGCCATCGTGTGCCACCTGATGGCCAGCGGCCAGATCAAGCCTGGTGCAACGCCCGTGGAGCTGGCGGTCGACCCTCACCTGATGATCGCCGAGTTGCGCGCCCGCGGCTTCGAGGTCTCCGCAACCGTCGAGCCTGCCCACCCCATACCGAATCCCGGTTGACGACCGGGCACCAGCTGGCAGGTCGAGAAACGGCTTAGGCGCGCTTGCGGGGTGGGTCGAAGAACGGGAGGGAGACCACCGTAGCGGGGGCGCGGCCTCGCCGGGCCTCCACCGTCCACTCCACCTCGAGCCGGGTGCCGTCCTCAGCGTGCTCCTTCGACACCGACGCCAGCGAGATGGCCTTCTTCAGGATCGGGCTCCACGTCGTGCTGGTGGCCCGGCCTGCCTGGCGCCGGCCCGCGTAGACGGGGACGGGCTCGCGGGAAGTCAGTGGGGAGAGCATTGGCGGGAGGTCCTGGGCGGCGAACAATGATTCGATGCCGGTCCAGTCGATCTCCAGCCCGACCAGGCGCCGGGCCGGGCCGCCGGCGGCCCGCTCGGCCTCCAGGGCCCCTTTCCCCACGAAGTCCCCCTTGTCGAACTTCGTCAGCGTGCCCAGTATCCCGAGCTCGAACGGCGAGTAGGCCTGCTCGGGGATCAAGGCGCGGCGCGAGCTCGTGTAGTCGACTTCGAGCAGGATCAGCCCCGCCTCGACCCTGACCACGTCGAGCGCCAGCATGCCGGCCGGCCGGATCGCGTAGCCATGGCCCACTTCCGTGAGGACGTCCCACACGTCGCAGGCCCTGTCCGCTTCCACCCAAAGCTCATAGCCGAGGTCGCCCGTGTATCCCGTCCGGGTCACGTCCACGGAGATGTCCCTGACCTTCGACGGGCGCCTGCGGAAATACTTCAGGTCCGCGAACCCCTCCTCCGTGGCGGTTTCCAGGACGGACCTGGACATCGGCCCTTGCAGCGCAACGGCGGCGAGCGTTTCGGTGATCTCCTCGACCTCGACGTCGAGTCCTCGGGCGTTCAACCGGAACCACCGAAGCGAAGGGTCCGCCGCCGTCCAACGGTAGGTGGTCTCGTCGAGGCGGGTGACGGTCCCGTCGTCCACCACCTTGCCGTGCTCGTCGCACCAGCACGTGTAGTAGACCTGGTCCACCTGGAGCCTGGTGGCGTCTCTGGTGATGACCCGATCGACCAGCCGCATCGAATCGGGACCCGATACCCGGTACTTGAACAGGGGCGTCACGTCGATGAGGGCCGCCGCCTCTCGGATCGCGTTGTACTCGATATCGGGCGCGTCGGCGTAGACACTCGCCGCGAAGTAGCCCGACCACTCCCGCCATTGCATCTTGCGGTTGAGCGGCAAGGTCCTGGGATGGAACGCGGTCCCCATGCTCAACTCGGCGTCACGGCGCGGATTCTCTCAGAGTTTCGCTGCCCTACCGGACACCCCGGGTACTCCGGTGGAGCCCCAGCCGACCAGCCCCGTCCCGTAAAGTAGGCGCGCTCGAGGAGGTTCGGTGACGGAACGGTACGACGCGATCGTCGTCGGTGGCGGGCACAATGGACTGGTATGCGCCGCCTACCTGGCCAAGGGCGGCCTCCGGACGCTCGTCGTGGAGCGCCGGCACATCCTGGGCGGGGCCGCCGTGACCGAAGAGGTCTTCCCGGGCTTTCGGTTCAGCGTGGCGTCCTACGTGGTGAGCCTGCTCCGGCCGGAGATCATCCGGGAGCTCGAGCTTCCCAAGCATGGCCTGGAGATCCTCCCGCTCGACGGAACGTTCACGCCGCTCGACGGCGATCACTTGTGGCGGGTGAACGACCACGGCCGAACCATGCGGGAGCTTCGTCGCTGGTCCCGAACGGACGCCGAAGCGTACGAGGAGTACGGCCGGCTCATGGTCGACATGGCGCGCTTCATCAAGCCCATCCTCTCTGTGGTGCCGCCCGACCCGGGCCGGCTGGATCCTCGCCCGTGGTTCCCGATGGTTCGCCTGGCCCGCCGGTTCCGCGATCTCCCGGAGCGGCACCAGGCCACGTTCCTGCAGCTGATGACCATGAGCGCGGCAGACTTCCTCGATCAGTGGTTCGAGACCGATCCGCTGAAGGCCACCATGGCCGCCTCCGGCATCATCGGGACGTTCCAGGGTGTCCGCTCTCCAGGCACTGCCTATGTCCTCCTTCACCATTACATGGGAGAGATCGACGGCGCCTTTCGGGCCTGGGGCATCCCCAAAGGTGGGACGGGTGGGGTCAGCGGCGCCATCGCCTCGGCAGCGCGAACCGCCGGCGCGGAGATCCGAACGGAGGCCCCGGTGGCCCGAGTCTTGGTGCGACACGGGCGGGCGGCGGGCGTGGCGCTCGAGTCCGGCGAGGAGATCGAGGCCGGGGCCGTCCTGTCCAGCGCCGACGTTCACCGTACGCTGATCGACCTGGTTGACTCGGGAACGCTCCCGCCGGAGTTCGAAGAGGAGGTCCGCCGGTACAAGTTCCGGGGATCCTCCGGGAAGGTGAACCTGGCGCTCGACGGTCTTCCGGAGTTCGCGTGCCTTCCGAACGCCGAGACCAACGAGCACCTCAGAGGCGCCGTCAGCTTCTCGCCCAGCGTCGATTACATAGAGCGGGCGTACGACGACGCCAAGTACGGGCGGTTCAGCCGGCGACCGTACATCGACATGGTGATCCCCACGTTGGTCGATCCGGCGATGGCCCCGCCTGGCAAACACGTGATGAGCTGCTTCGTCCAATTCGCCCCGTACCACCTGGCCGACGGCGAACCGGACTGGGACCAGCAGCGCGAAGCCTTCGGCGACGCCGTCGTCGACACCATCGCCGAGCGGGCCCCCAACATCCGGGACCTGATCCTGCACCGCCAGGTCCTCACCCCGCTCGACGTGGAGCGTGACCTCGGCCTGACAGAGGGGAACATCTTCCAGGGCGAGCTCAGTCTCGAGCAGTTGTTCTTCAGCCGGCCCGTGCCTGGGTGGGCCCGGTTCCGAACCCCGGTGGACGGTCTCTGGCTGTGCGGCTCCTCCACCCACCCGGGCGGCGGGATCATGGGGGCGCCCGGAAGGATCGCCGCCCTCGAGCTGCTGAGGGAACGCCGGAGGGGGGCGTGACCCCGGCCCCAAGCCAGACGTATGACGCCGCCGTCATCGGGGGCGGCCACAACGGGCTGGTCTGCTCGGCCTATCTGGCGCGAGCCGGCCTTCGAGTGGTCGTGCTGGAGCGGCGGGATCGCGTGGGCGGGGCGCTCGGCGACGCTCCGGTCGCGCCGGGCTTCCATGTTCCGGCGCTGGCCCACACCGTGGGGCGTCTACGGGATTCGGTGGTCCGCGACCTCCGGCTCACCGACCGCGGCCTCTCCTTCATCCGGCCCGACGTTCGTGCCTTCGCGCCGGGGCTCGACGGCCGGTCACTCACGCTGTGGGCGGATCCTGCCCGTTCGGCGCAAGAACTTGGGGCATGGTCGGCGAAGGATGCCGAACGCTTCCCGGCATTCGATCGGAAGGTCCGATCGTTGGCGAGCTTCCTGGCCCACCTCCACGCATCCACCCCCCCCGACCTGAAGCAGCCGGGCGTGGCCGACGCGGTGAGCGGCCTCCGGCTGGCGCGGGCCTTTCGAAAGCTCGGCACGAAGGCCGCCCGGGAGATCCTCCGCGTGCTGCCCATGGCGGTTGCCGATTTCGTCGGAGAGGCCTTCGACACCGATGCCCTGCGCGCCGCCATCGCCACCCGCGGCGTCCAGTACGCGGCGATGGGGCCCTGGTCGGCGGGGACCACGTCCGTCTTGCTGTCGGACGTCGCCGGGAACGACGGAGGCGCGGCCGGGCAGACGGTGTTCGCCCGGGGCGGGCCGTCGGCTCTGGCCGACGCACTCGGCTCGGCAGCCCGGCGGTTCGGGGCGGAGGTTCGAACCGACGCCGAGGTGGTCCAGGTGATTGCGTCGGGGCACCGGGCGACGGGCGTCGCGCTGGCGAGCGGGGAAGAGATCCGAGCTCCCGTCGTGGTGTCCGGAGCGGATCCCAAGCGGACGTTGCTGGGGCTGGTGGACCCGGTCGTCCTCGGACCGATGCTTGCCTGGCGGGCCGGCAACCTGCGCCTTCCAGGCGTCGTCGGGAAGGTGAACCTGGCCCTCTCCGGACTGCCCCGGTTCGCGACCTCGGGTGGAGAGGACCGGGTGCGGCTGCAAGGCCGCATCCTCATCGCTCCCGGGATCGATTACCTCGAGCGAGCCTTCGACGCCTCGAAGTACGGCCGGATGTCCGAGGAGCCGTATCTGGAGGCCACGATCCCGAGCCTCCTCGACCCATCGCTGGCGCCCCCGGGGCAGCACGCGATGAGCGTCCTGGTCCAGTGGGCTCCCTACCACCTGCGAGAGGGCTCGTGGGAAGCCGAACGGGAAGGGCTTGCCGACCTCGTGCTGAAGACGCTGGAGGCCTACGCGCCGGGCATCGCCGACCTGGTGGTGGGCCGCGAGGTCCTCACCCCGCTGGATCTGGAACGTGACTACGGCCTCACCGAAGGCCATCCACTGCACGGCGAGCCGGCCCTGGACCAGTTCTTCGCCTGGCGGCCGTTGCTCGGGTCCGCTCGCTACCGCCTGCCCCTTCCGGGCCTCTACCTGTGCGGGGCTGGGGCCCATCCCGGCGGCGGGATCACCGGAGCCCCCGGGGCGAACGCGGCGCGAGAGATCGTCGCCGACCGGAAGGGGAAGCGGCGCAAGGCCTGAACGGGAAAAGAGACGCGCTGGCCGGGTCGGCTACTGCCCGGCGTTGCCGCCGGACTTGATCACGAACACCGTCTGGGCGGCCCCGTAGAAACCGTGAGTGCAGTCCTCGATCTCCAGCGATAAGGGGATGCCGCAGCTCGCGTACTGCTCCACGGCCGAGCGGGGCCACCGGTAGGCCGTGAGCGGAACTGGGTCCGGCCCCCCGGTCACGATGACATCGTCCACGATGATCAGCCAGTCCCCCAGAGAACGATCAGCGGCGAACAGCCGGAAAAGGTGGCGCTGGGCGGGGATCATGATGGCCCCCCACCGCTGGCGGTGGGGGGTGGTCTCCTGGAATCCGAGCGCCACGGTCCCGTCCGTCGACGGCAGCGGGGTCAGCTCGAGCCGCTTGTTCGGAGTCACCGAGTCCAACAGCTGCAGGGTCGATTGCCGAACGTCGGTGGGCGGCGCCTTCGCCTCCCCCGACGTGACCTCCGGCGGGGCGAACAGGTACTGGACATAGGGCTGGGCGATGACGGCCAGGCCGCCCCACTGGGCGATCTGTTCTGGAGTGGGCTGAGCGGGGTTCTGGCCGTCCAGGGCCTGCTGACCGGACCCCTGCGAGGCCGGAGGCGGGCTGTCCACGATCACCCGGGGCCGGCTGCAGGCCGAGGCGATCAGGAGGACACAAACCGGCAACGAGGCCAGCAAGAGCCTCCGGAGCATGCCTGCAGGGTACCCCATTCCTTCGGATATGGATACGTGCGATCGGGTAGCGGCCGATCTCATACCTTTTTCATCGGCAGGTTGGATCGACCGGTCGAGGTCGTGTCGGCCGGCGCTGGCATAATCCTGGCGATGCGGGCGGGCGACATCCTCGAGGCCATCGGCGAAACCCCGCTGGTCGGCATCCAGCGCCTCTCGCCACGCCCGGGCGTGATGTTGTGGGCCAAGCTGGAGGGGCAGAACCCGACCGGTTCGCTGAAGGACCGGATCGCGCTTCGAATGATCGAAGCGGCCGAGGCCGAGGGCACCCTCCGTCCGGGCAAGGTCATCCTGGAGCCCACGTCGGGCAACACCGGGATCTCCCTGGCCATGGTTGCCAGCCGCAAGGGCTACGGCCTGAGCGTAGTGATCCCCGAGAACGCCAGCGAAGAGCGGGTGCGGCTGCTCGAGCTGTTCGGCGCCGAGATCGTGTTCACCCCCGGCGACAAGGGAACGAACGGTGCCATCGAGGTGGCCGAGCGGATGGCTCGCGACGACAAGTACTTCATGCCGTTCCAGTACGGCAACCCGGCGAACCCACAGGCCCACTACGACGGGACGGGGGCCGAGATCGTGCGCGATCTCCCGGAGGTCACCCACTTCGTTGCCGGCCTGGGGACCGGGGGAACCCTGACCGGGGCAGGCCACAGGCTGAAGGAACACAATGCGGACATCAAGGTCATCGCCGCCGAGCCCGAGCTCGGCGAGCTCGTGTACGGGCTGCGCTCGCTGGATGAAGGGTTCATCCCGCCGATCCTGGACGAGTCGGTCCTTGACGCCAAGTTCCTGGTGTCCTCCGGCGACGCGCTCCGGGCGACGCGGGACCTCACGAAAGAAGAGGGCATCTTCGCGGGCCTCTCCTCGGGCGCCGTCCTGCACGTGGCCAGGCGCGTGGCCGAACGGCTGGACGCCGGGAACGTGGTGTGCCTGTTGGCCGACGGGGGATGGAAGTATCTGTCCACGGAGGCCTGGTCGCCGGACCTCGACCTCGCCAGGAAGCAGGTCGAGGAGACACTTTGGTGGTGAGAGGCGGAGTGGATGGCTGACCCGAGGCCGATCGGCGTGTTCGACTCGGGTGTGGGTGGCTTGACCGTGGCCCGGGCCATCATCGACCTCCTGCCCGGCGAGCCGCTGCTGTACGTGGGCGACACGGCGCGCTTCCCTTACGGCCCGAAGCCCCTGGAGGAGATCAAGCGGTACGCCCTGGAGATCGCCACCTACCTGGTCGATCGCGGCGTGAAGCTCCTGGTCGTGGCGTGCAATTCGATCGAGGTAGCCGCCATCGAAGAGGTCGGGGTCTCGGCGGACGTCCCGGTCGTCGGGGTCATCGACCCCGGGGTTCGGGCCGCGGTGCGGGCGACCCACAATCGCCGGATCGGGATGATCGGAACCGAAGCTACGGTGAAGAGCGGAGCTTACGACCGGGCGGTGGCCAGGACGCGTAAGGACGTCGAGCTGTTTCCTCAGGCCTGTCCGGTCTTCGTGGAATTCGTCGAACGCGGTGACACGTCCAGCCCCCAGCTGTTCGCGGCCGCCCGCGAGTACCTCGCTCCACTCCAGGCAGCGAACGTCGACACGCTGATCCTGGGCTGTACCCATTACCCCATGCTGTCGGGGCTCATCGCCCGGGTCATGGGGCGGGACGTGGCGCTCATCTCCTCCGCCGATGAGACGGCGAAGGACGTGTACGAGGAGCTGGTGGCCGGTGCTCTCCGGGCGTCGGGTGCTCCAACGCACGAGTTCGTCTGCACGGGGGATCCGGGAACCTTTCGAACGGTCGCCGAGCGTTTCCTGAGCCCGTCCATCCCCGAGGTGCGCTCGGTCGTTCCCGGCGGGTTCCGGGCCGCCGTGGGGGAGGGTTGATGGACCTCGTGGTGTTGGGGTCCGGCGGTGGATGGGCCGGACCGGGGGGAGCGGGCTGTGGGTACCTGCTCGCGGCGGACGGCTTCAACCTGTGGGTCGATCTCGGGAGTGGCACGCTGGCGAACCTCCAGCAGCACGTGACCCTGGAGGACGTGGACGCCGTGGTCGTCTCCCACCGACATTTCGACCACTTCCTGGACATCTACTCGTTCTACCTGGCGCGGTGGTACGCGACCGAACAGCCTCCCATCCCGTTGTTCGCTCCGCCGGGCATGTTCGAGCATGCGCTCCAGCTGGAGGAGGACCTGCCGAAGGCGTTCCGATCCACGGTGGTGAACCCGGGACAGGACTTCGAGGCCGGGCCGCTTCGCGTGCGCACCGCGCAGATGCGCCATCCGGTCCCCACCCTGGGCATGCGGTTCGAGTTCGACGGGCAGACCCTCGCCTACAGTGCCGATACCGCTCCCAACGACGAGCTCGTCCGCCTGGCTCACCGCGCCGATGTGCTCCTGGCCGAGGCCACGTGGATCGAGATGCCGTCCTGGGGCGACCCCATCCACATGACGGCGTCACAGGCCGGCGAGATGGCACGGGAAGCAGGCGTGGGCCGCCTGGTGATCACGCACGTGTGGCCGACCAACCCGAAGGACACGGTGGAGCAGCGGGCCGCCGAGGCGTTCGGCGGATCGGTGACGCTAGCCGTGGAAGGCATGAGGATCGCGCCATGACCGAAGGCGGCGTTCGGGTCGACGGGCGAGGCCCCCGTGACATTCGCCCCCTCAAGGTCGAGATGGGCTACCTGGAGTGGGCCGAAGGGTCCGCGTTGCTCGAGATGGGGAAGACCCGGGTGCTCGTCTCCGCGTCCTACGAACCGAAGGTCCCCAAATTCCTCCACGGCAGTGGGAGCGGTTGGGTCACCGCCGAGTACGCCATGCTGCCTCGGGCCACCGCGTCGCGAACCCCCCGGGAGGTGCAAGCGGGCCGCCCTTCCGGCCGCACCCAGGAGATTCAGCGGCTGGTGGGCCGGTCGCTCCGCTCGATCGCGGCCCTGGAGCGGATGGGGGAATGCACGATCTGGATCGACTGCGACGTGCTCCAGGCGGACGGAGGGACCCGGACCGCCTCCATCACGGCCGGCTACCTGGCCCTGGCCCAGGCGGTGGGGCGGCTGGCGGCCGGTGGCGCCCTGCCGGCCGACGTCCTGCCAGATTCCGTGGCGGCCGTGAGCGCCGGCATCGTTGGTGAGGAACTGCTCCTCGACTTGTGCTACGAGGAGGACGCCCGTGCCGAGGTCGACTTCAACGTCGTGATGACCGGGAAGGGTCAGCTGGTTGAGGTGCAAGGGACGGCCGAAGGAAGAGCCTTCTCCCGGCGGCAGCTGGATGCCCTGGTCGACCTCGCCGCCGACGGGATCGAGCAGATCACCGAGTTCCAGCGACAGGTGCTAGCCGGCTGAGGTGGGGTTCCCCTCCGAGCTGGCGCTGGCCACCAGGAACGAAGGGAAGATCCGGGAGATCCTCCAGATATGCGCCGACTGGCCCGTGCGTTGGGCCCTGGCCCCAGAGGTCGAGGGCGGACCCGAACACCGCGTGGCGTTCTGGCCGGACGTACGGGAGACGGGCCAGACCTACTTGGAGAACGCGCTCCTCAAGGCCGGGGTCGCGGCCCGTGCGGCCGGGGTGCCGGCGGTGGCCGACGACTCGGGGATCGAAGTGGATGCGCTGGGCGGCGAACCGGGTCCGCGGTCGGCACGATTCGCCGGACCACAGGCGACAGATGAGCAGAACCTCCGCCTGCTGATCGAACGGGTCGGCGACGTCCCCGACAACCTTCGCACGGCGTGCTATCGATGCGTGGCAGCGTGCGCGTGGCCCGACGGGCGCGAGGTATGGGCCGAGGGCCTGTGCCAGGGGCGCCTGATCCTCGAACCGCGCGGCTCCGGAGGCTTCGGCTACGACCCCATCTTCATTCCACAACGCGAGCCGCATCGGACCATGGCCGAGCTGCCACCGGAGGAGAAGAACGCCATCAGTCACCGCGGTCGGGCCCTGCGCTCCCTCGGTGACCGGCTCCGAGCCGATCCCTAGCCGGTCTTAGCGGAGGACGATGTCGTCGCCGGATGCTGTGGCGATCCCGGCGGCGACCAGGGCCGGGGACCCGGGGAGAACGCGAAGGGGCAGGGCCTCGCCACCGGGACCGAGCCTTCGCCGGATCGCGTCCTCGTCCCCGTTGACCTCGACCCAGGCCAATCCCCTGGGTGAGGCAGGGTGGAACATCGTGGTCCGCCCCGGATGGAGTGCCGGAGGCACCAGCCAGGAGATGAAGAAGGGCCGGGAAGGATCGGCCATCGCTTCCGGCAGCCCTGCCGATCGCCATCGGAGGGTGGTCCCGTCAGGCCGAACGCGGGAACCCTCCGACGCGGTGAGTCCCAGGCGATCGATGGCTTCGTCGAACGGATCCACCGCCACGCACCATCCGATGAGTCGGTCTCCCTCTTCCACCGTGGAGAGCAGATGGCGCCCCAGCTCGCTCTGCGTCGCTTGCTCCTCGTCGACCACCCCCAGCAGCTCCACGTAGTTCGATCCAAGCGGCACGATCCGGTTGCCGGTTCCCCATCCCACGTGGTGCCCGCCGACCACCGAGCCCAGCCCGAAGTCCGCAAGCAGCCGGCGAGCGGCGACATCGAGATCTCGAACCCCGAGCACGACGTGATCGATACGAGTGGCAGACACGCGGCTCGATTATGCTCCGCCCGCCGCGCCACGGGCCGAGGCTTCGCTCAGCTCGAGTGGCGCTTTTCTCGGACCCGGTCGGGCGTCCCGCGGTCGGCGGTTTCGTTCTGGGTGACGGTTCTCTCCGACTCGGACACCGCCCGGAGCGCCTCGCCCACCTCCCTGGTGCTCGCGTCGGCCCAGGCCACGTCGCCCAAAGCGAGGATGCCGACCAGTTCGTTTCGCTTCATCACGGGAAGGCGCCTGACCTGATGCTTCGCCATCAGCTCACGAGCCTCGGACAAGCGCATGTCGGGAGTGACCGTCACGGGAGACTTCGTGGCGATGTCACCGACCCTCACCGACCGAGGGTCCTGACGCTCGGCCAGCACCCGGACGACGAGGTCGCGGTCCGTGACCACCCCGACCAGCTCACCGTCTCGAACCACCGGAAGAGCGCCAACGTCCTCCGACTTCATGAGGCCGGCCGCGTCGGCCGCGCTCATATCCGCCCGGATCGTCTGCGGGGCTTCGGTCATGGCATGGCGAACCAGGATCGACATAGCGGGAACCTCCTTGGGAGGGCCTCAGCCCTGTAATTTACTCGCCCGTCACGGCCGGTACCCGCCCGAACGTGTGATCGACCCATCTGGTTCGCCCGGGAGTGCTGGGGGTATATGGGTTGCCGTGCCGGACATGTCGTTCGAGGGCTGGGCCGTCGACGAGCCGACGTTCTTGCGCGTGGCGGGCGAAGCCATCGCTGCGATTGAGGAGCACGAGGTTCCCTATGCCTTCATCGGAGGGATCGCCTCGGCCTTGCACGGCCGGCCTCGATGGACCCACGACGTCGACCTGTTCGTCCGGCCCGAGGACGCGGGGCGGGCTCTGGAGGCGTTGGGGGAGGCGGGGTTCGCCACCCAGAGGACCGATGACTTCTGGCTGTTCAAGGGCATCAAGGAAGGAGTCCTCGTCGACGTGATCTTCCGGTCCACCGGCGACATCTACCTCGACGATGAGATGCTGGCCCGGTCCTCCGTCGAGGAATTCAAGGGACTGTCGATCCGAGTGGTCGCACCGGAAGACCTCGTGGTGATCAAGGCGATTGTCCATGACGAGAAGACCCCGCGCCACTGGTTCGACGCGCTCGGCATCATCGCCCGATCGGAGCTCGACTGGTCCTACCTGGTGTGGCGGGCGAGGCAGGCACGCCACCGGGTGGCGAGCCTCCTGCTGTACGGGCAGTCCAACGACCTGCCCGTGCCGGCGTCGGCGATCCGTGAACTGATCGAGATTCTCCCCGAGCCCGCTCCCTCCGGGGGACCACGTCTGCTCGGTCGAAGGGAGTCGGCGTGACAGACACTGCGTCCCAGCCAGACCACTACCTGGTGCAACACGTCCGGGAGGCGTTGGCCAACGACCCGCGGGTCAGCGAGCTGCATGTCGAGGTGACGGTCACCACCGATCGGGTGTTCATCACCGGCACCGTCCCTTCGGAGGAACGCCGGGAGGTGATCGCCGCCGTGGTCCGGGAACTCCTTCCCCAGCACCACGTGAGCAACCACGTGACGGTCGAACCGATCTCTGGAGCACCCGAGGTCGAGAGGCTGGGATGATCCGCATCGCCGCGGTGGGCGACCTTCACTTCGGGGCCGACCTACGGGGAACGCTTCGCCCCCATCTCGAGTCGCTCCCCGACCAGGCCGACGTCCTGCTCTTGGCCGGTGACCTCACACGGGTCGGAGACCCGGACGAGGCGGCCGTCCTCGCCGAAGAGCTGCGCGACTCCCCGGTCCCCATCGTGGCCGTGCTGGGGAACCACGACTACCACTCCGACCGCGAGGACGAGGTGCGCAAGATCTTGAAGGAAAGCGGTGTCCGAGTGCTCGAAGGCGAGGCCGTGGTGCTCGAGGTGGATGGCGGCCGGCTGGGCGTGGGGGGATCGAAGGGGTTCGGAGGCGGCTTCGTCGGGGCATGCGGGAGCGACTTCGGAGAGCCCGAAATGAAGGCGTTCGTGCGGCATACCAAGGAGATCGCCGCCGCCTTGGAGGAGGCCATCGCCGGCCTCGAGACCGATGTCCGGGTGGCGCTCATGCATTACGCCCCGGTCGACCAGACGCTGCAGGGTGAGCGGCCAGAGATCTACCCGTTCCTGGGCAGCTACCTGCTGGCCGAGGCGGTTGATCGCGCCGGGGCCTCCCTGGCGCTGCACGGGCACGCCCATCGAGGGATCGAGAAGGGTGTCACTCCCGGTGGTGTCCCCGTCCGCAACGTCGCCCTCCCCGTCATCCGGCGGCCCTACAACGTGTACTGCATCGAAGATGGCCGCGCTCTCGGCTGACGTCCCCGAGCCCCAGGACGCGGCCCGGGCCGCCGGCCTGCGCTACGTGAGCGACGCCGCGCCGGGCATCGGCCGGAGGCGGGCCGGGCGTGGGTTCGCCTATGTGGGGCCCGGCGGGGGCCGGATCAGCGACCAGGACGTCCTCGCCAGGGTCAAGTCCCTGGCCGTCCCTCCTGCCTGGGCCGACGTGTGGATCTGCCCGGATCCTCGCGGCCACATCCAGGCCACGGGACGAGACGCCCGAGGACGCAAGCAGTACCGGTACCACGCGGTGTGGCGGCAGGTCCGCGACGAGACCAAGTACGAGCGGATGATCGCGTTCGGCGAAGCCCTGCCGTCGATCCGGCAGCAAGTGGCCGCCGACCTGTCGCAGCATGGGCTCCCTCGAGAGAAGGTGCTAGCCGCGGTGGTTCGCCTCCTCGACGGAACCCTGGTGCGCATCGGAAACCCCGAGTACGCGCGAGAGAACGGGTCCTACGGGCTGAGCACCATGCGGGACGACCACGTGAACGTGTTTGGGTCGAGGTTGCGGTTCCGCTTTCGCGGCAAGGGCGGGAAGCCCGTGGCTGTCGACATCAGCGACCGGCGCCTGGCTCGCGTGATCAAGCGTTGCCAGGACCTTCCGGGTGAGGAGCTGTTTCAGTACGTGGACGACGACGGCACGCCCGGGTCGATCGACTCGGGTGACGTGAACGACTACCTCCGGGAGATCACGGGACAGGACTTCACGGGGAAGGACTTCCGGACGTGGGGTGGATCGGTGATGGCCGCCCGAGCGCTTCGCGACGTCGGGTCCTTCCGGTCCGAGCGAGAAGCCAAGAGCAAGGTCCTCGAGGCGGTGAAGGCCGTGGCCCGGGAGCTCGGCAACACCCCGACGGTATGCCGCAATTGCTACATCCATCCTGGAGTGATCGAGGCCTATACCGGCCGAACTCTGGAAGCAACGTGGCGACGGGCCGAGGCCTCCCAAGGGACCGGGACCGAGGGACTGCGAGATGAAGAGGCCGTCCTGCTCTTCCTGCTTCGCGGGCCCCAAGCTCAGGTGGCCTGAGTCCGGGCCACGCTGCGGGGCAGGCCCGCAAGTCAGCTCGCTGACCTGGATTGACGCTTGGGTCGTCAGGGTAAAGGAGAGCGCGATGCCCATGGAGGTAGCCCCGGCCGGAGCCCCCCGGACGTTTCGTTTGGCGGGCGAGCTCGATCTGCTCAATGCGGAGGACGTCGAGGCAAAGCTGGAGCCCGACTCCAAGGGCCAGGGGGACCTCGTCCTGGACCTGACCGACCTGGCCTTCATCGACTCCAGCGGGATCCGCGTGCTGATCCGAACCGCAAAGCGGCTGGAAGGAAAGGGGCGTCTGATCCTGCGCGCACCGAATCGGCAGGTGCAGGTAGTCCTGTCCCTGGCGGGGGTCGCCCGAGACGGATCGGAGATCGTGGTGGAGGGGGCCCCGGCCCACGAGTGGGGAACGGCGGTGACCCGGACGTTCCCCGCCGAACGTGCCGTGCTCGCTCAGATCCGGGCATTCGTTCGCCGGCGGGCCGTCGAGGACTCCTTCGGGGGCTGGGCGGACGGCATCGTGCTGGCGGTCTCCGAAGCTTCCGCCAATGCGGTGGTGCACAGCGGCTCGCCCGAGGTGCAGATCACCTGGCGGCCGTACGCCGATCATGCCGAGGTGGAGGTGCGCGACGAAGGCACGTTCAGGCGAGACATCCGCTCCCACTTGGAAGGTGGAGGGAACCGGGGGCTCCTGTTGATGATGTCGCTCATGGACCAGGTCAGCATCACGTGCGGGACCGACATGCGGCCCGGCACAGTCGTGCGGATGGTCAAGCATCGGAGCGGGAGGCTGGGGATGTCCGGAGCGGGTTCTTCGGACACGGGCACCCCGCGGAACCTCTCATCTCAGCAGCGGGTGGCCTCGTGATCGCGACCCCGGAAGCCTCGGTCGTCTGAAGCGAGCTAGGGCTCTTCCTCCACGATCTGCATCCCCGGCATCAGGTCCGCCTTGATCAGCTTGAGGACGTTCAGTACGAGTGTCCCGGGGTGGTACAGGATGATGCGCCCACGGCCCTCGATCCGCTTGGCCGCCTTGAGCAATACCTGGATGCCGGTGCTGTCCATGAACGCGACTTCGGACAGGTCCAGGGTGACGTCGCCCCCGGCCTGGGCCGCTCTGAGCAGGAGCTCGCCCAGCTGGGAGGCGTTCGCTAGGTCGACCTCGCCCACGAGCCGGAATCCAGGTGGTGAGGAGGTCGGTTCCGCTCGGAAGTCGAGCTGGTGGCTCACGCTCGGGCCGGACGATAAGCCCCCGGGCACCTCAGGTGCAAGGACCCCCGAGGGTGACATTTCGACCCTGACCTGAGGGATTTCCCCATCGGGTGAGCTCGGCAGCCCGGTCGTGGGTATATCTGGGACATGCCCGAAGATATCTCTTCGAACAACAACCACCAGCGGTCACCGCCCTCCACGTCGAGGGCGGCGCTTTTCCACTTGCCGCCGAGCGCCCAGGCGGCTCGGATGGGGCGGCAGTCGGTTCGCCATGTGCTCGCCGGGACACCGGATGAGGTCCTCGAGCGCATCGAGCTGCTGGTGAGCGAACTCGTCACCAACTGCGTCACCCACGCCGCCCTGACGCCGGAGCAAAACGTCGATCTGAAGGTGCTCACCGGGCCCGGCCGTGTCCGGGTCGAGGTGGCGGACCCAGGCTCACATTTCAACCCCGAGGGACGGCCCCCGCCCGGCGCGGAGTCGAGGTGGGGCCTGTTCCTCCTGAACCAGATGGCGGACCGGTGGGGGATGGACCGACGAGACCCCGGCAAGACGCTGTGGTTCGAGGTCGATCTCTAGCCGGCGTTCGGGAAGCCTGGGGCTGATCCGCTCGTCGCCACCCTCAGGACCAGGATGGCGATGTCGTCCCTCGGTGCCTCGGGCCCGAACCGCAACAATGAGTCTTCGATGGCGTCGGCCACGGCGGCCGCCGAGAGACCGCGGCATTCGGCCAGGACGTCGTTGAGGCGCTCTGGTCCCGACCGGTCCGAACCTCGGATCTCTTCGACCACCCCATCGGTGATCATCACGATGGTGTCTCCCGGCCCCAGATCGACGAGATGATCAGTCAATTCGACCTCGGGCAGGACGCCCAGCAGCATGCTCGGCTTCCCGGCCGTTTCCACCGATCCGTCGGCCCGAAGGATCAGTGGAAGAGGATGCCCGCCCGAGCAGATGGTGAGTCGTGCGCCGTGCGGTCCCGGCCGGAGGCGAACACAGCACACCGTGCAGAATCGCTCGTCCGATAGCTCCCGGATGATGGCCTCGTTCAGCGTCGCGAGGACTCGGCTGGGCCGAGCCTCGTGGATCGACACCGCCCGGATCGTGTGGCGCGCTAATCCGGTGACGGCAGCTGCCTCCGGGCCCTTCCCGCACACATCGCCGATCGTGAGGATCCAGGCGCCGTCCGACGCTTCGAACGCGTCGTAGAAGTCTCCGCCGACCTCGTTTCCTTCACCGGCAGCCCGGTACCTGGCGGCCAGCTCCATCCCGGGAATACGGGGGATCGAAGGCGGCAGCAGGCTTCTCTGGAGCGTCCGGGCGATGTGCAGCTGACGCTCATACAGCCGCGCGTTGTCAACGACGAGAGCCGCGCGCCGGGCCAGCTCTTCGGCAAGGGTGGCTTCCTCCGCGCCGTACGTTCGGGTGGGAGAGGTGGACACCAGGCTGATCGTTCCCAGCGTCCGCTGCCGGGCGATCAGCGGAAGGATCATGAGGGCCGACGCCCGTGTCGCCCGGAGCAGCGCGAGATGCTCTTCGTTCAGCGAAACCTCCCCCATCATCTGGGAGGACACGTGGGCCATGACGACGGGCCGCCCGGTTCGAAGGACCGTGAGGACCGGATTGGGACGGGTGGAATCGGGCGGAAGACTCCGGAGCCCCTGGACAAGCTCCCTCTGTCCCGGATCGGCGTGGGCCACCGCGATGCGGCGGATCGACCCGTCATCATCCAGAACGTCGATCACGCAGATGTCGGCCAGCGCGGGCACGGCGAGCTTCGCCACCCGTTCCAGCGTCGCCACGTAGTCCGGGACCGCGGCCGAAAGGCTGGCGGTGGCCTCCGACAGGAACTCCACCCGGGCCTGGGCTCGCTCGGCCTCCTGGCGAGCCGCCAGCTCGGCCTGGTAAAGCTGAGAGTTGTCCACGGCGATGCCTGCCCGCCGGCCCAGATCCTGGGCGAGGATCAGGTCCTCCCGGCCGTAGCGACGGTCGCTCTCACCGGAGATGAACGACAGCGCGCCCAGGATGCGGCCCCGGGCGGTCAGGGGGACCACGATGTGGGAGCGAATGCCGAGCTCGAGCAGGAGCCTCAAGTGCTCACCGTCCCGGGCCCTGCCCGCCAGTTCCTCTTCGGTGACCTGCCCGGCGAGGAGAGGCTCGCCCGACAGCAGTACCTTCCACACGGGGTGGAGGAGCTCTTTCTCCGGGGGGTATCGGTCGCGAAGCTCCCGGATCAACGGCTCCTTCGAGGGGTCCCGATGGGCCAGGGCTAGTTGCCGGAGGGACCCGTCGCTCCCCAGGACGTCGACCAGGCACCAGTCCGCGAGGCGCGGGACCGCCAGGGTCGCGATCCTTTGGAGGAGGACGTCGTAGTCCAGGGAGGAGGATAGGGCCTCGCTGGCCTCGGCCAGGAAGGCCAGCCGGACCTGTGCGAGCTCGGCCTGATTCCGGGTTTGCTGCTCCGCCTCGTACAGCCGGGCCCGCTCCAGCGCCAATGCCGCGTGGCGACCCATCGCCAGCATGAACTCGACCTCGGTGTCGTCGAATGATCGAGGGGCCTCGAACCGGAACACCAGCCCCCCCAGGGGGCGGCCTTCGATCGACATGGGGATGGCGACGACGGCATGCTCGGGAAGGTTCAGCGTCGTCCCCAGGTGTGGATACCGTGCCTCGCGGTCCGCGACCGTCTCGAGCAGCACGGGTCTGCCGGTCCGCACCGCTTCCGACAACGGGAGCGGTGCGTCCAGGGAGAATCGACGCCAAGCCTGCAGCATCCGGTCCGGAAATCCGGAGGCTTGCGCGATCTCCAGCGAGTGGCCGTCCTTTGTGATCAGCGCCATCAGCCCGGCGACCGCCCCGAGCGTGGGCATGGCCCGTTCCATGACGACCGTGGCCACCTGCTGGGTGGTCAAAGCCTCTGACAGGGCAGTCGTGATCGCCTGGAGGGCCGCGGTCTGATTGGCCGCCCGTTCGGCGATGTGCCTGGCCTCCCGTTCGGCTGCGTACAGCCGTGCGTTCTCGATCGCCACTGCGGCCCGCTCCGACGCGAGCTGGAGGAGCAGCACGTCCTCCTCGGTGAACTCGTGTGACTCGAAGTTTCCGGCGTGGACCACTCCCACGACGTCCTGGCTCACGAAGAGGGGGACCCCCACCAGGGAATGCAGCTTCCGGCGGAGGAACTCGCTGTAGGGCCTGGCCTTCCGAAGGTTCGGAACGATCCGAGGGCGCCGCTCGGCGGCGATCCGCCCCGCGACGCCCTTGCCCAGTGGAACCCGGATCTCGCCGATGACCCCTTCTTCCTCCCCGACGGCGGCCCGGATCGCCAGGTTGTTCCCGTCCGATGTCGGGAGCAGCAACGTGGCCGTGTCGCTTCCCACGGCCTCTCGGACCGCTTCGAGGAGCTCGCGGAGCAGGTCGTCGAGCTCCAGATGCCGAAGCAAGACGTCTGTGATCCCTTGGAGTTTGCGATGGCGAGCGACGGCGACGTCGTGCACCCGCCTGGCATCTTGCTGAGCCTGGATCCGCTCGGTGACGTCCTGCGCGATCCATCGGAGCTCGGCCCGCTTGCCGTCCGCATCCCTGAACACGCCGACCGTCACGGCAGCGTCGAAGGCCGGCGCGTCCCGAGGCTTGAGGCGGAGGGTCCACTCGTGGACCTGGCCTTCGGCGGTGATCTCCGCGAGGCGACCCCGGAACGCGCGGCGCTCCGAGGCCGGGACGAATCCGGGAAGCGGCTTCCCGAACAGCTCCTCGTGGGGGACCCCGAGGAGCGCTGCCGCCTGCATGTTCGCCTCGAGGATCCCGCCTTCCAGGTCCGTTACCAGATGCGCTGCCGGGGCGAAGTCGAACAGCTCCGCGTAGCGCTCCCGGGCGATGACCGCCTCGAGTTGGGCGGCAGCGAGCTCTTCGTTCTGCCGGCGAAGCTCCTCCTCGGTGCCCTGGACCTCCTCCAGGGCTTCCCGAAGCTTGTCTATTGCCTCCTCGAAGACCTTGCGATGGGTTGAGGGCCACGCGGTGGCGCCACGTCTCATCTCGTTCAGGACGCGTTCGAGGTTGAAGGAATCGTCCTCGCGCAGCGTGGATGCTTCGAGGGGCTCTGTTCGGTCGGCGAAACGCCGACGTCCCCGCGGAGGGCTCACGATCCCGAGTGTGTGCGCTGCAAAGGGGAGCGTCAAGGGTGGGATGGTCGGGTCCGTGACATCCAGGCTGGAATCGCTCGCCAGCAAGTGCGTCGCACTGCCGCGGGCCACTCTCACCAGCTGTTTCGTGCTCAGCGTGCCCGGGCCTCCGGGGGGAGCACCGGACGCGGAGTCCTGCCGCTACAGGGGGCGGTTCGCTCGGTCGATGCTCACTACGGGGTGGTGCCCTAGGTCCCTCGAACTAGGTGGTCATGGCTGGCGAACAAGACACCCGGTACGCGGCGTCGAATCCTGAGGCCGCGCCCCCGACTGCTGGACCGGCACCCCAGGATCTGTCGTCGGTCGAGTCCGTCGAGCGCGAGCGCGCAGTGATGGTGCTGCTGCGGCAGCTCTCCAGTGGGCTGTCCTCCTACCGCCTGTTCCCCGGCGACCTCGAACAGCCGTCTTTCGTTGCTGCTGTCTCCCGCATCCAAGATGCGGCGGAGAAAGCTCTCGTCTGGGGTCCCTTCGAGGCGCAGATCAATGGCAACCGGTTCACCACTGCGGCCGGCCCGGTGCCGTCCGACGACCGTATCGAGCGGCTGGCTCTGTCCTTCTACCGACACGGCGCGGAGCACCTGCTGGTGCAGGAGCTTCCCGATGCGCGCGCGTTGGGCGCTTTGTACGAAGCGCTCTCCCGGCCGGCAAACGATTCGGCCAGCCTCTCCGGGATCGGCACGGCGCTACGAGTGGCGGGCGTCAGGTCCATCGCCGTCCGCGAGGTCGCTCCCCAGGGCGCCACGGGACGCAGTGAGGCCGGGAAGGGGTCGGCGCAGGAGCAGCGAGAGCTCTGGGAACGACTCGGAGAGCCGGACAAGCTGGCGCAAGAGATGGTCCACGCGGCCGGGTCCTACTCGCCCACCGAGGCGGCCCAAGCGATCTTCGCCCGGCTCCGTCACATCGTCTCGACGCTGCCCGAGCGGGAGGTGCGAGGCGTGCAACTCTACGGACGCTTGCACGAGGTGATCGCTCACTTGCCGCAAGCCCTGCGGCGAGAGCTCATGGCAATCCTGCTGGGGCGCATCACGAAGGACCCGCTGGCGGAGCGCCTCATCGGCACGATGACCGACGCGGAGCTGACCCGCGTCCTGGTCGACCAGGGAGAGGACGGCCGTTCCGACCCCATGGACCTGGCCCGGCGGCTGGTCTCGCTCGGAGTGCGACGCGACGATGTGGTGGACCTGACCGCGGCCCTTCTGTTGGGCCAAATCGAGGGCAAGACCATCATGACCGGGATCGACCGCGTGGTCGAACCGGCGCCAGAGGAGACCTCCCCGGTGGCGCGGACCGTCTCCAACTTGCTGGCGCGAGGGTTGGTCAGCGCGAAGCAGGAGGACGTTCGGGCCCTTCGGGAAGCGTTTCCCGAAACGGCAGACGACCGGCTCCAGGTCGCCGTCGACGCGTTGTTCGACTACCTGCGCATCGAGAGCGACCCAGACCGGTTGGGCGAAGTCCTCGGCATCTGGTCGAAGGAAGCGATGGCCACGCTCCGTCGGCACGACGAGGACTACCTGAGTCACCTGCTGGAGGCCGTCGATGGGGCCCGTGAAGACGACGTCCCTTCCGAGAAACGCTCGGTGGCCGAAGCCTCGCTGAGACAGGTGCTCTCGACCGAGACGCTCGCCGAATTGGTCTCGGTGTCGCGGGGAGCCGAGGACCCCGAGTCCACGGTCCGGATGCTGGACCTCTTCGGAGACACCGGGGTGGACTGCCTGATGGAGGACCTCGCGCAGGAGCGCGACCGGGGGAGGAGGGCCCTCCTCCTGAGCGTGCTCGCGCACGTCGCGGGGGGTCGCCAGTACCGCGTGGCGAAATGGCTGTCCGACCAGCGGTGGTACGTCGCTCGGAACGCGGTCACGGTGCTGTACCGGTCGGGGCGGGAGGAAGTCATCCCCCTGCTCATCGAAGCCACTCGCCACCGCGAACCCGCCGTGCGGCGGGAGGCGGCCAGGGGGCTCGTCGAGATGACCGGCATCGACGCCCTTCCTCACCTCAGCGGGCTGGCCGGCGACCAGGACCCGACGGTCCGGGTGGCCGTGATGTCCGCTCTGGGAACCATGGTGAAACCGGGTGCCTGCGAGGCGCTGGGCAACCTGGCTCGCACGCTCAAGGATCCGGCCGATCGGCGCCGTGCCCTGGAGGCGTTGGGCCGCCATGCCAGCCCGGAGGCGACCGGCGTGTTGGAGGGATTGGCGTCGTCGAAAGGATCCACGCGGCTCCCATGGAAGCTGCGCCGCCACGCCAGGGACCTGGCCAAGAAGCGAGTGGAGGGGAAGCGGTGACCGGCAAGGTGGTCAGCCACGGGGCCGTGGAGCGAGCCGGCCAGTTCCTTCGCCAGCTCTCCTCGGCCCGGCAGGTCTTCGCGCTCTATCCGGGCGGTCATCCGAAGCGCGTGGAGGCGATCCAGGAGGCCCTGGACGCCATTCGTCGGCTGCGGAACGAGCTGCGGGCCGAGCCGGTGCTGTTCGTGACCCGTCACGCGCTCTACCTGGGGCCGGTCCTGCTGGCCCGGGACTCGCTGTCACGATACGGGCTGGTCGAGGCCTTCGAGCGGGCTGGGGTCGAGGCGGTCGAGCCCAGCTCCTCGGTGTCTGAGGCCGACCTCGACAAGCTCGTGCGCATACTCCTCGGCGAACTCGGGATGGACGCCGAGTTCGATGGCCTCGCCATCAATCGGGTCAAGCCCTCCCTTGATGCCGAGGAGGACGACGGCGGCCAGTCGGTGCTGCGTCGAAAATACGCCCTCGGCCTGGAGATCCTTCGCCACACGGGTGCCTCAGTGGTGGCTGGGCAGCGCATCGACCTGGCGGCGCCTACTCGCCTGGTCACCGATCTCTCCGAGTTGGTCATGCAGGACCCCACGCAGGCCCTCATGCTCGCCACCATCCGATCGCATGACGAATACACCTACTACCACATGCTCAATGTCTGCCTGCTTTCCATCGCGATGGGGTATGCGGTGGGCCTGCAGACCGACCAGATCGTGTCTCTCGGGCTTGGGGCGCTTCTCCACGATATCGGCAAGGTCAACGTGCCGGTCGAGGTCCTCCAGCATGTCGGTGCACTCAGCCCGGAGCAATGGCGGTTGATCCAGCGCCACCCGGTGGAGGGCGCCGGGATCATCTTCAGCACCGGGGAAAGCCTGACCCATCTCACCGCGGCCATCGTCCTCGAGCACCATGCGGCGTACGACCTCACCGGGTATCCGGCGATCTCCCGCCGGTCCCACCCCTCCCTGCCGGCGCGCATGGTGGCAGTGGCCGACTGCTTCGACGCCGTGACCACGACCCGGCCGTACCGACGCGCCGAGGAACGGCGACAGGCGCTGAACATCCTGCTGTCGGGGGCAGGCCGAGGCTATGACCCCAGGGTGGTCCGAGCGTTCGTCCGGCTCCAGGGGCTGTTCCCGATCGGCTCCCTGGTTCGGCTCACCAACGGCGCGGCCGGCGTCGTGATCCGCAACCACGAGACGCTCCTTGCGCGGCCGAGGGTTCGGATCGTGCTCGATCCGAAGGGCGAGCCATGCGAACCGTTCGAGCTGGATCTGTCGGAGACGCGAACCGACGGCTCGTTCCGGTGGGCGGTGGAGCGCAGCATGGACCCCGACGAGGTGGGGGTCGACATGGTGGCGTTGGTCCTGGCCGGGGCCCTCGAGTCGCTGGCGCCGAGCACGGGACCCCAACCAGGGCTGGTCCACGAACCTGCGCACGGGGAAGTCGCCCCGCCTGGGTACGTCCAGCGCGATCCCCTTCAGCCCCGGACGGGCATGGCCGCCAGCCTCGACTAACCCGTCACCTCGCCGGACGGACGGTCTGATGACCGGGACCTTGGTCGTAGAGGAGAAATGACCGAACGGCAGAGGCAGCCCCCGTCCCCGCCACCCGACAATCTGGGCCTCTGTGGACATCGTGCGAGGGGAGCCGACGGAGGAAGGGGCCGCAGGTCCAGGCCTGGTGGACCAGGCCATCGAGCGCGCTCACGAGTGGGGCGGTGAGCTCGGGCCTTTCTGGATCGCGGTGTTCGACCAGTTCCACGGCGACGTCCGCAAGTGGGCCGAAGAGGTCGGCGTAGACCCCTTGTCCCGCGAGTTCACGGCCGCGTGGTTCGTGGCCTGCCGGGCGCTCAAACAGGTGGTGGAGGTCATGCCGGCCCATCCATCCTTGATCCCACGGCTGGACCGGATGGCCGACATCGTCGCCACGGCCGGCCTGTGGGGCGCTACCGTCGAACGCTCTGGCGACCATTCCTCCGCGAGCTGACCGCCCCTCTTTCTGGGAACCCCCCGGTCGAGTCGTCACGTTCTCCCAACGAGTCCTCGTTTGTCGGCACAGACCTCGGGTATGCCCGAAGGCGACCAGACACCAATGTGCGGACGAACGTGGACGATCGCCAACACGACTGGGACCTCCTCGAGCGGGGCACCCGGCGACCTTGCAGCCCCCGCGCTCACGCCGGGGAGCTCGTCCAGAGGCCGGCCGCTTGAGGCCGAGCCGGTCGCATCCTGAGCAGGACCCATTCGACCTAGGTCCAACCTGGGGCGAGTGGCGGTAGTCCGACCTGTCTGTCGAGCAGACACTCCGAGGTCATGGGCAGGCCTCGCAAACGACCCATCAGGGGCGCGCCACCCGCGCAGAAGCGAAGGATGCGCCGCTATCCGCCTGGGCGGAAATGCGCGGTGTGCGGGGCCACGCTCAGCCAGTACAACCCCTCGAACTATTGCTTCCTGCACCAGCGCCGGGCCGGCTGACGGCCTGAGTCGGTGCGAGAGGGGGGATTTGAACCCCCACGCCCTTTCGGGCACCGGATCCTAAGTCCGGCGCGTCTGCCGGGTTCCGCCACTCTCGCGGGCGTGGAAAGCCGCAGGTCCGAGTATATGGGCGGAGCACGGGAGAGGGGCCCGGCATCAGCCGGGCCCCTCGCCTACCGGAGCGGTGGGAGGAAGGCTAGGCGCCCGTCCCGTTCGACTGGTCGGATCCTCGGCCCCCGAAGCCGGACTCGGTGCTCGTCACCTTGAAGGTCTTGTCGACTTTCACGGTGACGACGCTGCCGTCGGACTTGCGCACGTGCGCCTCGTACGGCGAGCCGCCCGAGTCCGTCTCGACCCGGATGATCGTGCCGCCGGGCACCGCGGCGAGCGCTGCCGCCTTCACCTTGTTCGCGGTCCCGTCAGTGAGCAGCGTCTCATCCGGACCGTGGTTCACGGTCGCCGGATCGGTATCTCCGTTCGATGCCGTCGCGGTCGCGGTGTTGGTCGACGACGGGCTCTCGGCGCCGGCGATGTGCGTCCCGGCCAGGATCGCCCCGGCGAAGAGCCCGCCCGCGACGAGGCCGACCGAGGCGAGTCGTCTTCCACGTGGGGGCCTCGCCTTTCTCGGTGTCCCTTCGTTGCCGTCCATCTTCGTTCTCCTCTCCGCGGCGACCCTTTCGCCGCTTCGGCCCCATAGTCGGGACCCAAGCAGTGAGGGGGGTCAGATGCTCCTGTGAGGCCGCCAAGAACCCGGCCGGCGTTCCTCAGGCCGCTTCGTCTCGCGGGCCGGGAACCGTCTCCAGCCGTTCGTCGAGAGGACGCTGCGTCAGCGAGCGGATGACCGGGGCGGGCAGCGCGCGAGTGACACGCGGAAGCTTCAGGATCTCGGCGACGACGCGCTCCACGAGCTGGCGGGTCGACCCGGCCTGCGTGATGGCAATGGCGTCGTACGCTCCGGTGAGATCCTCCGCCGAGAGGACGCCGGGGATCGCCTGCAACCTCGCGGCGATCGGTTCCCTTTCCCCTTCTGTCTGGACCAGCACGTAGGCGTTCAAGGGTCCTCCTCCCATCCCGTTGCCGGTGGCAACGCCTCGGCAGGCCCCCGCATTCCGAGTACCGTGCTGGCGTGAGTCCGGACCCGGAGGCTCCGATGCAGAAGCGGCAGGCATTCCTGTTCGACCTCGACGGCACGCTCGTGGACAGCGTGTACCACCACGTCCTGGCGTGGCGAGACGCGCTCGACCAGACCGGTATCGAGCTGTCGGTGTGGAGGATCCACCGGAAGATCGGTATGAGCGGAGGCCTCTTCGTGAACGCGCTGATGCGCGAGACTGGCCGCGCCTTCACCGGCGAGGAGGCCGCGCTTCTGCGGAAGCTTCACGCGGAGGCGTACCGGCAGCGGGCCGGGCAGGTGCAGCTGCTTCCGGGTGCCCGGGAGCTGCTGGCCCGTCTCTCCGAGATCGCAGTGCCGTGGGCGGTAGCGACGAGCGGCTACCTGGAGAGCGCCGGGCCCACCCTGGACCTGCTGGAGCTTCCGGAGGGCATCCCCGTAGTGACCCGCGACCAGGTCGCTCGTGCCAAGCCCGACCCCGATCTCTTCCTGGCCGCTGCCGCGCGACTCGGGGTCGACGTCACCGATTCCGTCGTCGTGGGAGACAGTGTGTGGGACTTGCTCGCAGCTCGTCGAGCTCGCGCCCTCGGCGTCGGCTTGCTGTCGGGCGGGTACGGACAGGAAGAGCTGGAGCGGGCCGGCGCCTATCGGGTGTACGAGGATCCTGCCGACCTCCTCCGCCACCTCGACGAGGTAGGGGTGCGGGCCGGGCCGTGACGATGACGCCGGGCGCACCCTTCCAGCAGCTCGACTTCTTGTACACGCCGAGCCGCGACGTGGCCGCCGACCTCGACTACTTCACCGACGTCCTGGGCGGACGGGTGGTCTTCGCCATCGATTCGATGGGGACGCGGGTCGCGGCGATCGAGCTGACCGAGGGCCCGCCCCTGGTCCTCCTGGCCGACCACGTGGAAGGTGAGCGTCCGATCCTTGTGTATCGGGTGGAGGACCTCGGCGGGGCGCTGGCCCTTCTCGAGTCCCGTGGTTGGGAGCGGGAGCACACCTTCGAGATCCCGCACGGGCCCTGTTGTTCGTTCCGAAGCCCGGGCGGGCACCGGATCGCCCTGTACCAGCTCTCGCGGCCCGAGGCCGCCCAGCACTTCGAGGGGCGGAGGGACTTCTGAGGGTTCCCCGCCCCATCACCCGGGCGGAATATTTGGCGAAGGGACTGGTTGGCCCTTGGTCAGAGACCAAGCCAAGGAGGGGACGAAGATGGCACAGGGTGCTCCCACCCGGACCATCCAGGGGATCGAGGCTCCCGTCCCGGGGACGTGGGAGATCGATCCGAACCACACGAACATCGGGTTCGTCGCCCGCTATCTCATGGTCACCAAAGTTCGCGGCCACTTCACGAAGTTCTCGGGCGCGATCCACGTCGCGGAGCGCCCGGAGGACTCTTGGGCCGAGCTGACGATCGACGCGGCCAGCATCGACACGAACCAGCCGGATCGGGACAACCACCTCCGGAGCCCTGACTTCCTGGACGTGGAGCACTACCCGAACCTCACGTACAAGACCACCAAGATCGAGCTGGCCGGAGGCAACACGCTCAAGGTCAGCGGCGACCTCACCGTCCGCGACGTCACACGGCCGGTCGGCCTCGACGTCGAGTTCGAAGGCGTCACCAAGGATGCCTACGGCAAGAGCAGGGCGGCCTTCTCGGCAACAAGCGAGATCGACCGAACGGAGTTCGGCGCTAGCTGGAACATGGTCCTGGAGACGGGCGGATTCCTGGTCAGCAAGGAGATCAAGCTCGAGCTCGACGTGTTGGCCACGCTGGCCGAGGTAGAGGTCCCGTAGCGGTACCCTTGGCGGAATGACGACCGAGTCGCATGCTCCGCCGGGAATGCTCTGCGCGCTGGTCACGCCGTTCGGGGAGGACCAGGCCGCCGACCTCGCCCCCCTGAAGGACGTCATCGACTTCCTGATCGAGCGCGGGGTGCACGGGCTGTTCGTCCTGGGGACGACCGGAGAAGGCGTCCTGCTCGATCCTTCAGAGCGCTGCGGGGTGGCCCAGTTCATCCTCCAGCACGTCGGCGGACGGATCCCGGTGATCGTCCACTGCGGGGCCGCTGACACGAAGACGACCGCTGACCTTGCCCGGCACGCCCAGGAGAACGGCGCCGACGGCGCCGCTGCTGTGGTTCCGTACTACTTCCACTACACCGTGCCCGAGCTGTACCGGCATTTCGTCGCCGTGGCGAAGGCCGCGCCGCGTATCGGCCACTACGTCTACGAGAACCCGGAGCGGGTGGGCTATTCGGCCGGTGTGGAGCTGGTGGCTCGGCTGGTGAACGATGTCCCCAACATCCACGGCGTGAAGGACACGGGTGACTCGATCGGCAAGGTCACGGACTACCTGACGCAGCCGAGGACGACGATCGAGGTCTACACGGGCAACAACAGCACGATCTTCCCCGCGCTCATGGTGGGCGCCCGCGGTGCGGTGTCGGCGCTGGCCAACGCCGTGCCCGAGCTGGTGGTGGGCATCTTCGAAGGGTGGAAAGAGGGTCGAATCGAAGAGGCCCGCGGCCTCCAATACACCCTGGCGCGGCTACATGGTTCGTTGGCGGGCGCTCCCTTCGTGGGGGCGGTGAAGTACCTCATGAAGCGGCGGGGGCTCGCCAGCGGGCTGGCCCGGGCCCCTCAGTCGCTGCTCACCTCGGAGGAGGCGGGCGCCCTCGATCGGAGGTTGGCCGCTTTCGAGGACGTCCGGCCGTGGCTCGAGCCCGTCGGCGCCGTCTTGCCGCGCTCAGCCCCCGCACCCGTCCCCCGCGGCTGACGAGTACCCCATACTCGCCCTCGGCCGCGGCTGGACTCACCAAGCCTTCGGCAACGTCGCCGGCAACGGCTTCGGGATCGCGCTTCAGTGGATCGAAGAACCCGCCGCCGCCGGGAAGGTCGAGAGTGAACCGCGTCCCGGCGGGGAGGGTCAGGGACAACTTCGGATTCGGAGCGGTGCCGAGCGAGATCCGGAAGCCGCCGCGCCCCCCGGGTTTCCCCCCGCTGTAGCCTTCGGCCGCGAACTTCATGCGGTCGGAGAGCGCGGAGACCACGTAGGGTTCGCCGGTCGGAACTTCCACCTCGATCGACTGGCCGAGGCCGCCGCGGAACTTCCCCGGCCCGCCGGAGTCCCTCCGCAGCTCCTTCTTCCTGAGGATCAGGGGCGAGGTGGTCTCGATGACCTCGACCGGCGTGGTGGCGATGCCGCTGGGGAAACTGGTCGTGGACAAGCCGTCCTTGGTCGGGCGCGCACCCGTGCCCCCCGCGGCGAAGAACACCGTGATGAAGCGGTTGCGCCCGGCGCCCCGCACCGTGGTCAGCCAGATGTTGCCCGCGCCCTCGGCCAGCACCCGGTCCGGGATGATCCCCACCAGGGCGCCGAACACCGCGTGGGGCAGGAAGTGGCCGACGATGTGCCGGGCCGCCACCGCGGCCGGCCATCGAGGATTGAGGATCGAACCCTCCGGGGCGGTCACGGTCAGCGGCCGGAAGCTGCCGTTGTTGTGCGGGACCTCCGGCCAGATGGCGCACTTCAGCGCGTAGCTCGTGTAGGCGGCGGTGTAGTTCAGCACCACGTTCATGCCGCGGTCCACCTGCGGCGAGCTCCCGGCGTAGTCCACCGAGACGTGGTCGCCGCGGATACTGACCAGGCACCGGATCCGGATCGGCTGGTCGAGGCCGTCGGTGTGGATCGTCTTCTCGTAGTCGCCGTCGGGGAGGGCGGCGATGGCGCGGCGAGCGGCCCCCTCCGACCGCCCCAGGATCTCCGCGCTCAGGGCTTCCAGATCGGGCAGGCCGAACTCTTCGAGGTACTCGAGCAGCCGGTCCATCCCGACCTGGTTGCCGGCCACCTGGGCGTGCACGTCCCCGAGCACCTCGTAGGGCGCGCGGACGTTGGCGGCGAGCAGCCTGAACAGCTCCTCGTTTGCCCTTCCCCCGTCGTAGAGCTTGGTGATGGGGAGGTACAGGCCCTCCTCGTAGACCTCCGAGGCGTCGGCCGACAACCCTCTGCCTCCGATGTCCATGGCGTGGCACGTGTTGCCGAGGAAGCCGATGACCCGCCGGTTCCGGAATACCGGTGTCACCACCGAGATGTCGTTGAGCTGGCCGGAGGTCTTCCACGGGTCGTTGGTCACCAGGACGTCACCCGGACGAAGCGCATCCGGCGGGAACGCTGCCAGAAAGTGATGCATCGCCGTGGCCAGCGAGTTGATGTGACCGGGCGTCCCGGTCACCGCCTGAGCCACCATTCGGCCCCTTGCGTCGAACACCGCGGCCGAGAGGTCGCCCGACTCCCGCACGATCGGCGTGAACGACGTTCGCTGGAGGGCGGCGGCCTGCTCGTTCGCCACGGTGATCAAACGAGTCCACAGGATCTCCAGGGTGACGGGATCCAGCCGGGCTTTCATCCGACATCCACCACCAGGCTGCCCGAGCGGTCGACCTTTCCTCTTCCCCCCGGGCCGATGACCACCGTCGACTCCCGCTCCTCGACGACGCACGGACCGATGACCTCTCTTCCCGGCCTGAGCGTGTACCGGTCGTGGACGGCCGTCTCGACGAATCCGGTCTCCTGGAACCAGGCGCTGCGCGATCGCTCGAGTGACGCCCCGCGCCCCGCCGCCGCGGTGACGTCCACCCGAGGATCGGGGCCCAGGATGCGCACACGCCACGTCGTCACTTCGGCCTCCACGCCGGGCGGTCGACGTCCATACAGTCGGACATAGGCTTGTTCGAACGCTTCCTCGACCTGCCGGGCCGGGTCGTTTACCAGCGCCGAGCCGAGCTCCACGGTCACCGATTCGCCCTGTCCCCTGTGACGAAGGTCCGCTGCGATCGACACCCGGACCTCGTGACGGCCCACCCCGCTGCCGCGCACTTCGCGCGACCCATCCCTGACCAGCCGGGCGATGGCCCGGCGGACCTCACCCCACCGGACCTCGGACAGGGGCGCGGGCAGACTCCTGGCCAGCTCGAGCCCAAGGGGTGCCGTGAGCATGCCGAAGGCGGACGCCAGGCCGGCGCTCGGCGGGAAGAGGAGCGTGTGGATGCCGAGAGCGCGAGCCACGCCCCAGGCGTGAACGGGACCCGCCCCGCCGGTGGCGACCAGAGCGAATCGCCGGAGGTCGCGGCCCCGTTCGATGGCGTGCATGCGGGCGGCTCCCGCCATGTTCTCGTCAACCACCCGGTGAACCGCCGCCGCGGCATCCTCGACCGATAGCCCGAGGCGTTCGCCCAGCCCTGCTACGGCGGTTCGGGCTGCGGGGACGTTCAGCTCCATCTCGCCTCCCAGGAAGAAGTCGGGATTCAGGTACCCGAGCAGGAGGTCGGCGTCGGTGACCGTGGGCAGGGTCCCACCCCGGCCGTAGCAGGCCGGACCGGGTTCTGCCCCAGCGCTTTCCGGCCCCACCGTGGGAAGCCCGAAGGGCCCCACGTCGGCGATGCTTCCTCCACCCGCCCCGACCTCGATGAGGTCGATGACGGGAACCCGCAGGGGGAGCCCGCTGCCCTTGGTGAAGCGGTAGACGCGGGCGGCTTCCACCTCACGCGCGACCATGGGCCGGCCGCCCTCGATCAGGCAGGCCTTGGCCGTGGTTCCGCCCATGTCGAAGGCGAGGACGTCGGGGCGGCCCGCCGCCGCGCCCCAGAATCCGGCGGAGAGCGCGCCCGCCGCCGGGCCCGACTCCAACAGCCGGACGGGATAGCGTCGAGCGGTGGCCGCTCCGGCCAGCCCGCCCCCACCCGTCGACAGCATGATGCGAAGCGGGCCGGACAGGCCCAGCCCTTCCATGCGCTTCTCCAGCATCTCCACGTATCGCCCCACTAACGGGCTGACGTAGGCGTTGGCCACGGTGGTGGAGGTGCGCAGGAACTCGCCGACCTCGGGGGCCACGTCGCTCGAACGCGAGACCGGCAGATCGGGCACCTCCTCGCGCAGTACGTCCTCCACCGCGCGCTCGTGCGCGTCGTTGCGGTAGGAGTGCAGGAGGCACACGGCGACCGCTTCCACGCCCTCGCGATCCAGTCGTCGGGCCACCCGGCGGACGGCCCCGGGGTCGAGCGGGCGGTCCACCGAACCGTCGGCCAGGATCCGTTCGTCCACCTCGAACCGAAGCCGGCGCGGGACGAGCGGCTCGGGCAGGTCGAGGAACAAGTCGTAGAGGTCGAAGCGCAGCTCTCGCCGGATGGAGAGCACATCGCGAAAGCCCTTGGTGGTGAGCAGGGCGGTGGGGGCGCCCTTCCGCTCGATCAGGGCGTTGGCCACCAGGGTGGTGCCGTGAACGACCTCACCGATCTGGGGGCCCGGCACGAGCTGCAGCAGCCGGGCCAGGCCGCTCTCCACGGCGATGGAAGGATCCTCCGGGGTGGTCAGCAGCTTCGCGCTCGCCACCACCGTCCCCGAGCGCATCAGCACCAGGTCGGTGAACGTTCCGCCGATGTCGACGGCTACGCGTGCTGTACCGACGGCGCTCCTCCCGCTCCTCGTGGGGCCGGCCACGATCACTTTCTACCGGATGGCTGGGCCGCGCGGGCGTTTCAGCCGGGCCATTCTCGCGAGATCGAAGGCCCTGGTCGGGCGGATCGACGAGACGCTGGGCGACCACCGCGCCGGGTGAATCGGGCAGAGGTCGCGGAGCAACGAAACGTGGCCCTAATCGGAGCGTATTCAAACCTCGAGGTCCAGCGCGAGGCAGCACGACTTCATGCTGTCGCCTTTGGTCCCCACTGTCAGTCCTGAGTGCCCCTGGCAGGAGCCCCCTGGCAGGAGCCCCCTGGCAGGAGCCCCCTGGCAGGAGCCCCCTGGCAGGAGCCTATTCGAACCTCAAGTCCAAGAGGTCATTGGTCGGTTGTAGGCCCTGACGGGCGAGAAAGTGTCTACCGTCCGCTCTCTCGATCGACGGCACTTGGAGTCGAGGCCTATTCCCTACTTGCTGCCCTACTGGGGTCACCAGTCATTCTGACCCCGCGATTTCTTGCGGGGTTCTTCCGCATGGCTGTACGATTCGCGGCCAAAGCAGATCAAGGGTTCGGCTCCCGGCGCATCCGGGAAGAGAGGGGGAGCGATGAGAAGGCCTGTGTTTGTGGCGGTGTCCACGGCGATGGTCGCCGCGCTGATGGTGGGAATGGCGCTGGCGTCGACAGGGCGAGGAACCGATCGGTCATCGGACGACCCGATCCACGCGGTGGTCGGACCTGGGTTGCATGATGAGTTCCTCGACTTCAACGGCGATGGGCTGGGACTGGGGGACCGGCTCGCCGCAGTGGGACCGTTGCTTGACGAAAGCCAGACCGAGCGAATCGGGACCGCATACCTCGACTGCCTGATCGTGTCCCGGGTGCTCGAGGGAGGGACGTTCGACTGCACGTACGTGCTGAAGTTTCGGGATGGAGACATCACCACCCACGGAATCGACCCTCACGGGCCCAGCGACGTGTTCTTCGCGGTCACCGGCGGAACCGGGGCCTACCGTGGCGCGAGCGGCCAAGCACGTTACATCGATACCGACGTCACGGATATCATCATCGACCTCGACGACTAGACCGAGCAATCATTACCTGGTTGGGCCGAGGGTCGGTCCGTCTGGCTGAGACGTGCGCCGGCACTTGCTCGGGCGAACAGGTCTTTGGCAGCATGAGCGACCATCTCCGGAAAAACATGGCTCACGCGGTCTGGGCATCGAACGTCTCAGCCCTCGTTTCCTGGTGGGTTCGAGTAGCGCCTGTCGCCTGGTCTCGGCAGGAGCCTATTCGAACCCTGTGCCCGTGGCAGGAGCTGTTCGAACCCTCGCGTTCAGGAGCTAGTCGGCCATCTGTACGCGTTGCTCACCTCTGGTTGCCTCGAGCAGCGAAGGGAATCTCTGCAAAGACGACGAGATCGCTCAGAGGCGGATTCGTCGAGGCGGGTCCTGCGCGGTTCGACGACACGTGAAGGCCGAACTCCCGCGCCAAGTGGTGGTCAAGGTGTGACCTTGGAGGAGCTGGCTCCTCCAAGCGGTCGATGAACACGGCCTCGCGGCTCCAGTCATCGGCCGAGTCGGGTGGGGTCCTGATCGGCGAGCCCACCCTCCGTCTCGTGCGCCACGAGGTCGTGGCGGAGCCGGTCGAGCCGCTCACCCTGAAGGGCAAGGCCCAGCGCGTGCCCGCCTTCCGCGTGCTGAGGGTCCAGCCGGTGGTGGCCGGGGCCGAGACGCCGGTTGTGGGTCGCGATCGACAGCTGGCGATGCTGCGGGAGGCGCTGACGGACGCGATTGAGGCGCACTCGGCCGTTCTCGTTACCGTCCTGGCCCATTCTGGCCTCGGGAAGTCGCGCCTCGCCGCGGAGTTCCGGGATGCCACGGGAGACCTCGCGAGAGTCCTCGTCGGGCATACCCCCTCGTACGGCGACGGCGTCACGTTCGCGCCCTCGTCGAGTTGCTGTCCGAGCCGGCCGGTCGGCCGGGTGGAGATGCCGAGGAGGTCGCGGCCGAGCTCCGCGAGCGGGTGGCGGGCCAACCCGACGGCGAGGCGGTCGGCGATCGCATCGCGCAGCTCCTCGGCGTCGGCGACCGCTGCTCGCGCGCGCCGACTACTGGGCCAGCGCCGGCCAGGTGATCGTGCTCCCGTACGGCGATGCGTTCCTGATGGGAGGCGTCGAGCCAGTGGAGCCCGTCTCCATCTTGAGCGTCGTCCCCCCGCCTCCGTGGACCGAGATGCCGATCGTCCGCCACGGCGAGGGGGGCCCTCGAACGGACGTCGTCTGCGGCTTTCTGTACTCCGAGGACCCGCTGTTCGACCCTTCATGCGAGTGGTGTTCTCGCTGTACGAACCGGAGGAGCTCGAGGAGCTGACGAGTGGCGCCGGATTCCGCGGCGGCGGGGTTCGGTCGAAGTCGCTGACGCTCGCCCTTCCCAGACCCTCGGAGTTTCTCTGGCAATACGTCCACAGCACCCCGTTGGCGGCGGCAGTCGCACAGATCGAGGATGTGGGTCGCGCCGCGTTGGAGAGCGATGTCGTGGCCGGATGGCGGTCGTTCGTGAAAAACGGGCCCCTGGCCACCGACATCAACGTCGTCCTGACGACTGCGCGGAAGTGATGGCACAACCTCGAGGATCGCGACGACCCGCGGGTGCTCGAAACATGGCTTCGGACGTGCGCGAATGCACGACCTACCGGAGCCAGTGGGCCCTGAGGGATTCGAACCCCCGACGCGTGGATTAAGAGTCCACCGCTCTAACCAACTGAGCTAAGGGCCCGGGGCCGAGTATAGCGACGAATGCGCAATGGGTCCGCAGCCGGATCAATGGGTGACCGAGGGGACTCGAACCCCCAACCCCCAGGACCACAACCTGGTGCTCTAACCGATTGAGCTACGGCCACCACGTCCGAAATGGATTTTAGCAGCGGGGCCCGTTTGCCCCGCCTCAGCAGCTGATGTTGCCGCGCGATGTCGTGTAGACGTTGGCCGTCCAGCAGTTCCCGGTGTTCCCGGCCTCGTTGACCAGGTCGTAGGTGTGCCCCCTGGCGATATTCCCCTTGATCAGGTTGCGGTCCGACAGCGAATCGAGCTCGATCCCCGAGTAGCTGTTGTCCCGGACGAGATTCGCCTCCACGCGGACGCGGTCGCTGTTGGTGATCCAGATACCTGTGGTCTGGTTGTCGTGGACGTCGTTCCCGACGACCCGGATCTTCCCTCCGGACGAGGCCTCCACGATGATGCCGCGGTCGTTCCCGTAGCTCTCGTTCCCCTGGACCACCAGCGGGCCTCGCTGGGTGGAGGTGATGGCGCCGATGTAGATGCCCGCGTCGCCAAAGCCAGTGGCGGTGTTCCCGATCACGCGGATGGTGTGGCTCGAGAACACGTTGACGCCGTACTCGGCGTTGCCGCAGGTGTCCTCAACCATGCTATTCAGGACCTGTCCGGTGGCCACATGACCGAAGTTGATCTCGATCGCGAAATTCTGGCCGGCACCGATGATCCGCAAGCCCCGGATGGTGGTCCCGTCCGCCCGGACCTCCATCGTGGTGGGGGTCGAGCAGGTCCCGTCCACCGTGACCTCTCCGTCCCCGGCCGACCGAAGCGTGAGGTTCGAGGTGTTGATCGTCACGTGCTCGGGATAGACACCGGCGTGGATGTTCAGGACGTCGCCCGAGTTCGCGGAGGCCAAGGCGTTCTTCAAGGCATCCGGTCCCGGGTAGACCTCGATGACAGCGCGCCCCGTCGGCGCCGAGAGGGCCGTCGCCGTCCCCGTCCAGGAAAGGGTACCGATCAGGATCACCAAGGCGAGCATCATTCGGCGCATCGGCCCTCCTCCTCGACTCGCGGGATCGGGACGAGCTTTCTATCAGATTTCGCCTCGCGCGGGATAGGGCGCGCCGGGAGGGATTCGAACCCCCGACCCGCGGCTTAGAAGGCCGCCGCTCTGTCCCCTGAGCTACCGGCGCGGATTCCAGGCCATTCTAGATGCGCAGACGGGCCGGCCCGAGCGACTCGTCGGAGAGAGCGGGTGAAGGGAATCGAACCCTCGTCACCAGCTTGGAAGGCTGGAGCTCTACCACTGAGCTACACCCGCGGATCGTCGATCAACTGTAGCAAGGAGGCAGCCCGCGATCGTTAACCGGGCCGCTGGCGAAGCTCAGCGGGGAGGGCTTGGGGCGGTGGCATCAGCTCCTTCCACCGGTCGCCCCTCTCGAGCAGTCCGGGGACGTTCTCGATGGTGAAGTCCTCGGGCCGGATGCGGTCGAGCTCCTCCCAGCTCACCGGGTAGGAGACCGAGGCAGCCGGCCTGGCACGGGGCGAGTACGCGGCGACGACGTGGGCGCCCGGAGCGTTGCGGCCCGCATCGAGGAACAGGCGGGTGCCCCGATCGGCGATGCGGAACTCGGTCGTAGCCCGGTCGGGAGCGCGCTCCTCCACCCTCCTGGCGACCTCTTCGGCCGCGCCCCGGACCTCCCGGTAGTGGTACCGGCGCTGGAGGGGCACGAACACGTGGATCCCCTTCGCGCCGGAGGTCTTGGCCGCCGCCGACAGCCCGACTCCCTCCAGCACGTCCCGGACCAGGAACGCGATCTCCACGGCCCGGTCGAAGGCGCCCTCGGGTGGATCAAGGTCCATCACGAGGTGGTCGGGCCGTTCCAACCGAGCCACTCTGGACAGCCACGGATGCAGTTCGATCGAGCCCTGGTTCGCCAGCCACAGGAGCGCTCGCTCGGAATTACAGAGGATGTAGTTGACCTCCCGTTTAGCCGATTCGGCGGGAAGGGTGACCGTCCGAACCCACGGGGGTGCGTACTTCGGTGCGTTCTTCTGGAAGAACGAGAAGCCGTGGATCCCGTCCGGATAGCGCTTCACCGTCAGCGGACGGTCGCGGATGGCCGGGACGACGAATCCGGCCACGCGTTGGAAGTAGTCGATGAGGTCTCCCTTGGTGAGGCCCTTCTCGGGCCAGAAGACCTTGTCGAGGTTGGAGGGCTCCACTCCGCCCGGCATGGGCAAACGTTACCCGAGGAAGCAGGAGCGTTTACGGGACCTGGGCCGGGCTCAGGATGATCCCGTTGAAGAAGTCCGAGTCCACACAGCCAACGATGCCCGGGACGGTGATGCAGTCAGAGTTCTGCCAGAACGTCCACCCGTAGCCGCCCCAGTTCTTGCCCGGGACCGCCGGGGTGGGGACGAACCAGTGTGCGATCCAGAGCAGGCTGTAGCCATCCTTGGCGAACGCGTCTGTGTCGCCCAGGTACGTCTGCCAGAACGCGGGGCTCGTGTAGATGAGGGCGTGGACACCCGTCCTGTCCAGGACCTCTTCCAGGAAGGCCCACAGCCAGTCCGTCAGGGCCGACGTGGACAGCCCGCCGGAATCCTCGAGGTCGATGACGGGGAGGAGGTCGCCCGAGTCGGGAAGGGCCGTATCGACGAAATGATCAGCTTCCAGGACCGCGTCGTTCGTCGAGCTGTCCGGGCGCGCGTAGTGGTACGCGCCGAACGCGAGGCCGGCGGCGTTGGTATCGGCCCGGTAGGTCGCGTAGTTGGGGTCGTCGAAGGTCTTCCCCTCGGTGGCCTTGGCGAACACGAACCGGACGTCGCTTCCCGCCACGGCGTCGAAGTCGATCGTCCCCTGCCAGTGCGAGACATCGACCCCATGGAACGTTGGCGCCGTCACCGGCTGCCAGTCGGGTCGCTGGTCCGTGGCCGGGTTGTTCGTCAGGTTGACGGGAGACTTCCCGTCCGAGTTCATGACCCAGATGTCGTAGTTCCCGCTGCGCTTGCTGTCGAAGGCGATCTTTGTCCCGTCGGGCGACCAGGCCGGCCGGTCGTCGGCCGATGAGTTGTTGGTGAGGTTCGTCAGTGCCGACCCATCGGACTTCATGGAATAGATCTCGCCGTTCCCCGTCCGGGAGGTGACGAACGCGATCTTCGTCCCGTCGGGCGACCAATTCGGCTCGGTATCCGAGGCCGTGTTCTTGGTCAGCCGTTTGAGCCCAGTTCCATCGTCGTTCATCCGGTAGACGTTGGAGTTTCCACCTCGCGTGCTCATGAAGGCGATCTTGGTGCCGTCCGGCGACCAGGCCGGCGAGGTATCGGTGGCCGAGTTGTCGGTGAGGTTGGTCTGGCCGGTGCCGTCCTCGTTCATCACGTAGATCTCCTTGTTGCCGTCCCGCTGGGTCACGAAGGCTATCTGCGTGCCGTCCGGCGACCAGGCCGGCAGCGAATCGGTCGAGGTGTTGTTCGTGAGCCTGGTGGCGCCGCTCCCGTTGGCGTTGACTGCATAGATCTCCAGGGCGCTCGTTCCCGGAGCGCAGCAGCTCGAGAACGCCATGCCGGTGCCGTCCGGGTACCAGGCCGCGTCGTAGTTGTTGCTGTTGACCTCGGTCAGCTTGGCCTGAGACGTCCCGCCCGAGCTCATCGTGTAGATCTGGGTGCTGCCGCCGCGGTCGGTCTGGAAGGCGATCTTGCCGTTTGTCCCGGGAAAAGCGGCCTGTGCGGGTGCAGCCAGCACGAGCGCGCTCCCCAGCAGGGACACGGCCAGAACGAGGGATTGGGCGCATCGACTGATGGAGGGCACGGTCGCTCTATCCTCGACCGAGCCCGTCCCCATCTGAAGTCCCCACGCCAAGAAGATTCTGTGACCCGTCGTCTCGGAGGTTCATCAATCATTGAACCAAGAGAGTGGGTCGTTGTGGCTCTCTCGTGTCGTACCCCCGATTCAGAGTTGATCCTTATGAGAAGGTGCCCGCGCTGCGGTTTGAGCAAGAAGCTCGCGGAGTTTGGTTGGCGTGATTCCGCACGAACGAGGATGCACTCCTACTGCCTCGACTGCTCGCGAGCGGCCTGGAGGGATTGGTACACGGATGCAGAGAATCGAAGGAGACACCTCGCACAGCTCTCTCGACGTAGGCGTCGTCGTATCGAAAGGAATCAAAGGGTCTTGGCCGAACTGAAGGCTAGGCCCTGTGCCGACTGCGGCCAGGTCTTCCCGCCGTATGTCATGGATTTCGACCACGTCGGCCTTAAGACTGGGGAAGTTTCCTCCTTCGTCTACTCATCCAGTGCAGGCCGGCTGTTGGCGGAAGCTGACAACTATGAGGTGGTCTGTGCGAATTGTTACCGTGTACGGACTCATCGGAGATTGAGAGACCCCAGCAAGTAGAAACTGGCTAGCCTCTCTGGGGCTGGGAGATTCTGGACGCCCGATGAGTGTTCGGCGTCGGGACTGCCAGGGCTAGCTACAATTCCGGTGAGCGGGGCGTGGCGCAGTTTGGTTAGCGCGCCTGGTTTGGGACCAGGAGGTCGGCGGTTCGAATCCGCCCGCCCCGACCGGATCATGGCCGAGCCGCCGCCAGACGAGCTGGTCCTCGTCCCGCACACCCACTGGGATCGGGAGTGGTACGAGCCGTTCGAACGTTTCCGCGAGCGCCTCATCGAGATGATGGACATGCTCATCGAACTGGCCGATCGGGAGCCCGGGTTCGCCCACTTCCACCTGGACGGCCAGGCGGCCCTGATCGATGACTACCTCGAGGTTCGGCCCGAACGAGCGAACGACGTCCGGCAGTTGGCGCAGGAGGGGCGGATCTCCGTGGGGCCCTGGTACACGCAAATGGACGAGTTCCTGGTGTCGGGGGAATCGCACCTCCGGAACCTGGAGTGGGGGATGGCTCGCGCTCGCGACCTCGGCGCGGTGGCGCCCATCGCCGGCTACCTTCCCGACCAGTTCGGCCACATCGGCCAGATGCCGCAGATCCTCCGGCGCGGAGGCCTGGGCCGGGCGGTGGTATGGCGCGGTGTGCCGTCGGCCGTGGACAAGACGGCGTTCTGGTGGGAGGCCCCGGACGGCAGCCGGGTCCTCACCGAATACCTCGCCTTCGGTTACAGCATCGGCGCGCACATCGGGCAGTGCCAGAACGCCGAGAGCCTGCGCATCGCCCTGTCCCAGGCCGCGGAGTGGATCCGGCCCTACTCGCCGCGGCGGCGACTGCTGGTTCCCGTCGGCACCGACCACACAGTACCGGCCGCGCGCCTCGCACCCTTGCTCGAGGAGGTGAACCGGGAGGGGGGCCTCGCCGCACGGATCGGGTCGCTCGGCCAGTACCTCCGGTCCGAGGAGCCGTTGGGCGAGCTCCCTTCCTGGCGAGGAGAGCTTCGCTCGGCCGCTCGGGCCCACCTCCTGCCGAATGTGTACTCGGCGCGGGTCCATCAGAAGCAGCGTCGGGGCCGCGTGGAGGCACTGCTCGAACGGTATGCCGAACCGCTCGCCGCGCTGGTGCCGGGGTTCGAGTGGCCGGAGGAGAAGCTGCAGCGAGCGTGGCGGCTGCTGCTCTGGAACGGGGCCCACGATTCGGTGTGCGGTTGCTCCGTCGACCAGGTGGCGAGGGACGTCGACGTCCGCTACGAGGAGGCCGAGGCGCTGGCGTCGCAGATCCGGGACGACGCGTTGCAGACGCTGGCGAATCGGATGTCGGGATCCGGAACGATCGTGTTCAACCCTTCGCCTTTCGAGCGTGACGGCATCCCTGGGCTGGGATGGAAGAGGAACTCGGCCTCCCCGCAGGGCCAGCCTGTCGACATCCACGCCGACGGACATCGATTCCGCGTCGGCGATCTTGGTTTCCGGTTGGTGGATGAAGGTGACGTGGGGGACCTGTACACGTTCTGTCCGACTGAAGAAGCTCCGCCCGCCGGCCCTTCCTCGGTCGAAGCCCGGGGCCATGTGCTCACCGCAGGCTTCGGTGACGATCTGCGGGTCGAGCTATCGGCGCGGCGTGACGCCGAGGACAGATCACCCTTGCGGATCGGCGTGGTGATCTCCAACCGGCGTCCCGATCACCGGCTTCGCCTGCACGTCGAGCTCGCCGAGCCGGCCACCCGATCGGCGGCTCTGTCGCCGTTCGAGATCGTGGATCGGCCGCTCGCCTCGGAAGGGGGGACCGAGACTCCCTCACCGACCTGGCCGGCGCGGGGCGCCGTCTCTGCGGGCGGCGTGACCGTCCTTCACCCTGGCGTCTTCGAGTACGAGGTCCTGCCAGAACCCCGGGAGCTCGCGGTCACCCTCCTACGCTGCGTCGGGACCATCAGCCGGCCGCAGCTGGCCACGCGAGCCTGGGCTGCCGGGCCCGACGTCGCCACGCCAGACGCCCAGATGATCGGCGAGCAGTCGCTCGATCTGGCGGTCGCAAGCGGACTTCAGCCCGAGGACATGCCCGGCCTGTGGGAACGGGTCTATCTGAGCGCCCCGATGGCCGAAGCGCCCGGCGGCGGAAATCTCCCGGACAGCGGTTGGTTGCTCGAGGTCGAGGGGGCCGAGCTCTCGGCGGTGCGAAAAGTCGATGGGCGGGTCCAAGTCCGGATCTGGAACCAGGGGCTGGTGGCCCGAACCGCCCACGTCGCCGGCCGAGAGGTGCGTCTTGGTCCGGCCCAGATCGTCGACGTCGAGATCTGAGCGCCCGAACCGGCCGCAGAGCGGATTTCCAGTACGCTCGACACGCGAACATGCAGACCACCGTCGAGGAGACCGACAAGCACGTGGTGCGCCTGACCGTGGAGGTGCCGCCGGAGGAATTCGAACGGGACCTCGACCGGGCCTACCGGAAGGTCGCGGGTCAGGTGAAGATCCCCGGCTTTCGCAAGGGCAAGGTCCCGAAGAAGATCATCGACGCTCGGGTGGGGAGAGAGCACGTCCTCGAGGAGTTCATCAAGGATGCGCTCCCCACCTACTACGTGCGCGCGCTCCACGAGAACGACCTCGCACCCATCGCAGATCCGGAGATCGACCTCGATCGACTGGAGGACGGCCAGCCCTTGCGGTTCACGGCCACCGTCGAGGTCCGTCCCCGGCTCACGCTCACCGCTGAGCAGTACAAGGGACTGGAGGTGGAAGCGCCTTCGACGGAGCCCCGTGAGCTGGAGATCGACGAATACGTGGACCACCTCCGCGAGCGGTTCGCTGAGCTGGAGGTGGTGTCGCGTCCGGCGCAGAAGGGTGACTACGTGCTGGCCGACGTGCGGGCCTCGCTGCACGGCGAGGAGGTGCCGGAGGCGTCGCGGATCGGATTCCTCACGGAAGTCGGGTCTGAGGAGATCACCCCAGAGCTCGATCGCGAGCTCGGGGGCAAGCGCAAGGGCGACATCCTCAAGTTCAACGCCACCCTGCCCGAACGGTTCGGAGACAAGGCTGGGACCGAGGTCACGTTTCAGGTCCTGGTCAAGGAAGTGAAATCGAAGAAGCTGCCGGCGGGGGACGACGAGTTCGCTCGGACCGCATCAGAGTTCGACACGTTAGAGGAGCTGCGCGAGGACGTGCGCTCGAAGCTTCGAGCGCTCAAGGAGGCGGAGTCGCACGCCATCGTCCGGGACCTCCTGCTGAACAAGGTGATCGAAGAGGTCGAGGCCGAGCTCCCCGAGCGCATGGTGGATGAGGAAACCGACCGGCGGGTGGAGAGCGCGAACGAGCGAGCCGAGCGGGCGGGAACCACGCTGGAGGCCGTCCTCGAATCCCAGGGTTGGGACGAGCTGCGCTTCCGCGCCGACGCCCGGGCCCACGCCATTCGGGGGCTCAAGGCGGACCTGGTCCTGGAGGCCGTGGCCCGACAGGAGGGGATCCAGGCCACGGCGGAAGACCTGGACCGGGAGATCCGCGTTCTCGCCGAGGCCACCGGGCGCGACCCGAAGGAGGTACGCAGGATTCTGGAACGTTCCAGACAGGTCACATCACTGGCCGGTGATATCATCCGATCGAAGGCCCTTGACCTACTCGTCGAGTCGGCCGAAGTAATGAGAGAAGGCGCTCCGGCCACCCCAGAGCCGGACCCCTCCGTGAGCCAAGAGGACAAAACATGATCAGACCACAGGATTACCTGGTACCCGTCGTCGTCGAGCAGACGAATCGCGGCGAACGGTCGTTCGACATCTACTCGCGGCTGCTCAAGGAACGCATCGTGTTCCTCGGAACGCCGATCGACGACGCCGTCGCGAACCTTGTCATGGCGCAGCTCCTGCACTTGGAGAGCGAGGAGCCCGAGAAGGACATCCATCTCTACATCAACTCACCGGGCGGCGACGTGTCATCCACGTTCGCCATCTACGACACCATGCAGTACGTCCGGCCCGACGTGTCCACGATCTGCATGGGGCAGGCCGCGTCAGGTGCGGCCGTCCTGCTCGCCGCGGGCACCTCCGGGAAGCGCTATGCACTTCCCCACTCCCGGGTCCTTATCCACCAGCCCCACGGGCAGGCCGGCGGCCAGGCGGTGGACATCGAGATCCAGGCCAAGGAGATCCTCCGCTACCGCGCGCTGGTCGACGAGGTCTTGGCCCAGCACACCGGCCAGCCCCTCGACAAGGTGAAGAAGGACACCGACCGCGACTTCATCATGACGGCGGAGCAAGCCAAGGACTACGGCGTCATCGACGAGGTGATTTCTAGCCGAAAGACTCAGGCCGACTTGACTTCACTTGCGGCCAAGGCGTCTTAGACTACGGAGCGCTGGAGGGGGCCTTCGGGTGAACGAGGCCCGGGCGGGAACCGAAGGAGCAGGCGGACGTGGCGAAGTTCGGTGATTCCGACCTCTTGAAGTGTTCCTTCTGTGGGAAGTCACAGAAGCAGGTCAAGAAGCTCATCGCCGGCCCCGGCGTCTACATCTGCGACGAGTGCATCGATCTCTGCAACGAGATCATCGAGGAGGAGCTCTCCGAGACCGCCGAGCTGAAGCTCGACGAGCTCCCCAAGCCCATCGAGATCTACGCCTTCCTGAACGACTACGTGATCGGGCAGGAGCAAGCGAAGAAGGTCCTGTCGGTCGCCGTCTACAACCATTACAAGCGGATCCAGGTGGGCGCGGCAAGCGACGACGTCGAGCTCCAGAAGTCGAACATCGTCCTCTTGGGGCCCACCGGGTGCGGCAAGACCCTGCTGGCGCAGACGCTGGCCCGGATGCTGAACGTCCCCTTTGCCATCGCCGACGCCACCGCGCTGACCGAGGCCGGCTACGTGGGCGAGGACGTCGAGAACATCCTGCTCAAGCTGATCCAGGCCGCCGACTACGACGTGAAGAAGGCGGAGACCGGGATCATCTACATCGACGAAGTGGACAAGATCGCGCGCAAGAGCGAGAACCCATCGATCACCCGTGACGTGTCCGGAGAGGGCGTGCAGCAGGCGCTGCTGAAGATCCTCGAGGGCACAACGGCTTCGGTCCCACCGCAGGGCGGTCGCAAACATCCGCATCAGGAGTTCATCCAGATTGACACCACGAACATCCTGTTCATCTGCGGGGGCGCGTTTGCCGGCCTCGAGAAGATCATCGAGAGCCGGGTCGGCAGGAAGGGCGTGGGGTTCGGAGCGGACGTCAGGCGGTTGGAAGAGAAGGACCTCGGCGAGATCTTCAGCCATGTGCTTCCCGAAGACCTCCTGAAGTACGGGCTCATCCCGGAGTTCGTCGGCCGCCTCCCGGTCATCACGTTCGTGCACAACCTGGACCGCCAGGCCCTTATCGACATACTCACCAAGCCGAAGAACGCGCTCATCAAGCAGTACAAGAAGTTCTTCGAGTTCGACGGGGTGGAGCTGGAGTTCTCCGAGGACGCCCTCGAGGCCATCTCCGACCAGTGCCTTCTTCGGGGGACGGGCGCCCGCGGCCTGCGGGCCATCCTGGAAGAGGTGCTGCTCAACGTGATGTACGAGCTGCCGTCCCGCAAGGACGTCACCAAGTGCATGATCGACCAGCAGGTCGTCCTCAACGGGGTCAACCCGACGCTCGTCCCGCGCAGCGAGAAGGAGAAGGACAAGGCTGCCAAGCAGCCGAAGGAACGCTCCGCCTAGTTCGTGGCCTTGCCGGCTGGATCAGCCGGCGTGTCGTTCGAGATGTGCGTCGAGCCGAGCTGAGAGCGCGTCGATTCGCGAACTCAGGCGCGCATCGAGGGAATCGATCCGGGAACTCAGGCCTGACTCAAGGGTGTCAATGCGAGCGCTGAGACTCACTCCTTGCGCGTCGATCCTCGCGCCCAGGGCCTCGATCCTCGATCCCAGGTAGAACAGGCTGCTCACCAGCGTTGCTGCCAGCAGCCCGATCGCGGCCCACGCCACGGCAACCATTTCAACCGACTCTAGCATCGGGCTCTGACACAGCCTGGGGCCTAAACGATTGTGGCCCGTTACCGATTCATGCAGGAAATGAACAGGTTGCAGCGGCTTCAGGTGGCCACCCCCACGGTACAAGATGGGCACGTGGCGGCGAGTCGGTTCGAATCCTTCTACGAAGCGGAGCGGGACGGCTTGTTCGGGGCGTTGGTGCTCATGACCGGGAACCGCCATGAAGCCGAGGAGATCGCACAAGATGCCTTCCTGGCCCTGTGGGAGCGCTGGGAGCGCGTGGCCGGGCTGGAGGACCCCACCGGCTACCTGTACCGAACGGCCATGAACGGTTTTCGGAAGCGGCGCCGGAGGGCGGCGCTGGCCGTCCGTCGAACGTTCCACCTGGTCCCGCAGGAGGACCTGTTCGCGCAGGCGGACGCCAGGCAGGTGGTGTCGCAGGCGCTGGCAGGGATCAGCCGGAGGCAGCGAGCGGCGCTCGTCCTGACCGAGCTGCTGGGGTTCAGCTCCGAAGAGGCCGGCCGAGCGCTCGGGATCCGGCCGGTCACCGTGCGGGTCCTTGCCTCGCAGGGGCGAGCGGCGATCAAGAGCAACATGGAGCGAAGCCATGAGTGACTACCGAGATCTTCTGGAGCGAGAGCGGCGGAGGTTCAGGATGGCGGGCGGGTCGATGCAGGACCTGGAACGGCGTCGAGATCGCAGGCGGCGCAACCGACGCATCGCGTCGGGGATCGTAGCCCTGGTCGTCGCGGCGGTCGGGATCGGCGTGGGCGTGTACGCCCTGCGCCCCACCGGAGAGGCCAAGCCGGTGGTGACCCCGACGCCAAGCGTGACTCCTTCGGTTGTCCCTCAGGCTCTTTCGGTTCCCTCCGGGCCGATCCAGTTCGTCGATGCTCAGATCGGCTGGGCCGTAGGGCCGAACGGCGAGATCCTGGCCACCGTCGACGGCGGAAAGTCGTGGACGGGCCAGTACAGCGGCCCGCTGAAGATCGTAGGGGTGCAGTTCGTGGACGACTTGCACGGCTGGGCGGTTGCGGAGACGGGCTTGCTGCGAACCGTGGATGGCGGTGGCAGCTGGGAACCGGTCAGCGATCAGGGTTTCAGCTCCATCCAGTTCGTGACCCCGCTCATGGGGTGGGCTGTGGACTCGAGCGGTCATCTCGACGAATCCACGGATGGCGGTCAAACCTGGAGGTTGAAAGCAAACAATGCCCAGTCCGTCTGCGCAGCAAGTGACAAGGTCGTCTGGATTGCCGGATCCGGAGAGGGAGGCGGTATGTCTCTCTCCAAGTCGGACGACGGTGGCGCTACCTGGGTTGAGAAACCTATCCAGGTTCCTCAAGGAGAGCCATGGACGGCTACGGTGCGGTGCGCACGAACGGATGCTTGGGTCTTGGTGACCGATGGCGGGGCCGCTGGCCATCTCCCATACGCGCTCTTCCACACGAGGAACAGCGGACGCGACGTGGCGCCGGTGCTCCAGGAAGCTGGGACGAGGCCGCTGGGGGACGTGAAGGGGGTTCGAGATGCGCAAGACCCCTACCCCGGTCCGTTCGTGGCCTTCTCCGGCAACGACGCCAACTTCTTGGGGTCGTGTCCGGCCTGTGGGAACTCTGTGGCCGTCTACGATCCGATGTCCGGCGCCCGCAGGGTGCTCGTCAAAGAGGGAGCCACTCCCCTCGGGATGTCGTTCGCGGATCGGGACCTTGGCTGGATCCTGCTGGAGAACAGCGGGCCAGGCGGAGGCCAGCAAACCGTCCTGGCGACCTCTGACGGCGGGAAGACCTGGTCGACGCTAGGGTGACGCCCTGCCTCGACCGGACGGCTTGGCCCGCGCTTCGTGGACGGCTTGCCAGCAGTACCAGGCGGGCACCGTGCGGAACGGGCGGAATCGTTCCCCTTCGGCCTGGAGCTCGCTTGGCTTCGGGAGTCCTTTGAGCTTGTAGGCGAGCGCGTACCCCTGGCGAACCCCGTAGTCGTCCACCGGCCATACGTCCAGCCGACGCAGCTGGAAGATCAGGAACATCTCGGCCGTCCACCGGCCGATGCCCCGCACCACGGTCAGACGCTTGACGATCTCGTCGTCGGACAGACGCTCCATCCGCTTCAGCGGGACCGTCCCGTCGGAGACCTTCGAGGCCAGGTCCCGGATCGAGGCGGCCTTGCTCCCCGACAGCCCGACCCCTCGCAGCGGCTCTTCGGGCAGCGCGAGCACCGCTTCGGGCGTGAGCTGGTGGTCGAAGAGAGCGACGAACCGGCGGTGGATGGCCGCGGCGGCCGCCCCGGCGAGCTGCTGGTACAGGATGCTCTCGGCGAGCGCGGCGAAGTGGTCCGTGGTCGGCGGGAGCAGGCGAAACCGTCCGGTCCGCTCCATGAGGCCGGCCATCACCGGATCTCGGCGAGCTACTTCGGCGGCGGCTGCGGCAAAGCTCGTCCTCGGCACGCCCACAGCCTAGCGGGCGCAGTCGTGCCGCCCGCGCCCTCCCCTAGGAGCTGACCGTGAACGCCGTGTGCATGCCCTGGGTGTAGTGCCCGCCGTCCTCGGACCGGTTGCAGAGCAGTACATAGCTCCCGGGCTGGAGGGTGACCTTCAGATCGGCGGAGGCGCCGTTGGCGATGTCCTCGACCTCGTCGACGGGTTCGATCCCTGCGCCTTCCTCGTCCACGATCTGGACGCCGCCCTCGTCCTTGGTGGGGAGCTGATCAGGTGCGAGATCGGTCTTCACGACGACGAACTCGTGGACCGAGGGTCCGTCGTTCGTGAGGTTGAAGGTCACCTCGCCGCTCTTCGCCGAGCTCGAATCGAGGGTGATGCTGAAGTTGGCAAGCGTTGCGTCGACGCTGTTGCCGCCCCCGCCGCAGCTGCTTGCCACGAGCGCCAGGACAAACCCTGCCGCCAACGTCAGCCAACGAGCCCGGAATCCCTTCATCCGCCCCTCCTCCGTGGTCGGTGGCGCCGCCCGATCGGCGCCAGAACAGCGTAGGGGAGGCGGGGGAGCGGGTGGCTCGTTCGTGACGAAGGCGTCACGAGGTCGTCATCGCGTGTTTAGCGGTTTCCGCTGCCCCTCATGACAGTTCCGTCATGAGGGCTTTCCTCCACGCCTACCCCGCCCGTAGGATGCGCTTGCCATGCCGCGGGTTCTGGTGGTCGACGACGAGCCGAGGATCGTGAGCTTCATCTCCCGTGCCCTGGCCGGGGAGGGGCTGGGTGTAGATAGCGCATACGACGGCATCCGGGGCCTCCAGCTCGCACGCAGTCGCCCCTACGAGCTCGTGGTCCTGGACCTTCTCCTGCCGGGTCTGGACGGAGTGTCCGTTCTCCGGGGGATCCTGGAGCACCGGCCCGAGCAGCGGGTCTTGATCCTGTCGGCGCTCTCCGACGTCGAATCGAAGGTACGGTGCCTCGAGATCGGCGCTTCGGACTACCTCCCGAAGCCCTTCGCCCTGGCCGAGCTGGTGGCGAGGGTCCGGGCCCGTCTCCGCCAGCCGTCCGCTCCGGCGGCTCCGAGGGTCCTCACTACCGGACGGCTTGCCCTCGACCTGGTTCGCCGGGTGGCCGATGCCGGGGAGGGGCCCGTGAGCCTATCCGAACGAGAGTTCCTCCTCCTCCAGCATCTGATGCGCCAGGAGGGCGAAGTGTGCACCCGGGAAGAGCTCTTGTCGGACGTGTGGGGTCTGTCGTTCGATCCCGGGAGCAACGTGGTGGACGTGTACGTTGGCCGGCTCCGGTCCAAGCTGAGAACCGATCTCATCGAGACGGTGAGGAATGTCGGATATCGGCTCGAAGCTCCGTAAGTACTGGCTCGAGATCGCCTGGGGGATGTTCTCGGCGGCCAATGTGGCCGCCATCGTTCTCATCAATGGGTGGGACACCGTTCCGTTCCACTTCGTATGGGTGAGCCTCACACTGGTCTACGGGTTTCGGGTGTGGAGGATCCGGACGACCTGGGCCGTGCTCGCGGCCGTCATCGTCGCTACAGGAGTCGCTCTCGGCTGGTCGCTCGCTCATGCCAGCAACGAGCGGGTGGACGAGATGGCGGAGGTGCCGCTCATGGCGGCGATGTTCGTGGCCATGGTGTGGCACGCCCAGCGCAAGAAGGCGGCCTCCGAGAAGGTTCGCCGGCTCGCGGAGAGCGAACACCGGCTGCTCGAACGGGAACGGGAGTTCGTGAGGGATGCGTCTCACGAGCTCCGCACGCCGATCACCGTCGCTCGAGGCCATGCCGAGCTCATCACGGGTGGGAACCCGGGGAGCCAGGCCGCCCAAGACGCCGAGGTCGTGCTGGATGAGCTCAACCGGTTGTCTCGGATCTCGGAGCGCCTGCTGATCCTGGCCGCCGCGGAGCACCCGGACTTCCTGAAGCGCGGGCCGATCGAGCTCGAAGGGTTCGTCTCCGGCACGGCCCGCCGGTGGATGCCAACGGCCGATCGCGACTGGCAGGCGGAGATCCTCGCGGAGGGCACCCTGATCGCGGATCGGGAGCGGGTCGGCTTCGCCTTGGACGCGCTGATCGAGAACGCCGTGAAGTTCACTCAAGCGGGTGAGGGCATCACCATCCGCAGCTGGTCGGAGGGCGATTGGGCGGTGATCGAAGTGGCCGACGGAGGGGAGGGCATCCCGGCGGGGGAGCAGGTGAGGGTCTTCGACCGGTTCGCGCGCGTCGATCGCGGCCGGGCCCGGGGCACGGGAGGAACCGGCCTCGGCTTGGCCATCGTGAAGGCAATCGTGGAGGCCCACGGTGGGACCGTCGGCGTGCAAAGCGTCGTGGGACGTGGCTCCAGGTTTCTCATCCGTCTGCCCGGGTTCCAACCGGAGAGGCGGACGGCCAGGGTGGCCCTCTCGACTCCTCGAGCCTGACCACGCGGGTCGCTCCCAGCCGGCTCTCGGCTACACTCTTGCCATGTTGCTCGCCGGACGACGAATCCGCGTAGCCGTACCCGCGCCGGACGGCGCGGGGTCCTAGCCCGCGATCGCGTCCGGCATCCCCCTTCAGCCGCCACAGGCGGTGCCCAACCTTCATTCCTTAGACTTTCGAGGTTCCGAACATGAGGGAGCACACCGTCTCTCGAGAGATCGCCGGCACCGACATGCCGACCGCCTACGATCCCAGGGCCACCGAGAAGCGCTGGTACCAGGAGTGGGAGCGGCGCGGCTATTTCAGCGCCAAGGCCGGTTCCGGCCGGGAGCCCTTCTGCATCGTCCTGCCACCGCCAAACGTCACCGGGGCGCTGCACATCGGCCACGCCTTCCAGCAGCTCCACCAGGACATCGTGATCCGCCGAAAGCGGATGCAGGGGTACGAGACGCTCTGGCTCCCAGGGACCGACCATGCCGGGATCACCACGCAGATCGTCGTGGAACGCCAGCTCATGGAGGAGGGCATCGACCGCCGAAAGTTGGGCCGGGAAGGGTTCGTCGAGCGCGTGTGGGCGTGGAAGGAGGAGTACGGCAACCGGATCGTCGAGCAGATGAAGGCTTTCGGGAACTCGTGTGACTGGAGCCGGCTGCGCTTCACCATGGACCCAGGCCTGGCCCGGGCGGTCCGCGTCGCATTCGTTCGCCTCTACGAGGAGGGCCTGATCTACCGCGGGGAGCGCATCGTCAACTGGTGCCCTCGCGACGAGACAGCGCTGTCCGATTCCGAGGTCGAGCACGAGGACGCAGACGGCGAGCTTGTCACGTTCCGCTACGACCTGGCCGATGGCTCCGGCCACGCCGACGTGGCCACCACTCGGATCGAAACGATGCTGGGCGATACCGGGGTGGCCGTGCATCCGGAGGACCAGCGTTATCGCCATCTGGTCGGCAAGCGGGTCCGGCACCCCTTCACCGGCGAGGAGCTGCCGATCGTGGCGGACGAGGCCGTCGACGCGAGCTTCGGCACCGGCGCTGTCAAGGTGACGCCGGCCCATGACCCGACCGACTTCGAGATCGGACAGCGCCACGCGTTGCCGCTTCGCAACATCCTGACGTCGAAGGCTCAGATCTCGGACGCCGCACCCCAGGAGTTCAGAGGCCTCGATCGCTACGCGGCGCGGGCCAGGGTGCTGGAACGATTGCGGGAGATGGGGAAGGTGGTGAAGGTCGAGCGGCCTTACGTGCACAGCGTCGGGCACTGCTACCGGTGCGGAGACGAGATCGAGCCGTGGATCGCGGGCAAGCAATGGTTCGTGGCCGTTGAGAGAATGAAGGGCCCGGCGAAGGCATCGGCGCTGGACGGCAGCATCACGTTCTGGCCCCGGCGGTGGATCCACGCCTACGTGCAATGGCTCGACGGGCTCCGGGACTGGAACATCTCTCGCCAGCTGTGGTGGGGCCATCGCATCCCGGTGTGGTACTGCTCGAACGGGCACCAGTTCGCCGCGCTCGAGGATCCCGACGTGTGCCCAGAGTGCGGAAGCGCGGAGCTGGAGCAAGACCCCGACGTCCTCGACACGTGGTTCTCCTCGCAGCTCTGGCCGTTCTCCACCCTCGGGTGGCCCGAGGACACCGACGATCTCCGGTTCTTCTACCCGACCAGCGCGCTCGTGACGGGCTACGACATCCTGTACCTCTGGGTGGCCCGCATGATCATGAGCGGGTTGTACCTGACAGACGAGGTCCCGTTCCGCCACGTGGTCATCCACGGCCTGGTCAGGGACGCACGAGGGCGGAAGATGTCGAAGTCCGAAGGCAACGTGATCGACCCTCTCGAGGCCATCGAGCGCTACGGCGCCGACGCCCTGCGGTTCGGGCTGGCCTATCAGGCGACGGACGCCCAGAGCATTCCCTACGGCGACGAGCACACCGACGCAGGGCGGCGCTTCGCCAACAAGATCTGGAACGCAGCCCGCCTCGTGCGCTCGGCATCGCAGGCAGAGGGTCCGTTCGAGCTGCCCTCGGAGGACCGGTGGTCCGTGCCGGACCGGTGGCTCCTGTCCCGACACCAGGCCTGTTGGGAGGAAGTGGAGGAAGCGCTCGAGGCGTATCGGATCGCGGACGCCCTGCGGACGCTCCACCACTTCTTCTGGTCGGAATTCTGCGACTGGAGCCTGGAGGCGGCGAAGCCCCGGCTCTACGAGGGAACTGAGGAGGATCGGCGTGCCGCCGCCGGCGTGCTGGGCTGGGTCCTCGAACGCAGCCTGCGACTCCTCCATCCGTTCATGCCGTTCGTTACCGAAGAGGTCTGGCAGCGATTGGGAGCGGGGGAGTCGATCATGATCTCCCCCTGGCCCGAACCCAGGAGCGAGCACGGCGATCCGAAGGCCGAATCGCAGTTCGCGTTCGCGATGGAGCTGATCGGTGCCATCCGGAGGTTCCGAAAGTCGCACGGCATCCGGGATTCGCTGTCGCTCTCGGCGCGCGTCGCTCCACGCGCCGACCAGCGAGGCGTGCTCGAGGCGCTTCGCCCAGAGATCGAACGACTAGCCAACATCTCCACGCTCGAAGTGTTGAGCGAGCCTGGCGATCCAGCCGGATTCGCCCGGCTCGTGGCCGATGGGGCTCAGGTCCTCGTCCCGCTGGCGGGAGTGCTGGACCCGGAGGTCGAACGAGCCCGCCTCTCGAAGCGACTGGGGCAGATCGAGGCCGAAGCCGAGCAAGTCAACCAGAAACTGCGCAACGAGAGGTTCGTGGCCAAGGCTCCCGAGGACGTGGTGCAGAAGGAACGGTCCCGTCTGGCCGCCCTCCGGGAAGAGACGGCGGCCCTGGCCGGGCAGCTCGAGGAGCTCGGCTGACGATCGTGTCGATCACATCCATGGACTTCCGAGAAGCGCTCCGGGATCTCGACGCGCGCCAGCCCGAGTCGATGCCGGAACGAGGACTGGAGCGCATCAAGGCCATCGCCGAATCGCTGAACCACCCGGAGCTGACCTACCCGTCCATCCAGGTCACCGGCACCAATGGCAAGACCACCACCGCGAGGATGATCACGGCCGTCGCCTGCGCCCACGGACTGGCGACGGGAACGTACATCTCCCCGCACGTCGGCTCGGTGACCGAGCGACTCGCGCTGTGCGGCCAGCCGATCTCCGAAGAGGAGTTCGCCGAGACCTACAGCCATCTCCTGCCGTTCCTCGAGCGGGTCGACGGCCCCGGGTTCCGCGTGACGTACTTCGAGACCCTCACCGCGCTGGCCTACCTGTGGTTCGCGGACAAGCCGGTCGATCTCGGGGTGTTCGAGGTGGGGATGGGGGGTACGTGGGACGCCACGAACCTCGTCGGGGGCGACGTGGCCGTGCTGTGCCCGGTCGGGATCGACCACAAGGAGCTCGGCTCGACGGTGGGCGAGGTGGCCACGGAGAAGGCCGGGATCATCAAGGAAGGCCGGACCGCGGTGGTTCGCGGGCAACGGCCGGAGGCGCTGGCGGCCATCGAGGCACGGTGCAAGGAGATGGGCGCCGAACTCATCCTGGAGGGCCGCGACTTCGAGCTGCTGTCTCGCGCCCAAGCCCTTCGAGGGCAGGCCATTTCGATCCGCGGCCGGTACGGAACGTACGACGACCTGTTCGTGCCGCTGTTCGGCGAGCAGCTGGCTCGAAACGCTGCCGTTGCGGTGGCAGCCTTTGAGTCCTTCCTCGGGCGAGCGCTCGAGGAGGGAGCCGCGCGGACAGGGCTCGCAAGCGTGGCGTCATCCGGCCGCCTCGAGGTGGCAGGCCGCCGTCCGCTGGTCGTACTCGACGGCGCTCATAACCCGGACGCGGCGGCGGCCCTGGTCGCGGCGCTGCCAGAAGCGTTCAGGTGGGGACGACTGCACCTGATCATCGGGATGTTCGGGGACAAGGATGTGGAAGCGGTCGTTCGGCTGATGGGCTCCTTGGCCGACCGGGCCTACGCGGGCATGAGCTCCAGCCCTCGAGCCGCTCCCGTTGAGCGCTTGGAGAAAGCGCTTCGCAGTGCCGGGGTCATGGACATGGAGACGTTCGGAACGATCCGCGAAGCGGTCGATGCAGCGCGCGCGGCCGCCGGCGAGAACGACCTCATCCTGGTAACCGGCTCTTTCTATACTGTCGGCGACGCCCGCCCTCTGTTCGTGGGCCCCTGAGTTGCGAGGCTTCCGGGATGGCCGAACAAACGACACTGCTCATCATCAAGCCGGATGCGGTTCGGCGTGATCTGGTCGACGAGATCATCGCGCGTGTCGAAGACAAAGGATTGCGGATCGACTCGAAGCGAAGGATTCGGATCGACCGCGAACTTGCGGAGCGCCACTACGCCGAGCATAGCGAGAAGCCATTCTTCCGGGAGCTGGTCGAATTCATCACCTCGGGCGACGTGATCGTGGCGAGAGTGACTGGGCCGGAGGCCATCTCGGTCCTCAGAACGTTGATGGGGGCCACCGACCCCGCCAAGGCCGACCCCGGCACGATCCGCGGGGACTACGGAAAGGTGATCACCGAGAACCTGGTCCACGGCAGCGACTCGCCCGAGTCGGCCGAGCGCGAGTTGGAACTGTTCTTTCCCGACTAGTCGTCAGCCCTCGAAGCGCCTGAGGGCGACGACCGCGTTGTGGCCGCCGAAGCCGAAGGCGTTGGACAGCGCGAGCCGGACGTCGGCGTTGCGCGACTCGTTGGGCACGTAGTCGAGGTCGCACACCTCGTCGGGTGTCTCGTAGTTGATCGTCGGCGGGATCTCGCCCCGGGCGATGGCCAGCGCGGCGATCCCTGCCTCGATAGCCCCCGCCGCTCCCAGCATGTGCCCCGTCATCGACTTGGTCGACGAGACGGCGGTTCGGTATGCGTGGTCGGCCAGCGCCTTCTTGATGGCGCGAGTCTCGGCCGCGTCGTTGAGCTGGGTCGAGGTCCCATGGGCGTTGATGTAGCCGACCGCGTCGGGCGGTTCGCCCGCTTCTTCCAGGGCGGCCTGGATCGCCTGGATGGCGCCGAGGCCCTCGGGCTCCGGAGCCGTGATGTGGTGAGCGTCTGCCGACGTGCCGTACCCGGCCACCTCGGCGTAGATGCGGGCCCCACGCCCCTGAGCCCGCTCGGCGTCCTCCAGGACCAACGCCCCCGCCCCTTCCGAGAGCACGAACCCGTTCCGATCCTTGTCGAACGGCCGGCTGGCCTTGGCGGGGTCGGGGTTCCTGGTCAGGGCCTGCATCTGGGCGAACCCCGCCACGGTGAGCGGGAGGACCGCGGCCTCGGTTCCTCCGGCCAACGCCACGTCGGCGAACCCGTACTTGATCAGCCGGAATGCCTCCCCAACCGCGTGCGACCCGGCCGCGCAGGCCGTCGTGATGCACATGTTGGGTCCGGTGAACCCGAAGGCCATGGCCACGTTTCCCGCCGCGGCGTTCGGCATGAGCATCGGAACCATGAACGGGCTGACGCGGTCAGGACCCTTCTGGAGCAACACGAGGTGCTGCTGCAAGAGACTGGAAAGCCCCCCGATCCCCGTGGAGAACATGACGCAGGTTCGGGCCGGATCGACCGAAGGCTCGCCCGCGTCCTTCCATGCGAGCTTGGACGCGGCGATGGCGAGGTGCACGCACCGGTCCGTGCGCTTGACCTCCTTGGGGGTCATCCAGTCCTCGGGCCGGAAGTCCTTGACCTCACCGGCGATCTTCACCGGCATTTCCGCGGCGTCGAACGACCGGATGGAGTCGATGCCGGAGCGACCCGCCAGGAGAGCCGACCAGAGCTCCTCGATGCCCGTCGCCACCGGCGTCACCGGGCCGAACCCGGTGACGACAACCTTCCTCGCGTCCTGGCCGGACCCCCGCACCGCCATTCGCTACGCGCTGACCCCGAGCTTGGTGGCGACGAGCTGGGCGGCCTGCCCCACCGTCTTCACCCCTTCCATTTCCTCCTCGGGGATGGTGACGCCGAACTCCTCCTCCAGGGCGAGGACGGCCTCGACGAGGTCCAGCGAGTCGGCGTCCAGGTCCTCCTGGAAGCGGGCCTCGGCCTTGACCTGGTCCTCGGGGACCGACAGGTTCTCGGCGAGGATCTTTCTGACCTTCTCCTGCAGCTCCGGCATGTCCATACGCTGCCCCTTCTCTCGTCCGTCCGGCTTCGAACCCTCCAAGCCTGTCAGGCGCTCAGCCCGCCGTCCACCGAGACGACGGACCCGTTCACGTAGCCGGCTTCCGAGCCGCACAGGAACGCGATCACCGCCGCGACCTCTTCCGGCGAGCCGAAGCGGCCTGCGGGCGTCATTTCGACGTACCGCTTCCGGATCTCCTCGCTCTGCACCTCGGTCATGCGGGTCTCCACGAAGCCCGGGCAGACCGCGTTGACGGTGATGCCGCGCCCCCCGACCTCTCTGGCCAGCGATCGTGTCAGTCCCACCAGCCCGGCCTTGGACGCCGAGTACGCGGCCTGGCCGGCGTTGCCCCGAAGGGCTGCCACCGAGGCCACGTTCACGATCCGTCCCCACCGTGCCTTCAACATGGCCGGCAGCGCCCGTCGGCAGCACAGGAACGCCCCTTTGAGGTTCGTGTCGACCGTGGCGTCCCAGTTCTCGGTGGTGTACTTCACGGCCAGGCCGTCCTTGGTGTAACCGGCGTTGTTGACCAGCACCCGGATCGGCCCCACATCCTTCTCCAGGCGCCGAAAGGCTTGGTCGATCGACGCCTCGTCGCGAACGTCGAGGGCCACCGACAGCGCGGTCCCTCCGTCAGCTCGGGCCTTGGCCACGGTCTCCTCGGCCCCTTCAGGGTCGGAGCGATAGCCAACGCCTACCGTCAACCCGGCCCGAGCCAGGGCCAGGCAGGTGGCGCTCCCGATGCCTCGCGAGGCCCCGGTGACCAGGGCGATCGTGGCCTCAGGCACCGGCGCTCCTGACCGCTCCCCCGGTACGCGGTGCAGCGGCCTCCGGCGGTGCCGCCGTCCACCGGATTAGGCTGGAGCCCCACGCCATGCCCGCCCCGAATGCCGCCGTCAGGACCAGGTCGCCGGGCTCGAGCAGACCCCGGCACCACGCGCCGTCCAGGGCGATGGGGATCGAAGCGGCCGACGTGTTGCCCACCTTCTCGATGTCGATCAGCACCTTCTCCGGATCCAGTCCCAGGCGCTTGCCCAACGCGGTGAGGATGCGAGCGTTGGCCTGGTGGCCGATGACCAGCTTGAGGTCCTCCGCGCTTCGGCCGGCCTTCTCCAGGACTTCCGTGCATGCGGACGCCATGGCCGTGACGGCCATCTTGAAGACTGCCTGTCCGTCCGACATCCGGAGGAAGTTCCGCCGCGCCTTGAGGGCCGCTTCGGTGATGGGCTCGCCGGTCCCCCCGGCGGGCTGGGTCAGCAGCTCGGCCGCGGTTCCGTCCAGCGCGAGCATGGATGCGATCACGCCGGGCTCTTCCCCCGGCTCGAGCAGCGACGCGCCTGCCCCATCGCCGAACAGCACGCTGGTGGTTCGATCGGTCATGTCGAGGACCCGCGACAGGACCTCTGCCCCGATGACCAGCACGCGGTCGGCCGCCCCCGCCCGGATCTGAGCATCGGCCACCGAAAGCCCGTATACCCACCCCGCGCAGGCGGCGTTCAGGTCGAACGCGGGACAGCTGAGCCCCACACGGGTCTGCACGAACGCGGCCGTCGAAGGGATGATCCGCTCCGGCGTGCACGTGCACACGATCAACAGGTCCACCGACTGGGGCGCCACGCCGGCCCGGCGCAGGGCCTCTTCGCCGGCCGCGGCCGACAACGTAGCGGTGGATTCGCTGGCTCCGGCGAACCGTCGCTCCCGGATGCCGGTTCGTTCGACGATCCACTGGTCGGAGGTGTCGACGATCGACTCGAAATAGGCGTTGGGGACCACCCGCTCGGGCAGGGCAGAGGCCACCGAGGCGATGCGGGCGAATCGGCCGGTCGTCACCGCGAACCGCCCTCCAGCCACACCAGCGGCTGGCCGGGCTGCACCGGTTCGCCGTCACGAACCAGCACACCGGCCACGCGCGCCTCAAACGGACTGATCACCTCGATCGCCACCGACCCCTGCTCGACTACCGCCACCGCCTGTCCCGCCGCCACCCACTCGTCGCCCTCGTGGAAACGGGCCGGTGGGAGGTGCCGAAGGCGACCAGCGGCCGGCGAGACCACCAGGAAGAAGCCGAACCCGCCCGCCGACTCGCCCACCCCGTGGGGGGTGCTGTCGGACGAGAGGGGACGTGGCTGGCTCTGCACCCTCACCGTTTCTCCTCGGGCTACCGCACCGCCGCAGGCTGCCGGATCTCCTGGCCCACGGCTCGCGCTTCGTCCGGGGAACCGACGGTCCGCACCTCGGCTCCGGGGACCGCTCGACGGGCAAGCTTAGCAAGAACGTCTCCGGGGCCTGCTTCGATGAAATGGGTGATACCCATCTCGGCCATCGCCCGGAGGGAGGCGTCCCACTTCACCGGCGAGCTGAGGTGCCGCGACAGCAAGTCGCGGAGCACAAGTGGCTGCGTGGTCGGCTTGCCGCTGGCGTTGGGGACGACAGGGAAGTGGGGGGTGTGGAAATTGATCCTCGAGATCGCTTCCCGAACCGGCTGCACCGCGGAGTCCATCAGCGGGGAGTGAAAGGCGCCCGCCACCTGGAGCCGGACGGCCTTGGCTCCTCTGGTCCGGGCTACCTCCTCGGCCCGTTCGATGGCCGCCACCGAGCCCGAGAGGACCGTCTGTTTGGGCCCGTTCTCATTGGCCACGGCGAGCTTGTCGCCCCGCCCCGCCACTTCGCAGACCTCCCACGCCTCCTGCACCGACATCCCGATCAGCGCGGTCATCGCCCCCGGGTTCTGCTCGGCGGCCTCCTGCATGGACTTGGCTCGCACGGCCAGAGCCTGGAGGCCGTGCTTGAGGTCCAACGCGCCGGCCGCTACGAGCGCGGCGTACTCTCCCAGCGAATGGCCGGCTGCGGCGTGGCAGGGAACTCCCTCCTCCCGGAGCACGGTATGAGCGGCCAGGTCGCAGGCGAAGATGGCCGGCTGGACGATGTCGGTTCGCTTCAGGGCCTCCGAGTCGCGGCTGGCCTCAACCACATCCCAGCCAAGGACTTTGGAGGACTTGTTGAGGACCCGCTTGCCACGCTTGTCCTCCAGCCAAGGGTCGGCCATGCCCGTGTACTGAGAGCCCTGGCCGGGGAAGAGGAACGCTATTCGCATGCTCGACGTTGTATCAAGTCAGTGAGGAATAGCAAAATTGCCATTGCCTGGGTTGCCAGAGGGCAGGTGGTCCGGTAGAAAGGGCCGATGCGTAAGGGCTGGTTGCAAGGCTTCCCAGCGAACCCCACCGCGAAAGCCGAAGGACTGTCCGCGTTCCTGGGCCGCGACATGGCGGTTGACCTGGGCACCGCCAACACGCTGGTGTACGTCCGGGGGCGAGGGATCGTCCTGAACGAGCCCAGCGTGGTCGCCGTCAACACGGCAACGTCGGCGATCCTGGCCGTGGGGGCCGAAGCCAAGCGCATGATCGGGCGGACGCCTCCCCACATCAGGGTGATCCGGCCGCTCAGGGACGGGGTCATCGCGGACTTCGACATCACCGAGAAGATGCTTCGTTACTTCATCCAGAAGGTGCACCACCGCCGCCTCATGGCCAAGCCCCGCATCGTGGTGTGCATCCCATCCGGCATCACCGGCGTGGAGCAGCGGGCGGTGGAGGAGGCAACCTACGCGGCCGGCGCTCGGGCCGCGTTCGTCATCGAGGAGCCCATGGCGGCGGCCATCGGGGCAGGGCTTCCCATCCACGAACCCAGCGGCAACATGGTCGTGGACATCGGAGGGGGAACCACCGAGGTCGCGGTGATCTCGCTGGGTGGCATCGTCACCGCGGCGAGCGTACGCGTGGGCGGGGACGAGCTCGACGAGGCCATCATCCAACACGTCAAGAAGGAGTACTCGGTCGCGCTGGGCGAGCGGACCGCGGAGGCCATCAAGATCGCCATCGGCTCCGCCTTCCCGACCGCGGACGAGATGATCGCGGAGATCAAGGGCCGCGACCTCATCAGCGGCCTTCCCAAGACCATCAACGTCACCTCAGAGGAGATCCGCAAGGCCCTGGAGGAGCCGGTCAACGCGATCATCGACGCGGTGAGGAACACGCTCGACCGCTGTCCACCCGAGCTGGCCGCCGACGTCATGGAGCGCGGGATCGTCCTGACCGGAGGCGGGGCGCTCCTCAAGGGAATGGACGAGCGCCTGAAGCACGAGACCGGAATGCCCATACATGTTGCCGAGAACCCGCTGTCGTGCGTGGCCATCGGCTCGGGGAAGTGCCTGGAGGAGTTCGAAGTCCTGAAGCGGGTGCTGATCTCCTCGAACCGGGGCTAGGCTTTCGCCATGGCGCTGTATTCGCGCCCTCGGACCACTCGCCTGTTGGTGGTGAGCCTGGTGATGCTGAGCCTGCTCACGATCACGGTCGACTATCGCGGCGGGCGGGCCGGGCCGCTGGAGACGATGGGGGAGGGCGCCCTGTCCGTCGTGGGGGCCCTCCAGGGGGCGGTGTCTCGAGTGTCTCGCCCCATCGGGAACTTCTTCACCGGCCTTGCCCACGTGGGGTCCTTGCGAGCCGAGAACGACCGGCTGAAGGCCCAACTGCGGGAGGCACATGTCAAGGCGGCCGAGTCCACGACGAAGGACCGACGGCTCCGCGAGTTGCAGCAGCTCCTGAAAATGAAGGAGCAGCTCTCCCTCCGGCGCACCGTGACCGCGACAGTGATCGGGGTGAGCGTGAGCAACTTCGAGTGGACGGTGAACCTCGACAAGGGCTCCGCTGACCGCATCAAGGTGGACATGCCGGTCATCAGCGGAGACGGCCTCGTCGGGCACGTCGTCACCGTGGCCCCGCACGTGAGCGTGGTCCAGTTGATCATCGACCCGGATTCAGCCGTGGCAGGGCGGCTGTCCAGCTCGGGTGAGACCGGGCTGGTTATCGGGCAACGCAACCATCCGTTGACCATGGACCTGGTCAACCCGAACGCGAACGTGGCCGCGAACGAGCAGGTGGTCACGGCCGGCTACCAGGGCGGGCTGTATCCTCCGGAAATACCGATCGGGTTCGTGTCCCACATCTACACCCGCCCAGGCAGCCTTACGAAGACCATCGAGCTCACCCCGGCCGGCGACTTCTCCGCCCTGGAAGTCGTCCTGGTCGTCGTGCGGAGTTGACATGCGGAGGGTGGTGTTATGGAGCGTCGTCGTCCTGACTGCCCTGGTGCTCCAGTCCACGCTCTTCGCGCAGATCAGCCTGGGCGGCACGAAACCCGAGCTGGTCTACCTGGTGACGATCGTGTTGGCATTCCTGGAGGGCCCGTCCTCCGGAGCGGTGGCCGGATTCGCCGGCGGCATGGTCGAGGACTTCCTGCTGAACCTGCCGAAGGGGATCACCGCGCTCACCCTCACGCTGGTCGGGTACGCCGTCGGCTCCATCCGGCAGTTCGTGGTCTCCCCGAGCCCGCTCCTTCCTGTCGTGGTCGTGGGGACGGCCACGACCACGGGGATCCTGTTCAACCAGATCGTGGCGTTCCTGCTCGGCCAGCTCCACGTGGGGGCGGGACAGGTCGTACGGGTCGCCCTGTTGACGGGGCTGTACAACGCCGTTCTCACGCCCATCCTGTTCCCGGTGATCCGCAGGGTGGCAGAAGCGTCCCGTGCGAAGAAGGTGTTCCGGTGGTGACGCGCCCCGCCGCCCGAGGGGAAAGCCGATGACGGAGTCGAGGACGAGGACGCGGATGCGCTTCCTGGCGGCCCTCACCGCATTCATGTTCGCGGCGCTGGTCACGCGACTGTGGTTCCTCCAGGTCCTCGCCTCCGAGCAGTTCAGCAAGCTCGCGGACCAGAACCAGGTCCGGTTGGTGCCGCTCCAGCCGCTGCGAGGGCTGATCCTGGACCGCAACAGCAACATCCTGGTCGGCAACAGGGCCAGCACGATCGTCCTGGTGGACCGGCTGGGGATGAAGGGCCAGGAAGAGCAGGTGCTCTTCCGGCTGTCCAATCTGCTGCACGTTCCCGTCGAGGACATCCTGACCCGGCTGAACAGCGTGAAGTACCTGCCCTACCAGCCCGTCCCGGTGGCTGAGGACGTCCCGAAACAGGCGATCTTCTACATCGAGGAGCACCAGAAGGATCTCTTCCCCGGCGTGAGCTATCAGGTGGGGTCCGTTCGCGACTACCCGCAGGGGAACCTCGCTGCGCACATCCTCGGGTACGTCGGCGAGATCTCCGACAAGCAGCTCCAGGAGCCGGAGTTCAAGCAGTCCCGGCCCGGTGAGATCGTCGGCAAGGCCGGGGTCGAGTCGACCTACGAAGCCCAGCTCCATGGCACGGACGGGATCCGGGGGATCCAGGTCAACGCTCAAGGACTGGTGCTCGACGAGGACTTCGGCAGCCGGCCCGCCACGCCCGGGGAGAACGTGGTGCTCTCGATCGACAACAAGGTCCAGCGTCTGGCCGAGAGCAGCCTGGCCGCCGGGATCGACCTCGCCCGCCACACCGCCGACCGAACTTCGGGCAAGTACCTGGTTGCGCCGGGGGGAGCGGTCATCGTGATGAACCCCAACAACGGCCAGGTGGTGGCGATGGCGTCGAACCCCTCCTACGACCCGCGGATCTTCCTGGGCGGGCTGAATTTCCGGGAGGCCCTCCGGCTGGACCTGTGCTACCCGGGGAGGCGCTGCCCCAAGAAGCCCACGCACAACAACCCGCTCCTGGACCGGGCCATCCAAGGCCTGTATCCGGCGGGGTCCACCTTCAAGCCGTTCGTGGCCACGGCGGCCCTCAAGGAACGGTTGGCCACGATGAAGGGCAAGTACAACTGCCCCTCCTATTACGTTGCCCCGGTCGACCCGACCCGCCACCACTTCAACAACTGGTCGCCGTACAGCTACGGCTCCATATCGCTCCAGGAGGCCCTGATCATCTCGTGCGACACGGTCTTCTATTCCTTGGGCTACAACTTCTGGTTGAAGTACCACCGGTCGGGCGACACCAACGACATGTTCCAGCGAGACCTGCGGCTGATGGGGTTCGCCAGGAAGACGGGGATCGACCTGCCCGACGAGCAGACGGGCCTCATCCCCGACTACGCCTACGTGAAGCGCCTTTACGACTCCAATCCGAGGTTCTACGGGAGCTGCCAGAGGCAGCCGAACGGGAAGACGAGCTGCAAGTTCCCGGGCTGGCTGCCGGGAGACTCCATCGAGCTGGGCATCGGACAGGGCTACCTGCAGGTTACGCCGCTCCAGCTGGCCGCGGCTTACTCCGCGATCGCCAACGGTGGGACGATCTACGCGCCGCACCTCGGTTGGCGGATCGAGAATCCGGACGGCGACGTGATCCGGGAGATCGGCAAGCAGGCCACGGGGTCGCTCCCGATCACCCGCCGCCAGGTGCTGTTCCTCCGGAACGCCCTGAAGGGGGTCACCCGGTTCGGGACGGCGAGCTCCGCCTTCGCCGGCTTCCCGCTCGACAGCATCCCGGTGGCGGGCAAGACCGGGACGGCGGACATCGCGGGCCAGCAGCCCTTTTCGTGGTTCGCGGCCATGGCGCCTGCCGATCATCCGAAGTACGTGGTGGTGGGCCTGGTCGAGCAGGGAGGGCACGGCGCCACCACGGCGGCGCCCATCGTCCGGCGAGTGCTTGAGGGACTGTTCGGGATCCCCAGCGGCGGGCCCCTGCGGGCCGGACCGAACGTGGACTGATGGAGGTGGCCTGATGGCGCAGCTGGACCTGGCCGCCCTTCCCGGGCGCGCGCTCCAAGAACGAACGGTCTTGCGCCGGATCGACCCCGTGCTCGGGGCCGTCACCATCGCCCTGGGCGTCACCGGCTTGCCGATGATCTACTCGGCCACCAACAAGACGCTGTCCACGCTCAACGAGGACCCCGGGTATTTCGTCAAGAAGCAAGCCGTCTACCTGATCCTGGGGCTGGTGGCGATGGCGGTCGCCGCCATCATCGACTACCGGGTGGCCAAGGTCTACGCGCCCTTCATCTACGTGGGTTGCGTGGGCCTCCTGTTGCTGGTGCAGACCCCGCTCGGCAGGGCGGCGAAGGGAGCGCAGCGAGCCTTCCAGGTGGCGGGTTTCCAGTTCAGCCCGTCACTCTTCACCAGGCTGGGCTTGATCGCGATGCTCGCGGCGTACCTCTCGGAGATCAAAGGGGAGCTCGACCTGAGCCACGTGATCCGAGCGACCTCAATCGCCGCCATCCCCATGCTGCTGGTGTTCATCCAGCCCGACATCGGCACCACGATCATCCTGGCGTCGATCCTGGTCGCCCTGCTCGTGGCGTCGGGGGCTGGGGCGAAGTATCTGGCGGTGCTCGCGGTGGTCGGGTCGCTGGCGATCTTCGGCGCCTTCCAGCTTCATATCATCAAGGACTATCAGGTCCAGCGGATCACCAGCTTCCTCGACCCGCGGTCCGACCTACAGCGGGCCGGCTACAACAAGCAGCAAGCCGAGATCGCCATCGGGTCGGGAGGTTTGATCGGCAAGGGGTACCTGCGCGGCACCCAGACCAACCTGGACTACGTGCCGGAGCAGCACACCGACTTCATCTTCACGGTGGTCGGGGAGGAGCTGGGGTTCATCCGAGGGACCGTCCCGCTCCTGTTCCTGTTCGGCATCCTCCTGTGGCGGGCCTTCCGGATCGCCCTGTTATCGAAAGACCCCTTCGGGACCTTCGTGGCGGCCGGGGTGTTCGCCATGATCGCCATCCAGGTGTTCGTGAACGTGGGCATGACCATCGGGATCATGCCCATCACGGGGATCCCGCTCCCGTTCATCTCTTACGGGGGGAGTGCCCTCATCGCCGATTTCATCGGGATCGGCCTGCTCCAGGGCGTCCACCTCCGCCGCTCAGCGTAGGCCCAGGTCAGGGCCCTTCCGAGGATCTGCCCGCCTCGGCCTGTATCCTGGTGGTGGATCGTCCCGCTCGGGACCGACCCAAGCCGCCGGCCACGGGGCCAGGGCGGCCGGTCTTCGGGCGTGGGACGTGGCCGCGTGGTAGGCAGCCCGCCCGTTCCCCCTTCGGTGGATGGGCCAGGAGCGCCGCCGGCGCGAGGCCGCGAGGACTGGAAGGGGCTTTCCCGTGCGAATTGACGCGGGTTCTTCGAAAGGCACCTCTCACCCTGCGTGATCGCCTCGCGCTTGCCGCGCGGTCCTGATCGAAAGGACACGCGTTGGAAAGCGAAACGAAGGAAATGATCGAACCCAGGGAGGCGGGAGTCCCGGAGGGTTCGGGCACCGCCGGGGCCGCTCCGGCCCGGCGCCGTCGACGGCGGAGGCGTTCCCGGTCTACCGGCAAGCCCGCGGCGGTTCGAGCGGGCACCGCCCAGTCACCCGCAGCCCAGGTAGCGGCCGAACCGGCATCGGAGCCATCCGATCAGCCCTCCGTCGAGGGGGCGCCGGACCAAGCCGGGCCGCCGAAGACCGGCCCCCGCAGGCGGAGGTCCCGTGGTTCGCGGGCCAAGAAGGCGCCGGTGAGCCCGCCCCAGACGGACCAGGCCCTCTCCGGGCCGCCAGCCGCGGGAGTGACGCCCGCCGAAGCGGTAGAGGAAGGCACCACTCCGGCGCCGAGGCGGCGACGGCGCAGGCGCGGTGGCCGAGGCCGTTCGCGGTCCGGGTCGGCGCAACCCGCCACCCCGGATAAGGAAGCCGCGGCCGAGCCCGCCACGAAACCAGCGGCGGAGGCCAGGTCGACCCGGGAGGCAGTCCCGGCCGAAGAGCCAGCACGCCCCACGCGGTCTCGGCGCCGGGCAGCTCCGCGCCGCGAGCCCGCCGCCCCGGGTAGGACAGTCCGGGCCGAGCAGGAGGAGGAAGCCGCCCCTGTCGGTCGCGGACGCCGCGCCCGAGGTCCGACCCGTCGGCGGCGCGAACGCCTCCCGGAGGTCGTCCGCATCGCCGATAAGACCATGCTGATCACCGAGATCGGCGAGCGCGACCAGATCGCCGTGCTCGAGGACCGAACCCTGGTGGAGCATTACATCACCCGGTCCGGCGCCCATTCGATGGTGGGCAACATCTATCTCGGCAAGGTCCAGAACGTCCTGCCGGGGATGGAGGCCGCCTTCGTCGACGTGAGTCGCGGCCGCAACGCCGTGCTCTACGCTGGCGAGGTCTCTTACGACGAAGAGATCGACGGAGAGACGCCTCGGATCGAGCACGTCTTGAAGGCCGGCCAGAACGTGCTGGTGCAGGTGACCAAGGACCCCATGGGCGGCAAGGGCGCCCGTCTGACGCAGGAGATCAGCCTCCCCGGCCGGTACGTGGTGCTGGTCCCCAAGAACCCCGAGGTGTTCGGGATCAGCCGGAGGCTTCCGGACGACGAGCGCCGGCGCCTCAAGGACATCCTGAAGAAGGTCAAGCCCGTCGAGCACGGGCTGATCGTCAGGACGGCAGCGGACGGCGCGGACGCGGAGGACCTCCAGGGCGACCTGGAGCGTCTGGCGGTCGAGTGGGCGGCCATCGAGAAGAGCGCGAAGAGAGGCAAGGCTCCTCGCGTCCTCTACGAGGAGCCCGAGCTCACGGTTCGGGTGGTTCGTGACCTGTTCACCGAAGGCGAGTTCAAGGAAATGGTCACGGACTCGCCGGCCATCTTCGAGCGAGTCACGTCCTATCTGCGGGGCGTGGCGCCGGACCTGCTGCCCAAGGTTCGGATGCACGATGGGAAGCTGCCGGTCCTCGAGGCGTACCACGCAACGGAGCAGATCCACAAGGCATTGGAGCGGAAGGTGTGGCTGCCCTCGGGCGGCTACGTCGTGATCGATCGCACCGAGGCCATGACCGTGATCGACGTGAACACTGGCAAGCACGTGGGGAAAGCGAACCTCGAGGAGACCGTGACGAAAACCAATGTCGAGGCCGCCGAGGAGATCGCCCGCCAGCTTCGGCTCCGGGACATCGGCGGGATCATCATCATCGACTTCATCGACATGCTCCTCGAACGCAACAAGGACAAGGTCGTCCAGACCCTGAAATACGCGATGGCGGCGGACAAGACCCGCTCGCAGGTCTTCGACATCAGCCCGCTGGGGTTGCTCGAGATCACGCGGAAGCGGGTGTCGGCCGGCCTGCTCGAGTCCTTCTCCGAGACCTGCCCGACCTGCGAGGGGCGTGGGATCATCCTCACCCACAAGCTGTAGCCTCATCAAGAGCTCATCGACCGGAGGAACCCATGTACGCGGTGATCAAGACCGGCGGAAAGCAGCACCGGGTCCAGCCCGGAGACGTGATCGAGGTCGAGCTGATGCACGGCCAGCACGGAACCTCGATCACGTTCACCCCCCTGCTCGTGGTGGACGACGAGGGGAAGACGCACTTCGGCAAGGACCTCGGCAGGGCCCAGGTCAAGGCCAAGCTGCTGGGGGAGGAGAAGGGCGAGAAGGTCAAGATCTTCAAGTATCGAGCCAAGACGGGCTACGCCAAGCGCATGGGGCACCGACAGATGCACTCGCTGGTGGAGATCGAGGACGTGGTCTTCGGCAGGCGATCCGGGACGAAGAAGGCCGAGGACGGGGAGGAGGTCGAGGCGGCGTCCGCCGGTACCGGGACCGAAGCCCCGGCCGAGGAGAAGAAGCCGCGCCCGAAGCCCCAGGCCGAAGCGGAAGGCGCGGCGCGCAAGTCGACCCGCTCTTCAGCGGGGACCAAGAGCCGCCGAAGCACCAAGGGTCGGGCCTGATCCCTCTGTTACGCTAGGTCACGAGATGGCACACAAGAAAGGTGGCGGGTCGTCCCGCAACGGGCGTGACTCCAAGTCGAAGCGGCTTGGGGTGAAGAGCTTCTCCGGACAGAACGTGCCGGCGGGCTCTATCTTGGTCCGCCAGCGCGGGACCAGGATCCATCCCGGGAACGGCGTGGCCCGGGGCGGAGACGACACACTCTTCGCCACGGCCGGCGGACAAGTGAAGTTTCATTCGTCCGGCGGCCGCCGGTTCGTCTCGATCGTCCAGGAATAGCAGCCGCTTCTCGCCTTCCTCAGTCCTCGATCGGTCCGCGCTCGTCCCGCTGTGCGTTCCGTACGTTCCGGACCCATTGCTCGACCTCGCGGCGCTTCGCCGCGTTGCCGGCCCGAAGCTTCCCGATGGCCCGCCGCCGGGCCAGGTAGCGGCTGAACAGCCGGAAGCCCTCGGCCGGCGGCGAGAGCGAAGGCGGCTGGACGAAGTAGAAGCCGATGATCGATGGCCCGCCGGGAATGGCCACCCGCACCTCGAGGACCGGGCTACCGGGGGCCCGGCGCACTCGTCGAACGTCGGCCAGTGGGATCACGGTCTCGGCGGACCGCCCCCCGTCTGGACGGAACACGAGAGCTCGTTGCTCGAGCGACAGCACGCCCTTGACCCCGTCGAGCGTGGTTCGGGCATGAACCATCCACACGGTGCTGGCTTCCGCCATCGCCACCGAGGGTAGTCCCCACGGCCTGGAACCGGGTGTCCCCGTGCCGTTGCCATAATCCAGTGGTGTTCGTCGATCAGGTCACCATCCACGTCAAGGCCGGCGACGGCGGGGGCGGGAGCGCTTCCCTGCGCAGCGAGCCCTACACGCCGCGAGGAGGGCCGGACGGAGGTAACGGGGGTCGAGGCGGTGACGTGATCCTGCGCGTGGACGCTGCGATGTCCGACCTGTCCCTGTACACCGACCGGCCGCAGCACCGCGCGAAGAACGGGAGTCCGGGCGGCCGGAACAACCGAACCGGAGCCATCGGGGAAGACCTGATCCTCCTCGTTCCCGACGGGACCGTGGTCGGGCAGAACGACCGGGTGGTCGCCGACCTCGTGGGGGCGGAGACGAGCGTGGTGGTGGCCCGGGGTGGACGGGGAGGCCGGGGCAACACCTCATTGGCCTCGGCCCGCAACCGCGTGCCCCGGGTGGCCGAACGCGGCGAGATGGGGGAAGAGACCCGCCTGGACCTCGAGCTGCGCCTGGTGGCGGACGTTGGGCTCGTTGGGCTTCCGAACGCGGGGAAATCGACCCTGCTCGCGCGGCTGACCGCGGCTCGGCCGAAGATCGCAGACTACCCTTTCACCACTCTGGCCCCCAATCTCGGCGTGGCGGGGAAGGACGAGCGGTTCGTGGTGGCCGACGTGCCGGGGGTGATCGAAGGCGCGCACCGAGGAAAAGGGCTGGGGCTGGCTTTCCTTCGCCACGTTTCCCGGTGCCGGGTGCTCGTGTTCGTGGTCGATCTCTCTATTGACCCGGTTCGCGACCTGGAGACGGTTCGGGCCGAGATCGAGGCCTTCGATCCGGGTCTCGCGCGGCGCCGGTCGATGGTGGTGGGGACGAAGGTGGACCTTCTCCCCAACCCCGTGCGCGTCCCGCCTGAGGTGGACCTGGCAGTCTCCGGATTGACGGGGGCGGGGATCGGGGAACTAGCCGAGCGGATCGCCCGGCGCGTGGCGGAGGCCCGGGCCGAGGAGGCGCCCCGCGAACCGTACGTCGTCCTTCGGCCGGCCCGCGAGACGTTCGTGGTGAGTCGTGAGGGAGACCGGTTCCGCGTGGCCGGCCCTCGCGTGGAGCGTTGGGTGGCCGAAGCCGACCTCGACGACGCCGGGCAGGTGGTCGACCTGCAACGGCGACTGGTCCGGGCGGGCGTGGAGCGCCGGCTCCTGGAGGCAGGTGCGAGACGGGGCGACGAGGTCGTGATCGGGGGGACCACGTTCGAGTTCATCCCCGAGGACGAAGGTCGGCACTCCGGTGCAGGCGCCCAGGGAAGCGACCAAGATGACGGCAGCGATGGCCACCAAGCGTGAGCTGACGCGGTCCGAGGACGCCGGATGGTCCGAGCTGATCCAGCTCGTCGAATCCCTGACGGCGGCCGAGATGGAGCAGCCGGGCTACTTCCCGGAGGGCTGGTCGGTGAAAGACCTCCTGGCGCACGTCGCGAGCTGGCAGGCCGAGGCCGGCCAGATCCTGGAGCAGATCCGGATGGGGACCTACCGGGGGCGCCCCGTGGATGTCGAAGCCATGAACCAACAATTCTACGAATCGAACAAGGACCTGCCGCTCTCGGTCGTCAGGGCGGAGGCGTGGGCGGCGCGCAACCGGATGCTCGCGGAGTGGAGCGAGCTCCCGGAGATGGCCCCCGAGGCCGAGGAATGGTTCCGGGAGTCGGGGGCCGAGCACTACGAGGAGCACCTCGGGCGGCTCCGCGAGTGGGTCAAGGAGCTTCGCGCCGCGTAACCGGAAGGCTTTGGTTCCACGGTCGCGGCAGATCCGGCACCTACAATCCGGCTGGTGGGCCACCCCAAGCGCCTCGGGGTCATGGGCGGCACCTTCGACCCCATCCATCACGGCCACCTGGTCACGGCGGAGGCCGCCCTGTGGGCGTTCGGCCTGGACGAGGTGGTGTTCGTCCCGACGGGCCAACCCTGGATGAAGGCCGACCAGGAGGTCACCCCGCCCGAGCACCGCTACCTCATGACCGTGATCGCCACGGCCAGCAACCCGAGGTTCTCGGTGTCCCGGATCGAGGTCGAGCGAAGGGGCCCCACCTACACCGTGGACACGCTTCAGGAGCTCCGCCGGCAGGCCGAGGATGAGGTGGAGCTGTTCTTCATCACGGGGGCCGACGCCATGCTCGAGATCTTCCATTGGAAGGATCCGGAGGAAGTCCTTTCGTTGGCCCATTTCATCGCGGCCACCCGGCCCGGCTATGACATCGCCAGGTTCGAAAAGGAGGCTCCGTCCAGCCATCCGAAGGTATCGGCCCTGGACGTGCCGGCCCTGGCCATCTCCTCCACCGACATCCGGAGGCGGGTCCGGGCGGGCCAGCCCATCCGGTATCTGGTTCCGGAGGGCGTGGAGACCTACATCCGGAAATTCGAGCTGTACGGGGGCGGGCGATGAGGCGGCGGTCCAAGTCCAAGTACAAGGGCTTCGAGCCGCCGCCCGGGCAGAAGAGGACGGCCGGATGGTCCCGGAACACCGTGCTCCGGGCACCTCCTGCCGGGTTCCAGGCTCCGCCTCCCGTCCCGCGGCCGGATCTCTCGGACCTCTGGACCCGGACCCCGGGCCCGACCGTGCACGACGAATTCGCCGCCACCTCTTCCCACACCGACCAAGATGAACTGCCTCCTCTCGATGACTGGCCGCCGCCCGAGATCAAGGCCCGGTGGGCCGCACAGCGGGAGCGACAGCGCCGCAATCGCGAGCTACGGCGCAAGAGCCTGCTCGGACTCGTCGTGATCGCGGTACTCGTGGCTGGGGTCGTTGCCTTGACCAAGATCGGGGGCCGAGGGCACCCCCCCGCCGCGGCATCCCCTCCACAGTCGGAGTTGCTGGCGTGGTCGGTGACCCTGGGGCTAGAGCGGCTGGTGACGGTGGTGGCGGTCCCGGGCGATCGCCCTCCGGTGGCGGTGGCCATCCCCAATGCGACGCAGGTCGACATCCCGGGAGGTCCGGCCACGGTGGGAGCTGCCTCGTCCACGACGGGACTGACGGTGGCGGCCGTGCAGGCCTCCTTGGGCCGGCGCATCGACCACTACGTGATCACCGACGCCTCGGCGGTCATGTCACTCGTCAACCAGGTGGGTGGGGTCACGGTGCAGGCCGAGTCGTCGTTCCCCTTCCAGGGACAGGAGCTCGGGCCGGGACAGGTGAAGCTGACGGGCGGCGCAGTCCTCGCCTACCTGGAGAGCGCGGCCCAGGAGGATCTGGCCGGGAGATGGGAAGAGGTGCTGTCCGGGCTCTTCTCCACCCGGGCGCGGCGGGACCTGTGGGATCAACTGATCGGTGAGAGCGACTCGCTCAGCGTGGCCCGCGCCATCTTGGCTCGGGCACGAGGGGCCATCGTGCTCGAACTTCCCACGGCGCCCACTCCGGAGGGTGGCGTGCAGGTGGATCCGAGGGGCCTGTCGCAGCTCCTGCAGCAGAACTTCGGGGCCGCAGGGGGCACGTTGGTGAGAGTGGTGTTGCTGAACGGAACGGGGAGAAAAGACATCGGCGGGCCGCTGAGTTCTCTGCTCGCTCCCGAAGGGTTCCAAGTGGTGGCCATCCAGGAGGCGTCGCGACGGGTCATCGCGTCGACCGAGGTCGTGGCGTCCGACGACTCGTTCCTGCCACAGGCGCAACAGGTTCAGCAACTTCTCAAGGTGGGAACGGTGTATGTTGGTACGCAACCGACCGGAATCGCCGACATCACGATCGTGATGGGGAAGGATTACCAGCCGGATTGAACGAAGAGCTGCGGGGGCGGCCCGCGCGGTGACGGAGTCGGTGGACTTCGCCTGCCTCGCGGCCCGAGCAGCCAGCGGAAAGCAGGGCGAGGAAGTGCTCGTCCTCGATGTTCGAGACCTCATCACGATCACCGACTACTTTGTCATCGCCTCGGGTGCCTCCGACCGTCAGGTCAAGACCATCGCCGACGAGGTGGTGAAGGCGCTTCGGGAAGAGGGGACGAAGCCGGTCCGAATCGAGGGCGAAGCCGGATCGCGGTGGATCCTCCTCGACTTCGTGGATTTCGTGGTCCACGTGTTCCACCAGAACGAACGCGACCACTACCGGCTGGAGCGATTGTGGATCGACGCGCCCCGGGTGGAGTGGAAGAACGGAGCCAGGGCCTCTTCGGGCTAGGGCTTCAGCGGGGCCGCCAGAGGCCGTTGATACAATCGCTGCTCCGAGGGCCTGTAGCTCAGTTGGTAGAGCGCTTGCTCGGCAGGCAAGAGGTCAGGGGTTCGAATCCCCTCAGGTCCACAAGAGACTGTTTAGGTCACCGTCCCTCTCGGGCTGCGTTCTGGACGACGCGACGAAGTCCTTGGCGTCACCTTGGGCAGCGAGAGCGGCGATCCAGTAACGGTCAGTGCCAATGATGAGCCCGCCCCAGCCACGACGGAGCGAAACACGGGTCGACGCCAAAGGGTGTCACGAGTAACGCCATGGATCTTGCCGTTGGCGAAGAGCCCTCGAGAGAAGACGTAGATGTGGTGCTGAGTCGCAGCTGATCACCACTTAGCCGACCCGTTTGATAAGCGACATGAAGAGTAGCGGCTGCCCTCGGACCGCCGTGTCCTGGGCGAACAGACTGATCTGGACCCTCTCGTTTGGCTCGATGAGCGGAGCTGCAGCTTCGGCGATTCGTCGTTGCATTCGCCTGCTGATCCGTGTCAAGGACGGCAAGGAACCCTCCATCTCCCCGGTAGCCGATTACTTGCTCGGCTCAGTGAGCGCAGGACTGAACGCCTATGCACCTGCGTTCAGCCACAAGCGACTTGGCGCGCCACAGCGATCGCTCGGGAACGTCAGGGGTCCCGGTAATCTGGGCCAGTGGCCAGGGAACTCTCAGGAAGAATTCGGCCGCGCTGGCGCGATTATCGGACGGTCTCGGGGCGTCGGCCAGTCAAGGAGTTCATCAACCGGCTCTCCGACGAAGACACTGTTGAGGTGGCGGCGGCCATGACGGAGGTTCGAGAAGAGGGACTGTCGGCGGCGCGGCATCTCCGGGGTGAGATCTACGAGGTCCGAGCCGAGGGCCGAGATGTGGCTATCCGCGTTCTGTTCGCCCAAGAGGGCAAGAGGGGACGGATCCTCCTGGCTCTCGAGGGGTTCGCCAAGAAGACCCAGAAGACGCCCGATCAGGTGATCCACTTGGCTGAGAGAAGACTGGCCGATTGGCGATCGCGAGGCCGTCGTGCCCGTCGGTAGGGAGAACCCCACTCCCCTCATCTATCTTATTGACAGTATCTCGTATTTGAGATAGACTCCGGCGGAGAGGAGGAGCAGGATGGCGAGGAAGTCTGATTTTCTCGACGAAATCATCACCGAGCGCCGGGCGAAGAATCCAGCCTTTCAAGCGATGGTCGATGCAGCACGTGATCGCCGCCGGATGCTCCGACAGCTCGCAGAGGATCGCATCAGTCTGGGACTCTCCCAAACGGCAGTAGCAGCCGAAATGGGCACTTCGCAGTCGGCGATCGCCCGAATCGAATCCGGCAAGGCCGACATCAAACTATCCACGATCGAGCGGTACGCCGCAACGCTGGGGCGAAAGGTCGAGTGGCGAGTGGCGTCGGCGGCCTCTGCTAGGTCTTCGGCTCCGGGCAGACTTCGGGCAGCTTCTGGCAGGGCGGCCTCGGTCGCGGTCCGAAAGGTCTCTCGCCACTAACGGAGTCCGTTCGGCGCCTTGGCCCTTCCTGATTGCGACGACTCTCATTGCCCTGAAGGAGTCCTTGGAGGCGCTCGCAGGCGAGCCCATCCACCGCACGTCTGGCAACATGAGGAGCCACCCGCGGTCAGCTCCTCCTGCGGCGTAGTTGTCTCTACGATCCGAGGGCTTGCTGAGCCTTCACGTTGTCGCTCGTTGCGACCACGCTTCGGTTCTTCGTTGCGAGGTAGACGAGGGTCACGTTCACGCCCGCGTCGGCGACCTTCCGAGCCATCGTTCCCAATGTGCCGGGTGTGTCAACGTCCCCGGGGATCTCGCCGACGATCACCTCGGTCTCTCCCTCCACCTTGATGCCGGCACCCTGGAGCGCACGTCGCGCCCCCCCGACGTCCTCTACGAGGAGGTGGATGATTCCGCGCCCCTCGTGGGTGATCGCACACATGCCCTCGATGTTGATTCCGGCATCGCCGAGTGCCTCGCCCAAATCGGCGAGCGTTCCGGGCCGGTCCTCGAGGGATACCAAGAGGTCCTTCGCCATGCGAGCCCCCCTTCCTGCCGCTGGATCTGTTTAGCGCCACGGTTGCCAGCAGTCAACTCGAGGCGATCCTCCAGAGGCAATCAGGCGATTACTCCAGAACTCCGTCGCGCATGTCGTCCAGCGACGTCCCGGACGACCCGACGTACAGCCAGAGATGCCCATGTTCTGGCCGCCTCGTAGCCGAGGTCGTTCCGCAGGGTCCGGATCCGCCGGATCGGGGCCGCCGATCCGCTACGATGTGGCGGGTCCGGTACACCCCAGGGGTTCCCATGCTCGACGACGTGAAGCGCGCGCCATCGGCCGATGCGGCCAGGCTGGGCGAGCCGAGCTATGTGTGGCGATCGGGCCAGGAGCGGCGGCTCCAGCTCATCCGGAGATACGTTCCCCTCGAGGACCGCCGGATCCTCGATGTCGGATGCGGGATCGGCACCTACGTGCGCCGTTTCCGCGACTTCAGCTCCCAGGTGTACGGCCTCGACGTCTCGGCGGAGCGCCTGGCCCAGGCCGGCCTCCCGAACCTCGTGGCGGCCGAGGGAGAGAACCTCCCCTTCGCGGACTCATCGTTCGACGTCCTGGTGTTCAACGAGGTGATCGAGCACGTGCGGGACGATCGCGAGGCCATCCGGGACGCCCTCCGCGTGCTGAAGGACGGGGGCCACATCGTGATCTACGCGCCCAACCGTCTGTACCCGTTCGAGACCCACGGCATCTACTGGCGGGGCCGGTACAAGTTCGGCAACAAGTTCGGCGTGAACTACTTGCCGAACTTCCTCCGGCGGCGGCTCGTTCCCCACGCCAAGGCCTACCGGGCCACCGACATCTTTCGGCTGTGGGACGGCCTGCCGCTCAAGCTCGTCGTGCACACCTACGTCTACCCCGGCTTCGACAACGTCGCGGCCAAGAGCGCCCGCGCCGGGAGGGCCCTGCGTGGCATGCTGTACCGGGCCGAGAGTACCCCGGCCCGCCGCTTCGGGCTCTCCCATTTCGTCGTGCTCGAGAAGCTGCCTGCGAAGGCCTAGCTCGCTTTCGCTCCTTCCGTTCGAAGCCGAGTTCGGCTACACGGCCTGCACGAAGAAGAAAGAGATGGCCATGATGGCGTAGGCCCCGATCAACTGGGCACCCTCCAGCCAGTTGCTCCGACCGTCCAACGAGATCAAGGCCACGATCAGAGTGGAGAGTCCCACCGCGGCTACTTCGAACGTCGTGAAAATGAAGTCCATAGGGTGACCCACCGCAAGACTGATGAAAACGAGCGCGGGCGCCACGAACAGGGCCACCTGGGTCGAGGACCCGATGGCAATCTCCAGGGTTACGTCCACCTTGTTCCGCCAGGCGAACAAGACGGCTGAGCTGTGCTCGGCCGCATTGCCGACGATTGGGATGAGGATCAGGCCGACGAAGAACTTGGTGAGCCCTAGGTCCTCGAGCGCCGGCTCCAAGGCCCCGACCAGAAGCTCCGACTCCAGCGCGACGAGCGCCGTAGCAGCCAGGAGCACGAGCACGGCGGCTCGGGCCGACCACTGGGCCTGCTCTTCCTCGGTAGGGGTGTGGAACAGGTGCTCGTGAGTGATCATCGTGAACACCAGCGCCCCCGCATAGAGGGCCATCAGCACCGCGGCGATGGTGCCGCTCACGATCTCCCGTTCCAGGACGTCGTGTTCGCCGGTCGTGAGGACGAACAGCGCGGGCATCAGCAGTCCGATCACGGCCAGGGTCAGCGAGCTGGCGTGGATCCCGGCGGCCTGAGCGTTGTAATGCTGCTCCTGGTGTCGAAGCCCGCCGATCAGGAACGACAACCCGAGCACCAGCAACAGGTTGCCGAGGATCGAGCCGGTGAGGGAGGCCTTGACCACCTCCAGCTCGTCGTCCAGGACGAGGAAGATGGCGATGATCAGCTCGGTGACGTTGCCGAACGTAGCGTTGAGCAAGCCGCCCATGCGGGGGCCGGCTCGGATCGCCAGCTGTTCGGTTGCCCGTCCGATCAGGCCGGCCAGCGGGACGATGGCGACGGCCGAGGTGACGAACACGGCCAGGTCCTGACCCAGGATCCGCAGGACGACGGAGACCGGCACCACCGCCAACAACCAGTACAGGCTCGGCCGCTTCACAGTGCCGCGAAGAGTAGTGGACGCGAGCCTCCGGCCGACAGCGGTCCATCCCCCGGCTTCCTATTCCGAGGGTTCGGCCCCCGAACTCAGCCCGCCCGTCGGGCGGCGTCTGCTCCCGACGAATTCGTATCCGAACCGGCCCTTGATGCAGAGGTGCCCGCGCGTGATGTCGTGATCGAGGGGGGAGGTCACCTTCACCACGTCGTTGTCTTGGACGTGCAGCTCGAGGGCGCACCCGACCCCGCAATACGGACAGATCGTCTCGGTGACGGTCTGTCTCGCCTGGTCCCACGTGCCCTGGTCCCTCATGTCGTGCTCCGTCTTGAACATGAGGGCCCCAGTCGGGCATACGCCGATGCAGTTCCCGCAGTAGACGCAGGCTGATTCGGTGAGGGGGAGGGCGAACTCGGTGGAGATCCGGGCGTCGAAGCCCCGGCCGGCCACGGCGATGGCGAACGTGTTCTGGGCGTCGACCCCGCAGGCCTCCACGCACTTGTAGCAAAGGATGCACCGGGAGTAGTCGCGCACGTACAGGTCGTTGTCCACCGTCACCGGCTGGTGCACGGTGGCCGCCCGCACCCCCTCGGATGGCTGGTGGTGGCCGGGAGGGCGTCGGTCTCGTTCGCCCACGGCGGCCGGCTCGGCCGGCTTGCCATACCGCGAGGGATCGGTCCCGTACGTCTCCAGCCACCGGCCGAGGTCCGGTCCCAGTGAGAGGTCGACGGACGACGCCAGGAACTCCAGGACCATTCGCCGACTCAGGCGGACCCTCTCCGAGTCGGTGCGGACCACCATGTCCGACTCCACGGCGCGCGAGCAGGCCGGCACCAGGACCCGCGACCCCTCGACCTCGACGACGCACACCCGGCACGCGTTCACCGGAGCCAGGGTCTCCAGGTAGCAGAGGGTGGGGGTGTCGATGCCCCGGGCGCGGCAGGCCTCCAAGATCGTGGTGCCTTCGGCGACACGGACCGGCTGGCCGTCGATGGTCACATCGACCAGCCGCCTCGGCGGGGCGACCGGGATGGGCCCGGACACTCGAGCCGCCAGCGGCGGGATCTTGATCACCGTTGGGCTCCAGGCAGGGGGTCCGGAACCGCCGGTCGTCCCATCGGTGCTCATTCCGTCGTGCCTCCGGTGAACAGGCCGAAGCGCGAGATGGCCGACTGGATCGCGCTGGCCGCCGTCTGCCCGAGGCCGCAGATCGAGGCGTCCCGCATCACCTGGGCGATCTCATCGATCAGCGCGACCTCATCGGCGATGGAGCCGCGGGACCGGCCGCCCGCCAGGCGTCGGAGGGCCTCCTCCTGCCGGACCGTTCCCACCCGGCAAGGGACGCACTGGCCGCAGGATTCGTCGCGGAAGAAGGCGGCGATGCGGAGCACGATGTCAACGAGATCCACCGTGTCGTCGAAGGCCATGACCGCGCCCGAACCCAGCGTGTAGCCACCGGCCCGGGCATCCTCGAAGGTCAGCCGGATGTCGAGCTGGTCGGGGCTCACGAAGGTGCCCGCGGCACCGCCGACCAGCACGGCCTGCAGGGGGCGGCCGCCACGTACACCTCCGGCGAGGTCGAGCACACTTCGGAGCGTGACGCCGTGCTCGACCTCGTACACGCCGGGCCGCTCGATGCACCCAGAGAGGCAGAACAGGCGCGTTCCGGTCGACCCGTCGGTCCCGACCTCCGCGTAGGCTGGACCTCCGATCCGGAGGATCTCGAGCACGTTGGCGAGGGTCTCCACGTTGTTGATGCCAGTCGGCTTGCCGAACAGGCCATGGGTCACCGGGAACGGGGGCTTGTTCCGAGGCTCCGCGCGCCTTCCTTCGATCGAGTTGAACAGCGCCGTCTCCTCACCGGCGATGTAGGCTCCTGCCCCCCGCTGAAGCTCGATCTCGAAGCGGAAGCCTCGGCTCATGACGTCCTCGCCGACCAGACCATGCTCCCGAGCCCCATCGAGTGCGCCTTGGAGACGCGCGGCGGCGAGGGGGTACTCGCCGCGGAGGTAGATGAAGCCGCGCTCCGCTCCGGTCGCGAAGCCCGCGATGGTGAGGGACTCGACCACGGCAAAGGGATCTTCCTCCATGAGGACGCGGTCCTTGAACGTGCCCGGCTCGGATTCGTCCGCGTTGCACACGAAGTAGTGGGGCCGGACCGGCTGGCGAGCCACCGCCTCCCATTTGACGCCGGTCGGGAAGGCCGCCCCGCCCCGCCCGAGGAGGTTCGCGTCCTTCACCTCGCGGATGACCCCCTCTGGCCCGAGCTCGAAGGCGATGCGCAGGGCCTCGTATCCGCCGTGCACACGGTAGTCGTCAAGGCTTGTCGGATCCACCAGGCCGACTCGCCTGAGAAGGCGGAGGCCGGAACGATCGTCGCCAGTCTGCGGCGCTGAGGGACCGCCGGAAGGCGTGAATGTCGCGGCTCGCTCGGAGACCAGGTTCACTACCCCATCGACCTCGATGGGCGCCAGCACGGCGTCGCCCGCGTCTATCCCGGAGGCCTGGACAAACGCAGCCGGAGCCCGATCGCACAGGCCGAGACAGGGGCTCGGCATCCACATCCATGAGCCGCCGTCCCGTGCTGTGCCAGGGGGGCCGACGCGTGACTCCAGCTCGGCGCAGAGCTCCTTCGCCCCCCGCACCCGACAGGCGACGTCGTCGCAGACGTGCACCACGGTCGGGGGCCGAGGCTCGGTTGATAACAGCGCGTAGAAGCTGGCCACCCCGTACGCCTCGGCGGGTGGGACGGACAATCGGCGGCAGAGGTAGCTCAAGCCGCCCTCGCTGATCCAGCCCACCCGTCGCTGGAGGGCGTGGAGCGCGGGGAGCAGCAGGTGCCGCCGGGTCTTCTGCCCGCCACGCGACAGATGGCCGTCGAGCGCCGAGCGCGGGCCGCCCTCCCACCCCGTCTCGGGCGGGCCCACCACCTCGTCGACGGCACCTCGCTCCTCGGCCGTCGGCAGGATGTCGATCAGATGGAGGTCCACTCAGGTCCTCGCCTCGGCGGTCTCAGGCAGGCGGTCGATCCGGACGGCGCTCGCTTTGAACTCAGCGGTCCCGGACTTGGGGTCCGTGGCGTCGATCGTGAGAGTGTTCGTCTCCACCTGGTCCGGGAAGTGCAGGGTCATGAACACCAGTCCCGGCCGGAGACCCTGGTCGACGTGCACCGGCGCCTCCACCGTCCCGCGGCGCGAGGAAACCACCACGCGCTCGCCCTCTGCGATGCCCAGCCGTTCGGCGTCCTCCGGCGACACGTCGATCGTTTCTTCCCGTCGGAGCGGCGACGAGTACCGACTGGTCTGAACGCCCGTGTTGAAGTCGGAGAGCCTCCGTCCCGTGGTGAGGCGAAGGGGGTAGTCCTCGGTGAGCTCGTCCACTGGTGGCTCGTAGGGTGTGACGCTGAACGGCGCCTTCGGTCCCTGCTTCTCCGGATCTTCCTCCCACAACCGAGCGTGCAAGAACCTCGTGCCCTCGTGGTCCTCATCCCAGCAGGGCCACTGGATCCCCCCCAGCTGGTCGAGGCGCTGGTAACTCATCCCAGCGTGCATCGGAGACAGGGACCGAAGCTCGTCCCAGGCCGACTCCGGCGTCACCTCGCCCCAGTCGAACTCCATGTACTTGGCCAGTTGAGTCATGATCCAGATGTCATCCCGGGCGTTGCCCGGGGGACTGAGAGCTTTCCGAACCCGCTGCACGCGCCGCTCACTGTTGGTGACGGTGCCTTCGGACTCGGCCCACGACGCCGAGGCGGGAAGCACGACGTGAGCCATCTCGGCGGTCTTCGTCATCAGGATGTCCTGCACGATCAGGCACTCGAGGCCGGCCAGCAGCCGCTGGGCCCGACTGGCGTCGGCCTCCGATACGGCCGGGTTCTCTCCGACGACGTAGAGGGCCTTGAGTTCACCGTGCTCCATGGCTTCGAACATCGCCGTCAGGTGCCAGCCGTATCTCGGCACGATGTGAACGCCCCATGCTCGTTCGAACTTCTCCCGGGCCGCCGAGTCCTGCTCGATGTCCTGGAAACCCGGCAGCTTGTTCGGAATGGCTCCCATGTCTCCGCCCCCCTGAACGTTGTTCTGCCCGCGCAGGGGGTTCAAGCCGCTGCCGTACCGCCCGACATGGCCGGTCAGCAGGCCGAGGTTGATGAGGGTCAGGACGTTGTCGACGGCGTTGTGGTGCTCGGTGATGCCGAGGGTCCAGCAGATCTGCGCCCGGTCGGCCTTGGCATAGGCGTGGGCCACCTCACGGATGACCTCGGCCGGAATCCCGGTGACCCTTTCGCCCCGATCGAGGGTCCACTCCTTCACGGACTCCCGGTACTCTTCGAACCCGGTGGTGGCGAGCTCGATGAAGGCGCGGCGATGAAGGTCGTTCGCGATGATCTCCCTGGCGATCGTGTTGGCGAGGGCGATGTCCGATCCCACGTCGATCCCCAGCCACAGGTCGGCCCACTGCGCTGACGTCGTCCTCCTGGGGTCCACCACGATGAGCCTCGCCCCGTTCCGAATCCCCTTCAGGACGTGGTGGAAGAAAATGGGGTGCGTCTCCCGGGCGTTCGACCCCCACAAGAGGATCAGATCCGTCTGCTCGATCTCCTCGTAGGAGCTCGTCCCGCCCCCCGCTCCGAACACCGTCGCCAGACCGACGACGCTTGGAGCGTGTCAAGTCCGGTTGCAGCTGTCGACGTTGTTGCTGCTGAGCACTTGCCGCATGAACTTCTGGGCGACGAAGTTCACCTCGTTCGTGGCCTTCGAGCAGCTGAACAGGCCGACCCCGTTGCCGCCGTTTCGCTCGGTGGCGGCGCGAAGGCCTCCGACAGCCCGGTCCAGTGCCTCCTCCCAGCTTGCTTCGCGCAGGACCCCGTTGTCCCTGACGAGGGGTTCGGTGAGCCGAGATTGTCCACTCCTCATGCTTTCCTCCGATCGAACGTCGCGACTGTCTCGGTCACTCAGCCCAATTATGAGCGCCGCCGCGCGAGGCGTCGGCGGCGGGTGCTTGGTTTGCCCGGCGGGGCGCACGGGTAGGTCCTCAAACGGCGTCGCTGACGCCCCGATCAAGGGGAAACCATGAAGCGATGGATCCGTATTGCGCCGGTGCTTGCATTCGGGTTGGGCCTCGTGGGCTGTAACAATTCGGGGGCCGCCTCGAGCGCCCCCACCGATGTTCAGCAATCCACCAGACAGGCGGTCTGCGACGCGCAGGCCAAGGTGCTCGACGTCGTGGGGCAGGTCCAGGCGAGCAGCTTGCAGTCGAAAGCGGACGTCATCGCACAGTTGCAGCTGCTTCAGGGCGAGCTGAACTCGCAGGCGGATAGCCTCCAATCGAAGGGGCAGAGCGCTGCCGCCACCAAGGTGAAGGACGTTGCCGACGGGGCCGGCCGGCTGGCGACCGCGATCAACGGAACGGACCCAGGGGCGGTCGTGACCGCGGCGGCACAGGTGGCCGACGCCGTCCGTCGCGTGCCCGGATGCCCTTCGTCGAGTCCCTCGGCGTAGTCGAGAGGCGCCGCCCCCGCCCGGCGACATGATGGTCGGAGCGCTGACCCGGACCTCGAGCGGTCGGGCGATCCGCGTGCTGGACGCCGGGTTGGTCGTGTGGATGGTGGCGTGGGTCGTCCTCGGTATCGCCATCGGCCGTGAGGTACGGCACCTGACCCGCCTATCGGACACCGTCGTGACGGCGGGCCGGGCCGTGCAGGAGACCGGGCAGGCGCTCCAGACCCTGGAGGGCGTTCCGTTCGTGGGCGGCCGCATCGCCGCCCTGGATCGGCGCATCCAGGCTGCGGGGCGTTCCGCCGTAGTGTCCGGGGAGGAGAGCCGGGCGAGCATCGGGAACCTCGCCGTCCTCCTCACCGTGACGATCGCGGTGATCCCGACGGTCCCCATCCTTGCCCTGTACGCCCCGTTCCGGATCTCGAGGCGCCGCGACGTGCGGGCGGTCCGGCGGGCAGCCAAGCGGGCCGCTGACGATCCCGCCTTCGAGGAATTCCTGGCGCGGCGCGCCGCCCAGAACCTTCCATACCACCGGCTCCGAGAGGTCAGCTCGAATCCGTGGAGGGACCTCGAGGAGGGCCGGTATCGGGCGCTGGCCGACGCGGAGCTGCGCCGCCTGGGGATCGGGCGCACCGCGAGGCGGCTGAGGAAGAGATGATGGGGTGGTTTCGGCGGCGGGCCGAAGCCCTTCGCATCACCACGGGTCGGGTGGCCAGGAGCTCCGCCTTCCTCATCGTCCGGGCTCGCTTCCTGATCGTGCCCGGCTGGATCCTGGCCGCGGTTCTGGCCACCCTGTACCTTCCGGGGCCGGCGGCGACCCAGAGCAGCGTCCTGGGCACGCTGATCCCTCAAGACGCTCCGGCCCTCCAGGCAGAGATCCGGTCGGTCCGGGACTTCGGCACGCCCCTGCTCGCCCGCACGGCCGTGGTCCAGCGGGACCCACAGGGGCTTTCGACCGAAGCGCAGGGCCGCATCTTCGTTCGGGCCGTCAAGGTGAACCTTCACCAGGATCCTGGTCTCGCACAGATCGCCGGGGCTTTTCCCATCACCAATACCCTGAAGCTCCTTCCGGCCTCGAGGGAGTCCTCGACCACCGGGATCACGTTCCTGTTCTTCGACCCCGACCTGAACCTGTACGAGCAACGGGCCCTGGCGGAGTCCTACGCACGGCAGATCGATCAGCCCGGGGATTCTCTGATCGGTGTCACCGGCGCTGCGCCCGCCCGCCTGGAGCAGGGTGAGCTGATCGAGCGGGCCCTCCCGTTGGTGGAGGGGGCGACGCTCGCGTTGATCGCCCTCATCGTGGGGTTGTCATTCCGGGCGATCGGGGCGCCGCTCGCCACCCTGGGCGCCGCGGGCGTCGCCTATCTCGTATCGATCCGGGTGGTGGCGTGGGTCGGTCAGCGCGTCGGGGTGGCCGTGCCGCAGGACCTGGAGCCGGTGATCGTCGTGCTGCTCCTGGGGATCGTCACCGACTACTCCATCTTCTTCCTCTACGGGGTGCGGGACAGGCTCGCAGGGGGGCAGCGCCGCCTCGATGCGGCCGAAGCGACCACGGCGAACTTCCTCCCCATCATCGTCGTTGCGGGGCTGACCGTGGCGGCTGGTACGGCGGCCCTGGTGGTGGCGAGGCTCGAGTTCGTGCGAGCCTTCGGGCCTGCGCTGGCCCTGACCGTGGCGATCTCGTTGGTCGTCGCCATCACCTTCGTTCCCGCCGCGTTGGCGATCGCCGGCCGGCGCCTGTTCTGGCCTCACCTCCCGTCGGCGGCGCCGGACGTTGCTCCGAGGGACCACCGGGCCGCTTATCACGAGCCCTCTCCGATCGGGTGCCGGGACCGGTTGATCCAGGTGGTCACGTTCCGCCCGGTGGGCCTGCTGATTGCGGTGATCGTCGTGGCCGCCCTGGGCATGGCCGCCTACCAGCTCCGGTCGGCGCGCCTGGGGGCCAGCCTGATCCGAGACCTGCCTGCCGACACGCAGGAGAGCCGCGCGGAAGCCGCGGCTGGGGAGGGATTCGCCCCCGGGATCCTTTCGCCCACCGAGGTCCTGCTGGAAGGGGTAGGGCTCGATCGACAGCAGCCAGCGCTGGCGAGACTGGAGGACCTGATTGACGGCCAGCCCGGGGTGGCTGCGGTGCTGGGGCCGCGGGAGGAAGCAACCGGCCGGGCCCTCCTCGCCTCGTCGGGCCAGCAGGCCAACCTGCCCGACGCGGGCATCACGGTTTCCAAGAACGGCCTTGCCGCGAGGCTGGTCTTGATCCTCGACCATGACCCACTCGGCGGTATCGCCATCAACGATCTTCGTGCCCTGGAGGACCGGATGCCGGGGCTGGCGCGTCGGTCGGGCCTGACCGGCGTACGGATCTCGTTCGCCGGCGACACGGCCCTCGCGGTCGACACAGTGGAGCGGACGCTCAGCGACCTGGGCAGGATCGCCCTGGCAGCACTCCTCGTCGACCTGCTGCTGCTGGTAGTGTTCCTGCGGTCGCTGGTGGCGCCGCTCTACCTGCTGGCGACGAGCGTCCTGGCCCTGCTGGCCTCTCTCGGCCTCACCACGTACATCGTCCAGCGCTACCTCGGCTACGAGCACCTCACGTACTACGTGCCGTTCGCCGTCGCCGTCCTTCTGGTCTCGTTGGGGGCGGACTACAACATCTTCATCGTGGGACGGATCTGGGAGGAGGCCCAGGCTCGGCCTCTCCGCGATGCCATCGTGGTGGGGGCGCGGCGGGCCACCCGCCCCATCACGCTCGCGGGGCTAGCGCTCGCCGGGAGCTTCGCCCTGCTGGGCCTGGTGGCCATCCGGCCGTTCCGAGAATTCGCCATCGCCATGTCGCTGGGCGTCCTCCTGGACTCCTTCGTGGTCCGGTCGCTCCTCGTCCCGGCGCTGGTCTCGCTGTTCAGCCGAGCCAGCTTCTGGCCGGGCAAGGCGCCGCGGATCGCCGAGAACCCCGCGGTACCATTCCAAGATGCGGCGGTACGATCCCTCTGAGATCGAGCCGAAGTGGCAGACCGTCTGGGAGCGTGACGAGGTGTTCCGGGCGGTCGAGGACGACGACGGCCGCCGCCGCTACTACAAGCTGCACATGTTCCCGTATCCCTCGGGCGACCTTCACATGGGCCACGCCGAGGCCTTCGCCATCAGCGACATCATCGCGAGGTTCATGTGGATGCAGGGCAACAACGTGCTCCATCCCATCGGGTGGGACGCCTTCGGGCTCGCCGCGGAGAATGCGGCGATCCAGCGCGGAATCCATCCGAAGGAATGGACCTATTCGAACATCGCCGAACAGGAGAGGACGTTCAGGCGGTACGGGATGGCGTTCGACTGGTCACGGAAGTTGGCCACGTGCGATCCCGAGTTCTATCGGTGGACGCAGTGGCTCTTCCTGAAGCTGTTCGAGAAGGGCCTGGCCTACCGGAAGCTGGCGCCCGCAAACTGGTGTCCGAAGGACCAGACCGTCCTGGCCAACGAGCAGGTGATCCAGGGTCGGTGCTGGCGGTGTGGCACGCCGGTGGTCCGGAAGGACCTGGTGCAGTGGTTCTTCAAGATCACCGACTACGCCGACCGGCTGCTCGACGACATGGATCAGCTGGAGTGGTCCGATCGCGTGCTCACGCTGCAACGGAACTGGATCGGGCGGTCGCACGGCGCCGAGGTGACCTTCGAGATCGCCGAGACTGGGGACCGCGTGGCCGTGTTCACGACCCGGCCCGACACGCTGTGGGGCGTCACGTTCTTCGTGTTCGCCCCCGAGCATCCGCTGGTCGGGAGGCTGGCCGAAGCCGGCGGAACCTCCGAAGTGGTGAAGGACCTCCAGGACCGGCTGCAACGGACTCATGCCTCGGAGCGAGGGGAGGCGATGTCGAAGGAGGGCATCGCGCTGGGCGTCCACGCGGTGAATCGGGTGAACGGGGAGAAGGTGAGGTGTTTCGTGGCCCCTTACGTGCTCATGGAGTACGGGACCGGGGCGATCATGGGCGTCCCCTTCCACGACCAGCGGGACTTCGAGTTCGCCCGGGAGCACCGGCTGGACGTCCGCGTGGTCATCCAGCCCGAAGGGGAGGAACTGGACCCGGAGGGCATGACCGAGGCGTGGACCGGCGAGGGCGTCATGGTCAACTCCGGCCCGTTCGACGGAAGGCCTACGCCCCAGGCCATCTCCGAGGTCATCTCCTGGTTGCAGGAGCAGGGGAAAGGGCGGGCGGCGACGTCCTATCGGCTGCGGGACTGGCTGATCTCTCGCCAGCGGTACTGGGGCGCGCCCATCCCCATCATCCACTGCCCCTCGTGCGGCGAGGTCGCCGTCCCCGAACGGGATCTCCCCGTCCTGCTGCCCGACGACGTGGACTTCTCCCCGCAGGGCGAGTCGCCACTGGCGAAGCACGATGCGTTCGTCAACGTCACGTGTCCCTCCTGCGGAGGCCCCGCCCGCCGGGAGACGGACACCATGGATACATTCGTGGACTCGTCGTGGTACTTCCTGCGCTACCTGTCCCCGCACGACGACGCGCGCCCGTGGCCGCCGGATGCCCTGGACCGGTGGATGCCCGTGGACACGTACAGCGGAGGCATCGAGCACGCCATCCTCCACCTCCTGTATTCGCGGTTCATCACCAAAGTCCTGCTCGATCTCGGGCTGGTCCCCTTCTCCGAACCGTTCACGAAGTTGGTGAACCAGGGGATGGTCTACTTCAAGGGCGGGGCGTTCTCCAAGAGCCGCGGGAATGTGGTCGAACCGCTTCCGCTCATCGAGCAGTGGGGAGCCGACACCATTCGGCTGGCCATGATGTTCGCCGCGCCTCCGGAGGACGACATGGACTGGGCCAGCATCTCCCTCTCCGGGGTCCACAAGTGGTTGTTCAGGGTGTGGCGGGTCGTGCACCGGACCGCCGAGGCGTCGGGGGAGGGGAACCGATCCGCCGGCGACGGACTCCGGCGACTGACCCACCGGACGGTGCGGGACGTGACCACGGATCTCGAGCGGATCGGGTTCAACGTGGCCATCTCCAAGCTCATGACGCTGAGCAACGAACTCCAGCGGGGACTCGATTCCGGACTGTCGGGACCTGTGGTCCGTGAGGCGGCCGAGTCTCTGGTCCTCATGCTCACCCCCCTCGCCCCGCACATCGCCGAAGAGCTGTGGCACGAAGCGCTGGGCCACCACGACCTGGCCTCGATGCATGCCTGGCCAACGTGGGACGAGGACCTGGCCCGAGAAGAGGAAGTCGTCCTGGTGGTACAGGTCGACGGCAAGGTCAGGGACCGGATCACCGTACCGGCGAACGCGGACGAAGCCGCCTGCCTGGAAGCGGCCCGCTCCTCGGTGCGGGTTCGGAAGTACCTCGACGGTGCGGGTGAGGTCCGGGCAGTGGTACGTCCTCCCCGGCTCGTCAACTTCGTCACTCTGTAGCGGCCCTCGCTGTTCGCGCACATCCGGCGGGATTTCCTTCCTCGATGTGAGCAACTTCACTGACCCGGGGGCCATGCCCTTGGTAGGTTCTGAGCTCCCGCAATCCTCTGCCCCCCTCACGTGCGAGTCGGACCTCCCCGTCGGGATCGAATGCGAGGTGAGGGGACGTGATCGGAGAGAGGATCCAGGAACGCTTGGGCGGCTTCAGCCGGCGGGAGCTGGCAGGTCTGGTCGCCGTCGCCGTTCTCATCGTGACCGGAGCGGGCCTCTGGTACGTGCGTTCGTTGCCCAGGCCCGTGACGATCCAGGCATCCGGTGGCGGGCCGGGACCGGCCGCCGCGGTCGTAGCCTCGCCTTCGCCCTCGCCCGCCGTGATCGTCGTGGACGTGGCGGGGTGGGTTCGCCAACCAGGCGTGTACGAATTCCATCAGGGAGACCGGGTCATCGACGCCATCCGGCGGGCGGGGGGAGGGAAGCCTCGCGCCGACCTGACCGCCATCAACCTGGCAGCGTTGCTCACCGACGGGCAGCAGATCGTGGTGTGGCGGACAGGCGCGGCGCACGGTGGAGGTGCTCCGGGTGGGTCGGGGTCGAACCAGGGGGTCCAGGCGATCATCAATCTGAACACGGCTTCGCTTGATGAGCTCGAGACGCTCCCGGGGATCGGGCCGGCACTCGGGCAGCGCATCATCGACTACCGGGAGCAACACGGCCCGTTTCATTCGGTCGACGATCTGCTCAACGTGTCGGGCATCGGCGAGAAGCGCCTCGCCGACCTCCGGCCCAAGGTCACGGTGTGACGCGAGCCTGGGCGCTCCCCCTCGCGGCCGGTGCCTTCTGGACGGGAATCCTCTTGGAGGGCCTGAACAAAGGGGGTCCCAGCCCGGCGACCAGCTTCCTCGTCCTCGCCTCGGGCCTCGTTGGGATCGGAGCCACGTTGCTGCCGCGGGGACGTGCGTATCTCGGTTCGGCCGTGGGTCTCGTCCTCATCCTCTCTTTTGGATTGCTGGGGACGGGGTGGGCGGGGATGCGAGACGCTCACGTCCGGGCCTCCCCGCTCGCCGCGCTGGCCGGGCGGCCCGTGAGGGTGCTCGGGAGCATCGAATCGCCTCCCGCGCGGGGGATGTTCGGTTGGACGGCCACCATGCGCGTCGAGTTCGTGATCCCGAGAGCCCCCTCCGCTCCGGCCGCAGCGATCCAGCTCTCCGATCCGGTCTGGCTTGAAGGGCGCGGGGTGCCACCGAACCTCCTTCCCGGTGACCGGGTCGCGGTGGACGGGACCCTCTCAGGCCTGCGGGGGAGGTTCGGCGCTTACCTTCGCCATCGCGGGTACCCAGCTGTTCTGTCGGCCGATCGCCTCCACGATCGCGGTCCTCCGAGGAGCTTCCTGCGGCGCGCAGCGAACGCCGTCCGCGGGGCATTCGGGCAGTCGCTGCAACGCGTGTTTCCCCGGCGAGAAGCCGGGCTGCTGATGGGGCTGGCCCTGGGTGACACCTCCAGGCTCGACCCGCGGATCGAGGAGAGCTTCCGGGCGACCGGCCTCTCGCACCTCACCGCGGTGTCGGGGGAGAACCTGGCGATGTTCACGGCCCCCATCCTGGGAGCCGCCATGTTGCTTCGGTTGGGCCGTTCGGCCCGGTTGGTCGTCGGCGTGGTGGCTGTCGTGTTCTTCATGTTGCTGACCGGGGGAGAGCCGTCGGTGCTGCGGGCGGCGGCCATGGCGGGGCTCACGCTGCTGGGGGTGTTCCTGGGCCGTCCCCGCAGCCCTCCGGCCATCCTCGCCGGAGCGGTCCTCCTGCTGCTCGGGAACAACCCGACGCTGGTCTACTCGATCGGCTTTCGGCTGTCGGTGGCCGCGACGGCCGGCATCGCCGTTCTGGCCGGGCCCCTGTCCGATCGGTTTCGGTGGCTGCCCCGCGGCGTGGCCCTCGCCGCTGGCACCACGATCGCCGCGCAGGGCGGTGTGACCCCCCTTCTCCTTTATCACTTCGGGGTGGTGCCTCTGGTCAGCGTGCCCGCCAACCTGCTGGCCTTCCCGGCCGTGGGGCCGGCCATGATCCTCGGTCTGCTCGCGGCAGCCCTGGGGGCCGTCGCGCATCCCGTCGGGGTGGTGATCGGCGTCCTGGCTCGCCTGCCCCTCGGCTATCTCGAAGGGCTGGCCCAGCGCCTGGCCCGGTCGCCGCTCCCTTCGGTCACCTCGGCAGGCGGCCATCTCCCGGAGTTACTGGTGGGGCTCGTCGTCCTGGGCGGTTTGGCGTGGTGGATCCGAACCGGGGCTCGTCTGCATGGCCGGGCGGTCGCGGTCGCGCTGCTGATCCTGCCGCTGTTCATCTGGTCGAGCGCCGTCCGGTCCGGAGGTCCCGCCACCCTGACGGTGACGTTCTTCGACGTCGGCCAAGGCGATGCCGCTCTGGTGCGCTCCCCGGCGGGAGCCTCGATCCTGATCGATGGCGGTCCGGACCCCGACCTCGTGGTCCGGAAGCTGGCTGCGCTCGGAATCAGGCGCCTCGACCTGATCGTCGCCACCCACCAACACGCCGATCACCTCGGAGGGTTGCCGTCCGTGCTTGCCAGGTTCCCCGTGGGACTTGTGCTCGATCCGGGCTGTCGAGACGACGCGCCCGCGTACGTGGCGTTCCTGTCGGCGGTGAGGTCCGCCGGTGTTTCGTTCCGGCATCCTCGCTCCGGCGCAAGCTTCCTGCTTGGTGACGTCTCGGTCCAAGTCCTCGGGCCCGAGCGCTGCTTCGATGGAACGAACTCCGACCCGAACAACGACTCCCTGGTTCTGAGGGTAATCGTAGCCGGGAGCGCCGTGCTCTTTCCCGGTGACGCCGAGCAGCCCAACCAGGCGGACCTCCTGCATGATGAGATCGCTCTCCTCCCCGCGCAGGTGTTGAAGGTGCCGCATCACGGAGGAGCCACCTCCAGCCCTTCTTTCTTCAAGGTCGTGCATGCCAGTGTCGCCATCGTGAGCGTGGGCCCGAACCGGTACGGGCACCCCGCGGCCTCGGTGCTCCAAGAGCTTGCCCGAGACGGGATGCGCGTGTTCCGCACGGACTGGTCGGGCGATGTCACGGTCAGTTTCCGAGGAGGTGACGTCCTCGTGGACACCGAGACCTGATGGCGCCGCGCCTACAATCAGCCCGTGGCGGAGGCCGCGTCGGTGGCGCTGTTCTGGGGCGATGACGCCTTCCTCCTGAGGCTCGCTGCGCTCCAGCTCTTGGCGGAGCGAGGCTTACAGGCAACCGAAGTGGAGGGGGCCGACTGGCGCGGAGGCGAGCTTTCCGACTTGGCCACTCCCTCGCTGTGGGGGGAACGACGGGCCCTGCTCGTTACCCATTGCGAGGGCCTCACCGAAACTGGACAGCGTGAACTGAAGAAGTATCTGGGAGGCCCTGCACCCGACGCGCTGTGCGTGCTCGCGTTGGTGACCCGAGTGAAAGGACCGCCGTCATTGGTGAAGTCCGTTCAGGCAGCGGGCGGGACGGTGCGACATGTTGCGTTGAAGCGCCAGGACCTTCCCACCTGGGTGACCGGCCGGGCCGAGGTCAGAGGCATGACGATGACGAGTCCGGCCGCCGTGGCGGTGGTCGGATCGATCGGCGAGGACACCGCCGCCCTGGACCAGGCGGTGGAGCAGCTCGCTGGAGCCTTCCCAGGGCAGGTGGTTGGTCCCGAGGAGGTCCGGGCGCAGTTCAAGGGTCTCGGAGAGCAGCGCGTGTGGGATCTGTGCGACCAGGCTCTGACCGGCCGTCTGCCCGAGGCGCTGGTCACCCTCCGAGCTCTCTTGGAGGCGAGAGATGATCCGCTGTTGATCCTGGGAGGGATCGCCTCCAGGGTCCGGGACCTGGTCAGGATCCGGGGGCTGCCCGAGCGGATGCCATCGGCAGAAACGGCCCGAGCCGCGGGCATCCGGTTCGAATGGCAAGTCCGCCGCTACCGGGAGCAGGCCGCCCGGTTCACCGCACAGGAGCTGGCCGTCGTCCACGGGTGGGTCGTGGAGGCGGACCGGGCTTTGAAGGGTGGCGTTCCTGGGGACGTGGTCCTCCCCTCCCTGGTGGCGGTGATGGCCGGGGAGACGGGAGCGGCGCTCGACGTGCCGGTCCGGGTGAGCCGCTGAAGAGAGGAGAGTGCTTCGCTACGAAGAGCTTTGCGCGGCGTTGGCGTTGGCGGCTCGGACCAGCCGCGACTTTCGCCGCGCCGCCGCACGCTTGTTCAGCGCGCCCTTCGACACGGCCCGGTCGAGCTCTCGCGAAGCACGCCTCAGTTCGGTTCGGGCAGCCTCGGGGTCGCCCGCCGCCGCCGTTCGCACCTTTTTCGCGTAGGTCTTGAGGGCAGTCTGCACCGTCTTGTTGCGAAGCTCTCGCGCGGGGTTCTGTCGGTTCCGCTTGATCTGCGACTTGATGTTTGCCACGGGCGAGGATTGTAGCAGCGCGATCCCGCCCGGCCGCCGAGGCCGTCGCGTACCCTAGCCGCCGATGGACCAGCAGCGCATCCGGAACTTCTGCATCGTGGCCCACATCGACCACGGCAAGTCCACGCTGGCCGACCGGTTCCTGGAGCTGACCCACGCTGTCTCCGAACGCCAGATGCGCGATCAGTATCTCGACCGCATGGATCTGGAACGTGAACGCGGCATCACCATCAAGGCCCAGGCGGTTCGGTTGCGGCACGAGACCGGCGGGGTGGAGTACGAGCTCAACCTGATCGACACGCCGGGGCACGTCGACTTCACGTACGAGGTTTCGCGAAGTCTGGCGGCTTGTGAGGGGGCCATCCTCCTGGTCGATGCCGCCCAGGGCATCGAGGCCCAGACGCTCGCCAACTACCACCTGGCGAAGGAGGCCGGGCTGGCGATCGTCCCCGCCGTGAACAAGATCGACCTCCCCCAGGCCAATCCGGAAGAGGTGGCGGCCGAGCTGGCCGAACTGGTCGGGGTAGAGCCGGCCGACGTGTTCCGCCTGTCGGCGAAGACGGGGGTGGGGACGGCCGAACTGCTCGACGCGTTGATCTCCTGGGTCCCCCCGCCATCCGGCGACGCCGGTGGTCCGCTTCGCGCTCTGGTCTTCGATTCGAGCCACGACCCTTACCGCGGCGTGGTGGCGTACGTCCGGGTGGTGGACGGCGAGATCCCTGGACGGTCGCGGATCCTGCTCATGTCGAGCAAGGTGAGGTCCGAATCGGAAGAGGTCGGGGTGTTCGCCGCCGAAGCCACCCCCGTCCCTGCCCTCACCGCTGGTGACGTCGGATATCTCATCACCGGGGTGAAGGACGTCCGCCTGGCCAAGGTCGGCGACACCGTGACGCTCATCGACCGTCCTGCCGCCCGTCCCCTTCCCGGATACCGCGAGCCCAAGCCGATGGTGTGGAGCGGCCTCTTCCCCGCGGAGGGGACCGACTATCCGCTCCTGCGCGACGCCCTCGACAAGCTCAAGCTATCCGACGCGGCCATGGTGTACGAGCCGGAGTCCTCCCGCGCGCTGGGCTTCGGGTTCCGGTGCGGGTTCCTCGGCCTGTTGCACATGGACATCGTCAAGGAGCGGCTGGAGCGCGAGTTCGGCCTGGAGGTCATCGCCACCGCGCCGAACGTGGAGTTCCGGGTCATCCGGGGGACCGAGGTCATCTCAGTGCACAACCCCTCCGAGATGCCCCAGCCGGGCACCTACGACTACGTCGAGGAGCCCTACGTGGTGGCCACCGTCGTCACGCCGTCGTCTTATCTGGGGGCCGTCATGGAGCTCTGCCAGCAGCGGCGAGGATCGCTGCAGGACCTTCGGTACCTCTCACCCGAGCGGGCCGAGATCCATTACCTGCTGCCTCTGGCCGAGATCATCTTCGACTTCTTCGACCAGCTGAAGTCGCGGACCAGAGGGTACGCGTCGCTGGATTACGAGCACTGGGGCTACGAACGGTCCGACCTGGTGCGGGTGGACGTCTTGCTCCAGGGCGAGCCCGTCGACGCGTTCTCCTCGGTGGTGCATCGGGAAAAGGCGTACGCCTACGGCAGGGCCATGACGGCCCGCCTGCGCGAGCTGATCCCGCGCCAGCTCTTCGAGGTGGCCATCCAGGCCGCCATCGGTAACAAGATCGTCGCCCGGGAGACGGTCCGGGCCAAGCGGAAGGACGTGCTGGCCAAGTGCTACGGCGGAGATATCACGCGGAAGCGCAAGCTCCTCGAGAAACAGAAGGAAGGGAAGAGGCGGATGCGAAGAGTGGGCCGGGTCGACGTGCCGCAGGAGGCGTTCATCGCCGCGCTCAGGCTGGATCGCGAGCCCGAGGGAGTGAAGAAATGAGCCGCGAAGATGCCGGACTGTACGTCCACGTCCCGTTCTGCCTGACCAGATGCGGGTACTGCGACTTCAATACCTACGCGGGTCTGGACCACCTGAAGGGCGGCTACGTCGACGCGCTTGCCGCCGAAGCCGACATGTGGTCGGACGACTGGCGCGGGGCGTCGTTCGCTTCCGTGTTTTTCGGTGGCGGCACACCGACCACCCTGCCGGCGCCAACCCTGGCTGGCCTCCTGGCCCGATTCCGCAGTTCGTGCGAGCTGACCCCCGAGGCCGAGATCACCTCAGAGGCCAACCCGGATACCGTGGACCAGCCGTACCTCGCCGCATTGCTCGACGGCGGCGTCACCCGGCTTTCCATGGGGGTCCAGTCTTTCGACCCCGTGGTGCTGGACGCCCTCGAGCGGGTGCACTCGCCGGACTCGGCGCGCCGGGCGTTCGCCGCAGCTCGTTCGGCCGGGTTCGCCGACGTGAACCTCGATCTGATCTACGGAGCGAACGGAGAGTCACTGCGCTCGTGGTGCCGGACGCTCGAGGAAGCGGTATCTCTCGGCCCCGAGCACCTCTCCTGCTACGCCCTCACCGTGGAGCCGTCCACGACCCTGGGGCGGAAGGTCGGCGCCGGACTGGTTCCTCCACCCGACGCCGACCTCCAGGCCGAGATGTACGCCGTTGCCTGCGAGGCCCTCGCTGCGGCGGGCTACGAACACTACGAGGTGTCGAACTGGGCTCAGCCGGGCCACCGCTGTGTGCACAACCTCGGGTACTGGGAGGGCCGGCCGTACCTTGGGCTCGGCGCCGGTGCGCACTCCTATCGAGACGGCCTCCGGTGGTGGAACGTGCGGCCGCCGGCGCAGTACCTCGAGATCGTGGCCAAGGGCGAGCGACCCCTCGGCGGCGACGAGCGCCTGTCCGACAGGCAATGCCGTCTGGAGCGGTTGCTGCTCGGGCTTCGGACGGCGGGCGGGGTTCCATCCGAATGGGTCGAGCCTGCTCGCGCCACGGAGTTCGTCGCTGCAGGTCTGGCTGAACGCCGGAACGGACGGATCTCACTGACAGACCGAGGGCTGTTCCTGGCGAACGATGTCGTTCTGGAGTTGGCCTGACCGAGCCCTCAGACGTCGAGGCAGGGATCGCCTGGCGGGACGAACGGCCGATCGGGATCTACCGGCGCCGTGTAGTCCCTCACCGATACGACGGCGAACTGGCCCAGCCCGGCCTTCCCGGGTGAGAACGAGAACCTGGTCTCATGGACCTTCCACGTGGTCTGGTCAGAGGAAAGGACCGTCCTGGTGGACACGACCTCCCGGAGCCCGCCCTTTGGGATGGTGCAGGTCAGGTACCCCTGGTGCGTGACCGAACCGCCCAGGTCGAATTGGGCCGACGCGCCGGGTGGGAAGCCGGGAGGTGAGCCGGGCGGCGCGATCTTCGCCGGATGCTGGCCGAAGATCTCGCTGGTCGGCAGCTCGTAGACCTCCACGAACTCCGTCGAGGCACCCGCGGAGAACACGAGGAAGAATTCGTCCTTCCCGTCGCCGTTGAGGTCGCCGGCGCCACGAGCCTCGCAGACGCTCTGGCAGTCCGGGAGCGACACGGCTCCGGCGGCCCCGCTCGCCCACTGCACGTTCAGCGAGAAGGTCCCGCCCTTCAAGCGGCAGACGGCCGCCGTGTCCAGGAGGCCGTCGCCGTCGAAGTCGCCGTTGACCCAGGAGGTTGCGCACCTGGGCAGTGGCCAGGCCGGTGATGGACTAGGTGTCGGCTCCGGACTCGGCGACGGGCTCCCACTCGGCGAGGATGGGACTCCGGCGGGGAGTGGCTGCCAGGACGGCGCGAAGTCACCTGACGCGTTCCTCGTAAGGTTCGATAGCCGGCTGCCATCTGCGTTCATCACGTAGACCTCTTGGTTGCCGTCTCGGTCCGTGACGAATGCGATTCGCCTCCCGTCCGGCGACCACGCCGGGGAATAATCACGGTAGCTGGGATGCGAGGGAGTCAGCGCACTGCCTACTTCGGAGAGCGGGCGCATATGGCTCCCGCCCGAACGCACGAGGTAGAGCGTGCCGTCCCCTTCGAAGAGGATGCTGCGACCGTCTGGAGACCAGTCGGGCCGGCGAGCTCCGAATGGAGGGTTGGCGATCACCTTCCGTCCGCTCCCGTCAGGATTGATCACCTGGAGTCCGACGATCGCAGTAGCGGGGCAGGGAGCATTGGTCGGGCACCCTGAGACTGGGCTGGATACAAGAGCAGCAAAGACGATCTCTCTACCGTCAGGTGACCAGCTCGGGTGAGAGTCCGGGTCGACGGATTCCCCGGAAGGCGTGATCCGTCGCTGGTCTCTCCCATCCGCTCTCATCACCCAGAGCTCAACATTCACCTGCAGGTCGCTGCTCAAGTCGCTTCTCGTGAACGCGATCCACTTGCCATCCCGAGACCATGCAGGAGAGCCTTCGATGGGTGGACCCCTCGTCAGTCTGGTCGCGTCGCTCCCGTCCGAATTCATGACATAGATGTCGGTGCGCTCCTCCCTGTTGCTGACGAAAGCGATTCTCTTGCCGTCGGGTGACCATGCCGGCACCTGATCGTCGCGGATCGACCGCGTGAGGTTCTGAGAGTTCGTGCCATCAGCGTCCATGACGTAGATCTCGTTGTTGCCATCGCGGTCGGTGACGAAGGCGATCTTGCCCTTGCGCGCGCTTGGCGCGACCGGCCGGGGCGAGGCCGGACCGGACCCGAACACGTGAGCCAGGGCGAACGTGCCGCCGATCGTTCCGGCCAAGACCACCATGACGAGGCCGGCGATCTGGGCACGGCGCATGAAGCGGCGGCGGAACTTCTTCTCCACGATCCGCTCGTAGGCACCGGAGGGATCTGCAGGAGCCGCCAGTCGCTCCAGTGCCCCCTTCAGCCGGTCGTCAGGACCTGGCAACGTCGTTCGCCTCCTCCGGCAATCCTGCTCTGCCGTAGCCCAGGACCCCGGCCAGGGTCTGCCGGGCCCGGAACAGCGTGGTCTTGGCGGTTCCTTCCCCGACCGCCAGCGCCTCGGCGACCTCGAGCACGGACAGGTCCAGGTAGTAGCGCAGCACGGTGGCCTCCCGTTGCCGGCGGGGGAGTGCCGCCAGGGCTCGGCCGATATCCACGGCGTCCTCAGCGCCGCCCACGGTTGGGAGCGACGAACCGAACCCCGCCGGCCGGGCCGCCATCCGTTCTCGGGCCCGCCGCTCGGCCAGCATCCTCCGAAAAGCGCTGCGCACCAGGTTGATCGCCACCTTCATCACCCATGACCGGAGCGACTCGATGTGCTCGCCCCGCTCGCTCCGCTCCCACGCGCGGGCCAGCGCCTCCTGGACCGCGTCCTCGGCCGACGCCCGGCTCCCGCAAGCCAGGGAGACCGCAGCCACCAGGCGCGGATAGTCGGTGGCCAGGAAGCCCCGGATGGTCTGTTCGTCCAGTGGAGGCCCTCCATCGCCTGCACGGATTGGACGCGTTCAGGCTGTCATGGGTTGACATCGGAAGCGAGGATGCCGCGGTGGAGCCCGTGAGGGCTCCGACGCCCCGGAACGAGCCAAACGGCCGGCCTCTCTAGCACTCGCCCCCCGAGAGTGCTAAATGTAGCGGGATGACGGAGCCCTACGAGCTGACCGACCGGAAGGCGGACATCCTCCGAGCCTTGGTCCGCCACTACATCCGCACGGGCGAACCGGTGGGCAGCGAGTCACTGGCGGGTGCGACGGGCTTGCGGGTCAGCTCGGCGACCATCCGGAACGAGCTGGCCTCCCTCGAGGAGCTGGGCTACCTCACCCAACCCCACCCGTCCGCCGGACGAGTGCCCACCGACCTCGCCTACCGCCGCTACGTCGACCTGTTGCCCACCCGCACGAAGCTCCGGGAGCCCGAGCGACGGGCCATCGTCGGGTTCTTCGACGAAGCCCTGGCCGACGTGGATGCCATCCTCCGCGGGACCACCCAGCTCCTCAGCCGCCTCACTCGGTACGCATCCCTCGCCCTGGCTCCCAGCCAGCGAGAGACCGCGATCATCCGGTCCGAGCTGATCCGGCTCGGGACGGCCGTGCTGCTGCTGGTGGTGTTCGACACCGGGCACGTGGAGAAGCGGGTCATCGAATCGGCCGGGGAACTGGCCGACGAAGACGTGGACCGAGTCTCGAGGAAGATGACCGAGGCGTTTCGTGGCAAGACCCTGTCCGAGGCCGACGCCATCGCCCTGGAGTTGGAGCGAAGCGCCGAGTCTCGGGACCGTGTGATCCTGACGCGAGTGGCCGAGGCGCTCTCCTCGATCGGGGAGACCGCCGAGACCGAGCACATCCTCCTGGGCGGGGTGGCGAACATCGCGGCCGATGCCGGATTCGACCGACGGGAGACGCTCCGCCAGATCTACGAGGCTCTGGAGCGGGAATCCGCCGTGCTTCGCCTCCTCCGGGAAGCGGCCGCCACGCCACCGGTGAGCGTGACGATCGGCCGGGAGAATCGCGTGCCGGAGATGTGGGAGGCGAGCCTGGTGGCGGCCCCGTTCGCCGCGGGCGGCGCGCTCGGAACGATCGGAGTGGTCGGGCCGATGCGTATGGACTACCTGTCCGCGATCTCGGCCGTCCGGGCCGTCGCCGAGCGGCTGTCGGCAGCCGTCGAGGCGCTGTCGCACTGACCGGGGTCCAACACTTCCACGGTTACACTCGGGGACATGGCAACGGTGCCTGATCTCTACGGGGTGCTCGGGGTCCGGCCGGACGCCAGCGAGGACGAGATCAGGCGCGCCTACCGGAAGCTGGCTCGCGAGCTCCACCCCGACCTCAACAAGGATCCCCAGGCGGAGCGCCAGTTCAAGCAGGTCGCCGCGGCCTACGAGACGCTGAGGGACCCGGTTCGCCGGCGCCAGTACGACCTGTTCGGCACATCGGGCGCGCCCTCCTCGGATCTCTTTCCCTTCGGCGACGTCGGGGACCTCTTCGATGCGTTCTTCGGGGGCGGGTTCGGCGGCCGGCGATCTCGTCCCCGTCGCCGCACGCGGACGGAGCGCGGGAACGACCTCTTCGCGCCGCTCACGCTCTCGTTCGACGAGGCGGTGTTCGGGACCACCCAAGAGGTGGCCATCGACAGCCTGGTGGAATGCGACCGGTGCGGCGGGGCCGGATGCGAGCCCGGAACCCATCCGTCTCGGTGCGCGCGGTGCGGGGGCTCGGGCGAGATCCAGGACGTCGCCCGGAGCGTGTTCGGCACTGTGATGACCGCTCGGCCCTGCACGCTCTGCGAGGGGACCGGCCAGGAGATCGCTGCCCCGTGCAGCAGCTGCAACGGCGAGGGACGGTTGCCGAAGAAGGAGTCGTTCACCGTGGAGGTGCCCGGGGGTGTGGCCGACGGGATGGAGCTCCGCGTGGCGGGCGGTGGGCAGGAAGGACGGCATGGGGGAAGACCGGGCGATCTCTACGTCTCGCTTCGGGTGAAGCCTCACCCGGTCTTGGAGCGACGAGGCCAGGATCTGGTGTGCGCCCTCTCGGTTTCGATGACCCAGGCGGCGCTGGGAGCGGACATCGAGATCCCGACGCTCGACGGCGATGGCGAACGCATCCGGGTCGAACCGGGTACTCAGTCCGGGACCGTCGTGCGGCTGCGAGGACGGGGTATCCCCCACATCGGCCGGCGGGTCCGGGGGGACATGTTCGTGACGATCAAGGTGGAAGTCCCCGAGCGCTTGTCGAGGGAGGAACGAGGGCTGCTGGAGCGGCTCGCGCAGATCCGGGGCGAGATGCCGAAGAAGGGCGAGGGGCTCCAGGCTCGCCTGGGCAAGCTCGGGGACAAGTAGGCCGGGCGACGAGGCGCCACAAGACGTTCGTGTCCCTCTCTCATTTCTTCGTTTCGAGCCTCGCCCCCGGGCGGCTCGTGCTCTCGGAGGAGGATTCACGGCACGCCATTCGGTCGCTCCGCCTGCGGTCCGGCGATCAGGTCTCCTTGGCAGATGGGAAGGGAACGGTCGCCGAAGGCCGGCTGATGGAAGAGACGGATGGACGGGCGGCCGTAGAGGTAGTCGAGGTCCGTCGGGTGGTGCGGCGGGGGCCCGTGGTGTCGATCGCTCTGTCGCCACCCAAAGGGGAACGCCTGGCATGGGCCGTGCAGAAGCTCGGCGAGCTCGGCGTGGACGAGACGATCCTGATCCGAACCGAGCACTCGGTGCGCGCGTGGGAGAAGGACCGGGCAGGGCGAGCAGTGGCCCGGCTCGAGGCGGTAGCCCGCGAGGCGGCCATGCAATCCCGCCGGCCCTTCCTGATGGAGGTGCGGCCGCTGGTGCCGCTGGAGGAGGCCCTGAGCACGGGCGGCGGGCCGGTCGTCGCGCTGTGGGAGGGAGCGTCCGACCCAGTGTCGCCCTGCCTCCCGGAAGAGGCCGGGGGTATCCGCGTGGTGGTGGGGCCCGAAGGAGGGTTCTCGGAGCGGGAGGTCGAGACGATGCGGCGAGCCGGGGCGGCCCTCGCCTCGCTCGGTTCGGGCATCCTGAGGACGGAAACTGCCGCGATCGTGGGGGCGGTGCTGGTGCTGGCCCGGTATGGGAGACTCGGCTAGATTGGGTGCGATGACGGAAATGGGTCAGGCCAGCGAATGCATCTTCTGCAGGATCGCGGCCAAGGAGATTCCGGCAGACATCGTCTATGCCTCGGACTCCGTGGTTGCTTTCCGGGATAGCAATCCGAAGGCCCCCACGCACATCCTGCTGATCCCCAAGGAGCACCTCGAGTCGGCAGCAGTGCTCCAGGACGGCCACGGCGACCTCCTCGCGGAGCTCTTCCAGACCGCCGCCCACCTGGCGAAAGTCGACGGGATCGACGCCTCGGGCTGGCGAGTGGTCACGAACGTCGGCCCCGACGCCGGGCAGAGCGTGCCCCACCTGCACTTCCACCTCCTGGGGGGCCGGAGCATGGGGTGGCCGCCCGGCTGATGGCCGCCAAACCCACTCAAGTGAAGATCCGGGTGCCGGGGAGCCAGCCCATGGTGGCGCTGCTCGGCCAACGCGACGAGCTGCTGCGTGTCGTGGAGTCCGCCTTCGAATCCCAGATCCTGGTGCGCGGTAACGAGATCACGATCACCGGCGAGGAGCACGAAGCTGAAAAAGTCGTGTTGCTCTTCGAGGAGCTGCTCTCGATCCTCGGCCATGGGCAGACACTCACCACGGATTCGGTGGGGAAGACGATCGACATGATCAAGGAGGACAGCATCCGTCCGTCGGAGGTCCTCGGCGACGTCCTGCTCACGACGCGGGGCCGGACGATCGCACCGAAGACCCTGGGCCAGAAGCAGTACGTCGACGCCATCCGCAAGAACACGGTGACGTTCGCCATCGGGCCGGCCGGAACGGGGAAGACCTACCTGGCGGTGGCCACGGCGGTGAAGGCGCTCCAGGACCACGACGTGTCCCGCATCATCTTGACCCGCCCGGCGGTGGAGGCTGGGGAGCGGCTGGGGTTCCTGCCGGGCACGCTGTACGAGAAGATCGATCCCTACCTCAAGCCACTGTACGACGCCCTCTACGAGATGATGGACGCGGAGGCGTCCCAGCGCTTGATGGAGCGAGGCACGATCGAGGTGGCGCCCCTGGCGTATATGCGCGGCAGAACTTTGAACGACTCGTTCATCATCCTGGACGAAGCTCAGAACACCACTCCCGAACAGATGAAGATGTTCCTGACCCGGCTGGGGTTCGGCTCGAAGGTGGTCGTCAACGGCGACATCACCCAGATCGACCTCCCCACCGGGTCGAGGTCGGGGCTGGTCGTCGTGGAGGAGATCCTCACCGGGATCGAAGGGCTGCGTTTCATCCAACTGGGGGCGAAGGACGTGGTCCGCCACCGGATCGTCCAGGACATCGTCGAGGCCTACCGAGCCCACGGGGAACGCACCGACCGGGCGGAGCCCCTCCGGTTCCCGGATCACTCCGCCAGGAAGGGTGACGACGGCCGGCAGCGCTGAGCGCCCCGGCTTGCCGCGATGAATCACCCACCCCCGCCCGAGAGCGAGTCCTCGGCTCCCCGTGTCGTCGTGTCGAACCGCCAGGACTTCACGGTTGACGAATCCGGCCTGGCCGCCTTGGCGGAACGGGTTCTCGCGGGCGAGGGCGCTCCCGAGGGCGAGCTGAGCTTGTCATTCGTGTCGACCGACGAGATGGAGCAGCTTCACGAGAGATACGCGGGAGAAGACGGTCCGACGGACGTGCTGGCCTTTCCCATGGGCGAGGAGGGCATGCTGGGAGACGTGGTGATCTGCCCGGCAGAGGCCCGGCGCAACAACGAGGACGTTGAAGAGGAGCTGCGCCTCCTGGTGGTTCACGGGACGCTCCACCTTCTCGGCCACGACCACGAGGACGAGGACGCCAGGCGGAAGATGTGGTCGAAGCAGGAGCGGTACTCGAGCGTGCGACTGGAGGGGGAGCAGTGATCGCCGCGCTCACCGCCCTGGACTGGACCGAGCTGGGGGTCGTTCTGTCCCTCATCGCCGTGGCGGCGCTGCTGGCGGCCTCTGAGACGGCCATCTCGCGGATGAGCCGCGTCCGCGCCTACCACTTGCGAGAAGAGGGGCGACGCGGCGCCAAGGCCGCCGTCCGGATCGCCGAGGACCCCGCCCGATACCTCAACGTCGTGCTGCTCTTGGTGCTGCTCGCCCAGCTGGGAGGGACCACCCTGGCCACGGTGGTCGCCATCCGGCACCTCCATCAGGTCGGGGAATGGGTGGCCACGGGAATCATGACCCTCCTGTTGTTCATGTTCGCCGAGGTCACCCCCAAGACCTTTGCCGTGCAGCAGACCGACCGGGTCGCGCTGCGGCTGGCTCCCGTGATTGTGGGTATCACGCTTGCGATCGGGCCGGTGGCCAGGTTCCTGATCTCGGTGGCCAACGTGGTGATGCCGGGCAAGGGCCTCCCGCAGGGCCCCTTCGTCACCGAGCAGGAGATCAAGGCCATGGCGGAGATGGCCTCGGACGAGGAAGTCATCGAGGAGGGCGAGAAGGAGCTCATCCACTCCATCTTCGAGTTCGGGGACACGCTGGTTCGCGAGGTGATGGTCCCCCGGCCGGACCTCGTGGCGGCGCCCATCAACAGCGCCATGCGCCAGATCCTCGACCTGGTGCTCCGCCACGGTTTCTCCCGGATCCCGGTCTATCGCAACACGCTGGACGAGATCGTGGGAGTGGTGTACGCCAAGGACCTCCTGCGTCACCTCCACGCGGGGAAGGAGAACGTGCCTCTGGACACGATCATGCGCGAGCCGTTCTTCGTCCCCGAGACCAAGAAGATCGACGATCTCCTTCGGGAGATGCAGCTTCGCCGCGTCCACATCGCCCTGGTCACGGACGAGTACGGCTCGGTAGCTGGGCTGGTGACCATTGAGGACCTCCTGGAGGAGCTGGTCGGGGAGATCGCCGACGAGTACGACCGGGAGGAGCCCCAGATCGAACCGGTCGACGAGCAGACGTACCGGGTCAACGGCCGGCTGTCGATCGACGACGTGAACGAGCTCCTCGACGTGAAGCTTCCACACGAGGAATGGGACACGGTGGCCGGCCTGATGTACGAGCTGCTCGGGGCGGTCCCTACCCAGGGCGAGACCGTCACCTACGACAACATCACGCTCACGGCCGAGAAGGTCCAGGGCCGGCGCATCGCCAAGGTCCTCATCCGGAAGCTGGCCTCCGAGGAGGAGGCCGAGCAGGCCGTTGAGTGAACCTGGCGCAGGAGCCGTCGACGAGGAAGCCCTGCTTTCGCTGGCACGGGCAGCACGAGACCATGCCTACGCGCCATACAGCAGATTTCGAGTCGGGGCGGCCCTCGCCGCCGACGCCCCGTTCTTCTCTGGGGCGAACGTGGAGAACGCCTCTTACGGACTGTCCATTTGCGCGGAGCGCGTGGTCGCCGTTACAGCTGTCGCTGCCGGCGCTCTGCGATTTGGCGTCATGGCTATCGTCGGTTCAGGCCCCCGGCCCACACCGCCGTGCGGGGCGTGCCGGCAGTTCCTCTACGAGTTCGGCCCGGACATGTGGATAGTGTCGGAAGGTGCGAACGGACAGCGTAAGCGGTGGCGCCTCTTCGAACTCCTCCCGGACGGGTTCGGGCCCTCCGATCTGGAGGGGGCCGGCTAGCCTTCTCGGCCCCGTTCCGGGGAGCATCGCCGGGCAGGACTACCATAGGTTTCTCCTCGAGGAGCCGTCGTGGCCACACCCCGCACTGACATCCAGCGCACCGGCGCCACCCCACCGGAGGGGCTCGGCTTCACCGCCACTCAGGCGGCGGGCCTGGTCGCGCGGACGCGGGCCGTCGACGCCGTCGGCCTGGAGGAGCGGGCTGCGTCGTTGGCCAAGCGTTCGATCAAGCGAGATTCGAAGCTGTGGGCGCTCGACCTGGCCATCCGCTGCATGGATCTCACCACGCTGGAAGGGGCCGACACGCCGGGGAAGGTAGTCGCGGTGTGCGCGAAGGCGGTTCGGCCGGACCCCTCCGATCCGGGAGTCCCATCGGTGGCCGCGGTGGTCATCTACCCGGCCTTGGTCGCGGTGGCCGCCAGCCAGCTGAAGGGGACCGGGGTGCGGGTGGCCAGCGTGGCGGGAGGCTTCCCCAGCGGACTGGCTCCTCTGGAGGAGCGACTGGCGGAGATCCGCGACGCCGTGCGCATGGGCGCGGACGAGATCGACATCGTGCTGAACCGCTCCGCGTTCCTGTCGGGCCGATACCGCCAGGCGTTCGAGGAGATCGCGGCGTCGAAGGAGGCCTGCGGCGGCGTGCACCTGAAGACCATCCTCGAGGTCGGCGAGCTCGGCGCGTACGACCAGGTCCGGAGGGCGTCGGTCCTGGCCATGGCCGCCGGGACGGACTTCATCAAGACCTCCACCGGCAAGCTCGGGACCGGGGCCACGCTCCCGTCGGCGCTGTGCATGATGGAGGCGGCGCGCGACTACGAGCGTGAGACCCGCCGGAGGGTGGGCGTGAAGGTGGCCGGGGGCATCCGACACTCGAAGCAGGCCATCCAGTACCTGGTCCTGCTCTACGAGACACTTGGCCCTGACTGGATGACGCCCGAGCGCTTCCGCATCGGCGCATCCACCTTGCTCAACGACGTGCTGATGCAGATCAACAAGGAACGGACGGGCGCCTACCAGGGGCCCGACTACTTCACCGTCGACTGAAGGGACCATGGCCAGGAAGCTCGACCGACGCGAGGACCAGCGACCCCAGCGGGCAAGGCCCTGGGAGTACGCCCCTGCTCCCGAGGCCGCCGACCTCGTCACGATCAAGCCGCGGTACGGATTGTTCATCGGCGGCGAGTTCGTCGAGCCCAGGTCGGGCCGGTACTTCGACACGATCAATCCCGCCACCGAGGAGAAGCTTGCCGAGGTGGCCGAGGCCGGCGCGGAGGACGTGGACGTGGCGGTGAAGGCCGCCCGACGGTCCTGGGAAACCTCGTGGCGTGACCTCCCCGGCCGCGACCGAGCCAAGTTCCTGTACCGGGTGGCCCGCGCTCTCCAGGAGCGCTCGCGCGAGTTCGCGGTGCTGGAGTCGATGGACGGCGGCAAGCCCATCAAGGAATCGCGGGACGTCGATCTGCCCTTGGCCGCCGCCCACTTCTTCTACTACGCGGGATGGGCGGACAAGCTCGGTTACGCCTTCCCGGGCCGCGTTCCCAGCCCGCTCGGCGTCGCCGGGCAGATCATCCCGTGGAACTTCCCGCTGCTGATGGCGGCGTGGAAGCTGGCGCCGGCTCTGGCCACCGGCAACGTCGCGGTTCTCAAACCCGCCGAGACGACGCCGCTCACGGCGCTGTTGCTGGGTGAGGTTTTGCAGGAGGTCGAACTTCCCCCGGGCGTGGTCAGTATCGTGACCGGAGCCGGGGAGACCGGCGAGGCGCTGGTGAAGCACCCCGGCCTGGACAAGGTGGCGTTCACGGGATCGACGGAGGTCGGCAAGTCGATCCGGCGCTCGGTGGCCGGGACCGGGAAGCGGCTCACGCTCGAGCTGGGCGGGAAGGCCGCCAACGTCGTGTTCGAGGATGCTCCCCTGGACCAGGCGATCGAGGGGATCGTCAACGGCATCTACTTCAACCAGGGCCACGTGTGCTGCGCCGGGTCGCGGCTGCTCGTGCAGGAGTCGATCTTCGAACCGGTGCTGGACAAGCTGAAGGAACGGCTGCAGACCCTGCGAGTGGGCGATCCGCTGGACAAGAACACCGACGTCGGAGCCATCAATTCGCGCCAGCAGCTCCAGAAGATCCAGGAGCTGGTGGAGTCGGGGATCGAGGAGGGCGCCGAGATCTACCAGCCGGAATGCGCGCTCCCGGAGCGAGGGTTCTGGTTCCGGCCAACCCTGTTCACTGGGGTCAGCCAGTCCCACCGGATCGCCCGGGAGGAGATCTTCGGGCCCGTGCTGTCGATCCTCACCTTCCGTACCCCCGAGGAGGCCGTGGAGAAGGCGAACAACACTCCCTACGGCTTGTCCGCCGGCGTGTGGACCGAGAAGGGGTCCCGCATCCTGTGGATGACCCGTCGGCTACGGGCCGGAGTGGTATGGGCGAACACGTACAACCGATTCGACCCCTCCTCACCGTTCGGGGGCTACAAGGAGAGCGGGTTCGGCCGGGAAGGGGGGCTTCACGGTCTGGAGCCCTACCTCGAGCTGGTGGAGGCGAACGGAGGGATGCGGTCTTGACGAACGAGCGCCTAGAGGTTCGCAAGACGTACAAGCTCTACATCGGGGGCGCCTTTCCGCGATCGGAATCCGGACGGTCCTATCCCGCGCTCGACGCGAGTGGGAAGGTGATGGCCCGCCCGGCTCGGGCTTCTCGCAAGGACCTCCGCGACGCGGTGCGGGCGGCGCGCGCCGCGTGGAAGGATTGGTCCGAGGCGACCGCCTACAACCGTGGCCAGGTGCTGTATCGGGTGGCGGAGCTGATGGAGGGCCGGCGCGACCAGTTCGTCGGAGAGCTCGAGGCGACGGGCGCATCGAGCCAGCGGGCCGGGCGCGAAGTTACTGCGGCCATCGACCGCTGGGTCTGGTACGCGGGCTGGTGCGACAAGATCCACCACGTGATGGGGACGGTGAACCCGGTGGCCGGTCCCTATTTCGACTTCACGTTCCCGGAGTCCACCGGTGTGGTCGGTGTCGTGGCGCCGGAAGAGCCGGCGCTCCTGGGCCTGGTGTCCCGCCTGGCCCCGGTCATTGTGTCGGGGAACACCTCGGTCGTCCTGGCCAGCGAGCGCTGGCCCCTCCCCGCCGTGAGCCTGTGCGAGGTCCTCGCCACCTCGGACGTGCCGGGGGGAGTGGTGAACCTCCTGACGGGCTACGTGAAGGAACTCGTCCCGTGGCTGGCGTCACACATGGACGTGAACGCCATCGATCTCACGGGCGTGCCGGACGACCTGGTTCCCCAGGTCGAGGCGGCCGCTGCGGGGAACGTCAAGCGAACCGTACGGGACGGCTCGGCCGATTGGTTCGGGGACTCGGCCCAGAGTCCCTACGCCATCATCGACTTCATGGAGATGAAGACGGTGTGGCATCCCATGGGCGCCTGACCGGCTCCCGGCCTCCCCCCGAGGGGGCCTGTGGAGATTTGGTCACCAGCCCTTCCTGCTCTGTGGAGGCCAGAAGGACCCGGGTTACCATTCGCGAATGCCGCTGTACAAGGAACAGGGCATCGTCCTGCGTTCGGTGAAGCTGGGCGAGGCCGACAAGATCGTCACCATCCTCACCCAGGGCTCCGGCAAGGTGCGAGGAGTCGCCAAGGGGATCCGCCGCACCCAGAGCAAATTCGGGGCCCGGCTGGAACCACTCACGCATGTCTCCCTGCTCATGTACCAGGGGCGGAACCTGGACACGGTGACCCAAGCCGAGATCATCGTGCCGTTCCGGCGGATCAGGGGCACCTTCGACCTGATCGCCGCGGCGGAGACCATGCTCGAAGCAGCGGACAAGGTGGCGGAGGAACACGAGCGGAACGTCAGGCTGTTCCTGCTGCTCCTGGCCGGCCTTCGAGCCCTGGAGGCGGGGCCGAACGATCCGGCCGCAGTGGCCGAGAGCTTCCTCCTCAAGCTCCTCTCGCTCTCGGGCTTCCACCCCGCGCTGTCGGGCTGCGCGGCGTGCGGCTCGCCGGGGCCGCTCGAGTGGTTCTCGGCGGGCCAGGGCGGGGCCCTGTGCCGGGAGTGCGCCGAGCACGACGCCGGGCGCGTCTCCCCGCCCGCCATCAAGTGGCTGGACGACCTGGCCAGGGTCGAACTGCTGGGAGCCGGCGACATGACCCCGGACGCGGAGATCCGCCGGGAAGCCCGGGCCATGCTGTACGGGTTCGCCGAGTACCACCTCGAGCGGCGCATGCGCAGCTTCAGCTTGCTGGTCCGCCAGCCGTTGCCGGCACTCACCACATGAGCAGCTACCTCTCCGACCTCGACCTCTCGGCGCTGCCCCGCCATGTGGCCATCGTCATGGACGGCAATGGCAGGTGGGCCAAGCAGCGCGGCCTTCCCCGGACCGAGGGCCACTGCGCGGGCGAGGAAGCCCTGTACGACGTCGTGGACGGGGCCATCGGCATGGGTCTGGAGTGGCTGACGGTGTTTGCCTTCTCGACGGAGAACTGGAAACGGCCCGCCCAGGAGGTCCGGTTCCTCATGAACTACAACCGCCGGATGTTGTGGAAGCGCCGGGACGAGCTCCACCGCCGGAACGTGCGCATCCGGTATGTGGGGAGGGTGGACTGGCGGGTGCCGAGGACGGTCCTCAAGGAGATGGACTACGCGTCCGAGCTGACCAGCCGCAACACCGGCCTGACGTTCACCGTCGCCTTCAACTACGGAGGGCGGACGGAGATCACCGATGCGGTCCGAAGGTTGATCGCCGACCACGACCGCGGCCGGCTGAAGGGCGAGAGGATCACGGCCGAGTCGATCTCGGCCCGCCTGTATCGCCCCGACATGCCCGACCCGGACCTCCTGATCCGGACCGGCGGGGAGATGCGCATCTCGAACTTCCTCCTGTGGCAGGCGGCATATTCCGAGCTGTGGTTCACGCCGGTGTACTGGCCGGACTTCAACCGCGAGCACCTGTTCGAAGCCATCCGCGATTACCAGAAGCGAGACCGGCGGTTCGGCCGCGTCGAGGACCAGTAGCCCGCGACTCACCTCCAGGTGGGCGAGCGGGCGTATCATGCGCACCGGCCATGCTCTACTTCGCGTACGGCGCCAACATGGACGTCCGCCACATGAAGGGCCGCGTGCCAGACGCTCGGGTGGTCGGCCCCGGCCGCCTCGACGGATTCCGGGTCGCCTTCGACGTCTACTCCACCGAGTGGGAGGGGGGCGCCGCAAACCTCCAGATCGACCAAGAAGCGCACGTGTGGGGCGTGCTGTGGGAGGTCCCCGAGTCCGAGGCCGGGGGCCTCGATGCCTTCCAGGGCCATCCCACCTTCTACCGGCGAGAGGACGTCGTCGTGGAGGGCGCAGAGGGGCAGGTCATCGCTCGGACCTACCGGGTGGCTCACCAGGAGGGAACCTACGTCCGGCCCACGGACGAGTACCTCCGGCTGCTGGGCGCCGCCATCAGGATCCAGGGGCTCCCCCCGGAGGCGCTCGACATGGTGGACGAAGCGGCGCGGCCGCCGAAGCCGTCCATCTCCACGTAGCGCCCCAGGTACGAGGTCAGCCGGTATCATCGCCACCACGCCAGCGGCCGCTGCCAGCGGCCGGGAAGGGAGCCGGCATGCCCGATCTGATGGACGCCCTCACCTCCCTCGCCAAGCGCCGGGGGATCGTCTTCCCATCGAGCGAGATCTATGGAGGGCTGCGCTCGTCGTGGGATTACGGACCGCTCGGTGTTGAGCTCAAGCGCAACATCCGCCAGGCATGGTGGCGGACGATGGTGCAGCTCCGGGACGACATCGTGGGGCTGGAGGCCGCCATCATGATGTCTCCCCGCGTGTGGGAGGCCAGCGGCCACGTGGCGGGGTTCTCCGACCCGCTGGTCGAATGCCTCAATTGCCATCAGCGCTTCCGCGCCGATCACCTTCCCGGGTTCCACGCTCCGCAGTCGGGGCACGAAGAGGACCAGAGCACCGTCGACATGACCACCAAGCCGCGGTGCCCGAGCTGCGGGAACGATCGCTTCACCGAGCCTCGCAGCTTCAACCTGATGTTCAAGACATACATGGGGCCTGTCGAAGAGGATGCGGCGATCGTCTACCTGCGTCCCGAGACCGCCCAGGGGATGTTCGTCGACTTCCAGGTGGTCCAGCAGACGAATCGGTTGAAGATCCCGTTCGGGATCGCCCAGATCGGGAAGTCCTTCCGCAACGAGATCACGCCTGGGAACTTCATCTTCCGGACCCGGGAGTTCGAGCAGATGGAGATGGAGTACTTCGTGGAGCCGGGCACGGACGAGGAGTGGTTCGAGTACTGGGTGAACCAGCGGCTCCAATGGTACGTCGACCTCGGCGTGCGCAAGGACAACCTGCGCCTGCGTCCCCACGAGCCCGACGAGCTGGCCCACTACGCCAAGGCCGCCACCGACATCGAGTACGAGTTCCCGTTCGGATGGTCCGAGCTCGAGGGGATCGCCAACCGGACGGATTTCGATCTCCGGCAGCACCAGCAGTTTTCGGGGGAGGACCTCAGCTACTTCGACCAGGAGAACGACAGGCGCTACCTCCCCTACGTGGTCGAACCGGCCGCAGGGGTCGACCGGGCCCTCCTGGTCTTCCTGCTGAACGCCTACCGGGTGGAGGAGGCGCCCACGGGGAGCGGTGGAAAGGAGAAGCGGACCGTCCTCGCACTGCACCGCGAGCTCGCGCCGATCAAGGTGGCCGTGCTTCCGCTCTCGCGGCAGGAGAGCCTCGTTCCCGAGGCTCGGAGGGTCCACGACCTGCTGCGAGGCAAATGGATGACGAAGTACGACGACGCCGGCTCCATCGGTCGACGGTATCGCCGCCAGGACGAAGTGGGAACGCCCTATTGCGTGACGATCGACTTCGACACGCTGACGGACCGTCAGGTCACCGTCCGGGATCGAGATCAGATGACCCAGGACCGATTGCCGATCGACTCACTTGTCGACTACCTGCTGGAGCGCCTTCCCTGAGAACGAAAGCCACCACGTCCCCCGACGAGGCGTCACCGCCGCCGGCGGGCCGGAGTCCCGCGCTGCGGGTGACCGCGCTCGGTGTGTTCGCCGGGGGGTTCTTGCTGCTCCTGGCAGCCGTGGCCGCGGTGTTGGCGGCGCAGATCACGGCGAAGCCCTTGGCCGCATGGCTCTCGATGGGCTTTTCGGCGGGAGCCTTGATCTGCACGGTGACGGCGGTCGTGATCGGCCGGCGGCGGTGAGGTCCGGCCGGGCCCTGGCGGTCGCAGTCACGTCGATCATCCTGGCGGCCGCTTGCACCGGCTCGAAGACCTTTCGATCGTCCCGACCCTCGGGTGGGGTTTTGCCGACGCCGCTTTCCCACCAGGCCAACCCGCTGTGCAAGCCACCTCCGACACCCTCCCCGTCACCTCCCGCATCAAAGGCGACCCTCCCTGCGGCCATTGCCAAGGTCGCTCAGCAGGTTCAACAGGTCCGTGGACTTCGGTTCAAGAAAAACGTGGTCGCGGAACCGGACACCAGGGGTCAGATCGAACGCCAGCTTCGGGCCTCTCTCGAAGCCGGCTTCCCCCCGGACGTTGCAGCCCGAGAGGACCGGGCCTGGACCACGATCGGCGTCATCCCGGCCGGGGCCGACCTGCGCCAGGCCGTCATCGACTACGGGACCACCCAGATCATCGGGTTCTACGACACCCAGACGCACCGGCTCGTGTTCCAGGGCGGGACTTCTCCCACCCCGTACCAGCGCTTCACGCTTGCCCACGAGCTGACCCACGCCCTCCAGGACCAGAACTTCGACCTGTCCCGCCTCGACAAGCTGACCGCGGCCTGTCAGGACGAGCGCGCCGAGGCCCTGCTCTCGCTGGCCGAGGGCGACGCCGTGGAGACGCAGATCCGGTGGGCGCGGCAGGACTTGTCGTCGGGTGAGATCAAGCTGCTGCAGGACGAAGCGAGCGCGTTCCCTCCTCCGCCGGCCTCGACCCCGCCCTTCGTCCAGCAGCTGTTCCTGTTCCCATACGGGAACGGCCAGGCCTTCGTGGAGGCCCTGCTCGACCGGGGCGGGGAGGGGGCCGTGAACAACGCGTTTCGCAACCCCCCGGTCTCCACCGAGCAGATCCTCCATCCCGACAAGTACCCGAGCGACGTGCCGCAGACGGTGGAGATCCCCGATCTCTCGGACCGCCTGGGGCGCGGCTGGAACCTTTTGGATCAGGAAGACGTGGGGGAGGGTTGGCTGCTCAGGCTGCTCGAGCTGCGACTATCTGGGGGGGACTCCGAAGACGCCGCAGCCGGCTGGGACGGAGGGCTCCTTCGTGCTTGGAGCAGGGGCTCCGAGACCGCAGTCCTGATCCAGACCGCGTGGGACACGAACCGGGACGCCTCCGAGTTTGCAGAGGCGATGCGGGACTGGATCGGGAGCCAGGCCGCTCGGGTGCAGCAGTCCGGCGCAACCGTTCGTGCCATGTTCGGCTCGGATCGAACGGCTCTGGATGCGCTTCGCACGGCGGCGGCTCAGCCGTGAGTCTCGGTCTTGTCAGCGGGTGAGCCCGGCGGACTGAACACTCCGAGCACCTTCAGCTCTTCCTCGCCCTGGTTCTCCAGGCAGTGCCTGGTTTCCGGCGGAAGGAAGATGCTCGAGCCCGGGCGGATCGGGTGGGCTCGGTCCTCGATGTGGGCGACCCCCGCGCCCTTCAAGACGTAGATCGCCTCCTCGTGGGCGTGAGCGTGGAAGGGGGCCCGGCCTCTCTGGATGAACCCGACGAACTGCGTGACGAGGCGGGCGCCGTGCCGGGGATCGATCAGGAGCCGGAAGGATCGGTCGTCCCCGACGGCGATGGCCGATTGGTCTTCCTCTCGCACCAGGCGGGGGCCGTCGTAGGCACGCAGATCGCGAGCGGGAGATCGGGTTCCGGGCTGGGGGGACAAGACGGAGACCACGACGAGATCGTTGGCCGAGGCTCGGGCCAGACGGCATTCCAAGCCCGGGGGCACGAGGGCCGCGGTCCCTGGCCACAACGGGTCGCCGGAGCCCTCCCCCATGAGGAACCACGCGCTTCCCTCGACCACGTACAGGACGTTCTCGCTCTTTCGCTGGGGCTCGACCGGGACTTCTCCCCGAATGCGGAGCACCCGCTGGATGAGCGCGCGTGCGCCGGCCGACCGATCGATCAGCGTGCGAACGGAGACGTCGCCCGGTGAGAGCGGTGGCTTGGTGTGGATGAGCTGGGCGGTCACGTCATCCGTGTGAACGACCCGACCCCTAGGCCGGCGGCGCCCCCGATCGCTCAACGGCAGCACCGCTGGTGAGCCTTGAGACCGACCCCCAGACCTGGCATCCTCCTCCTCCCGCCGGAACCCGCATTATGGCGGCAACTCGCCGCCCGATGCCCGGTCGCTACACTGGACTCAACCGAGGGAATCCGGAGGGTCTCGTCATGGCTTCGAAGGCGACAACCGGGCGCAAGCTCGTCTACGACTTCCACGAGGGCAACAAGGACCTGAAGGGCCTGCTCGGCGGGAAGGGGGCCAACCTCGCCGAGATGACCAACGTCGGCCTGCCGGTCCCTCCAGGGTTCACGATCACCACCGAGGCCTGCCTGTCCTACCTGGACCAGGCAAGCTTCCCGCAAAGGCTGATGCCCGAAGTCGACGAGCACCTCCAGCGCCTCCAGGAAGCCATGGGCAAGAAGCTGGGGGATGAGAAGGACCCCCTGCTCGTGTCGGTCCGGAGCGGCGCGAAGTTTTCGATGCCCGGCATGATGGACACCGTCCTCAACCTGGGCCTGAACGACCGGTCGGTGCATGGCCTGGCCAAGCAGTCGAGCGACGAGCGCTTCGCGTGGGACTCCTATCGGAGGTTCGTCCAGATGTTCGGCAAGATCGTCCTGGATATCGACCCGGAGAGGTTCGAGGAGCTCCTGGACGACGCCAAGGCGACCAAGGGACAGGACGCCAAGGACACGGACCTGGGGGCCGAGGAGCTGCGGAAGCTCACCGAAGCGTTCAAGGGCATCGTCCGCGAGGAAACGGGGGAGGACTTCCCCCAAGAGCCGCGGACCCAGCTCGAGAAGGCCATCGAAGCGGTCTTCCGCTCGTGGAACGGGGCCCGGGCGGTGGCGTACCGGCGGCAGAACAGGATCCCGGACACGCTCGGCACGGCGGTCAACGTGGTGGCCATGGTGTTCGGGAATCGGGGGGAGGACTCCGGCACCGGCGTGGCTTTCACGCGCGACCCCTCAACCGCCGAGAAACGGCCGTACGGCGACTACCTGCCCAACGCGCAGGGCGAGGACGTCGTGGCCGGCATCCGGAACACGCTCAAGCTCTCGGAGCTGGCCGAGATCGATCCGAAGTCGTGGGACGAGCTGCGGCGAGGGATGGACATGCTCGAGAAGCATTACCGGGACATGTGCGACATCGAGTTCACCATCGAGCGCGGGAAACTGTGGTTCCTCCAGACGCGGATCGGCAAGCGGACGGCGCTGGCCGAGTGGGTGATGGCCTACGACATGTGGAACGAGGGGCTGATCTCGGCGGACGAGGGACTTCTGCGCCTGGACCCCGACCGCCTTGAGCAGCTGTTCAAGCCGGTGATCCGAAAGGACCTGAAGTCGTCGGAGAAGCCGGCCACCAAAGGGCTGAACGCTTCGCCGGGCGCCGCCGTCGGTCGCGTGGTGTTCACCGCAGACGCCGCCGTGGAGTGGGCCGAGCGAGGCGAGAAAGTGATCCTGGCCCGCAGAGAGACCACGCCCGACGACTATCACGGCATGATCCGGTCGCAGGGCATCCTCACCAGCGCCGGGGGGACGAACTCCCACGCCGCCGTGGTGGCCCGCGGCGAGGGAATCTCGGCAGTGTGTGGAGCCGATGAGATCCGGATCGAGCGTGGCGCCAACGCCTTCTCTGTGAACGGGCAGCGGGTCTCCGAGGGCGACTGGGTCACCATCGACGGCACTGACGGGACTGTCTATCTGAAGGAGCTCGAGCTGGAAGACCCGCCATTGAAGAAGGCCGTGGAGGGGGACGAGGAAGCCCGCCGAGAGAAGATCTGGAAGGCATTCCAGGCTTTCATGGAGCGAGCCGATGAGGTTCGCCGCCTTCGGGTTCGCGCTAACGCCGACACGCCCCAGCAGGCCACCAACGCGAGGGCCCATGGAGCGGAGGGGATCGGCCTGTGCCGCACCGAACACATGTTCCTCGGCGAGGAGCGGGTGGCCGCCGTCCGCAAGATGATCTTCGCCGACACGAAGGAAGAGGAGGAGGAGGCCTACGCGGCGCTGCTGCCACTCCAACGGGGCGACTTCGTGGGGATCTTCGAGGCCATGGACGGCCTCCCGGTGACGGTTCGGCTGCTCGATCCGCCGCTGCACGAGTTCCTCCCGAACCATGTCGACATGGCTGTGGCCGTGGCCCTGGCCGAGGAGCGAGGGGACCCGGACGTCGTGGTCCGCGACGAGAAGATCCCGCTGGAGGAGGCTCGGGGGATCCTACGCAAGGTCGAGGAGCTGCACGAGGCCAACCCCATGCTGGGACTCCGTGGCGTGCGACTGGGGATCGTCAAGCCCGGTCTGTACGCCATGCAGGTCCGGGCCATCGTGGAGGCGGCGTGCGACCGGGTCGAAGCCGGCGGGCATCCCGAGGTGGAGATCATGATCCCGCTGGTGGCTGCCCGGGAGGAGCTCCGCCAGATGCGCGAAGAGCTGGAGCCGGTGGCCCAGGACATCCTGGAGCGCCGCGAGGTCGAGCTGCCGCTTCACTGGGGCACGATGATCGAGCTGCCCAGGGCGTCGGTGGTGGCCGGGGAGATCGCCGAGGTCGCCGACTTCTTCTCCTTCGGCACGAACGACTTGACCCAGACCGCCTGGGGCTTCTCTCGCGACGACATCGGCAAGTTCCTCGCCATGTACGAGGAGCGGAAGTTGGTCTCGGGCAATCCGTTCGTCACCATCGACCGGCCCGGCGTGGGCCGGCTCATGCAGATGGCGGTGGGAGCCGGCAAGGCCGTCAAGCCAGACCTGCACCTCGGGATCTGCGGAGAGCACGGGGGGGACCCGACGTCGGTGGTGTTCTGCCACGAGATACTGCTCGACTACGTGTCGTGCTCGCCGTTCCGCATCGAGACCGCCCGATTGGCAGCGGGGCAGGCGGCGCTGGGCACGGCCGAGGCCGCGTCGAAGTAGGGACCGCCGGAAAATCCCCCGGAGGTTTCGGTAAGTTCCCCCAAGCCGGTGATGCGCGCGCACGGTCGGCTCGCCTAACCTGGGCGAACTTCCCGGGCTTCCCTCGGCCCGGGCACCTTCCCGTGACTGGCCCCTTCCCACCGGTCCTTCCCGAGGAGGTGCGCGGTGAAAGCGCAATGGAGGGTGGGGGTCGGCGTGCTCGCTGCCGTGGCCCTCGGGGTGGTCCCGGGCCTTGGCCTGGCTGCTCGGTCGAGTGAGCTCTCCGGCAGTCGGCCCGAGGATTCAGCCCGAGTGCTCGAGATCTACGTCCGCTCCCCGGTGTTGGTCCGCGCCGGCGAGCGGGTCCGGCTTCCCGTGCAGGTGGTGTGCGCGACCGCGCACGGTGATCCGTGCGCATCACGGATCACCCTGGCGAGCCGATCGGGGGACACCGGAGCGTGGCAGAGGACCGGGGCCTCCGGTGTGCCTTCGCTCCAGTTCGACCTGTCGGCGCCCGCTGCTCGGGCACTCGGCAGCAAGAAGAACGGCACGGTGAGCTTCTTCGTCCGCGCATCCGGACCAGGCGGGCGGAACGAGTCGCTGCCTTCGGGTGGCGAATCCTCGCCCCTCCAGTTCTTCGTGGCTAGGGAGCTGCCGGTGGTGCGGGCTCCCTCGATCCCCTTCGGTCGGACCCGAGCAGGAAGGACGGCGCTGTTCCTTCCGTGGGGGAGCGGCACGGGCCGCGCTGGCCTGGAGCTTGGTCGTGAGAGCGCCACGCTCGGGCCCTCGTCCTTCGACGTCGACCGGGCCGGACGGATCTACCTGGCCGATCCTCTCCAGGACCGCGTCGCGGAGTTCTCTCATGCCCGGCTCGTCCGCCAGACAGCGGTTTCGATCGGGGCGAGAGCCGACATCGCGCTCACCGACAAGGGTGCGGTGTTCGTGCTCGATCAGGACCGAACCGGGGTAACCATCAGGCGGATCGATGCCCGAGGGCGCCTCGGCCGCGCCGCGTCGGCCGGCGTCGGGATCATCGGCCAGGTCCGCACGGTGGGCGAGCAGGGGCTGGCCGACCTGTTGCCTCAGGATAGCTGGACCTCCGTGTCGGCGGATCGCTCCGGAGCGACGGCGGCGACGGGGTTCACAGCGGGCCGTCCGATCACGGGCGGCCGCCAGCTCCTCCGAGTGATCAGCGAGGACTTCCTTCGCCTGGGAGTCGTCGCGGATGGCCGGGTCGTCGACCCGATCGAGGTGCGGTTCGGCCACTCGCTTGGCGAGCTGGCCCTAGCCGAGCCCGACGGCTCGAACGGCTACTGGGCGGTGGTGCACGTCCGGCGAGACAAGCCGGCTGCGGACCAGTACCAGGTCGTCCACATCTCCGGCGGGCGAGTGGTGCAGACCTTCGCCGTCGGCGACCGAAGGTTCGCGGACACACCTCCGCTCGCCAGGTTCCGGCTGGGCGGAGACGGGTTCCTGTACCAGCTCGTCACCTCCTCCGCAGGCATGCGCATCGTGCGCTTCGACCTCGGGAGGGAGTCATGAAGCGATTCGGCACGCTGATGGCGTGTGTGGTGGGCGTGTTGCTGGCGCTGCCGCCCGCGCCTGCCCAGGCCTCGTGGACCGGCACCAATTGCACGGGGTCCCACGTCGACGACCATTACGTGAAGCGCTCGGAGGCCCAGTCGTATTCGGCCGCTGCCGACATGGAAGGGTACGAGTGGGGCGGCGGCTGCTGGAACAACAACAACAAAGATGACACTCCTGGCGCGCCTGACTCCAGCGGTGAGGGAGCGGATTGCTCCGGGCTCACGTTCAAGACGTGGGAGATGGAGAACGCGATGGGGAAGAGCGGGTGGGAGTACTGGGAACGCCTCTACAACGTGCACGGTCCTTACGCGACCTACGACTTCCACTCCCCGGTTGGCTCCGACCCCTTTTACAAGCTGGCCGACAAGAAGGTGAGCACCACCATCTACATGGACGCCTTCGCCAAGGACGGCCACATGGGGATGCTCTATATCGACAGCGGCTCGCCGTTGGGGACCGACCTGATCATCGAGGCCCTCAGCGACAGCAGCGGCATGGACAAGAATTACGAAAGTTACCGGGACCAGTCCGAGTACAGCGGGGTGCGACGGGAGGGCTGGACGGATGATTGTTGGCCCAACTGCGCCCACGCCTCACCGGCCCTGGTGGTGGTGCCGTGAGGCGCGGGGTCCTTCTCGTTTGCGCACTCCTCATGGCGGCGGGCTGCACGGGGTCACCCCGGCAGCCCGCCACCTCGTCGGCCAGCGAGCCCAGCACCGGTCCGGCGGCCTCGCCGGTTTCCTTACCCGCGTTGATGCTCCGCGCGGATCTCGCGGAACGACCAGCTCGATGGGGGCGAGTCACCTTCATTCCCTTCGGCGAGGAGCGCGGGCACTTGGGATTCAAGACGTTCCACGAGGGACCAGCCAGCTTGCCCGCCGCGTTCGCCGTCGCTCCCGACGAATCGTTCTGGATCGACGACCGCTGGAAGCGCCGGGTCGTCCACTACTCGGCCTCAGGTGACTATCTGGGTGAGGCCGGCCCTCTGCAGAACGCGGGCTGGGACCTTGCCGTCCAGTATGGCGTGGTCTTCGCCCTGGTGGCGCAGGAATCCGGCACGATCGGGACCGTCCGAGACGGCGCCGTGCTTCACACCCGTGTGACGTACCAGGGGGACCCGCTCTTCACCTTTCAGATCATCCCGACGGTCCTCGGCTTGGTGGCGGAGGCGGGGGAGGTGGCGGAGGGGCGGCCGGGCAACCTCGGGTCCTTCGTCCTCCTCGATCTTCCAAAGCCTGAAGCGAAGGCGGTCCTTCCCGGGCTCCCACTCGGAAAGGGCGACGTCTACATCGATGCGAGCCGATCCTCCGAACCCGTTCACCCCGATGGCGACCAGGACTTCGATCTCTCCTTCACCACGAAGGAGATCGCACAAACCCAGCCCGTTCAGGTCGAGCTGATCGTGCGGGCCGGTGGGAAGGAGCGGTCCATCCCCGCCGAGGTTGGACTGACCGAGCCCTTGCCCGTAGGCGATGACGTCATCTTCCTGGTGAAGGTGGCACCGACCCGGACGGACGACGCCGAGAGGTTCGGCGGTGGCCGCTGGCTGCTGCGGGTCGGGAGCTCCCCGCTCCTGTGGGAGCGGCTGCCCTATCCGGGGACCTCCGATGAGCTCCAACATCGCCACCTGGCGATCGGCCCGGACGGCACGATCTACCTCATGGTCGCGGAGGAGGGCGGCGAGCTCATCTTGCGGCGGCCGGCCAGCGGGACGTGAGGCCGTCGGGGGGTCTTGCTACATTCGGGCCGTGGGCTTCGCTCGTCGGCACCCGGTCCTCACCGTCCTTCTTGTCCTCTTTCTCGGCGTGGTCGGGGTGCTCACGGCAACGGGCGTGGCCGTGTGGAGAGCGGCCCACAGCGACGAGGCTCGCCGGGTGGGCCACGCCGACGTGATCGCCGTGCTGGGGGCGGCGCAGTACAACGGACGGCCCTCCCCGACCTTCCAGGGCAGGCTGGAGCAAGCAGAGATCCTGTTCCGCGAAGGGTTCTCGTCGCGCGTGCTGGTGCTGGGAGGAGGGAGGCCGGGTGACCGGACCACCGAGGCCCAGTCGGGGAAGGACTGGCTCCTCGAGCGGGGCCTCCCTTCGGATGCCGTCTTCGCTGAACCGGAGGGTTCGACCACGTTCGAGAGCCTGCGGGCCGCCGCCGAATTCATGAGGCGACGGGGACTCCGCAGCGCCTTCCTCGTGTCCGACCCGTGGCACAACCTGCGCATCCGCCGGATGGCCCGAGACCTCGGCATCCAGGCCTACGTGTCCGCCACGTGGCATTCCGCGGCGAAGAGCCAGTGGAAACGACTCGACGGATACAGCAGGGAGACCGTCGGCTACCTCGCCTATCGGATCCTGGGGCGGTAGCCGTGTCCTCACGTCCTGGCGCCAGGACTTCGAGGAAGTCCTGTCGGACCCGGCTGCTACGCTGGGGCACGGTGACACTCTCCAGCTCGTCCGTCAGAGAGCGAACCGAGCAGATCGAACGCCAGGTCCTCTCCGAGCGGGCGGCATTGGCCTTCGAGTCCAAGGGCCGGGATCGGGACGAGGAGCCGGACCCGCTCCGCACGGCGTTCCAGCGCGACCGGGACCGGATCGTCCATTCCAAGGCCTTCCGGCGGCTCAAGCACAAGACCCAGGTGTTCGTGGCCCCCGAGGGCGACCACTACCGGGTGCGGCTGACCCATACCCTCGAGGTATCCCAGATCGCCCGGACCGCTGCGCGAGCGCTTCGCCTGAACGAGGACCTGACGGAGGCGATCGCCCTGGGCCATGACCTCGGGCATACCCCTTTCGGCCATCTCGGCGAGGAAGCCCTGAGCCCGTTCCTGGACCGGCGGTTCCGTCACAACGAGCAGAGCCTCCGCGTCGTCGATCACCTCGAGAACGATGGCGCCGGGCTCAATCTGACCTGGGAGGTGCGGGACGGCATCCTGAACCACACCTGGTCCATGCCCCTCCCGGCCACCCTCGAGGGACAGGTCGCGCGGTTCGCCGACCGGGTCGCCTACGTCAACCACGATGTGGACGACGCGCTCCGGGCGGGGCTCCTTCGGGCCGACGAGTTGCCTGGCAAGGCGGTGGCCGTGCTGGGGGAGCGGCACGCCACGCGAATCAACACGCTCGTCACCGACCTCGTTGCCGAAAGCGAGGATGCCGAAGGGATTCGACTCTCTGCGCCGGTCCTCGAGGCGCTCGATCTGCTCCGAGACTTCCTGTTTCGTCGCGTCTACCTGCGTCCCGAGGCCCGGGGTGAGCAGGAAAAGGTCGTGAAGCTGGTCAGAGCGTTGTTCTCGTACTACCTTGAGCACCCGGAGGCCGTGCCGGCCGAATACCGGGCTGTCCCGGGCGACCTGCCCACCCAGATCGCCGACTACATCGCGGGGATGACCGACCGGTTCGCCCTCCGGACCTACGAGCAGCTCTTCCTTCCCCAAGGCTGGTTGCTGTAGCCGAAGTGATCTGACGCGAAGGAAGGAGCGCCACGGGATGGCCGGTCGGATCCGTTCCGAAGACGTCGAGGCGGTGCGAGAGCGGACGGACATCGCCGCGATCGTTTCCGGTTACCTGCAGCTCAAGAAGGCGGGGCGCGACAACCTCACCGGGCTCTGTCCCTTCCACGCTGAGAAGACACCCTCGTTCTCGGTCAGTCCCTCCAAACAGCTGTTCCACTGCCACGGCTGCGGCGAGGGGGGGACGGTGTTCACCTTCCTCCAGAAGCTCGAGAACCTCTCGTTCCCCGAGGCCGTCGAACGCCTCGCGGCGGCGGCTGGGATCACGCTTCGCTACGAGGGTCAGACACAAGCCGAGCGTCGAACCGCCGGGCGGCGGCAAGCCTTCCATCGCGCCATCGGGGAGGCGGCTCGCCTGTACAACCGCGTGTTGGTCCAGGAGCGGGAAGGGGCGGATGCCAGGGAGTACCTGACCTCGCGAGGGATGGGGCCCGAGAGCATCGAACGATTCGGAATCGGTTACGCGCCCGGCTATCCCGATTACCTGCTCAAGCGCTTGTCCAGGTCCTACTCGCCGGAGCTCCTGGTGGAGGCTGGGCTCGTCAGCAAGGACGACCAGGGCAACCTCCGGGACCGGTTTCGGGGCAGAGTGATGTTCCCGATCCACGATCTTTCCGGGAGCGCCGTGGGATTCGGTGGAAGGCTCCTGGCCGGACCTCACGCGCCTCCCCATGCCGCCAAGTACGTGAACTCCCCGGAGACGTCCGTCTACCGCAAGGGGTCGCTGCTGTACAACCTCCACCGGGCCAAGGCGGACCTCGCCCGGACCGGCCGGGCATTCCTGGTGGAGGGGTACACGGACGTCATCGCGTTGGACCAGGCCGGGATCGGGACCGCCGTGGCAACGTGCGGGACCGCTCTCGGCGAGGACCACATCCGGCTGCTGGCCCGCTTCTCCCAATCGGTGGTGCTGGCGTTCGACTCGGACGAGGCCGGGGCCCGGGCGGCCGAGCGGGCATTCCCCTTCTTCGAGCGGTACCCCGTCGAGCTGGCCGTGTTGATCCTCCCCGAGGGTCTCGACCCGGCCGACTTCGTCCTGGCTCGCGGAGAGCAGGCGGGGGAGGAGCTGGCCATCCTGGCCGAACGGGCCACGCCGCTCCTCGAGTACATGGTCGATCGGCAGCTCCTCGGGAAGGACCTGTCCAGCCCGGAGGCCCAGACCCGGGCCGTCAGGAGCGTCGTCGAGCAGATCCTGTCCCGGATCAAGGACCCCATCCTTCAGGAGAAGTACGCGGTGATCACCGCGGACAAGGTGGGGCGAACCACGGTGAGCGAGACGGCGGTGCTGCTCGAATTGCAGCGCCTCCGGGTCGTGGAGCGCTCGTCCGGAGGCGAAGAGGACAAGGGTGCCCGGCGCGTCCCTCCGTGGCAGAGGGTGGAGCGGGAAGCCCTGAAGCTCCTCATCCAGGCGCCGGGGCTGTGCGCCGGCCGGATGCTCGAACTCGGCCCCGACCGGTTCGCCACCCCCGGCTACCGAGCCGCCTTCGAGCTGATCGGGGAGGCGTCCGGCCAGGCCCTCAGTCCATCGGCCCTGGTGGCGATGGCCCACGACCGGGCCCGGGGCGAGCAGCTGGGCAAGCTCCTGGCCGCTCTCGCCGTGGAGCCTCCGCAGACGGTCGGTGAGGTGGCCGGACCGTTCGTCGACCAGGTGTTCCTGCGCCTCGAAGAATTCTCACTGAAGCGGCAGGCGGACGAGATCAAGAAGCAACTGGAGCGGCTGAACCCGTTGAAGGCCTCGCAGGAGTACGACGAACTCTACGAGCGGTTCGTCAAGCTCGAAGGGGCCCGCCGGCGGATCCGGGCGGCCTCTGAGGCCGTGGGGTCCATCCCATGAGGAATTGTGGGACGGGGCAACTGGCCGATCATCTGCCACACTGTTCCTCTACGTGACTCCAACCCAAGCAAGGGCTATGGACACTTCCGCGGAAACCGAATCCGGCAGCTTGGTTGACGACGACCTCGCCGAAGAGCGGATTGGCCCAGCCGGCAGCTCGGCCATGCCCTTCAGCATCGACGAGGCCAAAGAAACCATTGTGGCCCGCGGGCGCGAGCGCGGCGGATTCGTCACTTCCGATGATCTGCTGGAAGGGCTCCCCGTCGAGGACCTCACGCCGGAGCAGCTCGAAGAATTCCTGACCCAGATCGAGGAGCACCTGCGCCAGGAGGGCATCGAGATCATCGAGGTCCCCGGCGAGGAGTTCGAGGCGGAGGAGGTCCGGGGCCTGCGGCTCCCCCGCGAGGACGAGCTCCTCAAGGCCCCGACCAACGACCCCGTCAGGATGTATCTGAAGGAGATCGGCAAGGTCCCTTTGCTCACGGCGCCCCAAGAGGTCGACCTGGCCATGCGCATCGAGGGGGGCGAGTTCTCCACCGCGCTGATGCAGTCGATCGACGGCAATGGGAAGGTGGACCAGAAGCACTTCCGCCGGGTGGTCGATTCAGTGGTTCGGATCCGCGAGCATCAGCTCGATCCGGAGAAACGCCTCCGCCACGAGGGGATCGGCCGCGAGAAGGTCACGCGAAGCTACCGCCCCCGGACGCGGCCGCAAGCGGTCGACTTCCTGAAGCGAGTGGAGCGTGACGGGCAGCTTGCCAAGAAGAAGTTGATCGAGGCAAACCTCCGATTGGTCGTGTCGATCGCCAAGCGCTACGTGGGCCGGGGAATGCTCTTCCTGGACCTCATCCAGGAGGGGAACCTCGGGCTGATCCGGGCCGTGGAGAAGTTCGACTATTCGAAGGGCTACAAGTTCTCGACGTACGCGACGTGGTGGATTCGCCAGGCCATCACCCGCGCCATCGCCGACCAGGCCCGCACCATCCGCATCCCCGTGCACATGGTGGAGACCATAAACAAGCTGGTCCGGGTGCAGCGCCAGCTGCTGCAGGACCTGGGGCGGGAGCCACTCCCGGAGGAGATCGGCGTCCAGATGGGCGTGGGCGCGGACAAGGTGCGGGAGATCCTCAAGGTCTCCCAGGAGCCGGTGTCGCTGGAGACCCCGATCGGTGAGGAAGAGGACTCTCATCTCGGCGACTTCATCGAGGACTCGGAGGCCGTCGTTCCGATCGATGCGGCGAGCTTCATCCTGTTGCAGGAGCAGCTCGAGTCGGTGTTGCACACGCTGTCGGAGCGGGAGAAGAAGGTCATCCAGCTCCGGTTCGGGTTGCTCGACGGACATCCCCGGACGCTCGAGGAAGTGGGCCGAGAGTTCGGTGTGACCCGGGAGCGGATTCGGCAGATCGAGTCGAAGACGCTGTCGAAGCTCCGCCACCCCTCGAGGTCGCAGAAGCTCCGCGACTATCTGGAATAGGCCTGCGGCGCGAGAACGCCCCGCCTCTAGGTCCCTGCCTCCCCGGGTCGGAACGCATCCCTCGCTGTGGTCGGGTTCGCCTCAGGGGCGCGGCCCGGACCCTCCTGGAGTTCGGCGATCAGCATGTCCGTCTCGTGGTCGCTCTTGTGGATCCTCGACTTGACCGCGTCGCCGGCTTTCTCCACGCCCTGCTGCACGACGGACAGGCCTCGCTTCGCGCCGTCGCTGGCGAGGTCCTTGGTACGCCCGGCGGCCCGTTGGATGGTGGGGTTCCCGGTGAGTTGGTTCCACCACCGAGCGATCTCCTCGTAGCGCTGTCGCCCAGCCCGGGCCCCGAGGACGTATCCGGCGCCGAGGCCGATCAGAAAACTGGTCTTCCGGCCCATCGCTCGCTCCTTTCGTCCTTATGTTCGTTGCCGCCAGACCTCGATCCTAAACAGATCGATCAAAGGCCGCTGCTACACTGGCCGACGGGCCCGTTCGGGCACCGATCCGGGGTAGCTCAACCGGCAGAGCGGGGGCCTGTTAAGCCCAAGGTTGGGAGTTCGAGTCTCCCCCCCGGAGCCACGCCGGTTCAATGCCCTCCTCCCCGGCGCATAGACTTGCCCCAGGGGCGGTAGCTCAGTGGGTCAGAGCAGCGGACTCATAATCCGCCGGTCGATGGTTCGAGTCCATCCCGCCCCACGAGAAAGAGTGCAGATCAGATGCCTTTCGGGCGCGTCGGGTGCTTGACGCCGATGACATTGTTGTCCCCTGGCAAACGTGCTGGCGGGCGACCGGACACTTGGAGTCCCGCTCGCGCGGCCGTCGGTAGTGGTAAGGATGAGGCCTAAGGAGGGAAGGAGCCCGGGATGATCGCGGTGATGGGTGCGTCCGGGGACGTTGGCAGCAAGGTGACGGATCTGCTACTCGAGGAGAAACAGGACGTCCGCGTGTTCGGGCGGTCGACAGAAAGGCTCGAGCCCTTCGGCCGACGGGGGGCCGAGGTCGTGGTGGGCGACGCCATCAACTTCAGTGACGTCCAGATGCTATTCAAGGGTGCCGAGTCGGCGTTGGTGGTCCTTTCAGGCGACCTGGCCGATCCGCACTACGTGTCGAACCGCTCCGAGATGAGCCGCGCCATCACCCAGGCGCTGCGCCAGGAGCAGGTGAGCCACGTCGTGATGGCCAGCAGCATCGGGGCGAATCGAGATCGAGGGGTGGGTATGGTGGCCGGGCTCCACGAGCTCGAGGTGCTCCTGTCCGGGCTCGAGGACGCAAACGTGCTCTCGCTCAGGGCGGCCTGGCACATGGAGAACCTTCTGGCGAGCCTCCCGATGATCCAGGAGCAGAAGATCAACGGGAGCGCCATCAAGGCCGATCACCGGTTCCCCATGATCGCCACGGTCGACATCGCCGAGAGGGCCGCCCGGCACCTCATCCACGGCGACTTCACGGGCCACACCATCGAGACGATCCTCGGCCCCGAGGATAGGAGCATGAACGAGGCGACCCGCGCGGTCGGCGCTGGCCTGGGGATGCCGGATCTTCCGTACGTCGAGTTCCCCCCAGAAGGGGTGAAGGCGGCCCTTCAGGGCATCGGCATGTCCGAGGAGGTGGCCTCGCTCTTGGTGGAGCTCCAGATCGCGATCAACGAGAATCGGGTGATGGACGAAGTGCAGCGCACATCAGAGAGCACGACCCCCACCCGGCTCGAGGAGTTCTTGAAGAGCGCGCTGACCCCGTGAGTGCTCCCACATTCTTCCCCGCAGGCGAAGCCATCCGGGCGGTCGGGGACCTTCGGCTGCCTGAGTAACATGCCTGCGTGAAGCTGAATCACTTGGCCCTGGCGGTGCGCGATCAGCAGCGGTCCATCGAGTTCTTTGCGGCTCACTTCGGTTTCGATCCATCGACCGCCCATCGGTACCCGGACGGGGTCATCATCATTCGAGACGCCGAGGGATTCGCCTTGGCCTTCGGCGAAGCAGAAGTGCCCGAACGCACCCCCGACTTCCCGCACTTCGGATTCGACATGGACTCTCCCCAGGAGGTCCGGGCACTTCGGGCCCGCCTGGCGGCCGACGGCATCGAGCTCGTCGAGGACGAGGACACCGAAACCTACGTCGGCTTCAAGTGCCTAGATCCGGACAGACACGTGATCGAAGTGTCCTGGGAGACCGGGGTCTAGACCCTGTGCTACCCAACGCTCGGAGACGGTCGTTCTTGTTATGATCTGATCGTCCCTTCGAGCTCGGTTCGCAGCTCGTCCGGAATCGAGTCGATCGCCAGGATGTTGCCCTCGGAGTCGCGGAAGAACGCCGAACGCATGCCATTGGGGTCCTCGACGATGTGACCGTCGGTCTTGAAGCCAGGCAGGTCGTAGTCCTCGAAGCGAACGCCCCTTGCATCAACCTCCGATACCACTGATGCCAAGTCCGAGCCGTTCGGCGTGAAGGCGGCCAGGGTTCGGTCCGAACCCGAGTCCGGCACCGGCTGGTAGAGGATGACGAGCGTTTCCTCTCCGGCTGCCAACAAGACGAAACCCTCTCCCTCGAACACAACCTCCAGCCCGAGGGTGTCTTCGTAGAATGCCTTGGCCCTCTGCAGATCGTCCACCGGGATCGTTGCCGTGGCTCTCGCTGCGCTCAACATGATGGGGCGTGTCAGGACCAGATCTCGTCGTTCCGGTACTGGTCATCGGTGCAGAAACCAGGCCTGGGACGCCCTCCCGTCACCAACGTGGTAGACGGCGACGAACCCTGGCCTCCAACCGCTTGCCGTGGTCATATCCGGCGATAGATCGCCACCTGCCACGCCGGACCCACTCGTGTCGACGATTGGCGTCGGAACCCCATGGTCCCCAGGACTCGATCGATCGCATCGATCGGCACAACGGCGGCGCGAAGGCCCTTGCGCTTGAGCCACAGCATCAGGTTGATAGCCGAGATGACCACTCTCACGAACGGGGTGTTCCTGGGGATGACGATCCCGTAGAGCCGTCGCGCCCGCTCCGCGGACAGGGCGGCGAGCCGCTCCCAGTCCGGATACACGTTCAGCACCCGCTCCAGGGTCACGATGTCGGCCGCTGGCACCGACGGTGCCAGCTCGACGAAGTCGCCGTGATGGTACGTGATCCGCCCGCTCAGGCCGCGGCGATCGCTCTCCTCCCGCGCTGCGGCGAGGTATGCGGATGATGCGTCCACCGACGTCGCGCTGACTGCGCCGGCCGCGAGCAGCGCGTGCTGGATTGCGCCGATCCCGCCGCCGATGTCGAGCAATGTGGTGCCCTGCACTCCCTCGGTCTTCAGGTCCTCGACCAACGTGCGGGTCCACGGATTCGGACCTTTCTTCCGGTAGCGCCGCAGCTCAGCGGCGGCCACCTTCTCGTCGTAGGCTTCGAACGGATTCGCGGTTGTCTCCATCGCATCTCCTCGCTGCGTACCGTGACCGGATGGGCGGGTCCCGAGCGATCCCGTCATCGCGCTCCTCCTTTCCGAGGCGAACCTCGTTCCTCTCTTCGTGAGAAAGCGTGTACCGCTGACGGACGTCTCGCATCGGGTGTTCACCCCATTTCCGGGACGCGAACCGAAAGAGAGCGTGGGCTTTGGAGCTACGGATGCTCCGGAACGAGACCGTGCTCGATGGCGAACAGCGTCGCCCCGACGCGGGTTGAGATGCCAAGCTTGGCGTAGATGTGCTCCACGTGGTGACCGACGGTCTTCGGGGAGATGAACAGGATCTCGGCCATCTTCCGGTTCGACAGGCCCCGGACCATCAGGCGCAGGACCTCGACCTCGCGGTCGCTGAGGCCTCCCGGCGGCTCGGGCATTCGCTCGGCCCGTTCGGGCTGTCCCGCTGCGGCGAGGAGGGCCTCGACCACGTCGCCGTCGAGCCCGCCCCGGCGGACCTGGCTCCGGATCTCCCCGATGGCGGCCTCCTGGGAGAGCGCCTCGCGGTACGGTCGCGGCTCGGTCTTGGTTTGATAGGTGTCGGCCGCCGCCAGGATCCTGGCCGCCACCGGCAGGAACGACCCGCGCACGCCCCGGTAGCCGGACCCGTCGAGCCGCTCGTGGTGCAGACCGCCGAGCGTTCCGAGATGCCCTAGCGCCGTCGAGCGCGCCAGGACGAGCTCGGTCAGCGCAGGGTGCTGCTTGGCGCGACCCCATTCCGCCGCGGTCCAGGGGGTCGGGGTGTTCCAGTAGCCGGCTGGCACGCCGATGCGCCCGATGTCGTGCAGGTAGCCGGCCAGCCGCAGCGCCACCGCGTCATCCTCCGATAGTCCCAGCCGTCGCGCGGTCTGCTCCGCCAGCGACCCCACTCCCGTGGAGTGGCCGAGCGTGTAGGGCGACCGCAGATCGACGAAGTTCGCGATCGTTCGTGCATAGTCGTCGGACTCGTCGTCCGAGAGCCATCGGAGCGGAGCCGGCTCCGCATTCATCACCGCGTCCCAGGGCTCCTGCGTCTCCAGGCGGCCCAACAGGTCCTCCGCGACGGCGCAGAAGCGGTCCACCACCGCCGGATCGAAGAAGGTGCCCGCCTGTCGACGAGCGCGGGCCACGGCAGCCTCGACGCCGTCCATCCGACCGGAGATCTCTGCGTCGGAGGCAACGTGGAAGATGCGGGCCGGGAGGGCGATCTCCTCGGCCTTGAGCCCGCGGGGCCCCCCTCGTCCGTTCCAGGTCTCGTGGCACTGCGTCAGGGCCTGTTGGATGGTGGGACCGATGTCCAGCATCTCACCGATGCGTTGGGCGACGTCCCGGCAGACCGCCTGGAACTCCGCCGGGCCGCCCGCCCGGATCGCCGCGAGGACCCTTCCGGCGCGACGAAGTGGGCCTTCGCCCGCGCCGAAGTTGCGCACCCCGAACGCGTACACCTGCAGGCGATTCGTCGGATCGATCGTCAGGGTCTTCGCGTTGAGGGCGATGTCGTCCTTGGCGTACTTGGCGAACAGCGTCTGTTCGACCGTGCACCCAACGGACCCGAGCAGTGCGACGTAATAGGTATCGCTGATTTCGGCGGGACCGAGACCGAGGGCTTCTCCGAGCCACACGGCGAGCAGCCCGCGTCGGAGGCCGTGCTCGATGGGCTGGCCCGTGCACAGGCCGGTGGCGAGGGAGAGTGATGCGACAATCTCCGCGAGCCGCACGCTCCGGTCCGTCGAGCCTTCACGAGTCATCGGCCCATCATCACCCAACGACGCGGGGCGGTCCACGGCTGCGGTTGTTGGTCGTGGGCTGAGGGTCCGGTGCCCCCCTCGTCTACAAAGCGTCTGTCCGGGTGGAGAGCCGGGAGGCCGCGTTCATTTCCCGTCCCCTCCACTGATCAGCCGCTCATGGAGGTCAAGGATGGCTCGGCACACTCGTCTGCCGGCATAGGCGGCACTGCCTTACTGCTCGGTAGGTTCGATAGTGTGTCCGCTTTGGCCCACTGTTTGCGCAGGTTAGGGACATTTTCGCCGGGCGTTCGTCCCGCTGCTACCCCCTGCTACCCGCAGATCCGGAGGTTGCACGAGCAGACCCACGCCTGTCCTGCTGCATGTGCCTGACCGAGGAGGAGCCACCGGTCGGGAGGATCCATTCATTCGTGTTCGCGAGCAACCAGACTCAGTGTGCGGTCCCTGATCCTGACGAGCGGCGCCCGGCTCTGTGAGCGAGGCGGCACCGGTCTCCTTCGGCGTGGTCACACAGTTCACGTTCCGCCTTCATGAAGGCGGCCCGACCGTGATGGCGGCCTCATCGCCCGGATCGCCGAGCGGGCCGCAGAGGTGCTCGCGATCTACCGCGACCTGACCGAGTCGACGCCGCGCGAGCTCACGGCCGCTGCGGTCGTGCACCTGGCGCCGCCCGCCCCTTTCGTCCCCGAGGAGTGGCACGGAAGGCCCATCGTGGCGATGCAGGTCTGCCACAGCGGCCAACCCATCTCGCCCCCGCGCGTGCCGCCCTGCGGCCGATCGTCGACGTTATCTTGGAGAAGCCCCACACAGCCCAGCGGTCGATGCTCGACGCCATGGAGCCCAAGGGGGTTCACCCGCCACCAAGGGCCTTCGCTCGAGTTGGAGCCGTTCGAATCCCGGCTCCCTTCGAAGGGCCCCCTACCAGCTGTGACATCGCTTCCTTGTGTTACCCGCCGTGCTACCGAACGGGAACGCACAGGACGACAGGACGTCACGAACGACCCTGGGAAAGCCTCCTGACCTGGACGGGCTAACACGAGCCGGCACCAGATGGACGCGGCAACACGGACGCCGTCAAACTCATAATCCGCCGGTCGGAGGTTCGAGTCCTCCCCGCCCCACTATCTGTGGGGCAATCTTCAGCAGAGTCTGGTCCACCAATCAATGTTCACGTCGCCCCATCAGGTTACCGCTTGAGCTTGCGCCAGCCGCCGGCCCGGTTGTTCGCGATGATCTGGCTGAACATGGCGCTGAGGGCGCGCGAGTTGAGCGTGTCGCCCTCGCGGACGGCCACCGTGCGCGCGGTCTTGTTGTCGTGCCCCCCGGTGATGATCCCTTCGGGATCGGGGACGATCCCGCCGTCGTAGAGAAACACGTTGACGTGGTCCTTGGCCGCCAGGAGCGCGCAGATGTTGCCCTCCAGCACGAAGTACGGCTGGACGGTGCGCTTGATGGTCTCCACGACATCCGGATCCGCTGCGTGGACCAGGTCGCGGACCTCTCGGCAGATCGCCTGCTGCCACTCGGGCAGGGCATCGATGTAGGCGTCGACACGCGGATCAGCGGTGAAAGTCATGGTCGGTCCTCAATCCCTCATGCAGTGCGTACGGCTCCGCCTACTTCACCCGGCGCCCGCCGATGTCGTAGGGCACGGTCTCGTCCGCGCCTGGGTTCGGACGCCAGCTACCACTGAAGCTCTGGCCGTCCTCACCGAAGGCGCCCTTGAAAGTAGCGTCCAGGGGGCCGTAGGAGACCGAGATCGTGACGGCGTCGTGGCCAACCTCCCACCTGTACGGGAGTGGGGTCGGCGACGTGTTCGAGTAGACGGTTGAAGGGAAGGTCTGGGTCTCGGGGTCGTAGCCGATCAGTTCAAGGCTGTCGATCTTCAGACCCATGAAGTCCAACTCTATGCGCTGCTCAAGGAAGACTGTGGTTGCGTGCTGTTGTCTGCCATGGATGGCCTCCATCATCGCACTGCCCGTTTCCCGCACCATCCCATCACACAGGAGTCCGGAGCCACAACCCACCGAAGGCCCAGTGCGTGAAGAGGCGACTATCCTCTCCCGGGTCCTGACCCGAGGAGGATGTGATCTCGTCGAAGGAGTCATCCATGTCTGCGTTGCACACCCTGCTGACCGGTCTCGTGTTCCCCGAGCAGCCACGCTGGCACGAAGGCCGTCTCTGGTTCTCCGACTGGGGCACGCAGGAGGTGATCGCCGTCGACCTCGATGGCAAGAGCGAGGTCATCCTCAAGGGGCCGTCGTTTCCGATGTGTGTCGACTGGCTTCCGGACGGGCGCCTGCTGATGGTCTCCTCGCGCGATGGGCTTGTCCTGCGCCGGGAGCCCGACGGCTCGATGGTGACCCACGCCGATCTGACAGGTGTGTCCGAGCAGCCTCCGGGGAACGAGCTGGTGGTGGATGGTCGCGGCAACGCCTACATCAACGGCGCGGGCTTCGACCTGATGGCCGGCGGGGAGTTTGCCCCCGGGACCGTCGCTCTGGTCACCCCCGATGGCTCGGCCCGGCAGGTGGCCGATGACATCGCCTTCCCCAACGGCATGCTCGTGACGCCCGACAACTCGACCCTGATCGTCGCCGACTCCTACGCCAAGAGGCTGTTTGCCTTCGACATCGAGGAGGACGGTGGCCTGTCGAACCGGCGGGTCTGGGCCGACCTCGGCGAGGGCGTCCCTGATGGCATATGCCTCGACGCCCACGGAGCCGTCTGGTACGCCGACGTCCCCAACGAGCAATGCGTCCGCGTTCGCGAAGGTGGCGAGGTGCTGCAGAGGATCGAGCTCGACCGTGGATGCTTCGCCTGCGCGCTCGGGGGTGCGGAGCGCAGAACGCTGTTCATGATGGCGAACGAGTGGAGCGGTCCGGAGAACATGTTGAAGGGGCCGCGAGCGGGCCAGGTGCTGAGCGTTGAGGCGCCGGCATCGGGCGTTCCCTGGCCGTAGGAGACTTGGAGACGCGACTCGAGATCGTCCGGGCGAGATTCCAGTTGAGCGGCACGGCGAGCGCCCACATGAAGGATCGTGCCTCGGGGCCGCAGGGCTTCCTGCCGGGTTCGTTCGAGCTGTCCTTCGCGGGCTGGAGGTTGGTACGTGACAATGAGCAACTCCGACACTTCCATCGGCCGGTTCTACGAGGGCTGGCAGATCTACAACCAGAGGATCGTCGAGGTCGTCCGCGACCTTTCGACCGAGGAGTTGATGGTGCGGCCAGCGCCCGACCGGTGGCCGATCTGGGCGACCGTGGGGCACACCGCCGGGGCGCGGGTGTACTGGCTGTGCGGCGTGTTCGAGGAGCCAGAGCCGAGACGACACCAATTCTCGATCTCGGATCTGGAGCGCGGCTTCGGCTGGGAAGACGACCTCGACATGCCTCGGAACTCCGCCGAGCTGACCGAGGCGCTGGAGTCCAGTTGGCGGATCATCGCCGGCTGTCTCGAGCGATGGACGCCAGACATGCTCTTCGAGCAGTTCGAGCGCCAGGCCGGCAAGAAGACGCAGGTCCACACGCGCCAGTCGGTCGTGACACGCCTCCTCAGCCACGACGCCTACCACTCCGGCGAGCTGCCGCAGACGCTTGGCATCCACGGCCTGCCGCAGATCGACCTGTGGCGCCCGGATTGATCATCCTCAAGCTTCCCGCGGCGCCGCGCCGAGGAGCTCATCGCGCCCTCACCCGACCGGCGCTCCGCGTCTCACACGGCGACGACGACCTTTCCTCGGGCGTGACCCTCTTCCAGATACCGGATGGCCTCTGGGACTTCGCTCAGCGAATACGTCCTGTCGATGACCGGCATGACCTTCCCCGCCTCGATGAGCTCCTTTAGGACCTGCAGATCCTCCTTGCTCCGTTTCGCTTCGAACGCGGCGAGCCGCTGGCTCACGAACGGCGACAGGAGCGCCGCCTTGATGATGCGATCCAGGGGTCCGATCCAGCGACCGCTCGAGTCTCCGCTGCTGAGCAAGAGCGTCCCCTTGGAGGTGAGCGCACGCCTGCAGTCCGACGGCGAACGCGTCCCCGCCAACTGGAGGATGAGATCGTACTTCTGCCCATTCTGGGTGAAGTCCTCCCGGGTGTAGTCGATGACGTCGTCCGCACCGATCGAGCGAACCATGTCCACGTTCCTCGTGCTGCACACGCCGGTCACGTGAGCTCCGAACGACTTCGCGATCTGCACGGCGAAGGTCCCCACGCCCCCCGACGCACCGATGATCAACACCTTCTGCTCCGAATGGATCCGTCCGTGATCGCGCAGACCCTGCAGGGCCGTCAGGGCGGCCAGGGGGACGGCGGCCGCTTGCTCGAATGTCAGGGTGGCCGGCTTCAGCCCCAAGAACTGCTCTGGCACACACGTGTACTCAGCAAAGCCACCCGTCAAGACATGGGCAAATACCGCATCACCCGGGTGATACCGCGTCACGTCCTTGCCGACGGCCTCGACTTGCCCTGCCACGTCGCTACCGAGAACACCTCTCCTTAGTTTGCGCAGCAGCGGGCGCACGATGTAGGGCAGGCCTCTCATGATGTGCCAGTCACGGGGGTTGACGGAAGCTGCCCGGACCCGTACCAGGACTTCGTCATCGTTCACGACGGGTTTGTCGACTTCCTGGAGCTCGAGCACATCAGGTGAGCCGTACCTGTGAGCCGTGATCGCTTTCAACGTGTCTCCTCTTGCGCGTGCCATGCCGCCAGCAGGCTGGTGTGACCCCGTTTGGAACGGGCCAGCACCTACCCAACCACAAGCACTAACCCCGAGAGGATGAGCCATAGCGACCAGGCGATATAGGTGATCGGGACGATGGCGCCCGCGAGCTTCCAGCCCTGCTCCTCGAAGCGGCCGACGAACTCCAGAGAACCGACGATGAGGAAGAGTCCGATGATGATCCCCGGCCAAGCGAGCCACGCCTCGAACGCGGGGGACTGGAGCATCGCCACCCCGACGAGGATCGTCCACGCGCCCGTGAGGAGATAGCCGAGGCATTCCCCGATCCCGACCCCCAGGTAGCGATGGAACGACTCGAAGGCAACCGTGGTCGCTTCGCGCGTCGCCTGGCTCGAAGCAGGATCTGTGTACGCACGGGCCAGCGCCGGCACGAGGAACGGCCAGCGCGCAAGCCCGAGGAATTGGACGACGGCCGCGAGGACCCCGACCACGGTTGCAGTGGGCACAACCGCAAGGCCGTCACGAGCCAGTACCTGTCCCACGAGTATGGCAAGCGGCGCGAGCAGGACGGCTGTCAGCATGAAGCCGTACCAGAGGAGCTTAAGGCCTACCCCGCCCGCCTGGAAGCGGCGCAGGATGTCCTCGGTTGGGCTGCGCAGGATGTCGGGGTAATCGAAGCGTCGAGCGAGCAGGAAGAAGAACGCGTTGAACGCGAGCGGCACGAAAATGAGGAGAGCGCCTGCAGCTCGTTCCACGTTCACGGAGCAGCTGTGGCTGCCGTCCCCCGGACTTTGGGTGCAGCGGCTCGAAACAGCGCTGCGAGGAGCAACCAGGTCAGCAGTCCGAAGACGAGCGCTCCGCTCGCGCCGAACACCGGGAACCGCTCGTCGATGTTTCTGGCGATCACGTACGAGCTCACGAACCAGCCGAGCGCCCAGGCAGGCGGGTTCGCGACCGCCCACCAGAACGCGCCCGGGATCCGCTGCCGTGCCAGCACCAAGGCCTGCAACACCCCCACACCGACGCCGGTCACGGCTCCCATGAGGACAATATCTCCTCGATCGATCCCGTAATCGACCAGGGCCGCTCCCGCGGTCAGGCCCGCGGCCATTCCCGCAGTCGTCGCCAGAATCCAGAGCCACGAGACCCACTGCCGCAAAGCGAACCACTCTGCCGCTCCGATGATCGCGCCGGCGATAAGGCCTCCAGCGAGCCCTGCTCCTAAGGAATCGACTCCGTCCACGACTAGGTCTGCAATGTAGCCCCCGATCGGGAAGCTGACCAGAATCGCCACCGGCCACAGCCACATCCGACGCGCGGTACTCGTCCGGTCGCCTTGGGTATCCATGATCGTGCCTCCTTTGTGTGTGTGTGGGGGGGCGGCATTCAGTCTCCTCCTTACGACGATGATGAACCAGCCCAGGGTAATGGCGAGCAACGCCATGCCGGGCCGCACGTTGGCATCCTTCCGAAGCGGCGGATCTCGTCGTTGATCTTGTAGTACTAGTAGAAGCAGTAGATCCCGAAATGATGATCGAGAGCCCTAGGACCTGAGTAGCTCGCGTGTCTTGTACGGCTGTCCCTCCATCGTGAGGATCTGTGCCATGCGCGGCCTCCCCGCGCGTCCTGGGGATCGAAACAGCAGCTCCATTCTGCGAAGGCCGGTCGCGACGTAGAGAAGCGATCGTCGGGCAGTCGCCCCTCTCCAAGGCGCAGGTGCGATCTCAGGCTTAGCTGCGATTTCGCGCGCGGATGCCGGCTCCGCCGCTTCCGCCCAGAGACATAGCAACGCCGACGAAGAACCCGAAGTCGTACCAGTTCCCGTTGTTGGCGACTTCATAGACGCTCACGTCATCCGTGAACAGGGAGACCACGAAGGTGACGGGCAGGATGATGCCGTGCCAGAGACCCAGCCAGAAGCCGGCCAGCTCCTCGCCTGTCCCCGCGGAGGGATTGGGTCCGGCTGCACACGACGATAGGATCAGCGTGGCTCCCAAGACTGCCACGAGGAGTAGCCAGACGCGCAGCCATCTGCGGTTCGCGACGTCGCTCAACATGAGGCGATTCTTCCAGTAGTCGTCTCGGGCGGGCAAGTCGTGCCAACGGTGGGGAACCCATTCAGATAGGCGGGGGCCGTGCTCAGGCGGTTACACGCCTCCCGAGGGCGGGTCTTGCTGGGCTTCGAGGAGACGCTTGAGGCTGGCCCAAATCATTCGCTCTTGGCGCTGACCCATGCGGGCAACCATCGGCCCCATCAGCTTCAGGAGACCCCGCGGCTCCAGGTCCCCCGACCACCGCATCCGGGTCCCCTCGGGAACGGGCTCAAACGTCAAGGTGTAGTGGATATCCATCGAGGACATGTGCGTCGTAGAAGCGAGCCGCCGGGTCGCTCGTAGCCGGTGTACTCGATGACCATCTCGACGGGTCGGCCCACGCTCACGGTCTCCGCCCGGAAGCGGGTGCCGACGCCGATGGGTCCCTCCGAGATCTGCTCGGCCCTGCGCATCCGGGGGTTGAAGCGCGGCTCGTTGCGCTCGTCGGCGACGACGTCGAACACCTCTTCCACCGGCCGATCGATGACGATCTCACCTTCGATACGGACCATCTCCCTCTCACCTCCCGCCGGCGGGTCTGGCCTCGCACCTGCACAGTTCATTGGACTTGCCGCGACGTCCGTTCTCCAGCATGCGGGCCGTGGCGCCTGTGCTCCCCCTCCGAACGCCTCTGTCGGGGGGTGACCACCAGCCTCCCATGCGGGGATCGCTGCCGACATGAAATGGGAGCGGAACCGAGCGCGAACCTCTGGGGCCGCCGTCCTGTCCCCGTCGGGGATGTCTGGCCCACCGGTTGACTGTGTTCTCACGAGTGGCGGTGGGAGAATCCGGCGATCCGCTGAGTCGAACCGGCGCGGTGGGTGTTGATGGGGGCCGGTGTGGAGGACGGGGAGCGGACATGACCGAGGCACAGATCCAAACCCCTCATGGAGTGATGCCGGCGTACGTTGCCAGGCCATTTGGTGAGGGACCGTCGCCGGGCGTCATCGTGATCCACGACGCCCTGGGCATGAGCCAGGACCTGCGCAACCAGGCCGACTGGCTGGCCGGCGAAGGGTACCTGGCGGCCGCGCCCGACCTGTTCTTCTGGGGCGGGAGGATGACCTGCCTGCGCTCCATCGGCCGGGATCTGCGGGCCCGGAGGGGAAGGGCGTTCGAGGGCGTGGAGGCGGTGCGGACCTGGCTGGCCGCCCAGGACGGCTGCACGGGCAGGATCGGGGTCATCGGCTTCTGCATCGGCGGGGGATTCGCGCTCGTGCTCGCCCGGGCCACGGTTTCGCGGCCTCGAGCGTGAACTACGGGGTGGGGGTCCCGAGGGACGCCTATACCGAGCGGGTCCTGGCGGGGGCCTGTCCCATCGTCGGCAGCTACGGCGGCAGGGACCGGGCCAATCGGGGGACCGCCCAGAAGCTCGACCGGGTCCTGGAGGCGCTCGGGGTGGACCACGACGTCAAGGAGTACCCGGAGGCTGGGCACGCGTTCCTCAACGACCACGAGGGCGCCGGCGACCGCAACCCGCTCATCTTCGTGGTCATGGGGGCCTTCGCCGGGCCCGCCGGGTGCCACGAGCCATCGGCGAGGAACGCCCGCAGCCGCATCGCCGCCTTCTTCGACGGGCACCTGAGGTCCTAAGGGCCAGGGAGCTCTGACTCTCTTCGGCGCCAACCGACGCAACGCCTACTCCCCCGACCATCGGGCCCGAGGTCCCCCTAGGAGCGGGCCCGACGCCTCCTGTGCCGGATGTCCTCGGGTGAGAGCGTGAAGGTGGCCGCCCAGAACGGAGGGCGTTTTGGGGTGGCCGGGCAAAGCAAGGAGGTGCGACCATGGCGACAAGGACTAGGTACGAGGAAGGGAACGTCGGTACAAGAAACGAGGGTGCGACCCGCGCAGTCCCCGAGGACGGCCGCCGGTTGATGGGGTCTCGTCTGACCAGCAAGCAGGTTTGGCAAGCGCTTGCCAAGGCGTCGTTCGCCGTCCTTGGTTACGTCACCCCATCCGGGGAGGCCCGATCGAGCGGCGTCGTGTACAAGACCGTCGGCCGGCGGCTGTACGTAGCGGTCGCGCCCGATAGCTGGAAGGCGAGCATGTCGCGGCGAGCGGTCGAGTCGCGGTGACGGTGCCGGTGCGCCGGGGCGGGATCCTGTCGCTCGTTCTGCCCATCCCGCCCGCAACTATCAACTTCCACGGGAGCGCGGTCGTGCACCCGGCCGGCTCACCACAGGTTCGCTCGCTCCTCGAGGAGCTGGCGGCCCTACTGCCGGCCGAGAGGCGGGCCTCCGCCTCCATCATCGAGATCGTCCCCGAGGGCGCGTTCGTGACGTACGGCCTCGGCGTCTCCTTGATGAAGATGCGCGACCCGGCCGCGGCTCGGGGACGCGTCCCGGTGACGGAATAAAGGGCGACGCGATGATCCGGTCACTCACCAAGCGGAAGATCGGGCCCTCGGATCACGGGTTCCTGGGAATCTTGAGCTCGAGATGAAGGCCAAGGTTGCTGAGGTCCTGAACCGCCACCCAGCCGTCGGCCCGGCAGCGGGCGTGGTCCGCAACGGATCCCTCGCAGGAGGATAGGTGAGATGGAAGGAGGAAGACGATGGACGTTCAGGACGTGATCACCCAGGCCCGGGACACCCTCACCGTAAGGCGGGTGTTCGGAGAGCCATACGAGAAGAACGGGGTGACGGTCATCCCGGTGGCGAGAGTCCAGGGTGGCGCCGGCGGAGGACGGGGCGAGGGGCCGGAGGGCCAGGGGAAAGGCTCCGGCAGCGGGTTCGGCATGAGCGCTCGCCCGATCGGAGCGTTCCTCATCAGGGGAAACGAGATGAGCTGGCGGCCGGCGATCGACGTCAACCGGATCGCGTTCGGAGGCCAGATCGTCGCCATCGTCGCCCTGCTCACGATCCGAGCGATCGTGAAGGCACGAGCAAAGGCGAAAGGGTAATCGCGAGGGCCGGTTGCCTCGCCGTCAGCCAAGGCTTGGGAGCCGAGGCGCACCTCGTCCGCTACCATCGCTTGCTGAGAGCCGCTAGCGCTGTTCAGGCTGTCGTGTGTCGATCCGGATGACATATGTCTTGCGGCTGATTCCCTGATTGGTCATGCGTCCACTTCATGCGAAGGGATCTTGATCCCTCGTCAACGCTCGGAAGGGCAGTGGACAGTTCCGGCGGGAAAGACGCCGCATCGATCCGGTGGGCTACGGCCGTGGGCCCGGCGTTGGGCGCTCGGCCGCCGCTTTCAGCCGTTCGAGCGTGGCCCTGACGCTGCGACGGACGCGGTCCGCCCGCTGCGTGAGACGGTAGTACATCAGTACGATGCGCGGCTCATGACGCATCTCGTAGGTCAGTCTTACCTTGACGCCATCGCGGGTCGGCTCCAGGTCCCAGGTCCACGTCGTGTTGGGATCGCTGGGGTTGGTTCCGACCGCGAAGGCGAACCGGCGACCCGGATCGGCCGCCGTGACGGTCGATCGGCTGCGCCATCGCCCCACCAACGGCATTCGGTTGAGACTCTCGAACCGTGCGCCAACTGCTGGGCCGGTCCAGGGCTTGATCCAGGCGCTGCGGATGACGTCAGGGCTCCACTCCCGGGTCCGGGTGATGTCTGAGATCATCTCCCAGACCTCGGTCGGATTGGCGGCGATCGCGATCTCGTGGCTGCCGGCGATGCTCACGGCGGCCGCTTGCCCACCGCCGGGTCGCTTCTTCGCCACTCTTGATCCGCCATCCGGTCTCAGGGGAGATTCGCGCCGGGAGAGGTCCTCGGACCTCTCCCGGCACAACTCGTTACGCCTGTTGACTCAGTGCACGAACGCGAACTCCGTCGTCACCTTGGACGCGCGCTCGACCTGCTGGGGGATGGCCTCGCCCACGGTGAGCCAATCCACCCGCAGGTGATCCACAAGGAACTGGGCCTTGAGGGTCAGCCACCGGAAGGTCTCGTCATCCACCATCTTCCAGACCTTGTCGCGCTCCCCCTTGATGATCCAGAACCCCGCGTCGGCCTCGAGGTCGCCGCTGGCGTAGAAGAAGGGCTCGAAGTAGCTGATGTAGCCCTTCGTCCGCTGCTCCTGGAGCCACCCGGTCGTCTCGGCGAACAGCGCGATAGCTTGCTCCTCGCGGCCGGGAACCAGCTTGCCGTACTTCACGATCAGCCCGATCTCCATCGAGCCACCTCCTCTGTGCTGGACTCACTTGGACCGAGCGGCCCAGCGTCACCTCCCACGATGGGGGTCCGGCCCAAATGCTGGTCGTTGGATCGCGTCGCTGTTAGGGCCGATGGTCCCCCTTCCGTTGGGACTTGTCGGGCGTGAGCCGCTCAGCAAACTACCGGGTTGCCGTTGCGACTTGCTCAGATAGCAGGACATCGGCCAGCCATGTCAGAGGGTCGACACCGACCTGGGTGCCGCCGAGCCCACGCCCCGAGAGGTGAGGTGCATGTTCGCCACCTCGGCATGCTAAGTCCATACTCGAAGCGACAGGTGACATGACGAAGGCCGACGAGTTCCGCGAGCACTGGGCGGATGAGATGGACGGAGCCGCCCTCTACCGGGCGCTGGCCGCTCGCTCCCGCGGAGAGCAGCGGGAGATCTTCCTCGAGCTGGCAAAGGCCGAGGAACGGCACGCTCGTCACTGGGCCGACAAGCTGACCGAGCTCGGCGAGCCCGAGCTGCGGCCCGAGGACCATCGCCCGAGCACCAAGGCCCGCCTGATGGTCTGGCTGACCCGGAAGTTCGGGGCCACGGCCATGCTGCCCATCGTCGAGCGAGCCGAGGTGGCCGATGCTGGCCACTACGACTCGGTCCCCGAAGCCAAACGGTCCATGGCGGTGGACGAGCGCATCCACGCGCGGGTCGTCGCCGGCCTTTCCCCCGCCACCGTGCGAACCGGGATCGTCCGAGGGGAGCGCTGGCATCGAGGTGACACGTCCGGAACCCTCCGGGCCGCCATCTTCGGGGTGAACGACGGCCTGGTCTCGAACCTGGCCCTGATCATGGGCGTGGCCGGTGGGCAGGCCAGCGGTCGCCTGATCCTCCTGGCCGGCCTGGCCGGGTTGCTGGCCGGCGCCTTCTCCATGGGGGCCGGGGAGTACGTGTCCGTCCGCTCCCAGCGGGAGCTGTTCGAACGAGAGATCCGTTTGGAGGCCGAGGAGATCGAGGCCATGCCGGAGGAGGAGACCAACGAGCTGGCCCTCATCTATCGGGCCAAGGGCATCCCCCGAGCGCAGGCCGAGGCCATGGCCAGCTCAATCATGCGGGACCCCCGGTACGCCCTCGACACCAAGGCCCGCGAGGAGCTGGGCCTGAACCCCGAGGAGCTCGGCTCTCCGTGGGGCGTGGCGATTTCGAGCTTCCTGTCCTTCGCCACCGGAGCCATCCTCCCCGTGCTCCCGTACATCTTCGGCTCGGGGACTGCAGCCTTCGCCGCCGCCGTCGGAGTGGCGGCCGTCGCGCTGTTCGCGGTCGGAGCGGGGGTGGGCCTGATCACCGGTCGGTCCTTGCCCCGTGGCGGGGTCCGGCAGCTCCTGATCGGGGCCGGGGCCGCCGCCCTCACCTTCTGGATCGGCCGGCTGATCGGCGTGTCCGTGAGCTGAGCCTCGTCTTCGGCTTCTACGCCCCTCACCGGTCAGGCCCAGTACGCGATCGCGAGGGGGCGCGAGGGAGACAGCTGTGGTTCCGAGCAACCTTCGGCTTGGCTTTTCAGCCCCCTATTGTCGGATCGCCTTCCGGCTGAGCCTATCGTCGGTGGACCTTTCAGTCCGTTCCTACCGATTGCTCGGAACCATGCTGTACGTTAGATCGTCTACCTCCATCCCACCAGGGACCATCGGCCCCATCCTCTCGGGACCGGCTACCCCTAGCTTCGGTCCGGTTATCTGGTGAGGGCGTTCCGCCGATCCTCGAACTCTTCTCGGTCGATCTCGCCGCGGGCGAAGCGCTCCTCGAGGATCCTCATGGCGGAGGAGCCATCGTCCAGGTTACTGGTCGGTCTTCCAGGCCCCCCCATCGCCTTCGCCACCACGACGATGCCGGCCACCACGAGCGCCCAGAACACGACCATCGAGAGGACCATGGGCCACCAAGTCCAGCCGTCGTGCCAACCCCACATCACGATCACCTCCCCATCATGAAACGCCAGCTCTGTTGCGCCGTCGGCGCACGATGGCCTTGCGCGACTCCTCGGCCCCAAGCAGGATCAACGGGGTGGCCAGGATCGGCAGCCACTCCGCCGGACCGAGAGCGTGCTGCCCGAGTGCACTCCGGATCGGCGGTGCATAAACGAATGCCAGGAGGGCCAACGCCTCGACGGCGACCGCTCCCACCAGGAGGCGGTTCGACAGCGGGCCGATCGCAAACAGTGAGGCCGGGGTGGCCCGGCACTCGAAAGCGTTGGCCATCTGCATGGCCACGATTGCGGCGAAGATCATCGTGGACAGAGTGGCCTTGCCCACGCCCGAGGCGGGGAGCGGGTCAGGCGGCCAGCCGAAGAACAGGGCAGCCCCCAAGAGAACCAGGGCCATGGACGTGGCGGCTTCCACGGGGCCGAGGAACCCGAACGCCCGGCCTACCACCCTGCGGTCCAGGAGGCGGGCCGCCCTGGGGCGAGGCGGACGTTGCATGACCCCTGGTTCCGGCCTCTCCGCCCCCAGGGCCAGAGCCGGCAAGAGGTCGGTCCCGATGTCCAGGGCCAGGATCTGGAGGACCGAGATCATCAGGGGGATCCTCCCGGCCGAGAGGGCCCACGCGACGAAGGGGGTGAGCTCGGCCACGTTGTCGGTGAGGTGATAGGTCAGGAATCGCTTGATGTTGTCGAACGCGGCCCGACCTTCCTCCACCGCCTGCACGATGTGGGCGAAGTTGTCGTCCAGGAGCACCAGGTCGGCCGCCTCCCGGGCCACGTCGGTGCCGATCTTGCCCATGGCCACCCCGATGTCGGCCTGACGAAGGGCCGGGGCGTCGTTGACCCCGTCCCCCGTCATGGCCACCACTTCCCCACGAGCTTGGAGGGCTCTGGCGATACGGAGCTTCTGCTCGGGGGCGATCCGGGCCAGCACGACCTGGTGTGTGCCGAGGAGGTTTCCCAGTGCCTCGTCGCTCTGAGGGAGTTCGGATCCGAGCATGACGGTGTGGGCCAGGAGGCCGGCCTCGCGAGCCACCGTTATGGCGGTTGCCGGGTGATCACCGGTGATCATGACGACCCGGATCCCGGCCCGCCGGCAGCGGGCGACGGCCTCGGGCACCTCCGAGCGCACCGGGTCGGCCATGCCCACGAGCCCGAGGAACTCCATCTCCGTCTCGGCATCGGCAGCCGATTCCGGCACTCCGCCATCGATCTCGCGTCGAGCGAAGGCCAGGACCCGGAGGCCTTTGCCGGCCAGGGAGTCCACTGCCGCAAGGACCTCGTGTTCCTCCTCCTCTCCAAGCGGTGGGGCCACCGCGCCCCCCCGGATGCTCTTGCACAGGGGGAGGATCGTCTCCGGGGAGCCTTTGGTGAGGACCTCGTAGGCACCCGAGGAGAGGATGTGCACCGTGCTCATCCGGCGGCGCTGGGATTCGAAGGGGAATTCGCGGACTCGGGGCGAGAGCCGCTCTTCGGCTTCTCGCTCGATCCCTCCCTTCTTCGCGAGGACCAGGAGGGCTCCTTCGGTTGGATCCCCCACGCAGCGCCACCGACCATCGCGCTGCTCCACCCGAGCGTCGCCACAGAGTGCCGCAGCGTGGAGGAGGCGGCGCACATCCATCCACTCCTCCTCGGTGAGAGGTCGCCCGTCGGAAGCGAGGATGGTTCCGGCCGGGTCGTAGCCGGAGCCGGTGGTCGTGTACCGGCCGTAGGGAAGGACTACGGCCTTCACCGTCATCTGGTTCGTGGTGATCGTTCCAGTCTTGTCCGTGCAGATCACCGTGGTGGAGCCCAGGGTCTCCACCGACTCGAGGCGCCGCACCAGGGCGCCTCGCCGGGCCATGCGCGTGGCGCTCATGGCCAGTGAAAGGGAAAGGGTCGGCAGGAGCCCTTCCGGGACGAGAGCCACGATGACGCCAACCGAGAACAGGAACCCGTCTCGGGCCGGGGTGTCGAGTCCGACTGCGATGGCGAGGAAGACCATGCCGGTGCCCACAGCGAGGGCGGCGATCACGCGAACGGCCCGGTTCAGCTGGATCCGGAGTGGGGTGGGCCGGCGAGCCACCTCGCCGGTGAGCCTGGAGATGCCCCCCAGCCGGGTGGCGCCACCGGTCGTCGCCACGGCTGCGGTGCCCGACCCGGACGTCACGAACGTGCCGGCGAACACGAGGTTCGGGGCATCGAGCGGGTCGGAGGTTGCGGCGTCCACCGGCTCCGTCACACGCCCGACCGGCTTCGACTCCCCGGTCAGGGTGGACATGTCCACCTTCAGTTCCGACGACTCGATTACACGTGCGTCGGCCGAGATCCGGTCTCCCTCCCGGAGCAGCACGATGTCGCCGGGAACGAGCTCGCCGGCGGGGACCGTGTGCTTTCGGCCTCCCCGCCTCACCAGGGCCGTCTCCGGCAGGAGGGCGGAGAGGGCCCGGACGGCTCGTTCAGCCCGATACTCCTGAGCGAAGCTGAACGCGCCGTTCACCAGGATCACCACGATGATCGCGGTGCCGAGCTGCGGCATGCCCCCCACGAACGCGAGCCCGGCGGCGACCCAAAGCATCAGGGCGAAGAAGTGGACCAGTTGGTCCAGCAGCTGCCGAACCGGGCCGGGGCCGCGCGGCTTGGGCAGTTCGTTCGCCCCTACCCGCGTCAGCCGAGCTGCCGCCTCGTCCGCGGAGAGGCCTTCGTGCGTGGTCCCGAGCTCCGCCAGCGCGGCGCCCGCGGCGAGCACGGCTGCTCGGACGAGCATGCTCGGCTCCGGGCCATCGTCGTGGCTCGCTCCTGAGGCCAAGGCGTCGGCTGGCCCTCGTTCGTCCCTGCTCACGGCCCCAACCTACTCGGCGAACTCGAACCGATCAGGACCGCTGGGGCGACCCCACTGGAGCGCCTTGCTCCACACAGGCCACGGGGGGATCTGGAAGCTCCGCGGCCGGCGGGGCCGCGGCCTTGGCCACGGCTGGTGTGAGGGCTGCTGGCGCGAGCTTGCCTCGCTCCGTCGCGGCCCGGCGGACGTCCGGTTCGGTGACCACGCCCTCCGGGCCGCTGGCGCACCCTGCGCGATGGCGTGCTCGAGGAAACGGCGCGCTGCGTCGGGCGGGGACTCGACCGCGGCGAGACCAACCGGGTCTTGGATCGAAGGTCGGGAGGCCAGACGGGGCAAAAGCATGAATGGTCGATTGACGCTGACGGCCGTGGCTCAGGGGCGGCTTGCGCCGCCCCTGAGCGTGCTCGGTCGGACAGGGAGTTACCTCAGGATCGCGTACTTCCTGACAACTGGGACGCGAGCCCAGTAGGACCCGAGCCCCAGCCACCTTCCAGATCCCACGTATGCGACCCCTGCCAGGATCGCGACGTAGACGACGTGTTCGTCGAGGAACGGGTTGTTCTCGGGCCAGATCGCCCCGGCCGCGTAGAACAGCCCCATCCAGATGATGCCGGCCATCGCGGCGGGCCGAACGGCGATTCCCAGGATCAGGGCTCCACCGATCAGCAGCACCGAGAGCATGTAGACCCAATCGACCCAGGCCGGGTTCAGCCCGGCAAAGAACTGGGCGAACGGCCCCTTGGTGCCGAACTTGAGGAACCCTGCCGTGGGCGATCCTCCCTTGATCCAGGCGTCAGGGCCGAAGAAGTTGATCACTCCGGTCTGCGGATCACGCCCCGTGCTGAACCCCAGGGCGAACGCCTTGTCCACGAAAGCCCACAGGAACGTCCACCCCATGAACAGACGAAGGACTTCCCAGATCCTGCCTCCCCGAACTCTCGGCTCGTCCGCGGGAAGGGTCTCGATGACCGGGATCCCCTCTGCGGTCTTCTCGAGGTACTTGATGGCCATCTCCATCGCCTCCTTCCGCAACCAGGCTAGGAGCGGCGGTGGCCGGTGGCTCCGGGCTTCTGGCCCATGTCCCAGGGGACCAACGGCCCGATCTGCTCTCCCCTGGAACCGGACCACGTGCTGTGTGGACCCAATCGCGGTGTTCATAGGGCCCGGATGCTCAGGCTCCTGGGGTGGTGGTGTGGCGGGCGAGGTAAGCGGCAGCTTCGGCTCTCCGGGCGACCTCGAGCTTGGACAGGATGCTCGAGACGTAGTTCTTCACGGTCTTCTCGGCGAGGTGAAGCTCCTCGCCGATCTCCCTGTTCGTCTTGCCGTCGGCGACCAGCTGGAGGATCCGCTCCTCCTGGGGCGACAGACGGGCCAGCTTCTCGTCCTTGAAGAGATGCTTCCCCTTCCGGAGCCGGTCCAGCACGCTCTTGGTGATGGCGGGGTCGAGCAAGCTCTGGCCTTCGCCGACCGCCCGGATCGCCCGGACCAGTTCGCCGCTCTTCACCTGCTTCAGCACGTAGCCGGAGGCGCCGGCCATGATCGAGGCGAACAGAGCCTCGTCGTCGGCGAACGAGGTCAGCATGAGGACCTGGGTCTGCGGGCGGCGGGACTTGATCTCCCGGGTGGCCTCGATCCCGCTCCCGTCCGCCAGGCGAACGTCCATCACGACGACATCGGGACGGGCCCGCTCGGCCTCGGCGACGGCGTCGTGCACCGTGCCGGCCTCGCCGGCCACCACAATGTCCTCGGTGGCCTTGAGCATCGAGGCGATGCCGCTGCGAACGACCTCATGGTCGTCGACCAGAAGGACCCGGATGGGCATGCGGTTCACGCGACCCATGCTCGCATATTCAGACGCCTGAGGCTGCCGTCGGGACCGCCGACAGAATCTGCCCCGCCCGGTCCAGGAAGTCCTTGACGGTGGCCTCCGCGACCCGATGGAGCAGGGCGCGGTCGAGGACCCGCCCGAGCGAGCCGAGCGGGGGCGTGTAGCGGGCGCTGATCGAGAGCTGCGTCCGCTCGGGCCCCAATTCCCCGAGTTCGATGTCGGCCTCCAGCCGAGGGAACAGGCTCTCCAGCCCGGCCGGCTTCCAGGACATCGGCAGGATGGTCTTCGACGGGAACCGCACCGCCTCTCCGAACTGGAGCTCGACCCGCTTGGCGATCCGGGCACGTGGAGGCCCGAACCCCACCTGGGCGAGCAGTTCCTCGCCTCGCGCCTCGGCGTCTCGCGCCGGCTCCGTCGACCAGTCGCCGGGCGATTCGAGAAGCTCGGCTTCGACCTCGGCCATCGGCCGGGGGATCTCGATGAAGTACCGGATGAACATGGCACGAGTTTCGGCGTGCGCGCTTCCGCAGCAGAGGGCCGAAGGACCCGCCAGGACCGGGACCATCGGCCGATCACTTCCAGGGGTCCGCTTCGCACACTCTGTCGCAACACCGGTCACGGACGAACGGGAGGAGCGATGGGCGAAGAGCGAGCAGCCGTCCTCTTGGTGGAGCGATCGGGGAAGGCCCGCGATCGGATCGGTCGCTGGCTGGAGGAGGCCGGTTACGATGTGCTCGATTGCCCGGGCCCCATTGGGCCGGAGTATCGCTGTGTGGCCGGGAGAACCGGGGATTGCCCGCTGGTGCACGGGGCCGATGCGGTGGTGCTCGACCTGTCGCTCGAGAGCGACGCGGTCCTCGAGGGAACCTCGGCCGTCGATCTGCTGGGTTACTATCTGGATTCCGGTCTGCCGGTGGTCGCGATCACGCACGAGGAGGAACCGGTCCACCTCTTCTCCGAGGAGAACCTGGCGACCCTGCCCTGGCCGCCTCGCCGCCGGGAGATGGTGAAGACGGTTCGGGCGCTTCTACGCGCCAGGTGACAGCGGGATCGACAGTCGCACGGTCGTCCCTTTTCCGAGCGCGCTCTCGACGGTCAGGTCGGCGCCAAGCGTCTTCGCGCGTCCGTGCAGGTTCCCCAGCCCCTGGCCCCGACCGCGGGCCCACTCCAGATCGAATCCGGTCCCATCGTCGTCGATCTCCATGATGGCCCGGCCGTCCTGGGCCCGAAGGGCGATCCGGCAGGTCGCAGCCTGAGCGTGCCGCCCCACGTTGGACAGTGCCTCGCGCGCCACCTGAACGATGTCCCCGGCTCGGGAGGACAGCTCCGCCGCCAGCCTGCGATCGACGTCCACGACCGTGACGACGCCGGTCTTCTCCTGGAAGTCCTCGGCCAGACCGCGGAGCGCCTGGTCGAGCTGGCGGTCGGCCAGGATCCCGGGACGCAACCCGAAGATGTAGTTGCGCAGGTCTCGGATGACCCGGTCCATCTCTTCCACTGAGCTCTCGATGCGCCGCTGGAGCTCGGGATCGCGGCTCATGATGCCGGTGGCCTGCAGCCCCATACCGACGGCGAACAGTGACTGGATCACCCCGTCGTGGAGCTCCTTGGCGATGCGTTCACGGTCCTCCATGACCACCAGGCGCTGAAGGTCCCGCTGGGCCCGCCCGTACTCCAGGGCCACCGCGGCCTGGCCGGCGAAGGTCTGGACGAGGGCCAGGTCCTCTTCGTCGAACGGGCGGCCGCCCACCCGGTTCGCTACGGCGAGCGTCCCGAAGGCAGAGCCCTTCACGATGAGCGGAACGAACATGGCTGGGCCCATCTCTCCCAGCTTGACCAGGGGCTGGAAGGCGCGCTCGTCGCTGGCAGCGTCCTCGAGGACGACCGGCTCCCCGCTCGCGATGACCTCCCCCGACACGGATTCATTGCGAGGAAACACTGTCCCGCGAAGCTCATCGGCGTGCTCGCCATCGGCGACGTCGATCACGAGTGTGTCGGGCTCCGGACCGGGGGTGGCCAGCGTGGCCAGGTCTGCCCCCACCAGCTCGCGAGCGCGCTCGGCCACGAGCTCCAGGACGACTTCCGACTGGATCCCGGCGAGGATCGCTGTCGCGATCTCCCTGATCGCCTCCAGACGCCGCTCTCGCTGGCGAGCCTCGTCGTAGAGACGAGCGTTCTCCACGGCCACGCCAGCCTGGGAGGCGAGGACGAGGAGTGCCTCCTCGTCCTCGGGGATGAAGTCCCGGGCTCCCGGCTCCCTGGTCAGATAGATGTTCCCGAACACCCGGCCCCGCGCCTTCACCGGGGCGCCCAGGAAAGGCTGCATCGGGGGATGGTTCGGAGGAAAGCCCACCGAGCGGGGGTCGTCCTTGATGTCGTGGAGACGGAGCGGTCTGGCTTCTTTGATCAAGACGCCGAGGATCCCCCGTCCAACCGGGATGTGGCCGATGGCCCGGCGCTGCTCCTGAGTGACGCCCTCCGTGTAGAACTCGCTGATCTGTCCTCCGGGACCGAGCACCCCGAGGGCTCCGTACCGCGCCCCGGTGACCCGGGCGGCGAGTTCCACGATGCGCTGGAGCACCGCGGGGAGGGAGAGTTCGGAGGCGAGCGCCAGTCCCGCCTCGATCAGGAGGTCTTTGCGGCGTTCCTCCTCGCCCATCCCGGATCGGCAGCGTAGCACGCCCTTTTTCCCTGGGACCTCCCGCTCGTTGTCTCGGGCGTCCACGGGACTGCTGGCCCTCAGGAAGGCGGCCATTTGACCCTGGGCGGCGGGACACCAATCCGGTTCCATCGTTGCAGGAAAGGTGAATACGGGAGGGAGTGACGATGAAGCTCACGGTTCGTGACGTCATGACGAAGACCGCCGTGGTCGTCACCCAGGACTTTCCTTTCAAGGAGATCGTCCGGCGGATGAAGGAGCATCGGGTGAGCGCGGTGCCCGTAGTCGACGGCGACGGCCGGCTGGTGGGGATCGTCTCCGAGGCGGACCTGCTGTTCAAGGAGGAATTCGACACGCCGACGGAGCGCGACGCGCGCCTCCTCGAGCGCAAAGCTCGCCGGACGGCGCGCTCGAAGGCGTCCGGGCTCGTCGCGTCACAGCTGATGACGACGCCCGTGGTGTCCATCGAGCCGGACGCTTCCATCGCCAAGGCCGCCCGGCTGATTGACCGGAAGGGCGTGAAGCGGCTCCCCGTTGTCGATGAGGCGGGACGGATCGTGGGGATCGTCAGCCGGTCGGACTTGCTCAAGCCGTTCCTGCGGCCGGACGAGGAGATCCGCCGGGAGGTCGTTGAGTCCCTGACGAGACCCGGATCCTGGATCGAGCCGCGCGACCTCCTGGTCGACGTGAGCGAGGGCGTCGTGATGGTTCGGGGGATCGTCGAGCAGCGAAGCATGCTGCCGATCGTCGAGAGCACGGTGCTCCGGATCGACGGGGTCGTCGCGCTGCAGAACGGGATGGGCTACAAGGTCGACGACACGTCGTGGCCGTCCGAGTCCGTGACCCCGTGGGGGCTGGCATTGCCCCGCGTGCCGTGAGAGGAGGCATCAGCCATGGCTCGATGGATCGAGTTCAGGAAGTGCCCGGGGTGCGGGCTCGACTTCGGGACCGGTGAAGGACAACGGGCCTGCGCGTGGGGGGATTGCCCATACCTGCCCGAAGAGCTGAATGTGTTCTGCGATTACTGCCGGTTCGACTTCTACACGATGGAGGGCAACCCACCCTGCGACGATCCGCTCACCTGCGAGCACGCTCCCGCCCCGCTCGCTCACGTGGAGAACTACCGCCGGTGGCTGGCCGCTCAGCCGCCGGCGTCCCGTTGATCGAACCCGGAGGCGATCGCGGGGACGTCGGGGGAGTGATAGGAGAAGCGTGGCGAACCCCCGGACCGGGAGCGCGACGCGTCAGACGAAGAAGACTCCCGAGCGGCGTGACCCCGGGCCCGATGAGAGGATGACGTTGACCGCCGACTTGGGTGGGTCGCAGGCGACGCTTGAGACGACCACCGGACGCTTCACGATCCATCGCATCGGCTGGCTCCAAGAGGAAGGGGTTGCCGATCCCACCCGGCTACCCCATACGGTGAAGATCCTCCTCGAGAACCTCCTCCGGAGGGCCGGGATGGCCGGCGTGACCGAGGAAGACGTCCTGGCCCTGGTCGGGTGGCCCAAGGGACCGCCGGGGAATATCGCCTACATGCCCGCGCGCATCCTGATGCAGGACTTCACGGGCGTGCCTGCGGTCGTCGACCTGGCAGCCATGCGTTCTGCGGTGACCAGGGCCGGGGGAGACCCCCAGCGCGTGAAACCGCAGGTGCCTGTGGATTTGGTGATCGACCATTCCGTCCAGGTTGACCGGTTCGGCGATCGGGCCGCGTACGGGGCGAACCTCGACTGGGAGTACCGCCGAAATGGCGAGCGTTACGCGCTCCTCCGGTGGGCCCAGCAGGCGTTCGACGGCCTCCGTGTGGTCCCGCCGGGGATGGGGATCTGCCACCAGGTGAACCTGGAATACCTGGCGAGCGTGGTCCGGACTCGGGACGGTGCGGCTTTCCCCGACACGCTGGTGGGGACCGACTCGCATACCACGATGGTCAACGGCCTGGGCGTGCTGGGCTGGGGTGTGGGGGGGATCGAGGCCGAGGCGGGCATGCTCGGCCAGCCCTTCAACCTCCCCTGGCCGAGCGTGGTCGGGGTGCGGGTGACGGGCGCGCTGGAGCGGGGCATCACCCCCACCGACCTCGTCCTCACCCTCACGGAGGCGCTGCGCCGGTACGGGGTCGTGGGGAAGTTCGTGGAGTTCTTCGGGCCCGGGCTCTCCACTCTGGAAGTAGCCGACCGGGCCACCCTTTCGAACATGTGTCCCGAGTACGGGGCCACCGCCGCGCTGTTCCCCGTCGACGCCGAGGTCCTCCGGTACCTGCGCGACACCGGTCGAGGAGGGTTGGTGGATCTGGTCGATCGGTACACGAAGGAGCAGGGACTGTTCCGGACCGACGCCGATCCCGAGCCCACCTTCAGCGAGGTGCTGGAGCTCGATCTCTCGTCGGTGGAGGCGAGCATGGCCGGCCCCAAGCGGCCCCAGGACCGCGTGCCGCTCTCGGGCGTTTGGAGTTCGTTCCTCGAGGCGTTCCGCGACGGCATGGAGCCCGACCCGGAGCCGGCCGAGGTCGGTCGGTTGCTCTCCGAAGGCGGCTCGAATCGGACCGAGGTCGACACCTCGCGGACGATCGATCCGAGGGTCCTGACGAACGGCCCGCCCACGTCGGGGGTGGGGCACGGGTCCGTGGTCATCGCGGCCATCACCAGTTGCACGAACACATCCAACCCCTCGGTGATGGTGGCCGCCGGCCTGGTCGCACGGAAGGCCGTGGAGGCCGGGCTGCGTACCCCGGGCTGGGTCAAAACGAGCCTGGCTCCTGGCTCGCGGGTGGTGACCGACTACCTGGATCGGGCCGGACTCAC